>Ga0265301_10000004_pt1 | contig 595409 bp, 588 predicted proteins | sample AusTroGonzalo_MG_2_FD_193488 | JGI IMG/M metagenome (GOLD analysis project Ga0265301, IMG submission 193488) | Bovine rumen microbial communities from tropical cattle in Woodstock, Queensland, Australia - Gonzalo_04 | ecosystem: Host-associated > Mammals > Digestive system > Stomach > Rumen ... | reverse complement strand
CGATAACATTGAGTGCGACGAGTGGCAGTATTACATATCCAAGCACGGGCAACTTTACGGCTACATCAGAAAGCGGCTGTACATTAAGTGTCAGCAGCAGTGCAGAAAGCGTAGCGACAGCTAGCATCAACAGCAGTGGGACAGTGACTGTGACGCCAAAGAAGGTAGGTAGTCAGAACATAACGGTTACAGCGACGGCAGACGGGGATCATATTACATCGACAGCAACATACGCGGCTACAGTGAATCGTGGGACATGTAGTGTAAGCTTTACAGCCGGAACGTTGCCTGCATCTAATGGGACATTGACGTACAATGGTACGAGTGCGGCGAGTACGACAGGAACGTTTGGGGCGAGCACGAGTAGTAATGGAGGTTTGAGTGTAAGTAGCAGTAATACGAGTGCGGCAACAGCGGCGATAAGCAATGGCACGGTGACAGCGACATGGGTAGGGGCTGGCAGTGGAGATAATACGGCGAGCACGACATTGACGGTTACGGCTGCGCAGACAAATCAGTACAACAGTTGCAGCAATACATATACGTTGACTACAGCGAAGAGAGGGAACACATTGACATTGAGTGGATCGAGTGGTAGCACGACATATCCGACGAGCAAGACATTTACAGTGAGCACGAACACGAGTGGGGGAACATTGAGTGCTAGCAGTAGTGCGACAGCGGTATCTGAAGCGAGTGTAAGCGGAACGACTGTGACAGCTACAGCGAAGAAAGCAGGGAGTGCGACGATAACGGTGAACAGTGCAGCGACAGATTACTACAAGAGTGCAAGTGCTACGTATGCATTGACAGTAAGCGCGGCGGACTTTACTGTAACGATACCGACGACACACTTGACGTACAATGGTACGACGACGAGCAACGGGACGGCGCAGACGTGTCCTGGTGTGACGGTAAGCGACCTGAATGGTAGTCAGAGTGCTACGATAAAGTATGGTACGTCTAGTGGGACATATAATGATAATAATCCGCGCAGTATAACGAACGCTGGGACTACGACGGTATGGTACAAGGTGACGGCACCGAACCACAATGAACAGACTGGTAGTTACACATGTTATATGGATAAGGCAAATCAGCCTGCACCAACATGTTCGACGGCACACTTGACGTACAATGGTACGACAACGAGCAACGGGACGGCGCAGAACTGTCCAGGTTTGACGAGCTACTTAGGTGGTGGTAATGTGACATATAGTTCAAGTTCAAATGGAACATATGGTAGCAGTACGCCTACGATAACGAACGCTGGGACCGCGACAATATACTACAAGGTTACAGGTACAAACTTTAATGAGAAGACGGGAAGTTGCACATGTACGATGGACAATGCTACGGTATCATACACGAAGAGTAACAAGAGCAAGACGTATGATGGTGGTGCATTATCTTGTGCTGGTGTAAGTTTAACTGGTAATGGTAACAAGCCTACAGATGGTACGATAAGTTATAGCACGGATGGAGCAGATGGGACGTACAGCACGACGATACCGACAAGAACTGCGGTTGGCACGACAACAGTACACTTTAAAGTGAGTGGTACAAACTTTAACACGACGGTTGCGGACAGCTTTACATGTACAGTGAATGCAGCGGACTTTAGTGTAGCGACGCCAGAAAATCACTTGACATACAGTGGCAGTGCGCAGACGTGTCCTGGTGTGACGGTAAGCAACCTGAAGGGTAGTCAGAGCGCTACGATAAAGTATGGTACGTCTAGTGGGACATATAATGATAATAATCCGCGCAGTATAACGAATGCTGGGACTACGACGGTATGGTACAAGGTGACGGCACCGAACCACAATGAACAGACTGGTAGTTACACATGTTATATGGATAAGGCGACGATACCTGATCCAACGATAAGTGGGAACTCATTGATATACAATGGCAGTGCACAGAATTGTGGGACTGTGACGACTAGTGTAGGCAGTGTGACATATGCGTTTGCTGGCACTAACGGCTGTACGGGTGTAAATTATAGTTCTACGAAGCCGACAATGACGAATGTGAGTGAGAGTCCAAAGACGGTATGTTATAAGATAAGTGATGGTCCGACAAACTATAATGACAAGACAGGAAGTTATATTTGTACTATGGCGAAAGCAGCTGGCAGTGTAGCTTTGAGTTCATCAAGTACTTCTGTAACATATCCAACAACGAGTGGCACGTTTACAGTGATAACGAATACGAGCGGGGGCACATTGAGCGTGGATACAAGTGATGCTACTGTTGCAACTGCAACGATAACTGGAAATACAGTGACAGTTACATATAAGAAAGCAGGAACTGCGACAATAACAGTAACAAGTGCAGAAACATCTAATTATGAAAGTGCATCCGCAAGTCATAATGTGTTGGTCAATTCAAAAATCATAACATTGAATAAGAATGGTGGAACAGGTACATGTGGTGGTGCTAGCGGCAATAACGATGGAACGATGACTTGTACATATGGCGGTACATGTACTGCACCTGTTTGGAACAATAATTGCAATATAACAAAAGGCACAGAAACAGATGCCAAGGTGTTGATTGGGTGGCATACATCTGCAGATGCAAGTGGTACCGGTGGATATGCGTTCGGTGCAAATGTCCAAAATATGACAGGTGATACATTGTATGCAATCTGGGGAACACCTGTGTGTAATATAACAAATGGAACCGGCGATGTTGCAACAACGGTAAATAATAGTCCAACATGTGCTGTATCGTGTAATACAGGATATAAGACCAGTGGAACATATAGCGGAACTGCAAATACGACGGCGTTTAGTTATGCGTGTCAACCAATAACATGGACAGTCACATATAGCGGAAATAATAGTACAAGCGGTAATGTTCCTTCTAATCATGTGTGTGCATATGGGGAAACTTGCACAGCCGGGGTTCAAGGTAGTCTGTTGAAGTCGATAAATACGTTTAATGGCTGGACAGTAAGTTGTACAAAATCGAATAACACAGCATGCACGCCAAGCATAAACAGTGTTGTAGCGGGCGGCAATTTGGCTAATGTCACAACAGAAGATAACGCAACAATAACATTGACTGCAATTTGGAGTGAGTGCACATGTGGTACAGATACTCATGCAACATGTAATGTATCGGAAACACAAAACAACACATGTCAATATGTTCACAGATGCACAAACGGTTATTATCATATTTCTAATGGCAGTGTTGTATCAAATAATACCTTAGAATGTAGTGCTTGCGGTGCCGGAAATAAATGTCCAGCAGGTGCAACATCTCCAACTGCGTGTAAGAAAGTAAGCGAATGGCAAGATGGCACAACAGCAACAAAATGTAAGTTGGTACCAGATGGTTATCGCAAGAAACCAAAATCTAATAGTCAAATAGAAGAATGCGGATATGGTTATTACTGTAAAGAAGGAGAAAAAGAAGAATGTCCAGAATTATTCCCAGATACTGACACCACAACAGAATCTGAAATTACAGCATGTTATGGTTTAACTGCGGTTGGTGGATACATGGAAGATAACGAATTCTTTGAAGAAGGTTCATGTATTGCAGGATATTATTGTCCAGGAAACGTCCAAGCATACTATGACTCTGGCCGCGAAGGTATAACAGTTTGTGGTGAAAATTCATACAGTAACGCAGGGGCATCAGAATGCACACCATGTAATCCAGGATATGGTAACAAGGGTAATGTAGCATCTGCACACGTAGGAATGCAGAGTTGTAAGACAACATGTTTTCCGGGACAGTGTGTACACTCGTCTGGCGCAGCTTGTACAAATGCAGGTTCAACAAGCTGGTCTGCAGGTGGCATGGTAGCTCAAGGGCAAACATCTTGCAACGCATGTCCATCTGGAACAATGACAAGCGGTTCTGGAAATGGTGCAGATGAAGCGGGCGATTGCGGCAGAATATTGCACGTTGGCGATTATTTAATCTATCTGAGAGCTGATAAAAAGACAACACCTGCATTGAATGTAAAGATAGATGACAATGTGTATTACGGAAATATGCACGAAGTAACAAACGATGTGTCCGGACACTTGTATCTTAAATACAATGACCAAACTTATGTAGTATGTGACGAAACAGGAACGTCGTGCATAGGAATATAAATACTAAAACATAAAGCTCCAAATTAAATGGGGCTTTTTTATACGTTCGTATTTTTACTTGTGTTTATTTGTTATATTTTCTACAATCAAATCAAGTAAGGGAACGTAAATAAATTTATCAAATTCAACCAAAGGAAGGACTACAATGAAAAGATATTTTATTTTGACATCAGTAATAGCTTTGGCTGCCTGTGGCGGCGGATCTGGCGGTGGTATTCCTGCTGTACCAAGTTCACCATCAACACCAACAACCCCGACTACGCCTGTGACGGTAACTCTTCAAGGCTTTAGTGGCGGGACAACTGTGAATTCGGAAAACGCGGGCTTGACAAATATGGCTTCGTATACAAATACATACGCTACCGATGCAGAAACTTCAAAAGCTCAAATGATTGCATATGTCAATAGCCATCTGAGTGGTTCGACAGATTTATTAAATCGTTCCGCATCAACACGTAAATCAACTGTGCGTGCAACGCGAGATGCATTTGCAGATGCAGATGCTGCCATTACTCAAATGAAACAAGTTGTTTATGATATTGTCAATATGGGTGATGACGGAGCCGCAATAGATGCGTATGTCACAGAACACAAAGATGCTATGGTCAATGCTTTGTTATTATTAGGTCAAACAGGGGTGACATCTGATATGACCAATGAACAATTGATGGATAAATTAGGTGATGCTCGAAATGCAATTATTGCTGACACATCAAATGATTTTTCAGATATTACATCTGCAAATATAATGGAAGTGTTAGATTGGTTTGATGAACGTTTTGGAATGACCAGAGAAAGAATGGACAAAGTTAAACTAAGAGATACTGGTCAAGATGCTCATTTCAAATTTGCGTTGGATGACACAGGTAAAATCACATCTGTATCATTATGGGAAAACGCGATTGGCGAATACGGCAGTGCATATACAACAGGCGCAAACAGAGCAAGAATTTATATCAATAATTCGGGTAATGCCGCCTATGAAATGGGAACAACTGTTGCTAATCTGAATCCATTTGGAACCGATGCGGATCCATATATGAAAAGCGATGAAGGTGATTTTTATCGCGATGGTAATACTTTTTCCAACACTGTGAATTTTTATACATTCAATATTGGCGGCGAAGAAATGGAAATTGTTAGCCAAACGCCTTTGACTGTTGATGAAATAAAAGTAAAATTAAAAAATGCTGTAATAGAAGACATCAATAAAGTTATGCATTCACAGCCAGGGGATTCTCAAAGCCAAGATAATGTAATTGCTTTCACTGAACAAGCAAATACATTGTTTACAGCTATAAATAACTTTGATTTCCCTGTAACTGATGGTTATGTCACCGTCACTGAAACAGTTGCTCAAACCGCAACAATGAATGGATTGGGCAAAGGCTTCGGTTCGGACGGTTCTAAGAAGTTAAGTTATGCTGATTTTGGATATTCAACATTGACTCGCACAACAAGTGAAGGTTCTGAAAGCCAACATTTGACGTATGCCGGAGGATATGATGCACGTCGTATGACACCTGGGGATACAGAAAATTTGTTAGCAGACAATTCAACATTTACAGGAACGGCTGTCGTCACGGTAGAGGACGAAGATAGACGTGAAGTGGCGAATCCGGGCGGCAGTGGAACCCACACAGAAAAATCTTTCACCAGTGCGTTATATCGCGATAATACCGCACAGTTGAAATATAATATTGCTGGTTCTACTGTGACAAACACGTTGACAATGGCAAATTTGAAAGCCGTGGAAAGCAGTGGTGATAATCCAGTAGCAACGGGAAAAGATTGGTATACAATGGTTATATCCAAAGACGAAGGCAGTAATACTGCAACGTATACGTTCGATTCAACGGATAAAGATATTGCCACAATCCATCAGTTTTATACGGTTGACAATATGGGACAGATTCGCAGAAACGAACATGATACAGTGACTGTCGCAAACCAAATTGTTAAAACGGACATTTCTGGCAACGATATCAACACAACTAATAACGGAACGAACGTCGGTAATAATTTTGCTTTGCATGGTAATTTAGAAGCAAATTATTATGGTGAAAACCAACATAATCCAACAGAAGCAACTGCAGGCTTCTGGATGAGTGAACATTACCATGACGGTGTCGGTGGTGCAGCTGATACACACAAACATGAATTGTCCGTATATGGTGTGTTTGGTGGATTAAAAGATTAATAATCTAATTAAACCCACCGTTTGTTCGGTGGGTTTAATACGTAATCTATGTTAAAACATGTTGTTTTGATTTTGTTTCTTGTTATTCAGCCCATGTTCGCATGGGCTGAATCAAATGTTGACAGCCCTACGAATGTTGAACAAAATACATCTCGTCCAAGTCAACTAATTATGAGTGCTGTTGATGCTATGCAGATTGCAAGAAAATTGATAGACGTGGGTGATTATGAACATGCATCGCAAATTCTAACTAAGATGCCGCAAACAACTGATACGCCTGTGGAAATTGAACGTTGGTATTTAATCGCTCAAATTTTTCAACGCCAAGGCGACTATGATAATGCTATTAAAATATATAAAAAATTATTAGACGAACAACCTGATTTATCAAAAATTCGATATGAATTAGCACTTTGTTATATGGCTAAAGAACAATGGTATCGCGCTGATTATCATTTGCGCTTGGCTATGGCAGGTAATGACATTCCAGATGCTGTAAAACAACAAATGATGTATTATCGTTATGTTGCACGTCAAAACAAACGTTGGAATATATGGTTAAATTTTGGTGCCGCCCCTGATAACAATGTAAACCAAGCTTCTGGGGGAAAAGATTGTGTTTTATATAATGGTTGGATATTGTGCAATCCTTTGCCGGAACCAGATAAAGCAATAGGATATAATTTTGCTTTAGGCGGAAATTATGAATTTATTTTATCTGATCATTGGCGTTTAAAAAATGAAGCTAATATTTATACAAACATATATGATAAACATAAATATGATGATTTATATCTTTCTTTTGCAACCGGCCCACGATATATCTGGAACAGGGGTGATGTTTGGTTGGCGGGAATTGCTTTGCGCCGCTGGTATGGCTGGGAACGTTATAATTGGTCATCAGGCGCAAAATTAGACACTCATTATGATTGGACAAGAAAATTATCAACTGGTTTATCTTTGCGTTTTTTGAACAATATATATGATCATTACGGCGATTATATGGACGGTCAATCATATGGTGTTGCACCATATACAACATATTCTATTGATTCTACTAAATATATGGTTTTGCGTGGCAGTGTTGATAGAGATGTTGCAAAAAACAAAGCATATACAAATTGGAGATATAGCACAGGTATCGGATTTGGTGCTGAAATTCCATGGGGCTTTAACATATATTTTGAACCATCTTTTTCATGGCTTAAATACGATGGGGCACGATATGTAGCAGAAAATCTTGTATATCAACCAATTATAGAACGCGATTTTATGCAACATTATATGTTCTCTATATCCAATAATAAGTTTGATTTTCACGGGTTTGTTCCAACTTTGACTATTTCTTATTCTAAACGCAATTCTAATATTCATTCGCGCGAATATGATAAATGGACGACTGAATTTACTATGCGCCAAAGATTTTAATTTTTTTATATTGATTTTTAGTGCTTAAAATACTACCATTACAAACATGACAGTGTTGTTTATCAATTTTTATTGCTGTTGTTGAAAATGTTTCTTTGGCAAACATAGTGTTTGCAATATTTGTTTGTTTCTATTACTATAATTTGCGACAAAAATAAGGAAAAAAGCTATGCAAATCAGATTATATAATACTATGACTCGAAAAGTCGAAGATTTTGAACCAATTACACCAAATCATATGGGGTTTTATTCTTGCGGCCCAACAGTTTATTGGGATCCGCATTTGGGCAATATGCGAACATTTTTGAATAATGATATTTTGAAACGTATGTTTTTAGCAAATGGCTATGATGTCACACACGTTATGAATTTTACAGACGTTGGGCATTTAACCAGTGACGAAGATACTGGCGATGATAAAATGGAAAAGGGCGCTGCTCGCGAAAACTTATCCGTGTGGGAAATCGCAGAAAAATATATAAAAAACTGCTTGGTTGATATGGATTTGTTGAATTTAATTCGACCAACATACACTCCACGCGCCACAGATCATATCAAAGAACAAATCGAATTGATTCAAAAACTTGAAAAGTTAGGATACACCTATGAAATCGAAGGCGATGGTATTTACTATGACACGTCTAAATTTGCAGAATATGGTTCCTTAGGCGGACAAAATCTATCTGAATTAAAGGCTGGGGCACGTATAGAAAATAACGCAAAACGCAATATAACTGATTTTGCATTGTGGAAGTTTTCTCCAAAAGATGCTAAACGTCAAATGGAATGGGATTCCCCATGGGGTGTTGGTTTCCCAGGCTGGCATCTAGAGTGCAGTGCTATGAGTATGAAATATCTTGGTGAACACTTTGATATACATACTGGCGGTCAAGAACATATCAAAGTCCACCACACAAATGAAATAGCTCAATCTGAACCAATTGTTGGTAAACCATGGGTGCATTATTGGGTGCATTGGGCTTGGTTATTGTTAAAAGACGGCAAAATGTCAAAATCTTCTGGTTCTTTCTGGACTGTACGTGGTTTAATAGACAAAGGTTATGACCCTATGGCATACAGATATTTGGTGTTGTTGGGACATTATCGTCAACCCGTAGAATTTTCACTTGAATCATTAGATGCGGCGGCAAATGGTTATAAGAATTTAGTTCGTAAAATTGCTGATTTAATACCACAAAAATCTGGTAACGTTGACCAAAACGCCTATGATATATGGCATGATAAACTTTTGGCACCTGTATCTAACAATCTTAAAACCGCTGAATCTTTGGTTGTTTTCCAAGATATGTTGAAAGACAAAGAATTAAATGCAGACACAAAATTAGCTTTGATTTCGTTTGCAGATGATTTATTGGGACTACAGTTTATGAATCGCGCACAAAAATTGCACGATTTAGAATCTGAAATCGCACCAATTGAGATACAAGAAATGGCACAAAAGCGTCTTGAATCTAAGAAATCTCGCGATTTTGCCACAGCAGATACTTTGCGTAATCAAATTGATGCGGCCGGGTGGACGGTTATGGATACACCTGATGGCTTTAAACTGGTTAAAAAGCAATAAAAATATTTTATAAAAAACTGCTTGAATATAGCACATTTTGTGCTATATTTATTCGCGTCTACAAAAGAGGAAAATTCATGAATTACCCATATATGCCAAAATCTACAGCCCTTTGGTTGATTGAAAACACCGCATTGACATTTGAACAAATCGGCGAATTCTGTGGTTTACACGAATTAGAAGTCAAAAACATAGCCGATGCAGAATCAAACAAAATGCAGGGATTAAACCCAATTATAAATGGTCAGGTCACACGCGAAGATATCGAAAGATGCGAAGCGGACCCTTCTGCGCGTTTAACTTTGCGCGAAGCAATTGTTGAAGCCCAGAAAAAACAAAATAAAAAAGGTGTTGGTTATACCCCAAAATTACACCGTCAAAACCGTATGGGTGGAATTTTGTGGATACTGAAAAATTATCCCGAATTATCAGATGGTCAGGTTGCTCGTTTAATGCGTAGCACTAACCCAACTGTAAAATCTATTCGTGAAAAAACGCATAAATCTTATTCATTGATTCAAATTCAAAGTCCTATTGTGTTGGGGTTGGTTTCTGAATCTGCTTTACATGAAGCAATTGCAAAAGCAAAAAAATCAAGCAACTAACGTTTACGTTTCACCAATATAAATCAAAGGTTTTTTCATGGCTAAAAAACTAGATGAAGCAACAAGATTATTAATAGACTCTTTGCCAGAAAGTTTAAAAGAATTGGCTATTACATCCAGCGAAGCTGGTTATTTATCGAAAATGGATTTTGATGCTGCTATACAGGCGGACGAAGTACCTGATGACGAACAGGATGAAGTTCTTGACTTTTTTAAACAAGATTTGGGGCTTGAAGTAATCGAAACAGACAGTGACCGTTTCGTTCGTGATATGGAAAAATATTACGAAGAAGATGATGAAAATTATAACCGTGATAAAACACGCGATTTATTGAATGCCGATGCGGAACAGGTTGATGTAAATGATGAAGATTATGAATATTATGCTAAACAATTGGAACGCAGTTCAACAGGCAATTTGGTTCTAGGTGTTCAAGATTCTGTTCAATCTTATTTAAAGCAAATCGGAACGGTTCAGTTATTGACTGCTGCGGGCGAAATCGCCATTGCTCAACGTATTGAAGCCGCATCACGTTTAATGGTATACGGACTTTGCGAAAGTCCAATGACTATTCAAGCCATGCTTGATTGGTATCAACAACTTGAAAACGGCGATATACGTCTGCGTCATATCATCAATTTGGAAGTTATGTATTCCAGCGAAGCCGAACAAAAATCTTTGGCAGTATTGGCAGATACATTAAAATCTAAAGGTGTTGACCAGGTTGACGATTTAAACGATGATGATTTGGATGATTTAGAAGAATCTGTATCATCAGACGACGATGACGACGATGATGACGATATGGATTCTGAAGACGGCAAAAAAGATGATTCTCAGCGCAGTTCTTCTGGTGTTCCAATTCCTGTAATGGAAGAAGCTTTGATGCCTATGATTTCTGATTTGTTTGCAAAAATCAAACGCATATTTACCAGTATGCAAAAATTACAATCTAAACGTCTTGAAAATCTGATTACATCTTCTAAACCGGATGAAGCATTAGAAAAGAAATACGCCAAAGCACGTGTAGAATTGTTTGAATATGTTGGCAAAATCAGATTAAACGACGACAGAATTACCGAAATTATGGAAAAATTAACTCAACGCGATCAATTACTGATGGGATTAGAAGGTAAAATGTTGCGTTTGGCATTAGCATGCAAAATCAAACGCGAAGATTTCTTGGCTGAATATGTTGGCAACGAATTGAATCGTAATTGGGTTAAGAAATTGGCCCGTAATAAAAGTGCTGCATGGCAAAACTTTGCAAAGAAACATCAAGCAGATGTTTTGAAAATCCAAGAAGATATCACCGCTATTGCACAAGAAACAGGTCAACCAACATCTGAATACAAAAAGGTTGTAGAATTAGTCCGTCGTGGACAAAGCGAAGCCGCACGCGCAAAACGCGAAATGATAGAAGCCAATTTACGTTTGGTTATAAAATTTGCTAAAAAATCTAGCAACCGTGGTTTAGGACTTGATTTTTCTGATTTGGTCCAAGATGGCAATATTGGTTTAATGAAAGCGGTTGATAAATTTGATTATCGTTTGGGCAATAAATTTTCAACATATGCTACTAACTGGATTCAACAGGGTATTTCTCGTAGTATCGCCGACCAAGCACGTACAATCAGAATACCTGTGCATATGATTGATAATATACACAAAATCCAACGTGCTTCACGTCAATTTATGCATAAATATGGACGTCAACCAACCGCAGAAGAATTGTCAAAAATCATTTATTTGCCGGTTGATAAAATTCACAAGGCTATGAAAGTCAATTTACGTCCAATTTCTTTGGAAGCACCAGTTGGAACAGAAGACGACAGTTCGAGAATTGAAATCATCGCAGATGAAACCGCAAAGAATCCGTTTACGTCGGCTGCTCAAAAGAATTTGCGCAAAATTGTCACACAAATTCTATCTGAATTGGATCCAAAAGAAGAAACCGTTTTGCGTCAACGCTTTGGTATGTCTACAAACAAAACCAGCACTTTGGAAGAAGTTGGCGAATACATCGGTGTTACACGTGAACGCATACGTCAGATTGAACAAAAAGCTTTGAATAAATTAAAGCATCCAACCCGTGCACGTAAACTGCGTAGCTTCTTGGAAGACTGATAATAAAAAAATAAGAACCGTCTTTGTGACGGTTTTTATGAATAAAATAGGGTAGCAATATGAAAAAAACAGTTTTATTTTGCACAGGTGTATCTGGCAGTGGCAAAAGTTATTTTGCAAAAAATATTTTACCAGCAAACACATTTTATAACTTGAAATCTGCCACTACTCGTCAAATGCGTGATGGTGAAAAAGATGGCCGGGAATATTATTTCCGTGATGAAAAATATTTTGAAACAGAAAAATTTGCAACAACCCTTTGGGTAAATGAAGCATTTTGGAAACCAGGTATCCAAAAATGGCTTTATGGTGTCCCAGAATTTGAAATTTTGGACCATATTGGTCAAAACTTTACATACGATGTTATTCAGCCTAAATATGTTCGCCAAATGATAGATTGGTTCGATTCTAAAAAATTAAATAGTATGTACGATTTCAGAATTCTGTGGTTTCAACCACCACAAAACAATATGGAAACAGCTAAGAAACGTCAAAATATGCCAAACGATTTAGACGTTCGCCGTGCAAACACTTGCAATTTGATTGATTTTAAAAACGTGAATCTGGAGCCAGACCACAAAGTCATTTGTTGTCCAGAATTAGTTTACGTGGATGACAAGCTAAAAGATTTTTTGGCACACATTAGATAACACAAACAATGTTTATATACTTTTATGTATCGTTGTATAAATCGTGCCCAAATCAGTCTTTAATAGTGCGTTTTTAACATTTGATGTATCATCTGTTTGTTCTGCACCATTTAATATCTTTTCAAAGTTTCTGACAAATTGAATGGCTTGTGAATTAAACACTTTGTCGTTTTTCAACATTTCTTTTATTTGTTTTTTATCGGACGCATCAAACATTTTTACCAACCATTTTGCAAATATTTTATTATCGCCAGCATTATATTTTTTCCATATAACATCGGGTATTTCAGCACCAGATGCACGTGTTAAATCTACAGATTGTTCATATAATTTTTCAAACAGCTGCTCTGAATTTGCCAGAAAATCTTTGGTACTCAATACCGCAAATTTTGGAGCAGGTGCCGTCTTGATAGCCTCCATAGGGGCAGTTGCACGGGCAATAGCCATTTGTTTATTCAAGCTTTGCATTGCTTCAACTGCTTTGGCATAGTCTGACATTAAATCTATCATTTGCTGACGTGATTCGCCTGCAAGATTGCCTAATTGCAACGATGAATTATTCATATTGTCCAAAGACTCTGCCAATGTGGTTTTCATCAGTTCTATTTTATTTACCAAAGTATTGACAATCTGTTCTATGTTTTCACTCATATCCTTTGAACCTGCTGACAAATCTGGTAATGCTTTATAATACTTTTCAATCAATTCAGACAAAGGTTTTAATTGTTCCGTAGTGTCCTGCGACATCTTAATAAGGTTTTCAGATTGTCCTGAAAGTTGGGCATGTGCTTTGTTCATTTCTATCAAAGTTTCACGAACCCCAACCCCCATACTTTTTACAGAATTAGCAAACTCTGTGGCCGCGTTCTTCGTGTTTTCTAACGTAGTATTTGCCACCCCAGATACATCTTGTAATTCTTTGACAACCCCATTTGAAAAATCATGAATTTCACCATTAAATTTATTGGTCAAACCAGTCAATTCTCCCGCCATATCACGTACAGACGTTTGTGTTGACATTGTTGAATTATTCAAAGATTCTACAGCTGTTTCCAGCTTGCGAATTTGTTTATCTATGGACGCTTCTGCCAATCTGACTGCGGAAGCTACTATATTTGCAGTTTCTGTCAATGTGTTTGCCTGTCTAACTAACTCTTTGCTCGAACGCTTTGTAAATTCAGACATTTTGGTCAAATAATCGTTTAATAATTTATCGTTCGTATGCATTGTTTCATCATAGTCCGCAGAAGCATTCTTGATATTATTAAATCCATCTGTCACACTGACGCTTAAATCTGATAACCGTTGTTGCAGTTCTGTTGCAGAACCGGTTATATTTGTCATATTCTCATTACTTGCAGCAAACGAAGACTGTAATTGTTCTGAGATTTGCTTTTCGTTATCAATACACTGTGTGATTTGGGTGTTAATTTGTTCGGCTTTTTCAGATGTAGTTGCGGTAGTATCTGTTATTTTATTCATCAACATTTCTACATTAGCAGAAAAATTATCGGTTGTATTTTGAACACGCTGCCACGAATCAGAATTCACTATGTTTTGCAACCCTTCTACTGTATTTTCAAGACGTTGAGATGTGTTTGCAACTTTTTTAACCGCATCATCTGCCAATTCAGCTAACTTTTCATTTTGCAAAGACAAATCTTGTTTTATTTGTTCGGTGTGTTGTATTTGATTTTCTAATGCTACAGACAATGTTTGAAAATTATTTTCTATTTTAGTAATTTCATCCTTTAACAAAGTCTGCAATACGCGTGCAGCAGATTTTATCTTTGTTTGATCTGGGCGTATCATCATTTCTAACAAAGCCTGCATAGCATTTTGATATTTGCGAGAAATCAAGAACACTAATCCCAACACAACAAACAACAAACACACTAAAATCCCAAATAAAATCATCAAAGTCTGACTCATATTTTTCCCCTACGATAAAAATAAACATCCTTGCAGTTCAAGGAAATATATACTAGAATATTTGCAAGAAAGCAAGAGCATAAATGTCACAAAAACAAATTTTTTCAGAAAATCAAACTATCGCTTCTGACCCAACAAAAAATATCTGGGTCCAAGCTAATGCTGGTACTGGAAAGACAACCGTTTTAATTCAACGACTTTTACGTATATTATTCAGAAACAGTATTGCACAAGCAAAATCATCAGGTATTTTATGTTTAACCTATACCAATGCTGCTGCTGGAGAAATGCGTAATCGTATTTTGACTCAGTTAGGCAAATGGGCAAATGTCGATGATGCAGAATTAGCAAAATCATTACAAGAACTATCAATATGTGATAACATTACTGACCAAGATTTATTAAACGCCCGAAAGATATTTTTCACATATATCGACAACCCAGAATTATTAAAAATAAAAACTATTCACAGTTTCTGTGAAGAGATTTTGCGCCGTTTTCCGCTCGAAGCAGGAATAAGCCCTGCATGGTCTTTAGTATCTGGCAGCGCACAAACTGTTTTGTTGCAAAACGCATTTGAAAGGATGATAAATACTTCTTTCAAAAGCGACAATAAAACAAAACAAACAGTTGATGCTTTTTATAAAATCATAGATATAAAATCTGAATACTTTTTATCTGATTTACAAGAAAAGCTAGTTATGCATTATAAATCATTTTTCCAGGTTGATAACCCTGAACAATACAGACAATATTTCATCAATAAAGTACAAGAAATTTTAAATTTAAAAGAAAACGCACCAAAAGATACTGATGCACAACAAATACAAGACATAATACAACAGGCAAAACAGATACAAAACGGTTCGAAAAAGCCGGCACAATACATACAAAACATTATTGATTTATCAACACAATATATTGAAAACACTATAAATTTTGACAAATATAAAAATGCTTATTTAACAAAAGATAATAGCATTATAAAAAATGTCTTGAAATATGATGTTTTTACAGAAGAAGCAGAACGAGTATATAACTACCAGCAATACCTTTTAAATAAATCTGTATTTGAAAATACGCTGGCTTTATTTGATTTGTCTATGGATTTTGCTGATACATACAAACAAATTAAACAAGAGCAAAATTTATTAGATTTCGAAGATTTGATTTTATACACACAGAAATTGTTTTCTAAACCTGACGTAATGGGCTGGGTTTTATCGCAATTAGATATATCGATCTCACATATATTGGTTGATGAAGCTCAAGACACCGGTCCTCAACAGTGGAATATTTTACGAATGTTGGCTGGCGATTTTTTTACTGATGGCGATACACAAAACAATCGTTCTATATTTGTTGTTGGTGATACAAAACAATCTATCTATGGGTTTCAAAACGCAGACCCAAAGGCTTTTGCCACCAGTCGCGAAGCAATCGCAGAACAAATCAAGCAAAATTATCGTACGATTCAAGAAGTATCATTAGACCAGAGTTTTAGATCTGTTAAACCAATACTGGATACTGTAGATTTCTTTTTTAATAACAGAGATGTTATTGAAATATCTGGTTTTCATAATAATACTCATAAATGCATAAGAGAAGAAGACAAAGGCTTTGTTGAATTACATAACGTTTCACAATACGAAGCAACTGGGTCAAAAAAAACAAAACAATACGTTCAAATGATTGCGGATAAAATTAAATCTATCACACAAGATGAAAAACATTCGCCAAATGATATAATGGTTTTATTACAAAAAAGAAAACCGTTTGCAGAACCTTTGACGACCGCGTTGAAAAAATATGGTATTAATGTTGCGGGTAGTGATCGTATAAATTTACCGTCTTTTTCTGCCATCAAAGACCTTTTACACTTGGTTAGATTTTGTATAAATAATGAGAACGATTATAGTTTATGTTGTTTATTAAAAAGCCCCGTTTATAGATTGAAAGAAGTAGATATTTTTAATATATGCAATATTAAAAAAACAGAAAAAAACACAAATATTTTCACGATATTACAAAATGTATATCCTGATATTTATGATGATTTAACAGATATTGTTGAGCAATCAAAAAAATTAGCCCCATATTCATTTTTTACATATGTTTTAAACAAAAATGACAACCGTAAAAAAATGATTTCTGCATTAGGCGAACAAATCATAGACCCACTGGAAGAATTTTTAACAATGTGTTTGGCTTATGAGAGAACACAATCTGGAACTTTATATCATTTTCTTAAATGGTTTATTACTGGCGATAGTGAAATAAAACGCGACATGAACGCATCAGACGGTGTTAGAATAATGACTATTCATGGCAGCAAAGGACTGGCATCGCCAATAGTGTTCTTGATAGATACATTGACAGTTCCAAAAAACGAAACTATGTTGGACATCAATTATTTACACAATAATCAAAATTATGATTTGTGGTTATGGAAAACAGCTAATTCCGACATCATCCAATCTATATCTGACAAAATTAGACAAGATGAAATTGCTGAATATTACAGATTACTTTACGTTGCAATGACACGAACATGTGATAAATTATATATATATGGCTGTGATTCTGCGCAAAAACAACAAATTTGTTGGCATACTCAATTATGGAATGTGTTATCACAAATCAAAGAAGCTAAAATTGATGAAGATACTATACGGATTACAAATGACACAAAAATTGAATGATTTTTTAACATCTATAAATAATAAAAAACACGCAATCCAAAGCGGTACAAACGCGCATTTATTATTAAAGCATATTATAATTGATGGCGATATTGAAATTGGTGATAAAAATTTAATTACAGAAATAAAAAAACAGCCAAAAATACAAAGATTTTTTAGTTCTAACACAAAAACAGAAGTTCCCATAGCGGGTATCATCAACAAACAATTTATTAGCCGCCGCATAGACAGATTATTGATAAACACCGAAACAAAAACTATCGAATTTATTGATTATAAAACAGACACAGATAAATCTTTGTTTATCGAAAAATATACTAAACAACTGCACGAATACGCACAATTATTACAATCTGCATATCCGGGTTATACAATTATCGGTCATATTTTATGGACACAAAATTGGGATTTAGAAAAAATTATTCATATATAAAACATCTTGAATTACTAGTTTTCTTTTGGGTATAATTGGAATATGTTAAACACTCTTTGTATCTCTAATGTTGTTTTAATAGAAAAGCTGAATTTGCAATTTGGTTCGGGGTTAAATATTATGACCGGCGAAACGGGTGCTGGTAAAAGTATTTTATTAGATGCATTATCTTTGGTGTTGGGTGCGCGTTCGGATGTTGGTTTAATTCGTTCGGGCTGTGATATGGCATCTATAACCGCAGAATTTGATTCTATAAACAACATAATTAAAAACATATTGGATGAAAACGGCATAGATTCAGATAACAACCTTATTTTACGTCGAACACTACAAAAAGACGGTAAAAGCAGGGCATGGATAAATGATATACCTGTATCAATAAAGGTATTAAAACAAATTGGAGATGCCATAGTCGAAATACATGGACAATTTGAAAACCATGCACTTTTGGATATCACTACACACCTTGATTCTTTGGATGAATACGCCAAATTGAATATTACAGAATTTACACCGATATTGGCAAAAGTGCATAAAGCATATTCAGATTTACACGAAAGCGAAAAACAATTAAAAGAACTTTCCGAATTACTTGAAAAATCTGAAAATGAACGCGATTTTTTAGAACATAATGTGTCTGAATTGCGTGCGTTAAATCCACAGATTGGAGAGGAAGAAGAATTAGCCACAAAGCGTGCTGCTATGATGGATGCTGAAAAAAACGCAGCAATTTTAAATGACGCTTTGGAATTATTACATACAAATGGAAACAATTTGGACGAACAAATCTGTTCTGTGGCACATATTTTAGAAAGGATTAAAACCGACCCAAACCCATATTCTGAAAGCATAGATAAATTATACGATGCTGCATCTATGGTTGCAGAAGTTTCAGAACAAATAAAACCGGAAAACACCGATATTGATGATATAGATTCTATTGAAGAAAGATTGTTTGCTATACGTGCTGCCGCACGCAAACACAGGGTATCAGCCGATGAATTACCTGCTAAATTATCACAAATGGAACAAGAATTAAATGCTATTGATAACAGCGATATTGAATTAAAAAAGTGCAGGGCGAATGTAGAACGTTTTTCAACTATATTTAACGAATACGCAAATAAACTTAGCGATTTACGCAAAGAGGCAGCACAAAACCTGCGCCAACAAATTTTAAAAGAATTACCCGATTTAAAATTGGGTTCTGCTGATTTTATGGTTGATATCACAAAATCAGAACCATCAAACACCGGTGTAGATTCCGTTGTATTTATGATTAAAACAAATCCGGGAACACCATTCGCGCCGCTGCACAAAATAGCGTCTGGGGGCGAATTATCGCGTTTAATGTTGGCATTGCGTGTTGTATTAAACAATCCCGATTATCATAAAACTATTGTATTCGATGAATTAGATACAGGAATTAGTGGTGCAACCGCATCTGCAGTTGGCGATAGATTAAATCGTCTGGCGCAATCGGAACAATTATTAGTAATCACACATTCTGCCCAGGTTGCAGGCTTTGCAGACAAACATTTTAAAATCTCAAAACAAAGCAACAATGATTCAACTACTACTACTGTAGAAGAAATAATTGGTAATGATAAAATAAACGAAATAGCCCGTATAATAAGTGGCGCAACAATCACAGAAGAATCTGTTGCAACTGCAAAAACATTGTTAAAACATTAAAAAAACGCCAAAACGGCGTTTTTTTATCTAACTAATTCTTCCTGTCTTTTATCTAAAAGCAGAGTGACATCTCTGATTTTTTGTTGTGCTTTGGTTATGCGCATACTGATATGCCAATCCATTTCTGCAACAATACGACCATCCATTTTTATAGTTTCTGTACAATTATCTCGGTCACTTATATAACTAATCAATTCCATATTGAACAAGTCTTTAACATAAGTTCTTGTCATCAATTCATCACGTTCTTCCGTGATAATAATATCATCACGTGCCAATATTTTAAGCAATTTTGCTTTATCTCTGTCAGATAGTGGAATACGTGGTTCGCATTTATAGCCACCAGATTTAGCAAGTGCAGCTTTGTTTCTGCTAAAATCAATTTTTTTCTTAACAAATTCACGCTGTGTTTTTTCTTTTTTAGTTGTTCTTGTTTTAACACAAGTGTCCCTTAATTTCTTTTGTATAGCATCACATACATCTAAAATATCTTGTTGTTGTTCGGTTTTGTCTATACTATGATGAACAGCGCCACTGGCAATATGTTCTTTGTTCATATCTATATAGTCATAATCTATATCTAACCCTACACACTGATTGTATTCGAAAATAGGTTCTTTTAAATATTTCATTGTTACTTCATAAGTCAAAACAACATCTTGATTACCCTTGAACACAGGGGTAATAAACACATCGTCTTGCCATATAGTGCTTAGCAATAACGCTTTCGTTTTTTTAGATAACGGTTTAAACGGTATATAATCTTTATTTGTTTTTTTAATCATAACAATATCCTCTTTCTATATTTTACACACGTTGGCGTGTAGATTCAGCAAATTTATTTTCTATCAATGCTATGGTATCAAAAATTCTTTGACCTTTTGTATCAACACGTGCGGACGGAACCCAATCTATATCAGCAACAACGTTTCCGTTTAAGATGATAGCATAATAACTTTGTTCGCACATTTCGTATTTAATTGATGCCTGATGTTTCAAACTGTCAACGCTTAAAATAACAAGATCACTACGATTATCCCTTGTTTTCTTAAAGACAAGGTCATTATTTGATAAAATCTTAGATATACGGTTTTTATCTCGCGCGGTCAAAGAAACGTTTGGCACAATAACAAACGGTTTTGTTTTTTTGTTTTTCTTATTCTTAGTCTGAACCATTATAAAACACCTTTCTGTTTAACAAACAAGAATATTTTATAATACAAAATTTATTTGTCAAGTTTTAAAATACCATCTGCAAACTCTATAGTCGCTGGTTTTGCAGATTGAGAACTGATTATTCTATCATTTTTATCACGAACGATAGCATAACCGCGCTGCAAAACATTTTTATAACTAAGCGAATTCAACATTTGCCCGATGTGCGAGACAGATTGTGATAACACTTTAAATTTGTTTTCTAAAATCAATGGAAAACGTGCCATCAAATCGATTTTTTGACGGGCATTTTGCATTTTTGCACTTATAATCAAAGACATAGTCTTTGAAATATCGTCAATTCGTTGACCTTGTTCCATTAAAATTTGTTTTGGACTTTTGATATTCACATTAGAAATTTGTTGTTTTACATGTATCAAATATGTAGAAAACGCCGTTGACAAACGATGAGACAAATTATCTAAATCTTGAATCAATGATATTTTTGTTGGCACGACCATTTCAGCCGCACCAGTTGGAGTGGGGGCACGAACATCGGCTGCAAAATCTATCAACATCCAATCTGGTTCGTGTCCAACACCAGAAATCAATGGTATATGACTAGCCGCAGCAGCACGAACAACTATTTCTTCACTAAACGGCAATAAATCTTCCAAAGCACCGCCACCACGTGCAACGATTATTACATCAACATTATTCATTTTATTAAAATATTCAATACCAGCGGCAACTTCTTTGGCAGCGGTATCGCCCTGAACCGTTGCAGGATAAAGCAAAATATGCACCGGGAAACGTTCGCGTAATCTGTTTTGAATATCTTGAAACGCAGCCCCAGTAGGACTGGTCACCACACCAATTGTTTGTGGAAATTTTGGTAACGGCTTTTTACGTGATACGTCAAATAACCCTTCGGTAGCTAATTTTTGTTTACGCATTTCCAACATCTTTAAAATCGCGCCAACACCCGCCATTTCAATAGAATTGATAATTATTTGATAATTACTGCGCGCAGGATATGTTGTAAAGCGTCCGGTTACTATAACTTCTTGACCGTCTTCTAGTTTAAACCCAACAGGTGTTCCACGCCAAATAATTGCGTTTATTGCAGATTTATCATCTTTGATTGTCATATACAAATGCCCAGATGTAGCATGCGTAATTTGCGACAATTCACCACGAATACGAATTTCAGAAAAAGCCGTTTCAACAACATTTTTTAACAATAACGAAGCATCAGAAACACTGAATATCATATCTGGTTTTACAAAAGGTTCTGGTTTTGGCAACATTTATTCTAGTCCTGCACGCTGCGCTAATGTATCTGAATTGTAGCACAAACATATAAAATTTTCAAGAATTACAATTCAGTCAAAGGCCAACGTGGACGCGGTGCAATGGGTTCATGCACAACATTGCCAATCTTATAATTTTCAATTCCTGCCCATGCAATCATTGCACCATTATCAGTACACAAATTCATTGGTGGCGCCGCAAACAACATTCCAGATTTGTTTGCTAATTCTTCCATTGCAGCACGTATAGCACTGTTTTTAGCAACACCACCAGCGACAACCATCGTCTTTGGTGCGGCGCTTTTTACACGTGAATCTTTTAATGCATTAGTTAAACGATTGGTTATACAATCAACAACAGATGATTGAAAAGACGCACAAAAATCATTTATAAAGTTGTCGTCTATTTCGTTCTGATTTGCTTTATCTAGCATCATACGTGCGGCCGTTTTTATTCCGGAAAATGAAAAATCACATCCCGGTTTGTCACACAATGGGCGTGGGAAATCAAATCGTTTTGCGTTTCCTAATTTTGCGCGTTTATCAACGATTGGACCACCAGGATACCCCAATCCTAACATCTTTGCCACTTTATCAAAGGCTTCGCCAGCACTATCATCCAAAGTCTGTCCAATCAATTCGTATTTACCAACATTGTGAACCAATAAAATCTGGCAATGTCCACCAGAGGCCAACATCAACAAATATGGAAACTCAATATCTAAATTCGTAGCAGTATCAGTTGCAGATGCAGCGCTTAAACGTGGAACCAAAGCGTGTCCTTCCAAATGATTGACCGCAACCAAAGGCTTATTTGTTGCATTTGCAATGCCGGTTGCCGCCATCCAACCAATCAAAACCCCACCAATTAAACCAGGTCCTGCTGTTGCAGCGATAATATCAATATCATCAATAGTTTTATTTGCGCGTTCCAATGTCAAACGTATAACTTCATCAACAGCCAAAATATGTGCACGCGCAGCCAATTCAGGCACAACACCACCATATTTTTGATGTTCTGGAATCTGAGAATAAATTATGTGCGCTAAAATATTTTTATCACTGTCTACAATCGCAGCACTGGTTTCATCACATGACGATTCTATACCCAAACACAAAACAGAACTATCAGAATCGACGTGTTTATGATCTGTATTTGTGCCCATATCCATACGAATTATATTTTCTGTATCTGTCATTTTATTTCCAACAAAGTTATTCCCAAGTTATTCTTGTTCTTTGCGCGTTCTGTTGCATATTCATTGAAATCAACATCAACAACGCGTTCATATCGACTTGACGCATGACGCAATTTGCCGTTTGGTAACAAAAAACCTACATGTGCCACAATCAAATCAGTTCCTATTTTATCAACAATTTTTGGATTGTCGACAATAAACATTACTATCAAAGTTTTGTCCGTTTGTATCTCATTCAATCTAGAATAGGGTATATATTCGATTTTTGCAGTCTGTTTTGGCATCTTTACATCAATATTATGCATACGCTTAAACCAATTTTGTTTATCAATCACAGCGGTTCTGACAGCGGTTTTGCCATATTTATAACTAACATTTTCAACAATATTTTTATTGTTTTCCAGCCAATCTATGGACGCGAAGTGATTACGAGATACAAAATTCACATCACCATTTTTATATCTGATGTGATTTAATTTTTCTACATCACCATTTGCCAACGACGTTTCGACAAACGTTAAACAATCAAACGCATCAAATCGTATCAAAGGGTCTGTATCTGGGGTCTTTTCTTCGCCTAGTGGATCTAAAACATATTTTGCACCAAGATATCGTTCGCCGATATAATGATTTTTAGTCTGATTACAAGACATTAGCGAAAAACATACCAATAAAAACAGAAATTTATTTTTCATCTATTATATTTATTCTTATACCGTTATAACACAAAGCCACAGCATCACGAATATCCATTTTTTCAGAATCTGGCAATTGGGCAATTTTGGTCACACACTGTATCAACAACGCTTCGTCTTTTAAATTTGGCACAATGCGTTTAACAGTTTTTATTTGTTGTTCTTCGGATAATTCCAGCCATTTTTTCATATTAGAGTTTTCAAATGTATATGTATGGTTCACAAAAAAACCAAGTATAATCAAAAGCAACAAAACACAACTTGCTATCGTTATTTTTAATATTCTTTTAATCAATCGAATTTTTGTTTCTTTTGACATAATTATTCACACTTTTCAAGCCATACATCATATACATCGTCTTGCAATGGATTTTGACCAGGTTCATTACGGTTCATCCAGCCACTAAAAATACGACCGTCTGATTTAGTATATATTTCAATAAAAACGAAATCATTTTCTGCATCAAATGGATCAGATTGCTTACAGCTTCTGGCAACAAGATTTAAATTGTTATGAGATACATCTTTGCCAACTGGCAATGATACCATCTGAGTTTTGCCAGCAACTTTGTCCATAATTCTTATAATTGCGGTTTGTTTTTCAACGTATGAATAAGCATTCTGCGATACAAAACACAGACTACATACACAAAACAAGGCAAAAACTTTCATTTTTTTATTCATAACGTCTCAATTTTACCTTTATATTTAAACTAAGTCAAATTCATAAACACAAAAAAACATTTTTGTTGACAAAACGATTTGATGTATTACGATATTTTTGTAAATAAATACAATAAAATACAAGATGTAAAGACATGTATGAGATAGATAAAGATATTTTTGATTATTTTCGCCATGAAAAGAACCCAATTATGGCAGAAAAAGATTATTTAGAGTGTGTAATTTTAGACAGATTATTTTCTGATTCTTTTTTCAAAAATAATTTCATATTTGCAGGCGGTGGTACAATCACAAAAATATATAAAATCGGTAATCGTATTGGTCAAGACGTTGATTTGGTTTACACTGATTTTGAAGATTTACCATTGGATCGCGGAACAAAGAAATTAAACAATTTCAAAGATAAATTTAACAATTTTGTATTCAACGATTTAAATACAAAAGTCAACCAAACTATGAAAGAAATCGGTGATTTTACAATACTGACCGACAGACAAGTTCGTGCATCACAAATAGTAAAACAAGGACGTGCGCAACCAACATTATATGTATATTATTCATCTAATTTGAATCCAAATATTGAAAAATGCATAAACATAGAATTTATACCACGGCATTATGATGCAATTTCTTTAGACCAAGGCTATGTTATCCCTTATTCTTTGGGAACATTGATGCCGGTTAAAATTCCAACAGTTCATTATTCACAAACTTTCTGGGATAAAATTTATGCTCTGCATACAATTCATCAAATAGGCGCTATGAGACCCGGATTAGCACATCATTACTACGACGTAGCTAATCTAGTTCCATGTGTAAAATTAAAACAAACAAAAAATATGTTTAAATCTGTTGAAAAGTACCAACAAACATATACCACACGTAAGATGCCTTTGGTACAGTCCATATCTGGATTAGATTTGATGCCAAGCACACAAGATTTACAAAAATTATCAACAGATTATCAGAACATGTCTGGTCGCTTTATTGGTCGTATGGATTCATGGGCAAATATAATAACCATATTGAATATGATAAACAAAACAATAAAACAACTTAACAATGGAGACGAAAGATGATTGAATTAAAGAACAGATTTGTTTTTTCCGATCCTCATTTCGATCATGCAAAAATCATAGAGATGGCAAACCGTCCATTTAAAGACATTGAAGAAATGAATAAAACTATTATTTATCGTTATAATGAAGTTGTTGGAAAGCAAGATTTATGTTATTGGCTGGGCGATATTATGTATGATGCAACCCAAGAAAAAGTAAGAAAGATACTTTCATTGATGCACGGACGTAAATTTCTTATTTTGGGAAATCATGACAGAAACCATTCTATATGTTGGTGGCATGATGCTGGATTTGATTGGGTTTCCAAAGATGCTATATATGATGCCAAAAATTATATAATGTTATCACATGAACCATTACCAGAATTTGGGAATTTGCCAAAAATTGTGAATTACCATGGTCACATACATTCAAATGGTTATGATTTTAAAAACCATGATCATTGTATAAATGTTTGCGTAGAAGAAACAAATTACAGACCAGTACAATTAGCTAATCCATTTATAAAAAAACAACGTGAATTTGAAAGATAACAAACCAAATAAAAAAACCCGCAATACGCGGGTTTTTTTGAATAATAAAACAATCTTATTTTTCTTCTTCTTTTGCTGTATTTGCAGACAAATCTTCCACAATACGTGCTTTTTTGCCAGACAAACCACGCAAAAAGAACAATTTAGAACGACGAACTTTACCCGTACGAACTTTTTCGATTTTTTCAACCGCAGGCGTGTATAATGGGAATTTACGTTCTACACCGACACCGTAAGATTCACGACGCACAGTGAACGAAGCGTTATTGCCATTTCCGCCATCGCGTGCGATAACAACACCCTCGAACAATTGAATACGGAATTTATCGCCATCTTTGATTTTTACATGAACGCGTACAGTATCCCCAGCTTTGAAGTCAGGAATAACTTTGTTGCCTTTCATTTTTGCGATATGTTCTTGTTCTACTTTTTTAATAATATTCATTTTATTTTTCCTTAGTTAAATCCGGACGACGTTCTTTGGTTATTTCGTCCGATTGTTGTTTCCGCCACCGTTCGATATTGCCATGGTGACCGGACAGCAGGACTTCTGGGACACTTTGTCCACGCCATACTGACGGACGGGTATATAATGGCCATTCTAACCCGCCGATTTCGAAACTTTCGTTATTTGTGGCCTCAATGCCACCGCCGACTACATTATCTATCAAACGAACCGTACTGTCAATAAAAACTTGCGCAGCAATTTCCCCGCCAGACAGCACATAATCACCAATAGATAATTCCATGATATTATACATATCTATGACACGTTGGTCAATTCCTTCATACCGACCACAAAGCAGGGTATAAACAGCATTTTCTGAATCAGTTGCAAATTTACGTACAATTTTTTGCTCTAAACGTGGCCCGCGTGGGGAAAAATATATAATTTTGCCTGGATTTTTAATAGAATCCAAAGCGTTTCCCAACACATCGGGACGCATAACCATACCGGCACCACCACCAAATTGTTCATCATCAACGCTGCCATAATTGTTTATAGCAAAATCACGAATATTTATAACATTATATGACCAAATTCCTTTATCCAAAGCGCGACCAACCACGCCCCCTGAAAGAGTACCTGGAAACATTTCTGGAAAAACGGTCAGTATATTAAAATGCATTTTATTTTTATAATTCCTGTTTTTGTTTTAACGCGCGGTGCCATGCCATTTGCATCTGGCACAAATTCCAAACAAATAGCTGGTAGTGATAATATGTTTGTGTTCTTTGGGAATATTATCAGTTTTGATGTGTATATCTGCCGACAATCTGCCACACGGATCTTTGTCTATCGTATAAAAAATATGATTTTTATCAAATTTAGCCAAAATATCACAATCTTTTATTCCCCTTTGAACATGCAAAGAACACGATCCACAAAAGAATATCGAATGTTTAAAAAAATAAATAGAAGCAGCATTATACGGTGTTATACGTGAATAATGTTTTGCTAATTCTTCAGGTGTACACGGGCAAAAATCTTTTAAAATCTGGCCTATTTGTTCACCGTCCTGCAATTTTTTTAATATTTCCAATGTCGTTTCATCTGTGATTTTTTTTACAGAAACCATAGTCTTTTTAAACTCTTCTGGAAACACATAATTTATTATCACAACACGGTCTGTATCTATACGACTATCATATTTAACAACATAAACTACCCCACCATCTTTATTCAACGCAGGACAATCACATGCACCAACATAACAAGTGTTACACGCAGTTAAAAATTGTCCGTTTGTATTATAAAACTCTCTTCTCATTTTTTTATCGCCCGCAGTTCATTTTATTTTGGTATTCTTGACAACGTGCACATTTCATTTTTGCTTTCTTTAATACAGTAAATATTTTTTCTGCAACATCTGGCGCATATAATTCAAGATTATAATCCTTGCGCACAAGCAATTCAGGTTCCTTTTTACCTATGCTACCAGTTTGTAGCAAAGATGGATATAAAATATTGCACTGCCTATCTAAATATTTCAATGCAGGGCATTTGTCTATTTCTTTGTTTTTCGGGCAATGGACATCTATTATATTTAAATTGATTGTCACAAACATATATCAACCCCTTTAAAAGATTTTATCGATATTTATTATTCATACGGCAAACCTGGCACATTTTTTTGAATTCTATCTTATCAAAAAATTGTTTTGCGCTGTCTGGCATTTGAAAAACAAACACTTCGTTATTAGTATGATTTATAATACGGTTTTCAATATTATTATTTTGCATTTTAATAACAATCGGACACGTATACAGATTTAACACCTTGTGATGTCCATATAATACAAAATTACAATGCACACGATACGGTTTTTCACCATCAACAGCATTTGGGTTAACGAAATTCATAATAACGTGTTTCGTTTTCATTTTATTTGCATCCCTTGTAATTTTATTCATTACCACGTTCACGTTGTCTAAGTTGACATGTTTTACACTTTTTTTGTGCTTCAACCAACGATTTTGGCAATATACCCTTATGCGAAGACATTTTTACCGTGATATAATCTGGCAAATTTATGTCAAAAGATATAGGCGCTGTTTCTTGCTTCATAGTATTTGTTATCAAACAAGATTCCACGTGTAATTTGGATCCATCAAGTGGATAAGTGCACTTTTGTTGATGAACAAGCTTATTGTTAAAATAAAACTGTGTAACACATTCAATAGACTTTAATATTTGATTGTTTTCAATCATTTTTATTCACCCCTTGCTTTACTGCATTGTGCACAAATGGTCAACATAGATTTTGTGTGTTCCCCATCATAAAATGCTTTGATTTTAACTTTGTGGTCTTTGATATTATGTATCAATTTATTTCTCAAAACATATTGAACATTTGGGCAATCAGCATCATTTAATTCCGGACACTTTTTTGAAATCACACGATTACCATTTATGAAAATTTCGCGCGTAATCATTTCTTTTTTATCATTGTTGACTTCATTTGTAGGATTTTGACACATTTTGATTCCTTTAATTGTTTTATTGTATTGTTATTACATCTCTCTCAAAATCTACATTCGCTCCACGAAAAGACACCATATCACCGTTGTCTAATTCCATAATATCACCGGCACCAAAATTTTGAAAACAAACCAATTTACCCAAAATTTGACCGTTTCTGATGACAGAAAAACCAATTAAATCAGACTGATAATATTCGCCGTCTTCTTTTAATTCTGGCAAACTATCACGTGATATGAATAATTCTGTGCCACGCAGTGTTTCCGCAACGTTACGATTATCAACACCATCAACACGCGCAATAATCACATTAGAATTTGGAACATGGCGCACAAAATGAAACTGCTTTGCATCAATATCGTTTCCAAAAACCATCAAATGTTTTAAATCTGTTGGTTTATCTGTAAACGTTTGAATGCGCAGTTCACCCCGAATTCCTTGGGGTGCAACAATTTTACCAACTAAAATTTTTTTATTGTTGTCTGTCATAACATTATCTGCATATGTATTTCATGCGCACATCACAACATCCCTTGGTTTTCAATAAAATGTTGCGAATACCGTTTATATGTTCTAATTCATCTATGTTATTTTCGACGGCATATAACACAATATGCCTTAGATTTATTTTATACGAATTCAATAAATCATACCGTTTTTTAGCATTTTCAAAAAACAGCAAATCAAATACACGATCCAACGCATCATAGTATTCAGAATTTGTGTATTTTTGACCTGTGTGCCATACAACAGTTCTGCTATATGGCACACACAAAGAATTCGTCATAATTAGGCCTGTTGTTCTTCTGATGCAGGGGTTTCTTCTGTTGGGGTTTCAGCAGCTGGTTCTTCCACAGCCTGTGCTTCTGCTGGTGTTTCAACAGCTGGTTCTTCTGCAACAGGTTCTTCGGCTGGAGCTTCTGCCGCTGCCTTAGCTGCTGCTTCGGCTGCTGCTTTTTCTTCTGCTATTTTTGCCAATTTTTCAGCTTTGTCTTTTGCTTTCATCTGTGTTTTTTCAGATGGCTGATTTTTCTTTGTTTGATTTGGAATTGGTTTAGCAGCAACAACACCGGCATTTGCTAAGAATTTATATACACGATCAGATGGTTTTGCGCCCTTAGCCATCCAAGATTTAATCTTTTCAATATCCAAAATAACGCGTTTTTCGTCATTTTTAGCCAACATTGGGTTATATTTTCCAACTATTTCCAATATATTACCGGAATTACGAGCATTTCTTGAATCTGTCACAACGACATGATAGTATGGACGTTTTTTTGCACCATAACGAGCCAATCTGATAACTGTTGCCATATTTTTACTCCTTTGTGTTTTTATGGTCATTGTTATTTATCTTGTCATCCAAAAAATTGCACACAAAAACCAACATCAAGAGCGAAAACTCGCCGGATGATGTTCCTTGTACATACCGCACACAGGTTTATCGACAATAGCAATCTTTGGGATTTGCAGGGCAATTATGGACTAAAAAATCAAGAAAGTCAAACAAATTTGTCAATTTTATCTACAATAATCACATCTGCATTGGGTGTGATAACCTTTTCTATAGAACTTTTTCTTTTTGCGTTTACGCGAATGTTTAGACATATTGTTGCTAAAATTGATGTTCACAACCACTTCTACAGTATAATGAGCATGATACAACAAATCATTTCCTTTGTTGTTATTACATCCTTTGTGGGTAGGCTGTAAATTATACAATTCATTTTCGCCACCCACAGATTTAGGTATCGCATGATTCCAAGAAAACTCATCAGTATGTTTATTATTGGAATATCTTATTATTGGTTCTCCACACAACGGACATGTTGGATAAATATGACATTCTGATAATATTCTATACAAAGCTTTTATTTAGTTTCTGTCAAACACATCTGTCAATCTGCCATAAACCATCAAATTTGTTAAAATCTTTTTTGCATTAAGGTTCAATTTATCAGAACCAGACAATTTAAACCCAAAATGTTGTTGCAAAGGACCAAGAATATTCAATATTTTTTAACTTTGTCCTTTGTCATACGGTCAATAATACCAATAATACCACACGTGTCACAAAGTATGTTATATATCTCTTTGTCTGTCATATTTCAAAAGTCCGTATTTCAGGTATGTTTTGAAAAACATAATAAATATTTCAAGTAAAAAAGGTTTATTGAAACAAACTTTTTTACTGGACTTTTATATTAGCTATATTATAAAATACGGTTCATTCGCGGGTGTGGTATAATGGTAGCACGAAAGCTTCCCAAGCTTTAGACGAGGGTTCGATTCCCTTCGCCCGCACCAGAGATAAAACCGACCCTTTGTGGTCGGATTTTTTTATGTTTTTTTCGCTTGCTTTAATTTTTTCAATTTTGCTAAGATTGGTGTAGGTGGTATTCTGTTTGGTTGTTGTTGTGGCACAAAATCCTAAGAAGACTGAGGGTTTTCGCTATTACGACACAACAAAGAAGAGAGAAAAAGAAAGGAAGAAGAAATGTCAAAATTAAAATTTGTTGCGACTTTATTTATATCTTTTGCTATGTTTTGCACGGGTGCTTTTGCGGCTCCAAGCGTTCGTCAGCTGGGGAATATAGCACAAAAGCAAATAGAAAGTAAGGCTGCTGAAAAATCTTCGGCAAATGCGATTCCGTTACCAATCAAAGCACGTGTTGCAACACCTATGATAACCAAAGCCACCAGTTCTTCCACGTTTTCTAAGACAAAGACAGTTTCCACCGATTCGAAGCGTTTACCGAACATAAAACCTAGTTCTTATACTGGTAATACAAGTACAAACACAAACACCAATACAACTCCTACTACTGTGACCCAAAAGAGCCAAACTATCACATATTTATCCGAATTGAATACATCAATTCAAAATTTAAACAATTCTGTTGAAAACAAAACATCCCAGCTTGAATCGCAAATCGCAACCACCAAAACAGATTTAGAAGGACAAATTGAAAACGCTGTGTCTGACAAAGCGACAACAACAGAATTAGCTGGTGCAAAATCTGAATTACAAGGAAGTATTGCTAGCACCAAGACAGCTCTTGAAGGTACAATTGCTGGCACTAAAACAGATTTAGAGGGTACGATTGCTTCTACAAAGAGCGATTTAGAAACAGAAATCAACAAAAAAGCAAATCAATTGCTTGTTGACTCTATCGTTTCTGTATTTGATAAAGATTCTGATAATAATCTGACAAATGTAAAGGTAGATTATATACCGGCTTCTATACCAACCAGCAAAATCGCCAATCTTGACACAAAAATTGCAGATTTGGATGAAATCAAAGGAACTCTTAATGATTCTGAAAACGGTTTTGCCAAGGTAAAAGAAAAAGCATTTGGTGCATTACAGAAAAACTCCTTGGAAGGCGAATTAAATACGTATGTGACAACAAATAAATTAGTTAACGAGACGTTTGTGACAGACCAAATCGATGCCATAGATCTTAGTGATTATGCGACAAACGATGCGGTCGACACCAAATTTAGCTTATTAGATTTCAAAGTTGAAGACGAAAAAGTAAAGTTCACAACAGATAATGAACAATGGACTGATGTTGCGCCAGTATCTGCTTTTGGTGGAACGCCTGGCTGTGCGCCTACTATTGATTCGGAAGAGGTGACAGATGAAGAAGGCAAAAAGTCTTTGAAATTGACAATCACACCATGTGAAGGAGTTGCATACGACAAATTTATTCCATACGGAGAAAAAGGTGCAGACGCATGCGATATAAGGATATTAAAAAGCAAAGTTGCTGGAATCACAACGTTAACAGCAAAAGATTGTGAAGATAATGTTAAATGGACCGAAACAATTGAAGACGGTGAAACGCCTACCCAGTGTACATTGACGAAGACAACTCAAGAAATCAAAGACAGTAACAATAAAAAGATTGGAACAAAATTGACTATCACAGACAGCTGTGATCCAGACAATCCGACCGTTATTGATGTTGATGACGGTGAAGACGGTGAAACACCTACCCAGTGTACATTGACGAAGACAACTCAAGAAATCAAAGACAGCAACAATAAAAAGATTGGAACAAAATTGACTATCACAGATAGCTGTGATCCGTCTAATCCAACAATCATTGATGTTGACGATGGTGAAGACGGTGAAACACCTACCCAGTGTACATTGACGAAGACAACTCAAGATATCAAAGACAGCAACAATAAAAAGATTGGAACAAAATTGACTATCACAGACAGCTGTGACCCAGACAATCCGACTGTTATTGATGTTGATGACGGTGAAGACGGCGAAACGCCTACCCAGTGTACATTGACGAAGACAACTCAAGATATCAAAGACAGTAATAATAAAAAGATTGGAACAAAATTGACTATCACAGACAGCTGTGATCCAGACAATCCGACTGTTATTGATGTTGATGACGGTCAAGACGGTGAAACGCCTACCCAGTGTACATTGACGAAGACAACTCAAGATATCAAAGACAGTAATAATAAAAAGATTGGAACAAAATTGACTATCACAGACAGCTGTGATCCAGACAATCCGACTGTTATTGATGTTGATGACGGTCAAGACGGTGAAACACCTACCCAGTGTACATTGACGAAGACGACAGAAGATATCAAAGACAGTAATAATAAAAAGACCGGAACAAGACTAACCATCACAGATAGCTGTGATCCGTCTAATCCAACAATCATTGATGTTGATGACGGTCAAGACGGTGAAACACCTACTCAGTGTACTTTCACAAAGACGACAGAAGATATCAAAGACAGCAACAATAAAAAGATTGGAACAAAATTGACTATCACAGATAGCTGTGATCCGTCTAATCCGACTGTTATTGATGTTGATGACGGTGAAGACGGCGAAACGCCTACCCAGTGTACATTGACGAAGACAACTCAAGATATCAAAGACAGTAATAATAAAAAGATTGGAACAAAATTGACTATCACAGACAGCTGTGACCCAGACAATCCGACTGTTATTAATGTTGACGATGGTCAAGACGGTGAAACACCTGCTCAATGTACACTTACAAAGACGACAGAAGATATCAAAGACAGTAATAATAAAAAGACCGGAACAAAATTGACTATCACAGACAGCTGTGACCCAGACAATCCGACTGTTATTGATGTTGATGACGGTCAAGACGGTGAAATACCTACCGACTATGCAACACCTGATGATATCGAAGATCTTTACGATGCCATAGATGAATTAGAGATACCAGACGTTCCAGGAAACATCGATAAAATCGCGGAAAAATTTGACAATAACGGTGAATTAATTGTCGAACAATTGCCAGAAAGTATGAAATCAGCATTGGCGGCAGGTAGCGAAGCTAGATCGTTCTTTGATAACGAAGGTAAAATAGATGCATCTAATTTAAGAGGGACTATCAATAATAATAATTTGTCCAGCTGCCAATCTGTGACATATGATTATAATGTTGGCAAACCAACAACAGCTAATGTAACACTGCCAGCCGGTTTTGATACTCCAGATGCTGGTTATAATGCAGCTTCGACCGCCCTTGGTTATGTTGTAGAAACAACTACAAACCCATGTGTGTCTGGTTTTGTCCCAGCGATGAGAAAACTGAATGATTCTTGTGATGCGACATATCCATTCTCAACCAAGACAGCTTCGTATAACATACACCGTTGTTCGCACCAAAATGGAGAGCTAAACAATGGGATGATATCGGCTACGCTTTATTATTGGATAGAACAAGTGACTAGCTCAAACAGCCTTGCGGTTCAAATGAATCAAGCAGCAGCAACAGCAGCTTCTGCCGTGGAAACAGCGAATTCTGCAAACTCAGCAGCACAGCTAGCCTCATCAACAGCGGGCACTGTAGCAGGGTACTTTAAAAAAGGCGAAGACGACCAAGTATATCTTGACACCAATCATTTGTCTAATGTCCCGAGTAGTGCAATAGCATTTAATCAAACACAAAATAGTGTATTCAATAATTTTGCTACCGTGCAAAATACAGCAAATTCTCTAGCCCAAGCTGTCAACGGCGTTGATTGCAACGGCGTTGATGGTCCATGTACAGCAAGCGCAGGATTATTATCAAAGTTTAATGCGATTGTTCAGGCGTTTCAAGATGCAGGGATGTTAACAATGAACTGTACTGGTGGTAGTTGCACCGCCACCGCAACAGCTAAACCGAATAATAATGAGCCCAGTATGTAGTTTTTTCTAATACAAAAAACCGCCAAATCGGCGGTTTTTGTATTGGAATAAAAAGAGTTATATTCCCTTTATCCGTTGTGATGATCTATTGATTTGGTTTTCTACATCATCTGCAAATTTCAAAATGGAACGATATATTTTTTTATTTGGTTTATTTTTAGCCAAAACATTTTCTTTGCTGATAATAGGTTTTACCAAATCTACACGAAAAGCGTATTTAGCATTCTGACGTAAACATTGCAATCTTGCCAACAAATTCTGCCAATTCTCTTCCAAAGAATCTGACATATTCCCGGACAAATAGCGCATTTTGCTGTTTCTTTGTTCGTTCATAACGCCCCCCTTTGTTGATTATTGTTTAATCGTGGGAATTTGTAATAATTGTTTTGGATAAATTAAATTTGGGTTTTCTATATTATTATAATCTGCAATTATCGAATATAACGTTCCACGACGCAAAAAATTACGCGCAATAACCCATAAACTGTCACCACGACGAACAGTGTAAAAAACATCGTCACCGTCTTTTACTTCATACATAACAAATTTATATTCTGTTTTAGCTATGGCGTTTCCGTTGGTGTCATGCAAACGTGCAACTATCTTGTATCTCTGTCCAGGCACCAATTTAGCAACGTTTACACCAATTCCAAAATTTTTGTAATCAGAAACACGTGTAAAACCTAAATATTTACCATTCAAAGTTAAAGACACGCGCAACCGTGGCAATGCCTGTCCAGAAACTACCAAACGATCAGTATCCATATAATCTATCTTTGTCACTTTTAAATCGCCGTTTTGTAGTGCAGGGACCTGCATTATTTTGCTACCGTCTTTGGTCATCAACAAAGAAAGTGATTTTTTATAATCTTTTTCGCTGACATATATAAAGACTTTGTCAGCAGATTTGACGTTTTTATCTGCATCAATCAAATAGACTGTATAATTTCCAGGTTTCCATGCTTGACCTGTGGTATAAACAAATTCACCATCTTTATTAGTATGCTCTGTGGCAATTACTTTATTATTTGCAACGATTGAAACATTAGATTCGCCTGAATTACGCCCAGCAATAACAATACGTCCAGAATCTTCAATTCTGACTATATCAAACACAGGTTCGCTAACAGCCTGTTTTTCAACAACTGGCTTTTTTTCTGCCACAGGTTTGATAATTGGTTCTGGGACACTAGGAACAACAACCTTTACAGGTGTACTGATTTTCACACATATAGTAATAATCGCAACCAATACAACCATCAAAGCACACAAAATAGGGAACCAATATGCACGCAACACAGATTCATTATTTTGATTTTCTGGCTCTTTTTTTTCTGGTTTTGTGTTTGTTTTTGAGCGTTCAAACACATTGATTCTGCGCAAAAAAGCACGCGTAAACAAACGACGGCGATTTAACCAAGATTGTTGACGATCTATGGCGCCTGTTATTATTTCATCTGTAGAACGTTTTGTATATTTTCTTGTTCTTTGTGTCATTTAAAAACCCCTTATATAAATATTTTGACAAAATTATTGCAAATTTTATTTATTTGTCAAGATATTTATGGTATAATATCTGCTATGAAAAACAACAGGAGATAAAATTGAAATCTAAGAAAATAGGGATAATGACAACAGGTGGCGACTGTTCTGGATTAAACACTGTTATACAACGCATAGTTGAAGGATGTGTCCGCAGGAAATGGGATGTTATCGGCATAAAAGATGGCACTGATGGATTGTATTCAACACCCGCAAAAACGGTTAAATTAGACAATGAAACTTTTCAATTTGCAAACAGTCATCTTGCTGGCAGCATTTTATCAAACGGCAACGCGCAAAGCACTAATTTTGAATCTTCCGCTCATGCTGGGAAACTAGCTAATTTCAACAAACGATTAAAGAAATCTTTGTCTGATTTAAATCTGGATGCAATGGTTTTAATTGGTGGCAATGGCAGTATATCTTTGGCACACACATATCGCGAAATTTATACGGGACTTTCATTGGTTTGTATTCCAAAAACTATTGATTTAGACGTTCCAAAAACAGACCGAACAATTGGTTTTGACACAGCAGTTCAACAACTGGTGTCATATTGTGATCAATTATTATTGACCGCGCGCAGTCATCATCGTTGGTTTGTTGTTCAAACAATGGGACGCGAATGCGGACAATTAGCTCTGCATGCAGGAGTTGCTATAGCGGCAGATGCAATTTTAATACCAGAAATAAAATTTAATGTTGATAAATTGGTTGGACATATAAAACAATCAAAACGCGACTATGGAATTATTTTAGTTTCCGAAGGAATTACTTTGCGGGGACATTCCGGCAAACCGGCGGATATGATTTCTCGTAAACTGACTGCTGCAGGCATTGCAAACAGAACTGCTTTTCCAGAACATATTCAAAGGGCAGGCGACACTGTTGCCAGTGACAGAATATTAGCAACTGGGTTCGCTGACACAGCATTAAAAGCTATTGAAAATAATGAAACATATGTAATGACGTGTTTTGAAAATGAACAATTTAAAACTATATCTTTGGATGAATTTTTTGCCAGTGGAAAACCAGAAAAAGATCCAAATATTATTGGCGCTGTGACATCAAATGCATATGTAGAACCAGATAATACACTTTTACGAATTGCCGTAGATACAGGAATTTATATTGGTGAAAAAAAGAAATAAAAAAACCGGGCAAACGTCCGGTTTTTTTATTTGATTTTATCTTTTGCAAATTCAGCAATTTTTTGCATTGCAATATCATAAACAGGGCATTTTGTAGGTTCGACACAAAGATTTGCTTCAACCGTAAAAAATCTACCGCTATCATTTGTATCAGACATTCTTTTTACAAACGCACGATATTCTGTAAAATTTTTCGTAGCCCGCGCACACTTTTCCCCAGTTGCAGAACACACATATACATAAGTGTCGCCATCACGCCCTTGGTAATCATACAATGGTTTTAATTCTTGGTTTTGACAAGATAGTTTTGTTGCTTTTTGGGTTTCTACTTTATTGACAGGGCTATCAAGCAAACTACCCAAACCATAAATTCCATAATCGGGTGTTTGCGTTGTAGTATTTCTATACGAACGAAGTAAATCTACCTTGTCACCAGGAATAAGACCTTTACGCCAATCACCGTTCCAACATATTCCGCCGTCCCAATTTTTTCCCTTTGCTACAGTGACTTTTCCCCATTCACTACTTTTTAATGTGATGTATTCATCTGTATTAGAAACAACCGTAGCTATTACTACCTTGCTTTCTCGATTTTCTTGCGTCATAAAATTATCCTTTTTATTTTTATTACAACCATATTACACCACAATAATATGATTGCAACAAAAAACCGGGCAAACGCCCGGTTTAAACATTAACTTATCTTTGTTTTAAATGTTCCACTTCGTTTTCAAGTTTTTTAATTAACTTGTTCATATTATCGATGGTTTCTTTTAACCGTTTATTATCTTCACACAGTTGTGTACCAAGTTTACACAGTTTTTCTATCACATCCCCTTGACAATATATAACATGGTTTGTTTTTCCTTCAACATAACGACGAAGCATATACACCATCTCTTTTGTAACATAATAAGCATCTGGAACATTAGATGGATAAAAAGTCAAATCTTCTATTTTTTCATTTTTATACGATACAGGTATAAACTCTGTGCGTGGTATTACTATTTCTGGCAAATGTTCGTCTATATCTTTTTCTTGGTGGTCGCCAAAAGTTTTTAAACGAAGTTCAGAACTATCGCGATACACACGCATACAGTTATATGCACCATACTGGGCACAAGTCGCAGGCGTTGCATAATTTTTAACAAAACACCACGGTGTCTGAATGTGTTTGTCGCATATAAATTGAGCCCACATTCCATCACCATGGTTCGACGATGGATGCCACCAGATTATTTTACCCATTTCTGTTTTTTCATCAGACGATAACATATGCATTTGCAAGGGGGTGACATTGTATTCTTTTTTTATTATCTCGCTAATCTTTGTGAACAACTGTGGCAATTCGTCAACACACGAAATTTTTTCACCACGGTAAGTAGTCGTTATTTTGTTATCAAAAATAACCGATTTTTCGTTTACGATTAAATATTTGTTGTTGGTTAACACCCATAAACTCCTTGATACCGCAAGCAATATAATACCAAAAATTTATATTGTCAACAAAAAAACCGGGCAAACGCCCGGTGTTGATGAGAAAGAAGAACTGTTTTTATTTCTCAGAAAAATCTGCATCGGTTGCTTTATTTTCACCGTCTTCAGATTTTTGTTCTGATTCTTGTTTTTGTGCTTCTTGGGCAGCTTTGTAAACCGCTTCGCCTAATTTCATAGCTTTTTCAGTCAACGCATCCGTCTTTTGTTTCAAAGATTCTGCAGTAGCATCTGCCTTAGCCAATTCATCAGACAATTCTTTCTTTGCCGTTTCAATCGCTTCACGCTCTTCGGCACTAATTTTATCGCCGTGTTCTTTCAATGATTTTTCAATACTAAACACAGCTGTTTCAGCGGTATTTTTCGCTTCGGCTAATTCTTTCTTCTTTTTATCAGATTCTGCATTTGCAGCGGCTTCATCAACCATACGCTTGATTTCGTCTTCGGACAATCCACCGTCTGATTTAATAGAAATAGCCTGTTCTTTGCCGGTTCCTTTATCTTTGGCCGATACGTGCACAATACCGTTCGCATCAATATCAAAAGACACTTCGATTTGTGGCATACCACGTGGGGCAGGTGCAATACCTTCCAAATTAAATTGACCCAGCAATTTATTATCTGCGGCCATATCACGTTCGCCTTGGAACACACGAATTGTCACGGCTGATTGGTTATCTTCAGCAGTACTGAAAATCTGAGATTTCTTGGTTGGAATTGTTGTGTTTCTATCAATCAAACGTGTAAACACACCACCCAACGTTTCAATACCCAAAGATAAAGGTGTCACATCCAACAACAAAACATCTTTGACGTCACCTTTTAATACACCACCTTGAATTGCGGCACCAAGTGCAACAACTTCATCAGGATTTACGCCTTTGTGTGGTTCACGACCAAAGAATTCTTTAACTGTTTCTACAACTTTTGGCATACGTGTTTGACCACCAACCAAAATAACTTCGTTGATTTGAGATGTTGTCAACCCCGCATCTTTCAACGCTTTTTTGCATGGCTCAATCGTTTTTTCAATCAAATCAGCCACCAAAGATTCCAATTTTGCACGTGTCAATGTTGTGTTGAAATGTTTTGGTCCCGTAGCATCCGCAGTCAAATATGGTAAATTGATTTCTGTCGTTGTTTTGGATGACAATTCAATTTTTGCCTTTTCTGCGGCTTCTTTCAAACGTTGCAAAGCCAATTTATCATTTGATAAATCAATACCAGATTGAGCCTTGAATTCTTCAATCAAATATTTCAAAACACGCGCATCAAAATCAGATCCACCCAATGCAGTATCACCGTTTGTAGATTTTACTTCAAACACGCCATCAACGATTTCCAAAATAGAAACATCGAATGTTCCACCACCCAAATCGTATACTGCGATTGTGCCGTCTTTATCTTTATCCAAACCATATGCCAATGCTGCTGCAGTTGGTTCATTTACTATACGTAACACGTTCAAACCTGCAATACGACCAGCATCTTTCGTAGCCTGACGTTGCGAATCATTAAAATATGCAGGCACAGTAATAACTGCATCGGTTATAGTTTCGCCCAAATAACTTTCTGCATCTTTCTTTAACTTAGATAAAATCATCGCAGAAATTTGTGATGGTGCATATTTTTTACCATCAATTTCAACCCACGCATCACCATTATCACCCTTGACAATTTTGTACGGAACGCGTTTTTGAATTTCTTTGACTGCATCACTATCAAAACGCAACCCCATCAAACGTTTAATTTCATAAATAGTGTTTTCTGGATTGGTCACTGCCTGATTCTTTGCAGTAATACCAACTAATTGTTCGCCATTATTGGTTATAGCAACAACCGATGGTGTTGTACGTTGTCCTTCTGCATTTTCGATAATTTTTGGATCTGTTCCGTCCATGAAAGCCATAGCGGAATTCGTTGTTCCAAGGTCAATACCTAATACTTTTGCCATTTGTTCACTCCTTAACATTTTTTGCTTAGTGTTGATATAGTTCGACAAAATATGATTTCAAGGGGGAAATATAAAAAAACTTATATGACAATATTCTCTGAACAAAAAAACCGTCCAAAAAAGGACGGTTTGTATTCTTATATTCGTCAAAGAAATTATTTCTTTGCTTCAGCAGCAGCTGCAGCTGCAGCAGCGGCCTGAGGTTTTGCGTCTGCTTCTTCTGGCATTTTACCACCAATTGTTGCAAATGCCAATTCTGCCATATGCAAACCAAGTGTAATACCTTTTGGCAAAACCAAATCCGAACCGTGAACTGTATCACCAATATTTACAGCTGATAAATCAATTGTGATTTTTTCAGGCATATCATCAACCAATCCAACCAAAGCAACTTTACGCACAGCAAAGTTCAATACACCGCCCAATTTAATACCTTTGGAAATATCTGTATTGATAACTTCGACAGGCACAACAACATGCACTGGTTCTTTGACATTGATACGTTTGAAATCAACGTGAACAACTTTGTCAGACACAGGATGATATTGAATATCCATCAACATAGCATCTTCTTTGTTGCCATTTGTTGTGATTTCGAATAATTTTGTCCGCAAAGACGGTTGTCCCAACAACATTTCAAATTCGCGACCATTTAATTCAATAGCCACAGGTTCCTTCTTTTCGCCATAGATAACTGCAGGGATGTTCTTTTGATTGCGAACTGCACGTGCGGCCCCCTTGCCAGCAACTTTGCGAATTTCAGCGTTTAATTTAATAGACATTTTTCTATCCTTTGTAATATTTTTTTGTTTTTCACGACCTCCAAGGGTGTCGTGCGACGCATATTATTTATTAAAAACAATGAAAAATCAAGTTTTTTATATAATATGTTGATCCATTTCCCATTTTAGTTTTTCCAAAGTAATATTTCGCAGAATATTATAATCATTGGTTTTTCCCTTACGTTCTAACAATAATCTGTGTCCAACCTTTGGTTGAATTTCATAAGGGTGTTGCGGAATATAGTTTGTGGAAAACAAATCTCGTTCACCAATATTTTTATTATAAACTTTCACGATTTTATTATCAGGCGAAACTTTTATCACAACAACAATTTGATATTTAGTGTAATATTCATGAAAATCAGTATTAGCAGGTGGTTCAACAGGCACCCACTGTGTTTTTGTACCACTATCCAGACATTTGGCAGGTAAAGGTTCATATTTTCCAATAGCACCAAAACTTGCAATGACTCGATATGGTAATACGACTTGTTGTTGTGAATATGCTACTGGCAAATTGTTATTCAAAGAAATAGTTTTTAACACCACTTCCCCATACGATGCCTTACTAGCACCCAAACTTATTGTTAATTCATCTGTTTTGTTCATTGCATATCCTTTTTTAAAACGATACTTTATTGATTGTTGCCATAATAACACCAAATCACATAATGTCAATTTTTTTATCTATTGACAAAGAATATCAAAATATCTTATGTTTATTGCCGCTTTTGAAAAAGTATTTGTAAAACGGAAGGAAAAAATATGTTCATTTTTGCAGAAAACGTTGATATAAAGCCATGTAAAGATTGTGAATTATTAAAAACTCTACCAAAAACAAACTGTTTTCCTGTTCAAAAACAATGTTCGGACCCGACTATCACCGACCAACTAGATTGTGAAAAAATACACCCAAACCTACACCAATGCGATGATTGTGCATTATTGGGTAAAAAAAACGACAAAAATGGCAAATTATATCGAACCTGTTACGACCCGACAAACACCATATTTTTTGGTCATTGGTGGCGTGCATTTGGCGAACATTCATATTTCAGAAGGAATATTGAATGTTTAGCAAAAAAAACGCATAACAGATAAATGAAAACGCCGAAAATTCGGCGTTTTATTTTTTCTGCAAAATTAAAAATCTGGCCCGACCATATGTTTTATCTTTTAATACAGTCCAACCTGCATCTAATTCTGGTGTTTTTTGTATTTTTTCAAATTCCCATATCAAAATTGCGCCGTTTTTCGCAACGGATGTTATTTTTTCTATAAATTTAACACCTAAATCAAATTCAGAATAGGGTGCATCTACGAAAATTAAATCTGCCGCATTGCCAAATTTTGGAATTGCCGTAATTGCATCTGTTTTTTCAATATACGCTTTACAATTTATTGATTTTACATTATTTTTTATTGTTTCAATGGATGAATTTGCATTATCTGTAAATATAATATCTGCATTATCATATCGCGAAAAACATTCAAGACCAAAAGCACCAGATCCTGCAAACACATCCCAAACCGTCACAGGTTGCCGCACATCAATCAATTCGTTTAACATATTAAACAACGCGCCACGTGCTATATTTTGTGTAGGACGTGCATTCGGCGGCAAATTCAGCTTTTTGCCACGAAATTTCCCAGAAATAATTTGCAATTTAGAATCCATGGTATAAAGTGTATATTATGAATTTTATGAATCAAGCTTTTATTTTAGCAAAACGCGCATTTAATCATGACGATGTGCCGATTGGTGCTGTTATTGTCAAAGACGGTAAAATTATCGCACGTGGCGAAAACAAAGTGCAAAAATCAAAGAACCCGACTTTGCATGCAGAAATAGTCGCTATAAATCGTGCCTGTAAAAAATTAAACCAAAAATTTTTAGATGATTGCGATATATATGTGACATTGGAACCATGCAGTATGTGTGCAACTGCAATTTCTTTTGCACGTATAAAAAACATATATTTTGCGGCCACAGATGAAAAAGGCGGCGGTATCACATCAAACGCCAAAATATTTGAAAACGACAAACATTTATGGCATCCAAATATAATTCAAATATCTGAATACGCGAACAAATCTGCACAATTATTACGTGATTTTTTCGCGATTCGCCGACAAACAAACAAAACAACAAAGGAGAAATAAAAAATGAAATACATAGTCAATGAAGTTATAGCTCATGACATCCAAACGGTTGTCCCGATTGAACATGATAATCCTATCTTTATTCCAAATCCATCTCATGGATATGACGTTATCCAAGATGGCACATTGGGTCAATGTTTTATACAAAATTCGAAATATGAATTGGTTCCAGAAAACATAAACAAATCAAATATATACAAAATGAAATGTATTGGCGCAGATATTGTTCCAGTTGTCGACAGATTAAGCGTTGTATACAAAAAACATCTTGTATTATTCAGCAAAGAATATGGCGATATTCATTATGAGTTGTCTATGAATGATATTTTCTTTCCTACTCAGATTGGTCATAAATTGATGGTAAAAGGCCCAAATGAAATTAACTTAGACAAACCAAACAATGGTTTTGAAATTGTAAAAAATATAACAATGGATAAAATGCGTACAAATTTTATAACAAAGCAGATATAAAAATATGTTAAACGATAAATGGATTATTACAGAAAAAGACTTTGAAAAAAACGGACAGATTACTTATTCAATGAAATCTGTTGATATGCGAGGTGCAACAAACAAATCAAAAAAGATAACCAGCAATAAAAACGATATATTCGTTGGGTCATATACAGATTCCAAATTAAATTCGCTGTCAAAAAAATATATGCCTACATCTGCTGTGATAAAGCATTCACAAACACCTGTTTATGATATTGGCACAGTTAAATATTCTGAATTGACAAGTTATGACGACAAAAATGGATTATTTTGGTTTGTAAAATTTTTCAATGGTTCTTATGGTGATTTTTACTCTGCATTACCAAATAATCATGACGTTTCTTTTTTTAATCTTGGTGATGTAATATCAATGGGAATAAAACAATCTAATGAAAAAGTCCCATATTTTATATTTTCTAAAAATTTAACTACCGGCCAAGAAGTCGACGATTTTGATAATATGGACGACAATATATCAGACTATCAAGAATTTGTTGTGATCGGAAAGACCAAGTGCGAACAAACAGAAAAACCAACTATTGTTAACGAAGTTGTCATAGATTCAAAAAAATTTGGTCTTTTACATGTCAGGTTTCAATTTTTATATCATTTGCCTTTATATATGACCAAGGTCGGTGACAAACTATTACTAGAAGGTACATACCAGCCCAGCACTAATATTTGTAACGTAAACATTTTACGAAACATAACTATTGATAATATGCGTTCGTCGTTTTTATTATCGCAAGACATAAGATAAAAACAAAGCCCGCATTTGTGCGGGCTGTTTTTTATATCAATGATTTTCCAGTCATCTCTTTTGGTTGCTTTATACCCAGCAATTTCAAAATTGTTGGGGCAACGTCTGCCAATCCACCATTTTTAATTTTTTTTACATTTGGTTCAGAAACCAAAATTGCACGTACTTTGTTATTAGTATGCGCAGTCCACGGAGAATTACTTTTTTTATCCCACATTTTTTCAGCGTTTCCATGATCTGCAATAATCAACATTTTTCCACCAAGTTTTAAAACCGCTGGCACAATTTGAGATAATTGTTTATCTAAACATTCCATAGCTTGAATTGTTGCAGCTTCATTTCCAGTGTGTCCAACCATATCGCCATTTGCAAAATTCATCAACACCACATCAAATTTATCCAATCGTGGCAAAAGTGCCTCTGTGATTTCGTATGCAGACATTTCGGGCTTCATATCAAATGTCGCGACACTTGGTGAATCAATCAAAACTTTTTCTTCACCATCAAAATCAATCGTACGTTCTGCATCCATAAAATATGTGACATGATTATATTTTTCTGTTTCGGCAATACGTAACTGTTTCAACCCGTTTTTCGCAATAACATCACCCAAGGTATTATTCACAGGGATATCAGATAATATCGCCGGACATTTTTCATTCAAACCTTCGCCATATTGCGAAAAACAAAGCATATGTGCACCCGTATCTAACATTGCGCGAACTATCTGACGCGCACGATCACTACGATAATTTCCAAAAATAAAACCATCGTGTTTTGTAATTGGTGTTGCTTTTATAACAGTTGGTTTAAAAAATTCATCGGTAATTCCATCAGTATAGAATTGTTTAATTGCTGTTTCTATATCAGGCGCCACAGTATCCGCATTTGCATTTGCCAACGCTTCAAATGCCATTTGTGTTCTGTCCATATTTTTATTACGGTCCATTGTATAATAACGGCCCGACACAGTTCCAAAAAACACACGACCATCGGCAAAATAGGGTGCCAAAGTTCTTTTAATCAAACGAACATATTTCAATGCGCTGCGCGGTGGCGTATCACGACCATCACCTATAAAATGAATACATACACGCAACCCGGCGTTTAATATATATTTCATAATGACTAATTCATCACGAACGTCAGAATGCACACGACCATCGGACATTAAACCCGCAAAATGCACAATTCCTTTATCATGTTTAACATCAGCAATAAATTTGTTTAACGGTTTGTTTTTTGACCAATCTTCACGTGAAAAACGCAATAGATATTGCATAACAACACGACCAGCACCAATACAAATATGTCCAACCTCTGAATTTCCCATCAAATTACCAGGCAATCCAACCGCAGTTCCACTAGCACGCAATAAAGAATTCGGATATTTTTTTATCAATTTGTTGAAAAACGGCATTTTAGCCATTGCTACTGCATTATGATCTGTATCTTGCGAAACGCCGACACCATCTAAAATACATAAAACTATGGGTTTAGTCATAATTATTTTTGTCCTTTGTTTATCTTAGTAAATAATATCACAACCGTTTTTTGATTGCAAAATAAAAAGAAAATTTGTATATATAATATGACAAGGAAAGATTTCATACAAACACAAACAAAGGAAACCATCATGTCCAACAAATCAAACGTCATAGGAACAGTAGATTGTCATATTGCTCAACGTGTTCAATTACGTCGTGTAATGTTGGGAATGACACAAAGTGATTTGGCAAAACGTTGTGGGGTCAGTTTTCAACAAATTCAAAAATATGAAACCGCAGGAAATCGTATTTCTGCATCACGCCTTTTTGAAATCAGTCAAGCACTGGAAACATCTGTTGCGTTCTTTTATTCTGGACTGCCCGGAAATTTTCCCCCAGAAACAAAAAAGAATCAATCTATACACGTCCGCGAACCGTCAAAATCAGATCCGCTGGCAAAGACAGAATCTTTGCAGTTGATAAATTTATATTGGGGATTAGCAACTGATGAACAGCGCGCAATGATAATGAAAATGTTAAAAACATTAAATGGTGAAGACGGTTTAAATAATAATAATAAATGAATATCATAACTTTGATATTTAAGAAACAAAAAACGCCACAATGGCGTTTTTTTAATACCCATAAATCATAGTCACTATGTTTAGTTGCTACCTATAACACATTTTTTATATTCAGCGGTGTCATCCAACATCCAACATCCAGAATTACTTGGACCATATTGCATATCCGAGAGCTTTACAACATGTTCAACCGTATCACAATTACATGTCTCTTTATTAAAATATTGTCCATCATCACAAGAAATGCATTTGCCATAATTCTCTGTATTGCTTGACACATCACAATAACCAGATTTTATTTTGTACGGGCATGCCTTACATTGTCTATCCGCACCCATAGAGAAACCATTTTTACATTCTATGTTATAACATGGATGCTTTGCTGCACCTGCCGGGCATTTACCTCCGACTCTGGCACTATCATCACATTCTGATCCTGGGACTTTCATATGGATATCTGGATTAAAACTGGCTGCAACCAATTTCCCCCACGTTGTATCGGTTCTATAATAATAACACCAATCTATGTTTGCGTTTCCATTCGTACAGTTTCCAGAGGACATGTTGCAATAACCATCTTTTGTATATCCTTGGGCACATAAAGTCTTCTTTATCCCACTGGTTGCTGGTTCAACTGGCACAAAATAAAACGAAGCATCACCACTTCTTGATATCACCATCGGCTGTGCAACAATACCATGTGAATCAAATCTGCGAGCCCCCAAAACAACCATCTGTTGGTATGATGTCGAAGGATATCCTACGTCAAAAACTTTAACTTTATCACCAACACATGTTCTATCTGGTTGACACCCAAAAGTTATTTCGTCTTTTTTGTTTACTGCCAGAAAATTATACATTTCGTTATAATCTACACTATTACAAACACTACTGGGTGATGACGGTTCTTCACATCTAACGCCGTCCCAACCCGGTTCACAAAACCAAGCACATTGATATTCCCATGAATATGGCGAATTAAAGCCAACTTTGTATTTACCATCTTTAACAGCCAGTATATTAGTTAAGCAAAAATACGCGCCATGCAAAGATACATCATGCGCAACCATAGCCAACTTAGCCCACGCTTCAGCACTAACGCTTGAACAGCTTCTTTTTTTCGAAACAATAGGAAAATAACCAGCATCATTAGTAGATTCCAAGATATTACTACCTATTGTCGGCATTCCCCATTTATTAATAATTTCTGTATCTGTTATCTTATTATCATCATCAACATAATAACAAGCATTATCACCATACGCGACACCAAAGAACACCACAAACATAGAAAACACGACAAAAAATATTTTTTTCATACCTTTTCTACCTATTTTCCAATATAACAACCACTTCCAGAAACGTAGCCACCAATTTCAGCACATTTTTGTTTATACCATTCTGTACTAAGCTTACACGTATTCGTATTCGTGTCAAACGTTCCATACACAGTTCCGTCTTCACCTTTTTGATTAAGGCACATCAACCGCGTAGAAGGTCTTATACACAATCCCCATCCTGTGCTTAACCATCTAGATTCACTACTTGACCACATATCTTTTTTAAGTCCAGTTCCTGGAATTGTTATAGTAAACCCATGAACATAGTAGTATCCAACGCTTAAATATTTCAAATCAGAATCTGTTCCAAAAACCGCACGCATCCATCCCGGAGAAATTTCCAAAACATCATCCTTAGTTAATCCCGAACGATTACCAACATCGTTTTCTATCATAGAAACCCACATCAATCGTCCTTCATCTGTTATACCTTCACAAGCATAAGCTAATTTAACACCCAAATCTCTTTTTATTTCTTTGATTATTTTACTAACAATATTTGAAGAACCAGTAATCCCTGCAATTATATTTTGATCAATATCTTGATAATTATTTCCATTTTCTCCACTTGGTGCGACTGGTTGCGCCAACAATTCACTCCCACCAGCATTTTGGGCAGCGCGATGTTGAGGAGAAATAACTTTTTTAAGTTTTGCCGCAGCAACCGGATTTCCACCACCATTACCACCACCACCGTTAGATGGAGCATATAAATTCTCACCACAAACCAACTCTGCACGTTCTTTCAAAAGCGTTTCAAGTTTAGATTTTGTATACAATCTACAACCCCACGGATAATCATCTTCACCATCGCCAGAACATAACTCTTTGGCATATTCACGTAAAGATTCTTCACAACCTCGGGCAACTTTAATTGAATCTACTGTGTTGACATACGCCAATAAAGATTTCAAACCACAATTACCAGTTCCATTATCTTTTAACGTTTTATCCTGGTCATTATACACACATGCAGTTGGATCACCATACAACGCAGCACAAGCTAAAACCTGATCTTTGCACATATCATGCGCCGCAATCGCAGATATCGCCCCCGTAGTTGTAGTAATTTCCTTGGTTGCTAACTTGGCCAACGAACCAGTTTGAGTGTCATAACAACTAGAAATTGTTTGAACGCAATTATCTTTGATTTCTTGTATTTTAGCATCTTGTGCCTGGGCAATCTGAATAATCGCAGAACGTTTAAATTCAGTCCATACAACATCGGCAATTTCACGACAAGTATCCAATGCCTGGGTCACAAACATTTTTTTATCTTCTAAGAAATCGCTAAAACCAGAATTAGCACCAACTACATCCGCACTGCCATCTAAGACTATCAAATTATTTAAATCAAACAATGCCTTAGAATAAATAGGTTCCCCAGTAGTAGAATTTATATAGCGCCCAGTATAATCTAGACAGCGTTCATAATTTTCACCACATGCAGTAGGTTGACGAATCGCTTCTTCAACCTTATTTAAACAAGAATTAACATCTGGCGAATTATGCGCACGATATTCTTCTAATCGAGCCTCTCTTAAGTATTTTTCTGCTGTCCGAACAGTTTCCTGCACAGACTCTTTCTTAGCATTTATATTCTTTTCATATAAATTACAATCTTGTGTGACCATAATGGAATAGGCCGAACGCGCTAAATTAAACATAGCATCACTACTGCATTCACTATGTGAAACCGCAGAGCATTGGCGATTCGCAGCATTGAATAATGCTTCACCTTCTAAATCTGACATATTGGTAGAATTACTATTAGCCACCTGTGAAAACAACGAACCGCTATCACTATCAAAAATAGAATCTCCACTAAACACATCACCACTATTAGAACTAAATAAACTGGATATATTCAGCGTTCCAGTAGAAGCAGGTAACACAGCGGTAGCCTTTTTATACCTCTTATTTCCGGATAACAATTCACCAATATCATCCAACAATTTCTGGGAAGCACTGGTATCACGTTTTATAGCGGCTTCACCTTCAGATGCAGTATACATAGCGTTAACCTCTGCCGCGGTTTTATTGACGGCATCTAAATTTTTATTTTGAAAGTCGGCCAGCATACTCAAAGCCTGATCCAGCGAATCGGACGTATTACGGAAACTCACAAATCTTTCGCTGCAAAAACAACGTCTGTAGGCATCATTCGCAACAGCACAAAACTGATCCATACAAGTTGCATAAGAATCACGACAAGCAGCATATCCACCACCAATCTTGCTAACATCGCTAAATACAGCAGTCGCACGTGCAACCCCAGCACGGGAAACATTGACAGGTGCCGCTGCACGCACAATATTATTATTCTTTGCAGAACGAACTATGTTTGAAGATTTTTTACCAATCGCCGCACGCGAAACATTTGCTGTACTGGAAACAACATGATTGCCGTCACGAGCAACACGAGCAACCGTGGCACGCGCAGAAACCGCAGAAGCAGGGCGAGCCCTTACCACCGTACGATTTTTACGGCCATTTTTTTCCACAGAACGAGCAATGACTGTTGTAGCAGAACGACGAATCGCTTTTTCTACATTTGCTTCGTTATTTGAAGATGCAGTATTACGCGCATTTCCACCACGTGGATTTGGCGCCTGGGCGCCAAAGGCAACCACAGGAAACAATGCCAAAACAACAGAAAATTTTAAAAATTTACCGAACATTCCCACCAATTATTTTTTCTCTTTCCATGTAATTTTACCATTTTTACGCAATGTAAATCAAGTGTTTATTCTATACAACAATTGACAGCGTTTTTTACCCATTGTCCCAAACGCTTTACACCCGTCACTTTTGCACCATTTTTGTCAGATTTTTTATCAGCTTTGCTTTCTGATTCAACTGGAGTTTTGCATTGTTCTGATGCACCTTCGTAAAATGCCGGGACAGATTCTTGAACACCATTTAAATCAATAAGATGCATATTCAATCCCCAAAACAGAGAATATAAATCGTATGCCCGCGCAAACATTTCATAGGCATCTTTCTTTTTGCCGGCCCCCAAAGCCTTGGTTCCAACTTCATATAAACGCATAGAAGCAGCCAATAAATGCTTTGATATGCACCATACTTCGCCATCTTCTGGCCCAGACTTTTTTACTATGCGTTCCATTAACTCTTTGCGCATATTACGCACAGTATTTATCAAATCATAAAAACCAACTTTGCCGGTTTTTGCACCGCTGAAAAAGAAATGTTCTTCCAAAGAAACTAAATTCATCAACGCAATTGATAAATCTTGGTCCGAAGACAAATCTAATGGATTAGCCTTTTTCGCAGCATCCAGCTTTTTAATCATTTCGTCCATAGATAATTTTTTCGTCGTTTTTTTCATAAATACATCCTTTCATTTTTACACTTTAACACAAAACAATACCCATTGTTGGCAACCATTTTATAATCGCCCAAAACACAAATGTCATAAACAACAGCCCACTAAACGGCATTACAACCTTTTGAAATGGGAACAGGGCGTGTCCACCATTCTTCTTTTTAATATGCACATACCATAATTCCATTAAAATAAAGGTAATGGAACCAACAATTATTCCTAATAAAAATTGGTCAATGCCCCACATACAATTTTCCCACCATTTAACGATAGGTTTTTCAGCGGGGAACAAATAAACACTAAACAGCAAAGCAAAATAAACAACTACATTTAAAATATACCAAAAAATGTTCTTTACATTGTGTTTTTTCATATAGTTTGCGGTCCAACCTATCAAAGACACGGTTAAACCACCCGCCCAAATACCAGTTAAAATGTCTTTGACACCTAACATACGCATTCCTTCCAGGCCGGCACCAATAGCAATCGTACATACAGGACAAACGGCATCAGCGGTACCGACAAAAACCAATATACCGCCCAAAATACAGAGTAAATATTGTAATGCTTTTTTCATTCTTTCTTTCCTTTTTGCTTGACTATTCTAACACAAAATCAAAAATCACGTCAACACCATATTTTACAATTTTTCAACCCCACGCATATGCGCAGAACGTGCGCGCATATTTTGTTCTAATTCTTGTTCCGATGGTTCGACCGTCTTCAAGATTTTGTATTCTGGCTTCACGGTTTCCGGCAAACGTGGATCACCAGCAACAGAAGTCCATTGCCGAAAAAGGTTTTTAACCAATCTGTCTTCTACTGAATGAAATGTGACACAAATGCAACGTCCACCAGGCCGCAATTTATCATGAACAGATTCTAGTGCTGATTTAATTTGTCCCATTTCATCATTTACCGCGATACGCAATGCTTGAAAAACAGGCGCAATATCACGTGGATTTTTTATCAAATCACGCAATTGAAATGTCGTCTTTGGCAAGGCCTTTTTTAATATATCCGCAAACATATGTGATTTTTTTATATCGCCATATTCATATAAAATATCCGCCAATTCGGACACTGTTTTTTCTGCTATTAAATCAGCAGCATTTAATTTAATATTTTTATCCATACGCATATCCAAAGCGGAATCATACCGGAACGAAAAGCCGCGGTCTGCGTTATCAATTTGCATAGAAGAAATACCCAAATCAAATACGACATCATCAAATTCATCTGCGCTTAAATCATCAATATCAGAAAATGCAGAATTTATAAAACGAAAACGATTGCCATATTCAGATTTTAACTGTTCGGCATCCGCGATTACATTTGCATCTCTGTCAAAAGCAATCACATTTGCACCCGCTTGCAGAAAAGCACGAGAATACCCCCCCGCACCAAATGTGCAATCTACGACTGTGCGATTTTTTATATCACCCAATGCATTCATTACGGATGTTAAAAGGACAGGTATATGTTTCACTCTATGGCCACCTTGGTTCCTAGTGCAGTTAAATCTTTAGCAGTCGTTGCACCCAATTCCACAGTATTTTTTAACATCAAAGATGCACTTTTGTCCGCAGAATGCAAATTTAAAACAACCTGGGTACCACCACAGGAGAGAGCAGCCAAAGCTTTTTTTACATCTGCCAACACAGATTTATCATAAACATCTATGACAATTTTATGTGCAACCTTAGCAATCCATTTGTTCAATGGCGTTATAGAATCAATAAACACAGAAACACGTTCATCCCGCACAGATGTTTTTCCAGAAATCACCACTTCTGTTTCTGTACCCAATATCTGTGATAATTCAATCGAAGCATCACCAAAAGCCACACAATCTATATTACCATAACTATCAGACGCATTGACGGTCAACATATCTTTGCCAGTCTTGGTTTTTCTGCGTGAAAAAGAATTTACATTGGCGGCAATCTGTACCTGTTTTCTGTCACCCATAGATGGAAGCATTGCACTTGTTGTCAAATTAAATCGTTTTATTAAATGTTTATATTGATCCAGTGGATGTGCCGATATATAAAAACCGAGCGCCGATAATTCATTTTCTAATTTTTGCGCAAACGTCCACGGTGTTATTTTTGGCAAATCTGCTAATAACCTGTCTTCTGCAACGTCATCTTCGGTTGTATTTGCGAACAAAGAAAGTGAATTTGAATTTTCACGTGATTTATAGGCATATGCCAATATTGCATCGGCATTCATAAATATCAAAGCACGATTTTTTTCCAATGAATCAAGAACCCCAACCTTTGCAAAAGCTTCCAAAACCCTCTTGTTTATAATATGGGCACAACGTTTTGCAAAATCGGTCAAGTTTTTAAATTTACCATGTGCTTCGCGTTCTGCAACAATCGCATCTGTGGCTGCCGTTCCAACACCTTTGATTGCAGCCAAAGCATAAATTATTTTTCCGTTACGCACTGTGAACAAAGATCCACTTTCGTTTATATCTGGCGAAACAATTTGGATATTAAAGTTAGATTTTGCATCATCAAAAAATATAGCTAGTTGATCCGTATCATTCATATTACTGGACATTGATGCGGCCAAAAATTCCGCTGGGAAATGCGCTTTTAAATACGCACATTGATTTGCAACAATAGAATAGGCGATTGCGTGTGATTTATTAAACGCGTATTTTGCAAAATCTTTAAATTTTTCCCATAAATCTTTCGCAGTTGCTTCGTCCAATGTTCCTTCGTTTTTGCAACCTTCAAGAAATTTGATTTCCATTTTAGCCAATAAATCAAGCTTCTTTTTACCCATCGCCTTACGCACGGTATCAGATTCACCGCGTGTAAACCCAGCCAATGCACGAGTCAATTGCATAACCTGTTCTTGATAAACAATAATGCCATAGGTTTCTTTTAATATAGGTTCAGCGCGCGGATGGACGTATTCAATCGGTTCTTCACCGTGCATACGTGCAATGAATTGTGGAATAAATGCGATTGGCCCTGGACGGTTTAATGCATTCAACGCAGATATTTCCAAGAAACTGGTTGGATGCATTTTTTTCAACGTTTGCTGCACAAATTGGGCATCGAATTGGAATATACCTTCTGTCAATCCTGCCTGCCATAGTGCCATTGTCTTTTCATCGTCTGTTGGGATGCTGTCTAAATCAACATTTATACCACGTGTTTTTTGAATCAATTTTATGGTGTGTTTTAACACAACCAAAGTTTCCAAACCTAAAAAGTCAAATTTTATCAATCCCGATGGTTCCAAATAATGCCCGCCGTCAAATTGACAAGACGGCAACTGGTTTGCAGGATCGCGATACACAGGGGCGATTTTAGTTGTTGGTCTGTCACCAATAACAACCCCGCATGCATGTTGACCAAGATTACGAACAGATCCTTCTAATGCCTCTGCCACAGAAACAACCTTGTTCATATCTGAATCAGAATCTAAAATTTCCCGAATTTCAGGCGAAGCATCAACGGCTTCTTTTAATGTTTTCGCGTCCATTGGTATCAATTTAGACAATCTATCAGATTTAGAATAAGGAATACCATAAACACGGCCAATATCACGAACCGCACCACGTGCCTGTAAACTGCCAAACGTTATAATTCTGCATACTGAATTTCGCCCATATTTTTCACCGACATAATCTAAGACACGTTCAATTCCAGTGGGTTCAAAATCAACGTCAAAATCGGGCATAGAAATACGGTCGGGATTCAAAAATCTTTCAAACAACAAACCATATTTTAGTGGGTCAACGTGAGTAATCCCTAGTGCCCACGCAACAATAGACCCAGCCCCAGAACCACGCCCAGGTCCAGTTAAAATATCATTGTTGCGGCACCAATTTATATAATCTGCAACTATCAAAAAATATCCTGGGAATCCCATACCTATGATAACACCTAATTCATATTCGGCCTGTTCAAAATAGGGTGCAGTATCGGTAATATTGTGTTGTTTTAATCTTTCTTTAAGCCCAGACATAGTTGCATCACGCAACATTTGACATTCTGCCTCTAAATTTTTACCAAAATGTGGCAACAAAGGCTTTTCATGAACATTTATGTAGAAAGCACATCGTTTTGCAATATTTACAGTATTTTCAATGGCTTCTGGTAAATCAGAGAACAATTCCGTCATTTCTTCAACAGATTTGAAATACTGTTCAGATGATTTACGTGGTCTGTCTGGGTCTATGATTTTAGTTTGTCCCAAAACACAACTAAGCGCATCCATTGCCTCGTAATCAGAACGGTTTGCAAAACAAACATCATTTGTAGCAACAATAGGTATATTTAAATCACGAGCAATTTGTAGAAACTTCGGTTCCGTTTTTATTTCGTCTTCTAAACCATGACGTTGAATTTCCATATAAAAATTATCACCAAAAACATCAACGAAATGTTTTGCTAAATCAACAGCTAAATCATTTTGATTATTTAAAATTGCCATGCCGATTGGACCGGTGTGCGCCCCGGAAAGACAAATTAAATCATCTTTGTATTTTTCTAATTCTTCCATAGTTATATGCGGCCCCAAATGGTGATTTTCTTGGCGCATATACATAACATAACTAAGTTCGCATAAATTCAAATACCCCTGATGATTTTTTGCCAATAAAACAATTTTTGATAATGATGATTGCCGCAAAATTTTTGGATCTGCATTATGATGGTTTAATGTCAATTCTACACCAATAATAGGTTGCAATTTATTAGCCGGCATAACGTCCGATAATTCTGCGCACCCCGACATCATATTTGTATCAGTCAATGCACACGCAAACATATTATTATCTTGGCACAACTCGGGAATACCTTTTAATACACCAATTTTTTTGTTGCTGCCCACGGACAAAGTGCTGCCCCCAACAGACACTTTGGAATGAACCCGAAGATGCACAAAATCTGGCATATAATTCCTTCCTTTTGATTTTTATAATTTAGTGTAATTTGCCGTGACAATGTTTATATTTTAAACCGGAACCACATGGGCATAATGCATTACGACTAATGTTCATATTAGACAGATTGCTTTCACCTTGGTTTTGGTTTAATTCTGCATCATGTTGTGCCTGTTTCTGCGCAGTCGCATCAACATCTTCACGCGTCAGTTGCATACGACAGATATACGCCACAGACAAAGTCTTGAAATTTTGAATTGTGTTTTTAAACAAATCAAGAGCTTCGTTTTTATATTCGTACAAAGGATTTTTCTGGGCATATCCACGCAATCCGATTGCACCTTGCAGATAATCCATTTGTTGCAAATGACGTTTCCACACAGAATCTAAGGCACCCAACATCATCTGTCTTTGTGCGACCAACATCAATTCTGGACCGTATTTTTCACATTGTTGATAATATCTGTGCTTTGCCAATCTGACCAAAGTTTCATATGCAGAACGTTCTGATATTTCTTCATCTGTCTTCCAGTTATCAAGATCGGTTATATCCAATGCAAACGTCCGCATCATATCATCATGAATACCTTCTACATTCCAGTCCACTGGATGTGCTTTTTCTGGGATATTCTTTTCACAAATATTTTCTACAACATCACCTATCAATTCTTCCACAAACGGTGCAAAATCTTTAGAAGTCATTAAATCGTCACGCTGTTTGTAAACAACAACACGTTGTTCATTCATAACATCATCATATTTCAATAATTCTTTACGCGCTTCGAAATAACGAGCTTCAACACGCTTTTGTGCTTTTTCTAACGCTTTGGTTATCCATGGATGCGTAATTGCTTCGCCAGGTTTTAATCCCAACGTAGTCAACATATTCTGCAATCTTTCTGCACCAAATATACGCATCAAATCATCGTCCAAAGCCAAGAAAAACTTAGAATCTCCGGGGTCGCCTTGCCGCCCAGAACGGCCACGTAATTGATTATCAATTCTGCGAGATTCGTGACGTTCTGTTCCGATAACATAAAGACCGCCAGCCGCTAAAACTATCTTTTTGTTTTCTTCTATTTGTTTGATAATTTCTTGTTTCTTTTGTTCAAAATCATCAGCAGTTTCATCTAATTCTGCAATCAAATCATCCGCATTACCACCCAATTTAATATCGGTTCCACGTCCTGCCATATTTGTAGCAATAGTGACCGCACCAGGCGCGCCTGCCTGGGATACAATCTTGGCCTCTGATTCATGATGTTTAGCATTCAACACAGCAGGAGTTATTCCCAACTTTTCACGAACAATCGCAGCCAATTCTTCTGATTTTTCAATAGATACAGTTCCAACCAATACAGGCTGTTTGCGTTCCATACAATCGCTAATTTGTTTCACGATTGCATCATATTTTTCAGTCTTGTTGCGGTAAATTTCGTCGTGATGATCAACACGAATAACAGGTTGATTCGTAGGAATTGATACAACACGCAATTTATAAATTTCTTCAAACTCTGCCGCTTCGGTCATAGCAGTTCCAGTCATACCAGCCAACAAAGGATACATTCTGAATAAATTTTGATATGAAATACTGGACACAGTTTGATTTTCAGGTTGTACCGTGACATGTTCTTTGGCTTCTATGGCCTGATGCAATCCTTTGCCAAAACGACGCCCAGTCATAACACGACCTGTAAATTCATCAACAATCAAAACTTCGCCATTACGCACAACATAATTTACGTTCTTTACAAATAAATGGTGTGCCAACAGTGATTGTTGGACATGCATAACAACAACTGCATTTTCTGCGGAATACAAATTATCACCAACCAATACCCCAGCTTCTTTTAAAAGATTGGTTGCATGATCCGTTCCAGATTCGGTCAATGTCACATGTCTGTCTTTTTCATCAATTTTATAATCTTCTGAATTTAATTGCGCAATAACTGCATCAACTTTGGCATATAATTCACTGGTATCTTCAGCAGGCCCAGAAATAATCAATGGAGTTCTCGCTTCGTCAATTAAAATACTGTCCACTTCATCAACAATAGCATAAAAGAACGGACGCAAAACCTGTTGTTCTTTGGTGAATTTCATATTGTCACGTAAATAATCAAACCCCAGTTCAGAATTAGTCACATATGTAATATCGCAATTATAGGCATTACGTCTGTCTTCGTCAGACATATCGTGCTGAATAATTCCAACTGTCATACCTAAAAATCTATAAACTTGACCCATCCAACCCGCATCACGAGATGCCAAATAATCATTCACTGTTATCAAATGTGCACCTTTGCCTTGTAAAGCCTTTAAATACAAAGCCAATGTTGCAACCAAAGTTTTACCTTCACCGGTTTTCATTTCGGCAATTTGCCCATTACCCAAAACCATACCCCCAATAAGTTGCACATCAAAGTGGCGCAATCCAATAGAACGCTTAGATGCTTCACGAACCGCAGCAAAAACATCAGGCAAAATATCTTTTTCTGATTCACCATTTTTCAAACGTTCACGAAAAACTTCTGTCAAACCGTGAAGTTCATCATCGGACATCGCGGCATATTTTGGTTCTAAACCATTTATCACAGAAACCGTTTTTTCATAGGATTTTACAATTCTGTCGTTTGCAGACCCCAACAACATTTTTAATATATTTTTCATTTCTTTTCCTTACCATTTTACCAAACAAACATTCAACACATTTGAATGCCAATTATTTTATAAGTTTATAGCAATTTTGCCCGACCGGGTCAAGATACTTTATCTATATAATGCACTTTTTTTTCAAAACAAGTTAAAAAGTATTTTTATTGTAAAAAATAAGATAAAAATTATTTTTTATTTCTCTATTTTTGTGATATTATGCAAACATAAACAAAAAATCGTAAAAATAGGGTAAAAATAATATGAAACCAAACATTAGACAATTAAAAGCCTCTGAAATTTCAAGTGACGTGTTTATTATTGCACCAAATCAAATTGATTTAATATCTAAAATGTTTGGTGATGCTGTGGCGGAAGAAATGAATGTCCGGTCTCTTTCGCAAAAAATACAAAAAATTGCATCAGAAACCCTTATCAAAGTATTAAATTCTGCTAAAACTATGGGCGAACAGAAATAACCTCCTTGTTAAAACTTATTAAAAATTGTTGAAAACACAGGTTTTTGTGTTAGAATGTCACTTATCATAGGTGCGAAAGAGCATAGCTGACCTGAAAAAGCTCGGGTCAGAGGAAAGTCCGGACTGCTTGGGACAACATAGTGGCTAATGACCACACGGGGCAACCCGATGATTAGAGCAACAGAGACGCAGGGTGATTAAATTCACAGTGAAACGGGCAATCTCTATGTGCAGCAACCTCAAAAAGGATTCCTTTGGCACGTCCCAGTCTTAGTGGAGTCGGGTAGAGGGCTTGATGAATTATGGCAACATAATTTGCAGATTAATTATGCTCGCAACCTTTAACTTGTTTTCGAACTGGTTTCAGGCTGAACAGAATCCGGCTTATTGAACACCTGTGAATTTAAAAATCGCCAAACGGCGATTTTTTTATTTTGTATTGACCATTGCATTATTAATAAATTGAATCTTTGGATAAAACAAATCCAGTATTTTTGGTGATATACCTTCTGTCTTTTGTGGAAAAATTTCATGTAAATCATCTTTGTGGACAACCAAATCATTTGGTTTGATTGTCTCAACCCTGGTCATCCGGTAACGAACCGCAGGTTTATTCTGATTTTCCAATGAAATACTTTTTTCATTCCAACCATCTCTCATAACCAATTCTTTGTATGTAGCAAGTTCTTTTTCTTTTACTACGATAATTTTGGGGGTAATTTCAGTATATAATTTAAATATGCACACATCGTGGGGCCGATCATATTTCGGTATATATAATTCCATATACGCATCCATTGTTAAACAACGAGCATAATGATCATCATCATACCAATTAAGCTGCTTCAATGATTGTATAAGATCTTCTGGAGTTTTTATAAACCGATTTCTATAGGGGCCTTTCAACTCTTGCCAATCAAATATACCGTTAATATAAAATTTAAAAAACATGCCATTTGATTGAATGTCCAGAGTGTTTTTCGTAGTGTTTAATTTATTTTTTCCCATATCAAAAGCCTTTCTTTTTTATATTACGCAACACTGGAAACATACTATAAAACAGCCAGAAATCAAGTTTTTTTACATAATTTTTCCCTGGGATGGATAAAACGTTAACGTCATATCTTTCCACGATTCAAATTCTTTGCGCGGCAACATAGAAAACGGAGAACAGGTACGTATTGCCGCCTTAACTGTATCCAACACATAGGCAAATGATAGGTCTGTTTCGGCTCTAGATTCAGATTCAAACCAAATTCTGTCCACCACACCTGTGGGCAACATTTTCAAATGAGCCGTCAAACGAATATCATCTAAATCTGTCCGTGTTGTATCTATGTTCCAACACCGTGTCAATGCAACACGCAATGCATCAACAACAGATACCGTCATTGTTCTGTCCAATGATAAAACTTCACGATTTACTTTGACTACAGTTTTCTTACGTGGCGCAGGGGTATTTTTTTCCTTTTTAGGTTCTGATTTTTTTGTATTTTCTTTTTCGGGCGTTTTATCCTCGTTTTCAACCATAGTTGGTTGTTTTAACTCTTCTTTTTTTTCTGGAACATTTTGTTTTGTATTGTCTTTTTTATCCTGTTTTGCGTTTTTATCAACCTCTGGCGCACTGGTATTTTGTAATTTTGTTTCTGTCCCAGAAATTTTAACGTTCTTTAAATCTATTTCTACAATCTGAACACGATTTGGTGTGACTAATTTAGCCCTTTCAATAACCACGGAAAAAGAAAATACTATCAACGCCAGCAAAACTAAATGTCCAAACACAGACATTAAAAAATTTTCACTGTTAAATTGCGTTTGCTTCGTCATTATTTATCATAAAGTTGCGTTCTTAAACCAACACGTTGAAAACCGACATCTTTTAATTTTCCCATCATCAACATTACGGCACCATAATCTGCATGTGTATCACCGCTTAGCGTAATTGCTAAATTTGGATTTTCCCCACGCATAGCAATCGCGCGTTTTACAACATCGTCTGCCGCTAATTTTTGATCGGATATGTAATAGTTTCCTTTGGCATCAATACTAATTTGAATTGCGTGGTCGTTGCCAGTCATAGTTGACACCCCAGCACGTGGCAAATCTATATCTATGCCGGTCATCAACATTGGTGTAGTCACCATAAACACCGCCAGTAACGTTGTCATAACGTCTATCATCGGTGTCAAAGACATATTTGTATCAGAAACCCCTGAACGTCTGCGCGACATATTTTTCACCCTATAAATTATTTATGTTTTAATTCTTTGACCGTTTCTTCTAATTCATCATATAAATTATCAGATTTCTTAGAAAAAACAGAATAGGCTATTGCAGCCGGAACCGCCGCAATCAACCCCAACGCAGTTGTCCCCAATGCGACAGCCAACCCAGGCGCAATAACACCAATACTGACCGATTGATTTACACCGATTGCCGCGAAAGAATCCATAACCCCCCACACAGTTCCAAACAGTCCGACAAAAGGCGCAACATAAGACACCATGGATAAAAACCACAAATTTTTATCAAATGGACGTATCAATTTATCGGCAATTATATCTAAATTATCACCACTTTTAATAGTGACATGATTCCTTTTTTCATAATGCCATAATCTAATCTTTTCAATAATCACAGCCCATGACATAATGCTGGCCACGACCAATACAATAGACACGAACAACGTCATCAAATCACGACCACTAAACAGTGACAACAAACTAAAATTACTTTCCATTTCCTTTCCTTTTTTATATTTTAACTCATTAAATTTACTATATCTTCCGGTATCGCTTTGGGTCGCATATCACCACCTAAATAAGCGATTGTTATGTTCATTATAGCACAAATTTGATTATCTTTCACAAATTTTTGTTCAATCGTCATAGACGCAGCACCAATTTTTACCGCACGCGATTCAACCACAAATTCATCATTTAATAACAATGGATGCATATATTTTATGTTTACTTCACGCGCAACAAAGCCAATATCACCATCTGGAATTGTAATATGACGCGACATCGCCGAACGTGCACGTTCAGCCACCTCTATATAGCGTGCATGATACATAACACCCTCTATATCAGTGTCTGCATACGCAACAGCAAAATTAAAATAATATACTTTTTCCATAGGGTTATTCCAATAAATTAAAGTTATTTTTCAAGACCGACATGTTCATAGCCAATTTCTGTCACAATACGGCCACGAGGTGTTCTTTGTATGAATCCCAATTGCATTAAATATGGTTCTATGACGTCTTCAATAGTGTCCGCAGGTTCTGATAGGGCCGCTGCTAAATTATCAATACCAACAGGGCCACCTGCATAGTGTTTTATGATTGTATTTATGTATTCACGGTCAATTTCATCAAGACCTTTGTCGTCAATATGTAACTGATGCAAAGTTGTTTTTATCGTATCTGCATCAATAACAGATTTTCCAGATGCATTTGCAAAATCACGTGCACGTTTCAAAAGTCGGTTTGCAATACGTGGTGTTCCACGTGAAGATTTAGCCAACATATTTGCCCCAACGGTATCTATTTGCATTCCTAAAATTTGTGCACTGCGCATAATAATTTTTGCCAAATCAGACACAGAATAGAAAGACAATCTTAAATCGATACCAAATCTATCTCTTAGGGGGTTAGACAATAAACCGGTACGAGTTGTCGCACCAACCAACGTAAATGGGGGTAAATCAATTCTGACACTTTTTGCTGCTGGACCTTCGCCTAACATAATATCCAATTTGAAATCTTCCATTGCGGAATACAAAACTTCTTCTATGGCAGTTGGCAAACGATGAATTTCATCAATAAACAAAACATCCATAGGTTCCAGCGCAGTTAAAATTGCCGCCAAATCACCTTGTTTAGTAAGCATAGGTGCAGACGTAGCCCGAAAATTGGCACCCAATTCATTTGCAATGATATGTGCCAATGTGGTTTTTCCCAATCCCGGAGGACCATAAAGCAACACATGATCCATAGCCTCTGAACGTCCACGTGCAGCAGATATGAACACGGATAAATTCTGTTTTAATACGTCATGCCCAATAAAATCATCCAGATTCTTAGGACGGATACTGGCCGCCATTTCATCTGGGATATTTGGATCTAAGAAACGTTTATCTTCTTCTATCATAGTTTATAACAACTTTCCATCTGCGTTTTCACGACCAACATACGCTTTCAAATCATTATACATTTGTCTTAAATCAGCAGGCTGAGAATAATTTGCATCTGCATTTTTAATACGGATAGTTTCCAAATCTATTTGCGCTTGCTTTTTCAGAATTTGAGTCAAATGAGCCCCAAATGCGTTTGCTTCATCACTTTCGTTCATTCCTTGCAATAACAATCCACGATTAGGCCGTGGTGACAAAAATCCGAAATCTGAAACACTTGTATCTGGAGATACTAATGCAAAACCAGATATCTCTGGACGACGCATCATAATTTGCAAAACGTACCACGCTCCCAATTGGTGCCCAGCCAACCATATCTTGTCGCTGTCTTCGTTTTTATTTTGAATCCAATCTATTACGGTTGCTATGTCTAACATATTATCAGCTGTTGTTCCAATAGAACCTTCTGAATCGTTCACACCACGATAATTAAAACGCACTACAGAAAAACCAATATCCATAAATGCGCGAAACATCGCATAAGATACACGATCATTCATATGATACTTTTGACGTGGACTGCCTGATAAAATAACCGCCAAAGGTGCCGCTTCGACATCAGATTTGTGATATACAGCATGTAATTTACCAGATTCTCCACCAATAATAACATCTACCATTTTTTCACCTTGTTTTTTCTTTTTCTGATATATTTATAGAACAAATTGATTATTATTTTCAATAAAAATATTTTTTTGTTTTGACACACCCCCACAAAATATTTAATAATAAGGACATATATATAAGAGAGAAAAGGTTATAAACCATGAAAAGATTTGTTTTATTGTTGGGATTTGTCACTTTTTGCACGGGTAATGCACGTGCTGAAGACTATGTAGATTACACATATCAAGAATATCAAACAGTGTATAACGATACACCTGTGCAATCTTATTATGCGTATCCAGATGATCCAAATTTCATCCCTGAATCTGAATTTATGAATATGGATGACAGTGTTGATTATGATGAAATGATATATGAAACTCGTCAAGAAACAGTTGAAACAAACCCAGGTGTGACATTTGCAGAACGTCCAACTGTGATTTGTCGTGATTTTAATTGCACTCGGTTAAACAACCGTATAACAAGAACTTTCTTGTTCAATAGTCTTGCAACTATGATGATGACAAACGCTCATTCACGTCTTTATATCTGTGAAGCAGACCCATTTTCACGCAGCTGTTTGCAATCTGGAATATCTTTCCCGGTACGTTCCGGAATTGCTAATGCGTTGGTAAAGATACCAAAGGCTACTATTTCCCAGGTAAACTTATCAACGGGGCTTTCGCGTGCAACCGTTGATGTAAACTATGAAATGTTGGTAAATGGTATTCAACGCGTATGTGAACCAACGGTTATGGATATTTCTGTACCAAATAACTCCCAGGCCAGTTTAGTCAGCCGTGAATTTTCATGCAATTTTACAAGCGATGGTGTGACAAACATTTCTTTATTATTTAACATAGACTATATTGATTTAGATTATGGTTTAATTGGTGGATATTATTCTGCTGGTGTTCAGGGGGCTACGTTTGGTGGCGGAACAGGGTATTTAGTATTTAAAACAGAATTTACCACAAATGGGGCTAAATTCCGTGGTGCAACCTACAAAGATTTGAATAACTCTGATAACCAAAACAGAAATTTAAAACCTGGTGAATACTCAGTGGAAGCACTGTAAAATATGCAAAAAAGTATACTTGTCGTTGATGATGATGTTATGTTACAAGAAGCTCTGTCTGTAGGGCTTAAGAAAGCAGGTTTCAATGTGTTGCACGCACAATCTGCGGAAATTGCCGATGAGATATTGAAACGAGTATTGGTTGATGCGATTGTTTTAGATCGTATGATGAACGGACAAGATGGACTTAGTTTTTTAAAAAAATTACGCGAACAAGGAAATTTAACCCCAACTATAATGCTGACGGCAATGTCTGGGGCACAAAACGCCATAGATGGCTTATCTGGTGGTGCAAACGATTATCTGGCAAAACCATTTCAATTACAAGAATTGATTTTGCGCTTAAATAATATTATTGCACGAGATACAGAAACGTTAAAAATGCCCGATGGGTTATTTTTTACCGACAATGAATTCTTTATTAGTGGCGATAGTGAAAATAAAAAGCTATTGACACTATCAAACGAAGAAAAAAAACTGTTGCAGAATCTGACCAGCCCCATTGGAAATATTGTTCCTGCAACACCGATGGTCGCAAAACGCTTGCGCGAAAAAATAAATAGTGTATTATCAAATACAGATATTGTAACCGTTCGCGGAATGGGCTACAAAATTATAACAACAAAACGGTGAAAAAAATGAGACTTATACCTCGCAGTTTTTTAGGACGCACCATTTTGATGGTGTTAGTTCCATTACTTATTGCTTTATTGATTGTAGCAAACGCGTTTTTCGGTAATCACTGGAAACGCGTTCACGCGACATTGGCAAATACATTAGCAGGTGAAATAACAACTATGATGCACTTCATAGACCGTGGCGATACAGAATCTGTAAAAATGTTAGCCAAAGATATAAGTATCAATGTATCTACAAACGACAAATTGAATCGGCCTAAACATAATGATAATAAATCAATAGAAGCAGGGCAATTAGCAAAATCGCTTCAATCAAAAATAAAACAACCCGTGGATATATATATTGACAGGGGAAAACGTTTATTATTCATAGACATCCCAACAAACGACGGACAAATAATTACATTTGGAACATCTATGCATCGTATTTATTCTACTAGCACCGAAGTTTTCTTGTTATGGCTTTTGGGCGCTATTTTAATAGTATCTATACTGATTTCCCCGTTTGTTATATTCCACGTGCGTAGTATCAGAAATATTGCCAAAGCGGCAAACAAATTCGGACGCGGAATGGATGCCCCAGGGTTCAAACCAAACGGTTCGTCTGAAATCCGCGAAGCTGCAAGCGCAATGATAACAATGAAAGAGCGTCTGGACAGATACAACAAAACAAGAACAGATATGTTAAATGCGGTCGGACACGACCTTAAAACCCCGCTAACACGGATACGTATTGCCATAGAAACAGATTCTGCTAAGAAAGAAGATTTGTTGCGCAATATTGATCGTATGACCGAAATGATAAATGGGTATTTGGCGTTCGCACGTGGTGAAACACCAGAAATAGAACAGACTGTGGAATTACCGGCTATGCTGACACGTATTGCACGTGATGCAGCACCGAATAAAAAAATTATTCTTGATTTCCCAGAAGACCCAGCACAATTTTATGCACGCCCGTCTTCATTAACTTCTGCATTTACGAATATTATTGAAAATGCCGCACGATATGCTAAAAAGACTTTAAAGGTCACCGAAAAAGATACCGATAATTTTGTATCTGTAATCATAGAAGATGATGGTCCTGGTATTCCAGACGACAAAAAAGTCGCTGCTTTGCAACCGTTTGTCCGTTTGGACGAATCGCGTAACGATTCCACAGGCGGAACAGGTTTGGGATTATCCATTGCACAAACAGCCATTGAAAACCATGGTGGCCAAATATTTCTTGAAAATAGTGATTTAGGTGGGCTGCGTGTCCGTGTGGTTTTACCTTTGTAAAGTTTAATAGGGGTCTATTATGAATTTATATAAATATGTATCTGACAAAATAAACGAAAAATTAGGTTTTGAAGCTAAATTGGAGACACCAAAAAATCGTGATTTTGGTGATTTTTCTACAAACGCTGCTATGATTGGTGCAAAAAATTTAGGAAAAAATCCACGTGAATTGGCAAATGAATTTGTTCCTAAATTGCAAGAGTTGGACTTTGTCGAAAATGTTTCTATAGCGGGTCCTGGTTTTATCAATATAAAAATCAAAGACAATTTTATTTTGCAAAATGCATCGGCACCAAAACAAATGGTTGCACAGCATCCTTTGGTCATAGATATGGATTACGGCGCATACAATGTTGCAAAATCTTTGCATATTGGGCATTTAAGAACATCTATTGTTGGTGATACCTTGAATCGTATTATGCGCTTTTTAGGACATAAAACATTTTCATGGAACCATATTGGTGATTGGGGCAAACCGATGGGGTTGGTTCTTGCATGGATTGAACATTTACATCCAGAATTACCTTATTTCAAAGATGATTTTGACCCAAATACCCCCGTAGATTATGATATAAACCCAAAAGAATTAGATACTTATTACCCATCAGCATCTGCATTGGCTAAACAGGACGAAGCTTTCCAAGCGCACGCTCAAGAATTAAAGGCAAAATTCCAAGCAGGACATCCAGGGTATTTTGCTTTGTATCAAAAATTTTTAGCCATATCACTGCAATCAATGAACAACACTGTCAAAAGATTAAACATATTGCCTTTTGATTATGATTTGGGTGAACGTAATGCAGCACAATATGTAAGTGATGTTGAAAAAATCTTGAATGACAAAAATATGATTTATGAAAGTGATGGCGCGATGGTTATAAACGTTAAACGTGATACCGACAATGCACCAATTCCGCCATATATGTGGCGCGATTCTCGTGGCGCAGACACTTATGACACTACTGATTTAGCCGCAGTGTATTGCCGCAAAAAGACAGATAATCCAGATAAAATTATCTATTTCACAGATTTACGTCAATCATTGCATTTCGAACAACTGTTCCGTGTTGCTGATATGACAGGTATATATCCATATGACAAATTTGAACACATTGGATATGGGACTATAAATGGCAAAGATGGAAAACCGTTTAAAACGCGTGACGGAAATGCGGCAGGTTTAGACGATATATTTGATATTGCCAATGATGCGGTTCGTGAGCGTGTCACAGAATCTGGCAAAAAATTAGATGACGAAACAATAAAATCTATTGCTTTGGCAGCGGTAAAATTCAACGATTTAATTCACGATGTAAAATCAGATTATATATTTGACCCAACATCTGTCACCAGTTTCGAAGGTAAAACTGGACCGTACATATTATATACAGCAGTTCGTTTGAATTCCGTTCTTAAACGGGCAGGTATGGACGTGACAAAACCAGAACATTTTGATTTATCTGCCGAAGAACGTAATTTATTGATTGAAATTATGGATTTCGAACACACTTTGATATCTGCATACGAAAATCGTGCAACAGATATGATTGCGAATTATGCATACGATTTGTGTCAATTGACTAATAATTTCTATCATAATTGTCCTATTTTACGTGATGATATTGATGAAAAAACAAAGGCAGGGCGTCTTTATATTACAAAACTAGCATTTGATACATTGGCAACTGCTATTGATTTAATGGGCTTAAATATTCCAAACGAAATGTAAGACAAATGAATAAGAAAGCCACACCAAAATTGATTATTATTGACTGTGACGGTGTACTTTATGATGCAGCAGAACTTGATAGAAATGCATTAATTTTTGCATTCAATGATACGTGCAAAGATTTAGGTCATACCTATGCAAAGGTTAATTTTATTGACGATTGCACACAAGACAAACCTGTAAAAGGAATTTACAATTATATAAATTATGTCGCCAGTCAAATCGGAATTGATTCCAATAGTTTTATAGCCAAAACTGTTGAACACGTTGATTATTCGCATATACAACCTGATAAAAACGGCGTTTTAGAATACATAAAAAAATTACAAAAATATTTTAAGGTTTGTATATGTTCCAATAATCATTTGATGCATGTAAACAAAGTTTTACGTGCGAAATTTGGCATTACTGCTGATAAATTACCTTTTGAAGTATTTGATATGACATATGCACAAGAAAACGGGGTGTTTTATCAAAAAGAATCTAAGGTTTTTATAACAAAACTCGAAAAACATTTTAATATAAAGGCAAAAGATTTTATATGGATAGACGATTCTCAAAACGTCTTAGAACAAGTAAAAAAATTCAAAAGTGAAACGTTTTTAATCACAGAAACCAATCGTTTAATTGATGTCTTAAACCAATTAGAATGTATGGTAATATAATACCATATCGATTTTTCTTGACATTTGTGCCTGTTTGCAACATAATAGGCACGTTAATTTTTAACAAACCAAAAGGTAAAAAACAATGACAACGACAAAATCGTTAAAAAAATGCGAATTAGAAGCCAAATGGTATCTGATTGACGCAACAGATTGCACGTTGGGACGTTTGGCGGCTTTCACTGCTAACATCTTGCGTGGTAAAAATAAGCCAACATGGACACCAAATATGGATTGTGGCGATCATGTTATTATTATCAATGCGAACAAGATTGCAATGACTGGACACAAAGCGGAAAAAACTAAATTTTTCTGGCACTCTTTGTGGACTGGCAGCATTAAAGAACGCACATTAGGTCAAATGCGCGAAGAAAAACCAGAAAAATTGATTACTAATGCAGTAAAACGTATGATGGGTCGTCGCACAGCGGTTGCTTTGGCAAACAAACGTTTAACCAAATTGCACGTTTATGCAGGCGCAGAACACAAACATGCTGCACAAAACCCAATCGTTATTGATTTTGGTTCATTGAATCGTAAAAACAAAAGGGGCTAATTATGACAGAAGAAAAGAAAACAACCGCCAAGAAAACAGCGGCAAAAACAACTGAAAAAAAGGCTGCCCCTGCAAAGAAAGCAACTGCTACTAAGGCAGCGGCAAAAACAACAAAAACAGCCGAAGTCAAAGCTGCGGCTACGGTGGTCGCATCTAAAAAATTATCTGATGCTGTTTATGCAACTGGTAAACGTAAAGATTCTATTGCACGTGTTTATATGGTTCCGGGCAAAGGAAACATCACTGTCAATGGTACACCTATGAAAGATTATTTCAAACGTTCAGTGTTGCAAATGATTTTGGTTCAACCATTTGATGTCACAAAACGTGACGGCGCATATGACGTTGTTGCTATGGTTTCTGGTGGTGGTTTGTCTGGCCAAGCAGGTGCCGTAAAGCACGGTATTTCCAAAGCGTTGGAAAAAGCAGAACCAGATTTACGCAAAGCATTAAAAGCAGCCGGATTCCTTACACGCGATAGCCGTGTTGTTGAACGTAAACACTTTGGTTTCCACAAAGCTCGTCGTTCTACTCAGTTCAGCAAACGTTAATTTTTACAAAAAACGTTATCAACCGCCCAAATGGGCGGTTTTTTTCTTAAAATATTAAAAAAATCCAAAATCTTTATGTTGAATTTATAAAAAAAAGTTTGTATAATCACACGCGACTTACATATCCAAAGGATGAATTTATGTTTACAAAAGAAAAAATTAAAGATTTACATTATTCTGTCACTGGCAAAATCGCCGCAGATGAATTGCAAAAAATAGCAGACGAAGTTTTAACAGAATATGGGAAAACCGCAAAAATGCCTGGTTTTCGTGCTGGACATATTCCATTATCTGTATTGCGTCAAAAATATAACGCGTCTGCATATGGTGAAGCTATTGACAAAGCATTGAATAACGATTTAAACTCATACATAGCCGAAAAGAAAATTCGCTTGGCCGCTCAGCCAAAGGTTGATTTAGCTGGCTGGGAAATTGGTAAAGATGCTGAATATTCATTAGAATTTGATATTTTGCCGACATTACCTGAAATTGATTTAGAAAAAATTACTGTCACTAAGAAAGTTGCAAAATTGGATGAAAAAGAAGTGACAACTGCACTTGAAAACATCCGTAAATCACGCAGTGTTGCCGAAAAACAAGATGAAAAATATGCGGCTAAATCTGGTGACGTTGCCGTTATTGATTTCAAGGGCTTTATTGGCAAAGATGCGTTTGAAGGTGGCGAAGCTTCTAAACATCATCTTATATTGGGTTCTGGCTCATTTATTCCAGGATTCGAAGACCAAGTTATTGGCCATAAATCAGGCGATAAATTTGATGTCAATGTAACATTCCCAAAAGATTATCACGCAGAAAATTTGGCTGGTAAAGATGCCAGATTTGAAGTTTTAGTCCACGAAGTTCGTAAACATATATTGCCAGAGTTAAATGATGAATTGGCAAAACAAGTTGGCCAAGAATCTGTTGAAAAATTGAAAGAACACATCAGAACTATCATTTCTGGTCAATATACGGAAGCTGCTCAACGCGATATGCGCAACGAATTGTTGGATGTTTTGGCTGACAAAGTAAAATTAGATTTGCCAGAAACTTTGGTTGACCAAGAATTAAATATGGCAAAATCTGAACATGAACACCACAACGCAGAACACGGTCACGATCATAAATGGGATGAAAAGAAAGAACGCAAAGATGCAGAACGCCGTGTTAAATTGGGCTTGATTTTGGCAGAATGGGGCACACAAAATAAAGTTGAAGTGACCCGTGATGATTTACAACAAGCTATCTGGGCAGAGGCATCTCGCTATCCAGATCCAAAACAGATTTTTGAAATCTATAACAAAAATCCAAATGCTGTTGCTATGTTGCGCGGAATGTTGTTTGAACGCAAGGCTTTGGATGCTATGTTGACACACGTGAAACAGAAAGAGAAATCTGTTCCTGCGGATGAATTATTCAAACAAGCATCCGTTCGATAACATTACGATAAAAAGATAAAAACCGCTCAAATGGGCGGTTTTTGTTTTGCATGAGCTTCTAAATATGTTGACATTTATTATATTTCGTCTATAATTATAAACAACATAAACAAAGGGGCGTTTTATGCCAGAGTTTTTACAAAATGTAGAAAACGAAAACCATTTGAAAGACAGCGGTGACCATATTGTTACAGATACCTATAAACCGAAAGAGTTTTTAGATTTTGCAAAGGTAATATGGCCCGTATGGTCTGTATTACCTAAACAGGCACAAAACAAAGACAATTTCAGAAATCCTGATGCAAACCAAATTACTGCAACCGTCATAAAACAAATCGAAAAAGAATTTAAAAATAAAACAAAAGCGTTAAAAAAACACTCTCAAAATAAATTATCATATTGGGGGGCTTTGTTTGAAACAATCTTGGACTTTTATACAAACAATATAATGGTGGACAAACCAACAAAACGCATCCATAAAAATGATTTTAATAAAATTCCAAAATATTGTCGCAGTGCATTCAAAAAACAAAACGACTGGTATAGTGTCTCTAATAGCAAAGAAAGTGGCGATAAAATATCCCTGGTGTTTATAGATGCCAAAGCTGAACAACAATTCACAGAATTGTCAGACGAAGCAAACAAACTGATTCCTGTGATTTATAACAAAGGCGTTATTGAATCTGTTTCACCAGAATCCGACAAACAAATTTATGCGTTTAACAGATTACAAAAAATATTCAACATTATTATCAATTTATGTTTTTTTGTAAAAACAAAATCAAATGTAAATGATGTAATTTCAGAATACAAATATGCAAAAACAAATAAAGACATCATATTAAAAGCACAAAGACACCTTAGAACAGCACAGCAATTGGTCGTCAGCGCAAAAAAGAATTCTGAGATATTTAATGATAAATATATATCTGAAACAGAAGCCAGATATAAACAAACAAAATGTGAAGTTTTGAAACTTGTTCGTAATACTATACATCAACATTTTAAATAAAAAACGCCCATTTGGGCGTTTTTTTATTTGACGGAACCCGTATATTTTTACTAATATGAAAATCAAGGCAGGACAGGGGATGCAGGAAGCAATGAAAGGAAATTTTTATGAAACAGTATTTAGATATCGTAGACGACTGTTTGAGTCAGGGAACAAAATCTGATAATCGCACCGGCATTCCAACAATTCGTATCCCATGGGGTGCAACATTTATGCATGATATGAAGAATGGTTTTCCACTTTTAACCACTAAAAAGATGGGGCCAAAAACCATATTCACAGAACTAGAATTTTTTATAAAAGGTATAACCGATAAAAAATGGTTAACAGATCGTAATTGCCATATTTGGGACGAATGGGGAAACAGCGCTTCTTGGAAACCTGTATTTGAACGTAAAAAATTTAATGAAATAAAAAAATTAGGTGCAAACAGCATGACCAAAGAGCGCGAAATTGAATTACAAAACCAGGTTATGAATGAATGTCGCGATTTGGGACCTGTGTATGGGTGGCAATGGCGTCATTGGAACGGAAAATATAAATGGAATCCAAATAACCCTTATGATAATTTTGATCATAAAAATCCAGGTTTTGATCAATTGGCAACCATTATAGCAAAGGCAAAAAAAGATTCTACAGACAGAGGATTAGTAGTCAACGCGTGGAACCCAACATACGAACAAAATATGGCTTTGCGTCCATGCCATTATTCATGGCAGATACTGATTCACGACAACAAATTGAATTTGATTTGGACACAACGTTCTTGCGATATGTTCTTGGGTGTGCCATTTAACATCGCATCGTATGCTATGTTATTGTTATTGATGGCAAAAGAACTTGGGTACGAACCAGGGATATTACGTGGTAATTTGGGTGATGTTCATATCTATGAAAACCACATTCCTCAGGTCAAAGAACAATTAAAACGTGAACCATATAAGCTACCAACCGTTGAAATTCCAGATGAAAATTGGAATGGAATATTGAACTGGACAGCCAAAGATGGTTTCAAATTAAAAGATTATATATGCCACGAAAAATTATCTGGCGAAGTAGCAAGATAAACAAAAAGCCCCACATTTTGTGGGGTTTTGTTTAACGCCGTTTTCCCATGCGCAAATGATTTAATTCTAGTGATATATTACGCAAACGTTCTTTGTTGTTTTTAAGATACCATGCAAAAGTGTGATTTGGTTCTATAACTGTTCCGTCAGAGACATCTTCAGCCACAACCACAAATTCGCCAAATCCACTATGTTCCAAATTATATATGGTTTTTGTTTTTGTGACAGAATGTATTGGTCGCTGAGAATCAACATATAAAAGTGCATCTTTGAAAGAAATAGTATCTTCCATAAAATTTATTGCTCGTGCATTACTAAAAACAGAATCTGCATATTTTGTAGAATCTGCAATCAATGTAGCTATTTTTGCGTTATATTCAATTGGGTTTGCTTTGTATTCTTTAACTGCTTGATTTATTCTGGCAGTATCTTGATTTTGTGCAACCCAATTTTTTGTATCTTCAATTACATATTTTGCAAAATCAAGCCTGCGTTGTTCTTTGTGTTCTGCTTTTTGTTTTAGTTTATTTTCATACATCCTTGATTCTATTGCGGCACCACCATACAATATAACAAACAGGGCGATAATTACAGCAAGGCATCCTTTGGTATCTTTATCCATACGTTTTTTATTGTCTGACATATTGTGGAACTCCTTTGATTGCTTCACTATCACAATACCACAAAAAACAATATTATCAAGCCCACAAAAAAAATCTGAATATTACTTGATTTTTCGTAAAAATCTCTATATAATGTGTCAGATTTCGCGGGTGGGCGTGGAATCAGTCCGACTAACCCCACAAGACCTCGTCTTTTTTTGAAAACATATGACGATGGCAAACTTTGTTTAAAACTCTTATGAAAGATTTATCCAAAGATTTATTTAATCCTATATCTGGCGAAGATTTCGTGCAGTTATTTGATAAAAACTATGGTTCCCAAGAAACATTGCAGGGATATGCAACCAAGGGAACAGTGAAAGATATCCGTGGCGATTTTGCTATGGTTGATGTTGGCTTGAAATCAGAAGGCCGTATTCCATTAAAAGAATTCGGTGCATCTGTTCCATCTGTGGGTGATATCATTGACGTTTTCGTTGAACGTTATGAATCTCGCGAAGGAACAGCCGTGTTATCCTACACCAAAGCACGTGCTGAAAAAGCATGGAAAGATTTGGAAAAGACAGTTGCCGAAGGTATCGACCCCGAAGGAACTATTATCGATGTTGTTCGTGGCGGTTATACAGTTGATATCAATGGTGTGTTCGCGTTTATGCCTTCATCCCAGGTTGACCATAAACCTATACGCGATGCAAAATCGTTGATTGGTTTGAAAGATAAATTCCGTGTCTTGAAAATGGACGCTTTGCGCACAAATGCTATTGTATCACGTCGCGCAATCCAGGCTGATACTATCGCTGCACAACAAAAAGAAGCAATGAAAAACATTTCATTGGGCGCAGTATTAGAAGGCACAGTTAAAAACATCACAGATTATGGTGTGTTTATTGATTTGGGTGGTATCGATGGTTTATTACATGTCACAGATTTGTCATGGAAACGTATCAATCATCCACGCGAATTGGTTCATGTCGGTGAAAAAATCACTGTCAAAGTTATCCAATTCGACCCAGAATCACACCGTATTTCATTGGGTGTAAAACAATTAGAAGAAGATCCATGGGAAACAGCATCCAAGGCATTTAACGTTGGTGACACTGTTTCTGGCAAAGTTGTTTCTTTGACTGATTATGGCGCATTTATTGATTTGGGCAATAATATTGAAGGTTTAGTACATATGTCTGAATTGTCTTGGACAAACAAAAATATTCACCCAAGCAAAGTTTTACAAAATGGGCAAGAAATCAACGTTGTTGTTTTGGACATAGACCAAGAAAAACGTCGTATTTCTTTGGGTTATAAACAATTACAACCAAACCCATGGAAAGAATTTGCCCAAGCTCACAAAGTTGGTGATGTTGTCACAGGTCCAATCAAAAACACAACTGAATTCGGTTTGTTTGTTGCTTTGACACCTGATTTAGACGGTATGATTCACATCTCCGATTTATCATGGAACAGATTGGACGAAGAAGAATTGAAAAAATTCGTTCGTGGCCAAGAAGTGACTGCAAAAATCTTGGACATCAATCCAGAAAAAGAACGTATTACATTGGGTATCAAACAATTGACAGAAGGTGCTGAAAATAACAACACTTCTCTGAAGAAAGGTGCCGTTGTATGCGGAACAGTTTCTGAGATAACTCCAGATGAATTAGTGTTGGCTTTGCCTGGCGATGTCCGCGGCACAATCCGTCGTACAGATTTGTCACGCGAAAAAGCAGAACAAGACACATCTAAATACTCTGTTGGTGATTCCGTAGAAGCATCCGTTGTTTCTGTGGACGGCAACAATGTAAAATTGTCTATTCGTGCTTTACAGACAACATTAGAAAAACAAGCAGTCAAAGAATTCGCTAACGAAGCAGATTCTGGTTCGTTCCTTGGCGACATTTTGGGTGCTGCGATTGAAAACAGCAAAAAATAATTTTGTAAGTTTTCGTAAATAAAAAATCCTACATTTTTATGTGGGATTTTTTTTATTTTATGTAATAATGATTGCAACAACCAAAAGGAATTCTCTATGAAGCCAACTATGTTTATATTTATGGGCGGGCAAGGCTCTGGCAAAGGAACCTTTGCAAAACTAATGTTAAAACAACACGATTATAATTATATTGAAACGGGCGCTATGTTACGCAATCTGCCAGATGATAGTGAAATAAAAAAGACAATGTTACGTGGCGAGCTGATATCTGACACAGATTTATTCGGAATAATAGCCGACAATATCACAACAGATAAAGATATAATTATGGATGGATTTCCACGAACATTGGGGCAGGCTAAATGGTTGATAGAAAATTATGCCGATAAATTTGATATCAAAGTAATCTTTTTGAATATCAGCGAACAATCAATGTTGGCACGAATCAAAAAAAGAATAAACGAAGGCGGAAATCGCAAAGATGACACAGATGAAACAGCTGTCCAGAAACGTATTGCCGCATTTAAAACATCAACTATGCCGGCAATAGAATGGTTGGCAACCGTTCCAAACATCACATTTTATGACATAAAATTGCCTGGCGATGATATAGATATAAATTTTGATTTAATACAAAAAACAATCAAATAAAAACGCCCGTTTGGGCGTTTTTTAAATGACACGACGTCCTGCAATGGTATACAGACCGTATCCGATAAGCAAAACCATTATAACAATGAATATCACTATGGCGGCATGCGAATGATGTGCATAAGGCAGGGCAACATTCATACCATAATAACCAACAATCACGCTGGGGACCATTAAAACAATGTTCCATATCGTCAAACGGTTAATATAGGTGTTTGAATCCATATTGATGACGCTTTCAAATGTTTCTTTGATAGATTTCAACATCTTGCTATAACTGGTGACAACTTCAATAGCCTGATTAAATTCAATACGTGCATCTTCGGATAATTCTTGACTGTCTTCATCTTTGGTAAAGCCACGCAATTTATCAATTTTATCAAGCACCGCAACATTTCCTTTTAACGAAGCCATGTAAAGAGTATAAGCGTTTTCAACCTCTAGTAATTGCATCAATTCTTGTTTGCGAACACGTTCTTGCAACGCCTTTTTAGAATTCACAACTTTCTTATTTAATTCTTTTAATGCACGCAAATATGATTCAGCAATGTAATAAATGATGTTCAAGATAAACATTTCGCGGTTTACCATTTCATCATCTTTGATTTTATCTAATAAATCACAACGTTTACGACAAACAGTAATAACACGCTTGTCCGAATAAATTATACACAAAGGTTCAGTATGCCATGTTGTATCCATTTCACGATTAGCAATCGGAAAACGAACGATTATAACCTTGTAATCGTCTTCGAATTCAATACGAGGCTGTTCATCAGGATCCAAAATATCGATTACGTTATCTTCATCAATTTTATATTCCGTCAAAAGACGTTGAAAATCTTCGTGATCTGGATTTCCGACATTAACCCAAGAGAATGTTTTTAATTTTTTTGTATCAAACATGACATTCCCCCTTTGTTTTGGTTATTCAGGTTTATCGGTAAGAATATTATCATATCAAGACAAAAAATCAATATTTTTCCGAATAAAAAATTATCCCTAAATATCGGAAAACCAAAGTGTTGATAATCAATTTATTTTTTGCTTGCACGAATCGGCAAAATATTACTAGTATGCGCATAGCGAAGGACAAAAAAATAAAGGAAGGATATCAATGATAGTTGGAATTGGAATTGATTTAGTAGAAAGCGACAGATTCCTAGATTGGTCTGCCTTTAAAAAACAACGTATTTTCACCAAGAAAGAATTAGAATATGCAGAAGAAGACAATGCACGTTCTGAAAAACATCTTGCTAATTTCTGGGCTGCTCGCGAGGCCGCATTGAAAGCTTTGGGCACAGGGTTCGGTGATGATGTATCTTTCTCTGACATATCTGTTATTCACGACGATAACGGACGTCCAGAATTATTGATTGCAGGTGGTGCAAAAACTGTATTGAAAGAAATCGCAGGTGCAAATGCTCGCGTCTTACTATCTATAACAGACCAAGCAGATTATTCTGCCGCGGTTGTGATTATTGAAAAATAAAAAAATAAAGACATAAAAAAACGCCATTACGGCGTTTTTTTAATATTCATCATAACCATCATCGCCGGCCTGGTAAGCGGCTTCTTCAGCATCAAAAAATTCATCGTCATAAAACGCTGGATTAGTATTGTCATAATTCATATCATCATAGACGATTTTTTCTTCTGTATTTTGATTTTCATCTTGATAAACCACTTCTTCATCAGCAGGTTGATAAATTACAGAAGATTCAAAATTATCTTCAACATCAGATTCTGTTGGTTCTTCACTTATGACTTCTTCATAAACAAACATATCATTGCGCTTAGCCCCAGCGCCATACGCAGGTTTGCTAAGTATTATATCTTCTTCTGAGATCGTCGGTAATTTTTGTTCTGGTTCTTCTTCTGGTTCTTGAATATCAGCAAAAGAAGAAATCTTTGCAGAAACAGCACCCATTATCATAGGTTCTTCTTCTATAATTTCTGCTTGTGTTTCAACCACAGGTTCTTCAACAACCACTGGTTCGGCATCAGACGGTTCTTCTTCGTCTAAAAATGCGGTTTCTTCTGGCTCTTCTTCTTTAACTGATTCTTCAACTTCTTCCACTTGTTCTGGCTTTACCACAGGCCGTTCTGCAACAGGTTGTTCTTCTTGCACAACATCAGATTCAGCCACCAAACCAAACGGCTTGTTTCCACCCATTTTTTGTTGATACAACCACAAAGTAAACACAGATGCACAAATCAAAATAATCAACAATAAATAGTAAACAAACGATGACTTTTTAGATTTTTGGGGTTCTGGATAATCTTGAACCACGGGGACTTCTGGTTTATTTACTGGAATAGGTGGCACAGGTCTAACAACATCTTCGATTGGTGTAAGTTCCCGTTCTTCAACTGGTTCTCGGGTATCAAAGGTTGTGGTTTCTTCCATTTTTGATTTTTCTGAAAATTCTGGTTGGTCATAAGAAAATTCATCAACGTTATCTGTTGGAGTATCAAAATCAAATTTCGGAATAGGTTGCTCAGATTGTGTAAAATCTTCCGTTTCTGATAAATTGAAATCTTCTGATGTTTTTTCTTCTTCTATTGGCACAAAAGCATCCAACATCGGCTTTGGTTTGGCATTGATATTATCGATGGTATTTTCTGTGCTTTTTTCAGATGGAACCATCAAATTGAGCTTGTTATCATCAGGCAGCACCTCTGTTGTATCAGAAACATTAAATTCTATCGGTTTAAAAGCAATATTGTCATCAACGATGTTCGGGTCTTCTTCCAACAGTGGTTTTACATCGCTTTCAAATTCCTCTGTTTCTTCTTCTTCATAACGTTCTTCTGTTTTATTTTCAGATTCCAGCATCGCATCTTCGCTTATCATTTTTACCTCGTGTTCTGGGATTGCAACCAAAGGTTTGTTTTTTACAGGCACAGGTTGTTTTATTTCCATACTTGGTTGATTTAATAAGTTGCTTGCTAATTCAGCATCCACAGTTGCTGTTTCTAAACGTTTTTGTGCAGATTCTAAACGTTTTTTTGCACGTTTCAATTTTTCGTTTGTCGCCTCTATCTGAGATTCTGTACGCAAAATCTTAGCCGCAGATTTCTTAGTAGAAACACGACCAATTTCTTTTTTCATATCAACTAGTTTTGCACGCAAAGTCTTTAACCGCTCTTGCAATCTGACAATACTTTCTTTAGTTTTTACAATAGTGGCATTCGTTTTTGCAATCGTATCATTTGCGACATTTAAACGTGTCATCGCACTATGCCGCGCAGCAGAATCACGCAAAATATTCAATTGATTCAAAACATCATCCAACGAATCACCCGCCTTGTATGCGTTTATCAAATTGTCATACACAGCAAGCCCAGAATATTCTATGTCTAATTTTTGATATTTGTTGTCTTGCTTTGGACGAATCGTTTCTAAATCTACGTTATATTTTTCAGATAGAATTTCATCCCACTTTTTATCAGCATCTGGGTTTATAACCAATAACACATTTGGTTTATTAGCTATTATCGTATTATCCAGAACAAATACCAAATCATCAGAGGCATCGTAAAAAGCATCTATGCTGTTGCCAGCAATGTCATACGAACGCATGACCAATGTGCCATATTCTGATTCGTTAAAATTATCTCTTATCTCTCCAATCATTTGGAATCCCTCCGTCTGGTTTACTTTTTCTTAGGTGCTGTAAACTGATACGCCTGGCGACAATGTTCATAACAATAAGGCTTCCCAGCAAAAACTGTTTCCCCACAAAAATGAAAATTATCAGAATCTGGATCACCAATAGGCCAACGACACTGATTAGGTTTCAAATTTGCCATTTGCAACGCATGCTGTATCAACAATTCATGCAAAGCTAAATCTTTTTTGTTTTTCTTAGATGCCGGTTTTACTTCTGGCAACTTAGCTACAACCGTTTTTGCTTTAGCTGTTGTTTTATCTGGCACAGTCGCTTTCTTATTAGATTGTTTTTTTTCTGCGACAACGACCTTTGCAGTCTTTTTTGCAACTGTCTCGCTTTTCTTAGGCGCCTCTTTTTTTGCAACAACTTTCTTTTCTTTCTTTGCTGTTGAAGATTTATCAACCGGTTTAGATTTGACTGTTTCTGTTATTGTTTTAGAATTCCAACCCAAGCGATTCAATTTGCCGATAACAGCGTTTTTAGACATACCTAATTTTTTTCCCATCTCAGAGGTTGATAATCCCTTACCAACCAATGATTTTAACTTTTTTAGCATGCCACTGTCCCAACCTTTACTCATACCAATATTCCTTATGTTTGTATATTTTATAGCAAATTCATTTTATATCTGATATAATTGTATCACAAAAACGAATCGAAAGGCAAGAGAGAAAAACATGATTTCTTACATATTTTTTTATTTAATTTTAGTTGGCGCAGCCTTTTGTGCATACCGTATATCTAAGGCTGATTTGAAACGCAGAATTATTCCTGACACATACCTTTTTCCATTTATGTTTGCGGGATTGTTGATAACAACATTTTTTGATTGGCCTGTGACTACTGCCGACTCGATTATTGGCGGAGCAATGGGATACTGTTTGGGGTTGGTTGTTGGATTTGTATTTGACCACTTACAACAAGAAAAACAATACCCATCAATCGGTTTTGGTGACATAAAATTATTGGGTGTCGGTGGTATATGGGTCGGCACGATTGGTTTGGCTATCAGTATGCTGTTTTCGTGCGTATTTGCTGGAATTTGGTATTACAAAAACAAAGAAAGATATATTCCTTTTGCCCCGTTCTTTTTGATGGGCGGATTTTTGTCTTTAATTGTAATCAAGTTTTTGTTATAATTATCCAGAAAGGAAAATGAAACCAAGAACGCTTAGATTTTTGTTATGTATTTTTTTGGGTACTGTTTGTGCACTTGGCGCAGATGCTGCTTCATCTTTGTTTTCAAATTATGGTCAAATTCAAAACGTTCAAAACTATTCAACAAACCCATTTTGGACACCGAATTCACCGTATAATAAAAAGATGCCTCAACCGGTATATGTCCAGGGCGCAGATTTGAAAACCGAAGATTGTATAAACGTTGTGCAGTCATTGGTTTCTGTTCAATGTATGGTTCGTGATAACTGCAAAGATACATCTTTGTCAGATATCAGACCCGCTGTGATGGTTCAATTATCTAATTTGCCGGGTGCAAATTATGTTTCCGCGTGCGCCGGATACATAGACACTATATATGAAGAATATGTTGCATATTATGGTAACAATGCACCAACACAACGCGTTGAATTTCCAACGGCAACAACGCCAAATCCAGATATTCAACATTATGCGTTTCCTGCTGCGAATAAACAACCTGAACTGCCCAAATGGCAACAAGAAATGGATCAACGCGCTGAAGAATTGGAAAGACTGCAAAAACAAAATGCAATATATTAGCGTTTGATTATATGACACAAAGACAGAAATATGGGGCAGGGAGTATATTTTGTCGTTTACTAAGTTTTTTTGTATTTTAGACGTATTATTATTTGCACCAAGTGTCCTGTGGGCAACGGATTTTGAACCCTCTGATACTTTTAAAACCACCGAAGAAGTTTTACAAGAATTGAATGCAACAAATGAAACAAAATGTGCATATGAAATTTTTGCTAATGCATTAGTGGAAAGTGCTAAAGCTGACGCGATATCTGAGTATAATACAGAAAAAGAAATAGAAGCATGGGCACAAACTGTCATACAAAGCCCAAATGTATTAAAACAAATTCTGGAATGTCCCGAAGTAAAATCGGTACCAGATGATACAAACATTACTTTTACCCCAGTTATATATGAATTTGAAAACGGCAGAACAATCACTATCAATTATACTTCTCAACCAAAAATATTAAGGCAACATATATTGTTAGCCCTAAAACCAAAATTGCCCAGTTCCAATATAAATCCTGATTTAATGGACCTAGATAATAATGATACTTATACAAATACAGAACCGGCCTGGTATGCGATTATGGTTGTTCAACATGGTGTTTTATCTGAATACGTTGGTCCAAATAAAAACAATACATTATCTGTAAAATGGATAGATGAAAATATATCAAAAATTTATCCAAAAGGATATTACTGCACTAGCAAAAGCGCACTAGCCAACAACAGTGACACTATAAATCGCGTCGTTCATAATGTAGTTAATGCAGAAAATGATTCAAATGATTATTATGTCGCAGGCGATGTAAATTTAGGTTGGATTATGTATGCAGAAATCGCAGCAGATGTTATTATAACTGCTGTGACATTTGGTGGCGGTGCAGTCGTATCGGGCACATTGAAAAGCATTCGTTCCACCAAGGCAGCAAAAGGCTTGGTAAAATCTATAAAAAAATTAACAAAAATAGATAAAGTAAAAGATTATATGCAAGCTACACGGCGAGTGTCCGAACTTTCCGATGATATTGTTAAATTAGAAAAAAATATAAAAAACGCAAACAACTATGAAAAAGCGTTGAAAAACGCAGAAAAAGCTCGTAAAGCAGGTCGTATAAAAGATGCAGAAAAATATGAGAAAGAAGCACATGATATATTTGAAGCATCAAAAAAAATAGACACAAATATTACAACTGATGCTTTGAAAAATGTTGATAAATTAAAAAAACAACGAAAAACACTGACAACAACATTGGAAGAAGCAAATCAAGACGTTCTTAAATTAGAAAACCCAAAAAAATACGACAAAAATTATTCAAAATTATCCAAAGAAAATAAGGCGGCACTAGATGAAGCCACTGAAAATATTACAAAATACAAAGAAAACTCTGAAGCATTGACAGATTTAATGGAATACCGACGCAAATTGCAGTCAATTCGTCGTCCGCGTGGAAATGTAATTACTAGAACACTGCGATCCTTTTCAAAGGCACAAACAGGAACAGAAACTATCGATCATGCCGCGCATCTTGCGCGTGCAGGCTTAAGTTCTCGTTCTGCTAAAATATCTGATTGGCTGTTTCATTCAACTTTAAAAACGGGAAGCCGATTGGCCAAATTTGAAGAAATGGGCGGCTTGCTTTATGGTGCTGTATCTTTCTTGGGGGATATGTATGATCAAACATCTACTACATCAAAAGAATTTTCTAACGGAATAGATTTTAAACCGTTATGCCTGTTATCTGCCGATGATATCAAAGGTCAAGAAAACGTTGTCAATTATGGTATGTGGCTTATGTGGGAAGGAAACTCTACAGACTCTGCAGACGATGACGCAGCATTTTTACAATCTATGGATTTTGCATCGAAATTTTTTTATCAACTAGATAAATACCAAGATGAACATGGCGCAGAATGTGATGTCGATATATATGTAGTACGCCCAATAATTAAACTAGACGAAATAAACACAGAAAATCCAAAGGGTGAATTATTCTGGTTGTTTATGAATGACATTCCATGGTCTACGCACGATCAATTTCATGCACAAGTGCCCGATATACAAAATTGGCAAGAGCAGCAAAAACAACTGGAACAACAAGATTCTGAAAACAAATACGGAATCCAAGAAAAATCAGAAAATATTGATACATCCTTACAAAACCCAACCGAGATGCTTTGAATAAAACCTTGTTGAGTTTATTTAAAAATTTGATTATAATACAAATGAACACAACGAAAGGGGTGTATCATGAAAAAAATGTTTTTTATTTTAATTGCAACTTTTTCAATTATTGGTAATTCATTTGCATATCAATTGTTATCAACAAAAGAATACGGCAAAGGCGATGCAAAAAATCAAAATATAACCGTTCGTTGCACCACCGATATTGGTAAAAATTCTTCTGAAACTTGTTCTTTGCGCAGATATGCAAAATGCACAGGCAAAAATAATAAGACATGCGCCGGATGGCAACCGTGGCATGAATTGCGTGGTGGTTCCGAAAAATACAATACCTGGCAGGCTGCTGCGGCTGCATGTTGTAAGAAAAAAGGGTTAAGATAAAACGCCGTTTCTAACGGCGTTTTCTTGTAGTTTTTTTTGCCTTTATTTCTTTGACTTTTATAATGTTTGGATAAACATTAAACGCACCAATTCTCCAACCATAAATTTTGGCACTGTATTTCTTACCAACTTTCATATACGCCTGTAATTCCGTAGAACGCCATTTCCAATACCACAAACTGTTGGTATTTTTTAACGCACGACCATCCGTGGTATAAATCATAAAATTAGTATACGTAGACCCACGCCCATCATTAACATAACCGTGTGTCAAAGTACCTTTTTCGCGAACAACGAAAGTAATTTTTTTGCGTGTGCAATATGCATACAATGCACCGATTGGTAAAAACGCTAAAAATAATACGACAATAATTATGTTATACTTTGCATTATTTTCCATGAACTCTTATCCTTTATTTTTTACGTTTTGGCAATATACCTTCTAAACGTGCATCAGCCCACCCCAGAAACATACACACTAAACCAATAACAAAAAAATAATATTTATCTAACATATTATTTTCCCAAGAATATCTCATTATATCAAAAACTATGAACACCGACCAAACCAACATAAAATATATGAAACTTATTAAACAATCTTTCTTTTTTTTGTCTTTTTTGGTTTCTTTACCTTTTTGTTGCAGAAATTTTACGCCAAACAAAATACCAATCCATCCTATGATAAAGGCGGCAAAACCGACAAAAACAAAAGTCCATTTATTTAAAACGCCACTTTCTATAAAATATTTTACACAATCAGATATCGCACCCAACACAGCAAACATCACAAACCACAATAAAAATTTTTGCCATTTTTTCATAGATATTTCTCCTTTGACTATCGTTAATAGGTATTATATCACAGAAAACAAAATAAATAAATTTAAAAAATTTATGGAAAGAATTTGGTGGATGAGATTGGACTCGAACCAACGACCCCCACGATGTGAACGTGATGCTCTAACCAACTGAGCTACTCATCCGCGACTCTACAAAAAATCCGCACTATGCGGAATCAAGTTTTTGGTGGGGATAGTGGGACTTGAACCCACACGGTCGCAATGACCAAAGGATTTTAAGTCCTCAGCGTCTACCATTCCGCCATATCCCCAAGGACTTTCATAACCAATAATAAATTTTTGCCATCTTATTTTGGCAAAAAATCGTGGTGGAGCTGATGGGACTCAAACCCACGACCTCTACGATGCGAACGTAGCGCTCTATCAACTGAGCTACAACCCCATCAACTTGCTTTAAACATATGGTGGGCATAAGAAGACTCGAACTTCCAAGGTATCGCTACCACTAGTACCTGAAACTAGCGCGTCTACCAATTCCGCCATATGCCCTTTAAAGCACAGCAAATGATAAACTATTTTGTTTCACTTTGCAACAAGAAAAATGTTAAAAATAAAATAAATTTTGTTAAAAAATCTGTATTTTTGCTTGCTCTATGTTCCATAAATTTGATAGAATCTATTACAGAGATGAAGAAAATTTTTGCTTTTCTTTGCGTTGGTTTGGTATGCATCTTTGATGCAGCTGGTGCAACACGCGAAAAAACTACCAGTCGTAGCAAAAACGCTCAGGTTTCAACTATTGAAAAAATTGTTCGGACAACAACAAATCGTCAATCTGGAAAAAACACATCATCTCAAAAAAACATAACTAGTCGATCCAGCGCAACAACTAATTCTACACAGTTAAAGGGCGTTGTTTTGCGCCCAAACAGTAAAAGCACCTCAACACGCTCTGCGGCAATTCGTCCACAAAACAAAAAGAAAAACGTGACTGCGCGCGCCGCAGAAACACAAACAACATCCACCACAACAGAAACAAAAACTGGCGCAGAATATGATCAATGCAAAACCGCATTCTTTACGTGTATGGACCAATTTTGTGAATTAAAAAATGAATCTTTCAGACGTTGTTCGTGCAGTGATCGCGTATATAAATTCCAAGATATATATGAAAACTATCAAAACGTCAACGAACGTTTGACTGAATTTACCGAAAATTTAGATGTTGTTGGTATGACAAAAGAACAAACAACGGCAATGAAAACAGCATCAGAAGGCGAAGATGCAATGACCAGTGATAAATCTGCATCTAAACAATTATTACAGGCTATTATGAATGCAATTCGTGGTGATGATGCTAGTGTTGGTGGCAAATACAAAAACTTAAATAGCGTATCCATCACTTCTGATATGTCAAACGCATTTGGAAATGCGGATTCCGGTCAAATGATTGCTTCATATAACGGAACCAATCTATACAAGGCTGTTTTTCCGAAATGTCGAACTGTTGTTCAACAAAGTTGCAATAAATCATCTTTGCAACGTGCAATAAATGCTTATTTGATGTCTATAGAACAAGATTGCAATACTTTGGAAAGTGCATTGCAATCACAGCAAAAGTCTTTAAAGGCTGCAACTCATGAAAGTAGTGCTATGTTAGATTTGGCCAGAGTTGAAAATCGCAGAAATCACAATTCTGATGATATATCTACATGTATATCTAATATTGAAAAAGCGATTAAAGCAGATGATGTATGTGGGGAAAATTACAAAAAATGCCTTGATAACGGACAATTCATCAACGTATCAACTGGGGCACCAATAACAGGTGTTATAGATTTCTATAAACTTGGCGAATTGTTGACATTTAAAAGCTCAGAAAATATTCAAAACCAAAAACTTTCTTCATTGGCTGAAAACCGAAATTTTGTTAAATTTTTCGAAGATAAAACAAAAAAGTTTGCAAAAGATTCTCTAACCAAATGTTCAGAGCAGGCGGATCTTGTATGGCAACAATACCTGGACATGGCATTGATTGATATATACTATGCCCAACAGTCCAAAGTTCAAGAAATACAACAAAATTGTTTTGATTTAATTACTGCATGTCATGAGAATCAAAGTACCGCCATTACTACAGCAATGGCTGCTTTGACTGGTGATACCAGCATATTATTAAAACCTGCGGCTATAAACCTGACATCGCAAGTATGTTCAAATTATATTGATTCTTGCAATAATATGTTTAATGGAAATGTTGTAGCATCCTATATACAAAACAAAAATTCCATGGATTCTGAAACAACATGCCGTGCAATAGCCCAACAATGCTTTGATAAATTTGGTGGTACAGGGTACGAAAACTTCTATTTATTGCAAAGAGGTTTGTTTACAGCAGGAAACGCTATCGATTGGTTTACATTATATGACGAAAATGATGAAATTATATCGCCGTGCGCCCAAGAAATTGCATCTATCGAAGGTTGTACGGATCCAGAACTATTGGAACGTGTATTTGGTGGATTTAACAAAGATACAACAACAAATATATATACTGTTGATCCTGGTAATAACCGCGTTATCAGACCAACTGGGGTCGCAACCGAAGTATACGCTAAAATCATGGATAACCTGTTTAATCAGTGCAAAAATGTCAAAGGATATTTTTTGGAACCACAATATGCAGTATCATCTGGATATGATCCAAATAATTTCTGCAAAATAGACACATCTGATGCGAACAGCGTTTTCTATATAAATCCTTTATATAACTCAAACACAACTTTGAATTATTGGTACCATTTCATAGAAAACGAAAATATGTGCCCTGCAGAATACTCTACACGAGTTGACACTCAATCATGGGGTGTATGTTCATGCTGGGAAAACGGCGGATATCGTAGTAAAAACGGAACAACAACCATTTGTCATCCTGTGTTGCCAATAGCAAATACCGGCAATTCAGACGACCCTATATGCACAAACGATTTATTATCACAAGAGCTGTCTTCAAACCCAGACGAAAACCAATGGTGCCAACAATCTCTAACTTCTTCTTTTGGTCAGCTATGTCCTAAAATGTATGTAAAGAATTCTTCAACCACAACAACTTCTTTATTGCTGTGTGCAAATGAATCAAACATGATAATAGAAACAGTTTTAGATCTTGTTCCACAACATTCTGTACCAAAAACAGTTCAAATACAAACTTATCAATCAGAAGTCGAATATCAAACGATAGAGCTTCACGATAATAACTTTAACAACAATCTTTGAAAATATCTTGGGCTATTAATTCAGCAGGTTTTTTATCACCTTGTTTCCATTTAATACCTGCTTCTTTTAATTGTGCTATCATGTTTTTTCTGGTCGATGGTAACGTTAATTGTTGTATTGCATCCATTATCAGACAAGGATTAGCTTTTTTTCCCAATAATTCCAGAAAAATTGTTTTGTTCATCAATATATTTACCAACGAAATCCATTTTACTTTAACCAAAATATGAGCCAATAATGTGGTAAATACATTCATTTTATATACAACTATGGTTGGGACATGCATTATTGCTAATTCAGCAGAAACTGTCCCACTGGCAGCAACAGCAATATATGTGTTTGCATAAACATCATATCGAGACACAGCAGGCACAATCTGCGGTTTAATTGCCCAATTTTTGACATCACTTTTAATGTAATCATCTGTGGTTTCCACCGTAGGTATTACAAATTTATAATCTTTGTAACCACAATTATTCAACAGTGACACTGTTTTTTGAAACACCGGTAATAATTTTTTAACTTCGGACATACGACTGCCCGGAATCAATGTTATAATTTTTTCGGCGTTATCGTTTGCTTTGTATTTATCTAAACCATCCGCAATTGGATGCCCAACGGCAACTGTATTCAACCCATATTTAGTAAAATAGGGGATTTCAAAATCAAAAAAAGCATATAATTTATCAAAAACCTTGGCATATTTTTTTGCACGCTTTGCACCCCACGCCCAAACCTGGGGGGCAACAACATGGTAAAATTTTGTTTTTGTTGCGATGCCACGTTTTTTTACCCCTTTGATAACAGCCTTTGCAAACCCAGGGGAATCTATGGTTAAAACAACATCTGGTTTTTCGGATAATATCGCATCTATGGTTTGATTTATACGTTTTGTTAGTGTTTTCACGCGCGCTAAAACCTCAAAAATTCCCATAACTGCCAAATCACTCATTGGAAACAAAGATTTCAATCCGGCATCTGTCATATTTTTACCACCAATACCGACAAAATCTACACATGGCATTTCTGCCATTATTTTAGAGCCTAAAACATCCCCAGAAACTTCGCCTGCGATTATAAAAATCTTCATATTTTTTTTAATGGCTGTCATTCTTAGAACTTCCAATTCCGCGTTTAGAACGATTTTCAATAAAATCTATGGCATCCATAGCATATTTATTGTTTTTAACCTCTTTGCGAATTTTATTTAAACGTTCTGCCACAGTACCTGTATCATCGTTAAACACAGCAGAATATACCGAATGAATAGCGTGCATATCTTCATTTGTAAAACCATGACGCATCAATCCAACACGGTTTATTGTTCTGTATACTGCACGCGCTCCATCATAAATAGCATACGGTAAAATATCATTACCAACACCACTCATTCCACCAACAAATGCATTACGACCAATACGAGAAAATTGTAATACCATCACACCGCCAGACAACACTACAAAATCTTCTATTTCTACGTGACCTGCGACTTGAACCAAATTAGACATAATAACGCTGTTACCAATTTTACAATCATGCCCAACGTGGGCATTTACCATAATCTGACAATCATCGCCAATTTCTGTTCCATCGCTGGCTGGGGTTCCAGAGTGAATAGTCACATATTCACGAATTCTGCATCTTTTGCCAATACGCAACCCCGTCATAGCAGATTCTTCCTGCCATTTTAAATCTTGGCTCATTACACCCAAAACTGCAAATGGATAAACAATAGAATCATCACCAATCGATGTCTTGCCACCAATTACAACATTGGAAACTAATTCAACTCTATCGCCCAAAACTACATCTGGTCCAATTATACAAAAAGGCCCAATTTTGCAATCTTTTCCAATGATTGCGCCTGGTTTTATAACTGCACTGGGATCAACAACTGTTGCCATATTTTTCATCCTATGTTTTATTACGAATGATAATATACATTAAATCGCGCAAAAATGTTATTCAATAAATATAACAAATTATAACAAAGTCAACAAATCTGGGAATTTTATGTTTTGTGATTCAGATGCTAAATATAAACACCCCAACGCGCTTATCATAGGGCATATTATAATTATCCCAAAACTTATCAATAACATCGCAAAAGAGAATTTGTAAAAAACATCTGACAAAGTATTTCTATGATACACAGACAAAGCCTCTGATAAACCGACGGATAATATAAAACCTAAGAACACAGGGACAGATTCCGTTGATATGAACATTACAAAAGCCAAAAAGGAAACGATGCGCAATAACCATTTCAATTTAATATAAACACTTTGACGTATTTTTCCATGCGCACTAACATATTTTGTTACCAAAGCTGTTATTGCATAAAAACCAACAACCAATATGCCCAAAAGGTGAATAGGGGTTAAATTACCCATTTGACCAAATCTGAAAAATTCTGGTTGCATTAAAACCAAAACAGTCACAATTCCCAACACCACAACATTACCAAAAATTACATTTAAACTTTTTTTTGAATAACACCCAACCAAAAAACCACAGAAAATAGCACAAATTTGTAATAAAAATTCAACAAAGCTGTTACTACTCGAAAAAAACGCCATAAAACCAAGTATGCATAACCCCAATAAAATGTATCTTTTTTTCCTGATTTTTTCTAAATAATGTAATTGGATACTTTTTTGAACCACGGTGGCAACTAATATAAACAATACGATAGATAATACCGCAGACAACACAGATATACCATCACGTATTACCGCATAATTTCCACCGAACAGCATCAACCAAAGCAACAAAGATAGCGATGTCCAAAAACCAATTTGATTATCAAAATTACCACGATTCCACCCAAATTTAGACACAAAATCGTAACCGTACACATAAGACATAAAAAGCAAAGGTAATGTCATAACCCCAACAACCAAGAAAAACGGAGCATACAAAGCCGCATTATTAAAGGAACTTATCGCCGTATTTACAATCAACATATCTTCAAACATAAACTTGCCTTTTGTGTTTTTTTGAATTATGATACAGCCATGCCTAAAAAACAAGGAAATTTTACATTACTTGATGGTCGTGTCACTATGGCACCCAGTATTTATAATCCTACATCTGATGCCGTGTGGTTGGCTGCATTTGTTCCAAATAAAATAAAGACTGTATTAGATGTTGGCGTTGGCACAGGTGGCGTTTCACTATGTTTACTTTATCATAAACCAGATGCCCAAATTACAGGTATTGATATCTCAGAAAAAATGTTGGCTGCATGTAAAAAAAACGCAGATTTAAATAACAAAAAAATACGTTTAATAAACGAAGACATAAATAAATGGTCTACGCCAGAAGTTTTTGATTTAGTAATGACTAATCCGCCATATTTTAATGGGACACCGGCAAAACATAATGCTCATCACAACACTGATATTACACAATGGGTTAAACACTGTGTGGCGCGCGTGAAACCAAACGGGTATTTTTGTACAATCGTTGACACAAAAGTTATGGATCAAGTATTACCAGCACTTCATGACAAACACATGGGCGAAATAAAAATATTTCCGTTGTTTAGCAAAAAATTTCACGCGGAACGTGTATTGATTCGCGCAAAAAAAGCCTCTAAGACCGGCCTTGTGTTGTTCAAAGGCCTGCCTATGAATAACGAAAAAATTTTACGTTCGGGGTTGACGGTTGATTCTATGTTGGCTACACTGGATACATTATGATAGATTTTATTGCACGCTATTTTTCTTCATTTTGGGAATTGGTGACTGCGCCATTTCGTGCGGTTTGGCGTGGTATTTCTAAAATGTTTCCTGAACGCGATTGTACAACTATGGATACAACGACTGGAAATGTCAGCGCATATAAACAGAATACTTTCTGGCGCTTTGCAAAATTTTGTGTGACGGTGACTATGTGTATTTGGGCGGCATGGTCCACATATGTATATATGTACCATAGACCACTTTTACAAAAACGCACCCATCAGTTAGAAGAAGAAAAAAACAAACACGCACGTCATATGTCTGATTTAAAAGTATATTTAAAAAAATACAATGATTTAGCCCATGATTTGCATCTTGTTGATGATAAGATGTTGAAAGCAGACAAAATTTCAGACAAAGATGAACTTTTGAAATCAAAATCAAAAATACTTGGGGAACTTGAATTTCTTCAGGTACGCATTGCTGAAATGATGGGAAAAGACAGTTATACCGCTGAATTTGTCAAACTATCAGAATTATCATTGGAATTAGAATTGATACGCAATGAAAATAGCGCTATAAGCAAAAAAAACGATGAAATTATAAAATCTTCATTGGAAATAGCAGATGCAGATAATCAAATTGTTACAGCTGTATCTAAAATAGCATCTGACAACATAACAGAAATTCAAAACAATTTGAAACGTATAAATACCAGCCTTATAAAACTGGGATTAAATGAATCTAAATTGATATCCCAGGCAAATAAATATTCAAATCAATTCATAGGTGATATTTATGTCCCATTAAATATTCATCAAAATTCAGATACAAAATATAAAAAAATCGCCCAGGATTTAGAAAAATGGTCTGGATTACATAGACTACAGACACTTTTGCCAACGGGGTCCCCAATTAGAAACCCGCGCATAACATCAAATTTCGGGTTAAGACAAGATCCATTTACCAAAAAGAACAAACAACACAAAGGTATTGATTTTGCAGGCAAAATCGGGACAGAATTATATGCTGTGGCCCCAGGTCGTGTAATTTCTGCAGGCGAACGTATAGGATATGGAACAACTGTGGAAATAGACCATGGATTGGGTTTCACAACGCTTTATGCGCATTTATCAAAAACAATGGTTGCACGTGGCGATTGGGTTCGCCCAGGAACCGTTGTTGGGCTGGGAGGTTCTTCGGGACGTTCAACGGGTCCGCATTTACACTATGAAATAAGGTACAAAGGAACACCTTTTAATCCAACTAAATTTGTAAAGGAATAGGAAAGGGGGACGAAAATATGTTAGCATTTACAAATTCAAACGAAAAACAATCACCAACCATCATCGGTGCAGGTTGCAAAGTTGATGGGAACATCAAAACAGACCATACTGTTCAAATTCATGGTATTGTAAACGGAGATGTTACCACCAGTACATTGATAATTGGTCGCGGTGGCAAGGTAATCGGTAACATAAATACACAAACGTTGTTTTTACACGGAACATTGGAAGGCAACGCCTGTGTAAATGTTGCTAATATTTTTTCTAATGCAAAAATGAATGGGACATTGGAATATAACACATTAAATATCACCAATAACACAGGAATTGAATGCAAATTATCTAAACGAAAGGAAAAAACAAAATGAACAAAGATGTTTCAACAGTTTATATCGCAGCCGATCATCGTGGCGTTGGATTAAAATTATATTTAATTGAAATGCTGTCCGCGGCTGGCTATACAGTTAAAAATCTGGGCACTGACGATTTGAATACACCTGTTGATTTTCCAGATATTGCCGCAAAATTAGCAGATACGATGTTGAACGATGACAAATCTCGCGGTATTTTAATTTGTGGCACTGGGGCAGGAATGGAAATTGCTGCAAACAGATACAAACATATTCGCGCATCTCGTTGCGAAAGACCAGAACAAGCCCGTGATGACCGTTTTCATGATGATATAAACGTTCTTGCATTGGCAGCAGATGACATAGATATAGAAATAGCCTTTTTATGTGCACAAACATTTCTGGAAAGCCCGTTTGATAATTGCGAAAAACGCGTTCGCAGAATTAAAAAAATATCATAAACACAAAACCGCCAAATTGGCGGTTTTTTTATCTGACTAAAAACTGTTTCATCATCTCATGTAATCGCTGATTTACAGCAGGATTATATTTAAAATACTTATTTGAACCAGCAATAATATGTTTATCCAAAGAATCTCCGTCTTTCATTTCTGTTTCAGAAATTGTATTTTTCCAATCTATTTGCGGTCTATGTTTTGCTTTTTTGACCGCTTCATTCTTACAAAATTTTTGAGCATACGGACAAAATGACGGAACAGGGTAATCATTATTTAATGTTTCACGTGTGACGCGCACACCACCCAAAGCAATACAACTTTCACATCCATTATCACGATTATTCATATCTGCAGCATAACATCTACATTTGCGCGTATCTTTGTCCAATGCCGCGCATCTGACGTTTGTCATATAGATATTGCCCTTATTATCACAATACTTGATTAAACAACACGCTCCGCATTGTTCACAAATATCTTCCCATTCTGGGCTGCCTTCGATAATAAATTTCTTTGCCATGGTAACCTCCACACCAGAGTAAATATAGTATAAAAATAGTATTTGTCAATGTTTTATATAAAAAAACATCCGTCTGGATATTTAGCCAGACGGACAAAAATAGGGCACTAAATTCTATTTTTTCACAACAAAATTGACCAGTTTTTTCGGAACAACTATGGTTTTTATGATTGTTGCACCATTTAACTGACGTTGTGCCGCATTTTTAGCAGTTTCTATCAAATCGCTTTCTGCTATGTCAACCGGAACAACAAAATCATTAGCACGTTTGCCGTTCACAGACACTACGATTGTCATATCTGTTTCTGCCAATTTAGATTCATCATATTTTGGCCATGGTTCAAATACTAACATATCTTTGTGTCCCAATTTTTCCCACATTTCTTCAGTCAAATGGGGCGCAAAAGGATTCAACAATTGAATCAAAACCTCATACGCAGCACGTGGCATTTTACCACCTGGGAATTCGTTGATAAATTCCATCATTGCCGATATAGACGTATTAAATTTCATATTTTCAATACGGTCCGTCATATCTGCAATCATACGATTGACCAAGAATTCTTGCTTTTGTGTCAAAGGTTCATCGGTTAAATTATCAGACAAATTTTCCACACGGCTAAGGAAGCGTTGCACTCCACGTAATGTATCTTCGGACCAATTAGCACTTTGTTCCCACGGTCCCAAATACAAAATTGCCATACGGCACGCATCCGCACCTGCACGATTTACAACATCAGACGATGGAACAGTATTACCACGTGATTTTGACATTTTTGTTCCATCAGCCGCCATAATCAATCCATTGCTGGTACGCTTTTTATATGGTTCAACCCCCGGAACGAAACCTAAATCAGACAAAGCCTTGTACCAAAATCTGGAATACAACAAATGGCGTGTTGTATGTTCCATACCACCGTTATAATGATCAACCGGCATCCATTTGTTCATCTGCTCACGCGAACAAAATTCATTATCATTCTTTGAATCTAGATACCGTAAGAAATACCAGGAAGACCCCGCCCATTGTGGCATAGTATCTGTTTCACGTTTTGCAGGCCCACCACACACAGGGCAGGTCGTATTTACCCAATCTGTGGCACGCGCTAATGGGCTTTCACCATCATTGGTTGGACTGTAATCAGACATATATGGTTGCAACAGTGGCAAATCTTTTTCCGGAACGGGTTGCCAGCCACATTTTTCACAATATACCAATGGTATCGGTTCGCCCCAATACATTTGACGCGAAAAGCCCCAATCTTTTAATTTGTATTTTGTTGTTCCGCGCGCAAACCCGTGTTCCATACCATATTTAATGGCCGTAGCAATCGCAGTATCTTTGTCCATACCGTTCAAAAATTCAGAATTTATATGTTTGCCATCACCAGTCCAAACCTTATCTGGTTCACCACCAGCCAACACAGGTATAATCTTCAAACCAAATTTCTTTGCAAAATCCCAGTCACGTTCGTCATGTGCAGGCACCGCCATAATCGCACCAAAACCATAATCAGCCAGTACATAATCAGATATGAATATCGGTGTTTCTTCGTTGTTGAAAGGATTCAAAGCTTTGACACCTTTTAATTCGACACCAGTTTTATCTTTGGTCACATCTGTTCTTTCAAATTCAGATTTAGCACGCGCCGCATTTATATAATCGCGCACTTCATCTACATTGGAAATACGACCTTCGTCAATCCATTTTTGCACTAATTTGTGTTCTGGTGCAATCACACAGAACGTCACACCAAAAATAGTATCAACACGGGTTGTATAAACAGTCATAACATCATTGCCAACTTTGAAATCAACTTCGGCACCATGAGAACGACCAATCCAATTTATTTGTTGAACCTTTACTTGTTCTGGATAATCAACCAATGCCAAATCATCAATCAATCTGTCTGCGTATTTAGTAATTGCTAAATTCCATTGCAACTTCATTTTCTTTTCGACATCACCATGGCAACGTTCACATTTACCATCTTCTAATTCTTCATTGGTCAAATTAGTTTTACAATTTGGGCACCAATTCATAGGCAATTCAGATTTATATGCCAAACCCGCTTTGAAAAATTGAATAAACATCCATTGTGTCCATTTAACATATTCAGGATCAGATGTTGCTAATTTTGATTCTGGGTTAAAAGACAAACCCATTATCGAAATATCATTTTCAAAAATCTTTATCAATTCAGCAACAGATTCACTGGGGTGTTTACCAATCTTGGTTGCATATTTTTCAGACGATATTCCCATAGAATCATATCCAATAGGGTATAACACATCAAAACCACGCATACGTTTATAACGCGCCATTACATCCATACCCGTATATGGCAACATATGACCGACATGCAAACCAGAACCACTGGGAAACGGAAATTCTATCAAATTATAATATTTTGGTTTTGCACCATCATTCTTTGGCACAAAAGCACGCGCTTCTTTCCAGCGTTTTTGCCATTTTGATTCACGTTCTATTATTTTTTTTACATCGTCTGCCATAATTTATGCCTTTTTGTGTATTAAAAACTAAGAAAAATTTTATACTACACCACCCGAAAAATCAAGCATTTTATAAACGAAAGCCCCACACAAACAGGGTGGGGATGGAATAGAAATTAAAACATATTTATTTTTGAATGTCTTTACACTTTTGCATCAACATTTTTTGCGGTATAGCATTTTGTGTGCAAACCTTTACAGCTCTTTCTAAATCTTCAGGGTGAGATTCCAGATGTCCAGCTATAATTTCAATTGCCATATTGCGAACCGCATCACTATTCAAAATATCATCTTGCATATCCGTATATTCATTAGATTTAAACAAAGTATCAAAATAAATACTTCTGTCGCGTGACATATGCGATACTATTTCTGGTGCAATAGCCATCAATTTTTCTACTTGTTTTGCATCAACCCCGACAAATGGGATTTTTAACATTATGTCAACTGTTGCTTCTTGTTTTCTTTCTCTGCGTTTGTTTTTTGTTTTTATATTCAACGCATATAATGCAACAAATAATAAACAAGCCATATTAAAAACCCACCCGGCACGCGGATAAAATTTTCCTTTGGCATTTTCATCATATTGATATCTGAACCAATAATCAGTCCCTTCGTAATTATGCATCAATTTAACATGCCAACCATTTGAAATAGGGTAAAACACATCACGAATTCTCTGCTTTGTTTTTTGCCTCCATGTTATATTATGTTCTTCTGCATATGCGCTATGAAATTTAGGTGTCAACGCCCCCAATCCAACAACCCAAAGCCATACAGAAAACAACAACACATGTCCAAGATTCATATTATCACGGATACGACGATTTTCATATTTTACATATTTCTTATGTGCTTTTTCACGCACATCTGTTGGTATCTTAAACGATTTTTTATCACGCATATTTTTATATCTCTTTTATTTTCAAGCAAAACAGAGAATAACAATAATATTATACATTGTCAACAAGAGCAACGATTAGGACAAATATTTTTTGTCAACTTTCGTATAAAATAGGGTGAATGGTAAAAAAACCATAAATTGTTATTATCTGCCTAAAACAATCAACATTATAGCTTCATATTTGTATCTATTTTGAAAAAACATACATATATTTAACAAAAATATGTTAAATTTGGTCAAAAAAACGGCTAAAAAACGATAAAAACTGCAGAAAATCAGCATTTTTTTATATATTAAATTAAAAAATATTAGGAAATCTGCACAGTTCACAGGGAATCGATTTTCAGCGACCTGGGGTATATAAATATATGATTAAAAAATTTTACGCGATGATACAAAAGGGCGCTTATTATAAAATTATGAAACATATACAAAACATCCAAAAGAACCAATCAATTTTCAGCGATTTAATTATTACAAAGCATATGTTTATACAATGAAGTCGCTGAAAATCAATCTGATAAATAAGTAAAAAACTATTATCTAATAATCTAAAAAATCATTTGCATGAATAATTGTATCTAATAATAACCAAATAAAAATCACAACAAAATTATATTAGTTGCGCATATCCGCATTCCAACAAGAATTAAACTATACATAATATACATTATACGCCTTTTGTATATCTTTCTTTGAAGCCCCCTGTTGTTGAGAAACGTTTTGAATACAATCCTATTTTATGATATAATCGCTTGTATGATACACAAAAAACAATTATCAGTTCCAGCGACATTACGTTTGTTAAGAATTTCCATGTTCTTTAACTATTTTATGTTGATTGCGCCGGTAATTGTCTTGGTTTACACAAACAAAGGGATAAGCCTTGGCGATTTTTTTCTTATCCAAGCCCTATTTCGATTTTCTGCGATTTTGTTTGAGATACCGTCTGGATATTTATCCGACCGTTTTTCAAGACGTCACATTTTACTTTTAGGTATCATTGTTCACTTTATTGGGTTTGCCGTATTAGCGATTGCCTATGGTTTTTGGCAAATAGTATTGGGTGAATCTTTACTTGGCATAGCTTCTGCCCTGAATTCTGGCACACTGGAAGCATATACATATGATTTATTGAAACGCGACCATACCCAAAATCAATTTGTAAAAGAATTCGGCAGTATTCAAACTTATACTATGGCGGCATCTTTTATTTCTGCGCCACTTGGCGGATATTTATTTACGCTAATTGGTGGAAATGCTGTATTGTGGATAGAAGGATTGCTTTGCATTGTTGCCTTTGGCATAGCGCTGTTTGTGCCTGAATTAACGGAAGTTAAACGAAAAAAACAAAAAAACAAGTCAAATATAGCCGATGCACTAGGCATAACTATACAAACACTAAAAAAACCAAAATTGCGTATTTTTATACTATTTCCGTCACTTTTTGGGGCATTTACCATAGTTTTGTTTTGGATGTTACAACCGATTATGAATACATCACACGTTCCTGTTGAAATATTTGGTTTTATTACTATGCTAAGCGGATTATCTGCTATTGTTTTTGCAAAATATGCCTATGTAATTTGTTCCAAATTAGGAGAAATCAGAACGTCTATATTAACAATATTATCGATACTTTTATCTATAATTTGTGCATTTACAGCGCTATATTATCAAAATATTTTTATTGTATTACCTGCTTGTGCAATTATGGGGATTGTTAATGGTACGAGACAATTAAACAATTTACAATATAATGCATTGATTCACAATGATATATCATCAAACGAACGTGGCACAATATTATCAACTCGTTCTATGATTTCTATGATATTTGGTGCCGCAATGTTGACATGTGCCAAAGTTTTATTAGACACATACGGTATAAAAACCACATTGACATTCACATTGTTTATGACTGTGTTTTTATTCTGGTCTTTGACAAGAGTAAAAAAATACATCAAAAAATAAAACCGCCCTGCTTTTGTGGGCGGCTTTTAATCCACATAAAAACATATTAAATCTTAGCAACCTTAGTAGCCACTTTTTTAACCTTAGATTTTAATACTTTCAATTTTTGTGCTATTTCTGGTTCTGTTGCATCAGCTATTTTTTCTGGCTTAACCGCAGAACAACAGAATGGACATTTTTTTGCTAATTTACTAATAGATTGCTGACAATATGGGCATGTGCGCGTTGTCACAGGCGCCTTAGCACGCGCAGCGTTCACAATACGAACAAAAATGAATATTGCAAACATAGTTATCAAGAAACTGATAACGGTATTCAAAAACGTTCCCAAATTCAGAGTAGTTGCACCTGCTGCGGTTGCTTCTGCCATGGTTGCGTAATGTGCACCAGGTTCGCCACCACCAATAACAAAAAACCATTGTGAAAAATCAATTCCACCAATCAACATCCCAACAGGTGGCATAATAATATCTTTGACCAAAGAATTGACAACGCTTGTCATCACAGACCCAACAATGATACCAACAGCCATATCAATTGCGCTGCCTTTGTTGATAAATTTTTTGAAATCATTCAGAAATTTTATTGCCATTTTTTTCTCCTTTGTTCTCTATTGCACCCAACACTTTGTTCAGTGTTTTATGAATATTCTCATCACAGGTTTCAACCATAATATCAGCCAAAGCATACGTATCATAACGCTCTTTAATCAACTGGGCCAATATCTTGCGGCTGTCTGTGTTTAATAGTTGTGGTCGCGTATTTCTAAAATTAGTCCGTTTTACCAGCAAATCTAAATCTGCCCGCAACCAAATTGTCAAAGCGCGTTTTAAAACCATTTCACGCACAGCATCCGTAATAAATGCACCCTCACCCGTAGAAATAACCTTAACCAACGGGGGTGTATCCAACAATCGTTCTATTACTTTTTCTTCGACACGACGAAATTCTTTTTCACCATACATAGAAAAAATATCAACAACGCTGCAACCTGCTGCTTTTTCAATTTCTTTGTCAGAATCAACAAACGGTATTCCTAAATGACGAGCCAAAGCACGACCAATACTGGTTTTGCCCGCCCCCATCAATCCGACCATAACTATTGGTTTATCTATTTTTATATGTGTTTTATTTCTCATAAGGCTAATTCTATATAAAAAGAAAAATTTTGCCAATAAAAATTTTAAATTTACAAATTTAAACAAAAAATCGGTCATTTTGACCGATTTTTATTATTATTCAAGCGCGGCAAGTCGTTCCAGTTGGTCTGCAGATATCAACGCATCTATCATTTCATCCAAGCCTTCACCCCCTGCCAAGATATCGTCCAGTTTATAAAGTGTCAATTTGATACGATGATCTGTCACACGCTGTTCAGGAAAATTATAAGTTCTAATTTTTTCACTTCTGTCACCCGAACCAACCATACTGCGCCGTGATGCATTTGATGCATCCATTTGCTCATTTCTCTGTTTTTCATAAAGACGCGAACGCAACACAGCCATAGCGGTCGCCTTGTTCTGTAATTGAGAACGTTCGTTTTGACACGTCACAACTATACCAGTTGGGAAATGGGTTATACGAATTGCAGAATCTGTTTTATTGACGTGTTGACCGCCCGCCCCAGACGCACGATAAACATCAATACGAATATCTTTGTCTTCGATAACAACGTCTATATCCTTTGCCTCTGGCATAACAGCAACAGATGCTGCAGACGTATGAATACGTCCAGATGCTTCGGTTTCTGGCACACGTTGTACACGATGAATTCCAGATTCAAATTTCATACGCGCATATGCACCAACACCATCTATTTTGAAAATGATTTCTTTATAGCCACGCAATGATGTCGCGTTTTCTTCGATAATCTCTATTTTCCAGCCCTTACGCAGCGCATACGATTTATATTGATTAAACAAGTCTCCGGCAAATAAAGCAGATTCTTCGCCCCCCACCCCCGCGCGAATTTCCATGATAACGCTGTTATCATCGGCAGCATCGCGTGGAAGCAACGCAATCTGTAAATCGCGTTCTAAATCAGGCAATACGTGATTTAATTCTTCCAGTTGTTCTGCTGCCACAGACTTTAATTCTGGGTCATTCAACATCTCTGTTGCATCTTTGATACCAGCCTGGGTCTGCAAATATCTATCAACCAAAGGCAATATCTCTGAAAGTTGAGAATATTCTTTAGATAACCTGGATAATTCGTCACCAGACACGTCGCCAGAATTCATTTTTGTTTCGATTTCTTTTGCGCGGGTTTGAATATCGCGTAATTTTTGTTCAATAATCATAAATTACATACCTTTGATTGTTTTAATAGCATCATCAATCGATACAGATTCTTGGTTTCCTGATTCCATATTTTTCAGTGCGACCATTTCTTTGGACACTTCATCATCGCCAATGATTGCACTGTATTTAACACCCATTTTATCAGCGTATTCAATTTGATTTTTGAATTTTTTATCCGTATCTAAATAAGGAACTGCAACAATGCCTGCATCACGGAATTTAGTGATTAAATTCATAGCATATTTTACATTTTGACGTCCCATAACCAAAACAGCCACATCTACATTATTTTCAAACGAAGATAAATCAATTTTATTTTCATCCATCAAAGATACTAACAATCTAGACACACCGACGGATGCACCAACGCCAACAATTTTCGTTTTAGAAAACTTAGATGCTAAATTTTCATATCGACCACCGCCACCTATTGCCGCCATTTCAGGATATTTCGTTGAAAAGAATTCAAACACAATACCAGTATAATAAGAATGTCCACGCATAATAGAAACATCAATTTCTGCATTGTTGACACCCATAGCCCGCAAAGTGTCCATAAATTCGTCCATTTCACAAACTGCTGCATTTAATTTTTCAGATTTATCTGCAAAAGATTTATAGCCTTTGTCAAAAACATCTTGGATTTGTTGTGCATTATCGACACCCAAGAATTCGACAAGTCCTTCGTAAAAATCTTTGATTTTATCACGTTTATCGATCAAAACGAAAGTTTCACGAGCCTGGCCTTCAGTCAAATTCAGATATTCAAACATTGCGTTCCAAAATCTGCGATTACCAACCTTGATTTTAATACCACCAACTAAATCAGCGATACAATCATAAACGCGTGCCAACGTAGCGACAATTTCTGCATCATAATTTTCAGACAAATTTTCAATACCTAAAATATCAATATCCATCTGATAAAATTCACGATAACGACCGCGTTGTGGACGTTCGCCACGATAATTGCGCGCATATTGATATGCACGGAATGGGAAAACTAAATCATTCATATGACCCGCAACATAACGCGCCAGCCCGACAGTACCATCATAACGCAAGCCCATTTTAGTATCTGCCTTTTGAAACAAAAACATTTGTGTTTCAATTTCATCCCAATTATCTTTGTCTGTTAAAACCTCTGCCCGTTCAATTGCAGGCAAATCAAGACGGTTATATCCTGCATTTTTTAATACATTTTGCATACGATTTACACACGCATCAAAACAACGTTGTTGCAATGGTGTCAATTCTATAAATCCGCTCAAAGGTTTTGTTGGTTTTAAATCCATTTTTTTATTCCTATTGTTCTACAATTAAACTAAATGAAAAAACTATTTTCACGACCAATTATATCATAAAAAATATATAAACGCTAGAAACACACACCCATATGGGCGTGATGAAAAAAAGAATTAAAAGATACAAATTTTCTAAACATCGGGTTGATTATAACATTAATTTTTATGTTTGCAATCAAAAAACCCGCATTTGCGGGTTCTTTAACAATTATCTGCGTAATCCGACATTGAATACGTCGCCCCAATCAGCCATCTTTTGACCACCGATAGTGCATTTCAATGCATCATAACCTTTTTCAAGTTGATTCTTTTTGATAACCTTGGCGGAAACGACACCACCGACAGTTCCCAAAACAACACCGGCTGTGGCATCAGATGCAAGACGCGCTGTATTAAATTTACCTTCTTCGGTACGCCACACAGTCGTATCTTCTTCTGCCATCTTAAAGAAAGCGTTCATATTTTCTATGGCTTTCTTGGTCTGTGCATCTAAAACAACCTCTTTTGTGTATCTGGAATCACCACAAAATTTATCACGTAAAAAACCAACATCACTACCATATTTCGCAGAATATTGATCACACGACAGACCATTTAACTCCGCACCTGGGATAACAAACGTTGTACCGGACACGATTTCCCTCCCATTTAAACAATTCACATACGTAAATGATTGCCATTTGCAATCTGCAGGAGTCAATGGGGGTGTTGAACCACCGACACATTGTGCCCCGTCCCAAGTCTTACTTGAATCAACACACGTACAATCTGATTTATCTGTTGATGTAATCGGTGCCCCAGATTTCCATACAGTTGCACCACCAGCGCGACAACACGCCAATCGCACCTCAGAAGCACCCTGTGCTTTTAATTGGTCACATTTGTCGACCACTTTTTTTTCAACACACGTCCCCTTATCTTTACTCCATTCATATTTATTTGCCGGAGTGCATATACAAGCATTCATATCATTCCATACAGCATTCCATTTAGCGTTATTTGGTCTGTATTTAATTGCTTTATAACACGCAAACATATCTTTGTCGACACATTGATCTTTTTTGATTTGTTGACATTGTGGACAAACAGTAGTCAAAATAATTTCTTCTGGTGCATTGATTTCGTTTGCACCTTCGCACTTTACCGGAGCAACTGGTCCTTTTGGTTCGCATTTATTTCCATCTGCACTAACTTCATAATTATCAATACATTTTGCCGGTCTACAAACAATTTTTGGACCATTATCACAGTATATAGTCCACAGAGAAACCAATTCATCGGATGTTGTTTTGCTTAAACCACTACACTCTACACGCGATACATTTTCTATCTGCTGTCCAACATCCAAATTTCCTCTTCCTGGTATTTTGCATTTACCACCAGTATACACTTCCCAACCATCCCCATGATACCACGCGGCATTGCATATATATGTTTCTGCTTTATTAACTACGTTACCGTTAAAAACATGCCCAGCAGGCATATCAACTTTTGAACCATGAATACAAGCATTGGAAACAACACGACCATCGCATTCATATGCACGACCGTCTCCGGAATTTTCATGTGCGGTATTTTTCCAACCCGCTTTAGCCAAATCATACTCGTATTTACTTTCATACAAGAATTCATCATCATCTGGAGCCTGAGCACCCACAAAAGAAATAACAGCTGGTCCACATACCTCACCACGTTCACCAAATGCATCTGCAACACATATCAAACTAACAAACAACGGTAATAAAAATATCTTTTTCATAATTCTCTTTCCTTTGTTATAAAATTCTTTAGTTGTATTTTATCATAAACCATAGTTCAATAAAAGCGTTTTTTTCAAAAATATGTATGCAAGGTTGCCCCATTTTTGCTTAGCCATCTTTTTGCACGTTCAACCCCAAAACCATATAATTTTGATACAGTTGCCCAAAATTCAGGTGAATGATCCATATGTTCACGATGCGCTAATTCGTGCATCACTACATATCGCATTACGTCATATGGCGCAAACGCCAATCGCCATGAAAAAGATATATTTCCATTTGACGAACACGACCCCCATCGTGAAGTTGTATCACGCAAACTTATTCGATTTGGCCAATATTCACGCGGTGTTGTTTTTATTATTTCTTTCACCGTCATCAAAAATTCGTCTTTGATAAAATCACGAACACGTCGTTCAAACATATCTGCCCCGCCCCCAATACAAAGTATCGTTTTATCAGAATCAATGTATTTATTCCCGCGCATTTTATCATCATGCAATATTTGTACTGTGTGTCCAAGGAATTCAATAACATCGCCAGATTTAATATGGCTTTTTTGCGGTGCAGATGCGAAAATTTTTTCAATCCATTTACGTTTAGATTCTAAAAATTTCATTACAAAAGAGTTTGATGTCATCCATGGTTTTGAAATATGGATTTCCCGATTTGGTGTTGTTTTTGGCCGCAAAGTGACATTACGCATACCGCGACGTGTTTCTATGACAATCGGCACAGATTCTCCAGACGATAAAACAAAGACCAGATTTTCAGACATATTTTATTTTAAATAATTTTTGATTTCGCTAATAATTTTATTCACATCAAAACCATATTCGCGATAAATCGTATCTGCATCACCAGATGCACCAAATTTGTCAATTCCAATCACTGCATCTGCAATTTCAAACCAAGAACCAGGGGCCGCCGCCTCTATTACAACTACACATCCACGCAATATATTGTTCTGATATTTTGCATCTTGTTCTTTGAATATTTCAAAATTCAACATAGATACAACCTGGACATGTTTATAACGCGATGCAATTTCTACAGCCAATGGAACTTCGCTGCCTGTGGCAACAAGTGTTGTTTTCACGTGCCCCGATTTAGCAGGATAAATTACATATCCACCACGCGATAAATCTGCATTATTCGGGCTTTGAATTTGTTTAAATTTTTGACGCGATAATACTATCACGGACGGATGATTATTATCAAAAATTGCAGAATCCCATGTATGCGCAACCTCTGCCATATTACACGGACGATAAAGACGTAAATTTGGAATCAACCGCAAAGACGGAATTTGTTCAATCGGTTGATGCGTTGGACCATCTTCGCCAACACAAATACTGTCATGAGAAAAAACATATATTGCCGGCAAACCCGACAAAGCCGCCATACGAATCGCGGGGCGCATGTAATCACTAAACGCCAAAAAAGTTCCAAATGCAGCACGAACACCACCAACAATCATACCATTCATTATTGCCGCCATCGCATGTTCACGAACACCAAAACTTATATAATTGCCACTAAAATTGTTTGCTGTTATATCTTTGGAAACACTGGTTTTAACACGAACATTATCAGCTAAATCAGCCGACCCCGTGACTAAATTTAATCCCGATTTCATCAATAAATCTAAATAAATTCCCGATAATTCGCGCGTTGAAATATGTTCGGGTACCATCGGTAATTTTACCCGTCGTAATCCGACCGTTAACTTTTCTGGTTCAGGTATCGGACGTGCAGCAACAACACTCCACAAACGCGCACCGCCAGTGTCGGTGTTTTCTGATATTAAATGCAAAATTTCAGTATCTGATAGTGCAAAACCATGTGCACGCGCATTATTTGCCAACGAAGAACCGCGACCCAAAACGTTTTTACATTGAATAAACACAGGCGCACTTGATTTCTTAGTCCTTTCCAAAGCGTGTTCAATAGCATCAATATCATCGCCACGAATCGACATAACATTCCAGCCCATTGAACGCATGCGCGTTTTAACATCAACATCGGTTTGTGCAACGCCATCAATCGATAATTTATTATCATCCCAAAGCACAATTAAATTATTCAAATTCATACGACCTGCAAACGCAAACGATTCGAAAGTGACACCTTCCATTAAATCGCCGTCAGACACTAAACAATAAGTTTTAGCATTTATGCCACGAATTTTTTGAGCCAGTGCCAACCCAACCGCATTCCCAGCACCCTGACCCAATGGCCCAGTTGTCGCATCAACGCCACTTATTCCAAATTCAGGATGTCCCGGCAAACCGTTATATTTACGAAACGTATTCAAATCTTTGATTTTATACCCCGAAAGTTTTAATACAGAATAAAGCAAAGCGCTGCCATGCCCAGCAGATAAAACAAATCTATCAAAACCGCGACGTAAATGATTACCAAAGATACAAGTTATTATTTCAGCAGCATCTAAGATAATGCCAATATGTCCGCTATGTGCAGACAAAACGGCAGACAACGCATTTGCACGCGCTGTATTTGACATTTGTTGTAATTGTTTGGCATTAAACTTCATTTTATGATATTATATCACAAAAAGGACGTAAATAAAATGCTAAAAATTTGGACAGATGGCAGTTGTTTAGGAAACCCAGGCCCAGGAGGATGGGGATTTATTGCCACAGACGGAACAAATATCGCCGAACGTTGCGGTGGCGAAAAAATGACTACGAATAATCAAATGGAATTGATTGCAGTTATTCGCGCACTAACTGCCGCAAAAAAGCACAAAGAAATTGAAATTCATACCGACAGCCAATATGTAAAAAACGGTATGCAATCTTGGATAAAAAATTGGAAGAAAAACAATTGGAAAACCGCGGATAAAAAACCTGTTAAAAACCAAGAATTATGGCAAAAATTAGATGAATTGGCATCAACAATAAAAATTCATTGGGTTTGGGTCAAAGGACACGCCGGCGAAGAATTCAACGAACGTGTTGATGATTTAGCGCGCACCGCCGCCGAAAGTTATAAATAAAAATTATCTCTGCCGATTTGCAGCAGCAACCAAAGTCCCAATATCTTGCGGTGTGAATGTTCCGCGCACACGAATTGGTATATTGTATTTTTGTGCTGTTAAAACGCTACGCGGATGCAAAACTTTTGCACCATTGTTCGCCATTTTAAGCATGTCTTCATATGTTACAAAATCTAATTTTTTTGCATTTTTATTTACATTTGGGTCACTGTCATAAACACCGCTGACGTCCGTATAAATATCGCAATAATCAGCCCCAATCGCAGCAGCAATCGCAACCGCAGACGTATCAGATCCCTCGCGACCTAGTGTTGTTATATCACCATTTTTTGTCACACCCTGGAACCCAGTAATCACAGGAACAATGTTATACGGTGCACACAAATGATTTATATGTATAATTTCGGCATCACCAAATTTATCATCTGTTATTATACCACGTTGCCACGCATTAAAACTCATTGCTGGAACACCAATCGCATTTAAAGCCAAAGCCAACAATGCAACAGACGTACTTTCACCCGTTGATAACAACGCATCTAATTCACGCAAATTTGGTTTGTCTGTGATTTGGTGCGCCAATGCTGTCAAAGCATTTGTTGTTTTACCCATTGCAGAAACAACCACCGCTATTTTATTTTTTTGTGCATAACTATCAGCTATGATTTGTGCAACATTTTTTATTTTATTGATGTCTGCAACAGATGTGCCACCAAATTTCATTACTAAATTCATATCACATTACCCTTTGAACCCGGTTGCAACAATGAACATTTCTACACTATCTTTGCGCGATGCAGGTGGTTTGATATGATGCACTTCGTCAAAATGTTCTTTGATTTGTTTTAATAATTCGTTTGTTGTTCCACCAGTAAAAGATTTAGCAACAAACACCCCACCCTTTTTCAAGGCGTGTAATGCAAAATCAAAAGCATATTCCAACAAAACCATTTGACGTAAATGGTCTGTCTTTTTATGACCGACTGTATTTGGCGCCATATCAGACATTACGACATCAGCCGTTCCATCAGATGCATCTGTCAAATTTAATTTTTCTTCAAGCCATTTTAACGCTGCATCGCTTGTAAAATCACCCTGATAAAATTCGACATTATTTATAGATTTTATTTCCAACAAATCCATAGCAAATATTTTTGATTTTGGGAATTTACGTGCAACATATTGCGACCACGAACCCGGTGCAGCACCAAGGTCAACAACAACCTGACCATTCTTAAACAGATGATATTTTTCGTCTATTTCTATGATTTTATATGCGGCACGTGCGCGATATCCGTCTTTCTGGGCGCGCGCAACATACGGATCCGATGCCTGACGTTGAAGCCATGCCACAGATGATTTATGCGCTGCTATTTTTTTATTTAATATTTTCATCTTTGTTTGATTTAATTTTACGATACATCACACTTTGAAACATACTTGCCCTGTGATATGAATCAGAATTATTTTTATTTTCAATATGATATTCCACATCTGTCGAATTCGCCTTGGCATCATATTTGACACCGACAACCCTGCTGTCTTGGGACGGTATAACATATTTGAATAAATTATTAGCAACCATATTTCCAGGATATCTGACAACGACTCTGTATCCTACACACATAGATTCATCATCAGGCTGTTCAAACATCCAACCACCGTGCATTGAAAAAAATAACCGTTTAACAGCTGATACATACACAGGGCGTAAATTGATTATTTCTTGGACATCTTTTTTGAAATCAACTGCACGTCCCATCGCATCAGATAAAAACAAACCGTCATGAAAAACGTAGTCTATTTTTGTTTTGCCTTTTTCACATTGCACTTTGCCGAAGCTGCATCCACGTTTCACAGGTAAAACATCAGCTCCGCTTTTTACATTTGCATTACCGTTATATGTAACAGTAACGCGAAATCCATTTAAAGTATGCGTGTTTTTTAACACAGGATAAATACCAGAGACTTCTATTGGTTGCAAAATATCTTTACGCTTTTTCATATGATTACATCCCTATTTTACACATTCATTCTGGTTTAGTTAATCCCCCCTTTTGCTTTATTTATTGCCGCCTGCCTGTTGCATACGTTTCATAACCGCTTCCATTCCACCCATTTTTTGAATCATAGCCATTTGTTGTTTCATCTTCAAATATTGTTTAATGATGTGTTCAACTTCGCGAACTGTGCAACCCGCTGTTTCAGCTATACGGTTTTTAGCATTTGCAAATATACGTTCTGGATCTGCACGTTCTTCAGATGTCATCGCTTCCAATATCTTGATTTGAGCATCTACACTGCCATCTGCAATTTTTTCTTTCATCGCAGCCACAGCGTCTTTCATCCCCGGAACCATTTTAAGCAGGCCACTAAAATTGCTCATCTTTTTAATTTGTTTTAATTGTGCCAACATATCATTCATATCAAATTGACCAGACATCATACGTTCCGCAGTTGCCTTCATCCCTGATGGCATTTTCACAGATTCTTCTTTTTCAACATTTTCTGTATTTGCTTTCTTTTTTCCAAAACCAAACATTATTTGTCTCCTTTTGTTTGTTATTTATAATTGTTATATTATTTGCTTTTTTTGGGTTTGTCCAGATACTTTTTAAGGTATTGTCCAGTTAAAGATTCAGGATTTTCCGCCACATCTTCGGGTGTTCCAACCGCCACAACACGTCCGCCACCATCACCGCCATTTGGACCCAAATCAATAATCCAATCGGCTGTTTTGATAACCTCTAAATTATGTTCAATAACAATAACTGTGTTTCCTTGATCAACAAATTCATGCAACACAGACAACAAAGATTTTATATCTTCAAAATGCAACCCTGTGGTTGGTTCGTCCAGGATATAAATAGTTTGTCCCGTGCTGCGTGCCGCCAATTCTTTGGATAATTTAATACGTTGCGCTTCGCCACCTGATAAATCAAGAGAGCTTTGCCCCAATTTGATATAATCCAAACCAACGCGTTTTAACAATTCCAATTTACGTGCGATTTGCGGAACGTTTATGAAAAATCTATATGCTTCTTCAACCGTCATATTCAGAACATCTGCAATAGATTTACCCTTGTACTTCACAGCCAACGTTTCGGTATTATATCTTTGTCCATGGCATTTATCACATTCAACATAAATATCTGCCAGGAAATTCATTTCTATTTTGATTTGCCCATCACCTTGACACGCTTCACAACGTCCACCTTTGACATTAAATGAAAAACGCCCTGCATCATATCCACGTGCTTTTGCTTCTGGTAAATTCGCATAAAAATCTCGAATATTATTAAACACACCAACATATGTTGCGGGATTACTGCGTGGACTGCGTCCAATCGGTGATTGATCGATATCAACTACTTTGTCCACATTTTCCATCCCAGTAATTATATCGTGTGCACCTGTTTCTATTTTTGAATTATACAACACACGCATAATTGCAGGATACAAAGTATTTAACAACAATGTCGATTTGCCAGAACCTGACACGCCAGTCAAAGCAATAAATTTACCCAATGGAAATTCTACGGTTATATTTTTAAGATTATTTGAACGCGCGCCCACAACCTTTATAACCTTACCATTACCTTCCCTGCGCGTTTTTGGGACTTCTATTTTGCGTTTACCTGATAAATATTGTCCAGTTAAAGATTCAGGGTCTTTTATAACCTCTTCAGGTGTCCCCTGTGATACAATATTACCACCATTGATACCTGCACCACGACCAATATCTACTAAATAATCAGCAGCACGCATCATATCTTCGTCATGCTCAACCACCACCACAGTATTGTCTTTGTCGCGTAGCATTTTCAAAGTATCTATCAATTTATCATTATCGCTTTGATGCAAACCAATCGAAGGTTCGTCCAATACATATAAAACACCCGATAGACCACTGCCAATCTGAGATGCTAATCTTATACGTTGTGCTTCACCCCCTGACAAAGTTCCCGCCATACGTGATAATGTTAAATATCCTAATCCAACATTACGTAAAAAATACAAACGTGAAGTAATTTCCCTTAAAATGATACCAGCAATATCATTTTCTTTTTGTGTTAAAAATTGTGGCAAATCTGTAAACCACTGCAAAGATTTGTCTACGGACATATCGCACACGTCCATAATATCACAGCCGTTTATTTTTATACATAATGCCTGAATATTCAAACGTTTACCATGACATACTGGACATGGCGTTTCTGTTTGATATTTTGATAATTCAGTGCGCGTAGATTCAGAATCAGATTCACGTAATCTGCGCTCTAAATTAGGAATTACACCTTCATATGGTTTTTCATAAACAAAACCGTTCCAATTGATTTTTATTTCTTCATCACCTGTGCCATATAAAATTATATTCTTATGTTCATCAGATAACGTATGCCATGGTTTAGATAATGGTATTTTATACTTTTTATGCAACGCATCAACCACGTTTTCGTATTGGCTTAACATACCACCACGCGACCATGGCGCAATCGCACCACCCAGAATAGATTTAGAAGGATCGGGGATTACTAAATCAGGAGAAATATTTAATTGCACACCCAAACCATCACACGCACTGCACGCACCCATTGGGGCATTAAAAGAAAATAATCTTGGTTCGATTTTTGGCACAGTAAAACCACTGACTGGGCATGCATATTCTTGAGAATAAAGCGTATCTTGGTTTGTGTCTAATCTGCGAACAATCACAGCACCAGGCACCAAACGCAATGATGCTTCAAATGATGAATAAAGACGCGAACGAAATTCATCTGCTGCATCACCTGATAAATCTTCATCCGGCATCGCAACACGGTCAATAATAATGAAAATGTTATGTTTTTTGTTTTTATCCAACGGTGGTACCGAAGACAAATCATATAAAACATCATCAATAATCGCACGCTGATAACCCTGCTTTATCAAAAAAGCAATTTCTTTTTTGTATTCGCCTTTGCGTTCGCGCACCATTGGTGCCATTATAAAAAATTTAGTTCCTTTTGGAATTTTCAACGTCCAATCAACCATTTCTGCGATTGTTTGTGATTTAATAGGTAGCCCTGTCACTGGTGAATAAGGAACACCAATACGTGCCCAAAGCAAACGTAAATAATCGTAAATTTCCGTCACAGTTCCAACCGTAGAACGAGGGTTTTTAGATGTTGTTTTTTGTTCAATAGAAATGGCTGGGGACAAACCTTCTATTAAATCAACATCTGGCTTTTTTTGCATATCTAAAAATTGACGAGCATAAGACGACAAAGATTCAACATATCTGCGTTGACCCTCTGCATATATAGTATTAAATGCCAAAGACGATTTACCCGAACCAGACACGCCAGTCAGCACCACCAACTTATTTTTTGGCAGATCCAAATCAACATTCTTAAGATTGTTTTCGCGTGCACCGCGAATTTTTATAAATCCTGACATAGCATTTATGATATAGTTAAATCAAAGAAAAATTCAATCTTGATAAAAACCAACCGGAATTTATTCTGCAAACCCAACGGCTTTTAACGCATCAGGCGCCATAGAGATACCAGATTTTCTGGTATTAGCAGGTCCAACTCTCTTTAACAAACGTCTGTCAACCCAAACATCTATACCACCAGCATTACCAAACGTGCCTTTGAATTTATCAGACAACGGCATATAATATACGTCACCAGGAACTAAAACTCTGGAAAACGTAGTATTTCCACGCGCGTCCTCTATCTTGACCCACGATTCTTTTTCTGCTTGTAAAACGACACGTGATTCCTTTTTAGATTTTTCGTTAAATCTTTCACGAACAGGATATCTGAAATCTGGCTCTATGGCTTTTTCTGCGTTTTGAGCGGCATTTTCAGTGTTTGCTTCAACAACAGTTTCATTATTATTCGCCATCTCTGATTGTCCAGATTTACCAAACAATAACACTATAGCCAACACCACTGCAGCAACAACAGCACCAAAACCAGCCACAAACCAAATCCAATGTTTTTTCACGTATTGCAAAACAGATTTACAACGTTTTACAATATCTTCTTTTGTGATTTTGAGTGTTTTATTTGGTTTTTCAGACTTTATTTCTTCTTCTTCGGCATCAACTATGATTCCCAATTCGCGTTTTAGCTTTTCAATAACTTCGTCTGGATTCAATCCCAGTTCCACAGCATAACTACGCGCGAAACCTAAAATATAAACGTCTTCGGGGATGACACGATAATTTCCCTCTTCTAATGCGGTCAAAAATTCTTCGCGAATGCAAAGCAATTTTGCAATCGTTGCAATTTCACGTTTTCTGCGACCTGTAGTTCGTGCATTGCGCAACATTTCACCCGCAGTTGTTCCTGTAATATTTTCAAAAACTTCTTGCTTTTCATCCATAGTCAAATCCTTTGATACCAATATGTTATGATAGAAACCCCCGATTGTCAATCAATAGCCCAAAATTCTTTTATAATTTTTTTCAACTCTTTTTCATCTGTAATTTGATTGATTTTTATTCGAAATTGAGCGGAATTAGGCATACCTGTTGAATACCAGGCTAAGTGTTTGCGAAACATTGGGACACCAGAACGTACACCATAATAATCTAGTACTAAATCAAGATGTTCCAAAACGATTTCGCCAACATTTTTAGGCGTATCACAAACACCGCAAATTTGCCCAAAAATCCACGGTTTACCCAACATTGCCCGACCAATCATCGCACCGGCATAACCTAACTTTTCAACACGTTCTATGTCTTCAATACTTTTTAAATCACCATTTGCAATTATCGGCAAAGGCGTATCTGATATTTGCGGTAATTTGGCATCGCCAGTATATCCTGCAGCACGAGTTCGCCCATGCAAAGTGACAAATTTGGCCCCAGATTGAGCGGCAATTTGAACCAAATCTTGCCAATCTTGGTGTTCACTGTCCCATCCCAATCGTGTTTTAATAGATACGGGTATTTGAACCGATTTTGCACACGCTTCGATTATTTTTCCCGCCAAGATGTGATTTTTCATCAAAAACGCACCTGCCCCTGCACGAGTAGCTACTTTTGGCACAGGACACCCCATATTTATATCAATCCATTTTGCCCCAGCATCTTGTAAAATTTTAGCAGCTTCGCCCATCAATTCAGGGTCTGCACCAAAAATCTGAGCACCAATATTACCTTCGTCTTTGTAATTATCGAAATTACGAATACAATTTTTATGTCCACCAACCAACGAATGACATGATATCATTTCCGTTACCATAGAAATATCAGGCGCAAATTTGCGCAAAATCTTTCTAAACGGTTTATCAGTAATTCCCGCAAGTGGTGCACTAAAAATTTGATTATTCTTAAACATTTGTGATATAATAGTACTCATGAAAACAAAAATCAAAAATTTATTTACATTTATAAAAAACGCATGGGTTGGCGGACCGCGCGGAAAAATAGGATTTATAATTGTTATTATTTCTATATTTGGCTTTGCCAGATTATTTTGTGGCGAAACTAATTTACAAAGATTTGTAAAAAATGCTTGGCATCTGAATAAAGAACGCAAAGAACTGGCAGTTGCAGAAAAACAACTTGAACAAATTCAACACCATAATTATTTGCTGCAACACCCAAACACATCGTCTGATTACATCGAAGAATTGGGATTAAAGACACTAAATCTTGGTGATTCTGGATTCAAAGAATTAAAATACTAATTCAAATAAACTATCATCCCATTAAGATAAAAAGCGAACATCAACCACAAAACATAAGGCAACACACACCAAAAAGCAGTCGTGTTGATTCTGAAAAATTCACGCGCCATAAATATAACCACTATTATCAAAGTCATCAAAATCAATAATGCTATTTCTGGCGCTTGGGTTCCAAAAAAAACAACGGACCATAATGCATTTAAAAATATATTTACACCAAACAATACATACGCCCATGTTTTGGGGGGTTTGGCATTTGTGGTTTGCATAACTATAAACAAAGCAATACCTATCAACAAATATAAAATTATCCAAACAGCACTAAACACCCAACCAGCTGGCGTAAACGCAGAATCTTTTAATGAATTATACCATAAATTTTCTCCCGTAGAAACAGGTGTAAAAACGACACCAATAATACCAGGCAAAAACGACAAAAACATTGCTAAGATAAATTTAAACAAAATCATTTTCTTCTCCATTTATTTATAAAAAATTATACTACTTTGAAAAAATAAAAATATTGGAAAGATTTCTTAGTATTATATGAAAAAATATGATATAATGATGGATGAAAAATAATCGTGGCATGCGGTTTTTTTCACTTGTCTAAAAAAATCGTCTTGAATGACGATTTTTTTAATGCTTTACACCATATTTGCCACGATTTATTGGACGATATGATAATGCTTCTGCTAAATCAGCCATAATTATGTTATCATCACCGCGTAAATCTGCGATTGTTCGCGCTATCTTCTTTATACGATTATAACCACGTGCCGACATACCCATTTTCTCAGCCGCAGTATTCAAAAACGTTGTCAATTCGTCATTTAACACGACATATTTATCCATATCTGCACCATCTAACAACGCATTTACATATCCTTGGCGAGAAAGTTGTTTTTCACGTGCCGCTACAACACGCTGACGAATCGTTGCACTAGATTCAGATGGCGTATCGGCATTTAGTTTCATTTCCCATGGATTTACAGCATCCACATCAACATGCAAATCAATTCTGTCTAATAATGGACCCGATATTTTATTTTGGTATGCTTCCGCACAACGTGGCGCACGAGAACAAGACAAAGCAGCATTTCCCAAATGTCCACACGGACACGGGTTCATTGCCGCAATCAATTGAAAATGTGCAGGATATGTTGCATTACGTTTTGCACGCGATATTACTATTTTTCCAGATTCCATTGGTTGCCGCAATATTTCCAATGTTGCACGATTAAATTCAGGCAATTCATCCAAAAATAAAACCCCATTATGTGCCAAAGATATTTCGCCGGGTTTGGCATCTGAACCGCCACCCGCCAATGCCACAGGACTGGCCGTGTGATGTACACTGCGAAACGGACGATTAGCAATCAAAGAGCAACCATCTAGCTTGCCTGCGATTGAATAAATTATTGATGTTTCAAGAATTTCATCAGGTGTCATTTCTGGCATAATAGTCGGCAACCGTGATGCCAACATAGTTTTACCTGATCCTGGTGGCCCAATCATCAACATCGCATGCCCACCTGCCGCTGCAATTTCCAGCGCACGCTTTGCAGATTCCTGACCGTGCACTTCTGATAAGTCGCCAATTTTATTTTCAGATTCAAAAGGTTTTGCCGCTGATGGCAAAGGTAAAATTTGCGTTCCGTGAAAATGATTTATCAAATCAAGCACATGATTTGGCGCTAATATATTTGGATGCCCTGCCCAGCGTGCTTCTGCCCCTTGGCACCCGGGACAAATTATTCCTAAATTATTTTTGTTTGCCCATACACTTGCAGCCAAAACACCACCTGTTCTGACAATCGCGCCATCCAGTCCTATTTCACCGATAATAACATATTTTGACAATTCTGATTCGGGCAAAACGTCCATTGCGCATAAAATACCGCACAAAATAGGCAAATCAAAATGCGAACCCGTCTTTTCAATATCCGCAGGCGATAAATTCACAGTCAATTTCTTTGACGGCAAAGACAAATTCAACGCAGACAGAGCATTACGAATTCTTTCCGCAGATTCTTTGACCGCCCTGTCTGCTAAACCAATTATATTAAATTCAGGTTTTGCAAAGCCTGCAGACAGTTGCACTTGGACATCTATCTTTGTGATATCCATCCCATTAAAAATAATTGAATTTAAATTTATCATAAGCATATATTAAAACTTGCACAGATTGTTTTCAAGGTATAAAATACCAACCAAGAAAAAGGATTAAAAATATGCCTGTAAAAAAACATAATGCTGTACGTGAATGGTTTGATACTATATTTTACGGTGGTTTGATTGCTATTATATTTCGCAGTTTATTATTGGAACCATTTAATATACCATCGGGTTCTATGATACCATCACTTTTGGTTGGCGATCATATTTTTGTTCAAAAATGGGCATATGGATATTCTCGGTATTCATTCCCATTTGGTTCTTGGAATTTATGGAACGGACGATTTTTTGCACGTCACGAGCCAGAAATTGGCGATATTATCGTATTTCGCAAACCAGATTCAAATGTCGAATACGTAAAAAGGTTGATTGGAAAACCGGGTGATACTATTCAGATGAAATCTGGTCGGCTTTATATAAACGGTAAAATTGTAGAACGTACGAACCCACGCAAATATATTGTTGCTAATCTACCTAAATCACTGCGTAACGTTGGATATTACAAAGATAATATGTCTATCAAGGGAAATAAAATCTGGGTTGATAATCAACCTGCGCCATTTAATTATACTATTGAATACAAATCTGATGATATATGTCGAACATCACCGTATGAATGCAGTGTATTAAATGCCACAGAATATACTGAAATTTTACCAAACGGTGTCGAACATAGCATAATAGAAGTATCTGATAACTATCCATTAGATAATACAGAATTATTCACAGTTCCAGAAAATCATTTCTTTTTCATGGGCGACAATCGTGATAACAGTGCAGACAGTCGAACACCAGCTGTATCATACGTTTCACGCGATAATGTGTTAGGTAATGTCTGGTTTATTTGGTATTCCCATAATTATTATGCACCGATGCTTGCATTTTGGGATTGGAATAATAAAATGCGCTGGGACAGATTTGGCAAAGGGAAAAAACACTAATGAAATTAAATTATGAATTTAAAGACAAAAAATTACTTGAATTAGCTTTGACACAAAGTGGGGTCGATTCAAAACATAATAATGAACGATTGGAATTCGTTGGTGATCGCGTTTTGGGGCTGTCTGTGGCAAAATTACTTTACAACATGTATCCAAATGATGACGAAGGTGGACTGGCTCGCCGTCATGCAACATTGGTGTCAACAGATACTTTGGCAATGGTGGCAAAAAAACTTGATATAACGAACGATATTCGACACGGTCATATGACTGGGGGAAAAATAAATCATATATTAGCCAATGCAACAGAAGCCATATTGGGTGCAATCTTTATTGAATCTGGATTTGAAACCGCACAAAAAATCATCGTGGACATCTGGACGGAATTGGCTGCCGCGGAAATTATCGCACCAAAAGATGCTAAAACAGCACTGCAAGAATTTGTGCAAAAACACGATTCGGGTGCCCTGCCCGTGTATGAGTATAACGAACCAGTGGGCGCATCACATAATCCTGAATTCAGTGTCACAGTCACTGCGTTAAATAAATCTGCAACTGGGAAAGGCACTTCAAAGAAAAACGCCAGTTTGGATGCTGCCGAAAAATTGTTAAAAATTCTTGCAATTTAAGGTTCAGACTATTACAATCGCAAATAAAATAAACAAAGGAAAAAAATATGTTCTCTATATTACTTGTATTATTGATTATCGTTGCAGTTTTGATGACTTGCTTGATTTTATTGCAAAAATCAGAGGGGTCTGGTATGTCTGGTTCCGCTGCTGCATCAATGTTCGGTGGCGTGTTGACAGGGTCTGCTGCTGGTAATTTTTTAACCAAAACAACTGCATGGTTGGCAACTTTGTTTTTCATATTGTGCGCAATGTTGTCTTTGGTTGTTGCAAAAACAGATATTTCTGGGAATGGTAAATCTGAACTGCATCAAGAACTGATACCAGAGGTGGAAGAAGCAAAAGATACAGCCGAAGAGAAAAAAGAAGCAGAACCAATTAAAAGTGTTGATGCTTTGATAGACAAAGTTAAAAAAACAAAAGAAGAAAATAATAAATAAAAAAATCCCCAAAACGGGGATTTTTTTATTTCTTTTTTGCTTTTTTCACAGGTGTCTTTTTCGCAGACGTTTTTGTATTTGGCATCTTTTTGTATTCTTGATACAACAATGCGATTGATACGTAAACAACCAACGCAGCCAAAGCAGTCAAGATACCACCAATCATGTCACCTTCTGCAAAATAAAGGAACAAAATGAACGCGACTACTAATGTGACCGTGTACACAATATTGTTCACTAACACCCGACCAAGTTTTTCAAAGAATTTCATATTCTCTCTCCTTTGCTTCCTTTGGGTATTTCTATTATAGCACAAAAAATAGCAATAAATAAATAAAAAAGTGCCGATATAAATACCAGCACTAATTTTTTGAGCAACAAAACATCATTTATTATAAAATGACTTGTCCGCCAATATGCGCATCGTGTGGAATTGGACCAAACGAAGATTGACGATTGACATAAATATTTCCACGAACAGTAAAACCGCCACAGAAACTCAATTTTTCAACATTGCGAATAAACAAATGCCCAGAAACCTTCATACCACATGGCAAAGTATATTTACGCATATTTTGAACAAACAAATTACCCTCTACTATAACACCATTCATCAACACAGGAGAATTTGGATACATATCAACGATAACATCACCATACAAATTTTGTTTAGGCAATTCCTGTGCTGGTTTTGATACAGCTGCCACAACTACTGGTTTTTTTACCCCCAGCACTTGAATTTTTGGTGTGATACCTGTTGTATTGTTGGCTTTGACTGGCAAAGCACCTTTGAATTCAGAATTGACCACAGGACGATTTGCATTATTTTTTGTCACAGATTTATATGTGTCATTTGTCACAACAACGTTGCTAATGTTCTTAGAACTTACATTCTTAGAATTATCACAACGTAATACATCCAATATCAAACAAGAAAACAATACGATAATAGCGACCAACAAAGTCAAATTTATCATACCAACAATATTTATTTCTTTTAACCAATTCCATATTGCACTACAAATACGTACGAACCAACGCCATACCGCTTTGCACGCACGCCATGGATATGAAGCAATTTTTTTCAACTTCGCAACAAAATTATGTTTTTTATTATTACGAGTTGCATTTTTAATTTTTTGTGTTTTATTCATATTTTCACCTCTGTTTATACAAACATTATAGACAATAAATTTAATTTGTCAAATATTTTGTCAAAAAAATTTATAGTTAAAATTTAATATGATCTTTTGTTTTATGCCAAATAAAAAACCGGGAACCCCGGTTTTATAAAATTCTGGCGCGCCCAGCAGGACTCGAACCTGCAACCCACAGATTAGAAATCGTCTGAACCCAAACCGGTTGTTTGCCCGATTCCCGCCTCTTTCCGCCATTTCCCCCTTATCCCAACCACCACCCTATGTAGCAAATATGTAACATTTTTGTGAAAAATTGCTGTCGCATCACTCGCTTCAAAAAGACGCTTTTTATACAAAAAGTTTGACAAGTTGCTCTGTTTATACCATCATCTTGCCAGAGGTTCGGCTGAGGGGTTGCTAATGGTGACTCCAACTGCATTACCTCTTTTTTTCTTATCCGATAAGGCTTCTAATAAGTTTTTATTCTTTCGTTTTAGCCATTTTTTCGTTTATGCTTCCCGCCCCAACGGCAATGAATCATTACCTTTACAAATTCAACAAAAATACGCATAGTTATTGCTATAACAAGAGGATAAAATGCCAAACAAAGATTTTCCATTGCCACATCCTTTGAAAAATGACGATATAGATACCTTGATGAAAAAATTAAGGATGATGGTTCGTACTATGGAGCAATTTAAAACACAAGCAACAAGAGATAAAGGTTTGATGGCTATTCATAGTTTGACTGCCGCGATTGTTTCATTGGCAGCAGAGGTTTATGATGCATTGTTGAATAATAGGGTTTTTGTGGCGTGTTCTCTTGCGTGTCAAATAATAGAAGGTGAAATACAGTTGTTATGGCTTAATAAACATTTTGATACAAATGGTGCAGATTATATAGATTTTGGTTATGTTGAACAGATAGATATGTTGCGGGTACACCCAGAACGCAAAGATAGGGTTTTGGAAATGATAAAACAAAACCATTGCGAACGTTTTTTGCGGAAAAATATCAAAGATTCTGACTTGTTAGATAGAAATAGTTATAACAAAAAATGGTATGGCAATACAATTCAAAACATATCTGGCGATTATTTTGATGATGTTTTGGATCAAATTAAAGATGTTCCAGCATTAGCAAAATATTATAATAACACAGACGTAAATTATGAAAATTATCAGTTGTTTTGTGGATTCAAACATTTTACTACTTACTGTGTTAGAAAATGTTTCGCAACAAGCCAATCTTTTGCAGAAGATACGCCAGAAGATACAAGATGGGTGACATTGATTACAGTTTTAATGGCGTTACTTGGAGTCTGCCAAGTGTTAGAACAACATGGTGATCATATTTTGAATTCAAAACCGGTTGCCACGGAGGGTTTGACACCAGCATCTAAAAAACAATAACAATCAAAAAGAAGATAGAGATATTATTTCATCATCATTAAACCAATTTTGATTTAACTGATTTTTGGGTGTATCCGTGTATAATATTATAGCGAGATTTTGTTTTGCACGTGTACAAATCACATATAAAAGGCGCAGAGTATCTTTGTTAGCATTACCTGTGACAAAGAAATTGGTTTCATCGTAAGTTCTCCATTTTGTGTCATTATCTATTATCGCCATAACATTATCAAATTCCAATCCCTTTACACCATGGTGTGTTTTAAATTCTGATAAATTATCTATATACTTAGCATAAGGGATTATTTGTGATAATTTTATGTCAAAAAACAACTCAAAACTTTCTGATTCCTCATCATACTTATGTGGGATATTAAAAATATCGCAAGTTCTAATAACGTCAAGCATTTCCCCAAAAGTTATATTTGGATTGTTTGTGTATTCTGTTTTAATTCTTGAGACACATTCTGATATATATCTTAAAGAGTCTTTATTTATCTGTTTGAATAAATCCTTATAATATTTTTTTATAATTCTCATTATTTCAAAATCATTGTTAGATTGTACTAAAGGCAGTACAAAATTTTTAAAGAAATTTATTTCTTGTGATGTACCTGATTTTACACTATCAAATTCTGTTGTGTTTTTTAAGGCATCCCACATCTCAACAAAACCCATACGAACCGCTGCCATTCTGTGCTCTAAAACTAACGTGGCACCTTCTTTATCTTGCCAATTTTCTTTATTCCATAGACTATCACCTGTTATAGAGGCCATTTCTTCTTTTACATGGCTTTCTGTTAAAGATTTATTCGTGTTCGTTGGTGCTAAAAATAGTCGTACACATCCTGCTCCTGTGTCTGGTACAGGATTTTGTGTAGGTGTTTCATCTATCAAACTACCAATTTTATTTGCTAATTCTACAATTCTGCTGCCAGACCGGTGATTTTGCGGTTTTTGTGGGGTTTTAAATCCACAAGAAGACCAATAATCTATATCCCCCAAATCCTCTTTGCCAGTTGCATATATTCTTTGTTTTGTATCTCCAAATAATCCTAATGTAAAGCAATCTGCAAATTTATTTTGTATTGATAAAAAAGCTTCCATTAGGTTTTTATCAGTATCTTGGCTTTCATCAATCAATAATATTGGGAATTTTTGAACAAGCATTTTAGCAAACAAAGGTTTGTTGGTCAGAAAGTGAGCACATATCTTTAATACCTCGGAGTGATTCAAGCTATCTTTTCCAGAATTAGCAGCCTCAGGTGCTGGATCATAATTAAAATGTTTTATAGTTTCTAATTGCTTTAATCGTTCTAATTGTTTGTTATAGCTGGCTTCCTGTTTTGTGCCTGATTTATGTGGCTTAGAATTATATTCGTTTATTTTTGATTGCAGATAGTCTTTCAGCCATTTTTTTATATCAACATCAAATCCCTTAATAAGTTGCCAAACAAAACTATGTATAGTAGATATTGTAAATAAAGAATCATATTGTGTTCTGTTTCTTATTTCTTCTGCTGCAGCATTTGTAAATGTAATCACGGCTACATGTTTGTCAAGCAATACCAACTGATCTCTTATAGTGTTGTTTATATATTGTAAAGCGTTTACCAAAGAACGCGTTTTTCCAGCACCAGCACCAGCAAATAAAAAGAAACTTTTTGGGGTATGTAAAGAAAGACATTCTTCAATAATTTTATCAGCTTCTGTTCTTTCATATTCATTATTCATTTTTAGCTTCCTCGTCATTGAAAAGTTTGTTTTGTAAGATATTATCCAACCATATTAACCCTGATTCAATGTAGTGTGGAGTGTTTAGACTTGTTTCAAATTCTTCTATATATAATAGATTCAATGCTTTTTCTGCCTTTGGGAGACTGTTATTGATTTTATCAGACAAATGCAGATTCTCGTTTTTTATCGCATCTTCAAATGTTTGTTCCCCTTCGGTCGTTTGATATGCTACTTTTAATGGGAATGTATCATTGCTTTCTTTGTCGTGTTCTGTAGCGCTTAGTAATTTATCAATGCTTTCTTGTTTCGGAATCCATGTTTTTAGTGTGGTATTACAGGTTTTTTGACCGGCATTGAGTTTGGATGGGATTTTTTTGCTACTGCCCCCCTCTACAGGATCCAAATCTGTTATAATCAATGTTGGAATACATAACGATTCTATTAGAGGTCTTAATCTATAAGCATGACTTCCGCCTATTGTTAGGATACATATATAAGATTGTGTAAGATGTTCATGTTTGGAAATAAAATGTGGCATTAAAATACGCTCTGCATCACCTTCAATTAAGATAGTCGCATCTGCAAAAAATAGATCACAATGATTTAATTTTATATATCGTGTCACGAAACGCTTTGTTTCCCAATCGCTGCCAAAGATATTTGTTAAATTAACAACATTTGTTGATGGGATTTTTGCAGTAAAATCACGTTTAAAATATCGTAGCTGTTCAAAGTCGCACTCATGTACAATATGAGATGAATGGGTGGATACAATCATTTGGGTTGTTAATTTTCCGTCATTTATTTCTTTTCTGGATGTCAAAACCTGGTAAGCTTTTTTAATAAAAACTTGTTGTGCTTGAGGATGTAAGTGAGCTTCTGGTTCTTCTATAAGCACAAGGTGTATAGGCGCTATTTTATCAGCTTCCGTTTTTTGTTTGCCGTACTTAAGCCAAGAGTCCCTGAAACAAATCATCTTAAAGGTCATAAAAATCAGATTCTGATATCCAAGCCCGTTATAGTTTTCTGGAAGGAATAAGTTGTCATCTGCTTTATACTGCAATGCGTTTGAATGATTTATACTATCTGCGGTTTTAATTTGTGGGTTTATGGTAATATTTGGTGTGCCAAATGGCGGATATCCGATTTCTGAAAGCTCATTCAGTGCAGGTTCAAAGCTTGTTTTCATTGTTTCGGTAAAATTGGAAGTGGCTTCATTAAGTTTTTCTATCGCATTTAAATCGTCATCGGATATCTCGCCTTTGTTTGGATCCAAATGGTTAGAATAATAACTCGTTAAAAGGTTGGACAATTTTCTATTTTCGTTTTGTTCTGTATCCGCATTTTCATCATTCATGCCACGCTGAGCATTTATAATGTCGATTTTCATAAGATTATCTAGTGGCGAATTCTCTAGAGGATCGCCTAGTGATATTTGTGGTTGTATATCATCTTTATGGTTAGGATCTAGCAAATAATAACGCAAAATAAAATGGCCAGATAATTTCTTTGAAAGAAAATCCATCATATTTTTTGGGAAAATCTCAGCTTTATGTTTAATACGTTCACGTGCTTGTTTATATTCGGCAAATAATTTGGCAATGTCCTTTATTTCATAACGTAATCTGACACCTAAATTTCCGCCAGCCCAATCTAAAGTTGGCAACAATTGACCAACACGATAAATATCATCGTCTTCAACATGAAACCACAGGTCCATTGTTGGAAAAATATCATCAAAGGCTCGCATGTTTGGTTCAGCTTCTGCATCAAACAACTCATTTATTTTTAAGTGATTTTTTAAATTAAAATCATATGTTAAAAATTTATTATCATTGCCCAAAAATAGTTTTATGGCCGTTATCGCACTTGTTTTACCACTGTTATTAGCACCAATAAATAGTGTGGTCTGATTATGAATGTCAATTGTGACATTCTCTAATTTTCGAAAATTTCTAATTTTTATTGTGCTGATACGCATACGAACGCCTCTTTATATGTTTGTTTATTCCGAAATATAACATAAAATACAATTATCGCAAGAAAGATAAGAAAGAATAAATTATTTGCATTTATTATCATATCCACGTTCTGCGATAATACAATAACCACACATTTTCGAAAAATCGTAAAATTTTTATTTTAATAATTCTTCCAGTGCACCTTTTTGCACCATGGTGATGTTCAAGATGTAATCTGTGGTGTTAAATGTATCACGCAATGGGCGTTGAGTTTTTCGCCATCCAAAACCATCTGTAAGCCAAATAAACTGATGACCATCTTTGGTCCATTGATGGTAGATATCTGCATATTCGCCAGCAGTAGATTTTAATTTTGACCCACCGCCACCATAAAAATTGGTTTCAATCAAATACAATTTATGCGGAGTATTTATTGCAAAATCTATGCGTTTGGACGATTTTGTAACTGTTATGCGCTTGCCCCATTTGCTGTATATTTTATCAGCGGTCGCTTGAGCAATGTATTCATAACCATTTCTTTTGCAAATGTCTTTGATGAATAATTCAGCAAGTGATTCCATTGATGTTCCACTGCGGTTTTTGCGACCGTTTGAATCAAGACCGACTTCCACACCAAGAAAATAATCTGGTATGGATTTAATTGTGCGGTCGGACACTAAATCCAAAAATCCGCTTTCTTTCATAAACTTTGCACCGTCTTTGGCTGACATTGGTTTTGTAAAATCAAATCTGGTTACATCAAATTTCTTTGTATCGGTTAGCAAAGATATTTTTTTATCCCGTTCCGCAAGTAGTGCCGGAATTATTTTTATTATATTTGGATATTCACTTAAAAGTTGTTCTGCTGCTTTTTCAATATCTGGCTTGCCAATAAGTGTGTTAAGTAAGTTCAACGATACTTCCGCTTCGTGATAATTTTTACATACCTTTTGCCAGTTCACAAAATAGTCCCAAGATTTAATCGTTTCTTTCAAATTACCAATCAAATATGCAAATACTTCGTCTTCGTTTTTGCAACCTAATAATTTATCAAATATTTGGGAATATTTCATTTTTTATCCTTTTTTTCAGATATATCATATAACCTTTTTTCAGCCAGTTCAACAAATTGTGTCTCTTGGTCTATGCCTACAAATCGGCGACCATGCTTTAATGCTGCGACACCCGTTGTGCCGCTACCCATAAAAGGATCCAAAATCAAATCGCCTGGGTTTGTAGATGCCAAAATAATGCGTTCCAATAATTCTACTGGTTTCTGTGTTGGGTGTTTGCCGAATTTCTTTTCTTCTTTGGTTGGTGTGCCAATGGCCCAAACGCTTCGCATTTGGCAACCCGGTTTTTTAATGAAGTCCTTTGGAAAATCACCGTTTTTCATCGCTTCATAATTAAAAGTGTGTTTTGCTTTTTTGTTTTTGCGCGCCCATAGCAAAGTTTCATGACTGGCGGTAAAATACCGGCAGGACATATTAGGACTGGCATTTGGCTTAAACCAAGTTATGTCGTTTAAAATATGGAAACCAAGTAATTGCATAGCAAAGCCACACGAATATATGCTGTGGTATGTGCCGCTGACCCATAATGTGCCATTGGGTTTCAAAACACGATGACAGGCACAGAGCCATTTTTTATGAAATTCAAAATCATCACTAAGACCGTGTGATTTATCCCAATCGCCTTTATTCACAGATACAACACAACCATTTTGACATGTGATACCACCGTTGGAAAGCATGTACGGTGGGTCTGCAAATATCATATCAAATGTATTTTCCGGAAGTTCAAGTAACTTTTCAAGGCAGTCTGCACAATAAAGACGATACGATTTCTTAGTCATAGTTAGTTATAAGTAATTCACGAATTGCATCACGACCGTCTGCCTTGGAATTTATAAGACGTTTAGCCAAAATACGGTTAATTTTATAATCTTTGTATAAATCATCAAAAAATGGGTCATCAACATAATTTGTTGGGTCTGAATTGCTCAACATCTGCAAAGCTCCTAATTGATGACATGAGTCAAAGACCTGTTTTAGACGTTCCTGTTCGGCATCGTCAAAATCGCCAACGGCATAAGAATTAAAAGATGATGTTTCGCGAATTGGACGATATGGAGGATCATAATAAATAAATGTATCGGCTTTTACATAATCTGACGTGGCACCAAAGTCCGCCTGCATGATAGTCGCGATTTGCAATGCTTCGGATACATTACGCAGGTTTTCTTCATCCAAAATACGTGGGTTCGTATATTTACCCATCGGCACATTGAATTTGTTTTTACTGTTGACTCTGAACAAACCGTTAAAGCAGGTCCGGTTCAAAAAGATAGTCAGAGCGGCGCGGCGAACAAAACTGGAACGATACATATTTGCATCAACATCTTTATCGAAGTCGTTATATTCATCGCGTCTGGCATAATAATATGCCTTTGTATCATCAGTGTGTTTGTATTCTGTTTGAATCTTGGTCAGTTCAGTAATCAAGTTTTCAACATCGCGTTTGATAACGTTATAAAGAATCACCAGTTCCGGATTGATATCAAACAAGAAAGCTTCTTGGATATTATACCGATTATATATATCAAAGAACACAGCACCGCCACCAACAAATGGTTCAATATAGCGTTTGATACCGTTCATTTTTAATTTTAATGGAAGTTTTTGTTCAATTTGTTCCAGTAACTGCCCTTTACCGCCAGCCCACTTCAAAACAGGGCGGCATTCTGTATAATCTGGTAATCTTGCAGGTATAGCAATCAAAAATTATCCTTTCCTTATTGCTATATTAGAAGAAAATAGCAGATAAAATCAAGGTGTTTTATGATGTTTTTTTATTTCTATATGCCATATATAACAATGTTTTTGATGGCATCGTTGTTCGTAGTGTTTTTTTGTATTGTTCTAAGTTCCAATAAACACAATCCCGAACCATTTGCGTAAAAGGGTTAGATGGGCGTGGTATGTTGTTGCGCTGGCTTGTTCTCGCTTGAATTCGGCAATTTCTTCGGCGGACAGACCAAGTTCCCGAGCAAGTCGATTAGCTAGCCCTATAAGGTAGAAAACGTTTCCTTGGGGGCTTTTTAGGTCAATAACGATGTCTGTTGGATACTTTGCGTTGGGTATAGCGGGCATATCGTTGCGCTGGGTGGCTTTAAGGCGGGCGACCATTTGAACAAACTTGTTTTGGATACGGCGTAGCAACCATGCCTGGCGACAGGTCAATTTGCCGCCATTTGTTCGGCGAATTGCGGCCTGTAACTCGCGTAAAGAGCGACATGCGGCAAAGTATAGCATCACAAAATCTGTGCGATGGTTGGGCAAAATATCGTCAAAATGCATATATTTCATAGACAATCCTTTTAGGGTTGTTGTATTTGTCCGTATTTATTGCCGCTTGTCCAGTTATTTGTTAATAATAAATTTCACATTTTATTGCTTTTTCTTGATTTTTACGGATTATGCGGTATTGTTTATGTATGAAAAACAATAATCCACGTGTTATTCATGAACGTTTTGATGCAGAATTTGCAGACAATACGAAATGGACACGGGCACGCGTTGAAGTAAAAATTGGCTCAGCTGTCATCTTTGCTTTACGGATGAATAAGAACAATACAACATGGCAACAAATGTTAGCGTCATGGCCATCGGATTGTTCGGTACGATATGAATGGTTTGAATCTGTTATTGCGGATATTAAATTGAACCCAATTATGTGCGGTTGTGATGACACATATGAAAATTTATATAATGTTTTAGCGCATTGGTTAGAATCTGTGGACAGTGTCAAGGATCGAAAATTGTTAATCTTGCATTCATGCAGTTTGTCAATGACTAAAGTCGGGAAAATGACCGGATTATCGCGTCAGACCGCAAGTCGTCGTTACACCAATGCTCTAGATGCGCTGGTTTGGAGATTAAATCATCCAAAAGACTAACAAGCAATTAAAATCATGAGTTGTCGCATATTTTTGCGCAACAAAAGACATCAAAAACAATACATATACTGTTTTGTCGCAAAAGCGTGCGTTGCGCACGCGTATTTTTTATGCATATTTTTGTATATAGACATATCAGAACCCGAACCAAAAGGACAAATCATGACAACAATATTATCCAAAGACGAATATATGACCGAACGTGCGCTGGCCGAAATGTGGGGATTGAAACGCAACACTTTACAAAAATGGCGCAGCGCCGGTGTTGGACCAAAATTTCTGAAACGTGTTGGTCGCATAGTATATCGCAAACAAGATATAGCCGAATTTGAACAAAACAATATATTCCAACGTACAGCCAATAAACGATAGGAAACGGTTATGAAACGGCTGGCCAATCCAAAATGGGCACTTTTATTGGAAAATATATCACGCGAAGAACGCGGCGATATATTCATGGCAGTTTTGAAGTATCCGGATGCGGAATGTTCAAGTGCTGTGTGGCCATTTATAAAAGCCGAATTAGATGAAGACGATATTAAATATAAAGCCAAATGCGAACGACTGGCCACAAACAGATTGGCACGTTGGAGCGAACAGAATTCATCAGATATCAAACAGACTTTATCAGAAATCGGACAGAAATCAGACGCAATAGCAAATAGCAAGACCAACAATACAAATACAATAGAACAAAGCAAGGCAATACAAAGTCGTGCAAATGATATGCTTCAAAAATTATCAAACTCTTTCAGCCCATTACGCACACCCAAATATCATATAGATAACGAATTTTCATTGTCAGAAATCATTAAAAGGAACCCAAACTTGTGCCCAATATTCGATGAATTTACACCAGAACAACTGGGAAAAGGACAAATGTCATTGATACGCAAGTGTATGGGACAAGATAAAACAATGGCGCAAATCATAGGATGGATAAAGCATGAAGGAAAATTCACATAAGTAAAAGGTACTGTGACGACCTTTCGTACTGAGGGTAACGGCGAGCAAGCCAGTTGCCTAGCGACAGAAATAAAAAAACGGTGAACGGTGAACAAAAAAAGGAGTAAATATGTTATTATCTAGAAGAGAATATGCAGCACATCGCGGGGTTGCAGTGTCCGCAGTCCAAAAGGCAATTGAGGCTGGGCGAATAACACTAACAGACGGAAAAATAGATCCTGAAAAAGCAGATAAAGAATGGACAGAAAATACTAACCCTGCCTATAACACTCCGCGTACAGATGATGGTTTTTCAAGTTCTTATCATAAAAGCAAAATGATGAAATCGACATATGATGCGATGCTTAAGAAACTGGAATATGAAGAACGGGCAGGAAAACTGATTTCAAGAGCACAAGTAGAATCTGATGCCTTTGCGGCCGCTCGAACTGCAAGGGATCATTTACTGATGATTCCGAAGCGTGTTGCGCCACGAATTATTGGTCTAAAAAACATTTCTGACATCGAATATATTTTGAGTCAAGAAATAACAAGCTCATTAACGAGTTTATGCAACATATTAAAAGGAAACAACAAAGGAGAATAAAATGACACAAAACATAATGAACCAAAACACAGAAACCGAATTGAACGCAGTTTTTGACAAAACAATAGCATTTTTAAGAGATAAATGGGGCAATATGCGCCATGATATTGCACTTGAAATAACAGGAAAGTCCGACGATGAAGTCCGCGTAATTTGGGATAGAGTAACGACAGATTTTTGGAACATGGGCGTAGACTATTTTATACGAGAATACAACAAAATTCCGCGAAAAGCACTGAAGCTCTAATAGCGTTATTCACTGGACTTGTGCGCTTTTATTAGCAATGTTGTGTGTAAAAAGGGCATTAAAATGCGGGCACTTAAATGTCAAAAGTTGGTTTTAACAACAGGATTTTTGAATAAGCTTAAATCCGACATTGATTTGCAGATAACAGATGCTGCGCTGCCTGGATTGCAGTGTCGGTATTCGGCCGCGACTGGTCGCAAAGTGTTCTATTTGGGGTATCGTGTTCGTGGTTCTTATAAGCAGAAACACATGAAACTGGGCTCATTAGCAGAATTTGGTTTGAACGAAATTCGTGCTCGTGCGATAAAGACAAAACAAGATATCGCCAATGGACTGGATCCACAAGCAGAACAACGTATGCGCATAAAGCAAAATGAAATGCTTGAAGCACGACGGAAACAAGTCCATGAATTAACCCCAATATTTATGGAAAAGTATTGTCGTGAAAACAATCGGGCGAATACTTATAAATCAAACGAAGCATTGATGCGTCTGTATATAATCCCGTATCTTGGCGATAAATATATTGCAGACATTGATCTGTCCACAATCCAAGACATGTACGACAAAATCAAAAACACAAAAACTATTGCGGTTGCACTGCATGTTATGCGATTATTGTCGACCTTCTTGAATTGGTGCGAAAAATACAATTATCGTACAATAAATTCAAATCCGTGCCATTTGGTCCAAAAAGCAAAATCCCCAAAGCTGACCCATACAATCCTGGATATCGATGGGTATAAACGGTTGTTTAACGCATTGGATGAAGCATATTGCGCTGGGAAATATGCACCACAGGCGATTCTGGCAATCAAAACACTGGCACTGACTGGGTGCCGTTGCAGCGAAATAACAGACCTGGAACTGGACGAGTTAGATTTGGAAAACGGGTATCTGCATTTAAACAAACGCAAAACAGATGCATTTAATGTGCCACTGGGCGATCCGGCAATAGAGGTTATAAAACAGGCTTTGGGAATTTGTAAAAGTAAACGGTATGTGTTTCATTCGCCAATCGACCATACACGTCCATTGACAGATTTGCGCAAAGCTTTCTGGTGGGCATTGGATCGTGCAGGATTGCCACGGATGCGTATACATGATCTGCGTCATTCGTTTGCGACACTGGCAACCAGCATTGGCGAAGATATACGAATATTAAAAGACGTATTGGGACACACCAAAATCACCACAACAGAAATATATGCACACGCATCAAGCATTGCCGCACGTCGCACCGCAAACAACGTTGCAAGCATGATAACAGGATAAGTAGGTGAGCAAGAACTTAGTTATTATAGATATTTTATTCATTCAATTATATTTATTTCCCAATAACATGCGCATTTTGTTCACCTTAATTTCAAGATTAACATAATCTAAATTGTCTAACAAAATCACATTCGTTAAATTAAATATTTCCAGTTCGTTAATTTGGTCTATTTTTACGTTGGTTTTTGCTCGAAAATTGTATTCTGATAATAAATCTACCAATAAATCGTTATGAACAGGATTATATAATTTGCAGAAATCTATCAAAGGGCTACCTATCATGGAATTACACCAATCTATAATGCCTGTAATTTGTCCAGAAGAAGTATCTATAAGTACGTTATTTCCAGTAAAATCATTATGTAACAGTACTTTTTGCGATTCGGTTTTTAGGTTGTTTTTTGCACTGTAATATCTAGTTTGTATGGTTTGAATTTCGTTTGGTGTAAAAAAATTAGCAAGATAATCCAAATGATCTGTGTTTAAAGTTATATCAACCGTGCTTTTGATACACAATTCAGGAACGGCTTTTTGTAGTTTAGAGATGTTTGTTTTTGCAAGATTTAACAATACATCTACAATGCTATAAATAAAATTCTGTCGTTGTTTTTGTGACATAGAATTGATGGTTTGTAAATTCCATTTATGCCCCTTTAATGCCCTATGTTGAGAATAATAGATACCATTTACTTGGTTAGTAAAAATCTCTGGAATCTCAACATCTAGCAAACATTCAGATTTGAGAAATTGAGTTAGTTTGCTTTCAAAAAGGTAATTTTTGTAACCAGAAGGTTGTTTTGGAAATCTAAATATATCTTCGTCCACCATATAAGCAATAGAATCGTTACCTTCAGCAAGATAAGATATTTTACAATTTGGAAAACAATTATATAAAAAGTCTGCTAAATTATCCATGTGTGATTATATTAAATATCCAATTTTGTTTCATAGGTTTCGAAATCAAATGGTATTTTTATTTCTTTGCCTGGTTTAGATATGCTTTCCGCTAGTTTTTGTAGTAATATTACAGACGGTAGATGTGACGCCAAACTACTTTTTGTTTCTCTACCTTGTAACCATTCATCAAATATTTGTAGTTCTGCGGTAAAAGAGAAAGAATTGCCATATTCACGATGTATTTCTTTCTCATGATAAAACTCTTGGTCCCCTAACAAGACGGCATTAGAACGGGTTATTATTCTTCCAAAATTACGCCCTCGTAAATCTGTAACAGAATTTCTAGCACTTATCGGAATTTTTACAACGTTACCAGAAATTGAAAAAACAGTTGATAATCTGACATCTAGTTCTGTAGAGTGCAATCTACCATTTATATTATAAGGAACCTTTGGAAAGTTTTGCCAATGCCTAAATCCTGGTGTAGTTTGTTCCAATGCCAAAGTACCTAATGTTAATACCTGTTTTGTCGTTTCATCTTTAAGACATATATTTGCAACAATATCTGTTTCTCCATAATTTTTACGGGGCAATTTGGTGCTTTTATTTTTGTACCCAGTTAATAATTGATTTAATGTATTCGGTATTCGAATAGACTGGTCTTTTGGAGCTGCAGAATATGTTGAAATGTACAAAGAAAGTTTATGGTTCGGATATATGCTTTTGTTCATACGTAATAAATTCATAAAAATATCAATATAATGATAGGCGCCGTGCATTAACATGCCGTAACCATATTTATACGGATGGTCTTCTCTTGTTTCATATTCTGGAAACATATTCCATACACCAGATGCGGTTTTTAAATGTATAGATGTAATAGGAGCTTTTAATATATTCATTTTCTGTTGGATTGTTTCGCGTACATTCTTTTCATATATTTCATGATAACGACCAAGACATATAACTGCATGATTTGCAGAAGTATTTTTAGATAAATCAATAAGTTTTTTTAACTCTTTAGATAATTCTTTAGGAGCAAAAACACCGTTGTGGACGGGTGTTGTAATTGGTTTTGTCACAAGAGAATCAATGTTGTTTTTTACACAATATTCCAAGTATGGTTTATGAGCTCGAGCTTCTGTAGCAATAACAACCTTCAAGTCCATTTCTTTTGATAATTTTTTACATATATCATCAAATTCCTTAACATTTTTTCTGTAACCAGAATTTGGGTTGTCGTCTGCTAAAAAAAACACTTTAAATGGCTTTATAGGCATTTTTTTTAATCTTTGTAAAATAGCGTTTTTTTGGCTTTGTAAATCTACCACAGAGTAGGAGTGAATATAGCCTTTTTCTATTTGACGAAAAATACATCTACAATACTTATAGTTAGCTACAGGACCAAATCCAATTATAATTAAATGTTTCGGTTTCATGTTTGTCCTTTTTAATATTAAGGTATAGATTCTAAACATAAATCCGTACAAAGATCATAATGGCGTTGTTCTGCCATTTTTATAGCTCTTTGTACGTCTGAGTTTGCGACATATAATAAATCTATAAGTCTATTTGGTTTATGTGAAATAACCAAATCAGCCAACTTATCTAAATTTTTTATGCCGTAAAAATCTTGAAATATTTTGCGGTTTTTCTTTATTGTTAAAAACGTCATTTCTTTTTCATCAACTGGTTGATTAGAAAGTCTAGGTACTTTGCCATGTACTCTATATAAATGGTAAGGAACATTAAGATATGCTATTTCGTTTTTTAATCCTTTGATGTATCTTGCATTCAAAAGAGCGACAGCGAATGACCAATCTTGCCATTTTTTTATGTTTATGTCATATGCTCCTGCCATAATAGCATCTTTTTTTCTGTATATTATATGTGTCTGGGCATGGTGTTTTTGTAAAATTAAATCTACTGTTACGGGATAAGCGGATATAGTAAAACCATTAAATTTATCAAACATCATACTTAAACCATGAACAAAAGCTACTTTCTGATTTTTACTTAATATATTAACTCCGTTATCCATATATGTACCAAATTTATCAAAGTCTACATTTGTGTTTAAGCAATCGTCAGCATCTAACGGCAAAATATAATCATATTTAGCGAGTTTTATAGCTGTATTACGACAGAATTGAGTTCCTCTATGTTTGGCTAACCTTTTGACTATAACATTATCATTATTTTCAATTGTATCCAAAGCGGCATATGTTTCTTTGTCATCGGAACAATCGTCAACAATTATTATTTCCCACGGACATTCAATCGGCTGAATCGCCACTGATTTATACAAATCTAATATGTAATTACCAGCTTTATAGCATGGAATAATAATTGTCACGCCTTTCATAATTTTTATTCAAGCTCTAATTCTAAAGTCTTTATAGATATGTCTTCATCGACAACATCATAATCAATCTTTTCTGCTACTATGTTTAATACTTTTTTTAAATCGTATTCCGCCGTAGATATAAGTTGCAAATCTTTTTCACGACCACAAACAGTTAAAGATAATACGGGTGTTTTAACTGATTTTTGTTGTTCTGATTTGGCTTTGCGAACTTTTTCTACCACTGACACAACCACGGTATACAAGTCATATTGATTCCCCATTGAAGCGTATGCGTCTGTGGTTGGATACAAATGTGTATGTATGGATTTTGTGTCTGTTCCCCAAGGGCGTGCTTGATACACTTCTTCGGTAATGAATACCAAGAAAGGTGCAAACATCAGACAGAATAAATCTATTGATAACATCAAAGCCGATACAGCTGATACGTTATCAGTACTATATGCGCGACCTTTTATTATTTCCAAATAATTATCACAAAAATCCCAGAATAATTTTTCTGTTGCTTCTAACGCACCAGCATAATCATTTGCACTAAATAAACGACGTGAATTTGAAATAGTGTTGGACATCTTCGCAATCCAAGCGCAGTCTAGTGCATTGGTTATATTGTTTGCATAACTGGCTGTTGTATCAATTCCGCTTTGCTCAACAATATTGAATACAAACTTTGACGCGTTAAAGAATTTATTGCATAACTTTTTACCCTGATCCATGACCTTTTCTTCAAAAGTTGCGTCAATACCCAAACGAGCACGACCAGCCCAATACCGAACAGCATCAGCAGAGTATTGTTCAATAAGATTTATAGGTGTTATAACATTGCCCTTAGATTTACTCATTTTCTTACGATCTGGATCAAGAACAAAACCGCTGATGTGCGCCTGATACCAAGGAATAGTATTATCTGTCGCATACGCCTTCATGATAGTATAGAAAGCCCATGTGCGAATAATATCATGTGCTTGCGGACGTACATCAAATGGTAATGAAATATGATGTCCTTTGGGCGCAATTTCCATTGCAATTTGTGGTGTTACAGAAGATGTAGCCCATGTGTCCATAATATCCTTCTCGCCAACAAAACCATTTGGTTGTCCGCGTTGCGATTCAGAAAAACCATTTGGCGCGTCCATCATCGGATCAACAGGTAATTGCTCATACGACGGATAAATTGGACGCGAATAATCAACAATACCTTTGTCATTTACATGATACCAAACAGGGAATGGAACACCAAAGAAACGTTGACGCGAAATGCACCAATCCTGATTTAGTCCATTTACCCATGCTTCATACCTTGATTGCATGTGTTGTGGATACCATTTAATTTTACGACCTTGGTCTATCAGTTCCTGTTTAATGCGCAATACATCAACAAACCATTGACGAGAGGAAACGAATTCCAATGGACGGGAACCTTTTTCATAAAATTTAACGGGATGCATCAGGGGACGTGGTTCTGCCAATAAATCACCACTTTCACGTAAAAAATCAACTATTTGTGCGCGAGCCTTCTTTACTGGTAATCCTGATATTTTATTATAATATTCGCGTGCACGTGGCACATCCAAAGATACAAAATTACCAGTTCCGTATTCTAATGGAATCAACTTGCCATCTTTACCGATAATTTGCTTAATAGGTAATCCCGATTGTTTCCACCACGCAACGTCAGCGGCATCACCAAATGTGCACACCATCATAATACCAGTACCTTTATCCGGTTCTGCATGTTCTGATGGCACAATTGGAACGGGGATATTAAATAATGGAACAATAGCTGTTTTCCCAAAATACTTTTTATATCTTTCATCATCTGGGTGTGCAACCACTGCAATACACGCAGGCAAAAATTCTGGTCTTGTTGTCGCTATTTTGAAAAACTCGCCAGGTTCATCTTTGATGCCGAATTTAATATCGTGAAAAAATCCAGCCGTTTCCCTATCTTCTATCTCAGCCTGCGCAACAGCAGATTGAAAATCAACGTCCCACATTGTAGGTGCTTCTACGATTTTACAAAAGCCTTTATCTATTAACTCTAAAAATGATTTTTGAGAAACTTTTATTGCTTCTGGTGAAATGGTGCTGTACATCAAGTCCCAATCGTATGAATGACCGATACGATGAAATATATCTTCAAAAACTTTTTCATCATTTTGTGTCAACAAATGACATGTTTCTATGAAATTACGGCGAGATACAGGCTTCAAATCTTTTACGTCAGAAACATGTTCCGGAACAAAATTCTCATCATAAGGTAAATCTGCATCACATGAAATACCATAATAGTTTTGTACACGACGTTCTGTTGGCAATCCATTATCGTCCCAGCCAATTGGGTAAAAGATGGCTTTGCCATTCATTCTTTGCCAACGAACGGTTATGTCTGTTTGCGTATAGCTCATGATATGACCAATGTGCAAAGAGCCGGACACGGTTGGTGGCGGAGTGTCAACGACATAGGTATTATCACGTGGTGCGTTTTTATCATAAGCATAGACGTTATTTTTTTTCCAAAAATCTATGCAACGTTGTTCCATATCAACAAAATTTAACTTACAATCCAACCCTTTTTGAGTTTTATATTCAGACATAACAGAATCTCGTTTAGTTTTAAGTTTAAATTTACCAGTGTAACTAGGAAATCATTATAAAAGAAATGAGGCTAAAGTCAAGATGTTTAGGGTATGATAAGATATATACATTTATCTTATTTTGTTTATATTTGCAAATTTTAAGCCCTTATAATAAAAATGGTTGTCGGGTATTTTTATCATTGATCGTCTATATGCAAGTGACTTAAATGTTGGCATATAGCTAAAAAGGGTAGAATCTAATGATTCATATTGGAAATTGTCATCTATACTAAAAAAACATATGAAGGGCACTTTCCCTTGTCCTAATACATTCAGACTGGCGGTTTCTGTCATGCAAAAGTTTTCTATAGAATGATTTGTAGATTTTATGTAAGCTTTTAACTTATCTAGCAATATATCAAAGTGCTCATCTTCGAATTCAAAGGGTCTTTCATTTAAGACTAATAGGGAGTTTTTATTAAAAAATGTTTGTGCTAAACATAATGCTTCTTCTCTAACATCGTTTATATGTAAACTATAATTTTCCAGCTTATACAAGGCCCTTATGTCTCGTTTGGCCTGAAGAACTTTTTCGAACGATTTGCATTCAAATACAAAAATTCTTAAATCGTTTTGACCAGATGTTAATCTGGCATGATCTTGAGCACCAGCAAAATTATTTGTTGTATTTCCTATCCATCTGTTTCTTGTTCCAAACCAGCCATAAGAAATTTTCTTTAAATTAACGTAGCCGTTAAAAGACAAACTTTTATATGTTTTATATCGTACAGAACCATATTCATTTAGAATATTTTCCACAATTACATCCTTGTCCGTTGGTGTAACAGAATGCAAAATAGCTATGTAACAATCTTTGTTCTTTTGTACATATCTTAACGCTGTTAAATCATCATTTATTTCAGTGTGCATTTTCTAATCGTTTCTTGATATTGTACCAACATATGCACATGTGTCAAGTAATGCCGCACGTCGCACAGCAAACAATGTTGCAAGTATGATAACAGGATAATTTGATAGAGTTATGATTTACAGGTCAATGGCAATATGATTATTTGTGCGGTTTAACCACCATTTATTTCAATACCGCTAACACATAATCTGTTAGCGCATACATATAATCATCATCAGTAGGATACTTTTTAAACAAATTGCCGTATTCTTTTATGTAAAATTTATCACGAACATTTTCATTTATTGGATTTAATAATAACGCCACACCACAAAAATTACGAACAATGCATTCAAAGCTATCCAAGGCATAAAACATCAATATTTTACTATATTTTAACCCGCTTGAGTGTTTTTGACCACAAAACTCGTTAGATATTGCGAAATGTCCTAACAACACGCCAGACAACCATTTACCCATACCTTTGTGTTCTCTTTTACGAATACCATGATTATTCGTATTTTTTATGGAATGCGGTAATAACGTGAAAAAGCCTACAACATTATCATCTTGAAATAAAAAGAATGCTTTACAAGCACGTACATCTATATCTGTTTGTAATTGTTCTTTGTAATATCTGTTGATCTGAGAATCTCTACACTCAAACTCTGGTATAGAGTTATTGGGCATCCACGCGACAAACTTTAACATTCTCTATGCCCTTAAATATATTCTGTGCGCGCTTAACAATTGTAGCATCAACAGGCTTTTTCAAATCATTGAAAAAACTAGCACCAGGTGCAGTAACACCCTTAACACCAAAATTATTACGCATATTTTTCATAGGTTTACCCTTATATCTGTTTGCACTTTGGCACAAGAAACGTTATAAGTCAAGAAAAGTAATAAAATTCTCTCTCATCCTTGTCCGTAATTATACCATAAATTGACGCAAAAATCAATAGCATTTTATGCTTAACGATTCATTTTAGTACATGGTTTGAACTTAAAAAGCCCCGAAATTTCGGGGCTTTTATATCTGGCGTGCCCAGCAGGATTCGAACCTGCAACCTATTGCTTAGAAGGCAATTGCTCTATCCAGTTGAGCCATGGGCACTTAACTGTTTTGCGGAATCCAACGCACATATCGTTCAATTCCTATGTAACATTCTATGTAGCAAATATGTAACATTATACATCCATTTGCGTACATTTCAATCAATTTGTATCCAGTTTTATACAGAACTGATTTTTACGCACACCCGCACAAATCCGGCGTTTGAGCATTAAAATCCAAATCTATCCATAAAAATCACGGACGATTAGAAATCTGTTGCTCTATCCAATTGAGCCATGGGCGCACGTGTGCTGATTCTATAACAAAAATGTCACAAAATCAACAAATTTATCATTTTATAATTACTTTCAAAAATACCTTCTTGCCACGTTGCACCATAATTGATTCAGCAGGCTTTACAATATATTCTTTGTCAGTAATTTTTTCGCCGTCAATTTGGATACCACCCTGTTCTATCATACGGCGCGCCTCTGATTTAGAATCAAATAATTTAACCGCACAAAGAAAATCTAAGATTCCCATTGGTTCTGGCATTGTCAATTCAAAACTTGGAACATTTTCAGAATTTGCCCCACCACCGAACAATGCAGACGCAGCAGATTCAGCTGCAAGTGCAGCACCAGTTCCATGTGCAATCTCGGTTGCCGCAAATGCCAAACGTTTTTTTACTTCGTTTAATTCGGCGCCCTGCTTTGTCGCCAATTCTGCAATTTCTGCCAATGGAATTTCTGTAAATATCTTTAAAAACCTTTCAACCAAATCATCAGGGGTATTACGGAAATATTGATAATATTCGTACGGCGTTGTTTTATCTTCATTAACCCACACTGCATTGCCGGCCGATTTACCAATTTTATTCCCGTTTGCATCTGTGATAAGCGATGTAGACAAAACAAATACTTCTTTGCCACATTTTTTGCGTATCAATTCGACACCCATAATAGCATTACCCCATTGATCTGCACCGCAAAGTTGCATCGTGCAATTATGTTCACGATAAAGCGTCAAGAAATCAACCGCCTGGAAAGTCATGTAATTAAATTCTAAAAATGTCATACCATTTTCAAGACGCTTTTTCACGCTTTCCATTGACAACATACGCGGCACTGTGAAATCAGTTCCATATTGTGCCAGAAAATCCATGTGGCTGTAATTTTTCATCCAATCATAGTTATCAACCATTAATGCATCAGATTCCCCGTCACCAAATCGCAAAAATTTAGAATATGATTTTTTCAAACCCGCTATATTTTTTTGCAAAGTTTCTTCATCCATCATTGGACGCCCAGTATCACGCCCAGACGGATCACCAATACGCCCAGTTGCACCGCCAACCAACATTAACGGTTTATGTCCGTATTTTTGGAGCCACCTCATCATCATAACCGGAACAAGATGTCCGACATGCAAAGAATCTGCCGTTGGGTCAGACCCCAAATACACAGCAATCTTGCCATTATTCAATAAATCACACACAGCGTCAATATTTGAACATTGATTTATGAACCCTCTGGCTTCCAATTCTTTGAACAATTCGTTTTGCATATCTAAATCCTTTGATTATCAGTGCTGATTTTACCTGTAAATCAACATTTTTTCAACCATAAAATTAAAAACCGCACTTATCCCAGCGCGGTTTTTAATTCGTATTTTGGGATAAAATTAACCCAACATTTTTGCGACTTCATCAGCCAGGTTATCTTCGCGTTTTTGGATGCCTTCGCCCAATACGTAATACGCATAACCAGCCAATTTACCACCATGTTCTGCGATAACTTCTTTCACAGTTTTTGATGGGTCCATAACAAATGGTTGTTCTTCCAATACACATTCGCCATAATATTTTTTAATACGACCATCAACCATCTTTTCAACAATGTTTTCAGGTTTACCTGCTGTTGCTCCAGATTCAATGAACACCTTCTTTTCGCGTTCTACTGCTGCTGGATCAACATTTTCAATTGTCATATATTCAGGTTTATTTGCAGCAATATGCATTGCAATTTTGCCACCGATTTCATCAATACGTGGGTCATCACCGTTGATTGCAACAGCAACACCAATTTGCCCCATACCTGGAACCAAAGCATTGTGAACATATGTATAAATACGATCACCGCTTACTTTGGCAATACGACGCAAACTCATATTTTCACCAATTGTGGAAATCGTTGCAGCAATATCGTCTTTGACCGCCGCCAATGTTGCATCAAAATCGCCAGCCAATTCCAACGCTTTGTTCGCAACGTTTGCAACTAATGTTTGGAATTTGTCGTTCTTTGCAACAAAGTCTGTTTCTGCGTTCAATTCAACAACACAGCCCATATTGTCGCATTTAACAACTGTCACCAATCCAGATGCAGCAACACGACCAGCCTTAGATGCAGCCTTAACAATACCTTTTTGGCGCAACCAATCAGCAGCTGCTTCTATATCACCGTTGTTTTCAATCAATGCTTTTTTACAGTCCATCATACCTGCGGATGTTTTTTCACGCAATTCTTGGACTAATTTTGCTGTTATTTCTGCCATTTTTATCTCCCATTTGTTTAATGTTTTTGTTGTTCGTTCATAATAGTATCAATAATATTCATCAAACGAACACGGGCCAAAGAGTGACGATTCCACATTTGTTTTTTTGGACTGAGGGCACTTACCACAGGTCCAACGATTTTCTTTCTTGGACTTATAGCAATTGAACCGTATATTTGACCATCTTCACCCAAACAATCAAAAACAGTCATAATTCCATAATAATAATAATGCATTTTTTCAACATTAACAAACTTTACATTATGTTTTTTACCGTTTTTTGTTTGGATATGTGTTATCCCTTTGGCGAATTTTTCATATTCCAACATAGGAATCATGTCTTGGTCTTGAACTAAATTTAATTCACGTTGCATGTCACAATTCCTTTTGGTTGAAATAATTATTTATCTGCTTTGTCTGCTAATTTGCTGCGACGAACTTCGCGAGCCTCAGAAGTTTTAGATTTCTGTTTTGCTTCTTTGACTTTGACTTCATGTTCGTATTCTTCCGCGGCAGCTTCTGCGTTATCAGATTCTACTTTTTTACCAGCAGCGCCACCCAATCTTTTTTCGATACCAGACAAAATAGCATCAACAAACAAATCGCAATACAACTGAGTTGCACGTGATGCATCATCATTACCTGGAACTGGGTAATCAACCAATTCAGGATTTGCGTTTGTATCACAAATAGCGATTGTTGGGATATCCAAATTCTTTGCTTCGTGAACAGCATTCAATTCACGTGGCACATCAATAACAATCATCGCCTGTGGAATTCCGTGCATTTCCAAAATACCACCGAAAATGTCGCGCAATTTAGCAACTTCTTTGGTCATAACACCGACTTCTTTCTTGGTCAACCCCAATTTGTCAGCATTAGCAATATCATTTTCCATTTTCTTCAAACGGCGAATGCTTTGAGAAACTGTTGTCCAGTTAGTCAACATACCACCCAACCAACGATTGTTTACATAAAATTGACCACAACGTTCTGCTGCATCTTTGACAATGTCTTTTGCCTGATGTTTTGTAGCAACGAACAAGATTTTGCCACCCGCTGCAGCGATTGCTTCCAATGCAACCAAAGAGCGATGTAAAAGTGGTGCAGTTTTATTCAAATTGATAATATGAATTTTATCTTTAACCCCATAAACGTATGGTGTCATCAATGGATTCCAGCGACGTGTATGATGCCCAAAATGAACGCCTGCTTCCATCAATTGTTTCATAGTAAAAGTTGGCAATGCCATGATTTTATCCTTTTTTTCTGTTGTTATCCTCGGTCAGCGGATGTAAAAAACCAGAGATTCTGGACAGAAATTATATCCACTGCCTGTGTTCTTCGCACCAAGTGCGTGCCACCATATTAAACAAATTATCCAGAAAAATCAAGAAAAAATTAAAGTTTTTTTACCTGATGCGTTCGAAAATACTACAACAATCATCTTGTGCTTCTATAAAACGACATTTATTAAAAAAAGTACCGACAGACACTTTTGCAAAATGTTCAGCATCCCAAGGGTCAAAACACAAATGTTGAATAACAATTCGCCCACCTATGTTAAGATGTTTTACCAATCGCTCCAAAATTACAAACTGAAGATTTCTATCGCAAATATAATCAAAGATGTTAGATAAATGCACAAAATCATAGTTTTCCACTAAACATGTGTTTAAATTAGACAAATCTGTCCAATAAAAATTATAATGATTTTGTACAATTTTTTGCAATTGTCGATATTCTTGACCATTCGGCAAAACAGGATCTGCTTTATCATACACACCACACATGTTAAATAATCTATACCCTGACATCGCGCACATATAATCATATTCTGTGGATGATAATTTTTGTGATATATTACTCATATACGGAACATGCGCTATATCATAGGTGTTGTGCAAATTTGCCAGTAATTTCAGATATTCATAATATGTTAATTCGCTGATTGCGGCGGTTTTGATATCCATTATACATTTTGCATTATAGGATATATCAAAAGTATCAACGTGTTTCGCGCCATACAAAGAACAAAACAAAGGATGATCCCCAGATGCCGCAACAGTCAATGCCTTATTACAATTTGTTGGCATGCAATTCATCGACAAACGTAAATCTTCATTTGTGACAATATATGCACGCGAATAACCGGAAAACTTACAATACCCTTGTTTTTTTGCTTCATCAATATTCGGAACAAATTCTTTCATTATAACACCTTGTTATCTTACGCGTTCAAACACAATAATATCGTCCTCAAAATCTGTAATTTTATTATAACGCCAATTTTTGAACATTTCACGCATTTGCTCTAATTCTTTTTTAGACTTCATCATAGATTCTTTTAGAAAATCCTCTACATTTGTATATCTAGCCAAACTATCTTCATATCCTTCAATACTTTTTTCAATCTCTTCCACCGGAAAATCGTTAGGCCATTTTTTGCCACGCATATTTGCACTTATAATTCGACCACCAACATTAACATGATCGAACAACTGAGAAACTATAAGAAATCTGTATACAGAACCTTCCATATAATCAAGTATATTTGACAGATGTATAAAATCATATGATTCCGTTAAATGAGTTCCCAAACGACCTATGTTTGTCATTATGAAATTATAAGGTTTTTTAACAATTTTCTGTATTTTTTCATAATCTTGTTGTGATATCAAAAATTTATCGTTTTTATCCCGTAATTGTCTGTTGCTAAATAACGCATACCCAAACATAGAACACATATATTTATATTCTGTGGGTGACAAATTATTTGAAATTTTATCCATATTGTGGACACGCGTCACATCTCTACAATCATATAAATTACACAACAAATCTATATATTCAGAATGATTTAAACATTTAATTGCTGCGGTTTTAATATCCATTATACATTTTGCATTATACGATATATCAAAAGTGTCAACGTGTTTTGCACCATACAGCGAACAAAACAACGGATGGTCCCCAGATGCAGCCGTCACCAGTGCCCTGTTGCAGTTTTTTGGCATATATAGCATAGAATCATGCAAAAATTCGTTTGTGACAATATATGCTGCAGAATAATTGGAATAAAACCAATAACTATGGACAAATCTTTTTGCTTCATCAACATTCGGGATAAATTCCATTATCTTTAACCTTTTGTTATCTTATGCGTTCAAGAATACTAACTTCACCGTCACATTGTCTGAAACGAACTTTCCTCAATATTTCATGAAAATCTAAATCACTTTCATTGAAACGTGTTTTTTGCCATGGATTTGTTGCCAGATGTTGAATCAAAATCCGACCACCAACATTTACATGCTCTAATAAATTAGAAAGAATTGTCGTTTGAAAATCACGAATAAGAATATAATCAAAGATATTCGAACAATGTATAAAATCATATTTTCCGACCAAACACGTGCTCAACGTTGTGATATTTGACATTATAAAATTATAAGGTTTGCGAATAATTTTTTGAAATATCTGATATTCCTGTTCAGATGGCAAACGCGGATTATTTTTACCTTTCCATTCGCTTTTATCAAACAGTTTGAAACGATTCATTGAATCAAGATACATTATTTCAACAGGTGTCAATTCTTGTAATATTTTATCCATATATGAAATTTTCATCACATTATAACAATAATGCAATTGTTCCAATAAATCTAGATATTCTGTATGGTCTAAATGTTTTAAGGCCGCGACTTTGATGTCCGTTAAACATTTAGCATTATAAGAAATATCAAACGTATCAACATGCTTTGCACCACACAATGAACAAAACAAAGGATGATCCCCAGATGCAGCAGCCACCAATGCCTTGTTGCAATTTTTTGGCATATATTTCATTGATAAACGCAAATCTTCATTTGTGACAACATACACAGACGAATATTCAGAAAACAAACGATTCGACTGTATACACTTTTTTGCTTCATCAATATTCGGGACAAATTCTTCCAATGTAATCCCCCTTTATCTTATGCGTTCCAAAATACTTATTTCTTTACCAGTTTGTATAAAACGCCAATTCCAAAAAACTTTTGAAAAAATCTTGCTAATAGGAATTGGAGATTTTTTCCAAGGGTATTCATTCATATGATACATTACAACACGCCCACCAACGTTGACATGTTCTAACAAAGGTTTTAAAACACCAAATCTTTTTTGCTTTGGGATATAATCAAAAATATTAGAAAAATGCATAAAATCATAATTTTCGGTCAAATTTTGTCCTAAATCAGCAATATCAGTCACCGCACAATTATATGGTTTTGTAACAATTTTCTGTAATTTCTTATATTCATAATCACTTAAAACACAACACACGTTATCAAAAAAATCATCTGCTACCATGCCACGCTCAAACCATTTACACCCATTTGTTTCACATAAATACTTATATTCAGCCGGTGGCAATTTTTTTGCTATTTTTTCGATATGTTTGACACGTTTGATATTAGTTTGTGCTTGCAAATCTTTTAATAATTCAAAATATTCAAGCCGATTTAAACACGACAATGCTGCAACCTTGATATCCATTATACACTTTGCATTATAAGAGATATCAAAAGTATCCACATGTTTAGCACCATATAACGAACAAAAGAAAGGATGATCTCCAGATGCAGCAACTGTCAATGCCCTGTTACAGTTTTGTGGCATGAATTTCATTGATGTATGTAAATCTTCATTTGTGTTGATATAAGCTTTGGAATAAGCAAAAAAATGCACATCATATAAATAGTGCCATTGTTTTTTTGCCTCACAAGCATCTGGAATACATTCCATAAAAGCCACCTTTGTTCGTAATTTATAACAAAAGTAGCACAAAAATATTGGTTGTCAACAGATTAAAACTATTCTGATTTTTCTTTGGCTTTATACATTAAATCAAAATTATGTATATAGCTGAACGATATACCAATAGATGTGTTTGCACCATAATGTTCGGCGCCACGTGAATGTGCACGACGATATTTAATATATGGCCCCATTGTAAAATCGCCCCAGATATTAGTATCAAGATACGCTGCTGCTAAAAAATCGTCCTTTAAATCTTCGCGCACATATTGCGAAAATGACAAATATTTTCTGTAATATCCATCAGACGAGAACTTTACACCTTCTCTTAATTCATATTCAATACGCCACCCCGCTTCAACCGCAGATTTATTCACTTTTTCATTTGAATATGTGAAATCATATTCGTAAACGCCAACGACATATAAACTTTTGAATATATCATTATCAAATAACGCAAAACCCGCATTTGGACGAATAACCTTGGTTCGCGGATCGCCTGCAAATTCTGTTTCATATTGCGCACGCATAATTGGGCCCAATTTGAAAGAATCAAAATCCCAAATTGCATAAGCCAAATCCGAAGACAACAGTATTTTATCCGCGCTTTCATCGACGGTTGTTGCATCATTATATGGCCGTAATGTCTGTTTGCCATATTCCATAAAAACAGAATTATCCCATCTAAATCTATCAAAACCGTATTCAAGCGAAGTATCAAATACCCCCTTGATATTTTCTTGGTCCGTTGCTTTCAATGCAGCCACCGTAGAATTCTGATATTCAGATGGATTTTTAATAGATGTTTTAGTCCAATCAAAACCTATACGCCGAACATCTAAATTAAATTTATTATCTTTCGGAGATTCATCAGCAAACGACAAAGTTGGCAATAAGCACACCAACACAAAAAGCAACCTTTTCATCTGTCAAATCCTATTTACTTCCAAAGTTGTAAAACACCGCCGTTATCAGCATACTTCCACCCTATTTTTCTTATTCCGGCGGTAAATTTTGCCCTGTAAACTAATGGCATTTTTGCAAAAATCTGATTTCCAAAAACGGTTATCGTATTTAGCTCTGTATTACTATCTCTGGCTATTTGCTTTAATTCACCCCAATCTGCCAGTCCATTAGGAACAACAATAAACAAAGAAAAACTTTCTGTTGGCTCTGCAGCTGGCACCCAATTTTTTACTTCATTTGACGTCAGCCATTTCATAGCAGCAGCATTATCTATGTTCATAGTAATATTTGCAGAATATGATGCAGATGACATATGTTCATTTGCCACACTGGACGACAAAACAAGATTCATCAATTGTTCATCATCAGATTTATCAATCAATTCTTGTAATTGTTCTGGTTCCGAATAATTTGACAAAACATCAAACAATATCTGACGACGTGCGGCATTCATTGCCTCAGTTTTTGCCTTAGCCGCGGTTTGGCTAGATTGGTTGATAGACACAGCACCAACCAAATCCATTGCAAATAAATTTGCAGAGCTAACAGATACCCCCAGACATACTACTGAAAAAATCGTTGCAAAATTTTTCACAGTATCAACAGTCCTTAGAATTTCATTTCAAGACCAACACGAATTCCCATAGATTTGTATATAGAACTTATTTCACTTGGACTGGTTAAAACCCATCCTGAATTTCTGTATCCGTCTATTTCATTCATCTGAGTCAACAAATAAGCCCTTTCTGCTTCATCCGTTGATGCATTATATGCTGTTTCAAACGCATCATAACGTTCTGTATAATACGTTGAATTCAGATACGTTTTTGCTGTTGCTTTTGATACAGTATAGTAATCATATGAAAAACCTAGTGTCAACATAGTTGAATCAGACACAGATGTTTTCCACATTGCGTTTAACCCTATATGCATTGCATCACCAAAAGAAGATTCATCTTCAACGCTTTTCGGATGTGCCCAATCAAAACGATATGGTTGGTTTCCTTCGGCTGTATAAATTGGCAACCCCAATTCAATACTACCAGACACAGCGTTATCTTTGTTTATGATATATTCCATATCCAACGCAACATATGGTCCTGCCCATGTTGTAGTATATTCATGACTTGTTCCAGATTGTTCGTAATAATACGTCCCGCCCGTACTAACACCATTTACAGGTGAACCGTTTATATAGCTTGGGACCTGGATAACTTCTGATATATTACCCTGGTCATCTTTTAAACGTCCAGTAATTGTAACATCCCCGTTTTGCGCATAGAACAACAAGAATGGATCGCATTGCAATTCACCCATATATCCAGTAATACATGTAATGTATGGATTACCGTCGCCGTTCGTATGTAAACTCGTAGTATCCAAAGTATCAACTGCTACACCGTAATTCTGGGTTGTTTTCAATTTATATTGTAAATACCGATACCCAATTGATGGCGTAATTTTTACATTTCCTGTTTTAAAGAAATCTGTTAAACCAAATGCAGCATTAAAACCATACTGAGAACCACCATTACTTGTCCCAACAGAAATAGCATGTCCCATTTGATAACCGATAACATCCCCCACTTCATTTGTCCATGGCGTCACCAAATAACCACCACCGGAAATATCATCATCAATCATTGAACCATCACTAAATTGTTTACCATAACGACCACCTATTTTTATCTGCATAGCCGTATCATCACCAAAATAATAGGCCAAATTACCATCCAGTACATTCCAATTTATACCATCATAACGCAATTTAGACTTTGCATTACTCATATCAAAATTCCACAGCGAATTTTCGTGTGATAATCCAAACCCAACAACAGCCCCCTGCTTTCTATCGACATTTTTCTTGGTAGAAACTTTTGACATAGTCCGTGTAGTTCTGGTCCTATTTATCGTAGTCGTTGAATTTTGCTGTCCATATCTGGATGCATAGTTACGTCCCGTGGTGGTAGAACTAGCACCATAACGTTGATACATATTGTTATTGTTGTAATACGTTCCTGCGGCACTAGCCATATCAGAAACCATAACCGCGCCCATAACAACGAACAATGTGCTGTATAATTTTCTCATCAAAAACCCCTTTCCTTTTGGTGTTAAATGTACTTTATGATGAATATTATAACACAAAACAGTTGAAAAAAAAATACTTTTGTAATACGATTGCAAAAAATTGTGTGGGCGTGGCGAAATTGGTAGACGCGCAGCACTAAGGATGCTGTGGAGCAATCCTTGGGGGTTCAATTCCCCCCGTCCACACCACTGATTTTTGTTATTGCAACTAGCGTGCTAAATTTGATGTAAAAATACACAAAAAATGTAATTTTATACTTGCCCACAAATTTATAATTTTGCTAACATTACTCTAAGGAATGAAAAGGATAATACTGTTTTTCGCCGTATGCCTTGGTTTGTCTGTATTTCAGACGACGGGGGTTGTTCGTGCAGAAACATCCAGACACAATAATTCCAACATTCGCACATCTGCTTCTTCAACCAGACAAAAATCAGAACAAAATCGTCCTACGGCTATTCGCAACAATACAAAGGGACAATACCAGTCTCAAAATAATGTTCAGAGCAAATCTGTGACAACACGTCAAACGGTGAAAAACAAAACGGTATCTTTACCATCAACATCTAGTACACCACAAAAACGAATCGCTGTTGTTCCAAGAAATTCACAATCAACAAAAACTAACACTTACAAAACAAATGCGAAAAAAGCTACACGAACCGCGACGACACGCAAAAATATAATTTCGCGTGCCGCAAATTCAGATGTATTGGGTGCAAAAATTGCAGATATAAAATCAAAAAACTATACACAGTGTAAAAATGTTTATTACGACTGTATGGATGAATTTTGTGCAAACAAAGATGCTAACTTGCGCAGATGTGCTTGTTCAACACGTGTCCACGAATTTGATGATATCAAAAAGCAATTAAATAATGTCGAAGATAAAATGTTGGACTTTAACCAACGATTATTGCTGGTTGGGTTAGACAAAGAAGATGCTGCTGCCGTGAATGTTGCAAGCGAAGGGGAGCTCGGTTTTTCCACCACAGATTCTTCTGCATCTGAAAGAGTATTAAAACAAATAACTCAAAACCTGAATAATTCATCAGGTTCAACCCTAGAAAACAATTTGTCTGCAATTTCTTTGTCATTAGATACGGATTCAATTTGGGACTCTATTGATTCTGTATCGGGGGTTTCCACAACCAGCAAAACAGGCATCGCTTTATACAATGCGGCTCAACCAGTATGTGTTGAAATGGCCAAAGAGGTTTGTTCGGATGACGAATTAGATGTTATAGAAAATAATTATAAATTAGCAATTCAACAAGATTGTAATACGGTTGCGAAATCTTACGATGCAAAATACAACCAAGCGATTGAGAAAATTCACGAAAGCAGTGCTTTGCTTGACATGTCCAGACTAAATGCATATCAACAAAGAAATTCTGACGACATATTGACCTGTAAAAAGAAAATTTTAGAAAAAATGTATGAATCTTCTGTTTGTGGTGAAGATTTACATAAATGTCTGGATGTGACAGGGCAATATATAAATCCATCTGATGGCAGTGCTTTTTTATCAACCAGTTTGTATAAAATAACCACTTTGTTGACACCGCCAACAAATAATTCTGAAAAATGGTCCAAAATGTCACAAAACGAACCATTTGTTTCTTTTTTAAATTCCAAAAAGAAATTCTTGGAGCCGGCAACTGAACAATGTCAAGAAATTGCAGATACTGTTTGGAAAGATTTCTTGGACGATGCTTTGGCACAAATTAAATTAGCACAAAATGCAAAATTAGAACAAATACGTCAAAGTTGCACTACTTTGGTTGCAGAATGTAAAAATGCTGCTAATCAAAGCATAGAAAATTTTGATGCACGTGCACTATCTGTATTTAAAGTAATTGCAGATACAACAGTCAACACAATGTGTGAAAATGTTCAAAATTCATGTATCGGGTTGTTAAACTCATATGGTGGTGGTGGCACTGAATGGGCCGAAGGTATTACAGACATCGCAACAAGTGTCTCTTATTCGTCTATTCTTGAAACATGTATGACTGTGGGTAAAGATTGCATAATTCAACAATGCAACGGAACATCTGGAAACTTTTCACTATGTGGCGAATATTCTTCACCACAACGCCGTGCTATTTTAAAAAGAACAGCATGTTGGCAAAAGGTTAAAGATTGTGTTGAACAATCTAGCAATCTGGAAAACATAGATACTACTTCGCTAACAGATGCTTATTATGAAAACTTTTATGGGACAACATCTAATTCTTTGAACAGATTATGTTCATCTGATAACACAAAATCATGTTTAATAACCGAACAAATTTGGGGTAATTGTGAATATAACCCTGAAAACACTATTATTTCAACCAACCCTGCTCTTGCTAGTTCAAATATAAAGACAGAAAATAAGATTCTGATGCCGAAATCTAGCGATAATTCAACTTTGTTATCTTGGTTTGCATATAATACTGACACAATTGATGCTTTGGATAGTTGCGGCGCATATAATTGTCCAATAGATTATCAATATGATTCCGATTTAAAATTATGCAAACGTATGGTAACCGGTGATATACAAACAAATGACGGATTCAATGCAACGACTATCGATCAAATTATAACAATTAGGTTAACTGCCGAACAGAACACGTACAAAAGAACAAACTTTTGCGAGAATGGTAAAAAATCTAAGGACACATTTGGGAATTGTTGCGCGAGCGGAAAAACATCCAATGGAATTTGCGTTCCGGCTGATTATGTAAACAACGGAACCGAACTGCCATATAATGCCCTGTTTATCCAAGATGCTTATTGCAATGCAGGGACAACAACAACCGAAAACCCGAGATATTATTGTGAAGCTACGGTTGAAACCGACCCTGATACTGGCAACCCAATATACACTATAGTCGCCACAAAAAAATTATCTTTGTATTGTATAACAACTTCCAATTCATTGAGCGTCAGTAATGCAGGCGTGTTAATTTGTGATGGATTTTTGGTTATGATTGATCAATACGGAAATTATATAAAAATGCCAGAGGCTAATTTCCCAACAATGTCATTTAAATCAAACCAATCAACAACGTGCGTATACACATTCAATAATGATGCGTGGGGCTGGAATAATATATCGTCGTGCGGACCTGCTGTCCTGCCCACAGATGCAGAATTTATGATAAAATACACAAATGATTAAATTTTGATAGATTTAATTACAGATTGTATTTGATTTAATTGTTCTTTATCAAATTTTCCAAGCACCCAATCTGCAGGATCTATTTGTGAATTAAAATCGCGCGGATGTCCAATGCCGATTCGAATACGTTTATAATCTGTTCCAACGGCAGCATCTATAGATTTTATACCGTTATGCCCTGCACTGGAACCACCTGTTTTTTCACGCAGTGTTCCTAATTTCAAATCCATATCATCATGAATTACTATCAAATTTTCCAACGGGATTTTATAGAAAGCCATCAAAGGACCCACAGATTCACCACTATTATTCATGAAAGTCTGTGGTTTGGCCAAAATTATCTTTAAACCATCTTTTTCAATATGGGTTGTCAGTGCGTTTTTTTCTTTTTTCCACGAAACATCTTCACCAGCCAATGAATCAACCGCCATAAAACCAACATTATGACGCGTAATCGCATATTCTGCACCAGGGTTTCCCAATCCAACAATTAAAATAAGTTTATTTTCTTGCATGTCATGTCCTTTGTTCTATACTATATAATATCATATAAAGGAGAAAAATATGAAAATAAAATCATTATCAATTATTTCTGTGCTTTCTGTATTGACATGTGCAACAGCAGCGAACGCTGGTGTGGTTGCAGATTTCTATCTTGGTGGTATGGTTGGCGCAGGCGGACAAACATTGTTTGCAAATGATACAAACAAATCGTCTTCGTCACGTTTATTTGGTGCAATGGTTGGTATGGATATTCCTGTATTCAGAATTGAAGCGGAATATAATTACATTGATTCTAATACAATATCTGCCAATATTGGTATGATAAACGCGTATGCCAAGGTTCCTTCTACTCTGATTCAACCATACGTTGGTGGGGGCATTGGTGCTGTGTTTAGTGGCAAACATACTATCACAAATGGTGGTGTTGAAACGAAATACGATATGGATTCTGCCGCTGCATATCAAGCAATGTTGGGCGCAACAATTGCTATTTTGGCTGTTCCTATTAAATTTGATGTTGAAGGTCGCGTTTTGTATGCACCAGATATTTATAAAATCTCTGGCACAGATACAACACCAGATTTATTGGAATACAATGCACGCGTAAAAGCACGTTATGTATTTTAAGGTCGATTGATGCTGACTTTAATTGACGGTAATTCTTTGGTCTTTCGGGCATACTATGGTGTTCATGCAAATTTAACACGCTCTGATGGTATGCCCGTTGGAGCAGTATACGGCTTTTTCAATATGATTTTGCCAATACTTGCGGCCGCCAAAAAAAACGATTCATTCGTTTGTGTGTTTGATGCATCGCGAATTTCGTTTCGTCAAAATATTTATCCAGAATACAAAGCAAATCGTTCTGAAACACCTGCAGATTTATTAAAACAATCTGAATTGATTCGAATCGGCGCACACGCAATGGGAATGCCTGTGCTTTGTATTCCTGGCGTTGAAGCAGATGATGTAATTGCAACGATTGCTACAAATAATTGCGGTCATTCGGGCGGAACACGTATCATAACTGGCGACAAAGATTTAATGCAGTTGGTATCTGATTGCACATTCCTTTATGATGGAATGAAACAACACGAAGTTCGATACGAACAAGTATTTGAAAAATTTGGTGTTAAACCGTCCCAAGTAATTGATGTTCAATCTTTGATGGGCGATTCCAGTGATAATGTTCCCGGGGTCCCTGGTATTGGACCTAAAAAAGCCGCAGAATTGATTTCTGAATTCGGATCATTAGATAATTTATATGCTAATTTAGATTCTGTAAAAAACGAAAGAATTCGCAACCTGTTGTCTGATAATAAAGAAAAAGCATATATATCAAAACAGCTTGTCACTTTAAAACGTGATGTAGATTTAGAAGATTTGATTATTCAACCATTTCGTTTTGATGTAAAATCCGCACTTCAATTCGTCAAAGAAAAAATAGAAAGCAAATCTTTGGTTGCTAAAATCGAGAAATTATTTCCGAACCAAGACAACACCGAACCAACGCAACCAATTCCAGAATATGCAAAATCTGTATGCCCCGTGGTTGATATTGTTGAACCCGAAAACACAACGGTCAAAATGCCAGAAATGCAAATTGTGACGATATATTCTGAATCTCAATTGGACGAATTTTTGTCGCATGTCACGAACGTAATCGCATTTGACACAGAAACCACCGGGTTAAACCAAATATCTGATAAAATCGTTGGAATATCATTGGCGTATGATGATTGCCACGGCGCGTATATACCTGTGCGTCATATTACAAAATCTATGGATTTATTTGGCGGTGATAATTTAGTCGCCAATCAATTATCAATGGACACCATTTATAAAAAACTTTGGCCGATATTTATAAACCCAAACATAGTGAAAATTGCCCATAACCTTAAATATGATTTACATATTTTAAATAACGAAGGCTGGGATATAACACAAATAAAACCTTTTGATGATACAATGTTGATTTCGTACGCCCTGCATGGTTCTCTGCATGGACATGGGTTGGATGAATTAGCCGAAAAATACCTGAACCATACAAATATAAAATTCAGCGAATTATTTGATTCAAAAATAAAAGATAGCGACCGACATTTTGAAACTTTATCGGTTGACACCGCTACGAAATATTCAGGCGAAGATTCTGTTGTATGTATGGCACTTTATAAATTGATGCGTCCACAACTGGATGCAAACACAGAACTTCACAAATTGTATGAAACCTGTGATTTGCCTTTGTGTCCTATTTTAATGATAATGGAAAAAAATGGTATTGCTATAAATCGCGATGGACTGAATCATCTGTCATCTGTATTTCACGCACAATTATCAAAATTAGAATCTGAAATATACAATTTAATTGGGCACGAATTTAATATCGCCAGTCCTAAACAATTGGCAACTATATTATTTGATGAATTAAAATTGCGTGATGTAAAAAAACATTCTACAGATGCAGATACACTTAACGATTTGATTGACGAACATCCAATTATTGAAAAAATATTAAATTGGCGCTCGATTTCTAAACTGGCTGGAACATACGCAGATGCCCTGCCTCATGAAATTGCATCAGACGGACGCATACATACAACATATTTACAAACAAGCACCAACACAGGTCGTCTGTCGAGTCGCAACCCAAATCTGCAAAACATCCCTGTAAAAACAGAATTGGGCGAAGAGATAAGAAAATGTTTTGTTGCAACACCTGGACATACGTTGATTGCAATTGATTATTCCCAAATACAATTAAGATTATTGGCAGATGTTGCAAATGTATCTATGTTCAAAGAAACATTTAACAAAGGTCTTGATATACACGAACAAACAGCACGCAAAATATTTAATATTCCACAGAACAAACCTGTACCACGAGATTTAAGACGCGCCGCAAAAACTATAAACTTTTCAATCATATATGGTATATCAGCATTCGGGTTGGCGAACCAATTAAATATTTCACGTGATGAAGCAAAAAGAATTATAGATTCCTATATGGCAGAATTGCCAGAGATACAGGAATATATCAATAACGTCACAAATTTTGTTTTTGAAAATTATTGTGTTTATACACCATGGCATCGCCGTATTGAAATACCAGAAGCGCGTATTCCACGTATGCGCGGATATGCAACACGTGCCGCAATAAACGCTCCAATCCAAGGATTCGAAGCAGATATAATGCGTCGTGCAATGGTAAATATTTATAATAAAATAATTGCACCGAACACAGATAAAATAAAAATGCTTTTACAGGTTCACGATGAAATAATCTTTGAATGCAAAGAAAATGAAGCACAACATTTCGCGGCATTGATTAAATCGGAAATGGAAAATGTCACAAAATTATCCGTGCCTTTGCTTGCAGAATCAATAATATCACCTGTTTGGGACAAATAACATTTTATATAAAAAACACCCACCAGTTTTGGTGGGTGTTTTGTACATAATACCAAAGATTATTTCAAAGCTTCGATAATTCTTGAATATGGAATCGCGCCTGGGAAAGCTTCTGTTCCGATAATCAAGAAAGGTGTTCCTCTGATTTCGAAACGTTGTGCCAAACTACGAACGTTATCCAATTCTCTGGCGACAACTTCGCCTTTCATATCTTCTGCTAATTTCTTAGTGTCCAAACCGGCTTCTTTTGCCAATTTCATAACATTAGCATCGATAATACCTGGCAATTTGTCTTGTTTTTGCAAATCTTCTGGTTTGTAATATTCTTTGTCCATCAACAATTTATCCAACGCAGCAGCTTTGTCATTGCCTTGCAATTTTGCAGCAATCACAGCCTTAGCAGGAGCATCAGATAATACACCATGGATAGAAAAGTTTTTCAATACTACACGGACATCATCACGTTCTGCCAAAACACGGGACAATTCAGAATGTACACGACGGCAATATGGGCAAGAGTAATCAGAGAACAAGAAAATTGTTTTCTTTGCTTCTACATTACCAGCAATTGGTGCATCACCAATCATTGCATCCATATGTTTAGAAACGTATGCACGAACTTCTTTGTTCTTTGCTTGTTCTTGTTTTTCCTGCATAGCAGAAACCATATCCTGCAAGATTCCAGGATTTCTTTTAGTCAAATATATTGGTGTCCACAATTGGCATACACAACCTGCAATCAAAATAACTGCAACAGCGGAAATACCTTTGTGTAAAATAAAGCCCTTAGCATTTGCTTTTTTGTCTTGTTTAATAACAAAGCCATTAAACATATACAAAGCGATTGCCAGAACCAGGATTAAGATTGTCCAAGTCATAGTTTTTCTCCTTTGTTTTTGAACAAGTTGATAATAGAAAAAAAAACTAAGGAACGCAACAAAAAAACATTTATTTTAAAATATTTTTCTGGCATCTGGAATATCAACACCATGTTGTGCACAAACATTGCTGATAAAACGTTTTGTTATTGCCAATGACAAAGGTAATTTATACAACTTTTCTTTGTATGGTTCGCCACAATTTGCACAAACTGCACGACCTGTTCTAGGTGACAAGTAACATAAGTTTTCGGTTTTACCACACCCCGAACATTTTGTTAAATCCAGCGCATAACCCAATTCGCGTAAAAACACAATTTCCCATTTCAAATAACAATCATACGGTGCCTCTGTATTTGAGATATCTTTAAATAATTGCAATGTTTTTAAATAAAGTTGTTCATAAGATTCACGCTCTGGAATCAAAGTACAAACAAGAGCAAATACCGCATTCATTATCTTTAACAAATCATTGTTCATCATCATCGGCACAGATAAATTTTTTTCGGCTTCCCAATGGAAAACGCCTAACTGAGAATCAAGCCGTGCGTTCCACGAAACTGTACCGACCTGCCCTACAAGTGGTTTATTATTTTTCGCAGCTGCACCACCACGAAACATTCCCACTAAAATACCGTTGTCTTTGGTAAAAATATGACCAATCATATCTCGTTCTGAAAACGGTTGTAAACTTATTAAAATGCCGGTTGTTTCTATTTTCATAATGTTTATTATAAAACGCCCAATCGGGCGTTTATCTATTATTTTGCTATAAATTTCTTAAAAGTTTTATCGTTTACTTTTACCGGATAATGACGTTTCAAGAATTGAGAATAATCATCTAATGTATAACTTTTTTGTATATTTTCTAATTCTTTGCGCAAAGCCTCTTGTTTTTTCTTATCCGCCTTTGGCGCCACGGTTTTATCTATGTGTAAAACATAGAATGCATTTTTGCCTTCTACAATAGTATTATTCCCATCTTGACCAGAGAACGCAGAATTTAATACTTCTATTGGCGCTCCTTCTGTTCTAGATACAGACGCAGATTTTGCACTTTTCAAAGATTTACCTTCATTCAATTTGATTAAATATTCATTTGCTTGAACATAGGCTTTTTTGCGTTGTTCTGATTTTTTCCATCCACCAACCAAATCTTTTTTTACTTCTTTGAAATCTGCGTTATGTTCTGGGGTTACAGAATCAACACGTAAAATAGCAAAACCATCCTTTAATTCCAACAATTCGCTTTCTATACCTGTATCCATAGAAAACAACTTGGCAATTAAATCATCTGTTAAAACCTTGTCTTTTAATTCGCTACCATGTTTAATATCTTTGATTTCAACATACCTGGCCTTATGTTTTTCAGCCGCATCTTTCATTGTTTCTCCGGAAATAATCAAATCTTCTATTTGTTGAGATTTTTTGAAACCTTCGTCATACAAATCCGGTTTATTCATATCTGTTGCAACAAACACATAGGAAACAGAACGCGATTCCGGAACAATTTTTGGATGTTGAGCGTAATATGCTTTTAATTCTTCCTCACCAGGTTCGCCAACATTGAACCCTGAAAAACCAACAGTCATATATTTTATATCACGTTTTGCATAACGTGCCTTGTACGCAGCATCCACAGCAAACTGTGGCACCGACAAAGGTACACTAACCATATCAGAAACCATACCACGCAAAACATTACCACGCAAAGCGTTTGCTAAATCTTGTTCACTGATACCAGAATTTTGTAATGCGTTTTCATACATCCACGGTGCAAATTCACCTTTGACTTGGAATTGAGGATTTGAACGAATTTCATCCGCGATTCGTTTATCTGAAACAACAAAGCCCATATCTTTTGCGCGATTCATCAACAACTGATTCATAGTCAATCTGGACATAACATTTTGGGTCAATTGTGCAGATTTAGCGGGATCTGTATACGCAGCGCGCTGTTCTTCTTTTGGCATAGCAGCTAATTCTTGGGAACGTTCATTGTTAAACTGTTGCAAAGATACCTCTGCATCACCAACATGTATCAAAGTCGTATCAGTTGTCACACCACCAAAAATCCATTCAGCTGCGCCCCAACCCACGAAACTAAAAATTAAAACAAACATTAAAAATTTTGCAAACGGTTTGTCTGCTGCATTACGTAAATATTCTAGCATTTTTTCACCTTTTGCGATAACATTAGCAAAAAAGCAGATAAAAAATCAATAAAAAAGGAAGAAAGATATGAAATTTATTATCGGCAACTGGAAAATGAATGGAAATCGCAAAGACAAAAAGTCTATGATTGAAAAAATTTCTAAAATAAAAACAAAAAATAAAATCATTTTGTGCCTGCCATTTACGCTATTATGCGGAGAAAATGGCAATGTTATAATGGGCGCTCAAAATATTAGCAATCACGAAAATGGCGCATATACGGGTGATATCTCTGGCAAAATGATTGCAGAAATGGGGGCTAAATATGTGCTGGTCGGACACAGCGAACGCAGATTGAATCATAACGAAACAGATGAAATGACCAAAGAAAAAGCACAAATGGCGATAAAAAACAAATTGATTCCTATTATTTGCATCGGGGAAACATTGGCAGAACACGAATCGGGAAAAACAGTTACTGTTGTAAAAAAGATGTTGAAAAACTGTTTGCCAGATTCGGGTAAATTTATTGTCGCATATGAACCACGTTGGGCAATTGGGACCGGAAAAACGCCAACAGTGGAACAAACCGCAAAAATTCATAAAATGATATTCGAATACTTAAAATCTGCAGGATATAAAAACACACCTATTCTTTACGGTGGCAGCATCACCGCTAAAAATGCATCGCAATTTGCCGCTATTCCACATGTCGATGGTTTATTGATTGGGGGGGCATCCTTGAAACCTGGTACATTTTTACCTATAATAAAAAAAATCGACAGTATGTATAATTAAAACAAGAACAGGATGAATCATGGAAGATAATACAGAAAACATTAAATCAGTTGACATAGAAAATGTATCTATTGATGATGCAAAGCAAGAAACATTAGAAAAAAATCAATCTGATAAAGAATCTAAGATCACAGAAGAATTAAACGCAAAAATTGCCGAATTAAATGACAAATATTTGCGTGTCGCAGCAGAACTTGAAAACACGCGCCGTCGTGCCACATTGGACATAGAATCTATATCACGCAATCGTGCAATGGGTGTTGCTGAAAAAATACTTCCTGTGATGGATGCAATTATCGCAGCATTAAAACATAGCCCAGATGACGAAGGTATTAAATCTATGAAAATGGCAATGCAAAATGCATTTGCACAAATAGGCATCGTAAAAATGGAAACCATTGGGACTATGTTAAATCCACAATTTCATAACGCTATTCAAATCGTTGACAAACCAGATGAAAAGACGGCAACAAATACTATTGTTGAAGAATTGCAATCGGGGTATATGTTCGGCGATACAGTATTACGAACCGCAATGGTTGTTGTATCAAAATAAAAACTATAAAAATAAAACGAACCGGCAAAATGCCGGTATTTTTTTATTGCGCCACCACACCTTTTTGTGATAGAATTTGCCTGTCGGAGAGTGTTTTTCCGATGGGACTCAAAACCCAAAACAAATAGGCGTCTGGCAACAGATAGACGTAAAACTATCTCCAACCAAATCTGGTTGGGGGGTGCTGAATAAATTGAATAAAGCACGCAATTTCCTATTTGAATTGTTTTGAGCCTCCAACCACCAAATTTTTCGGTGGTTTTTTGTTGTAAAAAAAACAACGGGAGAGAAAAAGCAATATTGACACAATTATTAAAAATCTTTTTGTATATTTTCACTATATGCGTCATGTTTATCGGTGTTTCACATGCATGCGACACTAATGAAATAGATGTTTTAGGCGATGGCACAAATTGCCAAATATCGAAATTTGAAATAACAACAACCGAATTAACCGCCGGGGATGAGTTTAGGTTTTATATGTCTGCAATGGGAACATTTTACATTGATTGTGGTGGTGGAACATTAAGCGGAAACAGTGTTTCAGGCAACGTCATCACACGCTCAACAACCGATGAAGATTTATATATATGTACTTATGCCACAGGCGGTGTCAAAACAATCCGCATGGCTGGTCGTGCCACAGTGTATAATGGTGCCACAGGCGATGAATCCATCAAAAAAGCCGCAGCAATACGATTTGGTGCCGCTGGTTTAGATAGTGCAACACCAAAATTGGTTGCATCGATTGATGGTGAATTAGGGGCTATATTTCCGACATTGGGGCAATCCGCAAATCAACAGCCTGTGTTTTATGCCACTTTTGCGCGCACAGCAATAACAACAATTCCAGCAAATTTATTTGCTGGTGTTTTTGGTGGGCGTGCGTATATGTTTGTCCGAGTATTTTATAGCGCACGATCATTGATATCGATTCCGTATGGTTTGTTCAATAATATAACGACTGGTGCAACTAAAATGTTTTATGACACGTTTTCTGGTTGTGCAAGGTTAACCACAATCCCCGATGCGTTGTTTACCAACATTAATAGTGGTGCGTATCAGATGTTTTTATTCACTTTCGCAGATTGTAGTGCCATTACAAGTATTCCACAAGATTTATTTGCACATTTAACTGGTGTAGCAATAGCCATGTTCAATGGTACATTTCAAAATTGCGGGTCATTATCTGGCTATATTCCGCCATCAGTATTATCAGATTTAATAGCAAAGGGTTCCCCGTATACAACTAATATGATGTATAATATGTTCAACAATACTAATCTTGCGACCAGTTGTCCACAGGGGACAGTGCAGTATATTACTGGATACGAAGATTATTGGGATGGGCATGTATCGTGTGTTGATGAAAATTTGGTTTGTGATGCCGGGGAATATTTTGCCGCACACGATTATAAATGTTCAATATGCCCAGAAAACAATTATTGTAGTGGCGGAACATATCCATATAGTGAAACCATAACCAGTGGTGCAACACAATGTCCAAATAATTTATATTCACCGATTGGTTCTTCTTCAATCGATCAATGTGGTCGTATATTACATATTGGCGAAGATATGCTCTATCTGCGAAGTGTTAAACAAACAATACCATCATTAAATGTAAAGATTGGTAATGATATATTCTATGGCAATATGACAATAAATGATGTTCCAATGAATACAAATACAGAGCGTAAATTAAAACTGCGGTTTAATGATATAACGTATTCTGTGTATGATGATACAGTGCAACCGTGACCCCCACCGCCGCAAGCGGTTCCCCGCCCCAATGGGGCGGAACATCTTGATAACTAATTTATAAATGCATCTGATATTGGTCTGATTTTGCTCGTATCCAATGGGTGCATTTGATATGACACATTTGCAAAATCTATGTTATTCAAATCAAATCTGCGAATTGTCGGATTATACATAGTTGTGTAATACAATTTACCGTTTGTCATATCGGTCACAGCTGTCCATTGTGTAGCAGATGGAATATTCGGTACTGTTTGACCTGCTGCAAATTGCGCACCAATTGGTATTGTCATTGCTTCCAAAATAACAAAAGCTTCTTCTATCGTTTTTTCGGTGTTAAATGTTGTTGGCGCACTGGTTTGAAAAAATGCTGCACGAACAAATCTGGACGGTGGTGTAAAATCACCAGGTAAACCCAAAAATCCGGTTCCATGTCCTAACGGCGATACCAAAATGTTTCCAAATTTGTGTTCATCGACACCACCAGAACGTAAATTTATGTAATTATCTAAATTCGTTATATGCCAATCATATGCAGGCGAATTAGTCAAAACCCCCAATTTATTTTCATGAACGTTTGCGATACCGTCTATGTATTCAATCACAATTTGACGACCGTTTTTATCTGCAACACGCCAGTGCAGATTTTCCGCCCTTTTATCTGTTGCGACCACACGAACATTAGCCAAGGCCGCTTCGACATCACTTACGGTTTCAAAGTTTCCCAATATCCACGCAACAAATTCAGTATCTGAAATTGTTATATCTTTTTCATCGGGATTATAAATTGGATATGATCCAAATTGTGGAAAATAAAACAGCCCTGCGGAAAGCCCTGCTTCATTTAACCCTTCAATTACATATTCTTCGGATGCCAAACCAACATAACCATAAAAAGCACTATATTTCATACCGTCGCGCGAACCATCTGGCAACATTGATTGTTGGGTATATCCACGCGGAACAATTATATAGTCACTTGGACTTTCGCCATTTGCCCATTCAACTGTGCGCGCAACAATATTTGCGCCATCACTTGATTTTAATGTAATTCCAGTACAGGAATTAGCTTGCTGATGAATTCCAACAATTGCCGAAATCATCAAAAGAGGAAGTATTTTCGTTTTCATGATTTTCATTGCCCTACCTTCGTTTTCACTTTATAAACTATCTTTGTTGAAAACCATAAGAACGTATTCCAAACACCAAAAAACCGCCGAAATTGGCGGTTTTTATTTGTTTTTGATTTATTTCATATTGCTTATACGCATCTGTATTTCCCACCACTTTGTTGCTTTACTACGATTATTATAAAACTCTAAAATCAATTCGTGTTTTCTTTGACGTATCGATTGCATAAGATCAACAATTTGTTTGGCCTGTGCCTTATCATTGTGATAAATACGCACACACAGCGCGTATTTTTTATAAGAACAAATTTCTGTCACTAAACCATATTTAGCAAAAATACTGTTGGCAATATCTATATTATAATCATCTACAGGAAAATAATATGAAGATGTTTTCCGTGAAAACAAACCGTTTTTAACCAACGGTAAACACCGTTCACACATTATTACAGCCAACAAATCTATATCATCATCCGATACATTAAGATTTGTTTGCGTATTTTCATTTCTGACATTTTTCAAAAATTTCATAACAAAACCTTTGGCTCATACCAAACATACTTTATACAAAAAAACAAGATAGTCAATATATTTATCAGATGCCAACTCTGTGACGAAGTTTCAACATAAATACAGATTCATTGCCAAACGCATCTGTATTATTAGGATTCACACGATACATAAATTCAACACCTGCATCAGAGAAAACACCCAATGCATGTTTGTATTCAACGGTAAACCTTGTTTCACGTTTTTGAGGTGTTAAATCAACATATTCTCTGTGTGCATTATTCAATGCAATGTTGTATTCACCATCATTTTCAACGACATCAAATTCTGCACAATCATATCCCATACGCCCATCAACAACCGCCAAAGGCATCGCCACAGTCAAACCAAAATTCCCAATGTCTGCACCGAATGAAAACGCATTTGATTTGATATTTGAAATATCAGCAATTATACCACCAATTTGGTCAACACGCGTATTTGCAAACACACCACGCAAAGATAATTTAACATTGTCATACGGTTTATATGTCGCAGATAAATCAGCATATTGTGTATTTCCACCACGAACAGTCAAAAGCCCATCGGAATACATACCCAGAACAGTATTGTTTTCGTGCATAACACCAGTTGATAAATTCAACGCAAATTTTTCGGTTGCATATTTTGCATCAAATGCGCCACCATTTACAAAACCTAAACGTCCTGGTTCAAATTGTGCAGACACTACCGGGTCATTTTCTAACAAAGATTCATCTGTGATTGCACCAGAAAATGCGCGCGCACCAAACGCAAAATTACCAACCTTGTAATCTGCATCAGATGTCATAACATTGCTGGCCAACGCCAAAAGTCCATTTGCACGACCATTGAATCTTGATTCTCCATCGGTCAAATAACGTTGATATTCACCAGCAACATCAAAATCATTAGATACAAAAGCAACACGCAAATTATCCAACCCATTAAGATTGTCATTATATGCACGCGAAGACAAAGACATATCAAATTCAAAATTACCTATTTTATGAGATTGTTTATTATCCGTCCCAATATGAAAATCATTTAACATATCGCCCATATATAAACCACGCTTTGTTTCACTGCTTGCAGCAAAAGTATTCGTCCAAACACGTGGCATTGAAATTTCTCCATCTACGCTTTCCAAAACATCATAAAACGAAGTTGTTATCGCACCACGCCCTGTCAAAGATAATATGCTTGAAGCACGAGCAGACGTAGATGCAACATTGCCCCAGAATTTATTTTTAGTTCCCGTGGACGAAACTATGTTTCCATCAGAATAATAATATACCGAAAATCCAGGTTTAATTGCACGTTCAAGATTTATCAACCCGTAACCAAACACTTCTTTAAACACGTCCAAGTATTCAGACGAAGTCAATTCATAATCACTATATTCAGACGGCAATTGATACATAGATTGTAAATATTCTGCCAATGTATCGGTTGAAAATACCGCTCCATCTGTATTTGCACTTAAATACGGTCCTTCTGCAGTCAAAGCCAACAGAGTGAACACTTGATCATTATTCATATACGAAAATGCAGATTTCACAGATGCTACTGCGCCCGCTGCAGATGCAGTTGCCATTTCAGCGGTTGGTCCAGATGCCGCAAAACACCATGGATCTACACCATTACTTGTACTGCCTTTACCTGCGATTCCACATTTACGCGATGAATATATATCTGAATCAGAATCAACCCACAAAGATAATTGCAGTTTACCAAAAGAACTGCCTGTACCATCGGCATACCCAGATATGGTCGTTGCAGCAGATGTTCCGCTTGTGTGAGAAACGCCAACAATCGTCATAAAATTATGATTCAAAGTACTGGAATACACCATCGGGGCATAATTTTCGAACATCGCATCCAAAGTACCGCCATAATAAATAGTACCTGTTGCCCCATCTTTACGTAAATAATCACCTGCTGGCATAATCAACATTGCATCCGACGAATAACCTTTGAACATAGAATGTGCCACTACCCCCTGTTCGTATGGTGTGTTATCAGAAACATATGTACCATATAAACTGGTTATCATTTGCTTATAAAAAGTTTCCAAAGATGTATTACCCGCCGCACCCTTGAAAGTATTCACTGTTAGATAAGAATTTTGTCTGCTGGCAGGTATAACATTTACATTGGCGACAACATCGTTTGATAACGCTTTATCCATCGCAGAAAAATTAGAATATGCTGCGCCTGTTGTTGCACTTTTGTATGTGTATATATTTCCGGAATTGAGCGTATAAACACTATCAATATCATTTCCACCAGAAGCATTTACATATACTGCACCATCAACACCGACATACAAAGCTATATTACCATCGCATCCAGTTGCTGTATCACAAATTCCAATAAACAAATTTGAATCTTTGGACAAATCATATGTTGTTTCATCACCACTTGGTCCGATTGTTAATGTTGGTTGCAAAACAGTAGTTTGAGATAACGCAGTGACAACATTATATGTTTTTCCGTCTACTATGATAACACCACCTTCTGACAAAGTATTACTGTCATCAGCACCCGTAAATGTTCCGACTAATTCCCTGTCTGCCTCTGGTATAGTTTGCCAAATCGTTCCATTCCCAGTTCTATAAATTGCTAATTGGCCATTTGGAACGAAACCATATAAATCGCCATCAGTTGATATTCTGCCACCTTCCCATCCTGCGACAATTTTTGCCAGCGCAGAATCATTGACGTTTGCAAATGGGTTAAATACAGAACCACTGCCCGACAAATCAAAACCAGGATTTTCATTATGCAAATATTTCAAAACAACATTATTAGAATCAGTGACGGTTTCTATGGAATTATTCACATATTTATCAACACGCGTTAAAACAGTCGCCCCAACCGTATCTGCATAACAAATACCCTCGTTCACATCGGCAGACCCTGCAGGGTTTATACCATTGCCGGTAATCAAAGCAACCTTAATCGGTTGTTTTTGATATCCACTTTCGGAAACCAATGGGACATTAGATGTATTTCTGAAAATATTTTGTCCCATATATCCACTGGACAAAGAATAATATCCACGCATATCTAACAAATAATTTTCCAACAAAGGATTTACACCATCTAATATCGCCTGAGACACACTAACATTACCCACAGTCAAATTTTTGCGTAAATAATTGAAATCATACTGGCGCAATTGAGAACTTGATTGTGTATCCCATGCCTTCAAGGCCTCTGTCATATCAAAATTAGAGTTTATATTCCCATCCGAATCTAAATATGCAGGTCCATACGGAACGGTAAAAGCTTTCGAAACAGAACCACCACTGCCACCACCGCCGCCGCCGCTATGTGACCCACCAGAAGATGAACCCGGATTATTATTTTTTTTGTCATCTAATTCATCTGTCAAAAATAACAACCCGCCAACCACAGCCACAGCACCAGCACCAGCCAACACTAAATTTTGCGCCGGAGATAAACCACTAAAAAAGCTAGTTTCTTCCCCAGATGCAGCTATTCTGGTTTTACGTTTATATTCCTTTATCTGTCTATCACAATTTGAAGCATCCGCGCCATACATTTGTAAAATCTGTATGGTTCTTTTGTCGTTATTCATCACGGCAGTACAAACCAAAGACAGTCCCGTAGAATCAACGTAATTTATATCTGTCCCCGCATTTATCAAATTTTGAACCGTTTGAATATCGCCACGACGCGCCGCAGATAATAATCTGGTAGCATTTTGAAAATCGTTTGGCATTGCACCAAAAGCCGCTAGTGGCGCAAAAAATGAGCTAAACAAAACAACCTTAACAAATTTCATTAAAAGGTCCCCTACATTTAAATAAGATTTTATCATAAATTTTTGCATTGTGTCCAGAAATTTTATCCCATTTATAATATGTATTTTTTTGTTTGATTTAATATGCCGTTTTTGTTATACTAATTTCCAAGAGAGAATTATGAAATATCGCATAAATGTTTTGATATTTTCGCTGTTTTTTGCGCCAAGTTTTGCGTTTGGGGCATGTTCTGTATCAAATTTAACACGATGTTTAGATTCTGCATGTGCTATAAATATCAATTCTAATCCGGCGGCACGTTGTCAATATTGCGGTTCTGCATCGGCTGGAACACCGGCAAAATCAACGGCTATGAAATCTATTTCGGCGGGTGCATCTGCAAAATATAATATCTCTGACAAAGAATTGAAAAAGGCACCAACAGATCCTGGCGAACGTTATATATGGGCAACAAAAATTTGTATTGAAAAGGTTGCAGGGTGCACCACGGATGATGTATCTGATAACTATGATAAATTGATTGAAAAATCATGTACAGCGGCGGGAATTTCTGCCTCTATGTCGAATTTGATTGAAAAATCTAATAAACAAAAAAGCCAATCTGAATGTTCCAACGAAATCAGCGCATGTTTAGTGAACGCAAAACATTGTTTGGCTGATTATACCAAATGTAAAACAGACGCTGATTTTGATAAACATTATTCAGATTGTTCTGTTGCGGCAACGGGTTGCGATTCGTTTTCCAAAGATATTCGTTCTAAATTGATTGTGGCACGTGATACTGCGGTAAAAACAAGCGGCGAAATATTGGAAAAAATTGTTGTAGCATATCAAACCGCGCGTGAAAACAAATTAAAAAGCACGCAAGAATCGTGTAAAGATGACAAATCTAAAAAGAATTGTATTAACACAGTATGTGCCAACAATATGCCGCATAAATGCGATGACAAACATACATACGAAGAAACGTTGGCTGGGCAATTATGTGAATTTCATAAAATTGCATGTTCGCGGTTAAAATAGGAAAGATATGAAAACAACGAATGGTAAATTTTTTCTGAATTCTTTGTTCATTGCAACAATGACGGTATGTTTTGCATGGGATACCGCAAGTGGTGCATCAAATATCATTGAAAATAAAGCCAGCACATTTGAAAGTGCTATAAATGCAGACTTGGGGTTTGAAGAAGGTGGCTCATTAAATGATTCTGGGTTGGCGGAACAGATTCGTAAACAGCGTGCAGCGGCTGAGGCACGTGACAGTTTGAATATGGTTGCAGCCAATCAAAAATCTGGATTAAAAAATGGTAAAAACGCATGTGATAGCGGATTACGTGAATGTATGCAAAAAACCTGTGGCAAAGATTTTACAAAATGTGCGTTGGATGGCGATACTGATTTTGGCGATAAATTAAACAAATGCAAACGTGATTTGAATTGCACTGGTCATGAATTTCAATTATTTACCGCTGAAATCAAGGCAGATCGTGATTTCAATGCCAGAATGTCTTCATATCAATCTGTGATAGATTGTGGGAACAATTATAACGCCTGCATCCAGAAAGAATGTGGTGCGACATTTGGAAAATGTTTGGGCAAAGCGGCTGCAGATAAAGCGGTTAATAAATGTGCAACAATTGCAAAGAATTGTATGGAACAAGATTCTGGACTGTCTGCACGTTTTGGCAGTGTTATCGGTAGATTACGTGAAGATGCAGAAAAAGATGTCAAAGCAGACGAAGAACGTATGTATACATTACGTGATTTGATGAGCGAACAATGCCAAAGATTGGGGGCAATGTTTGACGAACGCAGTTTTGATTGTGTATTCACGGTGAATTTCTTTGCTGGTGATAACCAAGATAAACCAATGGCATCGCGTAAACGTTATGCGGGCGACACATTTGTATGCACCCAAGAATGGTTTGGAACGAATGTAACAACATTCAAAGAAAACGCATATCGTGAAACACGTGCACAAACTGCGGCGTCTTCGGCAATGTTGGGCTCTGGCGTTGGGACCGCGGCCGGTTTAATAACCTCTGGCGCAATGCAGCGTTCAATAGATGCCGCCAATGCAAAGAAAGAATTAAAGAAAGAAGAAAAGGCAGAAGCCAAAGCAGCAAAGGCGGAAGCAAAGGCAGAAAAACAAGCCGCTAAGGCCGCCGCTAAGGCAGAAAAGAAAGCCGAAAAGGCAGAAAAGAAAGCCGCTAAGAAAGAAGAAAAAGCGGAAAAGAAAGCAGAAAAAGCAGCCGAGAAAGAAAAAAAGAAAGCGTTAAAAGATGCAGAAAAGGCTACTAAGAAAGTAGAAAAAACAAGTGAAAAAGCAGAGAAAGCTAGGAAGGACTACGAAAACGATCCAAGTAAAAAGAACGAGAAAAAAGCTGCTAAGGCTGTTAAGCAAGACCTTTCTGCAAAGGCAGATAGTGCAAAGAAAGATTCTGAGTTGTTGAAATCAAAGGGACCTGCGATGCTACCAACCAATACTGTACCGGACAAGCTGCCATCTCGCGAAACCCCTCCTGTATAACAACACCCAATCCAACACAATGAGAAAATTTGTAAGTTTTTTATCTGGGGTATTTTTATTTAGAACTTTGTCATAATATCTTTTTTTGCCATGCCTTGCAAGATGCCTCTCTATCACGATCATGTTGTTTACACCAGGAGTTTATTTCTTCTAGGCATTTTAATATAGCGTTTACGTAATGCTTCGCATTTTTGACAAAGTTTTGCATCAAGATTAGGATTGTCTGCACCTTCGAAGTTACACGCTCCATTTCCAATGTCAGATGTATAGCCATTACATTCTGACGGCAGTATACTTGCACAATTACTTGATTTTGCTTTTGTACCTATTTTTCGAGGTAAGCCGTCACATGTACAATTCACGTCCATATATTGTTCCAGTTGATTTTCAGTATAACCAACAGGTGGCTTAAATTCTATAAATGATTCGCCTGTGTATATATCAAATTCATCGGTACCTGCCACTGGCGATGATGCAGTAGCACATTTACATTCATTGTTTTGCCATTTACATGTGTTATCTGTTTTTGCTTTTTCTTTACATTCTTTTTCTGTGTTTGGTGCTGTTTTTAGTGTTGTATCTTTTTTTGCACCTGTTGATTTTGTTCCATATTTATTTGGGGTTATATCTAATACCAATTTACATTTAGAATCTACTCTAAATTCTGCTGTGCCATGCATACATATGCAGTCTGTTTTTCCAGGGTCTTTTTCATTTGGTTTAGGATCGCACCCTTTTGTCTTATTACAAACTTTTTATCTTTTACCTTCGTCTTCCAAGAGAAGAGCACCACGTACAGAATCCTTACATGCGTTGACTGGGGTCTCGCCTTTGTCTGCTTTGGCTTCTGCCTTTTCTTCTTTCTTTAATTCTTTCTTTGCTTTGGCGGCGTCAATTGAACGACCCGTTGCGCCAGAAGTTATTAGCCCAGCCGCGGTCCCAACGCCCGAACCAAGCATTGCCGAAGGTGTCGCTGTTTGTGTTTGACATTATCATTCAATTCTAAATTTTTATTCTTGTATCCAAATGTTATTTTTGATAAAATATATTTATATCACAGGGGGGCTTTGGAAAAACAGATTTTCTTTTAATGCTTTGCTAAAATTAGAACAGATGAAAAAGTTTATATATGCTTTTTTCGGAATATTTGTGTTGGGCTTTATGTCCCCTGCTTTTGTTTATGCAGAAACCATAGATATAGATTTTGATATAAATCTGCTGGGCAAAGGAACGAAAACACCGCCTCCGACTTGTGAAACCGCTGTCAAAACAGCCGCTCAACTAAAGTATGCTGGTCATACTCCAAAATCTAGAACAGGAACGAACGATTGGGCAACCGCGGTTTATCAGGATACCACACCCACTGACAAATATAGCGATGTTGAAACTTACATAGAATATTTGCTGACACAAATATGTAATTCACAGAAACCGGGTAATAACGACAACAAAGGAAATACAAAGGCTAATCAAATCAGCACCGCTGCAACTGATGTTGGTTCACAAATTACGTTCACAGAAGACGACAAAAAAAACAGTGATATTTCAAAAGCTATAGATGCTTGGAAAAAGAAATGTACAAATACTTGTGGCGATTTTCCAGTGGATGAATGTTATGCAAAAGAAACACAAAAGAAAAAAAACATTACATTGACCTGTTTAATATCAAAATGTGTCACAGAAGATGGCGAAAACCTGACCGTATCGCCGGACGGCAAAAGTTGCCTTACCCATGGTGGTGAATGTGTATCTCCAGATAAACACGCAAAAAAAACCAGTTATGATACAAAAACAAACAAATGCAATATCGTTGAATGCCAACAAGATTATGGTGTACAAGACAACAAATGTGTTAAACAGAAAAAAATAGACCGCCAAGAAACACGCGCAAATAATAAACTAGAAAAAGAATATGCCGCAGATATCAAATCACTGGTGGATGCATTTAATACCGTTGTAACAAAAATATCAAGTCGTTGCGAAGCAGATGGGGGAACTATAGTAGATGGAAAATGTGTTATCGACAATGAATCTGGTAATAAAAATAATGCGGTCTCTGGCGATTATACTCTTTTCACCCCCCCAGCAGATAATGCAGTGGATAAAATTTGCAAATATGAAAGAAATAAATATCTGGGTAGCAAAAACTGGGAAGTTAGACCAAGCGAATGTAATTTTTCTAAGAAAGCAAACTGTCCACAATCACTTGAAACAAATGAATCGGATCAATGTACTGAAAAGCAACTTCGAAGTATAACCAAAGAAAAATGTGAAGAATGTTTAGATTTGTTCAAGAAAAATAAAAGATGTTACAAAGAAGCAACCGATTGGTGTAATAAAAATGGAGCAAAACATAACTAGGGTAATTAGACACAAATGATATTGAACCGTAGATTTTTATTGGTTTTATTCATATGCTATCCAGTATTAGTGTTTGGTGATAATGCAACACGTCCGACAACAACTAAGTCCACACAAAGCATTTTAAAAGCAAATTCTATATCCGATGCTGAAACTGCACTAATTTCTGCAGTCGAAAGTTTAGAAAAAGATAAATATTACGAAGATGTAAAATCAGATTTTAAAAAGAATCAACGCGAATCTATTGTTGATGCCGCGATATCGGATGCCAAAGCGGGAAAAATCGGTGCAGGTAAAAAGAAATCACAATCTGAACAATATAAAGATACACGTACCGATGATGAAAAAGCAAAAGATTTAAAAGATAAAAAAGATGCCTATGACGAAGCCAAGGCCAAAGAGCAATCAACCGCAAATAAAATGTTGGGTGGATTGACGACTGCTGCAACTGGGTTGGGTGCTATGGAATTGATGCAAGGTTTATCAGAACAAAAAGCAGACGATGAAGCCGCCGAAGATATGGCGGCATATCTGGCGACTTTCCGTTGCACGTATGCCGGTGGTAAATCTGTCAAAGGTGGCGTGGAACCAATCGAATTACCCGGTGGCAACGATAAAACATTGATGGAATTGCGTAATGAATATATCCAATTAGCAGCCAGTTTAAAAGAACGCAAAGAATCATTAGGTATGAAACCCGGCATAGAAAGTGAAGAAATATTAGATAAAGCGGAAATGGGTTTATATGATGATGAAAACGTTGGTATAACGAAAAGCGTTTATGCATCACTTTATCGAGCCCAAACAGGTAATGCCGAAGATCAAGCCAAGATAGATGCAGACAAATCAAAATCAGAAAAACGTGTCAAAGGTGGCGCAATCGCGGCTGGCATTGGTGTTGTTGGTGGTATTGCCGGAAATGCTTTAATCAATGGTGGTTCTGACAAAGGTGGTGGTTTGTTAGATAAAGTCAAAAATTTGGTTGGCGATGATGAAAGTGGTGATTTGCTGGGTAAACTCAAAGACAGCTTTGGTGACGACAGCGAAGGCTTGCTTGACAAAGTCAAAGGTATCGTTGGTGACGACAAAATGTCAGACGTTATGCAAAACTTAGATGTCAGCAAATTAAAAGATTTAACCGGCGGAGATTTAACAAATGTAGACATTGACAATTTAAAGGGAGCTTTGGGGGATAATGCCAACATTTTGGACGGCATAGGACAATAATAATGGTTTAAAAAAACGCTCTGAGATTCAGAGCGTTTTTTATAGTATTACGAAAAAATTATTCGCTAACTGTTTCTTCTTTTGGTTCTTCTGCAACAGGTTCCGCTGCTTCTTCTGATTTTTCTTCAGATTTTTCAGCAACTTCTTCTGTTTCTTCTTCAACTTTCTTTGAACCAAATGTCAATTTTTTACCTGCAACCAATGCATCAATTTCATCTTGTGATTGGGCAACGTAAATTTTAACATCAACAATAACGTCTGGGTGCAAAGCAATCTTGGTATCAAATACACCCACAGATTTAATTGGGGAACCCAATAAAACCTGGGCAGATTCAACAGAAACACCTGCGATTTCTTTCAATGCACGTGCGATATCACGTGATGACACAGAACCGTACAATTGACCTGTATCACCCGCCTGACGAATCATATGCAATTTAGCGTTTTTAACTGCATCAACTTTTGATTCAGCTGCTTTCTTTGCATTTTCATGACGAGCAATCAATTCTGCCTTTTTCGCTTCAAACAAAGCCATATTTTCTTTTGTGAAACGCATTGCTTTGTTATTAGGTAACAAATAATTGCGTGCATAGCCAGTTTTTACATCAACAGCATCACCGATATTGCCTAATTTTGTAATTTTTTCTGTTAAAATAACTTTCATTTTATCTGTCCTTTTTTGTTAAAAAGTTAGAGATTATTAGCCTAAGTTATTGCGAACAAAAGGCAACAATCCCAAATGACGTGCACGTTTGATGGCTGTTGCCAATGCACGTTGATCTTTCTGAGAAACCCCAGATATACGAGATGGAACAATTTTTCCACGTTCAGATATATAATGTGACAACATTTTTATATCTTTGTAATCAATCTCTTTGTCCTTTAATGGATTAGATTTTTTACGATAAATTGCTGCACGAACTGCCATTATGCCACCTCTTCTTCTGTATTTTTCTTCATCATGACGGATGGTGTTTCTGATAATTTTTCAACACGAACATTCAAGAAACGAATAACATCTTCGTCAATACGGGAACGACGTTCCAATTCTGTGATTTGATTCCCAGGTAATTCGATATTCAACATAACATAGTGCGCTTTGCGATTTTTACGAATTACATAAGCCAGATTTTTCAAACCCCAAAATTCAGTGGATTTTACATCGCCACCTAATTCTTTGATGATTTCTGTGAATTTAGCCGCCTTTTCTTTGACCTGCGGTTCAGTCAAGTCCTGACGAAAAACCAGGACACTTTCATAAAAAGCCATTTTATTTCCTTTGGTTTAATCAGCCGGCGACCCCATGTCGTCAGCAGGAACAACCCAATTATGAAGATTTTTTACAAAAAATCAAGTATTTTTATACTATTACACTAAAATCAGATTAAATCTCTATTGACACATATTAAAAAATTTTACTATCATTCAATGTAAGAAGGGGTTTGCCACGTGAAAAAATTTCACAGAAATTTTAACATTATGTCCATGTTTACGGCACTTTTGCTGGCTGCCGTTATACTTTTTTGGCAAACTTTTATGAATATCGCGATATCTAATGTTGTATTGAATGGTGTTATCATTGGAACTACGATTTTTGGTATCGGGCTTTGTTTTGTGAAAATGTTCAAATTGTTGCCTGAATATAATTGGTTGCACGCCTATTTCAATGGAAAAAGATTACACCACGGCTTTGTTCCAAAATTGTTACGTCCTGTGGCTATGGTTGTTCATAATCGACACATAAATATGACAACAAGCGAATTGAATGAATTACTAGAATTGGTTTCTGTGCGCATAGATAATGAACGCGAATCTGTCCGTTATATCACAAATGCTTTGGTGTTTCTGGGACTTTTGGGAACATTTTGGGGACTGCTTTTGACACTTGGCGGATTTGCCCAAATGATTATGAATATAAATTTCGACAGCGAAACAGTTTTACAAACTATGCAAAATAACATGTCTGTTCCATTAGCAGGTATGGCAACCGCATTTACCAGTTCCCTGCTCGGCTTGGCAGGCAGTTTAATCGTTGGTTTCTTAGGACTGCAATTACAATTTGCACAAAATACGGTTATCCAAGATTTAACAGATTTTATGACCCAGTATGTATTGCAAGAACCAACTGTGACCGCAAAATCAATCGAATTAGTATCTAAGGCTCCTGTGACCGAAGCAGTTTACAGTACTATCACAGATATATATGATATATTCACAAAATCAGGCTATGAAATCTGTGATTTAATCAGAATTGATGGGAAACATCCTGCTGTTGTCGCCGCAGGCACAAATGAAAAACTATTTATCGGAACAACAAATGTTGATGATGAAATACTAGAAAGAATGTTAAAGCGTGTTGAATTATGCTTTGCAGACACACTGGATAAAATACCTATTGATGTACGCGTTTTATGCATCGGTGGCCAAAAGACACTGGGAAACGGCAAAATTCTTCACTTTACATCAACTGATGCGTTGGCTAAATATATGTCTGTGCGGAAAAATATTCGACCAAAGACCGATTTTGATAAAGAAACTTTTGATGCATACACTGAATATATAACAACAGCAATGGAATATTTATTCAAATCGCATCAATAAAACATAAAGAGAGAGGGAACAAATGTTAAACACAAGATTTCGCGAAAGAACAAGTGCATGGCCTGGGTTTGTAGATTTATTCTCAAATCTGGTAATCATTCTGATTTTTCTGTTGATTGTTTTTGTATTTTTATGGACAACTACTAGCGTGTTCAACAAAAATGCCGGTGCTCATAAATTGGCTTCATTAGAAGCACAAAGTCAACAACAGGCCGAACAAATTGCCAAGATGACTGTTGATAAAACCGAAGCAGAACAATTATTAGCAGCAGCGAAAGCAGCATTGGAAAACCAAGAAAACCAATTGATAAACAGTCAAACTCAACAGGAAAATTTAGCAAAAGCATATGAAGAAAAAATTGCCCAGATGGTTTTAGAACAGCAAATAATGCAACAAACTATTGAAGAAATGCAGGGGCAAATGCAACAACGTATGAATGAAATAACCAACCTGTTGAATATTGCAAATAATGAAAAGAAAGAAATGAAGCGTATTGAATCTGAACGCCACGAAATGCAGGATGATGTTATGGCGCGGAATGCCGAATTAACTACTCAAATAGAACAGTTAAATAATGAAGTTGCTAAATTGACAGCTGCATTAGATTCCGCAGAAGAAACCGCAAAAAAACAAGATGCAGAATATGTTGAAATGTCAAACCGTTTAAACAAAGCATTGGCAGATAAAGTCGCAGAATTGAGTTCAATGAATCAATATCAATCTGAATTCTATAAACAAATCAAATTGGCGCTTGGTGACAACGCAGGAATTAAACAAGACGGAGACCGTTTCATTGTCCCAAGTGATATTTTATTCCCAAGTGGTTCCTATACAATATCTGCAGACGGTCAAAAACAATTACAGATATTAGCAAATGTTATCAAAGATTTTGAATCCAGAATCCCAGATAATGTTGATTGGATTATCCGTGTTGATGGTCACACGGATAGCAAGAAAGTAAAAAATGGCACAAAAGGATACAAAAACAATATGGAATTATCCCTGTTGCGTGCAACGGCTGTGGTTAATGAATTGGTCAAAGATGGTGTATCTAAACGCCGTTTAATACCATCAGGCTTTGGCGAATTATATCCCGTGGCAAACGGTAAAACAGCCTCGGCATTGCAGAAAAACCGTCGCATAGAATTACAATTAACAAACAAATAATAATAAACCGACCAAACGGTCGGTTTTTTTGTTTTCATATTATTTTATATAATTTGTTGTATTTTCCCAAAATTCATACAACAACGCACGCGATTGTTCTAACATAGCCATTGATTGTTTTCTTAATTCGAAACCTTTTTGACAATTTTCAATCGCCGTGCGCAAACGCTTGGTTTTTATCATCAAATCATTTGTATCAGTAATTTGAGACAAAAGATCTGCACGTTTTTCTGCGTCTTGTTCTTTATTTAACTGCGTCATTATTTCAGCATATTTTTGTTCCGTATTTTCTTTTTGCATTTGTTCTAAATCTTTTTGCAACTGTTCAAGACGGAATTTAATGCTTTTAACACTGACATAATTATCTATATTTTTTGGATCAAAAATCATAGATAAATCGTCATCGTCTTTAACAGGAACCTGTTCTGTCGGCATAACCGTTTCTGGTTTAGCTTTGACCTCTTCAACAATATAAGGCCCCTTGCATTCTTCAACTTCTTCTTTGTTTGTTTCGTTTGTTGCAACTTTCCTTTTCTTTATTTGCGTTTTCTTATTTTGTTTTGCAGATTTTACTGGCTTAATTTTTTTATCAGAATTTGATTTATCTTTCACAGTAACAGATCTGCGGCCATCCAAAAACAACACTGTGAATTCTTTTAAATGAGTTATATCAAACAAAGCCTCTTCTTTGCCACGATGAACAAACCAACTTTCTATCACGTCTTTTGCTTCTGGATACTTTTTCAAAATTTTGCTTTTTCTGCGGTAAAAAGACACCACGTTGCAATTCAAATAATCTGCCAGTTCTTCAAGGGTCATATATTTGTTTTTATCATATTCACCTTTACTTAAACGTTCGTATTCATTAAAATGTTTCATAATAAACAACGTTCTAGTAGAACCTTTTTCTTTGACGAACCATTTTTGCACCTTATGATTTTTAGCTACAATACGCTTTTTCTGATCGTAAAAAAGTTTTATGTTATTGAATCCTAAGAGTTGTGATAATTCATCCAAAGTTAAATGTTCCGATGAATTATATTCTTCACAATTTTCGTTGACAGACAGTCTTTTATATTCATCAAAATATTTGGCTATGAAATAAACTCTTGTTCCTTTTTTGACGAACCAGTTTTCCACATAACCGTGTGCACTGACAATACGGTTTTTCTGGCTATATACGGCATCAAGACTTTTAACACCTAATTTTTCAGCCAATTCTTTAATAGACCATGTTTCACAATTTTCATCTTCTATATTATCTTTAATCACCGTAGATATATGTGGTCTGCGTTCAAAAATGTTTATAGATTCCATCAATTTATTTAATGCAGAAACTGCATTATCCCACAAATTGCCGGCCTCAAGAGATATTGACAAACCTTTCAAAGCCAACTGTTTTTCTTGTGGGACTTTGTCAATTGTTGCGATGCTACCTTTGATTTTGTCTATATTTTGTTCGATTATTTCAACATTTGGTTTTTCCATTTTTTGTGCTGCCTCTACAAGGCTTTTCAAAGTAGCAACATCTGATTTAGACATTTTATCTAAAACACTTAAAAAATCGTAACGTTGTGTTGACAGTATTGTCAAAATTCCATGCAAAATATATGGACAACGATATATATTGCCACCACGACCATAAAAGGTTTCTTTTACAAAAGTTTCAATAGTATCAACATTTGTCAAAAGTGTAACAGCAGCATCATCGTCCATATTAGTCAAAGCATAATAGACTTTGACAACAAATTCTCTACAGTCTTTGATTTTTCTATCAAAGTTTTCTTGCGTTTGATGTATTCTCTTGGTTTCACTTTTAGAAATGATTATACCTTGAGCCATTTTTTCCTCCGTTTTTTTATTTCACACTTAAGACATAATACAAAAATATATATTTGTCAAGTTATTTGTCAAATATTTTTAATATCAAAAAATTGGCATGTTCTATAAAAATTGTAGACAAATTATGTTTTATGTGTTACAACAAAGCTTGTTATGAAAGAAAAAACGAGGTAGATAATGGATAAATTTCAAATGTGCAGCGGTATTGTTTGTGCAGCCTATCACGCCGCAGATGGTCGTAATGTAGACATAGAACACTTTTTAATCAAAGAAACCGAATTAATTGCTGGCCTGGTTAAAGGCAACAAATGGGGAAAAAGTGACTATCTTTTGCATATAATATTTTGGACGTTGCGGGACAGAGATTGTTCAAAAATATTGAAAATTATGCCAAATGACAATATCAGTTTATTAAAAGAAGCTATTGCCGTGGCAAAACAACAAAAATACCCTAATACAGATGAAGCAAAAAAAATAAGCGAAGAACGTAAATACGTAAGTTTAAATCCTACTTTGCCGGTACACCAAAAATACAATAATAACATTATTCGCTTTTCTGCACTTATCAACATCAAAGTCGCTGATAAATGGAACACATGTGTCAAAGAATTGAACAAATGGGACAACGTAATAAACGGCAGAGAATCTGAAATTCAAATATCAGATACAAAAGAAAAAGAAACACCAAAAACCGTCCCTGCCCCACAACCAGAAAAAACTGTTATTGCTCAACCAACAGAAAAACCAATTGAAACCAAAACTGATAATTCTGAATTGTGGACAATGGAAGAATTGACCGATAAATTGGGATACAAAAAAACAAAAATACTTTCACATGCAAAAACTATGTGTGAACGGAAACACCCAGAAATCAAAGAAATGTTTGTTGTATCCAGAAAACATAGAAAACATCTTTTGTTCAAATCGGAATATTTTGAAGATTTTAAACAGTTACTGAAACGCAGAACAAAAACCATAAAACCAGAAAAGAAAGAAATCCAATCTGCCCCAGACAGTATTTTATGGGACACGGATAAATTAGCCAAAGAATTGGGATTAAAAGATGCTAATTCTTTTTATTGCAAAAAGACTCTTTTCTTAAAGAAGCACCCAGAAGCAAAAGAAACGGTAAACAGTTGGTTTGTTAAAAACGAACACAAAAGTGGCTATTCTTTCAAATCAGAACATTTTGAAGATTTAAACCAATTGATGAATTTCCGCAAAACAGTGTTTACCGACGCCACCTATGTGGATAACGAAGAATTATGGCCTGTGTCATTATTGGCAACGAAATTAGGCTTTAAAAGCCTTAGTTCGTTCTATCAAAAAAGAAAAACTTTCTTGAAAGCACATCCAGAATGTACAGAACAATTAAACGGTTTCTTCCGCAGCAAAAACGGAAAAAGAAACTTTTTATTCAAAGCAAAACATTTTGATGAATTGCAAAAAATGATATCATTCCGCACAATAACAGAATCAGACGCCGTCGCGATCGAAAACAATAAATTATGGACCACAGAACAATTGGCACATAAATTAGGGCTTAAGAACAAAGGTGGCTTTTTTGGAAAGCGCACTAGATTGTTAAATCAACACCCTGAATATCGCGCTTTGTTGCAATCATGGTTTGTAAAAAACAATGAATATTTTCAATCAGAACATTTTGAAGAATTGAAACAATTGTTTGCAGCCAATGCATCCCCTGCCCCTAAGAAAGCAAAACAAATATCGGATATGGTTAGCATAGAAGGCTTGAAAACATATCTTGCGAAACTGACAAAAATGTGTGATTTTGCAATCAAAGAAAAAGATGCAGCCCAGGCATCTTATGACGATTTAAAACAAAAAGCCGACATTGAAAAAGAAAAAATAGAAAGCGCATCCAAACAAGCAGAACAAATTCAACATTTAATCGAAACTGTTAACAATTTGTTAAACGAATACGACCAGGCAGAAGATGATTTGCATGCTGCCCAAGAAAAGTTTAATAAAAAACGGATGCAAATAAACGACTTTTTACAGCAATCTGTCGATATACCAGAAAAATAAATAAACGTTTTTGGCTTGTCACACAAAAACTTATGCAAAGTGTGGCAAGCTTTTTTTACTACTTTACATTGAGATATGAAAACGTTCTTTTTGAAAAAAATAAATACTTGTCTATATTTAATATGACACATATTAAACAATGGGGAGAATATGAAAAAAATATTGTTGGGTTCAACGTTGTTGCTGGCAAGTTGCGACAGTTATTACAACACTGCACATTCAGATGTCTATTTAACAACTAATACTGGTCTGGGACAAAAAATCGGAGAAGTATCGTTTATGGATACACCCTCAGGACTTTTGATAGATGTTGATTTACAACACTTACCCCAAGGCGAACATGGTTTTCATATACACGAAAAACCAGATTGTGGCGTGATGGCAGATGCCCAAGGAACCCCAAAGCCGGCATTAAAAGCCGGCGGACATTACGACCCCGATAAAACAGGACATCATATGGGACCAAACAAACCAAATGGCCACAAAGGCGATTTACCTGTTTTAACCGTTTCACCGGACGGCACAGTAAAAACATCTTTTACAGTTAAAAATCTAAAAGTCAAAGAAATTAAAAATCGCTCAATCATGGTTCATGCGGGTGGCGATAACTATAGCGATGAACCTTTGCCACTTGGTGGCGGTGGCGCACGTATTGCCTGTGGAATAATCAAATAATTTTAATTTGTATCAACCCGTTAAAAAACATAATAACAATTTACATTAACGGCATGATTTCCGGCGTTTGTTGTGTTTTTGATAATATGCAGTCAATATAAACACTGTCATATTAGAAACCAAATCAAGCGTAGCAATAAATATAACCCCTATTTCAGGAGATTTTAATAACACATAACCCAAATAAGATAAATCTGTAGTAATCCAAAACAGCCAAGACATCAAACTTAAATCGTCAGCACGTTTAGTTCTTAATATCTTGACTATTTGGGGTATACAAGCAATCAACTGTAAAATAGTATAAATTGACAAACAAACCAAAGCGATTATTTCTTTCATTATCACCCTCCTGCTTGAAACAAAGGAATTATATCATAAAAAGTTTAAAAACATATAAAAAATATGTAAGAGCGAGAGATTGGCTCGGCATAAATGCCTGCGCCGCAACCGAGACGATTTTTTGCTACGCTTAAGCTCGCAAAATCTACTTGTTGTCGAACCTGGCAACTTCGTTGCGATGTATCAAACCCAAATTTCGCAACGACAGAAAATTAAAACCGACCCAAAAGGTCGGTTTAAATTTTCTGGTCGGGGCGAGAGGATTCGAACCTCCGACACCTTGGTCCCAAACCAAGTACTCTACCAGACTGAGCTACGCCCCGAAGGCACGAACAATTATAACTTTATTTTTATAAATTGCAAATATATTTTTAAGAATATTTTATTTTATGCTTGTTTATTTTTTGCAAAATCTTTAAAATTATGGGTATGGGGAAAAAGGCATTTTTATTTTTTATATTGATAATCACAACGGTTTGCCCGGTATTTGCCGCATCTGAAACGCCGGATCGTTTTATAAACAAATCTTTGTATAACAATGTTTATCCGTCTACTTTGAATACAAAATCAAATAACGGAATGAAAACGGTTCAGGCATCCAAGACAAATCCTAATCCTGGCGTTCCAAAGGGAAATCGTCGTGTTGTAAAACGCAAAAATATTGCGCGCGCTGCGGCGACACCTGCTCAACCGTCACAATCAAGAACTACAACAGCTAATAATGCAGCACAAAGACGGCCTGTGGTTCCACGTTCAAACACCGCACGTGTTGGGACTCAGACTGCCACGGCATCACGCAATCAAACGGCCACTGCACGAACACAAAATGCTAAGCGCAAAGTTGTTGCGCGCAGCGCAACTAATGTAAAACGCAATCGTTCTGCCAGCATAATACGTAACACATCCGTTTCTTCGGCGACAAAAACTAATTTAACCTCTCAGCAATGTTTTGCTAACTACAAAGAATGTATGGATTCATATTGCGAACGCAAAGATACTGCATATAATCGTTGTTTTTGCAGTGCTAAATTGGCACAAATTGATTCAAAATATCAAAACAAAATTGATTCTTTGATTCAACAGATTATAAAATTGAAATATAACACCAATGCCACAGATGCAGAAATAAAGGCATACTGGGATGAAACCGTTGGTATGTATACTCAAACGAATCCATGGACAAACATAGATAATGCTTTGGATATAAATTGGGCCGACACCGAAAGTCGTGTTCGCGGTCAAAACGCGTTTACATCTGGGCATACATATTGCGTGAATCATTTACGTTCTTGTTCTTATATGACAACAAATATGCGTGATGCATATAAATCAGAGATTGAACGTGATTGCGCAACTTATGAAAAAGGCCTTGAAAAGATTCAAATGACCGCAGAAAGCGTTATCGCAACATACAAATAATAATTATCTGTTTTTTTCACAATTTAAATTGTGTTCGTATATATTGCGGGCTAAATCATCACTGATAACATCCCAATCTTGTGCACGACCATAAATTAAATCGCAATTACACAGTAAATTATTCTGCGATGGAGTATTTATCGTGCAAGATGCGACGAATATCGCCCACCCCAGTTTTATAAACGATTTCATGAGTAGTCCTTTTGTTGATAATATTTTGTTTTCGAACATGTTGAATTTGTTCTAAATTTTCTTGGGCGATTTTGGCACGACATTTTGCATCGGCGACATTGGCACCATAAAAATAAGCACCACAAATAACGATGCCAAAACCAAATAATAAATATATTTTATTCATCAAAGTTTCCTTTTTATTCTTGTGTAAAAAAATTAGTTTTGATAAAATTAATCTGTCGGAAAGTTTTTTTCTGATGGGGTGTAACGACCCGTATCAAACAGCGTCTGGGAATATTACTCAATATACCGGACGATAAAAATCTCCAACTATGTCATTGGTTGGAGGGGCTGCCGAATATATTGAATAAGGCCCACAATTTTCTGTTTGAATTGTCGTTAACCTCCAACCACCTGAATTGTTTTCGGTGGTTTTTTGTTGTCGTGATACCAAAGAAAACAACGGAGGGAAAAATAATATTGACGCAATTATTTAAAATCTTTGTGAATATGTTCACCATATGCGTCATGTTTATTGGTGTTTCGCATGCATGCGAAACAAACGAAATCGATGTACTGGGTGATGGGACACAGTGTGAAATATCGAAATTTGAAATAACCACAACAAATTTGAGTGCAAATACAGAATTCCGATTTTACATGTCAGCATCTGGAACTTTTTACGTTGATTGGGGTGATGGCACTGTTGATACGATCACACGAACGGATACAACCGAAACGTTATATAGTCATACATTTGCGACATCTGGTGTAAAAACAATTAGATTTGGCGGATTGGCAACGGGATATACAAGTTTAAGTGAAGCAGCAATCAGGTTTGGCAATGATGAAGCAACATCATCCAAAGTTGCTACAATTCATGGCTCTATTGGGCAAATAATGTGTACATTGGGAAATAGTGCTCGTAGGCAACCAAAATTTAAACAGACATTTTCATATACACAAATAACTAATATACCAGAAAATTTATTTTCAGGAGTGTATGGTTTTGGATATAAATTATTTGATGGAACTTTCATGTTTTCACACATAACATCTATACCAGAGAATTTGTTTATAAACATATCTGGTGCCGGGGGGGATACCTTCATAAGAACATTTCTAGGATGTTCACTATTGACATCGATACCATCTGGTTTATTCAAAAATATTTCTCAAGGATCGGGTTATAATTTTTATTCGACTTTTCAGGGCTGTGCATCCTTAAAATATATTCCAGAAAATTTGTTTGCTCATGTTAAAGCTGGTCCTTACCTTTTTATGGCTACATTTAAAAATTGCACTAACTTATCTGGCTATATTCCACCATCGTTATTCACACCATTAAATAATTCTAGCCAATATCCCATAAATATGATGAATGATACATTTGCCGGAACTAACCTTGCGACCAGTTGTCCACCGGGGACGGTGCAATATATAACCGGATATGAAGATTATTGGGACGGGCATGTTTCATGTGTTGATGAAAATTTGGTCTGTGATGCCGGCGAATATTTGCCGGCACATGGGTATCGATGTGAAACATGTCCCGAAAACAATTATTGTAGTGGTGGAACATATCCGTATAGTGAAACCATAACCAGTGGTGCAACACAATGTCCAAATAATTGGTATTCACCAAGTGGCATGTCATCTGTTGCACAATGTGGTCGTATATTACATTTGGGCGATGATGTAGTCTATTTGCGTAATGTGAAAAAGACAACACCGTCATTAACTATCAAGGTTGGTGATGATATATTCTATGGCAATATGACGACAAATAATGTTGTAATGCACAATGGTGCAACACACAGGTTAAAGATACGATTTAATGATACTACGTATTCGGTTTATGATGATACGGTAGAACCGTAACCCCCATCCGGCTATCGCCGCACTCCCCCAATGGGTGAGAACTAAAATATTCCGCCCCTTTTTTGGGGGGACCACGTAATGGTGGCGGGGGTTACCTTCCGTCCTTCGGACGTATTCCCCCGTTGGAACAGAACAAAAAATCCGCCATTTTGGCGGACTTTTTTTACTGATTCATTGAATTAAAGAAATCTTCATTCGTCTTGGTTAGACGCAATTTATCCAACAAGAATTCCATTGCTTCTAATGTCCCCATTGGATTTATTATGCGACGCAAAACATACATCTTTGATAATGTGTCTTTGGATACCAATAAATCTTCCTTACGTGTTCCGGACTTGGTAATATCAATAGCCGGATAAACACGTTTATCAGACAATTTTCTATCCAAAATAATTTCACTGTTGCCCGTTCCTTTGAATTCTTCGAAAACAACTTCGTCCATTTTGGAACCTGTATCAATCAATGCAGTAGCAATAATAGTCAACGACCCACCACCCTCTATATTACGGGCGGCACCAAAGAAACGTTTTGGACGTTGCAATGCATATGCGTCAACACCACCAGTTAAAACTTTACCACTAGATGGAACAACGGTATTATATGCACGACCTAAACGAGTAATAGAATCAAGCAATATAACAACGTCTTGGCCTGCTTCTACCAAACGTTTAGCCTTTTCAATAACCATTTCCGCAACCTGAATATGACGTGTTGCAGGTTCATCAAATGTAGATGAAATAACTTCGCCACGAACACTGCGTTGCATATCAGTCACCTCTTCCGGGCGTTCATCAATCAATAAAACTATCAATTTAACATCTGGATAATTAGTCGCAATCGAATGTGCAATGTTTTGCAACATAACAGTTTTACCGGTTCTGGGCGGTGCAACGATAAGCGAACGTTGACCCTTACCCGTTGGGGAAATTAAATCAATAACACGTGCAGATAAATTGCGTCCTTTGTCTGTATCATCAACAACTTCCATTTGCAATTTTTCATCTGGATAAAGCGGTGTCATATCATCAAACGAAATACGATGACGCAACTTTTCAGGATCGTCCCCATTAACACGTTCAATCGTTTCAAGCGCAAAATAACGTTCTGATTCATTTTGTGGCGCTTGAATTTGACCTTCTATATAATCGCCTGTTTTCAATCCATATTTTTTGATTAAATTTGGTGATACGTATAAATCATCTGGACCCGCCAAATAATTACTTTCTGGGGCGCGTAAAAAACCGAAGCCATCCGGCATACGTTCTAACACACCATCACCAATTAAAACAACTTTGTCATCAGCCGCATAAACGCGCATAACCGCAAAACGCAACTGTTGAACATTTAACTGAGCAGGATTTTCAATCCCCATATCTTCTGCCATCTTCAACAACTGTTGAGGCGACTTTGTCTTTAATTCATTTACATGCATAAAAAAACCTTTTTTGGAAATCGCAACTGAAGAATTTCAGTGCTTTGTGCTTTATATTATAACAAACCCGAGAAAAAAAGTCAAGTCACCTAATATTTGCAACCCGACAAACAACGAAAACGACAAAAAACAATGTTGTTAAAGTCCAACATTGCTGTGTGCATCAACACCATATTCAGCCAAACGTTTGTTAATATCAACTTTTTTCATAACGTTTTCTTGGCCTCTCCCAAATAATGGTTTTTTGTCAATCATATTTTTTACCTTTTTCACTAACACTTTATGGTAATTTCAGGCAAAATATACCAAACAATTCTTTTTTGTCAAGTAATTTTTACCAACCCACAAAGTTTTTTATTCTACATCTTCTTCATCTATACAGTCTTCACAAGAATCATCGTCTTCAGAATATTCTTCAACAACGATTGGTTGTTCTGGCCGTGCTTTTTGTTGTTCTGTAAAGTGCACTTCCTTAACAACGCGAACACGACGATTTTCAGCATTCGGCGTATTATTTGGTGTTGGCACTTTCAGATCTTCTTCACCTGCAGACACTGCAATTATCTGCGATGATGGAATCCCATATTTTATCAACATCTTTTGAACTGCTTCTGCACGACGTCCACCAAGTGCGTAATTATAATTGCTGGACCCAGCGGTATCTGTATGCCCAACCACAGAAACCTTTATGTTTTTGTTTGCTTGTGTTGTGCTGGCCAATTTTTTAATCAGTTCTTCATATTCTGGTTTTATCGTTGCTTTATTAAAATCAAATCTGATTTCAAAGATTTCTTCCATAACATGCTGTTTTGGTTCCAAAGGAATTTGTTGTACTTTTATAATAGTCTTTTCGTTTTTATTCGTCACCGTGGTATTTCCCATACCGTCCAGACGTTTATTTATCGCCAACAAATCAGAACGCATAGCCATCATCATATTTATAAATTCTTCACGAGAAACAAATTCGTCGCGAACCTCTGGTTTTGGAGGTTCTGGCAATTCATGTTTTACAATGACTTCACGTGGCAAATCTAATTTTTCTTTATCATCATCATCTTTGATGATAATTTCTTCCCATTCACCATCAACACTACGAGCCCCAGAAGAATCAACACCATAAATATTCTGATTAAATACCAACTGTTGTGGCTGGGTTTGAGATGCAACAGTCTGTACAGGTGCAGCAGGCACAGGGACAACATGGACCAAATTGGACGGAATGTTCACATTATTAACAATAACCAAACCATCGCGCGCACGCGTTGAACCAGACATGGCAGTTAAACTGCTGGTTTCTGGATAATATTGTTCAGAAACCTGATTCACAGGAACAGCGGCGGCATTACTTTGTTTTTGTTCCGTCTTTGCCACCACAGGCGCAACAGAATTCCCACCTAAACAATCATCCAAAGCTTTAATTGTCGCAAAGAAACGCTTTTTGCATTCATTGGCAGTTGCAGTTTGACCACTAGCAGCTGCAGATATCCAACAATCAAATTTCGCCTGACTTTCCGCTGCTAATTGAGGTTGTAAATTCAAAGCATCACTTTTCAACGTTTCCATCAATCTAATATAAGCATTATTGATTTCAAAACTTTCATCACTAGAACTTATTTTCCAATTATCCAAACTTTCTGGAAAAGGATGTTCACCAGAGAATGCACCCACAGCTTTTTGCGCGAACAATTCACCGATATCTGGATAACCACTCGTTCTCGCATTATAAATAGCATAAGAACGATAGTTCATCGCCAATTGATTCAAGAAAGAATCTTTATGCGGCGCACTATAAACATCCAAGCGTTCAACATAATCAACAGTCGGAGTTTCATATATTTCTTCACTACTACGAGTTCCCGCGCACCCAGAAACAATCAACGCCAGCACAACGACAGAAGACAACAACGAAAATCTATTTTTCATCATAAAATTCCTTTCCTTAATCAATCTAATTTTAATTATATATATTTTTCAAAATCGAGTAAAGCGAAAAACAAACATAATAGGATTAAAAAAACTATTTATTTAACAGTTGTCCACCAACCTGCTGCAAAGTTGGCAACATAGATTGAATATTTCCATTGCCACCCATTGATGACACAGCTTGAAGAACAGCCTCGGTTCCAGACGCACCAGATTTTTGACCAACACCACCCAATGCTTCCATAACAAAATTGCTTACCAACCCAGCCTTAGCCAACGCAACTTTGGCTGGCGCACAATGTTCAGCGTTTGCTTTCAATTTTGCTACTTTGCTGGCTTCCGATTTAGTCAAATCTGCTTCGCTAAATGGAATCTTGTCTAAAATAGTATAAAGATTAGACACTGTTTCACAATTCTGTTTCTTTTTATTACTATTGTCAGAGCAAATTTGGGTACTACTGGCCTTTGGAAAATCTTTCCAAATTTTATCTGTATCACTATTGGACGCAAACAATTCATAGCATTCTTGACCTTTGTCCGCAGTACGCATAAATTCAGCATAACCATTGGATCTATCGGTGTCAGAACACGCACTGATTCCATACACAGCACCCTTGGCATCTGTATCATCAATTTTTGCCCACTCTTTGACCAAATCATTTACGATTCGTATATCTTCACTACTGGGCGTACAATCAGCCGTCAATTGTTTAGTCTGGTTTTGTAAATTTTTTACACCACCAACCAAGCTTATAGCTGTTGGTAATAAGCTGGTTGCAGAATCCATAGTTGTTGTTTCTTGTTTACTAACAGACGAAGCTTTCTTAACATTTATTGCCCCCATGGCAACCATGGGCGCCAAAAAAACATTCAACATAATCAATATTGATATTTTTTTCATTCTCTGCCTCGTTGTTGTATTATACCACAAAAAAAACATTATATAAATATAAAAATTGCATTTTTGTTTTGAAACATATAAACTTGTGATTATGACACAAGATCGTCGCAATTTTATAATTATATCTAAACATAAACGCCTAATGAGATTATGGCAATTTTTCTTCACAGGCTGGGGTATGGTTATGATAATCGTTTTGGTCGCGGCATCTTTGTTCACAAAGCAGATTTTATGGACACCAATTACCGCTATAAATATGCGCGACATTGTTTCCAACCAATTTAAAATGACCAATGCTAATTTTACTGGCACCGACAAAGATAATAATCCATATAAAATTCATGCCGTGTCTGGATACAAAGAATACAACAAAAAAGATATAATATTTCTTGAAAAACCGTCCGGAACAATTACGCGTTCGACAGACAAGGGACTAAGAACGGATGATGTTTCTGCTGACAAAGGAGAATTTTATACAAAAGATAAAACTCTTATACTTATTGGCAATGTCCATGTCGATTCCAGCACTGGCGACAAAGTATTAACAGATAAAATGGTGTTAAGATTATGATAAAAAAATCAGTATTACGTGTTGAACATTTATCAAAAAGTTATGGCAAACGTGTTGTGTTGCGCGATATATCTATGATTGCCAACCAGGGTGAATCAATCGGGCTGTTGGGACCAAACGGTGCAGGAAAAACAACTGCGTTTTATTGTATCACGGGACAATTGGCGGCATCTGGCGGTCAGATATTTTTGAATTCCCAAGATATAACACATCTGCCGTTTTATCAACGCTCGCGTTTACACATTGGATATTTACCCCAAGAAAACAGCGTATTCCGTGGCTTATCTGTCGAAGATAATATTATGGCAATATTAGAAGTGGTCGAACCAGACCGTAAAAAACGCGTTGAAAAATTAAATGCCTTGTTAGACGAATTTTCAATTTCTTTTTTACGCAAAAGTCCTGCTACATCTTTGTCAGGTGGTGAACGTCGCCGTGTTGAAATTGCACGTGCGTTGGCAAATGATCCTAAATTTATATTGCTAGACGAACCTTTTGCAGGTATCGACCCTATTGCGGTCAACGAAATTCGTGAATTGGTTTCCCAGTTAAAAAACAGGGGGCTGGGTGTAATTATAACCGACCACAATGTCCGTGAAACCTTGGGTATTACAGACCGCAGTTATGTTTTACACGATGGTCAAATACTTAAACATGGGACAACTGATGAAATTGTCAAAGATGAAATGGTTAAAAAAGTTTATCTTGGCGAAAATTTCACCATGTAAAAAATTTCAAAATAAATAACAAACAAAAAAAGAAAAAGGAGACAAAATATGTTTGCTGTTGATAAAATTCGCGCTCGTCAAATTATGGATTCGCGCGGTAATCCAACGATTGAATGTGATGTGACATTATCTGGGGGGGCGTTTGGACGTGCATCTGTCCCATCCGGGGCTTCGACTGGTTCTTTTGAAGCATTGGAATTACGTGACGGTGGTTCACAATATATGGGCAAAGGCGTTTTAACAGCAGTCAAAAACGTAAATGAAATTATTGCCCCTGCTCTGATTGGTATGGATGCTGAAAACCAGACAGAAATTGATGAAAAAATGTTAGCATTGGATGGAACACCAAACAAAGATAAATTAGGTGCAAATGCTATTTTATCTGTGTCATTAGCTGTTGCACGCGCAGCTGCAAATGCAAAGCACATCCCGCTTTATAAACACATTGCTAATATTTTCGGTGAACCAAATCCACATGTTTTACCACGTCCAATGATGAACATCATCAATGGCGGTGCGCATGCAGATAACGGTTTAGATGCCCAAGAATTTATGATTATCCCAAATGGTGCGGCAAATGAAGTCGAAGCGATTCGTATGGGTTCTGAAATTTTCCATAATTTGAAATCAATTTTAAAAAAATCAAAACACAGCACAAACGTTGGTGACGAAGGTGGCTTTGCTCCAAATTTCAACACTTGTCGTGAAGCATTAGATACTATCATAGATGCGATTCGTGCGGCAGGTTATAAACCAGGCGAACAAGTTTCAATTGGATTGGATGTCGCATCTTCTGAATTTTTCAAAGACGGTGTTTATAATTTTGAAGGCGAAACAAAAACATCTGATGAAATGATTGAATTTTATGAAAAATTGATTTCTGATTATCCAATTATTTCAATCGAAGATGGGTTGGCCGAAGAAGACTGGGACGGTTGGAAAAACTTGACCGATAAAATTGGCGACAGATGTCAACTGGTTGGCGATGATTTATTCGTGACAAATCCGATTCGTTTAAAGAAAGGTATTGACAATGGCGTTGCTAATGCAATACTTATCAAAGTAAATCAAATTGGTTCTTTGACAGAAACACTGCGTGCAATCAAAATGGCCAAAGATGCAAAATATGGTGTCGTCATTTCTCACCGCAGCGGTGAAACAGAAGACACGACTATTGCTGATTTAGCAGTTGCTACGAATGCAGGTCAAATAAAAACAGGTTCAATGTCCAGAACCGACAGAATGGCAAAGTATAACCAATTGATGCGCATCGAAGAAGAATTAGGAAACGACGCAACGTATGGTAAATAAAATGTTGATGGGAATAAATATTTTGATGCTAGTAAAATACACAGTTGCAATTTTGCTTTTTTTGTGTGTTTTATTGGCACCTGCATATCTGGCCGTTGTGAATGACCGCGATAAACTTGATAGAATGCGCATAAGATGCGGTTCGTTATTGTTTGGATGGTCTTTCATAGGCTGGTTTTATGCATTGTTTGTTTCATCAAAAAAATAAATTTATTCCAAAAATACTTGTTTTCAAATAACCACCAAAACGATGGTTATTTTTTATATAAACAAATAAAAAAAACACCCGGTAATGGGTGGCAAAATTTCCTTTGGTGGGGGAATCCAGTCTACTTAACTTAGGGATTAAGCTGTTAATAGAGCGACCAAATTCCTCCACCAAAGGAACCTTTCGACACGAATTATAGCACTATTTAAGAAAATAATGCCAGAAAAAAATCACTATATTTATTCATATCTTAAACTATCAATCGGATTTAATTTTGCCGCTTTGATTGCAGGCACAACACCAGATACCAAACCAACAACCACTGCAACTGATATAGACACTACAACCGGCCATATACTGAATGGAACATTATAATGTAAAACAAAACGACCTATGCCTTGCGACAAACCAACACCCAAAATCAATCCGAACATAGAACCAATGAAAGATATCATTATAGATTCAGATAAAAATTGGGTTATGATTGTACGTTCTTGTGCACCAATCGCTTTACGAATACCTATTTCACGAGTCCGTTCTGCCACTGATACCAACATCATATTCATAATACCAATAGAACCAACCAACAACGACACTGCCGCAATAGCTATCAACAACAAAGTTAAATAACTTGTGACCGTATTCATTGTTTCCATTACTTGCTTCATATCTGTAATTTGAAAATCATCAGCATCAGAATCTTTCAATTTATGATTCCGACGCAAAAGCGATGTTATCTGGTCAATAACAATATTATTGTCTGCATCTTGATACAATTTAATAGATATCATTTGAACAGAGTTAGGAAATCTTGAACCGCTCATTCGTTTTTTCAATGTAGTCAACGGAACAATAACCATATCATCCATCGATGACATTCCTGAATCTCCTTTGGCCTTAGTCATACCGATAATCGTAAAAGGTGTATTACGAATACGAATAATTTCACCAACTGGATTTTTTGGTAATCCTAATTCTTCGGCTGTATCCGGGCCAATCACTGCATACGTTGATGCATTACGAACCGCAGACATATCAAAAAACGCACCATATTCCATTTCAATATTTTGTACAATCGTATAACCTGGATATACACCAACCATAGATGTTGCCCAATTTTTATTTCCATAAACAATTTGTGCAGATCCATTTTCCACAGGACTAACTGCTGCCACATCTGGTAATTTACCGATATCTTCGGCATCGCTTATTTTCAATGTCATACGATTTCCAGAACGCACCCCTGCAGTTTGCGCAGCACCTGCACGCACCATCAAAGTATTTGTTCCTAATGATGAAAATTGGTCTGTGATTGATTGCTGGACTGTTTCGCCCACAGCCACCATTATAACAACCGCCATAATACCAATAACGATACCCAACACGGTCAAAAATGACCGCATTTTGTTACCACTGATTGAAAGCCACGATTCATGGACAATATCATAAAACTTCATTTCTTACGTGCCTTTTGTTCAGATTTTATCAACACAGATTCACTTTTTGGCACAACACCATCATATACTATGCGGCCATCATAAATATGTATTATGCGATTCGCATATTGTGCAATTTCAAATTCATGCGTAATCATTACTATGGTTATGCCCATCTCTTTATTTAACTTTTTAAAAAAGCGCAAAATTTCATTACCCATCTTAGAATCTAATGCACCTGTTGGTTCGTCCGCCAAAATAATTTTTGGGTTTCCTGCCAATGCACGAGCAATCGCAACACGTTGTTTCATTCCGCCTGATAATTGCGTTGGTAAATAAGTTTCAAAATTTTCCAACCCAACCAATTTTAACATTTCTCGTGCTTTATTTTCTCTTTCTGAAATTGGCATTCCACGATACATTAATGGCAACATAACATTGTCCAAAATATTCCGCTTAGGCAACAAATTAAAGTTCTGAAAAACAAAACCAATATACTCATTTCTGACACGTGCCAATTCATCTGGCAACAACGTTGTCACGTCTTCACCATATAATTCATAAACACCGGACGTTGCTGTATCCAGCGCACCTATGATATTCATACATGTAGATTTTCCAGAACCCGAAGGTCCCATAATCGCAACAAATTCCCCAGATTTTATGTCAAAAGTATTATCAAACAAAACCTGTTGTTCACCACCTATTTCCAATGGAAAGGATTTACAAATTTTTTTCATAGAAATTACTGGTGGTTGCTTCATCATATCAATCCTCATTAACGTCGTCCACCACCACCTGGACCACCCATCATACCGGCATTACGTTGAGTTGATTTTTTAGCTTTGGATGTTTGTCCAACATAACCAACTATGATTTTATCCCCCTCTATAATTTCGTCTGAAATAATCTGTGTTTCTGTCGCTGTCACTAAACCTTTGGTATACGGAACAAAAACAACATCTTTGTCACGTTTAATTGCCAAATGACTTTCAGGTTTTATATCCCCATTTGGCACATCAACAATACCATCAAACGAACGTAATAAAAATCCAGAATTTTGTGCTTTCCATGTATCTTTTGCAGCATCAATAATAATCGTCACAAATGCGGTCATTCCTGGCATAAGACGTAAATCTGAATTATCAACATCAATCACCACAGTATAAACAACAACATTTGATGTCATTGTTGGTGACAAACGAATTTGACGCACAGACCCATCAAATACTTGATTTGGATACGCATCCACGGTGAATGTCACTGCTTGTTTTTCTTTGATAACACCAATATCAGCTTCGGATACAGATGTTTCAATTTGCATCTTTGTTAAATCTTCGGCAATTTCAAATAAATCAGGTGTTTGAAATGATGCCGCCACTGTTTGACCTTTATCTACTTTGCGAGAAATCACAGTTCCATCAACCGGCGAAACAATAGTCGCATAACCTAAATTTGTCACCGCTTTGTCATATTGCGATTGAGCACGCACCACCGACGAATTTGCCTGTTCGTATTGTGTTTTTGATTGTTCCATTTCCGAACGAGCAATAAAGCCATCCGCAAACAAAGATTGATTACGCTTAAATTCACTTTCTGCATAATCACGTTGTGATATAGCAGAATCTAATGTTGCCTTGGCTTCGTCCACAGATGCCTGTAAAACAGACGGTTCTATTTTCAATAATTCTTGTCCCTTTGTCACACGAGAATTGTAATCAACATACAATTCTTGAATAGTACCTGAAACCTGGGAACCAACACTAACCGTGTTCAACGGCATAATTTCACCCGTAGCAGTCACAACTTGTGAAATATCCCCACGCAATATATCCACCGTCACATAATTTTTGACTGGATCTTTTTTTGCCCGACCAAACATCATAAATCCACCAACGGATAAAATAATAATTATAGCGACCAAAAATTTATGACGTAAAAACCAATTTCTTTTTCGTTTAGTCATCTATGTTCTCCTGTAATTCAGATTTCAAATCACCGATAGCCAACGCAACCGCAGCACGTTTTACAAATAAATCATATTTCGCGGCATTATGCTGATTTTGCGCATTTATCAATTCAGACTGTGCCGTTTGCCAATCAAGCATTGTGCTACGTCCAACCTTGTACATTCCAGATGTCACACGTTCGCTTTCTTTGGCAGACTTTAACAACGCTTCGGTTTGAGTCAAAACATTACGTGCAGTTTTATAATTTTGATACGCAGTGAATACATCCATCATCGCCGCATTTGATGTCTGTTGTTCGTTATATTTTGCACGTTCATAATCTGCCTCTGCTGCGCGCAAACCATACATATTCGCAAACCCTGCAAATATCGGCATAGATGCACGAATTCCAATCGAACCATTTGTTTTATTAGATTGGAACATTCCCGATGTATCTGTTTCGTTCCACGACACCGACCCGGTCGCAGAAATAGACGGTAAATTTTTCAAAAACGCACTATTTCTTTTATGCCATGCCGCATCTTTGTTCGCACGTGCCTTTAATAAATCGGGCCTTTTTTCACGTGCAATTTCAATCAATTTATCAATATCTTCTGTTTCCGCATCTGCGCCAAAACTGGATGACATATCGGCAATTTTAATATCCTGGTCTGCGGGGAAAGAAAGTTTAGTCAACAATGTAGCCTTGGTAATTTCACGATTATTTTTTGCACGTTCCAAAGTCAACTTTGCACTGGCCAATGTTGTTTCAGATTTATATACGTCTGCTTTGGCTACTGCACCAGCCTTGAATTTCTTAGATGCCATATCCGCGGCATTTTTTGCAACTGTCAACGCTGATTCCGCAGCACTTACATCCGCATCCGCTTTTAACAATTCATAATAAGAACCAACCAAACCATAAACAAAATTTTGCACAGTTTCACTGTAATCAAAACCTGCAGCATGATACGTTTCAATCAATTGGTTCATATCTGCGGTTCTTTTCCCAAAATCAAAAATCAAATACGATGCGGAAATAGATGCACCATAATTCCAATTATAATTTTTGTTTATTGTATTTTCGCTTTGCGCAAAATTTTTATTTACTTTAGCCTCAGCCGAAACACTGGGTAAATAATTTGAATAGCCTGCGTTTTTATTAAAATGAGACGCCCGCAAAGATTGATATGCCGCCGCAGTTTGCGGATTACGGCATAGGCCTAATTCAATAACATCCTGCAAAGATTGTGTTGTTTCTGGTGTTGTTCGCATTGTTTCACAATCAGATGCACCAAATGCAAACATCGGCATCAATGCAAACAAAGCAACAAATACAAATTTCATAAAATCTCTCCTACAAGATATGATATATATCCTATCAAACACCCTAAATTTTTGCAATAAAAAATTGATTTACAACTACATTAAACTTCAACCATTATACAAGCAAAAAATATTGACAAATACAAATTGTGTATATATACTTTCAGTAAAGAGGTATATCAATGACAATAAATATTTCAGAATCTGATTTTAAACGTTTTGCCACGGTTTTTATGAATTTGCCAATACATGTTATGTTCAATACAACATATTGGTGCGACAATGAATGTCCGCATTGTCATTACAGTTGTTCAAAATCTAATGATTTGCACAAAATACTGCCAGAACAAGACATAGAATATTTTTTATCTGAATTTAAACAATTAAAAACAGACATAGACAGCATTGCCTTTTCAGGTGGTGAAATTACGTCCATAGAAGATTTTCAACCAAACTATATTGCCAGAAACGCTTACCGTTCTCTGCTTTGCGGATTTTGGACAACTGTTATGACGAATGGTTCATGGATAAATAAACCAAACGCAAAACATATTTTGAATATGTTTCGTGAGATTTACGAAACATCTGAGTATAATTTTGAAATACAAATGTCATTTGATTCATATCATAAAAACTCTATCCAAAACGCAAACAAAATTATACCTGCTTTGGATGCTTTAATAACTAAACGCCCTGACCCAACATATAAATATCCATTTTCTCTTGAAGGTTTCAAACACGAATCTGATTTAAAAAATAATTTACAAATTCAGAATTGCAAAAATCTTAATGTACACTGTTCATTTAATTACGATTTAAACAGTGTTGGTCGTGCAAAAACGAATAATTTACCAAAATGCCGTGACACAATGAAAGAATTTGAAGAATTTTGCGGCACAGATAAATTAAAAAAAGCGGTATTCACCCCAATAATACCCATCAATACACCAAATGGAATAAAAACTATTATGATTTTAACAGTTGACTGCCTGGGCAATGTAGAATTAGCAGACACTCATAATCCAGAAAATTTTCGTCGTTTCAAAACACCATATAAAACACCAGATAATAAATATAAACCTTTTCAACAAATTAGAACCGAATTGGCAATACAATTACTTGATTATGTTTACGGTCATGATAAATAAATCAAGTTTTTCCAGAATTCTATGGCTGTGTTACGGTGCGCCAGCCAATGAAAGTATAACCGCGACGTGTTGGTGTGGTTGTCAGCGTTGTTAACGTTCCAACAATAACAAAATTTTTACATATAAAAAAACACCCAAACGGGCGTTTTTTTTACGAACATTTTTTATTATTGATCGCGCCAAACAACAGTATCAAACAAAGATTCTATTTTTTGTTTTAAATCTGCATCATTAAAGAACTGTGCACGATCTGCATCTGTTGTGCCATCATCATGATTATGTTCGCATTCACATTCACACTCACATTCACCGTTTGGTCTATATTTTTGCACAGCGAAATTTTTAACACCCATTTTTGATGATATTTGCGCGATTTCTAACAAATCATCTTTGGTCACAAAACGCGGATCACATGTTGTGCGTACCTCTAACCCGCGCCCCGTTGACACCCAATATTTCAAAGATTCAATCATTCTGTCATATCCAACATCAATACCTGTTAAATCTTTGTAACGTGTACGTGTAGCCTTGAAATCAAGTCCAACCCAATCGACAATATCGGAAACTTTTTTCAACAAATCTGGGTAAAATCCATTAGTATGCAAACCAATGGCAAAACCCAAATTACGAACACGTAGCATATAATCAATCGTTGCGTCTGCCTGCATCAATGCTTCGCCCCCCGAAAAAACAACACCATCTAATTTTCCGACACGATTTTGTAGCCATTCAAAAACTTTCTCTGGGTCATATTCACCATCTTTGACCGGAATCAGATGAGGGTTTGAACAATACGCACACCGAAATGGGCAACCACACAAGAATAATACAGCGGCCAGTTTTCCCGGAAAATCTATCGTCGTAAAGGAAACCAGGCCGCCAATTTGTATCTGTTTCATAAGATATGAACCCCTAGGCCGCTTTTTTCAACAATTCTGTATGACGCGCACCAGTTGTCAAACAGTTTGCCTCCGTAAACGTTTTACGTTCATTAAATTCGGATGTTTTACCTTTGTTAAAATTACTGACTGGACGAATATACCCCATTGCACGTGAAAATTTTTCGCATGGTGTTCTTGTTTGTGGGTTCATTTTGCTCTCCTTTCTTTTTTTGTTTTTTTATTCCCTGCCCCAAAGCCGTATTGGCAATGGGAACCTATTTTTGTTAGTTATTACCGCAATCTTTACATTTTAAATCATTGCTGTTTGCAGCGATTTCTGCATCACATTTCGGACAGAAATCGTGCGCACCTGGTAAATACCCGTGTTTTGGACAAATCGAAAATGTTGGTGTCAATGTCATATATGGCACTTTGTAATTTTCAAAAATCGTCCGAACAATCTTTTCAGCGGCTTCACCTGATGATACAGGTTCACCCAGATACAAATGAAACATTGTTCCACCTGTATATTTACGCTGTAATTCTTCTTGGTGTTCAAGGGCGACAAATGGGTCATCCGTGAAATACACCGGCATTTGAGTTGAATTTGTATAATATGGCGCATCTTCTGTTCCCGCTGTTATAATATCTGGGAAATTCTTTTTATCAGTTTTCGCAAAACGATATGCACAACCTTCGGCAGGTGTTGCCTCTAAATTATAAAGGTTGCCTGTCTTTTCTTGATAGTCGGCCAAATTAGTTCTGATGAAATCCATCACTTCCAAAACTAAGTTTTTACCAAACACAGTTGTGATGTTATCTGCGCCATTTGTGAAATTCATAACCATTTCATTTGCACCATTTACACCAATGGTTGAGAAATGGTGATTCCAACTGCCCAAATAACGTTTTGTAAATGGATAAAGTCCATGTTCCAAATTCTTTGTAATAATTTTACGTTTGATTTCTAAAGAATCGCGTGCCAAATCTAATAAACGCTTCAATTCACGGAACAAACCTTCGCGGTCACCCTTATGAGTATAGCCCAAACGTGCCAAATTGATTGTCACAACGCCAATAGATCCCGTCTTTTCAGCAGACCCAAACAAACCACCGCCACGTTTCAACAATTCACGCACATCAAGACGCAATCTGCAACACATTGAACGCACATCAGTTGGATTCAAATCTGAATTCAAGAAATTCTGGAAATTTGGTATCCCATATTTAGCAGCCAATTCAAACAAAGGTTTTACATTTGGATGTTCCCATGGAAAATCATCTGTGATGTTATATGTTGGAATCGGGAATGTAAATGGACGTCCCAATGCATCACCTTCGGTCATAACCTCAATAAATGCCTTGTTTATCATATCCATTTCAGGTTGCAAATCACCATATGTGAAATCGACTTGTTTTTTACCAACAAACGGACGTTGATCACGCAAATCTTTTGGACATGTCCAATCGAAAGTAAAATTGATAAACGGTGTTTGGGTTCCCCAACGGCATGGCACAGAACAATTAAACACTAATGTCTGCATAGAATTTTTAACATCTGCATAAGACAATTTATCCAATCTGACATACGGTGCTAAATATGTATCCACAGATGAAAATGCCTGAGCGCCTGCAAATTCATTTTGTAAAGTCCCCAAGAAATTCACCATGTGAGAAACTGCAGTGGCCATATGTCTTGCAGGTGCACATTGTAAATATCCTTTTACCCCGTTAAATCCTTCGTATAACAATTCGCGCAAAGACCAACCTGCACAATAACCAGTCAACCAACCTAAATCATGAATATGAAATGCCGCTGATTTATGAGCATCGGCAACTTCTTTTGGATACAAATTCAACCAATATTCAGCCGTCATTCTTTCACTGGTTCTTAAAATCAAACCACCAATAGAATAACCAATATTAGAATTTTCTTTGACGCGCCAGTCTGCCTCAGATACATAACCGTCAATAACTTCCACAGCATCGACCAAAGAATTACGAATCTCAGAACGTTTTTGACGATATATTATATATGATTCGGCAGTCTTATACGCATGTGCATCCATCAAAGTTTGAATAACAATATCTTGGATATTTTCCACAGTTGGAATTTGACCATCATATTTTTTATCAAGACGTTTTAAAACATCTTGGGTTATTTTAACAATATCTGCCTCAGAAATTTCAAGTGTGACATCTACCGCACTTTTAATCGCTTCAAAAATCTTCTTTGCATCGAACGGAACAACTTCGCCAGAACGTTTTTGTATCGATTCCAATTTGCAAGTCAACGTTGACACTACCTGTATTTTAATTTCGTTCTTATCTTTGGTCATACCCAACCCCTTAATTTTTGACAAAAATACTATATATAGTATGTTTTTTGTTTCTTAAGACACAATATACAGTATATTTGGTCGATTCTCATTATTAAAAAAAAATTTTTTTTTATTTTTTTTCTTGCTTTTTTGTATGCCACAGAATCTGCGCCTTTGGGACGTTTTTCATATACCCGATTCGTTGCCATTTTGGACACCAAACACTTTTTTGTATTTATTTTTATAAAAAATTGTCAAAAAAATCGATTCGAATCGCACAAAAAATCAAAATATAGACACAAAATGTCTGAATTGAATCAAGATATTGATTTTTTATTATATTTCATTGAATAAATTGAATTTTTTCAAAAATAACGAATCAGAATGTAAAAAAGAATGCCAAAATTCGGCATTCTTGCTACATATAAATGTGTGATATTTTAATTACGACGTCCGCTATATTCGTGTTCTGGTTTTTCGCCAAAAATCCAGACCAAAGCCCAAATCAAAGCTGCAACCCCGATAATCGCATACACCAAACGTGTCAACCATGTCATTGGTCCAAAAAGCCATGCAACAAAGTCAAATTTAAAAAATCCGACCAAGCCCCAGTTTAATGCACCAATCAAAGAAAGTGGTTTTAAAACATAATGTAAGAATGCTCCCATTTATTTTTTCTCCTGTGGTTAATAATGGTTACTAAGTCTTAAAGACAATATACATTATAACTAAATCTATCCCCTATTTCCGTAGGAACGGTATCTCAAAACAAAACCCCAACAAAAATGTCGGGGTTTTACCTTTTATCCACAATGCAAAATTATTTTTTGCGTGGGAATTTAACCGCTGCTTGAGCCGCTGCAAGACGTGCAATTGGCACACGGAACGGACTGCAAGATACCGAATTAAATCCACATTTATGGAAGAATTCGATAGATTCAGGATCTCCGCCATGTTCACCGCAAACGCCCAAGTGGATTTTGTCACCTTTGACATCACGCGCTTTGGCTACAGCATCTTTAATCAACAAACCAACGCCTAATTGGTCAACAGATGCAAATGGATCTGCGACATAAACGCCGCGCGCACGATATTCATCTAAAATCTTGCCTGTATCATCACGTGACATTCCCAACGTTGTTTGTGTCAAATCATTTGTTCCAAATTCAAAGAATTCGCAACTTTCAGCGATTTCGTTTGCCAAAACCGCAGCACGTGGCAATTCAATCATTGAACCAACAGTATATTCAACACTGTCGCCTGTTTCTGCAAATACTGCATCCGCAGTTGCATCAATAACAGCTTTAACAATGTCCACTTCTTTCTTAGAACCAACCAAAGGAACTTCGATTTCAGGGAACACACGCACACCCATTTTTTTGCATTCAATTGCAGCAAACAAAATTGCACGCGTTTGCATTTCGCAAATTTCAGGATATGTAATCGCTAAACGACAACCACGATGCCCCAACATTGGGTTTTGTTCTTTTAATGCTTCGGCACGTGCTTTTACAAATTCAATTGGTTTGCCAATATGTTCTGCCAATTCCGCCATATCCGCTTCGGTATGTGGTAAAAATTCATGTAGAGGTGGATCGATTAAACGAATCGTCACTGGCAACCCATCCATAATTTTGAACAATTCAATAAAGTCTGATTTTTGATATGGCAATAATTTATCCAGCGCAGCGCGTCTGCCCGCTTCATCATCTGCCAAAATCATTTCACGCATATCTTGGATACGATTTGGGTCAAAGAACATATGTTCTGTACGCGCCAAACCGATACCTTCGGCACCAAAATCGCGTGCTTGTTTTGCATCTTTTGGTGTTTCTGCATTTGCTTTGACTGTCAAAACTTTGATTTCATCAACCCATTTCATCAATGTACCAAAATTACCAGTCAATTCCACAGATACTGTTGGAACAGCACCTTCGATAATTTGACCCTTGGCACCATCGATAGAAACCCAATCACCTTCGTGAATTGTCACACCAGATGTAGTTTTCATTGTCTTGGTTTCATAATCAATCTTAATATCTGGGGAACCAGATACACATGGTGTTCCCATACCACGCGCAACCACAGCAGCATGTGATGTCATACCACCACGTGCAGTAATCACACCTTGAGCTGCATTCATACCCGCAATATCTTCTGGGGAAGTTTCAACGCGGATAAGCATAACTTTTTTGCCTTCTTTCTTCCAAGCTTCTGCATCTTCGGCATTAAATACAGCCTGACCAACTGCAGCACCTGGGGATGCAGGTAAACCTGTGGCAATAACTTTCTTTTCTGCCTTTGGATCCAGCATTGGATGTAATAAATGATTTAATTGGTCTGCACCAACACGCAAAATTGCTTCTTCTTTAGAGAGCAATCCCTCTTCTACCATTTCTACAGCCATACGTACTGCAGCAGCCGCAGTTCTTTTACCATTACGGCACTGCAACATCCACAATTTTTTATGTTCAATTGTGAATTCCATATCTTGCATATCTTTATAATGTTGTTCCAATTTGTTGCGAACATCGACCAATTCAGCGTAAACTTCTGGCATTGCTTCTTCCAAAGATATACGCCCCGAATCATCTTTTGCCATTGGCTGAGGCGTTCTGATACCAGCCACAACGTCTTCACCCTGGGCATTTATCAAATATTCACCATAAAATCTGTTTTCCCCAGTTGCTGGGTCACGAGAGAAACATACACCCGTTGCACTATCATCGCCAGAATTACCGAACACCATAGCTTGCACATTGACAGCGGTGCCCCAATCGCCTGGGATGTTATTCAATTTACGATATGTAATAGCCTTTTTGGACATCCAAGAACCAAACACAGCACCAATACCTAATTTCAACTGTTCCCATGGATCTTGTGGGAAAACTTTACCAATTTTGACACCGATTTCTTTGAATTTTTCAACCAAATCTTTCAAATCTTCCGCTGTCAATTCAGTATCAACTTTATAACCCTTGTCTTCTTTCATACGTTCCAAAGTATGTTCGAACAAATCAATATCTGCACCCAACACAACATCACTGAACATCATAATAAAACGACGATATGAATCGTATGCAAAACGTTCATTATTTGCAGATTTTGCCAATGCTTTCACTGTTTCATCATTCAAACCTAAATTCAAAACCGTATCCATCATCCCTGGCATAGAAACACGTGCACCAGAACGAACAGACACCAACAAAGGATTTTCCATATCAGCAAATTTTTTACCCATAATTGCTTCTATGTGTGCAATTCCTTGTTTAACCTGATCCATCAAATCTGATGGATATGTATTTCCATTTTCATAATAATATCTGCAAACATCAGTTGTCACCGTGAAACCCGCAGGAACCGGCAAACCAACCAAATTCATTTCTGCCAAATTAGCACCTTTGCCACCCAACAGATTACGCATATCTGCGCTACCTTCGGCGGCACCATTTCCAAACGTATAAACCCATTTATTAGCCATGGTATCTCCTTTGTATGTTAGTTTTTTAGCCGCGCGTATTTTGGACAAAAAGTTTGTCAAAAGCAAGAATAAAATAAAAAAAGAACAATTTTTTGTTATCTATTTTCCTATTGAAATATTGACAAACGCTTGTAAATCGGGTATTCTGTTCCCTGGCAAAACATAGGTAAAACAAATGAGTAAAGTAAAAAAATATTTATTAGAAAATATGTTTGTAAAAAATTATAAACGTATGTGGCCATACGTAAAACCTTTCTGGTTTCGCGCATTACTTACTATATTACTGGCGGCACCAATTGGTGCAATGGATGCGGTTATTGCATGGTCTATAAAGCCTTTCACAGACGGTATGATAAATAATAATCCAATATTTCCTGCGTGGTTTTTGCCAATAATCATTGTTGGATTCACAACTGTTCAGGGGGCTCTGACCTATACGGTTGGTTATTTAAATACGTGGGTTGGTGCAAAAATCACTAATTTATTAAAGGCTGATTTATTCAAAAAATTACTTACATTTGAAACAGAATTTTTTAACAAAAGAAATTCTGGTGATGTTTTGGTGCAATTCAATACGAATGCAGATAACGCGTGTTCGGGGTTATTGACTAATTTAAAATCTTTTGTGCAAAAGTTCTTTACATCTGTATCTTTGATATTCGTTTTGTTTTATAATTCTTGGCAATTGGCTTTGGTGTGCGTGACTATTTTAGCTTGTGCATTTGTTCCCATGATGACTTTGAAGAAAAAGGTAGCCTCTGTATTTAGCCAATCTATGAACGTTGTTGCTTTGTTGGCATCTAAATATAATGAAACATACGCCGGTAATAAAACTATTATTTCTTATAATTTAGATATTTATCAAAATGATGCATACAGAAAAGTTTTACATCAATCTCTTGATTTAAACATGAAAATGTTTAAAAACACCCAATGGGTGACACCTGTGATACACATCGTATTATCTTTAGGTATCGCTTTGGCATTGTGGTTTGGTTCTTACTTAATTACGCACGGACATTTAACAACTGGTGGTTTTGTATCATTTTTAACATCTTTGATTTTGCTTTACACACCATTAAAAGCAATGGGCAGCGATTATAGGGGAATGTTGTTATCCTTTCTTGCTGTCGAAGCATGTTTTAGTTTGTTAAACACAGAGCCAACAATCAAAGACAGACCAAACGCGATTGAAATGCCAAAAACACACCAGCAAATAAAATTCAATGATGTGTCATTTAATTATTTGCCAGATGTCCCTGTATTAAAGGACATAAATTTGACAGTCAACAATGGCGAAACTATTGCAGTTGTTGGTAATTCTGGTGGTGGAAAAACTACATTGGTAAATTTATTACCACGTTTTTATGATGTGAACAAAGGCAGCATAACTGTTGATGGAACTGACATTCGTGATTTTACATTAAAATCTTTGCGTCAAAATATTGCAGTTGTTTTCCAAGATAATTTCTTGTTTGATGGGACTATTCGTGAAAACATTATGCTGGGCGATGAAAATGCAACTGAAGAACAATTACAACGCGCAATCAAATTGGCGTATCTAGACGAATTCTTGAAAACATTAAAACACGGTTTGGACACAAAGATTGGTGAACGTGGTATTTTGTTGTCTGGCGGTCAAAAACAACGTGTTGCGATTGCTCGTGCTTTCCTAAAGAATGCACCTATATTGGTCCTGGACGAAGCGACATCCGCATTAGATAACAAATCAGAAGCTGTCGTTCAAAAAGCTATTGAAAATTTGATGCATGACAAGACCGTGTTTGTAATTGCACATAGACTTTCTACGATTCGTAATGCGACCAAAATCATAGTTGTAAATGACGGTCAAATTGTTGAATCTGGAACGCATGATGAATTGTTAAAAACAGAATGTGGTGTATATAAAACGTTATATGATATGCAATTCAAAACGAACGAAGAAAAGAAAGACAAATAATAATGGGCGCTGAAAAGCGCCTATTATTGTAAAAAACAAAAATCTTGTATTAGCATATAAATGATACTACAATAATCTTGTCCGATATAAAGAAACGAAAAGGAGATTTTTATGAAAACAAATTTATTTTTAACAAGTATTGGTGCAATTTTATTTTCTGTTGCTGGGGCAAACGCTTTGGAATATCGCCCGTTTGTCGGTGCATCAATGGGTTTATCGGGTTTAAAATATTCAAATGCAATCGAAGATTTCGCGCGCCTAAACACCGCTGATTTACCATCTGATTTTTTCACTTTTGGTTTTGAAACAGGTGTTCGTTTTGGTGAATATTCAAAAATTTATAACGGTGGTGTCACTTTGAATCTTGATATGACAACAGCATCTGATATTACTGACTTATTCACATCTGTAAAATATGGTAAAATAAAAACATTGGCTTTGTCTGCAACATACGATAACTATTTGCGCATAAGTGGCGACAAAACTTCACGTATCGATTTGGTATTGGGTGCAGGTTTGGGTACTATGAACTACGATATCAATTATGAAGCATCAACTGGATTGCCAAGTGAAAAAGTATATTCACCAATGTTTGCATTCAAAGCAGGACTTGATTTTGAATTGACAAAACACATAACTTTGTCCGCCGTAACACGTTTATTTGTTCCAACGCGTTCTGGTTATGATGCTCATATCCAATACAACGCTGGTGGTGCAGTGAGATATGTATTCTAAAATACAAAATCGAATAAAACAAAAAACGGCCCAAATGGGTCGTTTTTTTAATTAAAAATTTTTTTACAATCTGATAACTTGATTTGGATTTTCTTTTAATGATGAAACCACAGCATCTATTTGCGCTTTGCGTTCAATAAACGCAGGTTTATTTTTGGAATCAAGATTATTTATTGCTGGCAATTTCACAGTCATCGGATTTACGTGTTGACCATTTTTAATAATTTCATAATGTAAATGCGGTCCTGTTGATAAACCCGTAGAACCTACATAACCTATGGTTTGCCCCTGTTTAACAGTTGTTCCAACATTTACCCCCTTGGCAAATCTGGACATATGTGCATACAAAGTTTCATACGTTCCATTGTGACGAATTTTCACAAAATTACCATGTCCGCGATTGAAACTGCGCGCAACTACACGCCCCGCCCCTGCTGCTGGAATTGGTGTTCCTGTTGATGCACGGAAATCAACACCTTTGTGTGCACGTGTAAAGCCTAGCACAGGGTGTTTGCGCCGTCCCGAAAAACTGGAAGTAATTTTTGCATTATTTATAGGCGTTCTTTTCAAAGACTTTATCGCCCCATTTCCGTTTTCATCATAATACCCAACATTACCATCTGGTTTAACAAATCTGTACATTTTAACAGTTCCGCGCAACGCTTCAAAAGACACAGCCAACACGCGACCTGTATCTATTTTTTTATCTTCTGCATAGTTTTCTTCATATAATACAAAAAATCTCTGTCCGGCCCTGACATCACGTTCAAAGTCCATTTCAAACGCTAACAAATCATAAACATCTGCCAATACCCCCGCAGGAATTCCCGCACGCATACCAGCCAAATAGAAACTGTCCCCGTCTAAAATTTCACCTTCACGATAGGCAACACGAACATCCCTATCTATTTCTATTTTTTGACATTGCCAAACACCTGGTTCACCACAATCAATTTCTACACGTTGCCATGGCCCACTCATAATTATTATCTTTGAAACAGCTTCGCCATCAGAAGCACGCACAAAATCTATTTTATCTTGACCTGCACGTAGTGTTGAAAAACCGGCATCTTTCTTTAATTTCTTAGAAATAGCATCTACGTCTTGTATTGAAAAACCATTATCTTGCATCAAACGAGATAGTGTGTCACCAGATTTAACCTCTACCACCGTATGTGATTCTTTTGAAACAAAATCTTCTGCTATGTTTGAAGACCGAACAGAAATCAAAGTCCAAACAGCAATGGCAGTCATCACCACCGCCAAAGTGCACACAATACGTGTCAACACATGAACATTGTGCATTTTCCGAATCGATTTTTTTAATGCTATTTTTGTTTTTCTAACAATATATTTTACTTTTTTCATACGGGCTATTATAATAAAAATATGAATATAAATCAAGCTTTCACAATTTTACAAAAATCAGGTGGCTTTCGTGCAGCCCGCATTATCACAGAAAAACATAAAAAGCTCTCTTGGATACGCACATTATATTACGCATATTTATTAAAAAGAAAATGGCCGGTTGCAAAAATAATTCATTCGAAATGGTTTTATGGTATGGATTTTTATACTAACAGGCATACATTGGACCCACGCCCAGATACAGAAACATTAGTATCCGCAGTAATACAAGATTGTCTTTCTGATAAACCTCTGCGTATTTTAGATTTAGGAACCGGCACGGGATGCATAATTTGCGCGCTTTGTAAAAACATTAACAATATGACTGGGGTTGCGATTGATAAATCTAAATCAGCATTAAAAGTCGCAAATAAGAACATAAAAAAATTTGGTTTAGATAAAAAAATAAAAACTAAACATGGCGATTTTGCAACATTTAAATCGGACGAAAAATTTGACATAATTGTTTCAAATCCGCCATACATTGCATACAATGATGAACGTGTTAATGATATGGCAAAGCACGACCCTAAAATCGCACTTTATGCTGATAATGATGGATTGGCTGCATACGAACAGATTGCTAAAAATGCTGTGAATTTATTAAAAAGCGATGGAAAAATATATCTTGAAATCGGTATTGGACAATCAAATGCTATCATAACTATTTTTGAATATTTTGGGTGGAAATACGAACGTGTTGAACCTGATTTATCAGGAATAAATCGTGTGCTGGTTTTTACGCTTTGAAAAATTGATTATGTTTTTTCAACCATTCAATCGTGGTATCCATACCATGTCCATGAACAACGTATGTTTCATCATCTAAATCTAGGTCATATAAATTATGAATAGATTGCATCAGCTGGTCTTCATCACCACCAGGAAAATCATAACGCCCAAAACTATCTGCGAACAAAGTATCACCCGTCATCAAAATTTTATATTGTGGAAAATAAAACATTAAACCGCCAGGGGTATGACCTGGGCTTTCCATAATTTCCATATTTATATCTGGTAAAATTTCAATATTGCCTGCAGATATATGAATTGGCTTTTTATAGTTATCGTGAATATGTGGTATTTCAAACATATCTAATAATTCATTACCCCAACCAACTAAATATTCATCATTTTTATTTAAATACCAATCGACATTAAAAGCACGTGCCAAAGCTGGCGCAGCAGATATATGATCTGGATGTCCATGTGTAGAATATATTGCGCGTAATTTTAAACCACGTTCCAAAAGAACTTTTTCCCAATCTTTTGCTTTACCCCACGCGTCAAAAACAATCGCATCTGTTCCCTTTGACACCAACAACGAATTAGTATTTGTTGGTGGCATATGAAGCACTTCAAATTTTACATCGTTATTTTTTTGCATTTGTTTTTTTAGAAGTTTTTTTAACTGATTTTGCTTTGGCAGTTTTTTTATTGCCAGATACAATTTCTTTGATTTCTTCACCAGTCAATGTTTCTTTGTCTAATAACGCTTTGGCTAATTTATCAACTGTCGTTTTGTTTTTAGACACTAAATTCTTAGCATCTTTATACGCTTCATCCAACCACTGACGAATTTCAGCATCAACAATTTCAGCTGTTTTTTCAGATGCGCTTTCCAATGCGATTCTTTGACCAAACGTATTAACTTGCTTTATTGCAACCATTCCTATTTTCTTAGACAAACCCGCAGTCGTAATAGAATAGCGTGCTATATTTGTTGCATTTGCAATATCTGCCTCTGCCCCCGTAGTAATTTTTTCTGGGCCAAAGAATACTTCTTCGGATGCACGACCTGCCATACTGACAACTAAATTTGCGCGCACTTCGTCTAAACTGCGAGACACTTTATTATCTACTGGCAAATGTTGAACCATACCCAATGCATGTCCACGCGGAATAATAGTTGCCTTGTGAATTGGATCTGTTATATCAGAATAATGCATACTGACAAATGCATGACCTGCTTCATGATATGCAGTCAATTTGATATCTTCAGCACGCATCTTTTGATTCTTTTTGGGTCCCATTAAAATTTTATCACGCGCTTCTTCTATATCGCTTTGTTCAATAGTTTTGTGATTACTGCGTACCGCATGCAAAGCCGATTCGTTTAACAAATTTTCCAAATCAGCACCGGAAAAACCAGTTGTTCCACGCGCAACATCCATCATATTTATACTTTCATTTAATTTGAATTTTTTCGCATGTAAATCAAGAATATCACGACGACCCTCGAGATTTGGTAAATCGATATTTATTTGTCTGTCAAAACGCCCAGGGCGCAACAGCGCAGCATCTAACATATCAGGACGATTCGTTGCAGCAATAACGATAATTCCTGTTTCGTTTGCAAAGCCATCCATTTCTATCAATAACTGATTCAAAGTTTGCTCACGGTCATTATCATTATAGGAATGTTTGCTGCGGCTTTGTCCAATTGCGTCAATTTCATCTATGAATAAAATACACGGCGCATTTCTTTTTGCCAGTTCAAACATTTCTTTGATTTTTGCAACACCCAAACCAACAATGATTCCGGAAAAATCACTGCCTGATGTGGCAAAGAAAGGAACATTTGCTTCACCTGCAACAGCACGTGCCAACAGCGTTTTTCCTGTACCCGGCTCCCCAGACAACAACACACCACGCGGAACACGCGCACCCAATGCTTTGAATTTTTCTTTGTTTTTCAGAAATTCTACTATTTCCATCAATTCTTGTTTTTCAGAATCAATACCTGCAACATCTTTGAATGTAGTCTTTGTTTTACCAGTAGTGATTTTTGTTGGATTTTGACCAATCAAGCTGCGGGTAATACCGCCACCATTTCCACCACCACGCATAAGGCGTAATAACCAAATCAAAAATATAAACCCAACCAACAATGGCAACCATTTCGCCACAGAATCCATAAATGAATCGCTGTTATCAATAGTGACCGTTGCACCATTTTCAGAAATTTTTTCCAATAATTCTGGAGTGTACGCAATCGTTGCACGATACGGTGTTCCATCTTTTAATTTTCCAATAGCAATATTATCTTTCTGTATTTCCATCGTTTTAATATCTTCTTTGCGACGTAATACATCAGAGAAAGACAATTCTATTGGTGTCTTTGTCTGTTGGTTTACAACATTGTTTTTTGCATCTATCTGCATAGTCTTGTCAATACCACCCGCAAAAAAAGCGCGTGCAATCAACAATACAAACAAACCAACAAATACTATCAAATAAAAAACAGAGCCGTCTTTTTTCTTAAATAATTTTTTTTCGTTTTTCATGTCTTTTCCTAAAACTTGTTCTTTTTCCTTCCGGAACAATCAAAATTCTGTCATTTAATCTTCGAATCGTGCAATGTCCCAATGTAAATTTGCAATCACTTTGTAAATTACATAGTGCCTTTTTCAAAGAATTCAACCGTACAGGATAATCATTCCCCCCTATTTTTTGAATTAACAACCCCAAAAACTTTAATCTAATTTCTTCCGCTTCGTCAAATAAAAAAGACGAAACAAACATTGCACCCCATGAACGCATAACTAATTCAATACGCGCCGAAATATATTTATCCATCCATTCACGAGTGCGTCCCAAATTTTGAATAGCCAATAAAATTCGTGAATCACTTATTCCTAAATCGTCATTTAATAAATGTCTGTTTTGGCGAATTTTTACACGTGTGTAATGATCATCGCTGTTCATAGAATCAATAAAATATCTGATATTATTATCATCACAATACTTTCTGATTTCACTTCGTGGAACCTCTAACAATGGGCGTAAAATTTTTATACCGTTTCTCTCTGATTTTGGCAGCATCGCAGACAAACCATATAAACCACTGCCACGCGATAGATTCATCAAAAACGTTTCAATTTGATCATCCATCTGATGCGCTGTCACAAGATATTCTATATCATTTTCATGACAAAAATCTGTCATCATTTTATAGCGAACTTCACGTGCAGCCGCTTCCAATCCATTTTCTGGCTTTGCACCATCCCAATAAAAAATGTGACATGGAATATTTAATTGATTACAAACATCTTTGACGTATTCAGTTTCTATATCAGCTTCTGGGCGCAATCTATGATTTACATGCAAACAATAAAAATCAGCACCGATTTCGTGCAACCAATAAAGCAAACACATAGAATCAACACCACCACTGACCCCCAAAGCCAGTTTAGTGTTTTTATAAGCTTGCATAAAATTCACAAAATTTTGATTCATAATTGTCTATTTTATGGTATAATTTCAAAAAATAAAGGAAAAAGAAAAATGAATAAAGAAATAAAATCAGTAGCAGTATATTGTGGACATCAACCCGGAAATAATCCTGAATATGAACGTGATGCAAAAAAAATTGGTGAAATATTAGCACGTAATAAAATCACTTTGGTTTTTGGTGGTGGTAATGTCGGGCTAATGGGTGCCGTTGCATCTGCGGCATTGGAAAATGGCGGACGCGTTTTAGGTATATCTACACCACATGTTATATCTTTACAAGAACCTGTACACGAAGGAATTGATGTAAAAGTTGTTGATGGGCTTTCCACACGCAAACAGGAAATGTACGATTTATCCGATGCTTTTATTATTTTACCTGGGGGAATGGGGACTTTGGATGAAATGACCGATATCATGACTAAACAACAGGTTGGCGAATCTTGTAAACCTATCTTTTTAATGAACACCGCAAAATATTGGGATATTTTTGGCGAAGTAATGGTTCACATGCAGGCCGAAGGTTTTATGCCTAACCCCGAAGATTATAATATACATGTCGTGAATTCTACCGAAGAGATGGCGAAGAATTTAACCGATGCTGACCGTTTTTTCACGAAATGTAAGGCCCTTTAATATTTGAACCTTAGATTTAGGAACATCAAAATATTCAGATAATAATTCAACAACCGCCCCATTGGCATGACCTTTTTCTGGGGCGGTTGTAGTGTAAACACGCAAAACACCGTCGCTGTCTACGACTTTGTTCTGTTTGGCGTGTGGTGTCACACGAACCTTAAAAATCTTCACAGAATCTGTCATCACTCATAATATGAACATGGAAATGCATCACAGATTGTCCGGCACCTTTGCCAGTATTAGCAATTGTTCTGAAATTATTACGCAATCCTAGTTTTTCAACGGTATTACGTACACCGCGCCAAAATGCTATTTGAATATTTTCTGGTGCATTTTGTGTAAAATCAAAAATATCCGTATATTCACCACGTGGAATCACTAAAACATGAACACGTGCACGTGGTGCAACATCATAAAAAGCCAACACAAAATCGTCGCTATACACAGTCTTATTAGGAATCTGTCCACTTAAAATCTTCGCAAAAATATTATTTTTATCATACATAACAACCCCCTTAGTTTTTTGTCATAGGGAATAATACACTATAATTTGGTATAAAATCAAGGTCTTGAAATGCAATTTTTTTGCACTATATTTGAGGCATAGCAAAGGAGTTTTATATGTTTAAACCATTGCATAATTATGTTTTATTAGAAAGACAAGAAGAAGAAAACAAAACAGCAGGTGGAATTATTATACCTGATAATGCAAAAGAAAAACCAGCACGTGGTCGTGTAATTGCGGTTGGTGACGGAATTTTTGAAAATGGACAAAAAATACCTATGAATGTAAAAAAAGACGATATTGTATTGTTTGCTAAATGGGCATCCAGCGCAAACGAAGTCAAAATTGATGGCAAAGATTATGTTTTAATCAAAGAATCAGATATATTGGGTATTTTATAGTATAGGGGGTAAAAATCATGGCAAAAGATATTGTATTTAACACAGATAAACTAGCAGCAGGTGTTGATAAATTGGCAAACGCTGTAAAAATAACTATGGGTCCAAAGGGCCGCACTGTTGTTATTGAACGTTCATACGGTGCACCAATTGCAACCAAAGACGGTGTCACGGTGGCAAAAGAAGTTTCTTTGAAAGATAATGCTGAAAACATTGGTGCAAAAATGATTCAAGAAGTTGCGAAACGCGCAGGCGATACAGCAGGTGATGGAACAACAACTGCAACCGTGTTGGCACAAAATTTGTTTCACGCGGGACGTCGCGTTATTGCTGCTGGTATGAACCCAATGGATATTAAACGCGGTATTGATATCGCAGTTGCAACGGTTGTAGAAGATATTGAAAAACATGCCAGACCGGTCAAAGATTCATCTGAAATTGCCCAAGTCGCAACAATTTCTGCGAATAGCGATTCAGAAATCGGTCAAAAAATTGCTGATGCAATGGAAAAAGTTGGCAAAGAAGGTGTCATCACTGTCCAAGAAGCCAAGGGATTAAATACTGAAATTGATGTAGTCGAAGGTATGCAATTTGACCAAGGTTTCATGTCACCCTATTTCGTCACAAACAGCGAAAAAATGTTGGCAGAATTAGAAAATGCTCAAATCTTAGTATCTGAAAAAAAGATTACAGGCCTACAGGCATTATTACCTATATTGGAACCAATCGCACAATCTGGACGTCCATTGTTGATTATCGCAGAAGATGTTGAATCTGAAGCGTTAGCAACTTTGGTTTTGAATCGCTTGCGTGGCGGATTAAAAGTTTGCGCTGTCAAAGCACCAGGTTTTGGTGATCGCCGCAAAGAAATGTTGAAAGATATCGCGATTGTGACAGGTGCCACAGTTATTTCGGATGATATGGGTATGACATTTGAAAACATCACACCTGCGGTTTTGGGATCTGCAAAACGTGTCGTTGTATCAAAAGATAAAACTTTGTTAGTGAACGGCAACGGCGACAGCGATGCTATTAAAAACCGTGCAGACGAAATCAGAAAATCTATTTCTTTGGCAACCAGTGATTATGACCGCGAAAAATTAGCAGAACGTTTGGCTAAATTAGTTGGCGGTGTTGCTGTTATTCACGTTGGTGGTATGACAGAAGTAGAAGTTAAAGAAAAGAAAGACCGCGTTGATGATGCATTATCTGCAACACGCGCCGCAGTTGAAGACGGCATTGTCGCAGGTGGTGGTGTTGCATTGGTTCGCGCTGTTGAATCTTTGAAAGATTTGCATGGTGCAAATGCCGACCAAGATGTTGGTATTGACATTGTTCGCAAAGCCATCATTTCACCATGTATGCAAATTGCTGAAAATGCGGGGGTATCCGGTGAAATAGTTGTTGGCAAAATCATGGAAAACAAAGACTATAATTTTGGATACAATGCACAAACTGGCGAATATGTTGATATGATGAAATCTGGTATTATTGACCCAGCCAAAGTTGTTAAAACTGCAATCCAAGCCGCTGCATCAACCGCAGGCGTATTATTAACAACTGGCGCAGTTATGTCTGAAATACCCGAAGAAAAATCATGTTGTGGCGGACACAATGCCCCAACAATGCCGGGTATGATGTAAAAAACAGCAAAATAAAAAATATCCCGCATTTTGCGGGGTATTTTTTATCTGCAATTATCCAATGCATACGACAGTTCTATTCTGCGATTTTTTGCTAAACTTTTTAATTTTTCATTCAACATAATCTCTTGTTTTCCATCTGGCAAACGAACACCGATACCGTCTATCTTATTGTTTTTACCAACATAGACGAACATAGGTTGGTATTTATAGCTTTTTAACAACGCATTATCTACTTTGAAACTCAATTTCGCCTGCAATTCATCACACCATTCAAACACTGGCACAACACCAGAAATAGTTTTTGGTAATTTTTTAACCATATGACAATCAGCAGACCAACCATATTTGTATTGTTGATAAAAGCTCTCTGCGGTTTTCAAAGGCATCAATTTCAAAGTCGGACTTATTATACTGGCGGCAAATTCTGCTTTCTTTAACAATTTGCTACCAATACCACAATAATGATATAACGGTTCAACGTACAGGCCGTTAAGATACATCGTATCATTATCTATATAACCATTAGCAAAACCAATAATTTGTTTTTCGTAACGCGCAACAAAAGTAAATACGTTTTTTTCTTTTTTCCACATATCAAGATAATCTTTGTCTAAATCGCGAAATAAAGCATTAGCACGTTCTACGTTTATCGAACAATTTATATCTATACTCGCAAAAGTTTTGCACAATTATTCAGACGGTTTAAAAATCGGTACAATTTCAAAATTCATATTATCAACAAACATTTTTATTTACCTCTTGACCACCACCAGTATTTTACACAAAAAATATTTTATGTCAACATTTATTGCAAAATTTGCAAATACTCAAAATTGTTGATAAAATTATCAGAAACCAAGGTAAAAATATGTCGCAAACATTCAGAAAAATTTGGAAAGGTTTTTGGACCCCTATTCTGAACAACTCAATCATACAATGGGTGATTGTGCTGGTATTTTGTATTATAACATGGTTCATATTTTTGACATCACGCCATAAATTTACCAATACTAAATCATTGAAAAACTATCGCAAAAAACCGGTCGTTTTTGTGTTTTTTCACGGACGCTGCACTATGTTATCCCCGATAATAAAATGTGCAGGGATACGTGCGTATTGTGTTGCATCACGACACAAAGACGGACGAATAATGGCACGTTTGCAAAGATTATTCGGTATGCGCGCAATTTATGGTTCTACATCTGATGGTGCAGTAGCAGTTTTACGCCAAGGTGTCCGCGTAATGCGTGAAGAAAATGTTTCTATGTGTGTTCCTGTGGATGGACCATCGGGTCCATCAATGCATGTACAAGACGGCGCATTGTATTTTGCGCGTATGACGGGGGCACCTATTGTTCCGTGCTGTTTTTCCGCATCACGTGGATTTTTTATGAACAGATGGGATAAATTTTTAATTCCGAAATTGTTCGGGACAATTTCATGCGACATTGGTGACCCCATATATGTTGACCCAAAATTATCAGGCGAAGAATTTGAAAAAAAACGTGCGGAAATAGAACAAATTATGATTGCTCAATTACGTAAATTGGATGCTGAATTTAATTTGCCTGAGATTGAACAAGGTTTAACCGCCACAGAATACAAAGAAAAAATGCGAAATAAAAAAAACAACACTAATATTTAATTTTTTTATACGTGTGCTTAATTTTCATAGTTTTTCCTTTTTTTATGCTTTTTCTAAGGCGTTGCGGTTATAATATAAAAAAATATTTTTCCATATCATATTTTATTGGTGATAAATAAATAAAATAGTAGAATATGTATGTGATGAAAAGATTCTTGATTGCATTTTTGTTGATGGGGTGTGCTGGTAAAACATGGGTGTTACCGGATGATTTCATGTATGTACCAATTAAAACCAAAAATTATGAAATAGCCACATGGCAAAAAATAAACAACCCAAAAAACAATAGTATTCATATTTACATAGAAGGTGATGGAAATGCTTATGATGCTTATGGACAGCCAACATCCAATCCAACACCACATGGAATATTTGTTAGAGATTTAGTTGCCAAAGATAATTTTGAAAATGTTGTTTATATGGCGCGACCATGTCAATTTATAATGGATGATAATTGTAAACAAATTGATTGGACCACAGGACGTTTTTCAAAGCAAATCATAGATGCCCAAGCCGAAACCATAAAACAAATAGCAGCGGATAAAAAAATAACTTTGATTGGATATTCAGGTGGGGCAATGATTTCCGGATTAGTAATAAAACAAAATATAAACCTTGATATCGAAAAATGGATTACAGTTGCAGGTGTATTAAATCATAAAAAATGGACCAAATATTTTGGTGATGCGCCATTAACAGAATCTTTGGATATAGATTCTTTGCCAGATATACCTCAGGTTCATTTTGTTGGTGAACATGATAAAATTGTACCGTATGAATTGGCTAAACAATGGACAAAAGATATTGTTTTAATTCCAAATGCAACACATGATGATTTCGGAAAAATAAAATTATTTTAAAATTGTAGCATATAAAAAAGCCCCTGATTAAGAGGCTTTTTAATTTTTAGAAAGTATATTTAACTTTGATTCTGCCCGTGTGACCTATGAAATCTGGACGCCAATCTAAATCATAATTCAAAAATATTTTCAAACTGCTCAAATTCATATCAAAACCAATACCTGTTTGAATGCCAAATGGGTTAACAGATTTACCAATTATTTGATAATTGATATTTTGTGTAGATACTGATGCTAACCTGTCGGCTGATACAATATCATAGGATAAATCAATGTGTACCGTTGGAACAAATATGGTTGCATTTGATATATATTTAGCACCAATATTTGCGGTGAATATATTTGTATCTTTGACAGATATTTTTTGATTCAAAGAATCAATATAATCTTTCTGGGATATATTCAAATATCTGGCACCAATAGACAAATCAATTGTGTCTGTTATGTTGTGCCCCAAATTTCCATTTAGTCCGATTGTTGTTGTATCATATTCAGAAGTAATACCATATTCTGCATGCTCATCATAAGACGTCATACCATAGGACAAAGTCCCGTTGATATACCATGGCTTAGATGTTTTTTTGTCATCGGTGTTTGTGTGTGGTAATCTATATTCAGCGTATGTAAAGATTGTATTACCTGTGGCATCAATATTTCTGTCACCAGCTTTTGCAGAAGTATTATTAAACGCGTATCCCAATCCTAATGTTAAATTGTTATTGAACTTTTTGTCTGCACCCAAAGTGAATCCAAAAGTATTACCAGTAAAACCAGATTTACCAGATTGAACAGAATGATTTAATAAATACTGTCCCCATACAGATATTCCACGCGCAGTATCACCACCATTGCGCCCAACGGATGCTAAGCGTGCAGATACTTGGTTGTTTATGGATGAATTGACCGTGCGACTTGTTTCAGACACTATCTCTGCATCAGTGGGTGCGGTATTTGTTAATATCCTTAGGTATTCATTGATGTCGTATTGTGACGATATGTCTAACAATTCCTGCATTTTTTGAACAGTTATATCATTTGATGTGTCAATATTATTCCAAGCAGTCGCAATAGAAATCAAATTTAAAGCGTTTTCGTTTTCTTCAAGAAACTCTTCCAATGTTTTTGTAAGTGTAATTTGAAATGTATGATTTGTTTCATCAAAATCTATCGTATATCTGCCGTTTTGCAATACATTTATATTTGTATTATCACCCCAAGATGCAGCATCAATAATAGTCAAATTGCCAGTTGATTCGCCTTTGGCCAAATTATTTTCATGTATGATAAATAAAGCCTTGGCATTATTGCCAATGGTTATGTTATCTGCGATTATTTTTCCACCTGTATATTCGCTGGAATCTTTGGAAATGTCATTTATGGTCATATTGATATAACCGTTGATATTTAAATTTGATGCGTGCACTGTTTCATTTTCAATATTCCATACACCATTCATATCAACATTACCAATATTGGTTGAATATAATACTGCATTATTTCCGATAATTGTTTGTCCAGTGCCGCTGATATTGTTGTGTAACGTTCCACCTGTTATTTCCAAAATTCCGTTATTAGTGATATCAGGTGCGTTTAACAACAGATTTCCATCTGCCAGAACCGTTCCCGCTATTACAATATTGCCAGCCCCGATGATATTATTATTATTCAATGTTCCCCCGATCAAATATATTGAACCATTATTTTGTAATGTTTGTATGTTTGTTAAACCGTTTGCCAATGTGGTCAAACTTGAATTTTCTGAAATATTAAATTCATTTTGTTCGATTATTTGATTATCTGCCAAGTATGCATCGGTATAACCCATCAAATTAAAAGTTCCATTTCCACGTACCGATTGTAAATGCAAAGTCATAGGCGAACTGGACGTTCCATTTATTGTTGATATTGTTCCATCGTTATAAATACCATCAGATGCTGTCAGAAAGTTTACATCTCCTGAGAGGTTGATTGTGCCGCTGTTATAAATCGCACCACCTTTGCCATATTCGATAATTATGTTTCCTTCCTGCATATGGTCGCCCCTGTAGGTATTACCACTAAAATTACCAGTAATAGAATTTATGGTTCCCGAATTGAAAATTGCACCGCCTTTTAGAAATGCACTGTTATTGTTAAAGTTTGCATTGATTGATTCTATTGTGCCTCTGTTATGAATCGCACCGCCATAGGTATGATATTGTTCTATGCCTTCAAATTTAGCATTGTTATTGTTAAAGTCACCAACAATAGAATTTATTGTGCCATAGTTCCAAATTGCACCACCTTCGAATGTGGCAATATTATTAGTAAAGTCGCCAGCAATAGAATTTATTGCACCATAATTATAAATGGCACCACCATAACTGCCACCACCATTTTCAACGCTATCGGCTTGTGAGCGATTATTAGTAAAGTTCCCAACAATAGAATCTATCACGCCAGTAGCCCCATTGTTAATAGCACCACCAAAAGCTGAAACATGGTTATCATTAAAATCGCCCGTAATAGAATTTATTGACCACAGATTGATAATCGCACCGCCAGCATGGCCAATGTTTCTATTAAAATCGCCGTTGACAGAACCCACGATACCACCAGTATAAATTGCACTACCAATATTATCGTTGAAATTTCCTGTAATAGAATTTATTGTGCCACCAGTGTTATAAATTGCACCGCCAACGTCTGCCATATTTGAATCAAAATTTCCTGTGATAGAATCTATTACACCACCATTACTGTAAATTGCACCACCAAAACCAAAGGCCACATTTGGACGTATGGTATTGATTGTTTTATTATTGATAAAATTTCCTGAAATTGTCCCTATTTGACCATAATTACTAATTGCACCACCAAAGCCACCGTAATAGTCTGAATTTAAACCGCTGATTGCATTATCAATAAAATTACCCGAAATATTGCCTATTTGACCATCGTTATAAATTGCACCCCCTTGTGCTACAGAATACATATTAGTATCTTCATTAGTGATCCTGATAACATTTCTAATAAAATCGCCAGTAATTGAATTTATTGTTCCACCCGTCCCATAATAACCATTATAAATTGCCCCACCGTATGCATCATCACCGCTTGGAATATCAATAGTGTTTCCAAAAAAATCCCCAGTAATAGAACCTATGGAACTATTATTAAAAATTGCACCACCAGCCCCCCATCCAGACAGGGTTATTGCATTAACAGCATTACTATTAAAATTACCAGTAATAGAATCTATTATACCTTCACCAAAACCATACATATCAAAATTACAAATCGCACCACCTAAGCGGTCACTATTATTATTAACAAAATCGCCAGTTATGGTTCCCATGGTCCCGCTATTGTAAATTGCGCCACCATCAATAGCAGTATTATTGATAAAATTACCGGTAATAGATTCTATATTAGCTAGTTCATAAAAACGATATCCAAATAAATCAAAATTATAAATAGCACCACCATAACTGTATTCAGCACTGTTGTCAGCATTATTTATGAAATTGCCATTTATCGCATTTATTATCCCATACGTATTAGAAACAGCACCGCCACCATAGCCAAAAATAACATTATCGACCGAATTATCGATAAAATCACCAGAAACAAGAGGTATGGTCTCTTCTTGATAAAATTCAAGTCTATTATTCGTCGGTTGCAAAGTGTTATAATAAAAATTATTTGTTGTGACGTTTCCGTCATTGTCAACTGTCAGATATGAAATCGAACCATTTTCTTGGGCTGTTGTTGAAAATATGTCGGCATCCAATGATGTTTTATATTGCGTTAAATTTGGTGCCGTCAATTTATAATAATTATTTTCACCGTTCTCTATTGTTTGAAACACAGGCGCATTTGTGTTCTGATATTTTGCGGTGTCATAGATATCCTGGCTTATTTGTTCCACAGAATAACTGCGACTACGCAAATTGGCATCAGTTATTGTTGGAACATATCCCATAACTATGGCAGGATAAATAAAAGTCAACATGGCAACACAAGATACTTTTTTCATGACGAACCTTTTATATTTTTCAATACAGCTGATTATATTATGTAACATCCTGTGCGAAATGTAAACCATAGATTATGAAAAAAAAGCCGAACCAATCTACCTAGTACAAATAAAACGTTCACAAGGAACGTTTGAATTTTTGGTTGTGCTATATGTGCAATTTGCGAGCCGAATTGGTTGAGACTGGACAAGAAATTGATAAGTTGAAAAATAATTTTAGGCTAGCATAAAGTTGGTTCCTTGAATTTTTACGTCTTTCATGCTATAATGACACCGATAATCAAGGAGTATAAACGTGACGAAAAATCCGTTGTTAGATAAAAATTTATGTTTTCATTCCATTGGGGGAGATGTTTTCAGAATTGAATCTATATTAAAATACGGAATATTATCACAAAGCGAATTATCAAAAACCGGAATGCCCGAAAATTCTGTGAATGGGTTCGGAGACAATGGAACAAACAAAGTTTCTGTTTTTGTGTCGCCGTTATTTTGTGAATCTGATCTGTTGGACAACGGGTATACAAATGGAATAGTTTTTGTTTGCAAGGCTGATTATTCTGTGCACGGTGTTAGATCTGGAATACCATCCGAGGCACATGTCGGTTCAGGTATTCCGCATGATAAAATTACGGGTATTATGTTGCCAGAATCATTCTGGCACGCACCAATCAGTAAATATAACAAATTTATGTGCGGTCTTGAACGATTACCGGATGTATGTAATTTATTCGCCAAATGGATGAAATCAGAGTGCGATTATCAAGCGAGTGATTATAAAGAATTGTTGAAAACAATTAAAGAAAAAGATGTATTAAAGTGGGATACAATCCGCGACCAAATAGGCAAATTGGTGTTTGGGGATTTGCAAAAAGCCATTGATAAGAAATTGGGTAAACACAACGCTACATTTGCCGACCTGGTTAAATATTACACCAAAGACACAAATTTAATTTTGTATCACACGGAAGAATTGGAAAGTGACGAAACATATTTGAAACGCCTTAAAACAAAAAAAATCAAAAGTGCGACACAGAATGTGGGACGTGTTTATAGCGATGAATTTGGAATAGAAATGATAACGCCGGAAGAAGCCGGAATAAGAAGCCCAATAATGAAAAGATTGCCAAATTCTAGAGGGTTAAAAAGATAGAGGAATAATGTAAAAAATGATATCAAAAGTTCGAAAATGGTAAATTTTTGCAATTTTTCAAAACCAAACTTTCGAACTAGCTGAAAATATCAGAAACCAAACAAAAAACCGCTCTGGAACGAACGGTTGTTTATCTTGGTTGGGGCAGCTGGATTCGAACCAACACTAGCGGAGTCAGAGTCCGATGTTCTACCATTAAACTATGCCCCAATGACCGTCATATTATATATTGATTATTTATTTTTTCAATCAAATATTTTCACCATATTTTTGACAACACAAAAATCGTCTGGAAATGCGTTTTTTTTATGTTATAATCCTTGACGTTTTAACCAAACAACAAAAAGGGAAAGATATGAAAATTAAACCATTTGCAGGTGTCAGACCACCAAAAGATTTAGCCTCTGAAGTTGCTTCACGTCCATATGACGTTCTGAATTCTGTGGAAGCCAAAGCTGAAGCCGGCGAAAAATCTTTGTTGCATATTATTAAACCAGAAATTGATTTTGATCCAATTGCAGACGAACACGAACAAAAAACATATGATAAAGCCGTAGAAAACTTTAAAAAATGGCAAGAAAACGGCTGGTTGGTTCAAGATGAAAAAGAAATGTATTACATCTATGCGCAAACTATGGATGGCCGCACACAATACGGTTTGGTCGCTGCTGCAAATGTTGACGATTATATGACCGGCAAAATTAAAAAGCATGAATTGACACGCAAAGACAAAGAAGATGACCGTATGATTCACGTTCGTATTCAAAATGCGAATTTGGAACCTGTGTTCTTTGCATATCCCGACGTTGCAGAAATGAATGAAATCGTTGAAAACATTGTAAAGAATCAAAAACCAGAATATGACTTTGTTGCCGAAGACGGTTTTGGGCATACATTCTGGAAAATCGAAGACGATGCGATCAATGCTCGTATTACTGAAATATTTGCAAATGTTCCTGCATTCTATGTTGCAGACGGACATCACAGAACTGCGGCAGCTGCACGTGTAGGTGCTGAAAAACGCGAACAAAATCCAAATCACACAGGAAACGAAGAATACAATTATTTCTTGGCTGTGATTTTCCCAGAATCTCAATTAAAAGTTATCGATTACAACCGCGTCATCAAAGATTTGAACGGTTTAACAGATGATGAATTTATTGAAAAATTACGTGAATCATTTGACGTAGTTGAAATGGGAACAGAAATTTATAAACCATCTAAATTACATAACTTTTCTATGTATTTGGGCGGCAAATGGTATTCGTTGACGGCCAAAGAAGGCACATACAACGACAACGATCCAATCGGTGTTTTGGATGTGACAGTATTGTCTAATTTGGTGTTTGATAAGATATTGAACCTTGGTGATTTGCGTACCAGCAAACGTATCGATTTCGTTGGCGGCATTCGTGGCCTGGGTGAATTAAAAAAACGCGTAGACAGTGGTGAAATGGTTGCTGCATTTGCACTTTACCCTGTGACAATGCGCCAAATCATTGATATTGCCGACACAGGCAACATCATGCCACCAAAAACAACTTGGTTTGAACCAAAGTTGCGTAGTGGATTGGTAATTCACAAATTATCATAATAATCTTGTGATTATAAAAACGGGGGACATTGAACTGTCCCCCCTGTTTTTTTATTCTCCAACATCCACCGTATCGTCATACACAGAATACGTTATATCGTTAAACCGCAGTTTTAATTTACGTTCTGTATTTGTATTCATTGGAACATCGTTTATTGTCATATTACCATAGTAAACATTATTCCCGATTTTCACATTTAATGAAGGTATTGTTTGTTTTACACTACGTAGATAGAGCATATCTTCGCCAATATGTAATATACGACCACATTGTGCAACAGATGACATGCCACTTGGTGAATACCAATTATTTGGACATGATTCAATCCCTTGGGTCACCGTTTCATTAAATGTATATGTTCCGCCACTACAATAACTATTTTCGGGACATGTTTCACATCGGTACCCATGTGCCGGCAAATATTCACCGGCATCACACGAAAGCTGTTCCGGCACGCACGAAACCTTTCCATCCCATTCGGATTCATATCCAGTCACAAACTGCACAGTTCCCGCCGGACATGTTGTGTTTAATTTGGTGCCATAAAACGTATCCTTCCACATACTATTTGCGGTTGGCGCCCCACTTGCAATCAACCCCGCAAACATAGACGGCGGTATATATCCAGTCAAATTTTTGCAATTCCAAAAAGTCATTTGAAACATTGTGACTTCACCTGTTTTGACGTTTGCGAATAATCCGTCTGGTAAACTTGTCAAAGATGTACAGCCGCGAAACGTTTGATAGAATGAGTACGGGGCACCAGGTATGTTAGAAAACAAATCGGATGGTATATCGGTTAAAGATGCGCAAAATGCAAACATTCTTTCAAAAGTCCAATACGCATTACCAGTGACATTAACGAAAAAATTATATGGAATAGTGGTCAATGCAGCGCACTCAGAAAAAGTTTGTGCAAACATTCCTTGTCTGGTAATACGTATATTGGCAAACAATCCGGCTGGGATATTGTTTAAATTAGTACATTTATAAAAAGTTTGTGTAAAAACTGGTGTACCTGCCGTTGACGTAGATATTTGTGGAAAAACATCCGTAAGACAGCCATCAATTGATAGTAACAGTTTTGGGGTTGCATCAGTATAAAATTCAATTGTTGTATTATTAGAAACATTGGGTCTGTCATCATATCCGGTTGCGGCACCAGCGAATCTAATTATTTTTGTTCCACCAGACAAATATGAACATGTATATAAAACCATATTTGTATCATTGCGAACTATTGTTTTTCCAGATATATCATTCGCATCGCTGGCCAGTGTCCCGTCCGTACCACAATCCACATAAAATGTTCCGACTGCAGATAAATTGAATTTAAATTCAGAATCATCGGGCAAAACTAAATTCGTTGTTGTGACACTGAATTTAGTATCAACACAATTTGTTCCGTCGCCATTTACGTCGATTTGGTCGGCGGTGCATGCTGCATATGCCGTGGCGGTGCAAAACATTGCACACAAAACAATCAAACGACATATAAATTTTTTCATCTTCCCCCCAACAAAATCCTTTGGTCACGGTCATACCCCGGGAGCGATATGACCGTGATAACAAAAAACCACCAAAATATCAGGTGGTTGGAGGTTAACGACAATTTAAAGCGAAATTGTGTGCTTATTCAATATATTCAGCAACCCTCCAACCTAATTAATAGTTGGAGCTTTTTTTATCGTCTGGTGCATTTGTTTATATTCCCAGACGCGCTTTAACAGGGTCGTTACACCCCATCAGAACAATTCATTCTGACGTTTTAATTTTATCATATTCAATACACTTTATACAAGGAATTTTTCAGTAAAAAACACCGCCAAAACGGCGGTGTTTTTTTATAACATTTTTTTATTAGAACGGGATATCATCCGCAATATCTTCAATATTGATTTCTTCGCGCGGTTGTGCCGGTGCCGCATCAGATGTATCAGATGTTCCATCCATCGTCTTAGCGCCCGCTAAAATAACCATTTGACCTGCAAATTGATTCAAAACAACCTCTGTTGTAAATGTATCAACCCCCTGTTGATTTTGCCATTTACGAGTGCGCAAAGAACCCTCTAAATACAATTTAGTTCCTTTTTGCAACATACGTTCTGCAACTTCGACTAAATTCGGATTAAAGATAACGATACGATGCCATTCAGTTTGTTCTTTTTGTTCACCTGTTTGACGGTCACGCCATCTGTCCGATGTAGCAAGAGAAAAAGTGACAACCTTTTGCCCATTTTGCATAGTACGAACCTGAGGTTCTTGACCGATATTACCAACCAATATAACTTTGTTTATGCTGCCTGCCATTTTTCATTCCTTTTGTTAACTATAATTCTATTTTTACGAAAAAATTATTCAAAAACAAGAAAAAAAAGAAACGCACCAAAGCGGTGCGCAAAAATCAACCTTCGTCTTCTTCAATTTCTTCATCTGGCTCTTCGTCTTCTTCAACAGAATTCAAATCTATTTCTTTTGGGACACCTAAGATATCTTCTATCTTGTCAGACGCTTCGTCTAAATCCATTTTATGTAATATCGCAAATTCCTGTGCCATACGTTCTAACGCACGCAAATATAACTGACGTGCAGAAAAAGTCATCGTATCGGTTGCACTGCGACGTTGTAGGTCACGAACAACCTCTGCCAATTTCATTGGGTCACCAGAATTGATGTTTTCTTCATACTGAGCCGCCCTACGCGCCCAAATCATACGTTTTGCCCCAGCCTTACCCTTAGCCGAAGCAATCGCTTCATCCATTTTTTTTGCGCTGGTCAATACACGCAACCCCGATAATTCAGCACGTTCCACAGGAACACGCAATGTCATATGATTTCTTTCAAAATCTATGACCATCATTTTAATTTTCTGGTCACCGATTTTTTGTTCTTCTATGCGCAACAATTTACCAACGCCCTGAGTTGGATAAACTACATATTGTCCAGTTTTAAATTCAGTTTTTTTATTCGGCATATCTTATCTACCTTTACGGTTGCCATTCTCTCTATTATTGGCTATTATAACACAAAAAATTGAAAAAACAAATATTTGGCAAAAAATTATTGTCCCATTCCGGCCGGTGAAAAACGTCCAATGTTATTAAACAATTCTTCCAACGCATTTAATTCTATGGCCGCTGGTATCTTAGTTTCGCCATCTGCTATTTTAATAGCTTTCAAATCTTGGTCATGTAAAATCTTAGTTTTTGTGATTGTTTTACCCTTTACCCATACCAACAGCACCGTTTGATTATCATAAGTCTTTGGAAATGGACCACGCAAATTTTCGTCTGCACCATAATAAACCCAAACTTCGTCGCCATGTACAGTGCGCGCTTGCGGGTCGCCAATTTCATCCTGCAGTACCGTTGTCGTTTTTATTGTCGCAATTTTGCTTTCCAAATCTTCTGGGAAAACATAACCACGATGCTTCGTTTGAAACGTGCAAGCACCCAATAAAACAAAAGCAAATAACAATATTTTTTTCATTTGATTCTAGCCTTCCCCATTATCTTTATTCACTTTCACAGTAAAATTAGCAATATGCTGTTTCAATTCTGTTTTGTATAAATTGTTTGCTTTGGCTGATTCTACCAATTTATCAAAATTCGGATTGACTGACCGTGCTGCCGCAAATCGTGTTTCTGATTTCATAAATTCTTCCAATGACGCCAAATTATCCACACGCGAATCAAGAACAAATGGATTTTGCCCATCTTTGATATTGCTTGGGTTAAATCTATATAATGGCCATGCCCCAGTGTTCACTAAATTAGTTTGATGTTCAACGCCATTTTGCAGTGCGAAACCGTGTGCTATGCATGGCGCATACGCCAAAATAATAGACGGACCATCAAATGCCTCTGCTTCGCGGAACGCACGAATCGCCTGAGCCTGATTAGCCCCCAGTGCAATTTGCGCCACATACGCGCCCGACATCATCGCCATCATACCTAAATCTTTCTTGGCATGCTCTTTGCCACCAATTGCAAATTTCATAGATGCACCAAATGGCGTTGATTTAGACTGCTGACCACCTGTATTTGAATAGCCTTCGGTATCCAACACCAATATATTTACATTTTCACCACTGTGCAAAATATGGTCAACGCCGCCATATCCAATATCGTATGCCCAACCATCACCACCGACAATCCATACAGATTTATCAACGACTGCATCCAACAAAGTTTGTGCATATTTTGCACGGTCATTATTCATCATAGATAATTGTTTTGATAAATTGTCTTTGATTTCACGTTGTTTTTCAACATCGCGTCCCGACAACATTTCATCAACATTTTCAATACCTAATTCACAAAGCACACTACGCAAAGCAGACTTTCTTTGATTCAAAGCGATTCGCATTCCTAAACCATATTCCGCATTATCTTCAAACAAAGAATTTGACCAAGCAGGTCCGCGTCCATTTTCATCCATGCACCATGGTGTCGTCGGTAAATTTCCACCATAAATAGATGAACAACCTGTTGCGTTTGCAACAACCATTTTGTCACCGAATAAATGTGCCATTAAACGAATATATGGTGTTTCACCACAACCAGAACACGCACCAGGAAATTCAAAATAATGCGGCAATAATTCAACATGCTTTGGAATATTCAGATTTAATTTTTGCTTTTCTATGCCTTTGATATACAAAGCCCTGTCAAACATCTTTTGATTTTTTATTCCGTCCGCCATTGGCACCATCGATATCGCAGACACATGACAATTTTTCATACACAAACCACACCCTGTACAATCAGACGGCGAAATATTCAATGTCCAATATAAATCGTTTCCCAACTCTGGCGTTTTCATTGGAACAACTGTGATACCATTCTTGCGTGCTTTTTTCATTTCGTCTTCATTCATGACTTTGATACGAATCGCACCATGCGGACAAAGCATTGAACATTTTCCACATTGAATACATTTACTTAAATCACAATCTGCAACACGCGCAGACAATGCACGCTTTTCATATTTTGCCGTTCCAACCGGATACTGCCCTGCCCCAAATGTCCCATCAATTTTGAATCGCGACACAGGAATTTCATCGCCACGTCCCGCAGCCATTTCACCTAATGTCCCTGCAATCTCAGCTGGTGCAGCGGATACCATCGCAGGAATAAAATCGGGTGCTAATTCAGATACAGATGATGGAAAATCATATTTTTGCAAATAAGATTCAGCCTTATCAACCGCATTCCAATTTGCCTGAACAACATCCATACCTTTCTTTTTATACGTTTTTTCAATAGCCGTCTTGGCTGCATCTTTTGCAACACTTGGGTCAATCACTTTTGTTAAATTAAAGAAATTCAACATAATGAAAGTATTGATTCTGTTGCCCAATCCTAATTCAGTTGCCGCCTTGTTCGCATCCAAGAAATATAAATTTGCACGCATACGTATCAAATGTTCTTGGGCAGATTTCGGTAAGTTTATAAACGCTTCATCTGGGGATAACGATGTATTTATCATTACTGTTCCACCCGGGCGTAATGCAGCAAACACATCAAATCTTTGTGCAATTACAAAATTAGACACACAGATAAAATCTGCACTGTCCACCAAATATTCACTTTTGATTGGTTTATTTGAAAAACGAATATGAGATTGCGTGACGCCACCCGATTTTTTCGAATCGTACACAGCATACGATTGTGGATATAAATCAGATTTTTCCCCAACAATTTTCACTATGTTTTTTACAGCACCCACAGTCCCATCACTGCCAACACCATACAATATCGCAGTCTTAACATCTTTGTTTTCAATCACAAAAGTTTTATCAGTTGCCAAAGATAATTTTGTTAAATCGTCATCTATGCCAACTGTAAAATTATGGTGTAATTCTCCACGCATCATATATTCAACAATCGCTTTGACATCGCGTGGTTTAAATTCCTTGGACCCCAAACCATAACGTCCACCAAATACAGGTATTTTTGAATCAACAATACTGCGCACATTTTGATAAAGAGGTTCGCCAATGCTGCCTGCTTCTTTTGTTCTGTCCAGTACTGCAATTTGTTCTACAGATTTTGGTAACAATTTTAAAAATGCTTTGATTGGGAAAGGACTAAATAAATGCACACGCATCAATCCGACACCAGACGGTAAAAATTGGAGTGTTTCTTCAATTGTTTCACAACTAGATCCCATCGACACAATTACATACTTCGCATTTTTATCACCAACATAATCGACCAGTCCATATTTACGACCTGTCAATTTTGCAAATTTATCCATTACGTTTTGCACAATATCAGGCAACGCATCATAAAGAGAATTTGCTGCTTCGCGTCCTTGGAAATAAACATCTGGATTTTGTGCAGTTCCACGAATCGTCGGGTTATCAGGATTCATTCCGCGTGCTTTATTCTGTGCAACTAAATCATCAGGCAACAATTCACGCAATACATCATCTTCAATACGAATCAATGCAGATTCTTCATGACTTGTCCGGAACCCGTCAAAGAAGTGCAAAAACGGAACACGTGATTGTAACGTTGCAGCATGCGCAATCGCCGCCATATCATGTGCCTGTTGCACGTTATGGGAAGACAACATCGCAAACCCAGTTTGACGCACAGCCATAACATCACTATGGTCACCAAATATAGACAACGCATGTGTTGCCAGCGCACGCGCTGCAACGTGCATGACGAAAGGTGTTTGTTCGCCTGCAATTTTATACATATTCGGAATCATCAAAAGCAAACCTTGGGATGCAGTAAATGTTGTTGCCAAAGCACCCATTTGCAATGCACCATGTAATGCACCCGCCGCACCCGCTTCTGACTGCATTTCAATAATTTCAGGTGTCACCCCCCAAATATTCTTCTTATGCTGAAAAGACCATTCATCAGCCAATTCACCCATTGTACTGCTGGGGGTAATCGGATAAATCGCTGCACAATCAACACATCTGTATGCGACATCCGCCGCTGCCCAGTTGCCATCAACAATCAACTTTGCCATAATAAAAATCTCCAAATTAAAAAAACGAACAGAAAGTTAAAATTAACCTTCGTTATCATTTTTCACTACCATAGCCTATTCCTTCAATTTGCCTTTGCAATACTACCGCTTTTGAAAAATTAAGGCAAGATTTATTATCAATAAAATCATTGACAATTTTTTATTTTTGTATTACATTCATTCGCATAAAACACAAAAAACAAGGCTTTTTAATATGGCAAACAATGATTTAAAAAATACCATAGTGAATAACAATGTATATATTCAAACTTGCATTGATGATGACAAATGTACAGACATCATCACGGGGCTATCACAACTAGAACAACAAATATTCCCTGTTTCCGAAATGAACACATCTGCAAAAATAATTGCTCCGTACGAAAGATTTGATAAAAATCAACCAAACATCAATGTTTACATATCATCAGATGGTGGCGACTTATTTGTCGCACGCACTATAATTAACTTATTCAATATGTTGCGAGCCAAAGGTGTAATCATACGAACATACAATCTATCATATGCTTCAAGTTCTGCTAGCATAATTGCAGTTTCAGGAACACCTGGATACAGATATATGGCACACGATGCGTATAATTTTATACATTTTGGCAATCATCCTTTGACAATAAAACATGAAAACGAACTTAATTATTCTGTTGCCAATGAAAAAAAACAAAACAAATTGTTACACGATATTTATTTAACTAATACAAAATTAACAAAAAAAGAATTAAGTAAATTTTTCAATTGTGAAAACAGCGGTAAACTTTATGCCGAACAATGTTTAACCAAAGGACTATGTGATTGGGTTATAACACCGAAAGGTTGGATAAATAATGTAAAAGATTTGCAACAATCTGTACGTTAAAAAATGGGGTAAAACCCCATTTTTTATTTTTTATTATCTTTTTTTGTATCAGATTTTTTATCGTCTTTCTTTTTTACATCTGATTTTTTATCGTCTTTCTTGGCTTCTTTCTTAAAATCTTTTGTGTCATCTTTTTTTGTTTCTTCTTTTTCGACATTCTTTTTGCCAATCTTAGACATTGCACGCACCATATCCATCGCACGTTGTAATTGATAATCGCGAGCATCTTTTTCTTCGTCTGTTAAATTCAAAAAATCTTCATCATCTTTGTCATCATCGTCCTTTGACTTTTTGGAATCTTTCTTCTTAGAAGAATCTTTTTTCTTAGACGAATCATTTTTCAAAGAATTTTTAAATGTTGCTTCGGTAAACAAAGATTCTTTCTTTTCCAACACTTCCACTTTGCTTTGCAACACTTCGACATCTGGTGTAATACCTTCATTTTGAATAGATTTACCACTGGGGGTATAATACCGCGCAATAGTTATATGAATTGCAGACCCGTCACCCAATGGTTTTTGTTGTTGAACACTGCCTTTGCCGAAACTTTGCGACCCCATAACAATCGCACGTCCATTGTCTTGCAAGGCCCCAGCAACAATTTCAGATGCAGATGCAGAACCGTGATTTATCAAAACGACAATCGGTTTCCCATTAACAAAATCACCAGATTTAGCAAACATCCGTTCAATATCTAATTTACCTTTGCCACGTGTAGAAACAATTTCACCACTATCTAAAAACGCATCTGAAACATCCACAGCAGCAGTCAAATACCCCCCAGGATTATTACGCAAATCTAGGACATAACCTGCAACTTTTTTCTTTTCTAAATCTTTCAAAGCGTCTTTTAATTCTTTAGCCGTTGTTGCCCCAAAATCAGAAATGCGAACATACCCAATTTTTGGCAATTTATCATCATCAGCTGCTGCCGCATCTTCTTTTTCAGAAAATTTAACAGATTTTACTTTAATAATAGCACGTTTTAATGTCATTTCTTTTGGTTCTTCACCCGCGTGCATAACGGTCAATTTAACCTTGGTTCCCGGCTTACCTTTCATTTTCTTCACGGCCTGATTTAGTGTCAAATCAAAAACCTGTTCACCATCAATATGCGTAATGTAATCGCCCGCTTCTATACCCGCTTTGGCTGCAGGTGTATCGTCAATTGGTGATATTACACGAATTGCGCCTTTGTCACTGGTTATTTGAATTCCTAATCCACCAAATTCACCATGAGATTTGTCTGTGAATTCTTTCAAATCTTCTTTGGATAAATATGAAGAATGTGGATCCAACGCGCCCAACATACCATTCATAGCACCCTCTAACATTTTACGTTCATCAGCTTCTTCAACAAATTTATCGCGCGCTACCTCGAACACCAATGCCAATTTCTTTAATTCAGAATAAATTTCTTCATCTGTCAAATGAACAACAGGTTCTTCTTTTTTCTTATCTTTTGGTGCAGCATCTGCAATCATAGGCACCAATAAAAGCAGCAATAAAACCAATTTTTTCAACATAAAATATTCCTTTCGTTCGCGATTATTTTGGTTTCAGAATAATAAAAAAACAACATTTCTGCAACATGATTTTTAGGTCTTTTATTTATATTGACAAAATAATATTTTTGTATTATAATCTATAGCAACAGAGCCATAGAAATATGAAAAAACATTATAAAAACAAAACCGAAGTTAAAGCGCATTCTCAGACAACGCGATTGTCTGTGCCTGAGCAAATTGAACAAAACAAACAAATAATTTCAGAACAATTATCTGGCTCAAACGTCAAAAGGCTGAATAATTTAAATTGGATTCGTCACGAAATATCATATACAGAGCAAAAGATATTATTTACAGCCCCCATAACAAAACAACAAAATTGTTTTGATTACAGTTGTTCAAAAGGTCTGGGCGAAGCTTATGATTATATCATCAATAAACAAAACAATGAGATAACATCATCTGGTGTCCGCCAAGTCCATTATTTAATTTGCCACGAAACATATATTCAACCTGGAATATATCGTCAAAACACGAATATACTGGATATATACGTAAATGGTGTCAGAATTTACGCCCCAGACAGTTATTATGTTCCTGCTTTGATGGAAAAAACTATTTATGATTGGAAAAAAAGCACTAAACCTGCCCCAATGCGTGCTTTTGATTTACATTACAATATCATTATGTTGCAACCATTTGATGACTGTAATAAACGCACTGCCCGAATTGTGATGAATTGGGCATTGGTGTTATCTGGATATCGTCCAATCGTATTTAACCGCAAAAGCGACAAAGAAAATTATATCAAATCCATTAAAAATATGGCAACAGGTGATTCTAAATCATATTACAAATATATGTATGATTGTATGAAACATTCCCAACAGCAAATTATCGAACAATTAAAACGTTCAAAAATACAATAAAATCCCCAGTTTACAATTATAATCTGTTTTGTTAGAATACTTGCTATGAATAAACCAAAATATATTTTATTTGGCATAATTTGTGGTGTGTTTATCACCCCATCTTTTGCTGATAATGAATTGGTAAAAATTCAAAACCAAATAAAACAGACAGAACAACAAAACGCACAAATCGAAAAACAAATACAAACCTCAACAAAAGATGTAGAACAAACTAAAAAGAAACTAGTTCGCGCAGCCACCCAGGTAAGTGATTTAGAAGAACAACGTTTACAATTATCAAAAAAACTCGCCGAATTAGATGCTAAGCGTGATAAAATCAGTGCACAGTTATCCGCCAGTTATGATGGTGTTTCTGATTCCCTGTCCAGTATTTTATTTATCGCACAAAACCCCAATTTTGATTCACAAACTATGCACGAATATGTTTTAACTTCCGTAATACTATCTTCTGCAGCAGAACAATTTGACGGTCAAATAATGGATGCATCTAAAAAAATAGAAGAATTAGACAAAATCAGAAACGAACGTGCAATTGAAAAAGAAAAATTAGACCGCAGTGCAAAAAGATATTCAGACGAAAAAAAATCATTGGATAAATTATTAAAAACACGTTCTGCACAGAATGAAAAATTGAAAAACCAACAAATTGCAATCCAAGAAAAATTGAAAAAATTATCTGAACGGGCAAAAAGTATTTCCGAATTGTCCGCGGGTGTTGGTTCATCTGAAATGTCATCAGATGCTCAATTTTCAAAACGTAAATTAAATACACCTGTGCGTGGAAAACTGGTTGTTCGATATGGTGAAAAAACAGCCCTGGGATTAAAATCAGACGGTTGGCGAATACATACTCGTGGGGATGCTTTGGTTATGGCACCGGCGGATGGCATAATAAAATTCGCCGATAATTTCCGTGGTTTTGGCAAAGTGGTAATTATGTCACACAAAAACGGTTATAATACAGTTATGACAAATATGGGGTCTATTGATGCCTTGGTTGGCCAGGAAGTCTTGGCCGGTGAACCCATTGGGCGTATGAATGAAAATAGACCAGAAATGTATTTAGAGGTGCGCCGCGGCAATAAATCTATCGACCCTTTAAGATTATTTAACGAACCAAAATCTGGATTATTTTTCTGAATTAAAATTCAAAACGTAAACCAATCATCAAATTAGTATACAAAACCTTTTCTGCAGAAAACCATTCACGATGTTTTGTTCCTTCATCGTTTGCAATATTCCATGTAATTTTTGGTAAATACATAAAGCGTGCACCAAAATCAACATATGTCCTGTCCGCAATTCCGTATGATGCACCAAGTGCAGCCACCACAGCAACATTATTTGATGCAGGATATTTGTCAGCTTCGGTTGGATTATCAAATTTTACAATATACGTTGTAGAATTTACGGTTCCAAAATCTCTCAGACTATCATCATATGACAAATCACCAGAAATATCATACAAAGCCAAAGTTGTATGCGAAACAGCATATCCTAGTCCAAAACCAACATAAGGTATCAATTTATTTTGTGGTTTTTTTAATCCATCAAAGAAATCATAATATAAAACCGCAGAAACGACATCCGTACTAACCGTAGATTTTGCACTAGTGCTTGATATATGTGCAACGCTGACTATACCGTCAACCAATGATAAATTACCATCTAGCAACGGTGTTTTGTTATAGTTTGTTTCTGAAATATAATCATAATCTGCCTGCAAACGCCATTGGGTGCGATTCGGGAAAACAAAACCCACACTGCCACCCGCAGTAAAGACATTCTTTTTAAAATCTCCATTTAGTGGCAAATCGCCCAAGTTTCCTTGACCTGCAACAGAATAGCCAGCTGGACTGCCATCGTTTTCCCAAGACAAATACGAAACCACAGACCCAGTTGTATCATTTACCATATATGCACTATACAAACTGCCTATTTCGTTTTTCATCTTTGCATTCACAGTCGCAATTCCACCCCGCAATCCGACAACAAACCGAGAACCATCGTCCCTGTAATACCCATCAGTGGTATAATATCCATCGTATTGCCACCCCGCAAACGCAGGCGCAACTAACATCGCAAATAAAATTGAAAAAATAGATACTTTTGTCTTCATGATATGAATCATTATATCATAAAATCTATATCAAAAAAAGCATAAAACAAAAAAAATGCCCGGATGGGCATTTTTTATTTTTGAATAGATTCAACATCTATTTCAGTATAATTCATCCCTTTGTCAACATTACCATATACCGTGACAATATCGTTAACACGGACAGTTTTACCGTTCCAATCTTCTTCGTCTATTTCCAACATAATCGTTCCCGAAGAATCTTCAAACACATAAATATTATCACCCATATTTTGTGTAATACGTCCACGCATCGTCACAGGCGTTTTGTTTGGCAAATTTATAACCTCGCTAACCATCCAATACGTAGGTTGTGTATTAGGTGTATTTTTCATACTATAATTTTTATTTGGTCCTGCCATAGCCCCACACAATGGCAATACGGACAACATCGCCAATACAGATATTTTTTTCATATTATTTCTCCCTTTACATTACTTTTGTTTTCCAACTATTTAAGATTATATCAAAAAAACACAGTGAAATATCTAGGAACGAAAGGAAAAATAAAAACCGCCAAAACGGCGATTTTTATTTTAGTTATATATACCTATTACATTTTAACATCTTCACATGTTGGTCCTTTGACACTGGACGAACAACTTGTGGTAGTTTTACAGCTTGTAAATAATCCACCACCACTGCAAGATTGTTTACAAGTTTGTGTAGTAGTTGTTCTGCAAATATGACATGTTCTGGTATCACGATTAAACGTAGCTGTCACTTCTTTCATCACTCCAGATCGATCAGCAGGCAACGCCCCAATAGTTGCCGAACCACCCTTTGTCAATTGTGCTGTTGTCAAACCACCACCAACATCATAAGAAATAGCATACGGCGTTGTTAATGGTGTTTCTTCAGATATAGGGGTCTTTCCACTACCCTTTTTACCAGTTTCGACCGATGCAATTCGTTGACACATATATTGTGCCACATCAGCCGACGCCCCCTGTGTCGCCTTAGTAATTTCTTCGGTCACTCTTTTATTATAATTTTCCTGAGCCTGACGCAACGCGGATAAACCAATCATCATACGATAATCACTAATCAGATTTGGGAATCTGGCTTCTGTCATTTCCGCTTTGCCTTTCTTAGTCCCTCTGCTTTTTCCTTTGATTTGTGATAAATCACGCCCTTCGACACAATACCGAACTTTTTGATCAGATTCCAATAATCCAATAGTTCTGTTGATTGTGCCAGCAATATTTTCTAGTTCTGCTTTAATAGAAGATATAATACCTTCGGCCCCTTCAACCTTATTCTTTTTTGCTTCCTTGGTTATTTCTGCGATGTAATCTTGAACCCCAATTTCACCAGGTTTCAAAACTTTGTTACCATCTTTTACACTACCCGAAATATCCCCAACCTTGATTTTACCAAAAGATATCATACCAGTCACACGGTATAAGGTTCCTAATTTTTGTGGTTTAATAGAAGATGTCCCCAATACTTCATCTGCAGCAAATGCATTACAATCTGTTGTTGAACCACACATTTCAACCATTTTTTCTTCTGCTACCTTTTGACAGTTTTCAAGGGCTTTGTTATCAATATTCAAATACAATCCCATCAACATAGAATCAAGATCTTCCATTTTGAAATCAGGGTTTGTTTGTTTACACACAACTAATTTATCAATTGGACAAATGTCATGGATGTAATCAAAGTCCATACCAATACAATTTGAAAAATCTGGTCCACATCTGTCTTCGGACATAAAGCAATCTTTGACTTCCTGGGTACATGCATCAACGCGCATAGCAGCTAATTTACTTACCACGTAATCCCAAATCTGTGGTTCCATACGTTCACACGGATCAATTTGAACTTTACAGAATGAACGCGCCATATCTGGACGTGCTAAACAAGCATCCATTGTGGCTTGACCTTTGCCAACGATATCGTCTTTACATGCTTTTTGTATACAATCTGAAATATCACCCAAACATGATTGACGTTTCTGTGATTCAATATTTTGTTCTGCTAAACGAATTGTCGGGGCCGCTTCGCGCAAAAAGTCATCCCAAATCAAATCACGAACCGCAACACAACTATCCAAAACACGTTCACAAATAAAACGCTTTGATTCCAAAATTTCCATAGTAGACGCAGTAATGTCATATGTTTTGATTGTTTGTACTCTTGTTCCTGCCGTGCTTTCTGCTTTGTTATTTTGCATATTTTCAGATGCAATCGTAAACACACACTGTTCCCAATTTTCACCACAGGCATCTTCGCTGCGCATACATTTTTTATATTCAACCATACATGTTCCACGATCGTATTTATTAGATTCTTCCAAAGATTCTTTCAAAGCACTACGCACTGCACGGTTTGCATCTGCCAATGCGGTCTTTGCTTCAGACTTTTTCTGTTCAATACTGTTCGCTAACCCTTTACAATCTGAAACAATCTGACGTGAATACATTTGGGTCAATATAGTCATATCTGGTGCACAAGATTCGTCCATTTGTTCTTTGCACAAAGAATGAGCGGCACTATATAATTCACTACCAGTTTTACTAGCAATACCATCAAGTAAATCTTCATCTACATCTTCATCGCTATCTTCATCTTCATACAATGAAGACCACTGAGATCTTTTTATTTCTGATTTGTTTTTTGTAGCTTTTGTTGCAACAACATTACCTTTGCTGTCATACTTACGTTCACCCTGGAAAATAATATCAGCATTTGCGCCTGCTTGAACTTTTTCAACCTCTTCCGTGCTGATACGTTCTGCCTCTGCTAACATACTTTTGATATCTCCCAATGCAGATTCATACTTTTTTATATCATCATTACAATTACAAGAACCGCCTATTTCATTGTCTACAATACAAAATTGATCCATACATCCATAGTATGCATCATAGCATTCTTGATCATAAAGACCAACAGCTTCCGTTTTACCACGAACCTTCGTCCCTATGCTTATTGCTGATTGTTTCTTTGCACTTGCTCTTTTTGCAGCAAACGAATCAGTATTACCAATAATTGCGGCAAAAATCCCAAAAACTACACCAAAACGCAATATTTTTCTCACCTCTATCTCCTTTTACATATTTATATCTTCACAAGATTCCAATTCCTGGCAGAATGTTTTCTTACCACCAGATGCAGCCCCCAACAAACCAGCACCAACCGCACCAACAACTCCACCAATAGCAGTTCCCCAACCCGGAGAAACCATAGTTCCCGCAGAAGCCCCAGCAGACAAACCGCCCGCCGCCGCTTTCAAAGCAGACGTCGCTTTATCTTCACCACCTTCTTCGCACACCTGTTGAATACGACAAACGTGGCAATTACGTAATTTTGGTTCAAATGATACCGTGTGAATATAACTGTAATTGCTCTCAGAATCTTTCGGAGATTCTGGTTGATATGTTTCCAAACATGTTTTGCGCGCAGTTTCAACATCTGCCTTGCGCGTTAATTCCGCGATTTTGGAATCTAATTCACGTAAATTACGATTTTCGGCAGACATTTTTGCCAATAACATAGCACTGTTAAACACATTGGTTCCCACAGATTGTTTACCTTTGACACGTTTTTTGGAATCAGTTTGACTGTCCGCACACGCAGTCACAGTTTTGTCGTTTTCAAATTGTTTGAAAAATTCTTCTACTGCTGCATCAGAATTTGCGATAACTTGTTTACGTAATTTATACAAACCATCTTCTTCATCAGGTAATTCGGTCAAAGATTCAACCAACGCATCCACCGGCAAACATGTCATATCTGTCCCACAAACTTTTGACAATTGATCGCTGAAATAATTCACACAACCTTGAAACATTTGATAGTCCATTTGCAAAATTGCAGATTGAACCAAAATATCATATTGTGCCACAGACCTGCATGATGGGAACATGTCTTGTGGGCACAGTGCAGTAATTTCATATGACTTTTTACCCAAACATTCTGGTTTTGTAAAATCTTGCCCACATTTGTCCCTTAAACATTTATCAACATCATTCTCGCAGAATCTCATTTTTAAATAACCCAATTTATCATTGATAACAGACTGCAAACCTGGAATTTTGGAATCACATTCTGTAATAACAGGACAAATACCCGCAGCAACATTTACATCATTCAAACATTCTGAATTCGTTGACGTTGAACAACTATCTTCCAAACATTCTTGAATCTTCGCTAAACACGTTCCACGATAATGTTTATCTGCATACTTTGCTGCTTCTGCCAAAACACTCTTAGATTCAGCCGCCCAGTCTTTTTTCACATCATCACGCACGGCCATACATTGATCTAAAATATTTTCGCACGCATTTGAACGACGTTGTAATAACTTGGCATCTAGACAATTTTCAAAATTAGCACCACAACCACCCTTATCCGCAATACATGAGCGATAAGCCAACAAACATTCACCGCGATTATACTTGTTCGTGGTATCCAACATTTCTAAACGCGCTTTTCTTACTGCAGATTCTGCTATACGCAAGTTCGATTCTGCATTTGCCTTTTGTTCTTTCAAATAGGCACTATAATTCTTACAGTCTTGTGCAATCATACGCGTATACAACATACTTTCCATTTCCGCCTTGTCACCGCACGACTTTAATTCATCTTTACAATATTTTGCTGCCATATCAAACAAGTCAGCACCCATCATAACATCTTCGGCAACATCTTCATCTTCGTTTTCATCACTACCCAACCACGACATAAAATTCGCCGTCGAAACACCCTTGTTTCCCTTGGTTTCAGTGAATACCAAACGAGCTTTTGCACCCAATTGTTCACGTTCAACACCTTCGGTAAACAATTTATCCGCTTCTTCTTGGATTTTTAGAACTTCTTGAATCTTACTTTTTGCAGCATCTATATTCTCAGAACACGCACAACGTTCACCCTGACTTTCATCTAACAAACAGAAATTATCCATACATTCGCGATACGCATCACGACAATCACCACCACGGTCTTTTTCTGTTTTTGTAGATCCAACACTAACCTCTTCCGCCTCTTCTACTTCTCCATACTCTGTATCTTCAAGATATTCTTCATCTTCAACAACACTAGCAGGTTCAGATTTAGCACTTCTGCTTTCCTTAGCCGCGGTTTTTACAGCAGCCCCAGCCGTCTTAGATGCAGATACAGCGGCAGTACGCCCTGCCCCACGACCACCAACACTGACACGCGCCTGATCCCGCGCTGCAGCAAAAGAATCAAATGACATAAAAAATGCCACAAATAACACAAAAAAAGTATTAAGTTTCATCATTTTGGATATCCTACATTCTGAAAAAATTTTATCAAAAAATACGACACATTGCAAGCGAATAAAAACTTCTTGCAATTTATATTTATGCCGAATATCATTAGAAGCGTAAAAAACAGGATAAAAATATGGCAAAAGATGATGTGATTGTTTTTTCTGGCACTGTTGAAGAAAGATTGCCAAACACAATGTTTCGTGTTCGGCTTGAAAATGGCCACATGATATTGGCAACAATGTGTGGAAAAATGCGTAAGGCTCGTATTTGGGTAAATACCGGTGAGAAAGTCCACGTAGAGATGACCCCCTATGATTTGGACAAAGGACGCATAACATTCGTAGAACGAACACATGCATCGTCAGAAGAACAATCAAATAATTAAAAAATTCCATCAATTGATGGAATTTTTTTATGTTTTAACACTATAAACTTCTTGCTTAAAATATATTGTTTTTGTTATTATTATTAAAAAGTAGTAGGAATGCGGAAGTTTTGTCTGTTTTTTTTATCATTATTTGTGTGCATTGATGTATGCAATGCTGCTGTTCGCACAAAAAATACATCACCAAGAAATGATTTAGAAACTGTTTCTTCGCGACAAAAAACAGTCACAAAAAAGACAAATGTTTCACGCACTGTCGCTACACGAACACCAAAAACACAGCAAGCAATACAGCAAGACAATAATATATCACCCCGCAAAGCTGTTTCACGAAGTGCATCAACAAAAACCATTGTTGCACGCCCTGCAAAGCAAAAGAAAAAAAACAATCGAACAAATACAGTACCTGTTTCTCGCATTTCCCGTGCAGCAACAAATACTGCACAAATTGTTAAATTTGATGATAATTATAATTCTTGCAGAGATGCTTATTTTTCGTGTATGGATCAATTCTGTGCTAATCAAAACGAAACATACCGCAGATGTGTATGTTCTTCTCGGTTGGCAAAAATTCAAAAACAAGAAAAAAAATTATCACAAACCGCTAATCAACTACAAGACTTTCAATCTTTAAATATTGATGTTATATCAAAAACATCAAATGAAGTGAAATCTATGTTGTCTGCATCTGAGGGAGAATCTGCAATAAAAACCGACATTTCTGATGCAGCAACTACTTTGAACAACATATCTGACGTATTGCAAAAAACAAAAAAGAAAGCTTTGTCAACCCAGGGACGACTTGATATTGCAGGCGATATAAAATCAATTTGGTCAACAACAGATTTGATAAGTGGTACTAACATAGCAGATCTTACCGGGGAATCTTTATATAATGCAGTGCATAATCAGTGTTATGATATATTGTCGCAAAATTGTGCAACCGAAGATTTGACAATGATTGCTTCGACATATGGAATGTACATAGAAAATGATTGCTCTCTGCTTGACAGCAGTATCAGTTCCCAAATAACCACGGCAAATGCATCTATACGAACAACACGCAATGAAATGCAAAATGCAAGATTGGAAAATTATAATGCTCATAATTCGTTGACAACAAATAGCTGTATTACCAATGTGCGTGAAGATATTATGAAACCAACTGCATGTGGGGAAAACTATGTTCACTGCCTAGATTTTACTGGTAAATATTTAAATGCAACTACGGGCGAACCGATTTATTCTGCGGACTTTTATCAACTTGAAAACCAAATATCGTTGTCTGGTGATATTTTGAGAAATTCACAAAATGCACAAATTGTAAATATGTTAAATAAAAAACGTATCTTCGCAGAATCTACGCTTGATTTATGCTCAGATAATGCAGACGATGTATGGGATGAATTTTTACGACAATCAATTGTAGAAATATACCAAGGCCAACAGCAAAAAGTACAAACGGTAAAATCAGAATGTTTGCACGTAGTAAACGAATGTTATTTAAACAAATCTGATTCTTTAAAAGAATTTTCGGATACGGCTTCTGAAATTTTGCTGGGACATACATTGGAATTATCAGAACAAATGTGTGCGGATAAATTGACCACATGCAGCAATCTTTACGGTGGTGGTCCCGAAGGCTTAGAAATGCTAGTAAACACAATGACTGAAATTACAGATCAAACCATAGCTCAAACTTGTCCAGAATTACTTACAACATTTGCACAAAATATATGCACTGTTTCAGAAACTGATTCTGCACATTCTTATCCATATGGATGCCGTGTATATGCCCCAGGCGAATCAATGTATGCACATAATGCATTATGCAATTCAACATTGACGAATCCTTTTTCAAAATCAGATATTATATTATCACATGCAGATGATAACAGTATTAAAAACTACATTTGTAAAGATGCGCACATAAGATATACTTCATGCAAATTTAATTATTACCTATATAATGAAACATTAGGTGATGCGCAACTGCAATATTATTCGCAAAACGAAGCCACAGAATGTCATGTATGTCCTACGGGATATATATGCAACGGGGATCAGACTGCGCCACAAAGTATAGATTCAGATTTATATGAAGCTTGTGGTATATACTATGTAGGCAGCTTGTATCAACAATTGGTTCGCTATGCCTTGCAAAATTGCACACGTCCATCAGATGATTCATACGTATTATCAGAATCTTTGTTGGCTGATGTAGATATAGTAATGCGACATGTTCAAAGCGAATTAGTTTCCGAATTATCGAAAGAATGTGAAAGATATAACGGAACGTGGGTTGATTTGCCATGGACTGATGAAAACTATGACGGACTTCATGATTCAACGGGGGATAGTTTATTACAAGAGTTTTATACAGCCACTGGAACAAATAAACTTTGGGGATATTGCAAATAAAAAAACCGAATAAAATTCGGTTTTTTTATTATTTCAAACACTATTTATTATGCAGCCTTTTTACTTTCAGCATATATTTCAACTGGCTCTTTTTTACCGTTCACAACATCTGCATCAACAACAATTTCTTGCAATCCCTTTTTATCAGGTGCATCAAACATAGGCTGTAATAAAATCTTTTCCAAAATAGAACGCAACCCACGCGCACCAGTTTTTCGTTCAACTGTCATTTTAGCAATAGCAACTAAACCGTCTTTGGTTATGTTCAATTTAATTCCGTCCATTTCCAACATTGCGGTATATTGCTTTACAATTGCATTCTTTGGTTCTGTTAAAATTTTAACCAACGCTTTTTCATCTAATGCCTCTAATGTTGTGACAATCGGCAAACGACCAATTAATTCTGGAATAATACCGAATTTTACTAAATCAGAAGATTGTACATCGGCTAATCTATTTTTTTCTTCGCGTTCTCTTTTATCGCTAACATCTGCACCAAAACCGATACCAGCGCGTTCAGATGTCCGTGCAGCTATAATTTTATTCAACCCATCAAATGCACCGCCACAAATAAATAAAATCTTGCTTGTATCTAATTGCACAGTTGTTTCCCCAGGATGTTTGCGTCCACCACCACCCGCCGGGACATTCGCCACAGTGCCTTCTACTAATTTCAATAAAGCCTGTTGAACACCTTCGCCTGATACATCACGTGTCAAAGATGGATTTTCAGACTTTCTTGAAATCTTATCAATTTCATCAATGTAAATAATTCCACGTTGTGCACGCTCCACATCAAAATTCGCATTTTGTAATAAACGCGTCAGAACAGATTCAACATCATCGCCCACATATCCCGCTTCTGTCAAAGTGGTTGCATCAGCAATAGCAAACGGAACATCCAACACACGTGCCAAAGTTTGAGCAAACAGAGTTTTTCCTGTTCCTGTTGGTCCAATCATCAAAACATTTGATTTTTGAATTTCAACATTGGATGCGATTGATGCACTGTTTCTTTTGTAATGATTATAAACTGCCACAGCCAAAGTACGTTTTGCTTCATCTTGACCAATGACATAATCATTCAAGAATTTGTAAATTTCGGATGGTGTCGGTAATTTTTCTGCATCATGACTGACCTGGCTCTTTTTTTCATCTGCCATAATATCGTTGCATAAATTGATACATTCATCGCAAATACAAACATTACGACCACTAACCAACTTTTTTACTTCATATACAGACTTACCACAAAAACTGCAAAACTGTTGTGCATTTTCTGGGGTATTTTTTGTTTTGTCGTCACTCATCTTTTTCAACCTTAGATTTCAAAGAATTATTTGCGAATTAAAATTCCATCAATTATACCAAAATCTTTGGCTTCATCTGGTTGCAACCAGTTATCGCGTTCCATCGCATCAAAGACTTCTTTTTCTTTACGACCAGTAAATTCAACCATTTGTTTAATCAAAGCTTTTTTCGTATGTTGCACTTCTTTCAAATAAATTTCCATATCGGTCACTTTGCCTTCTGTCCCAGATGAAGGTTGGTGAATCATAACCTGGGTATTTGGTAAAACGAAACGTTTGCCCTTTTCACCAGCAGCCAACAACACTGCCGCCATAGACGCAACCAATCCCATACCAATTGTCGAAACATTTGGTTTGATATAACGCATAGTATCCATAATTGCCCAACCAGCACTAACATCGCCACCCGGAGAATTGATATACAAAGAAATATCCGCGTTTGGATTTTCAGATTCCAAAAATAACAATTGCGCGACAATAGTATTTGCCATAGCCGTTTCAATCGGTCCAGTCAACATAACAATTCTGTCCCGCAAAAGACGTGAATAAATATCAAACGAACGTTCACCACGTGGTGATTCTTCTATAACAACAGGTACTAATGACATATAAAAACCTCTTTTTTACCTTGAATTATACCATAAAATAGCCGATTCGCCAATTTTATAGTATAAAAATAAGATTTTTATCTTTTTTTACAAGTCCTGGCAAAAAACAATGCTTATTCAGACAAAGCAACTATACCCGGCAATTCTTTACCTTCGATAAATTCAAGAAATGCACCACCACCAGTTGAAACATAACTCATATCATTATGCACGTCACACGCATCCAATGCAGCAACAGTATCGCCACCACCAACCACAGATGTCAAAGTGCCTTCTTTTGTATGTCTGGCTAATGCACGCGCAAAATTAAAAGACGCATACCCCCATCTTTCGCCCCACTCTGCCATACCAAACGTCCCGTTCCATATAACTGTTTTTACATCTTTCAATAAATCAATATTACGTTGGGTTGTTTTTTCACCATCATCAATAATAACGTCATCATCTTTGATTTCTATGGCATCACGATTTTGACGCGCAGCATCTTTTTCAAATTCTTTACCAACACCTTTGTCCAGTGGCAAAAATATTTTACACCCCGATTCGTCGGCCATTTTCATTATTTCCAGCGCAACATCTGCCATTTCCGATTCATACAAAGAATCACCCACAGGCAAACCATTTGCAAAATTAAAGGTCGTTCCCAATGCGCCACCAATTATTATTTCATCTGCAATCGATACAAATTTTTTCAATACACCAATCTTGGTCGAAACTTTGGACCCACCAATAAACAAAGCCAATGGATGTTCAGGTTTTTCCATAACGCGTGAAATATTTTCAATTTCTTTTTGCAACAAATTGCCAGCGAAAGACGGTAAATATTTTGTTATCGCAACTACGCTTGCCGCCACACGATGAGATACAGCAAACGCATCATTGACATAAATATCAAATCCATCTGCTAACTTTTTTGCAAATTCATCACTGTTTTCTTCTTCGCCGATATGAAAGCGTAAATTTTCCAGCAACACCACATCACCATCTTTCATATCTGCCATAAAATCTTTCTTTAAACAATCGTCAATAAATGGAATATCCATATATTCAGCAATCATACGCAAAGACATTTCCGGAACAATCCTTCCCTTTGGTCGCCCCAGATGAGAACAAATAACAACACGCGCACCGTTTTTGGATAAAGCTTTGATGGTACCCATTGAAGAATCTATACGAAAAGAATCAGTAATCTGTCCATCAACAATTTGCACATTAAAATCATCACGCAACAAAACATATTTGCCGCGAACAGAATTATAATCAATCGAACGTATTTGCATTTTTATCACCACTTTGGATTACATTTTTTAATATTTTTTTCACTGGGCCATAGCTTTTTCTATAATGTTCATTTATACCATACTTTTCAATAGCTTGCAAGTGCTGTTGTGTTGGGTATCCTGCATTTTTATCCCATGCATATTGCGGAAATTGTTTTGCCAATTCATGCATGATTCTGTCACGTGTCACCTTTGCTATGATAGATGCCGCCGCAATAGAAAGTGATTTTGCATCACCCTTTACCACCGCACGACCAATCATTTTATCAGGCATGCGATTTCCATCAACAAGACAATATTCTGGTACAACCCCCAGCGCATCAACCGCTCGCTTCATCGCCGTCATTGATGCCCATAAAATATTTAATTCATCAATTTCAATCGCGCTACATTGACCGGTTGCCCAAATAATATCTGGATTATTTGTTATCCAATCGTATGCAATTTCACGTTGTTTTTGTGACATCTGTTTTGAATCAGAAATCATAGGCATATAATCAAAATCATATTTTTTAAAAATAACCGCACCCGCAACAACCGGCCCACAAAGCGGGCCACGTCCTGCTTCATCAACACCTGATACGACGTTATGATCACAATTTTTTTCAATTTCAAAATCAGGGATACTTCGCATAATAATACGCCCAAATTATAAATCAACATTACCAATGAACATCTGACTTTGCACATATTCATCTTCGCTGTTGTAATATGGCCAATGTCCATCTGCTAATTCTTTCAGTGCCGTCAACGGTTGGTCTAATCTTGCACGATACAACCATAAATTAGACATAACACGTTTTATATAATTTCGTGTTTCATATGCAGGAAAACTTTCTATATACAACAAAGGGTCCGTTGTAGAAAAACTTTTTTCAAATTTAACAAGATTTCCCATACCTGCATTATACGCAATCAACATTTTTATAATATTGTTTTGAATCATCTGATGGGAAAGCAAATCTACAATATATTGTTGCCCCAAAAACATATTATGTGACGGATTAGACATATCTATATCGGAAAATTTAACAGAATTTTTACGTGCAACACGCTTGGCCGTACTTGGCATAATTTGCATCAAACCATTCGCCCCCGCATTAGATTTAGCGTTTCTTTTAAATCCACTTTCTTGTTTTGTAATCGCTAATAACAAAGCCCTGTCAATAGACCAACCACCCATTGGTTCCCAATCAGGCAACGGATATTGTGCAGAATAAATAATATCATCATTTATTTCTAAGATACCTCTGTCACGCATAACACTTGAAACCTGAATAGAAACACGTGGCAAACCATACATAGACGACAATGCATTAACCGCATGCAACATTTTATCTGATGTTTTTGCAGTAATCAGATATTTTAAATATTCTTCCGCCCTGTCTTTGCGTCCAACCTGCAACAAAGCCAATGCTTTGCGCCCATATTTGTTCTTACGTAATGCAATAACATCTTCATCCGAACATTCTTGGTCAAAAAATTCATACGCAGGCGCATCGTCTAACATCGCGTTAGCCAGCGCACCATAAAAAGACATTGGATATGCAGCAGCTATTTTCAAATACTTTTTTTTGCTTTTTGAATCATCTGCAAAATCTGCAGCACGTGCAGCCCAAAATGCAGCCTCAGTTTTTCTGGCATTGTTGATTTGGTTTAAATCTAAAATCTTGCTAAAATATTTTTTGCTTTCTTTGTATTTTTGTTCTTTGAAATAAAGCAACCCCATTGACCACAAACCATATTCAGAATTCGCATCTGATGCAACAAATCCCCACTTTTTTGCCAATTCGTATTCGCCATTTGTATAATACAAGAAAGACAACCGGCCTGCCAGACGTCCATAATCTGCCTCTGATACCTTGGCTTTAAATGCTTTGTCTTCTAAAATTGTACGTGCTGTTTTCGAACTGCCCGAACGAATAGCCTTTTTAAATTTTTTTATACTCTGTTCGATTTTATCATTATATGTTTTCTCGGTCCATGTTTCAGACTGTGCAGCCTCTATATAATCTTTACCAGAAATAATATTTGGCACAGATGGTTTACGCACAGTCGCTTTTTTTATCACAGCCATCTTTGACAAACGCTCTGCCCCAGGCATATCATAATACCTGTCCATCCATTTTTGTAATTCTGAACCCCTGGTGTGATATGTTTTAGAAATATACCTTTGATACAATACTTCGTTCATCAAAAATTTATCAGATAATTTATTTTCTAATTTTTTTGCAGCATCTATTTTTTCTTTGTCCTGCAAATTAAACATCTGAACATAAATTTGAGCATCATCATCTGTTAAAATATCAACAGATTCAATCGGCCACGCACTAAGCGACACAAAACATATACATAAAAAAGCCAAAATTTTTTTCATTTTCAAAACAGTGATGTCTTTGGTAATTCGCATACAACCGCATCTTCGTCTGCTTCTGGTATTTGACTTATTATCTTTTTAAAATCTGAAACTTTTGAAAATTTTCTGTAAACCGACACAAATCTAATAAATGCAATAGGATCCAAATTCAACAACGAATCAGAAACCATTTGTCCAATCATAATACTGGTAATAGTGTCATCAGCTGTTTCTGTTTCTAAGCGTCGCTGAATAGAAGCAACCAATCTGTCAATTTGTTCGTCACGCACATCACGATTACGACAGGCTAATTTAATACTGCGAAACAATTTATCCCTATCAAAAGGTTCTGTTTTACCATTATTTTTAAGAACCATTAAATCACGCATTTGAATTCGTTCAACCGTAGTAAATTTAGCACCGCATTGATTACAAACGCGTCTGCGCCGAATAACCGCATCGCCAATGTCTGGGCGAGAATCTGCCACCCTGCTGTCAGTAGAATTACAATATGGACATCTCATAATGTATTAAAGATAGAAAAAAATATCGCACATGTAAAGTAGATTTTAAACAACACAAAAATTGCTTTTTAATAAAAATCAAGTGTTTTTTTCATAAACCGATTCGCAGAACACTTTTTTCAGACACAAAAAAATGGTAAAATATAATGAATAAACCAGAGAGAGAATTCAAACATATGAAAAAATACTTAAACCAACTATTGTGTGGCGATTGTATTGAAATTATGAAAGACATCCCAGATGCATCTGTGGATGCTGTGTTTGCAGATTCTCCGTATAATTTACAATTGGGTGAAAAAACGCTTTACAGACCCGAAGATCAAACAGCGGCGCGTGCTGTCCGCGACCAATGGGATGCGTTTGAATCTCCACAAGAATACGATGAATTTACACGTCAATGGATGCGCGAATGTAAACGTGTTTTAAAACCAGACGGAGCTATGTGGGTCATCGGTTCTTATCATAATATTTTTCGTATTGGCGCGATTTTACAGGATATGGGTTTTTGGATTTTAAATGATATAGTTTGGGTAAAAACAAATCCTATGCCTAATTTTCGCGGCACACGTTTTACAAATGCGCATGAAACATTGATTTGGGCAACACCGACCAAGACTGGTAAATACACATTTAATTACGAGACTATGAAAAAATTAAATGGTGGTAAACAAATGCGGTCTGATTGGGATTTGAATATATGTTTGGGCGAAGAACGCATCAAAGGTGAAGATGGCAAAAGCCTGCACAACACTCAGAAACCAATGGATTTATTACGTCGTGTAATTTTATCCTCTACAAAACCGGGCGATATCATATTGGACCCATTCGTAGGTTCTGGAACAACTGCCGCAGCAGCAAAAGAATTAGGACGTCAATTTATCGGCATAGACCGTGAAGAAGTATATATAAATGCTGCGCGTGAACGTGTTGATGCCGTGACACCCATTGATTTATCTGATATAGAGGTTTCAACACCAAAACGTGAAGCAATCAAAATTGCATTTCGTGAATTGATTGATGCTGGACTGTTATATGTTGGGCAAACTTTGGTCGGCCCACGTGGTGACCGCGTAATGATTACACACGATGGTCAGTTGATGCACGCTCTTTATGGCAAAGCATCAATACACGTTATGGCGGCAAAAATTCAACACAGTGTCAGTTTTAATGGTTGGGATTATTGGTCTGCCGAGAAGCGCGATGGTGGACTGATTGCTATTGATGAATTAAGAAAGTATTTACGCGATATTAAACAAAATATGAAGAAAGCAGCCTAAGAAAGACAAATACTATATAAAACAGACAAAACGCCCTTTTTCATGGGTATTTTTTTACCAAAAAAGAAATGCCGAAATCGGCATTTCTTAGAACTAATATTTAAACCACTTATTGTATTCCATACAGACTTGCAGTGTCTTTATTCATCAGACACATTGACCCACTATACGAACAAGCAAATGGGACTACTTCTCTTTTGCTGCTACTATCACGTCTGTAAAGCACAGATGCATTTTCGCATTCTTCCTGTTTACCTTGGAATTCAGAACATGCCACACCCCAAGAATTTTTATCTGTCACAGGTGTATTTGCTACAATGCTATCTGGCAAATTCATCCCATACTTTACATATAAATTTTTCAAAGAATCTATGGTATAAGATTTTCCAAATGAAACCGAACCCAAATCTTCTTCAACCTTACAAGAGATGTTGTTCTTTTCGATTACCGCCGTAATACCAGTAGCCAAACCACCAACACCGGCACCGACCAAACCACCAACCAACATTCCCTTGCCAACGCTTGGTCCCGAACCAGCAGGTTCAACAACAACTTCAACCTGATTCAAAACAGAACGCAAAGCATCCAAATCTTGTTGAATCTGTACATAGCTTCTGCAACCAGTTTGCGCTGTACAGAATGGATTATCATCATTTTGGATACCAAAACCAATTTCCAAACGTTTTAATAAACATTCTTCGTTAAAGGCGGCTATGTCTGATGCACTAAGTCCGATACCTTCTGAACCATTGCATACAACCTGTCCCATGTGGAAAGCTGTGATATTTCCATTTCCATCTGTTTCAACATACACACTTGAATACGGAGAATCACTGGACATCTTTGCACTAAGCATTTTCATAATTCTGGCGTTTTTCTCATTTGCTGCACACATTTTAACCGCTTCGTCATACAAATTAGCGATTGAATACAAATCGATAATCGCACCGCATTCTTCCGCGCTTAAATTATAAAAATCAATTTTTCTTGTTCTTAGTGAATTACCAGATGTTTCGCCCCCCCTGTTGGCATAGAACGTTCCCGTATTTGGATCATATCCATACTGATTTGAATAACCATCACCAGAAACAGTTTTTTCAGAAGACATAGAATCTGGGTCGACTAAATAATTCATCAACACGCGTTCATTATGAGTGCCCGCAATCTTGGCACCGAAAGTCTTACGAAATTCTTTGTCAGAGCAAGGATCCTTCAAAGCCTGTCTTTTTGCTTTGTTTTGTTTTGCTTTGGCAATAATACCACCCGTAGCAGCACCCAACACAGTTCCACCACCAATACCAACAACCGCAGCAGTAGCAGTATCATTCATCAAAGAAAATCCAAACAAACTTTTGCCACAAGAGAACGAAGAACCTGTATTCAACCAAACCTCTGCATCCTTGCCATTTCCCGCAGCACCAAACAACCATTCGTTTGAAATCTTTTTACCCTTGTTGTATGCGACAACACGCACAGAACATTCGGCAGAAATTGCATCCCAACGTCCACCTATACGTAAACAAGTCCGTTTAGCCTGATATGGTGTCAAACCTGTTTTATGCAACACTAAATTGTAATAACTTGGCTGCAAAACTCTAATTTTGAAATCAAGCCACACAGATCTTTGGGTTTTATAAACATTTTTGCAATCTTTACGCACAGTCAAACATTTATCAATCACATTTTGACATATTCTTAAACTGCCATTTAAAACACCATTGAAATATTCTTCGTTATACAAACCAGCCAAACCATTAGTCACACTGGTATTCACACACATTTGTAAATCATTCATGCACATATCAACCGTGTAGTCAGTATTCTGTACCCCGCCATCTGCACAATGTGTCACAGGAGGTGTAGGCTGTGGTGGTGTTGGCTGTGGTGGTGTTGGCTGTGGCAAATTCCCACCATTATTGCTAACCGCGGTTGGTTCGTTGACCACGCTGACCGCAGGGTTTCCAACGACATTCATCGTCACAATTGGAATAGAAGGCATACGCGCCGTCGAATTGACAACCGTAGTCATTGTTCCGCCCCTGCTACGCCCGTTTTCCGCGGCATTCACGCCAAACGCAGCCACAAAAAACACAGTTAAACTAACAAAACTTATAAATAAATTCTTTATTTTCATGGTATATTCTCTCAAATTCTCTTTCACAAATTATACCATATAACGCGATAAAAAAAAAGCATTTTTTAACAGATTTTCCAATACATTTATATCCATATAAACTATTGACAAATCATTTATATTGTCTATAATTCAAGTATGAATAAAGTAAAAGAATTTTTCAAAACGAACAAATTAGTCTTTGAATGGACAGTGATTTATTTTGCTGTTTTATGGCTTATTCTGAAATTTTTGTTTAATTTTGACATATTTGTAGCGCGTAATTGGTGGAAATTTTTCCACGCAACATTTCATGGTTTTCCAGGTTTTGTATTTTGCATTATTGTATATTCTGCGATACCGGTTTTTATCGCAACTACATTGATTACATATCGAAAGAAAGCATTAGTGATTGATGTACACATTCCGGAAAAAATAAAAAATGTTTTAGAAAAAATAAAAACATTATTTAACAAACCTGCCCCAGAAGCAATTCAGGACGAACAACCAACCGAAACAGAAGAAAAAAAACAAGAGCCAGAATTTGAACGTCCTGCTGATATGCCAGCCGAATTATACATTCCATATTTGCGTGCAAAACAAAATCGCCCATTGATTGATTCTGTATCATCATTTAATAAACCACAAAACAAAGAAACAATTAAACCAGAAGAATTTGAAACCGAATCGTTCCCGATACCATCTGATTTTGATATTGGGGATGAATTACCAACAAATGATTACGACAACAACGAAATTCCAACATTCAAAGACATAGATTTTGATATACCGCTATCGACACCCGAACCCGCAAAAGAAAAAAGCAGTGCTGAAAAATATTTCGAAGAAAAAAATATAGAATATGAAACATACAAAGATTTTATAGCAACTGAAAAATATGTAATATACGACCATAACGACAGTGATTTTTGGGTGATGGATGATGAAAAATGGTTTGCATCAAAAAAACAAATAGATTCCCCAATACCTGAATTGATAGGTCTGGGTAAACAAAACGGTTTAATACCAGTATTATATCTTGAATCACAAAACATTATGGATATGCCGGGCACATGCGAACGTTTTGAATCAATGGGTGTTCGTGTGGTGAAAAGTTTAGACGAATTATATTAAAGATTTATAACCAGATAAAAAACGCCCGTTTGGGCGTTTTTTTATTGTTTTGTTGTTGTAGTCTTAGTATTGCTGTAATTAATGTATACTGGATCATGTACTACTTCAAGATTACAATTTGTTTTAAGATAATTAACATCATTCCCGGAATAGCCCCATGTACACCAATAAGTCGTTCTGTTTATAGTACATCTATGACTAACAGAATCATAAAAAGCAGTTGTCAGGTGTCTATATGTACTCCCACATTTTGTCCAAAATCCTTGTACACATCCCAAACCTATACCCTGGTTTGCTTCACATGCTTTTTTATTAAGGGCATCTAATTCTGCATCTGCTAGATATCCTGCCAAATTATCTGCAAAATCTGTATAGGCTCCAACCAATTTTTCTTTTGCGTTCTCCAATTCAACATTATATTTGGATATAGCGGAACTTATCGCCTGGGCAGCCAATTGCTTTTCCACAGATTTTGTTAAATTTTCAAAACGTACCGCGCCTTCGATAGTAGATTTATCACCTTCACCACGATTTGCCTTGGTTCTTGATGATATACCCTGGGCCGATTTACCATTCACACAGCGGTCAACCGTTGTATCCGACTTTATTTGGTCAATCAATTGTTTATATTGTAAATTCAATTCAGCCAACAATTCATCTGGATTATTCGTATACCCATTATCTGCAGAAATTGAGTCATTTCCTGTTGAATTCGAACTTTTGTATTTAAAGTAACCATTTTCATCACCCGTATATTCAATACCAAAAATATCCATTTTACCGATAATCATTGGTTCAAGATCCAAAATTCTTTTTACAGATGTATCTTCATACGCTTTTTTCTTAAGCAAAGACCAAACAATTCTCTCACCATTATCAGCACTTAAATGTTCTGATTCAATAAATTCATCTATGGAAGTATAAAACTTACGATTAGATCCTGCTGCTGTGAGCGTCTTGTCACTCGGAGCCTTTGTAAGATCTTGTTTACGATCAACATATACAACACGCATAGAATCTTTTAACGATGCAGTACCAACAATCAACGCCGGACATGAAAATGTAGCATTTGGATCATCTTCTGCCATATCTAATGTATCGCCACATACACGACTGACCGCAGCATCAACCGCATTTTGACACGTTGTTGCCATTTTATTATCAATACTTAATGCCAGCCCTTGGGCAATTTGTGCGATATATTCACGAACATCTTCTGCAGATCTGCTGCCATTTGTACCTTTTGTTGTTTGACATGATATCAATGAATCCGTTGAACAAAGATCAATTATAGAATCTGTATCTAAACCAATACATCCTGTATAATCTGGTCCACAACGGTCTTCGGACAAAAGACATGCTTTTACATCTTGTGTACATTTATCAACCTTTAATGCAGCCAATTTTGCCATAATGTATGATTTCACAGACCCCATGGTTCCCGATCCATTGCCATCAATATCACCATCACCACAACGTTGATATTCTAATTTACAATATCTATCAATGCTGTCTGGATCAGACAAACATGCATCAAAGTTGTCGGTATTATCATCCCATTTAGAACCGCAAGATTTTTGAACACAATTCACAACTGTGCTGATACAATTCATACGATTGTTAGATGCCGCGTTATATTCTGCCGTATAAACAACCGGTGCCAAATCTTTGATAACCTGTTGCCAAACTGCATCACCTTTGTTTGCATTTACACACTGTTTTGTCACAGATTCGCACATAATTCTCTTGGTATCCAATATATCATACGTTGCCGAACTGATTGTCACAGTTGTCACACCCGTCTTTATAGATTTAGTCGCAGTCCCTTTGCCACTTTTTTTATTATACAACGTATCTAATATTGCCGTATCTGCAATACAACCCGAAAAATCAGTGCCACATTCCCCAGTTGTTTGCATACATTGTTTGAAACGAACAACGCATTCACCAAAATCATACATATTTTCGTTTTGGTATGCTTCTAATGCCGCATCACGCAAAGCTTTTTGTGCAGTTTGTAATTTTTCAGCACTGGCTTCACGTCTTTGCTTCAAACTATTTTCATACGCAGCACAATCTGATCTAATTTTTTGGGTATACGCCAACTGCAAAAACGACAAAGATCCCGAACACTTTTTTGGAACTTGTTTTACACACAAATCCGTCACCGAACTATATAACGCATCACCTTTTTTGTCAGCAAACGTATTCGTCGCCATCGATGGCACTTCAATACTGAAATCATCGCTGTCGTCATCAAACATATCGGTATTTTTCCATGCGCTCAAATCTAATTGACGTGCCTTGGTTTTGTTTGATGTCCCACCATTTCCACTATCACCATTGACAACGCTGTTTGCCGCAGATTTAGCACGCGCCATAATTTCATTAGCACTGTCCCCCATTTGTATACGTTCAACACCTTCCGTAGCCATCATCAAGCTTTGTTCGTCCAGTTTCATAATTTCTTCAAGAACCAAATCAAGTTCTTTGCTTCTGTCACTACATTGGCAACGACCACCCGATGTATTGTCTAACATACAAAATGTATCCATACATCCATAAAACGCATCCTGACATTCTTTATCAACAGTGGTATTTTCCGTAGCCGCCGAAACCTTGGTTCCCGCATTGATAACCTTTTGTGTAGCACCCGCACGCGCCTTTTTAACAACCCCCGTTCCAACAACTGTTTGTTTTTTCCCCGCACGCGCAGCAGTCGCAACCGGCGCAGCAGCAGTTTTCACCGAACTAGCGGACGATGTAGCAACCGAACCACCAGAACTAACAACCTTTTTTCTTGCCCCAGCACGTGCCGCCACCGGTGCAGCACCAGTTGCATTAGCTGTTGTTGCATTGCTGGTTCCACCACCACGTGCCGTTCTGGGATTCGCAGCAAACGCCGCAAAATCAACCATACATAACGAAACAAAAACAGAGGCAATCAATAGTTTGCGCATAAAATTCTCCTTATACCTTTTCTGTGATTTTATCATAAACACGTAAATCGCGCAAGCATATTTTCATTAAAAAAACATAAAAAATGACAAAAAAAAACCGCCCAAATGGGCGGAAAAATTTTTGAAAAATTTATTTTATTATTTGCCAGTCGCGCGACGTTTAACAGCAACCGTTTTTTTCGCTGCTGTGGCTTTTGGTGTCGCTGCTTTTTTCTCAGCCGCAACCTTGGTCGCACGTGGTGCAGTCGTTTTTTTGGTTTCTTTGACTTCTGCATCTTCTACAACTGGTTCAGTTGATTCTGCTGCCACTGTTTTTGGCGCAACCTTCTTGGCATTTTCATCACGATCAACCAATTCAATTATCGCCATTGGCGCCGCATCACCATAACGGAAACCCGCTTTTAAAACACGAGTATAACCGCCTGGACGTTTTGCATAACGTGGCCCCAATACTGTGAACAATTTTTTCACAGTCGCCGCAGATGCATTACCCAATTCAGATGCCGTCAAACGACGGTTTGCAACACTATCAACTTTCGCACGGGTAATCAATTTTTCTACGACACCGCGCAAATCTTTTGCTTTTGGCAAAGTTGTTTTTATCTGTTCTTTTTCAATCAAATTTTTTGCTAAACCAATAAACATGGCCTTTCTAGCATTTGTGTCGCGATTGAATGTACGACCTGCTTTCATATGTCTCATTGATTACTCCTTTTGTGTTTCTGCCCCATCTTTTTGGGGATTTTTTGAGACACTATGACCTGAGATTCTTAGAGAATCCCAGAATCATAGTTTTTGTTTTTTATTATTTGTATGGGTCTTCATACTTTTTGGACAATTCCGCAATATTTTCAGGTGGCCATCCTGGAACTTCCATTCCAAGTGACAATCCCATTGCTTCCAATTGTACTTTGATTTCATTCAAAGACTTGCGCCCAAAATTAGGTGTCTTTAACATGTCATTTTCAGTCTTTTGCACCAATTCACCTAACCAATTGATTTTATCGTTTTTCAGGCAATTTGTTGCACGAACTGACAATTCTAATTCATCAACATGTTTCAACAATTTTGGATCAAATGGCAAAACATCTTTCGCCTGATCTTCGTCAGAAATTGCATTCACTTGTGTTGGATCTTCGAAATTGATAAATACAGTCAATTGATCTGTCAAAATACGCGCAGCATATGCAATCGCATCTTCTGGTGTAATAGAACCGTTTGTTTTAACAGTCAATTCCAATTTATCATAATCTGTGCTTTGACCAACACGTGTCTGAGATACGTTTGAAGCAACGTTCAAAATTGGAGAATAAATCGAATCGACAGGTATTGTTCCCAAAGGCAAATCTGTCGCATTAACAGATGCTGGAACATAACCACGTCCAGATGCCAAAGTGATTTCCATATCCAAATTTGCGCCAACGTCCAAAGTGCAAATTTCTGCATCTTTGTTCATAACTTCAACACCACCAGATGTTTCAATCATGCCTGCAGTAACAACCGCTGGACCTTTGACTTTCAATGTTGCTTTGTGTTGACCTTCTGTCAATGCTTTGAAATAAACACCTTTCAAATTCAAAATGATGTCTGTGATATCTTCACGAACCCCAGCCAAACTGCTGAATTCATGTTGAACACCATCAATTTTAATATAAATAGGTGCACATCCCTGAAGCGAAGACAACAATACACGACGTAATGCAGTCCCCAACGTCAAACCAAAACCTTTTTCCAAAGGTTCCGCAACTAATGTCGCAATATTAGGATTATTTTCATCAACTTTGATATTCAATTTTTTAGGTTTAATCAAAGTCATCCAATTTTTTTCAATCATATTTTTAACTCCATGGCTTAGTTTATCATTTTCACCATACGGTAATTCCACGTTTTTACGTGTGCGCGTATTCTAAAACAAAATATTGAATAAGTCAATCATTATTGTGCTGGGCACTGAATACTGCCAAGCGAAACACCAGAAGAAGGCTTTACCGATTGTTCTGATACAGAACCATCTTTGGGCCATTCAAATGTCTTATCGTTATTATCATTGCCTTTATACTTAAATGTTTTTACTGTTTTTACCGTGCAGTAAGATTCCGATGCAGCACCGGTAGACGCAGTAGTACATGAACCACCACATTCGTGCAAACAAAAGCCATTTTTATAACCAGATAAATCTTCAATAACACTACTACATGTGTTGCTCCCACCACCGCCAGATCCACCACCTGGTTGATTACCAGCAGTTGGGTTATCATCTATTCCTCTGTTGCCCGTTGTGCCTTTTGGTTGATTATAATTTGAAGAATTCCCTGCACCTTTTTCATATGTCTGACACACAGCTAATTCATTGATATTATATTGAGTAGCCTGACAAACCTCATTTCCAGGCGACCATGTGCCTTTTACACAACGGTATGCAATTCCCAGCGCACAACACGAACCCGCTGGGCACGTCTCGCACTGACTGGCCCCCGCTTCTGAGTACGTTCTTAATGGGCATGGCAAACAACCGGATGCGCCATGTGCCCCAGGTTCAGGAGAATATTTTCCAGCAGGACATTCAATACACGAACCGCTTTCATCATCACCATACTTCCCAGCTGGACACTGATAACACGAACTGGCACCCGAATTTGAATATGTCCCCTCTGCACATGGTTCACATTGACTAGCACCTGCCGATGAATATGTCCCAGCCGGGCACGTTTGGCAAGAAGATGCCCCCGCTCCAGAATATTTTCCTGCCGGACATGTTTGACAAGAAGACGCCCCTATTGTATTTACATATGTTCCTGCCTCACACGAGAGGCACTGCGCGTTTTCACCACCAAATGAATAATGTCCCTTTGTACAAAGTTGACATTCATTATTATTCACACCAAAACCAGCCTGGCAAACTATACTATCAGCGATAGCACTATAACACAGGCTAAGAAAACATACTAAAAAAAATGAAAAACCATAAAAACGCTTCAAAAAAAATCCTTTCCTTATCCAGAGTAGTTTAAAAAAAATAACAATGACCGGTCAAGATATTTTTATAACAAAAAAAATATATAAATAAAAAACCGCCGAAATCGGCGGTAATTTATTAAACACGACGAACTTTCTTTGGACGGCACCCGTTGTGTGGAATACGTGTCGTGTCAGTAATAGATTGAACAACCAATCCTGCATTTGCTAAACCACGCACGGCAGATTCACGCCCCTGACCAATACCACGCATCAAAACATCAACCGTTTTCATTCCCATTTCAGCAACTTTTTTGCCAACTGCATCGGCAACAACCGTTGCTGCATACGGCGTAGATTTTTTTGCACCTTTGAAATTATTGGCCCCTGCAGTTGCCCATGTCAAAACTGCACCGCTTTGGTCTGTAATTGTTATACGTGTATTATTATTTGTAGCAACCACATGAGCAATACCATGTGATACTTTCTTTACAACTTTCTTTTTTGATTTTGTAACTGCCATTTGTGTTTATCCTTATTTTAGATGTCTTCAATTAACTATAGTGTTAATCTCTACCCAATTAAATTTTATTTACCCTTAGTTGCAGATCCAGCAACCACAACACGTTTACCCTTACGAGTACGTGCATTAGTTTGTGTGCGTTGTCCGCGAACTGGTAAACGGTTACGGTGACGAATGCCGCGATATGTTTTCAAATCTTGCAAACGTTTAATGTTCATAGCAACTTCACGACGAACATCACCTTCTACTTTGAAATTTTGTTCAATGTAATTTGAAATTTTGATAACATCCTCGTCCGTTAAATCTTTAGCGCGCAGACCGTCTTTTAATTTTAAAGCGGAACAAATCTGAGCAGCTCTTGCCGGTCCAATACCATGAATGTATTGCAACGCAACTTCGATGCGTTTTTCACTTGGAATGTTAACACCTGCTATACGTGCCATCTTTTATTTTCCTTTTTTGTTATTCTATTTGGGTGTTGCCACCCATACCCAACATTCAAAATCCACACGTTTTTTGAATGTTCCTGATTTCTGTGTTTGGATATTTTATTATACACCAAACCAAAAATCAAATCTTGTTTTTGTTTTCGCTTTAATTACGAAAACGTCCTTTCTTTTGTGCTTTATTCACAACGCCAGTGTATTTTCTTTCAACCAAATAAGATTGTATTTGATTCATAGTATCCAACACTACCCCGGCGACAATCAAAACACTGGTTCCACCAATCATCAATGGCATACCCGCACGAGTATTCAAGATAATTGGCACAACGCAAACCACTATCAAGTAAACAACACCTATGGCTGTCACACGCGAAACAACATCATCTAAATAATGCATTGTTTGTTCACCTGGACGAACCCCTGGTATATATCCACCCATATTTTTCAGATTATTACTTGTTTCTTCAGAATTAAACACAACGGCAGTTTGGAAATATGCAAAGAATGCTATCAAAACTGTGTACATAATCATATAAGACCATGTTCCGTATGTAAAAAATCCCAAAATATTTTGCACCATCAAATTTTCACTTTGCACAAAGCGTTGTATAAACGCAGGCAACATCATAATACTTGATGCAAAAACCGGTCCCATAACCCCAGACATATTTACTTTGATTGGCAAATAAGAAACATTTGTATTCATGGCACCATTCGCCATCGCTTGACGAGGATATAAAATCTGCAAACGGCGCTGTGCCTGTTCCATAAATGCAATCAATGCAACAATCCCCACAACAAAAGCCACTACCATCGCAATCATCGCAGGTGACATTTGTCCAACGCCCGCCAACGAAATCAACTTTGCAATCCCACCAGGTATTTCAGCAACAATACCAGCAAAAATCAACAAAGAAGCCCCCTGACCTACGCCACGTGCCGTCACTTGTTCTGCTAACCACATAACGAACACAGTTCCACCAACCAGCGCAATTATCGCAGACAATTCAAACGCAGCCCCTGGATTTGCAACTGCAGAAACACCATTTACTGGTGCCATAGATTCCAAACCACGAACCACTGCCCATCCTTGAACAACCGCTAATAATACCGCTAAATACCGAGTATATTGATTGATTTTAACACGCCCAGATTCACCTTCTTTGCGTAAATCAGTCAAAGATTTACTGGTCGCACTCAACAATTGAATAACGATGGACGCAGAGATATATGGGAAAATATTCAAAGCCAACACCGACATACGTGATAACGACCCACCAGAGAACATATCAAACATTCCCATCATACCATTATCACCATTAAACAGATGCAACACAGCACTAGCATTCACGCCCGGTAATGGAATGAAAGAACCAATACGATAAACAATCAAAGCACCCAACGTGAACAAGATACGTTTTTGCAAATCTGTCAAATTTTTAAAAATATTTCTAAAAAGTATCATCGGTTTTGAACTTTATTCTTGCACACCTACAAAAATATTTTGCAGATGTGCTGGTTAAATTATTTAGATTGAATTGTTCCACCTGCTTTAACAATCGAAGCCTCAGCAGTTTTTGACCACTTTGTTGCAACGATGTTCACAGCTGTTTTAATTTCACCCTTAGCTAAAACTTTCAAACCATCCAATTTACGATTGATAATTTTTGCATCAAACAAAGTATCAATGTTGATTTCTTTATTCGCATCAATTTTGCCAGATGCAATAAATTTTTCAATATCGCCCAAATTGATAGTCACATATTCTTTTGCAAATGGGTTATTAAAACCAAATTTTGGGAAACGACGCATAATTGGCATCTGACCACCTTGGAAAGTAGCCTGTTTGCGAGAACCTGCACGTGCTTTTTGACCTTTGGTTCCACGACCGGCGGTTTTACCATAACCGGACGCCATACCACGACCAACACGTTTTACATCTTTACGAGCCCCAAAATTATCCATCAAAGCATTAAGTTTCATTTCTTTTTCCTTTTTGTCCTATGACTATGAATATAGTCTGTTACGCACATAATACAAGATTATGCACTCGGTTTTATTAAAATTATTTTGCTTCTTCGGCAACTTCTAACTTTTTGCCATCACGACCAGCGATGATTTCAGCAACACTTTTGCCACGACGTGCAGCAACAGTTTTTGGTGAATTCATTTTTTCAAAAGCCAAAAATACAGCGCGAATCATATTGTTTGGGTTATTAGAACCTTGTGATTTCACAACAACGTCTTGAACACCTAAACAATCAAACACTGCACGCAACGCACCACCAGCGATGATACCAGTACCTGGAACAGCACTGCGGACAACCAATTTGCTGGCGCCATATTTTGCAGAACTGTCATGGTGCAATGTGCGACCTTCTTTCAAAGGAACGCGCAACATTCTTGCTTTTGCTGCTTTAGTTGCTTTTTGAACAGCTGCTTGGACTTCCAATGCTTTACCTTTACCAAAACCAACCATTCCTGCTTTATCACCGACAACAACCAATGCCGAAAAAGACATATTACGTCCGCCCTTCACAGTCTTAGAAACGCGGTTGATAGAAACCAATTTATCTACCAAATTATCTGTCTGTAATTTTTTATCATCAAAACGTGCCATTGTTTTTTGCTCCATCTATTAAATTTTCATTCCGTTTGCGCGCATAGAATCGCCCAAAGCCTTTACACGACCATGATATAAATAACGACCACGATCAAAATAACAGTTGTCTTTGATACCTGCTTTGGCTGCACGTTCTGCAAATATTTTACCCAACATTTCAGCCCCAGCGATATTCCAACCTTTGCCTTTGAAATCTTTTTCTTTTGTTGACGCGGCACACAAAGTGCATCCTTTTACGTCATCAATAGCTTGGATTTCAATGTGACGATCTGAACGAAACACAGACAAACGAATTTTGCCTGGATTCTTTCTTTTCAACGCACCGCGATTTGCCAATGTACGTCTTTCTTCAGAAGATAAATGTTTTAACATTTCATTTTTCCTTATTTTTCAATTCCCGTAACAGCGGAAATTATATTGTTCTATTATTTCTTCTTGCCTTCTTTACGACGGACATATTCGTCTTTATAGAAGATACCTTTACCTTTATATGGATCTGCTTTGCGAATTTTGTGAACTTTGTCAGCAAATTGACCCAATAAATTTTTATCTATGCCAGAAATAGTAAATTCTGTTGGTGTTTCACCCATTGTAACAGTCAAACCCGCTGGGATTTCCATAACAACATCATGAGAAAAACCAACAACCAATGTAAACTGATTGCCTTTTACAGATGCTCTGTAACCAACACCATTCATACGCATAGCTTTTGAAAAGCCTTCTGTTACACCTTTGACTGCTGCTTTGATATTGCGAGTCATTGTTCCCCACATAGCACGAGATGTTTTATCTTCGGCATCTTTTGGTGTCACAACAACGTGGCCATCTTCTACTTTGATATCAACCAAACCGGCGTTTTTTGTATCCAAAGATATTTTCAATTCACCCTTTGGTCCCTTTACTATCACAGCGTTTTCAGTCATTTCAACCGATACGCCATTTTTTATTTCTACTGGATATTTTCCTGCACGAGACATAACAAATTCCTTTGATTAAATAACTTTGCACAACACTTCGCCGCCGACATTCATCAAACGAGCTTTGTGATCTGTCATAATACCATTTGGTGTAGATACAATCGCTATACCCAAACCGTTCAAAACGCGTGGCATTTTTGCACAGCCTGAATAAACACGACGTCCAGGTTTAGAAACAGTTGTTATTTCTTGGATTGCACCGTTACCATTTACGTATTTCAATTCGATAACCAAATTTGTGCGTTTTTCATCAATATTTTCTTGACGGAAATCGGTTATAAAACCTTCTTCTTTTAAAACAGCCAATACCGCAGCGCGTAATTTGCTGTTTGGAACGGTCACATATTCTTTACCTGCATTTTGTCCATTACGGATGCGGGTAACCATGTCTCCGATTGGATGTGATAATGACATATTTTACTCCTTAGTAATTTGCAAGATAAACTTGCGCTTGGGCTGCATTGTCCACAGCTTGCTTGTTAAACGATTACCAACTAGATTTGCGAACCCCTGGTAATTTTCCTTCAGATGCTTGGGTGCGCAATTGTTGACGGCACAAACCAAACATTCTTGAATATCCACGTGCACGCCCTGTCACAGAACAACGATTATGCAATCTTGTTGGATTTGCATTACGTGGTAATTTAGCCAATTTTTTCATGGCTTCCATACGTTCTTCTGGGGTTGCATTAACAGACATTTTCGCTTTGATTGTTTCGCGTTTCTTTGCATACTTCGCGACCAATACTTCACGTCTTTTTTGTTTATTTATCAACGCTAATTTAGCCATTTTTCTTTCCTTATATTATTTCAAAACCAATGGCAAGCCGATTTTTGTCAGCAATGCACGAGCTTCATCATCTGTTTTCGCTGTTGTCACGATAACGATATCCATACCACGGATAGCATCAATCTTGTCAACAGAAATTTCTGGGAATATCAAATGTTCTTTGATACCGAATGCGTAATTTCCACGACCATCAAATTTAGATTTTGAAAGTCCACGAAAATCTTTCACACGTGGCAAAGCCACTGTAATCAATTTGTCCAAGAAATCATACATTCTTTTGCCGCGCAAAGTCACTTTGGCACCAATAGCCTGACCTTCACGCAAACGATATGTAGCAATAGATTTCTTTGCATGTGTAATAATGCATTTTTGTGCTGCAATAGCTGTCAAATCAGTCGCAGCAGAATCTAATTTCTTTTTATCAGACACAGCTTCCCCGACCCCCATATTCAAAACGATTTTGGAAAGTTTAGGAACTGCGAATTTATTTGTATACCCGAATTCTTTCACCAATTCAGGAACGATATTTTTTTCATAAATATCACGCAATCTACTTTGCATTTTTTGCCCTTTCGGTTAGCGATTCCGTAACAGCGGAATCATTTTGGTTTAAATTTCTGCCCCAGATTTTTTGGAGATGCGAACTTTCTTGTCACCGTTCATTTTGTATCCTGCACGTGTTGCTTTTTTTGTTTTTGGATCAATCAATGCAACATTAGATACGTGTATAGGTGCTTCGCGATCAACAATATGACCTGGTTGTTCTTGTGTTGGTTTTATGTGCCATTTATGACGGTTTACACCTTCAACAACAACACGGGATTCGGTTGGACGTACTTGTAATACTTTACCTTTGACGCCTTTGTATTTTCCCGAAATAACTATGACTTCATCGTCTTTCTTAATTTTCATTTTTTCAACCCTTTGTTTTGTCAAAAGTATTATATTACTTCCGGTGCCAAAGACACAATTTTCTGGACATCATATTTACGACGAACTTCACGTGCAATTGGGCCAAAAATACGAGTTCCAATTGGTTCAAAGTTGTTTTTATTGATTAAAACAACCGCATTATCATCAAAACGGATAATAGATCCATCTGGACGTTTTACTGGGAATTTTGTTCTAACGATAATAGCACGTTGAACAGTTCCCTTTTGAACTTTACCACGTGGGATAGCATCTTTAATAGCGACAACGATTTTATCGCCAACTGTTGCATAACGACGATGAGAACCGCCCAAAACTTTGATACACATTGCTTTACGTGCACCAGAGTTATCTGCAACATTCATAACTGTTTCATTTTGTATCATAACTTTTTTCCTTAATCCTGCAATCAAGGCCATCCCTTGCTGCTTTGTTATCGGGTTTCGACTGTTTTGATAAAAAAATCAAAACCTCAAAAAACCCACCAAAATATTAGTCAACATTAACAGATGTGTCTTTGCTGACCCCAACACGACCCTTTACAACCCAAGATTTTGTCTTGGATATAGGACGATGTTCTTCGATAGCAACGATTTCACCAACTTTATATTCGTTGTTTTCATCGTGTGCCTTGTATTTTTTGTTCTGCTTCACGAACTTACCATACAACGGATGACGGAAACGGCGTTCAACTTCGACAACGACGGTTTTGTCATTTGCTGTACTTTTCACAGTTCCTTGCAGTATACGTCTTGGCATAACTTTTGTCCTTATTTTCTGTTTTTCGACCCTTGATTTTACACTAAAAAAATCAAAAGTCAAAGTGTTAGTTATTTATCCGCATTCAACTTGGTTTTTACACGTGCAATTTCACGGCGAGTTTTACGCAAAACATGAGTTTTTGGCAATTGACCCGCAGCCAGTTGAAAACGTTGATTCATTTGTTCTTTCTTCAAATCAACCAATTTGCTCTGCAAAGCTTCCTTTGTCAAAGCGTCTTTTTCGGCTGTTTTTTTCATTTTCTTTTCTGCCATATCTTTTACCTTTGTGCACTTGTATTAGTTTACTTTGCGTTCTACGATTTTTGTTTTCACAGGCAATTTTGCAGCTGCCAAAGCAAATGCTTCGTATGCAACTTCTGGTTTAACACCGTCCAATTCGAACATAATACGTCCTGGTTTAACACGGCAAATCCAGTATTCAACTGCACCCTTACCTTTACCCATACGAACACCGCCTGGCTTTGTAGTCACTGGAACATCTGGGAAAATACGAATCCATAATTTACCCATACGTTTCATATGACGTGTAATAGCACGACGAGCGGCTTCTATTTGACGAGCTGTCACACGTTCTGGTGACATAGCTCTTAATCCAAACGAACCAAATGCCAATTCACTTCCACCTTTGGCGACACCGTGAATACGACCTTTGTGCTGTTTGCGAAATTTTGTTTTATTTGGCATTAACATGATTAAAACCTTTTAAACTTTAATTATTTGTTCTTCTTTTCGCTGCTACCGGCATATTCAGTCGGACGCGCCATTTCAGATGCCAGCTTTTCTTTGTTTACAACATCACCAGTGTAAATCCAAACTTTCACACCGATAACACCGTATGTCGTTTTTGCTTGAATTGCAGCATAATCAATATCCGCACGCAAAGTGTGCAAAGGTATACGACCTTCACGGATTTGTTCGCTACGAGCAATTTCAGCACCATTTAAACGACCAGAACACATAACTTTGACGCCTTGTGCCCCTGCTTTCAAAGCATTTTGAACTGCTTTTTTCATAGCACGTTTAAATGAAACACGACCTTCAATTTGCTGTGCAATGCTTTGTGCAACTAATTGTGCATTCAAATCTGGACGACGAACTTCATAGATATTCACAACTACTTGATCGTTCTTAACCAGTTTTTTGATATCGTTACGTAATGCTTCGATATCTGCACCGTTTTTACCAATAATCATACCTGGACGTGATGTGTGTATAGTAACAACTACCTTTTTCGCAAAACGTTCAATAACAACCTTGGCTAAACCTGCTTTCTTTAATTTCTTTTCAACGAATTTACGGATTTTGATATCTTCTGCCAAAAGTGCGGCATAATCTTTTTTGCCCGCAATCCAGCGAGAATCAGTAATTTTATTTATAAATTCGCGTAATGAAATTGGTGATACTTTCTGTCCCATCTTTCTTTACCTCATTGTTATTTTGTTTCTTTTTTGGTTTGCTTGCTTGAAGGCGCTACACCAGATTCCAAAACGATTGTCAAATTAGAGAAAGGTTTCAAAATTGGACGAGCACTTCCACGAGGTCCCGGCATGATGCGTTTCATTGTTAACGCTTTGCCACACCAGATTTCTTTGACGAACAAAGTATCTACAGGCAAATTTTTATTGTGTTCTGCATTTGCAACCGCAGACAACAAAGTTTTCAAAACTTCATCTGAAACACGTTTCTTTGAAAATTTCAAAACATCAACGGCACGGTCAACCGGCAAGCCGCGAACCATATCACAAACCAGATTTAATTTCTGGTGGCTGATGCGAATCATTTTATTGAACGCACGAACCTGATTGTCTTTTATTCCATATCTTGTCATGATAACCTACCCTTATTTTGCTGCTGCTTTCTTGTTTGCTGCATGACCTTTGAATGTACGAGTTGGTGCAAATTCGCCTAATTTATGACCAATCATATCTTCTACGATTGACACAGGAATAAATTTGCTGCCATTGTGAACTTCAAAAGTCAAACCGACCATAGGTGGCACAATTGTGCTGCCTCTGGACCATGTTTTAATAGGTTTATGATCATTTTTTTCGTTTGCAACCGCTGCTTTTTTCAAAATAGACGGATGAACATAAGGACCTTTCCATACTGAACGAGACATTTTACACTCCTATTATTTCTTCTTTGCCAAATGTCTGCTGCGGATAATCATCTTTGCAGTACGTTTATTGCTACGCGTACGATATCCCTTGGCTGGAATACCTGTGCGAGATACAGGTTCATGTCCTTTGGAATGACCATTACCACCACCCATAGGATGGTCATTAGGATTCATTGCCATACCACGTGTAGATGGGCGAATTCCCAACCAACGCGCACGACCCGCTTTACCCAAATTCACATTGCGTTGTTCAGGGTTAGAAACAGTTCCAACTGTTGCTAAACATTCAGAATGAACTTTGCGCAATTCACCACTATTCATTTTAATCTGGGCATACACACCATCTTTACCCATCAATTGGGCATAACAACCTGCGCTGCGTGCTAACTGACCACCTGCGCCTGGTTTCAATTCAACGTTATGTACAATCGTTCCGATTGGCATATTCTTTAATGGCATTGTGTTACCTGGCTTAATATCTTCACGTGTTCCAGAAATAACTGTGTCACCTGGTTTCAAATCACGTGGTGCCAAAATATAAGAACGAACACCATCTTTGTATTCAATCAAAGCAATGAAAGCTGTACGATTTGGGTCATATTCCAAACGAACAACTGTTGCTGGGATATCTTTCTTTTTACGGTCAAAATCAATTAAACGATATTTACGTTTATGTCCACCACCTTGGTGTGGAACTGTCACATGACCAAAATTATTACGTCCACCTTTGGACTTTAAACCAACAGTCAAAGATTTTTCCGGTGCACCTTTGTGCAATTCACTGTGGTCAATCAAAGTCAAACCACGAGTTCCCGGAGTTGTTGGCTTGTAATGTTTCAATGCCATTTTGTTTTACCTTTTTTTATGTCTTGACACTAATACCCGAACAAACAGGTTCTCTGTCAAAACGTTGTTTTATATATTTGCTGACAAATCCAATTTTGCATCTGCCGGCAAAGATACGTATGCTTTTTTAACGCTGCGTTGAGTCCCACTGCTGCGGCCACGGAAAGATTTTACTTTGCCCTTAGCGATAACAATGTTAACTTTTGTTGGTTTAACATTGAATAACACTTCAACTGCTTTCGCAACATCTTCCTTGGTTGCAGACATAGCAACTTCAAACACAACACCGTTGTTTTCGGCTAATTTTGCAGTCTTTTCCGAAATAATCGGACGACGCAAAACATCAAATGTTGATGCCGATGCAACTAATTTCTTTTCAACTTTTTTTTCTGCCATATCTTCAAACCTTTAATTATGAAAGTCTAGCTTCTACTGCTTTCACAGCATCTGCTGTTAAAACTAATTTTTCGTGTTTCAAGATATCCAAAACATTCAAACCAATTGTTGGCAATACGTCAACATTGATAATATTTCCAGCAGATTTCTTGAAATTTTCATCCAAATCTTTAGCACCAACAAACAAAGCAGAAGCAATATTCAATTTTTTCAATTGTTTTGCTAATGTGTTTGTTTTCACAGCACTCATTTTTTCACTATCAATAATAATCAAAGAACCTTCTTTGACTTTTGAAGACAAAGCCATTTTCAAACCCAAACTACGGATTTTCTTTGGCAAATCAATCGCATGACTGCGAACCACAGGTCCATGAACAACACCACCGCCACGCATGTGAACATTGTATCTTTCACCTTGACGGGCGTTACCTGTTTTCTTTTGCTTAAATGCTTTTTTACCACTTCCTGCGACATCAGATACAGTTTTTACTGCATGAGTCCCAGCGCGCGCATTTGCACGTTGCCATGTCACAACACGGTGCAAAATGTCTGCACGTGGATCAATTCCAAAGATGCCGTCTTGCAATTCTATTTTGCCGACAGATTTACCATCTAAATTTAAAATATCTACTTGCATTTTATTCACCTTATATTGTGTCGTTATGCTTGTTCAGCTTCGTTTACAGGTTCAACAACTTCGTTTGATTCTGCTTCTTTTGGTTCTTCTGCTGAATCAGCTGCCACAGTTGCCACAGTTGGTACTGGCAATTCATTTTGAACTTTCTTAATTGCATCTGTTACCAAAACGAATGTGCCGTTGCTACCTGGAACTGCACCTTCTACGAATATCAAGTTTTCATTGGCATCTGTTCCAAAAACCTTCAAGTTTTGAACAGTCACAGTTTCATTGCCCATTTGACCAGACATTTTTTTGCCTTTTAAAACACGTCCTGGCCATTCACGCATACCTGTACCACCCAATGAACGATGAGCCTTTAACACACCGTGAGATGCTTCTTTACCACCAAAATTGTGGCGTTTCATAGCACCTTGGAAACCTTTACCTTTGCTGGTCGCTTGAACATCAACATATTGACCGGCAATAAAATGTGTGGCAGACAACTGTGTCCCTGCTGGGATAACACAATCATCAGAAACGCGGAATTCTACAACCTTACGATAAGGTTTAACCCCCGCTTTTTCTGCTGCTTTTGCCTGAGGCTTTGCAACATGCTTTGCCTTTGCTTCACGCAAACCTAAGATGTTTGCTACATAACCATTTTTTTCTGTTGTACGATTTCCAATAACAGTACAATCCCCAACTGATAATACTGTCACTGCGTGGGCAACACCACCTTCGTCATAAAGGCGAGTCATCCCCATCTTCGTTGTAATTAATCCGCTACGTTTCATTTTTTTGCCTTTTTGTCATTGGTTAATAGACACACCATCTATTAACATATACATTTTTATAATTTAATTTTTACATCAACACCAGATGCCAAATCCAACTTCATCAATGCGTCGACTGTCTGAGGGGTTGGATTAACAATGTCCACAACCGCTTTGTGATTGCGGATTTCAAATTGTTCACGTGATTTTTTATCAACGTGTGGAGAACGGTTCACTGTAAACTTTTGAATCAAAGTTGGCAAGCGAACGGGTCCAACGACATCCGCGCCTGTGCGCTTTGCTGTTTTTACTATTTCTTCTACTGATTCCATCAAGACCCTATGGTCAAAAGCAATCAATTTGATGCGAATCTTAGATGCTGGTACCATTGTTCGTTTTCCTTATTTTTTATTTCTCTGTTATTGTTTTTGCGGGCTATAGGATAAACCCATAACCCGCAAAAATCAACAATTATTTAATAATTTTTGATACAACACCTGCACCAACCGTGCGTCCGCCTTCACGGATAGCAAAACGGCGGCCTTCGCTCATAGCAATAGGTGCAATCAATTGCACTGTGATACGAACGTTATCGCCTGGCAAGACCATTTCTTTGTCTGCTGGCAAAGTAATTGTACCTGTTACGTCTGTTGTGCTGAAATAGAATTGTGGACGATAGTTAGAGAAGAAAGCTGTATGACGGCCACCTTCGTCTTTCGTCAAAATATAAACTTCAGCTTCAAAGTCTGTGTGTGGAGTAATAGAACCAGGTTTGCAAACGATTTGACCACGTTCTACTTCTTCTTTCTTTGTTCCACGCAACAACAAACCAACGTTATCACCGGCTTCACCTTGATCCAACAATTTGCGGAACATTTCAACGCCAGTCACAGTTGTTTTTTGTGTTGGACGCAAACCAACGATTTCAACATCTTCACCTACTTTGATAACACCAGATTCAATACGACCTGTTACCACTGTACCACGACCTGTGATAGAGAACACGTCTTCGATTGGCATCAAGAATGGTTTATCAACTGGACGATCCGGCATTGGGATATATTCGTCACACGCTGCCAACAAAGCATCAATAGATTCTTTGCCCAAACCGTCTTTCTTGTCTTCCAATGCGGAAATAGCAGAACCACGAATAATTGGAGCGTTATCACCGTCAAAGTCATTAGCAGACAACAATTCACGGATTTCCATTTCAACCAATTCCAACAATTCAGGATCGTTTGCCAAATCACATTTGTTCAAATAAACAACGATTTTTGGAATACCCACCTGACGTGCCAACAAAATGTGTTCACGTGTTTGAGGCATTGGACCATCAGTTGCAGCAACCACCAAAATAGCACCGTCCATCTGAGCAGCACCAGTGATCATGTTTTTAACATAGTCAGCGTGTCCTGGGCAGTCAACGTGAGCATAGTGACGATTTGCTGTTTCATATTCAACGTGTGCAGTATTAATCGTTATACCACGAGCTTTTTCTTCTGGTGCATTATCGATTTGATCAACACCTTTTTGTGCGTCAATACCGACGCCATAGTAGTGAACAATAGCAGCAGTCAATGTTGTTTTACCATGGTCAACGTGACCAATAGTACCAATATTGACATGAGGTTTTGTTCTTACATACTTTTCTTTTGCCATAGTTTTCTCCTTAGGCTGTTTTGTTAAGTTTGTAAACTGTTATTTTGTCATCTTCTTTATTACTTCATCAGCAACATTCTGTGGAACTTCGTCATAGTGGGACAATTCCATATATGGATTCGCACGTCCCTGTGACAAAGAACGCAATGTTTTGACGTATCCGAACAAATTCGCCAGTGGGACAAACGCAGTAATTAACTGGCTGCCAAATCTGGTTTCGATACCATTGATTTGTCCGCGGCGACTGTTCAAATCGCCAATAATGTCACCGACGTATTCTTCCGGTGTATTAACCGCAAGTTTCATAATCGGTTCCAATAATTTCGGTGATGCTTTCTTCATCGCTTCGCGGAAGCAAGCACGCGCCGCAATTTCAAAGCACAACACATTAGAGTCAACTTCGTGATATTTACCATCTACCAATGTTGCCTTGAAATCTACTGTTGGATAGCCAATCAAAACACCTGTTTGTTGTGCTATCTTCAAACCTTTTTCTACACCTGGGATGTATTCTTTTGGAATGGCACCACCAACAATCTTGTTTTCAAATTCATATCCTGCACCTGGTTCCAATGGTTCAAATTGGATTTTCACCTGAGCGTATTGACCAGAACCACCAGATTGTTTCTTATGTGTATATTCTTCTAAAACAGGTTTACGGAATGTTTCGCGGTATGCAATACGTGGTTCACCAACGTTAACATCCACTTTGAATTCACGCAACAATCTGTCAATCAAAATATCCAAATGCAATTCACCAACACCCGACAAAATCGTCTGACCTGATTCTTTGTCAACAGACACGCGGAACGAAGGATCTTCTTTGGCCAACGCTTGTAAACCCAAAGACATCTTTTCAATATCAGCCTTTGTTTTTGGTTCCACAGCGATAGAAATAACTGGTTCTGGAACATGGATAGATTCCAAAATGATTGGGTTAGCTTCGTCACAAAGTGTATCACCAGTGATTGTTTCTTTCATACCAACCAATGTGATAATATCACCAGCAGACGCTTCTTTGATTTCTTCACGTGCATTAGCGTGCATCAACAACATACGACCAACACGTTCACGTTTATCACGATTAGAATTATAGATATAAGAACCAGAAACTAATTTACCAGAATAAATACGGATAAACATCAAATTACCCACAAATGGATCATTTGCAATTTTGAACGCCAAAGCACTAAATGGTTCATTTGCACTTGGGTGACGTTCTGCAACTGTTTCACCGTCCATCTTGGTTCCTTTAATAGCAGGAATATCCAGTGGTGATGGCAAATAATCTACGATTGCATCCAACAATGGTTGAATACCTTTGTTCTTAAATGAAGAACCACACATCACAGGAACAAAATTTTGAGCAATAACACCTTTGCGTATTAATTTTTTGATTGTGGCTGTATCTGGAACTTTTCCTTCCATGTATTCTTCCATAATCGCTTCATCCAAAGTGACAACTTCTTCAATCAATTTGTTGTGCAATTCTTCTGCTTTTTCACGTAAATCTTCCGGAATTTCTTCTGTCTTTGGATGGGAACCATTTTCGTCTTCCCAAATAATACCCTTCATTTCAACGACATCAACAACACCCTTGAAGTCTTGTTCTTCGCCAATTGGGAAATTGATAACCAATGGGTTTGCACCCAATCTTTCACGTATCATATCAACACAACGGAAGAAGTTTGCACCCGTTCTGTCCATTTTGTTGATAAAGCAAATACGTGGAACATTATAACGATCAGCCTGACGCCACACCGTTTCAGATTGTGGTTGCACACCATTCACAGATTCGAACACCGCCACAGCACCGTCCAACACGCGAAGGGAACGTTCCACTTCCATAGTAAAATCAACGTGTCCAGGCGTATCAATCAAATTGATACGGTGATCGCGCCAAAAACAAGTAGTCGCAGCAGACGTAATTGTAATACCACGTTCTTGTTCTTGCACCATCCAGTCCATAGTTGCAGCACCATCGTGCACTTCACCAATTTTGTATGTTTTTCCTGTATAGAACAAAATACGTTCTGACGTAGTTGTCTTACCAGCGTCAATATGGGCCATAATCCCGATATTGCGATACATATCCAAAGATGCGGTTTTTCCAACAGACATTTATCTTTCCTTATTTCTTTATATATATCTTTACCATTTGAAATGAGCAAACGCTTTGTTCGCTTCTGCCATTCTGTGTGTATCTAATTTCTTTTTAAACGCCCCACCCTGACCATTCAAGGCATCACGCATTTCTGCAAACAATCTGTCTTGCATAGAACGTTCACCACGTTTACGTGCAAACATAACCAACCAGCGCAAAGCCAAAGTTTGCTGACGTTCTTTGCGAACTTCTACTGGAACCTGGTATGTAGCACCACCAACACGGCGCCCCTTAACTTCTACAGACGGTTTCAAAGCTTCTACTGCTTCCAAGAAAGTTGACAATTCATCTTTATCTTTGAAAAGATTTTTCAACTTTTCCATCGCACCATAAACGATGTTTTCAGCAACTTCTTTTTTGCCGTCCCACATAACAACATTTATACATTTTGCAACAACCAGATTATTATATTTTGAATCTGGTAAAATTTCACGCTTTGTTGCAGCTTTACGTCTTGACATATTTTTTCCTTTTTATTTCTTCACCCAAGATTTACCTTGGATTACTCACACCCATAACAGATGTGTATTATTTCTTTGTTTTGGCGCCGTACAAGGAACGACCTTGTTTTCTACTTTCGACACCCTTAGTATCCAAAACACCACGGATAATATGATATTTAACCCCTGGCAAGTCTTTCACACGACCACCACGAATCATAACAACACTATGTTCTTGAAGATTGTGGCCTTCGCCTGGAATATATGCAGTCACTTCACGACCATTAGCCAATTTCACACGGGCAACTTTACGTTGAGCGGAATTAGGTTTCTTAGGTGTGGTAGTGTAAACACGCGTACAAACACCGCGTTTCTGAGGATTTTCCATCATATCTGGTGCAGTTGATTTCACTGCTACTTTTTTACGTGGTTTCCGAATCAGTTGATTTACTGTTGGCATTCAAAATTCTCTTTTGTTTCTTCTTTTTTGACTATACGAAACCTGCCCAGCAGATTTATTTCAGCGCCTTTGCGATGATTATAAATCTGGCAAACTATGCAGATTTCTGTGCTTTTCACTTTCCTCATTTACACGGAAAGCAACCTTACTATACCCCCCACTCTGCAAATTGTCAAGCAAAATTATAGCAAAAAAACTCAAAAAACCGCTAAAAATCTATAATTTTTTATCACGAAAAACATCACAAATATTTTTTACGTCAAAACAAATTATTACAAAAAAAATCCGGTCGATTGACCGGACTTTTTATTCTTATTATACGATTAGAAATCGATACCGAATTTAGCACCAAAGCCAAAGCCTTCGTCCCAATCCCATTCGTCAGCATTTGCACCACCGTTATGATTCAAAGAACCACTGATGTATGCGCCAACGAATTTTGTTGCATCGATGTTAAAGTTCACACCAAATTCACCGTCCCATGTACCAGCGTTTTTAACATCGGCACCTTCTAGGCCGTTCCATGCGTATTTGTCATTCGTGATACCTGTGTATTCAACACCTGCAACAACGTTCCATCTGTTCGTAATCAAGTATTGAGCATCCAAACCTAATCTCCATACATGCATGCCTTTGTCATTCCAATTGAAAGATTCGGAATTCATATAATCAAACATTGCATGACCTGCGATTGTCCAATTTGATGCCACATAACCACCACGAACACCAGCTGTCCATGTATAGCCTAGCAAATCTTTCTTGAACCAATCATTTGTTTTTGGTGTTTTATGATGAACATACAAACCACCGCCAAATATATCTGGTCCTGCGTTATATTCAACAACCGCATCTGCTTTCCAGCCTTTCATATCCAAAGCACGGAATGCAACAGATATTCCTGCGTCGTTCCAAGCAAAATCATCAAATTCGTTATTTTCAATAAGTGTTGTATCAACAACAACCGCCAATCTGTCGGTCACGCCATAACCAAATTCTTCACCCAAACCCCATGGTGTTTCACCTTTGGTATGTGAACCCAATTCTGTTACACTATAAAAATGTCCCTTCTTTGGCATATACAATGGATTGCCATCAATAACATTGGCAGCGTGTGCCCCAGCAAAAGCAAACATTGCAATTAAAGAAGTTAAAGCTATTTTTTTCATTGTTTATCCTTTCCTTTGGTTAAACTTACACCAGGACCATTCCTGATAAGCATATTTTCCCACAAAAAAAACCGACCTGCAAGAAAATTGATTTTTTGCAAAATTATAAAAAATATGATATAATCGCGAAGTCGTTTTAAGTTTTTTTACTTATTCAATTCTTTTTTTATCGCACGCCAATTTATATGATGCGTTTGATGTTCTTTGAAAGTATTGGAAAACACGTGTCCCCCACGGCCGTCTGCAACAAAGAATAGGTATTTTGTATTACTTGGTTTTAATACTGCGCGAATCGCATCCACACCAACACTTGCTATTGGGTCGGGCGGCAGACCATAATTTTGATATGTATTATATGGACTATTTATTTTTAAATGTCCTGACAATAATGGCTTACCATGCATGTCACCTTCAGCATTAGTCAGTGCATAAACAACCGTTGGATCTGCCTGAAGACGCATACGTGCATTTAATCTATTTAAATATACACTGGCAACAATAGGCATTTCACGCTTTAATGGGGTTTCTTTTTGAACAATAGACGCCAACACCAACACATCATGCCAATTCTTAAGCGGTTTTGGATAATTATGTGAATCTAAATTATTTTGAACATCTACCATTTTTTTGCGCGCCAATTCCAATACAGATAACCGGGGTATTCCGCGCGCCACACGATAAGTGTCTGGGAAAATATCTCCATCTTTTAAATTACACACAGGTTTGTTTTCCCTGCATTCTACATCGCCCGAAAAAGAAGAAGATGCCATCAACATATTTTTTATTTGTTTTATTGTATAACCTTCGGGAATAGTAATTGTTGTTGTGGCAATTTTTCCATTTGTTATCATGTCAGCAACCGTCCACACACCTGCCCCACGCGGAATATCATATTCGCCAGCCATTATTTTGCCACCATTTAATCGCACACAAAATTGAAATAAATTACCTGATTTAATAATACGGTTTTTTACTAAATAATTAGTCAACCCAACCACAGATGTTCCACGATTTACCACCACAGTCACAGGCTTTTTCAATGGCGACCATAAACCAAAAATAAAAAACACTATGAAAACAATAACCCAAGAAACAGCCAGCGCAAATTTAACCCACGGTTTAATACGCTTCCACTGCCGTTTCATTAAATAAAACATTTTTTTTGTTATCATATATATACTTCTTTATTATTTATATCCATTTGGGTTATTTTTTTGCCAATTCCATGAATCGCGACACATATCTTCAAGATTAAATTGCGCATGCCACTCTAATAATTTTTCGGCCTTACCCGCATCAGCATAACAAACAGCAACATCCCCCGAACGTCTTGGTTTTATAACATACGGTATTTTAACACCGTTCGCTTTCTCAAAAGCTTTTACAACATCTAACACAGAATAGCCATGCCCTGTTCCCAAATTAAATATCTCTAAACCACATTTATCAGCAATCGCTTTCAGTGCACAAACATGCCCACGAGCTAAGTCAACAACATGAATATAATCACGTACCCCTGTACCATCAGGAGTATCATAATCATCACCAAAAACACTCAATTCATCGCGTTTACCAACTGCAACTTGTGTAATATACGGCATTAAATTATTAGGAACCCCATTTGGATCTTCGCCTATCTTACCACTTTGATGTGCACCAATTGGGTTAAAATATCGCAACAAAACTATATTCCAATCTGAATCAGATGTATGCAAATCTTTCATTATTTCTTCTATGAAATGTTTAGTTTGCCCATATGGATTTGTGCACATTCCCTTTGGACACTGTTCAGATATAGGTATAATTTGTGGATCACCATAAACACACGCAGAAGAAGAAAAAATTATATTTTTACATCCATGTTTATCTAATGCGCGTAATAAATTCAATGTCCCGCCAACATTATTATCATAATACTCTAACGGTTTTTGCACAGATTCCCCAACTGCCTTTAATCCTGCAAAATGAATACAACAATCAAAATGTCGATTTTCTAATAATTTATCCAATGAATTAAAATCACGAATATCTATATTATAAAATTCAATATCTTTACCTGTAATCTCTGAAACGCGTGCCAAAGATTTTTCATTTGAATTGCAAAGATTATCGATTACAACGACTTCTATACCCGCATTTTGTAATTCAACCACCGTATGCGAACCGATATACCCACACCCACCGGTAACAAGTATTTTCATCTGTGTCCCCTTTTTTAACAACTTCAGTATAGCAACAATAAAAATTATATGCAATAAAACAAAAACCGCACAAATGTGCGGCTTATATAACAAAGTCATCACATTTTATTTTAAATATTTTTCAGCCCACTTTTTTAATTCATCCATTTCAACACCTGGTTCAAAAAGTTTTCCGTGTTCTACTTTCTTCGCATTTGGTGCCAATGCATGAATACCCTTATACGAATCAGCAATCGGACTGCCCCCAGAAGTAGCAAACGGAACGATTATTTTATCGTCAAAGTTATGTTTTTCTATGAAAGTATCTATGATAGACGGTTCGCGATACCACCAAATCGGAAAGCCAATAAAAACGACATCATATTTTTCCATATCACGAACGCGTGATTCAATTTCAGGACGACATGTTCTGTCTTTCATTTCCTGAGATGAACGACTATTATCATTTGTCCAATCTAAATCTTCATTTGTATAAATTTGTTTTGGTACAATTTCAAAAGTTTTTGCGCCGATAGATTCTGCCAGCATATCCGCAATTCTTTTTGTAGTTCCTGTGGCAGAAAAATACGCTACTAATGCACGCTTCATTATCATATCCTTTGTTTACTTAGACCGATTATAACATAAAAATATAAAATAACTAAAAGTATGAAATCCTATTTTTAACAAAAAACTTGACAATAATTATATTTGTGTTATATTACCCATGACAAAACCATAGGAGTAAATCATGGCTTCAGGATCGAATCCAAATTTAAAAGTGAAAAAAAAATATACAAAAGCCGAAATAGAGGCAATGGCAGACAAATGTTTTAAACACTGCGATCGTTGTTTTAGGTACGAACCTATTTACGGTTCTATGTCATCAACAAAAACATCCAAAGATGAAAAACTGTTTAGATTTTGTACGTCTGGTTGTTATTATGCACATGAATTTCCGTGGACCGATATAGATTTTGGAGAAACACAATGGTGCATATTTTATGGGCTTAAAGACGAAAAAAACAAAGAAGTAAAGCGTATATACGACATCCTTTGTGCGTTGACCAAGGACAACTTAAAAAAAAATACAAAATAAAAACAAAAAAACCGTTGGAAACAACGGTTTTTTCTATTTGTCTAACCAAAATTATCGTATCGTTTCTTTATATCTTTTTATTGCACCATCTTCCATACGAGCAAGTCCGGTATCTCCATTAAGAACATCAAAACCATACAACCAATTACGACCTGAATTATAAATATCTTTTGTCTCAATATATACCGCACCACGACTATCTTTGGGGACGCCGCGTAATAATCTTGATACAAAATCTAATTTTTCTTTTTTAGAAACGCCTGAATAATCCATTATCGCAGGCATTTCATATTTATCTATGATAATAGGATTTACAGGGTCATAAAAATAAGATTTATCTTTTACCTTAATATTTAAAAACGCATGTGCATCACCACGCAAAGAAGAATTATCGCGAATTTTGTTATTAAAAAATGCACTGCCACCATATAAAAAACTGGTTATACCACAATGTTGTAAATACAACTGAGCCAACAAAGACATTTCTGTACATGACACAATTTTTTCTTTGAATGCAACAGACAAAGGCATTGGATTGGATTCACCAGATTTATATCTTTTTGCAAAATAATGTCGTACATCCGCATCAGAGTTTTTAGTATAATTTGGAAACACTTCACGTATGTAGTTTTGAAAACAAAACAAATAAATAAAAGCCTCTGTGTCAAATTTGATATTTTTAGAATCTAAAAATTTTTGAATCTTTTCACGACTAATTTTTTTTACACGTGCATCCAATTCATCAAAATGAAAATTTTCAGGATCTAATTTATAGTATCGACCTTCAGAATGGAATATATCCCCAGATTTAAGATTATACATTATAAATTTCTTTTCTGGATTTACCCCACCAAAAACATTTTCTTTGTTCATAATTTGTTCCTGCTATGTGAATTATATCAAAAAACTTTCTGTTTCAAAAGATTTATCACAGGTAAAAACAAAGGAGTTGGTAATTTATCCATATCAAACCATTTCCATACATCGCATTTATCGGGTTCTATTACTTTCGGCACCCCAATAAAATTATCAATACGACAGTGAATTGTAATATAATGTTTATCTGGAAAAATATCGTTGGTATACGCAAATTCAGAAATTTTATTTTGCGGTATAATCAAACCAGTTTCTTCGCACACCTCTCGAATTGCAGTTTGAATTGGCGTTTCACCAAATTCTAAATGTCCACCCGGCGGTGCCCATGTCCCGTTTCCGTGTTTTGATAAACGATACCCCAACAATACCTGGCCCGATGGATTAAAAATCCATACACCGACACCAACTTGAACTTGTTTATTTTTGGAATTCATAAAACGTTCCACTTAAATTGTGGTCGGGGCAACAAGATTAGCTCGGGCCGTCACACTTTGTGTGTCACCTGCGCTGCAACCGTAACGATTTTGGTGCGTTTACACTTCCAAAATCTACTTGTTGTCGAACCTTGGCAACTTTGTTGCTATGTATCAAATCCGATGTCCACAAACACAATATTCAAATCGGCACACGGCCGATTTAAATATTGTGGTCGGGGCAACAAGATTAGCTCGGGCCGTCACACTTTGTGTGTCGCCTGCGCTGCAACCGTAACGATTTTGGTGCGTTTACACTTCCAAAATCTACTTGTTGTCGAACCTTGGCAACTTTGTTGCTATGTATCAAATCCGATGTCCACAAACACAATATTCAAATCGGCACACGGCCGATTTAAATATTGTGGTCGGGGCAACAAGATTCGAACCTGCGACCTCTACGTCCCGAACGTAGCGCTCTACCAGACTGAGCTATGCCCCGAATTCGACAGCAATAATAACAATATAAAAAAAAAACTCAAATACTTTTTATCTTTTATCTAAATTTATTAAATCATTTGTCATCGCACCAATATATTGACGTTGTTTTAAATTATTACGACGGTCTTCCAAACGCTTCAAAGTATCGTTTTCATGTACAAGACCATTTTCGTATTCTTGTCTTTGAGATTGGAACCTACTGCGACGCTTTGCAAATTGTTTTCCGGGCAACGTATCTTCCATACGTCCTGCAAACATATCAACCACGCTGTGCAATGCGTTTTTTATCTCCACAGGATATTCTTGATTCATCGGGATTAAAAATGCTTGTTTATTCCATACAAAACATATGACTTTGTCTATCAAGCGATTTTTTTCTGGGGTGACAAAAGTTTCAATTCCTTTATCATCATCAACTTCGACATATTTTGATGCCAATGTACGTTCTATACCAAAATCAACAAAGAACCTATCTTGATCTAGATTTTTTTCATATATATTTACAAAACCAACCCGCACAGGCTTACCATTATAAGATAAATCATTACGTTCAGGATACACGTCTTGCGTTGGTGATTTACGTGCACCACCATCGTCTTCGTTCTGCAAAAAATATTTTAATCCTGTATAAATGAACGCATACGAGAAAAACGGTGTAGCATAAGATATACCACATCGACCTTGCCTGCGAGATAAAAATTTATAATCATCGGATATCATTGCCCCAGAAGATAAATATTTTTTATCTGGATAAAGTTCAAAACTTTTAACATCTGATTTATATGAATATGCTTTTATCTTTTTATCCATTATCGCGTCCATGATTGTTGCAACAGCGTTATCCTTAACAGGTTGTGATTTGCCTAATGATTCACCCAACAGTTCATTTGGTCGCATAGCTATAACCAAATTAGATACAAGATCCGCATCATGTAAATTTGATAATAACCTTGGAATAATTTTCTTCGCATCACTAACCCGCATAATCGGCGAAAATATTTCAATACATTTTGTACAAGTATCTTCACCTTGGTCCAAGAACCAATCTTTTGTATCCACACCTTGGGATAAACAATTATACTTTAAAATATTAAAAACCGCATTTCTATCTTCATTTATAAAATTAAAATCAGAATCTGCGCTGTATCTTGCCGTTGTTAATATGTCAAACATAACCATTTCATCATCGGACATACTTTCTAATCTTTCGACCCATTCAGAACTTTTAATATCTTTTGGATTTAAAATATCTTGTATAATTTGATTGGCAAACGAACGTATCACTTTATCTTCCGCTGCCGTTTTTTTGTTATATTCTTGTTCTATGTTTTCTTTGATTTGCAACAGATTTGCCACAGAAGACTTAGACCAATTAAAACTACGATCCTTATCAGGTATTAAAACATTTATTTTTTTGCTGTAATAATCAAATGATTGGCCTTTGTCTTTTTCGAAAAATCCATCTTGGTATATTAAATTGTATAAACCACTGTCTGTATACTTTTTAATAAAATTATCTAACATTCCATGAATGCGTTTTATTTGTCTTGCATACAAAAGCCTACTTATCATTTTTGACGGCTTTTGTTTAAGATGTTCCAATAAATCTTTGTCAAAAACACCGCGCGATTCGTAAACACTAAACAAATGTTTTAAATAATACTCATAATCAAAATCATATATTTCAGTTATGTTTTTAGAGATTTGCAGAATTTCTGTTTTATCTTTTTTATATTCGGATAATTTATGTTGTAATGTGTCTAATTTTTTCAAATCAGCCTTGATTTGTTTTTGATTATCAATGTTTTTTTGAATATCTTGTGTCCACCTTACATATTCAGCGTCATGTTCCATTTCTATAATATGTGATTTATGGCGTGCTTTTAAAACATTTGTTATATCACCACCATTCTCTATTGCAGACAACAGAGAATCAAAATCCTCTATTTTCCAAACATCTTTTTCACAGAAACAAAAGCCCATCATTTAACACTTTCGATTATTTTACTCGTTTTAAAATCAATGTCGCATTTGTTCCGCCAAAACCAAACGAATTACTTAAAGTTGCATCAACTTTGCGTTTTTGCGCAATGTTTGGAACCAAATTGAAATCGCCAACTTCATCAATTGGATTTTCAAGATTGATTGTTGGTGGAACAATATTATCCCGAATCGCCAAGGCACAGAATATTGCTTCTATCGCACCCGCGGCCCCCAATAAATGCCCCGTCATAGACTTAGTCGATGACATACAAACATCCGTTCCTGCAAATAATTCTTTGACCGCGACCAATTCACCAACGTCACCCAACCCCGTAGATGTTCCATGTGCATTTATATAATCTATATCAGACGGTTTTAATCCTGCATGTTCTAATGCAATCTGCATTGCCCGTTTACCACCTTCCCCATTTGGTGATGGCGCAGTAATATGGTGTGCATCTGCAGACATACCAAAGCCAGCAACCTCAGCATAAATTTTCGCGCCACGTTTAATTGCATGTTCGTATTCTTCTAATACTAACACACCTGCACCCTCTGCAATAATAAAACCATCTCTGTCTTTGTCCCACGGACGCGAAGCATGTTCAGGATCATCATTTCTTGTACTTAATGCGCGCAACGCGGAAAAACCTATCATTCCCAAACGACAAATCGGCGCTTCGGTTCCACCACAAATCATAATATCAGCATCACCACGTTCTATAATTGCAGCACCTTCGCCAATTGAATGCGTTCCCGTTGCACACGCAGTTGCCATCGCGATATTTGGTCCCGCAAAACCATATTTAATGGAAATTTGTCCTGCGGTCATATTCACAATAGCTTTGGGAACAAAAAACGGACTTACAAATTTAGTTCCTTCTTTTAAAATTTCTTGGTCAGTATCAGCAATCGTAGTCAATCCACCAACACCACTGCCCATAGATACACCAACGCGATTTTTATCACCATCATAATCAATCAAGCCTGCATCTTTAATTGCTTCATCCGCAGCAACCAAACCATAAATAATTGTATTATCTAATCTGCGTTGTTCACGCGGTTCAATAACCAAATCAGCATTTAAATCACCGTCTTCTGTACCACGTTTTACAATACCTGCAATCTTTGATACAATATCAGAAGTATCAAATTCCGTGACCTGTTTAATACCACTTTTTCCTTTTAATATATTATCCCAAGTAAACTCTACACCTGTTCCAACAGGACAAACAATTCCAAGACCAGTTATAACAACTCTTCTCATAAACAAATCCTTTTGTAATATTTATCGGTCAAAGCATACAATAAATCATTTAATAAATCAATGACATAAAAAAACAATGCCGCCAGAAACCCTGGCGACACAAAATATACAACAATAATTCAAAATGAACTATTTTTTTGCAGGCAAGTGTGCTTCGATATATTTCACAGCATCACCAACAGTTGTCAAACTGCCCGCTTCATTATCAGGAATAGAAATTTCAAATTCTTTTTCAACAGCCATAACAAATTCAACAACGTCCAATGAATCAGCACCCAAATCGTTCACAAACGCAGCACTTTCTGTCACGCGTGATTCATCAACGCCTAATTTATCACATACAATTTCTTTTACTTTTTCAAAAGTAGTCATTTTAAATCCTTTGTTTATGTTAATCGTGTGGCCCATTTTCACAGGCGCCTTTTCCAACAAGGTATCATTTTATGGCAACTGTGTCAAGAGATTATAACAAATTATAACGAAACTATTGACTTTGTAAAAATATGTTATATAAGCAAATCCGACAGCAATTCGTTCATATTTTCGCGCAAAACATCTTTATCTGAATTCCACACTAATTGGCGCATTAAAAACTTATGCACATCATCCATTGTTAAATCTGGCATTCCTGCCTTGGTTGTTATTCTGTGCCATGCAATACGTGGATCAGTTAAATGGAATTTGCCACGTCCCATAAATACCCACTCACCATTTTGTGGCAAATCTTGCAGCAATAACACCGCACGATTAGACAAAGGCATTTCGCCCCACAAATCATGATTAAAATCTAAATCTTCCCAGCGCATTTTGAACACTTGTGTTTTTGTAGCAAATCCATAAATCAACATTAAAAATGCGGAACGTAAATTTATATTTTCTTCTTTGTTTATAGCACCAATCAGTTTTTGCAAACCACTTTTTCTTAAATTTCTTTCACGGCGAACAACCTTTATACGTTCAACATTTTCCATTGGGTTTGTTTTGGTATAACCTGTGGCAATTGCATAATTGAAAACACTTTGTAATAACTCTTGCATACGTGCAGCCATTGCACGACCAGAAATATTATCAAGAGCCCCTTTTAATTCATCACTTGTTAAATCTTGAATATTTTTTTGATATAAATCTTTGAAATGTAAATCTATGGCACGCTTTAATTTAGTCAAAGAATCTTCACTGCGACGCACTTTGTTTTTTATGTATAAATCAGTAAAATCTTTGAAAGAAATTTTTTTTCTGCGCACTGGAACTTTCTTATATGACATATTTAAAATATCAGAAACCTTGGCGCGCGCATCTTCTATATCAACTTCGGGATAATTACCAATAATAACACGTTTATCACAACCATTTATACGTTTTCGAACAAAGAAACTTTTGACACCACGTTGCGTGATATACATACGCAAGCGCGGTTCGGAAATATCTTGAACTACATCAAACCCCTTTTCTGGCAACGGCAGATTATCCAATATATACGTATTAAAGAAAAATTGATGTGCCATAATTTTTCTCCTTTGGTTTTATTGTTGTCTTCTTCTTCCCTTTAATGTCAATATTTCATTATACAGTTTATTTCGATGCTCTATAATTTGTTTATACTTATCTAAAGCAATTTGAAAATTGTTCATTGCTTCAAAGTATTGTTTATTAAGGTGATAATATTCACAGCCATTTACAATACACATTTTTTCATGCGTATAATATTCGCAAAAACTTTTTTCAGACAATAATGGTTCTGAAAAATCTTGCCCTTTAGGGAAACCTCGGTTTAATATTTGAAAAACATCTGCCATAACGGGTTTATATTGTTTGGCTATGCAATATCTCACCGTCTTGTGACCTATTTTCTTTGGTGGTTGTTCAAAAAATTTATGACACAATTTATCATAAGCATCCGCCAGACTTGAATACAAAATTCGTAAAGTAAACCATGCATCCAAAACCTGTTGTGATGACATCAAATAGTTTTTATACAAATCTGTTTTATCTTTCGCGCTCATTTTTTTTAACCACGTTAAAATATCTTTTCTTTCAAAGACTGTTTAGTTTTTATAAAAACTGCCTTTGACTGTTCGTATCTGTTCAAACTTTTTTTCAACAATTCTTTTTTTATAACATAAGATTTTTGCAGATTAAAATATTCACAACCCTTGTCACGGCAACGCTTGTTATTACGAAAATACAAACAGCGTGATGTAACACCCGGAAACAAATCATCCATAGATTTAAAGAAATCTTTTTTGTTTTCTTTGTGAACAATTATACAGACATCATATTTCGCACTTGTTTTTGGCGCAAAGCCAGTCATCCCCACGTATACAGAGATTTTCTTATATGCCTTGCGCACATCACAACGCATATGTGAATATAACACTTTAGATTTCTTGTAATCTACATAATCTACGATATAATTTACGCAACTTTGAAAAAAAGCTTTCATGACCAAACCCTATTATTTAAGTCTCAAAAAGTTTTCTTTTATAAACTGTTTACGCTCGGCACGCACTTGATCCAACTTAGCCAAAGCAGCAATATATTTTTGATATGCTGAATGACGAGGACATGTTGTATCCATACAAACTTTACCAGTTTTCAAAGAATCACAAAACACATAAAAAGGTGCTTGTTCAGAAGAATTGGCAATTTTTACAGATTGGTAATACGTAATGCAGTACTTTTTTTGTTCTTCTTCAGTTGGTTTTAACAGCATAGTTGTTTGAACCGTGGTTATATTGCGTTTTGCCTTTTCCACTTGCTTACGAGAAATTCTGACTCTTTTATTTAAACGAGAAAGTTCCTTTGATTTTGTTTTCAAATTTAATGTCATTGTTTTTCCTTTTGTTTATATTTTACATTCTCTCTCTTGTTTAATTCTATTCTCTTACCTTTGCCGCAATCATTGCTGTTTCTGCCTGATATCGTGCTATCCGAGATTCTTTATATTCTTTTTCAGCATCAAAATAAGCGTGATTTAATGGATATAACGGACATGTTTTACGGATGCATTTACAATCTAGTTTACAATCATTACATGTTGGAGCAATTTCTGGGTACCCATCAAAACAAGCATCAACACGACCAAATCTTTGAATCTCATTGACAGATTCCAGATATTTCATATGCGCTTTGCCTTCCATACGCAAAGCAAACAAATAACGCCATTCTGCTTTTTTTTCTTTCCATTTTTCTTTTAAACTCATTAACGTCTCCTTTTATTATTTTATTCACTTACTTTTAATGCGTTGATAAATGCAGTCTGTGGAATTTCCACATTACCAAATGTGCGCATACGTTTTTTCCCCTCCTTTTGCTTCTCCAACAATTTTCTTTTACGCGTAATATCACCACCATAACATTTCGCAGTCACATCTTTGCGATATGCAGCAATCGTTTCACGTGCAATAATTTTGCCCCCAATGGCCGCCTGCAAAGGAATTTTAAATTGATGACGCGGAATTAGATCTTTCAATTTTTCTACAATCTGACGTCCACGTTTTTCCGCCGCGCTGCGATGACATAAAAATGATAATGGTTCCACATTTTCATCATTTACTAAAATTGAAACCTTTACCAAATCAGAAACGCGATAATCATACAAAACATAATCAAACGAAGCATATCCCGATGACAAAGATTTCACCCTGTCATAAAAATCGAACACTATTTCAGACAATGGCAATAAATACACCAACACAGCACGATTACCAACATACGAAATATTTTCTTGGATACCGCGACGCGATGCACATAATTCCATTATTGCACCCAAATATTTATCAGGCATCATTATTGTCGCACGCACCCATGGTTCTTCAATAGATTCTATTCTTGTCACATCTGGCATATCTGCAGGATTTTCTAAATCCATAATTGACCCATCACGCAAATGGATTTTATAAAGCACACTGGGTACCGTGTTTATCAACGACAAATTAAATTCACGATTTAATCTTTCACTAATAATTTCCATATGTAATAGCCCCAGAAAACCACAACGCAAACCAAAACCCAACGCAGATGATTTTTCCGTAGTAAATACAAATGACGCATCATTTAATGCTAATTTTTCGGCTCCTTCACGCAGGTCGGGATAATCGTTGGCTTCTACTGGAAAGAAACTTGAAAACACAACCGGCACAGATGGCTTGAATCCCGGCAAAGGTTCCATATTTTCAGCCCTTGCATCACAAATTGTATCACCCACTTTGCAATCATGAATCGTTTTCATTCCTGTAATAATAAATCCAATTTCACCAGTAGTCAGTGCATCTACGTTTTCCATTTTTGGTGTAAAATAACCAACTTTTTCAACAACGTATTCCGCCCCTGTCGCGATAAATTTTATTTTTTGACCACGCGATAAAACACCGTCTACTACACGAACCAAAACAACAACACCAAGGTAAGAATCATACCAAGAATCAACCAACAACGCACGCGTTGGGGCATTTTCATCACCACTGGGCGCAGGTAATTTGTTTACTATTTCTTCTAATAATTCTGGAACCCCTGCCCCCGTTTTTCCAGACACACACAACGCATTTGAAGCATCCATACCAATAACATCGGCGATTTGTTCACGCGTTGCAGCTACATCACTGGATGGCAAATCAATTTTATTTAACACAGGCAACATTTCCAAATCGTTATCCAATGCCAAATACGCGTTTGCTAATGTTTGCGCTTGAACACCCTGAGTTGCATCAACAAGAATAATGGCACCCTCACATGCAGCCAAACTGCGTGAAACTTCATATGAAAAATCAACGTGTCCTGGCGTGTCCATTAAATTCAATTGATACGTTTCACCATTCTTAGCAGTATAATTCAACCGTACAGTTTGTGCCTTGATAGTAATTCCACGTTCGCGTTCTATGTCCATAGAATCCAAGACCTGGGCCTTCATTTCACGCGATTCAAGACCGCCAGTGTATTCTATCAATCTGTCAGATAATGTAGATTTACCATGATCAATATGTGCAACAATGGAAAAATTTCTAATATTACTCTGCTTCATAATCCCCTTTCCTATTTATCAATAGTGGACAACAAACTTTCAATTCTATCCGCGCGTTCCAGTGTATCATCATAAATAAATCTTATTTCTGGTACGTATTTTTGATTTATTTTTTGAGCCAACGCAAAACGAACCATCTTTGTAATTTCGTCCAATCGTTTTTGTGTTGCATCTATATTTTCATGTGCATAAAAAAACAATTTAACAAATTGCGTTCCCCCACGAGCAACCGCCCCAACCAAAGAAACACCCCTTATTAAATCATCATCTGCAAAATCATGTTGCAAAATTTCAGCAACCAAAGTTTGTACTTTGCTGGCCATTTTTTCGTTTCTGTTGGAATTTATTTGCTTTTTTATCATGAATCAACCCTTTGCGGCAATAATACACCCGTATATAAAAAACACAAGTAAATTATTATTGCTTGCGCGGTTTTTATAAATTGTGTATCATATATGGCATGAAAATCATCAATAAAATTTTAGATCAATCTGCAAAACCGTGGTATACATGGATTGTATTTGCGATGACAATCTGTGAGTCTATATTCTTATTTGTTCCCCCCGAAGTTTTCATGACACCCGCGATAATTGCTGAAAAAAAACGCGCTGTTCCAATAACATTGGCCGCAGCATTGGGATCTATTGTTGGTGGTGCAATCGCGTATATGATTGGATATTGGCTTTATGATTTAATTGGGGTATGGCTGATTTCTACATTTGCCAGTGCCGAAGTTTTCCCAGACCCAACAAATCATGCCTCGGTCCAAATGGTAATTGATACAATGTTAAATAAATGGGGCGTTTTAATGATTGCTATTACAGCGGTCACACCTATACCATATAAAGTCTTGGCGATTTGTTTGGGGTTGTGCCATTACCCTATTTGGATATTCTTGGGTGTTTCTGCTATATTCAGAACTGGTCGGTTCGCAATAATCGGATATCTGTTATGGCGCTTTCAAAGACAGGCAAATGACATTGTAAAAAAATATTCTTGGCAGTTGACAATTGGCGCAATTGTTTTTGCTTTACTTGGTCTTATGATAATGACTTTGATATAAAATATCTTGCCCGAGAATAAAAATTTTATTACCATACATCTTACGATGGAAAGCGAAACAATAATATCTTTTGCAAATGTATCAACAAACTATGATAACGGTCACGATATATTGACTGACGTTTCTTTTAATATCAGCGCTGGGTCTTTCTATTTCCTAACGGGTGCCAGTGGTGCTGGTAAAACGACATTGTTGCGTTTGATATATCAATTACACAATCCAACCAAGGGATTGATAAAACTGTTTGGACACGAATGTAATAATATGTCACGAAATGATATTGCATTATTGCACAATAAAATGGCTATTGTTTTCCAAGAATATTCTTTGATATCGCATATGACTGTGTTTGATAATGTTGCACTGCCATTGCGTGTTCGCGGTGTTGGTGCTGACAAAATAAAAAAATTAGTTACGAAAACTCTTGAATGGGTTGGTTTGGGAAAATATGCAGATGTTTATCCGGTTGAATTGAGTGGTGGGCAACAGCAACGCGTATCTGTGGCACGCGCTATTATTGTTCAACCTGCTATTTTATTAGCTGACGAGCCAACTGGTAATTTAGACGATGAAAACGCCTCCCGTTTGATGGAATTATTTATTCAAATGAATAAAATGTTTGGAACCACTGTAATATTGGCAACGCACAATAAAAAATTATTAGAAACATATAAATTTCCGATTATTTCTATTGAAAATCGTCATGTTTCTTTTGCTGGTAAAAACGATGATAAAAAAACCGAAACGATGCGCAAATGGAAGGGTCCACAACCACAATCTCAAAATTATTTCACAGAATTATCAAAACAATTTGAAAATATCGGAAGCGCAAAATGAAAAAAAGTAGACTAGTTTTTTCGTTGGTTCACGAACAATCTGTCTTTATGACGGTTGTGATATCTGTTTTGACTTTTCTGGCGGTGTTGGCATTTGGAATTGCTTTATCTATATCTACAGGTGTTATTCGTTGGAATAATCAATGGGAAAAATTTGCAACTGTCCAAATTACAAATCAAGATAACGTAAAGACAATTAAAAAGATTTTTGATGATAATAAAAACAAAATAGAATCTGTCCGCGAAATATCTAAATCAGAAATGACAAATTTAATGAAACCATGGATATCCAGTGGTGCAAAATTAGATACTTACCTGCCGCAAATGTATGAAATAAAATTAAAAACTGCTGGGGATATGAAATTTATTAAAAACGAAATATCACCACGTGCAAAATTTTTGACACATACTGCAGCATTACAAGAAACAATGAACACAGGTTGGAAAATTGTAGCAATAACAACTTTCATCTTTTTGTTGATGTTGGTATCGATTGGCGTATGCGTATCATATATATCCCGTAATATAGCAATGTTGCACAAACACGAATTAGAGATATTAAATCAAGTTGGTGCAAACGATAAATTTATTGCAAACCAAATGCAAATTATAGTTGGTAAAATTAGTATTGTCGCATGTATAATTGGTTTTGTTGTTGCCGTTCCTGTTATTTTGATGATATTGGGCACAGCACATTCCGCACGTGTCGGATTGCTGACGACATTGACATTATCTGGAAATGATTGGGTTGCATTGACGATATTACCAATTATTATTGTAATGTTTTCTGTGTATATAACAAAAAAGACAACTATTAAAATATTATCTAAGAAATAATGAAATATATTCCTATATCTTTTGTACTGCTGTTTTGTTTTGTCTTGGGTGGATTGATGTTTAAATCAATGACACCTCCACGTTGTGAATCACTTTTACAAAATGACAATATATTTGTTTTAACTGGGGACACAAGACGTATTCCATACGCATTAAAAAAATTAGACAATTTACAATACGGTAAATTATATGTTATTGGTGCAGGCAACACAAACATCCCCGACAAAGAAGAAATTTATGTAGAATCTTTATCTAAATCTACATATCAAAATGCTTTGGCGATTAAACATATTGTCGAAACCCAAAGCATGAACCGCATAGTAGTTGTCACAACCGAAGACCATATGAATCGTGCATTGTATCTTTTACGTGAAGAAATGCCAAATACAGATATTGTTGCGTGTCCTGCATCTTTGACAGGAATGTCAACGCCAAAGCGTATAAAACGTTGGACAATTGAATATATAAAATATATCGTGACACTTTTTGGAATCAAAGAAGGATAAAAAATGTTAAGAACTATTATTTTCAAAATGATTTTAATGTTTTGGTTCATTATGTGGGTTCCTGTAATATTTGTTGGTCTGGTATCTTCAAAACTGGAACGTCATTTTTTATTGATGGACGCATGGGGTGTTTTATTTTTAACCCGTGTTATTGCAGGAATAAAATATGAAATACATTATCCACAAACTAATGAAAATGGGATTCCATTTAAACATAATATCAATTCACGTCTTGATGGACGAACAATAATCGCCTCTAAACATATGTCTATAATGGAAGTGGCTGTGTTATTTACTCATGTTCCAAATTCGTTTTTTATCATGAAACGGGAATTGCTATGGATACCTTTTTATGGATGGGCGTTTGCCAGAATTGGTTTAATCGGTGTAAATCGAACACGCGGAAAAACAAATATGAAAGAACTGGCTAACCGTGTTATGTTAAAAATAATGGGTGGCATGACACTAATTATCTTTCCAGAGGGAACCAGAAGCGTTCCAAATCAAAACCTGCCTATTAAACGTGGGTTAATGTTTTTAGCAGAACATTTAAAATTACCCATCACTCCTGTCGGTGTAGACACAGGTTTATATTGGCCAAAACACGGTAATATAAAGCCAGGGACAACACATATATATTTCGAACCAGAATTGCCATCATCTGCAACAATGGACGAAATAAGGACAGCAATCAACAAACATAGTTGTTAAAAAGGTCAGTCACACCACGATAAGCGTTTTCCGCCGGAATATGCGCGACCTAATTTTTCTTTGACTAATATTAAACCAACGTCTTTGCCATTGGCATCAAACACATTTGCATCTATGCGATTTGGATATTTATCATCTTTGATATTTTCTAATTCAACAATAGATTCCTCAGGTATCAATTCAGCCAATCTTTCTTTTGCGATGTTGGCGTGTTCAATTTCATAGTCGCAATTTCCATGGATTTCAGGTGTATCAACATTACGCAAACGTACACTAACAGATTTTACTTGAATTTTATCAGTCACTAAAATATCTGCCACAAAAGTATCGCCATCTATAATATATTTAACCAACGCAGACATCGCGAAACAATCACAACAACAAATACATGAGAAAATTAAAATCAAAAATCTTTTCATGTTTTACTATGGCATCTTTGGCGACCAGGTTGGCTCTGTTCCATTTAATCCATCAGGCAATTCAATGTCATACAAATTTTGTCCTGTGATATCAACACTGCGAATATGGCTGATACGTTCTTCGCCATCTTCTGTTTTTTCTGTTTCGTAATATACTAATCTGCGAGAACCCGGTGCCCAAGATGGCGCTTCCATATACCAACCACCTGCTAATATTTTTTCATGACGACCATCGGGATTCATTATACCAATATAAAATGTATCATCTGCCATCTTGGTAAACGCGATAAATTGTCCATCCGGTGACCACGCAGGTGTTGCATACCGCCCCGCCCCAAAAGATATACGTTTTTGACTGCCGTCTTTCAAATTTAAAATATGAATTTGTTGTGACCCAGACATATCAGAATTAAACGCCATATATTTACCATCTGGCGAATAAGAAGGACTGGTGCTGATATGATTACCAAACGTCAACTGTTTCAAAGTTTTATCGTTTATATTGTATTCATATATATTTGTAGCCCCATCTTTGACCAAAGACAACGCAACGCGTGTCCCATCTGGTGAAAAACGCGGTGCAAAAGACATCCCCCCGAAATCACCCAGTTTAGTCTGATTACCATTATCTAAATCCAACGCCCAAACCATAGGATCATTATTACGATATGATAAAAATACTACTGTTGACATATTTGGCGAAAAATGCGGTGACATAACAAAAGTATTTTTATCCGACAAATAACGCATTCCAAAACCATCTTGGTCCATTATTGCCATACGTTTTTCCCGATTAACAACCGAACCCGTTTCCGCAATAAATACTATTTGTGTATCAAAATAACCTGTTTCGCCTGTTAAACGTTCATAAATCGCATCCGCCATAATATGTGCCAAACGACGAATAGATTTTTTAGATGCAACCAAACTTTGCGCTTCTATTTGTTCTTTGCCTTTGACATCCCACAAATAAAAACTAAGTTTATAATTATCTTTGCCTTCTGGTTTAATAGAAGCTTGAACCAAAGCCTGAGCTTTTATTGCTGCCCAATTTTTGAAATTCGGCATAATATTCATTTTTACATATTCAGGAAACGCATCATGATTTACGATTCGAAAAAGCCCTGTTCTTTTCAAATCGTTTTCAACAACTTCACGCAGCATCTTGGCATCTGCCGCGGGCACTTTGCCAATTGTTTCAAATTTTTGCACAGCAATCGAAATTGGATCAATCCCCCCAGCAACAATATCTACATGCAATTCGCCGCGACAGGGAACAACCACAAATAAAGATAAAACCGTCATAACAACAGATATAAATTTACGCATAATAAAATCCTTTCCTTTTACCGAATGCATAATAATAAAAAAAATCTCTAATACAAACATAAAAATAAAAAATATTTAGGGGCAACACACACCTATACACAAACGCCTATATTCTAGTATTTACAGACCGATACACAAATGTATTGACAAATGTAAATACAATGTTATAGTCACTTGTAATTACCAAAGTATAGGAGTTTGTCCATGCCAAATGTAATGCAACAATTATTTGTTATGAACATAGAAACTTTGTTAAAAGAATACGCGGCATTTCGTGCGTTTAATAAATCAGATTGTGTAATAAATATGCGTATTCCACACCAAATACTTGAAAAGATTAAAGAACTTGCAGATGCACAACATGTTCCCTATCAGTCATTGATATCATCTGTGTTGTTTTCTTTGGCGAATGTTGATGACACAAAAAAATCATAACAATATAAAATACACCATAAGAAAAAAGACCGCTTATTCAAAGCGGCCTTTTTCATTTATCTGTTATTTAATATTACCAATTTTTCAAAACTTCACATCCTAATGTATTCATTCCATTTGCAGACATCAAGAACGATAATATTGCACCGATAATGAACAACAAACCAAAGCCAACCAACAGACCTTTACCTCTTTTAGTCACTTCGGCCATCGTAGCTTCACCCTTAGCGATAAAATCCCATGCCCAACCTGCAATATAAAACGCAGCGCCCATAAACGCAGCAATACGCAATATATTAAAAACGCCATGCATTTTTTCTAATAAATCACACACACCACTTGGCACAGAATTATCTGCAGCAAACGCAGGTACAGACACCATTAAACTAATGATGGCTAAATTTATTTTATTCATAATTTTTTTCATTTTAAAAAACTCCTTACCTTGTCATTGTATTTTAGCACAAAAAAGACATATAAACAAATAAAAAAACGCCATATTTATAAAAAATATGACGTTATTTCATTGTAAATAATTATTTAATTATTCTGGAACAATGATATAGCGATTTTTCACAGTACGTTTCTTAGAACATTTTGAACAACCACATTTAGAAGTATTCTTTGGTTCTACATACACAGGGATAATCGCCTTTCTGTCATTACGTTCATAATCAAATGTATCGTTTAAATACAGATCTGAACATTGGGTATTTGCATAAACAACCTGTTTAGCATCTTTCAACGAACGAATATCTTCATTGAATTTTTTACCCTTTTCCGCGTAGTAATAAACGCAATCTTTGCCTTCTTGACGATAACGAACATCACTCTTGTAATAATCATACGAAGAACATGCCGCCACCAAAGACAAACCTAATACAGATAAAATTACTTTTTTCATATTGTTTTCCTTTTTTATCGATTCGGCAATTTTATGATGGCACAAATACATCAATTGTCAAGATGTTATATAAAAAAACAAAAAATTACATTTTTTTTGTGATATAATATAGGCAACTCTATAAAAAGGCTAAATATGATGCATTATTCTTGTTTTGGGCTGGCAAACACAAAAAAACTGTTAAATCGAGCTATGAATGGCGGTTATGCGATTCCAGCATTTAATTTTTATAATATGGAAACATTAAAAGCAATATTAAAGGCTGCCGAAATCACACAAAGCCCGATCATATTACAGGTCTCGGAAAGTGCACTTGATTATATAGGCGACGATATTTTAATGGGTATGATTGCGGGTGCTAAATACAAAGTTGGACAAATTGCATTACATTTGGATCATGGACATAGCTTTGAAGCCTGTAAACGCGCGATAGACATTGGTTTTTCATCTGTTATGTTTGACGGCAGCAAATTACCATTATCCAAAAATATACAAATTTCTAAACAAGTTGCAGATTATGCGCACAAATTTGATGTGTCAGTTGAAACAGAATTGGGTGTTTTGGCGGGCATCGAAGATAAAAACACTCAATCTGATAAACATCAATACACCGACCCAAATATCGTAAAAAATTTTGTAAAACAAACAGGTACAGATTCTTTGGCGGTGGCAATTGGAACTGCGCATGGTGCATACAAACAAAAATCAAGAAATGAAAAATTACGTTTTGATATATTAAAACAAATTGCGACAAATATTCCAAAAACACCGTTGGTGTTGCATGGTGCATCAAGCATCCCACAAAAATTTGTAAAAAATATAAATAAATTTGGTGGCGATATAAAGAATGCACATGGAATTGCGCCCGCGCAAATACGCAAAGCGATATCATTACACGTTGCAAAGATAAACGTAGATTCTGATTCCAGATTAGCATTTACATCTGCTGTTCGTGAATACCTGGCTAAAAATAAAACGGTATTTAGTCCGCGTGATTATCTGGAATCTGCTATGGATACTATTACGCAAAACTGCATTGATGAAATTCAGAACATAATGGGATCGGGGTATAAGAATTAGATAACCAGATTTTAATTATCTATTTTTTCCTGCCTGCGATAAACCATGCTTGGATCTGAATGCAGCAACTTGTTTGCATATATTCTTTGTAGGCGATAAAACAACAGCCGAATGTTCTTCAAAACCATTCCGATATTCCCAAATTGCTGATTGTACCGGGCAATGAAAAATCTCCCATCCTGAATCATATATTTTATCTTCTTCTTCATCTGTTAAATTTTGGATAGAATAATCAGTACGAGTCAAAGGAGAACGTGCACAAACATCTTTTGTTGGCACAAGCAAAGTACTTTTAAACATACTATGTCCTGGTACTGTTCCAAAAAACTCCAAATCAAAAAGTGCCTCACTTTTGTTATGAATGAAATTTCTCATTTTTTCGCCATACAAACCCATATTTGGTACCAAATCATTCAAACAGTGTCCCATAAATTCGTGTTTTACACTTCCAATTACAAAATCTGCACTTTTCCAATATGCGATATTATATATAAATTTTTTATACACAAGAGAATATGAGCCAGTTGCGCCATTTAACCGTTCGTTTATAATTTCAATATCTAATTTTTTCCCAGATTTTGCTAAAAACGTTTCTTTTAATTTACCTGTTAAACGTTTTATAAAATCGCTTTTTAAATCTGGGCTTATTAAAACCAATTCAAAATGTGAAATATATGAAGCCAGCGTTTCATCGCTCGCTAATAATTCGACCATTTTATCATTCATAAATTTGATATATTTTTTCTCGGCTATTTTTGGAACAGATTTACGCAACAAATTATCCCATTTGTCACCAATTGTTGCGACAACGTCCCAATACAAAGACGTCAAATAAAATTGTTCGTTTAATAATTCAGCCTTATCAGCATCAATTTCAGAATCAAGAACAACATCCGCAGAACATCTTGCATCACCCAGAGAAGCCTCTTGTCCTGTTTTTTCAGATAACTTATCAATTCTATCTAATAAATCTTTTAAATAGCCCTCTTCTTGATGAAAAATTTTCATCATTTCGGATTGAACTTTTTTCCAATCATAAGTCAAAGAAATATCGTCTTTGCCCGGTGTCCACAATTCAGGGTATTTACGAAAAAGTTGCTGCAACGTTTCATCATCTTTTTCAATTTTGTCGTTGAGGGCTTTAATGTCAGGATAATCATTGACCTTAGTATTAAATGTTCCATCTTTGTGATAAATATGATGCAAACCAGATTTTTTCAGCAATTTGCTTAAAACACGTAAATCGGTTTGATGGATTTCGTATAATTTATCTATGTATTCACGTAAATTCTGCCGATTTTTTGCATTGTGAATATATGCAAAATCACGTGCTTTTTCGCGAATTGCACTAAAAAAGTTTTTACCTTTTAAAATGTTTTTGCCACTTTTCATCAAATATCTCATTGTTTTATGCGAAATAATATTGACACAAAAAAATTTATTTGTCAACATAAAAAGTATAAAAAATACGCACACAAAAAAGCAGTGTGCGCATATTTTTTACATAAAACCAATTTATTTTGCGCGTTCTACGTATTCTAATGTTTCGGTATTGACAACAATCTTTTCACCTTGTTCAATAAATACAGGAACCTGGACACGAACACCATTGTCTAAAATTGCAGGTTTACCACCACTGCTGGTTGCTGTTTGTCCCTTTAATGCTGGTTCTGTTTCTTCAACAATCGCGGTCACTGTTTTTGGCAAAGTGATAGATACTGGATGTCCTTCGACAAAATTCGCACGAACAGTCATTTCTGGTGCCAAAAATTTCATTTGTTCACCCAAAGATTCAACCGGCATAGTAAATTGTTCATAATCAGACAAATTCATAAAGAAAGCATCTGTACCATCAGAATAAAGATATTGACATTCCAAATCTTCAACCATCAATTTTTCAACTTTGTCTTCTGCGCGCCAACGATCACCACCTTTGTTGCCCGAATCAATATCGCGCAGGTCTGCCTGAACAAAAGCACCACCCTTACCCGGTTTAACCTTTGTAATAGATGTCACAGAATATCTTTTACCGTTGTGGGAAATCACCCAACCAACACGCATATCATTTGCAATATAAGATGCCATTTATAACCCCTTTGTTATTTTTAACCCACCAAGAATAAAACAAACTTTTAACATTCGCAAGAAATTTTAATCGCGTTCTGACACATTATCATAAACGACGTTTGATTTATTTTTGACAAATTTAAACACAGATTTCATTTTATTTAATTTATATTTTGTATAATTTTTAATCACTATTTCTTTCTGTTCGTCTGTCATTATAGAACTTACGGCTTCATCACATAAATTAACCTTTATATCACGAATATGTTTGGGGCCGACCAAAGATGATTTAAAAACCGCTTTATCAATAGAAATTGCAAAACATTTTTTGGGCAGCTCAAGCAAGCTCTCTAGCGGATTATTCTTACAATCCAAACTACCCACAGTACTTTTAGATAAGCCTTCTAAGCTTATCAACTGATTACAACTACAATCAAGTATACCAGAAACATATCTCGGCACCCCTGTTAAATTTGTTAACAAATTATGAGAACAATTAAAATGATGAACTTCTTTAGGCGCGCCAATCAAAGATGTTAACTGATTATCATGACAATCAAACCAACTGGCAATTTTTGGTCCTCCTTTTAGATTTGTTAACAAATTGTTATAGCAAGAAAAGTTACCAACTCTTTCAGGTGCACCTATCAAAGATGTTAACTGATTATCATGACAATCAAAATCTCCCTTAACAATTTTTGGTGCCAACTTAAGATTTACTAATTTATTATGCGAACAATCAAAATTTCCACCAACAGATTTTGGTGCATACTCTAAATCTGATAAAAGATTATTACGACAACTAAGACTGCCGTTAATAAATTGAGTTATTCCCTTTAAAGATATTAATTGATTATTTTTACAATAAAAATCCCCTTCAACAATCTTTGGGGAACCAACTAAATTTACTAATTTATTATAATGACAATAAAAACTGCCTTTAACCGTCACCGTACTTAAATCTGGTAATTTTTCAAGTTCCATATCAGACAAATCTAAATCGCCATTTATCACAAAATTCTTAGGCAGATTATATATGTCATATAATTTTCCATCTTGTTGTATTAATCCTATATTTTTTAAATCATGCTTTGGATTCAATCCTGTTTTTTCAATAAACGTTTTTACAGCAGGAACATATTTACGTATCGGTGCTTTGTTTTGTTTACCCCTAATCTGTACAATATCGTTGCCGCGTACTTCTAGTGTGCAATGTGGTTCACCACGTTCATCACGTATTGAATATATTTTTATACTGCCGTCCTTAACGCCTTTATCATACGCACCCTTACCCACACAATGTCCCATATATTCAGATTCGAAGTCTAGCGCTTCTTCGGTTTTTAATTGATATGCTGACATCCCGTCAACCAAATATATAACATGCACCACTCCAACCAAAGATTTTTTTAACATTTCTTTAGATTTGTTTAATTTTGCTAAATTTTCTGATAAATGTTCATGCCAATCACGTGCCGCATTCAACGCCATTTCAAATGTAGCATATTCATTTGATGTTTTTAAATAATCATATCTTATTTTTGGTTTCTTTTTTGTTTCACGTGCGGTTTCTATAACCTTATCTACATATTGCCCAGCAATTTCATACAAATAATCACGCACGGTAATAATTTCTTCACGCAATTTATCTGACATCTTGGTTGCATCAAAATCATAGACCTTTTTACCCTTGGCAAACACAGTTTCAACCCACCCTGGCAAATTTGGATTATTTCGATCAACCAACACAAATGCAGGTTCATTTTCTATCGCGGTTATATAATCGCGTAAACGTCGGCGAATATATTGTTTTAAAATTCCTTTGATAATTGTATCACGATTTTGTTCTACATAATCTGGACTTTCAAATTCACCATTAACATGTTGCTCGATTGGAACTTTGGTTCCCTGGTATACTAAATCTGTTATATACGCAGTAAGTTTTGATTCATCTATTAAATCTATTGCCATTTATAAACCTCTTTGTTTGTCAAGAAAAATTATATCATATTCCCAAGAAAAAACACATAAAAAACCGCCACACTGGCGGTTAATTGAAAGTTATAAATCAACAAAAAAACTACATACGCATAGGCATTAAAACGAACAACGAGTCTGTATTTTTTTCAGTTGATTTAATAATTGTTGGCGACAAAGATTCCTGCATTTCCATTTGGAATTTTTCACCTTCGACCTGACCTGCAACATCCAAAAGGAATTTCACATTGAAATTGATAGTAAATGTTGCATCACCATTATATTCAACATCTAATTCCTGGGTTGCGGTTCCTGCATCTGGACTTGATGCGTTGATGACCAATTTATTCATAGAAAATGATAATTGAACAGACTTAGTCTTATCGACACTGGCCACAGAAACCAAATCAACAGCATTAACAAATTGTTTTCTGTCCAAAATTGCAATCTTGTCATTACCCTTTGGAATAACAACACGATAATTTGGATATTGTGCATCCACTAATTTGCTTGTTAATGTAGCAGCGCCAACTGTGAATCTGGCCTTAGTATCAGACAATTCAATCAAAACATCGTCAACATTTGCGTCTTCTAATAACTTAGACAATTCACCAATCACACGACGTGGAATAATCACAGACGGCATACCCTTAGCATCCGTAGGCGCATCCATTGCGCACAACGCCATACGCTGAGCATCAGTTGCAACCGCAGTCAATTTACCAGTATCTTCAGAGATATGGAAATAAATACCACCCAAATGATAACGCACATCATCTGTTGGAATTGCAAATTTAGTCTGATTGATTAAATGCGCTAAATCGCCAGTTGTCATTTGGAATTTAGTGCTTAAATTACCACCCGCCATAACTGGGAAATTTTCTGCTGGCAAAGTTGGCAAATGGAACACCGCACGACCACTGGACACAACCAATTGATCCCCAGATTGTTTAAAATTGATTTCTGCATCATCTGGCAATTTACGAACAATATCATAAAGCATCTGGACAGGCACAGTTGTTTTTCCACCCAACGTGATATCCGCAGCCACATGTTCAACCAATTCTAAATCTACATTAGTTGCAGACAAAACTAAATCATCAGTCACTTCTATTTTTACATTTACCAAAATCGGCAAAGTCGCACGTTTTTCAACGATTGATTGCATATGCCCCAGCGCACGTATCAATACCTGACGAAACACTGAAAATTCCATAATAATCTCCTGTATCTTTTATTATTTTTAATTTCCTGATAGAGATTTTAGCAAAAAACACCGATTCGGTGCAAGCGTAAAACGCGCACAAATACAAGATTAAATTTCAGACTAAAGACTATACGATTCGAACAAAGGTTGTTCCAAATCTTTAACAGGGGTCCGGAACCATTCAGGATCACCATGTCTCACAGGTGCACCTTTTTCCATTGCGGTCTTATAAGGGTTATCATCTGCCAACCAACCCTCTAATAAATCGCCTGCTAGTAAACCCGCCACCAATCCGCCTGCGATACTCAGTCCGCCTGTCAACGGTCCTAACAATAACCCTAGTCCAACAGCAGATCCAACTTTGCCAGCAATAGCCGCGCCACTTATTTTGAAATCAGGTTCCGCTAAATTTCCAGAAATTTGCAAAGAATTTACAACATTACCCGACAAAGACAATTTCAATCCGCGCACAGGTACACTGGCCAAAGACAATTCTATCTTTTCTTGGCCTAAATCTAATGTTCCTGCAAGGCGCAAATTTATAACCATAGTTTCTACTGCAACACCATTTTGTGTTTCAATCAACCCATTACGCAATTTCAGATTCGCAATCGCACTATTGATTTGAATCATATCTCGTTTTTTACCCGTAAATAGATCTTCGACATTATGACGCAAAGACGTTAAGAAATCGCCACCATACATATATTCAACCAAATCAGCATGTGCAAAACCCCTATCCACAGAATATACAATCACAGGTCCCGTCATAGTTTGCATAATTTGCGACATATTTGCACCACGAGCCGTCACATACAAATCAAGATTCAACGGCACCCCCGAAATAACATTTTTCACATATATCTGATTTAATATTTCCCCCACAGTTATATTTTCGCCATTTGCCGCGCCCTGCATAGTGTAAACACCATCTTCATCAATATCGGCATCAACCACAGCTTTGACCACACCATTTGCGATATTCAATTTTGTATCAGCACGCAATTTATGATTTTTTACATTTGCTTTTAATTTCAAATCAGACAAATCAAGTGACCGATAAACAATAAAATGTTTTAAATCTATATCTAAATTCATATCGGTTTCATAAAAGAATTTTCCACCCAACGGCATATCATGAAACACATTTAAATCGCGATTTGGGTGCACCCATTCAACACCAGCACCAAACCATTCCGGAAATGATTTATATATATTTATTTTATCAGAAGAAATCTTAGCATCCAACAAAGGAACCGCCCGTCCCCAATCATACGTTCCAGAAAAAGTTAACCCTGATTCACCAATCGCAATACTAGATTTTCTGAACACGAATTTTTTACCATCAATCCCCCCAGAAATATTCACATTCATATTTGGCAAAGACATTAAATTCCAATTAAACCAATCACCAGATTTTTTTAAATTCGGAATATCGCCACGAACAACAAAATCAATAGGAAATTTACTGGTTCCTTCTAATGCAATATCTGCAATCAAAGCCTGACCACCTGTGGCAATCGCGATTCGCACAGGATAAAATTTTCTTTCTGCATTGTATTCAGAAAACTTTATTACAAACGGAAAATTCGTATCATATGGGCGAACCCAACCGCTGTATTCTAAAACTTTATCATGCATATAATTACGAACACCTAAACTGGCCAGCGTATATTTATTGCCATAAATATTTGCAATCACATTTTGAATTTCTAAGCCTTCAAACGGTAATTTTTCAAATGGGAATATATCTTTTGTATTTGTTGGTGTATCTGTTTCATTTTGTTCTTCTGAATTAAACACCACAGAGCTTTTCCCATTCGCATTTTTTTCAATATTGATTTTTGTGTCACGCACGGTCACATATCTTATCACAGGTTTTGCCCGCAACAGCGAAAACAAATCAAGACGCACATCAATTTTTTTTGCATAAAATAAATCTTTGTTTTTTGCCCAATCTGCATTTGGGATTCTGATATCATTTAATTCTATTTCTGGGCGCAAAGAAAACCGCCATGAAATATCGCCATCTATTTCAATTGGTAAATTTGATGCATCACGCATCACAGATAAAATATTTCCACGCAATGTTTCAAGATTGATTTGATGTAGTGCGATTACACACGCAACAATGAACCCCATAAAAAAAACAACGATTACTCGCATCCACCAAATATATCGTCTATAAAAACTATACCAAAACATTTTCGTTGTTTTCCTATGGCAATTTAAATTCCAAAAACTTCATCACAGGTTTCATAAATTCTGGAACATCTGCGCGCAAAGTTATTGTTTTGTTAGTTCCAGGATGCACGAAAGTAATTTTATATGCAAATAAAAATAAATTTTTTGTTTTTATCAATGATTCCAAAGGTCCCAGTTTTTTACCATATGTTGTTCCATATAAATCATCCCCAACAATCGGAGCACCCAGAGAATACGCGCTATGTAATCTCAATTGATGGGTACGCCCAGTTTTCGGGGAAAATAAAACCCACGATAAAATACCATGAGTTTCACCCAACACACGATATTCTGTGATTGCACGCTGTGCATGTGCATCAGATGGAATTAAATTTGAATCTTCGTAAACGGCACCTTTGACCATAAAGTTATCAATGACACCCTTTTTGTTTGGCACAGTGCCATTTAACAAAGCAACATATTCTTTGTGTGCAGTTTTATTTTGAAATTGTTTTGCTAAACTTTGTGCGGCACGCTGATTTTTTGCAACGACTAATAATCCACTGGTTTCTTTATCAATACGATGAACCAAAGAAATCTTTTCATAAGGAAACAAAGCCGCAGCCATTTTATCAATAGATTTTTTAATATTCGTGCCACCCTGAACCGCCAAACCCGCAGGTTTATTAAATACAACAATGTCATCATCATTGTGCACAATAGATTGGCGCAACACTTCTAAATCAGCCAGCGAAAATCTTTCGCCACTTTCTGTTTTCTTGACAACTTTGTATGAATTAAGTGTTGGCGGTATACGCACAACATCACCAGCACGCAAAATTTCCATTCCGCGTACCCGTGAAGAATTTATACGAATTTGCCCACCACGACAAAGTTTATAAAAATCACGTTGTGGCATTCCTGGAAAAACACGAAGGAACCAGCGCAAAAGTCTGGTTCCTTCATCAACCTGTGAAATTGCAATAAATTCCGCCAATTCTATTACAGGGCTATACCAGCATCCTTGCCGTATGTAATTGCAACATCTTTTGCCGTACTAGAGCAGTTGCTTTGAGCTGCAAATGAGTTATTAGAATAACTTCCACATTTTGCTTCCTCTGCAGCACCAGACCACTTTCTGCCCTTCAACGCCGTTGCATTTGCTTCGCCTAACCCAGTAATAACAATCTTAAATCTTGCTTCTGATTGAGTCGCAGTAGCAGCATCAGAAGTTATAACATGATACACACCACCGAATGGATTTTTCACATCACTAAAGGCTAATACTTTCAATGCATCATCATTCAAGCCATTAAAGTTATTATTTGAGTTATACAATAAACGAACGCCCTGAACCAAAGCAGATACGTCATCGTCAACACGGGAAATTCTTTGTGAAGACATTGCAGATGAAATCAATACAAATGCCCCAGCGGTGATCAAACCCATAACAGCCAACACACCAACCATTTCAATCATTGAACGGCCAGATTCATGTTTTTTGTTTACTTTTCTAACTTGTTTTTTTGTTTTTTTCATTTATTTCTCCTTGCTTTCGCTGTTATTAACTTTATCAGAAAAAAAGGTTATTGTCAAATAGCATTTATTCGAAAACACACCCTTCGTTTTAATTTGTTTTTGTGTAATATATTTCAAGTGTTTTTGAATTGCAAACCGCTTCACAAAAACCAGAATCAGCATACGAACGCTTTGCCAATACTTTACAATCAGTTTCATTTGTCATATTATCGATACCAACAACTAATACTTTTTTGCATTTATTATTGGTCCCCGCTGATGTCTTGTACATTACATAATAATTTCCACCAAACGCTGATACACCTTCTGACTTTAAAAGCAACTTAGCTAAATTTTTACCTTTATCAACCGCAGTTGGTAATCCACTAAAAGTGTCGTTGCGCGCGGTCATTGTACGCACATTAGACACTAACATATCAATTTCATCTGAAACACGTGATATTTTTTGCGACACTAAACTACTTTTTATTAAAACAAACGCCCCCACAGTCAACAAACCCATTATTGCCAACACGCCAACCATTTCAATCATTGATCGACCGGATTCGTGTTTTAGATTACTTATGTATCTCATTTTTTGCCTTCTCATTTTGTATACGTTATTTCTAAACTTGTAATAGCGCTTTCTTCATCGACCGTACAATCGGCTGTTGCGCCATCACCATAAGCACGATATTTCATCATTTCACAATCATCTGTGCTTATAGGACTGATTTTAATGACAAATTTTTTGTCTGAATTGCTATCTTTATAAAGGTAATAGTCGCCGGTTTCAAATATTTTTTCCGATGTTTTTTTACCTAAAATTCGCCGTGGCAAAGTCACTGCCTTTGGTTCTTTTGTCGTCCCCAGTGTAATATCTTCTATGTCTGGCAATGATGCAAAATTACCACCTTCTACAGCCAGTGCACGCGCATGCGATGCCAACACATCTATTTCATCTGATACTTTGGAAACTCTCTGAGATGTCATAGCACTTTGAATCAATGCAAACGCCGCCGCAGTTATCAATCCCATTATCGCCAATACACCGACCATTTCAATCATTGATCGTCCTGATTCATGTTGTTGTATTTGTTTTTTCATTTGTTTTTCCTATACCTTTAATCTTCATTACTTTCAGACATGTTAAAAAGATATTTTACTTTTAATACATATGTTTTGTTATCCTTAACACACTCTGCAATACCACCAGAATACGCACGACTTGCCATCATTTCACAATCATCAACACCCAATCCATAAATATAAACCCATGCCGTATTACAATTTGAATAACATACAGAATATTTTCCCCCAACTGGTGTGTCTACCTTGGTTTCTGAATCTAAGATAGCCCCAGCCAAATTTGCACCCGATGTGGAATATTTTGTACAATTTGGAATACCACAAAAATCACCTCTTTCTGCAGAAATAGTACGAACATTTGCTATCAGTGTACTTATATGATCGGCAGCTTTTGATATTTTCTGGGCAGTCATACCACTTTGAACCAGAACAAACGAAGCAGCAGTCAACAACCCCATCAAAGCTAACACGCCAACTATTTCAACCAATGAACGCCCCGATTCGTATTTTTGTATTCGCATTACTTGTTTTGACATCATTCACACCTTTTGTGTTTTATCATGATAACGAATAAATCTATTTATCGTATTTGATTTCTATAGTATTTTCTTCGTTATCAACATCACAATCTGCAAATGGATTTTCATCATCTTCTGTAGAAGCTACAGCACCTGACCAAGATTTTGCCCCCAACACCATGCAATCTTGATATGACAATCCACCACCTATTGTCACTTTGAATAGCATATATTTATTATCACTGTTTTTCACAGGTGCCACCGTATACATCACACCATCTGGGCCACTTGTGTCTACGCCCATCGCAACCATTGCACCATCTCCATCTAATGTCGCCAAATCATCATAATCTGAATACAAAGATCGTATACCAGATACTATTTTTGATACATCATCAACAATAATACTGCGCTTTTGAGATGCCATACCACTGCGAATCAAAATGAACGCCCCTGCACTTATCAGAGCCATTATCGCAATTACACCGATAATTTCAACCATTGAACGACCAGATTCTTGACGCATATTTTATCACCTTTATTTGATTTTTACTTTTTATATAATATCATATCTAACATGATTATTCAATTCAGTGACTTAATAAAAAACGCTCCTTTGGCTCCTGGAATATATAAAATGTATGACGATTCCGGGAATTTGTTGTATGTGGGCAAAGCAAAAAATTTATTAAATCGGCTGCGTCAATATGTTGATATTTCAAAACTTGAAAACCATAAACAAATTATGCGCACTCTCGTTAAGCGTGTTGAATGGGAAATCACACAAAACGAATCGGACGCATTATTACTAGAACAAAAACTTATCAAAACATTAAAACCTAAATACAACATTATGCTGACCGATGGAAAAATGTATCCTATGTTAGCACTGACCAAACACGAATACCCACGTCTGTTAAAATTCCGTGGAAAAATATCACAAAAAAAAGATGTGTTTGGACCATACCCATCTGTATCTGCATTGAATGACACAATAAAAACTATTCAACGTGTTTGCCAATTACGAACATGTAATGACAGCTTTATGCGAAACAGAACACGACCATGCTTATTGTATCAAATTGGACGTTGCAGTGCACCATGTTGTATACCACAAAAAAATTATGATAAAAGTGTTCAACTTGCACGACGAATTTTAACTGGGGACAGCGAACCTATCATTTCAGATTTAACAAAAATGATGAAAGATTTTTCCGATAAAATGGATTTCGAAAACGCTGCAATTATGCGTGATAAAATTACCGCATTAACAAATACCACAAATCGCGGTATACGACAGAATACAACGTATACGCCGGATTTTGATTGGAACAAAAAAGTATCAGAACTAGAAAATTGGTTGGGTATAAAAATTGATTCCGTAGGCGTTTTTGATAATTCACATTTATTTGGTAAAAATCCAGTTGGTGCAATGATTGCATTTGGTCATAATGGATTTATAAAATCTTCGTATCGGCATTTTAAATTACGTGATGCGGCACGTGCAGGAAATGATATTGCCATGATGGAAGAATTCGTGACACGTGCAATAAAAGATATGCCAAATTTAAGTTTAATTATTGTTGACGGCGGTCGTGCACAATGGAATATTGCCAACAAAGTTTGTAATGGAAAAATCCCCGTTCTTGGTGTCACTAAGGGCGAAGTCAGAAATGGTGATGAACATTTTATTATGATGGATGGTTCTGAAAATTATTCTTTGTCAAAAGATTCTGAATTGTTTTTATTATTACGTCTTGTGCGCGATGAAGCACATCGATTTGTTATTACATATCATCGTTCTGTACGCGCAAAACAATTAACCGCTTCGTGTATAGATGAAATCGAAGGTATCGGTCCGGTTCGAAAAAAACAATTATTACAACATTTTGGTTCAATTCGTTCTGTTATGGATGCAGATTTAAAATCTTTGCTACGTGTTCCAGGTTTGGGACAATATGCCGCTAAAAAAATATATGCATATTTCCATTCAGACGTGTTATAATTGTCTCATAGATAAGTAAAAACAAAAGGAGACATATATGAAAATCTTTGTAAATTTTTTATCGGCATTTCGAATTGCGGCTGCATTCTTTATTATTCCAATGATTATGTTTAAATGGTTCTGGATTGCGTTTGTATGTTATGTATTGGCTGGTATCTCAGATTGGTTTGATGGTTTTCTGGCACGCAAATATGATTGTTGTTCAAAAATCGGTGGTGTAATGGATCACATCGGCGATAAATTATTAGTATGCAATATTTTAATTATGTTGGCGATAATGATGCCTGTGTGGTTTGTTCTTGTTCCTGTAATAATTATGATTGCACGCGAATTATATATCAGTGGTCTGCGTGAATTTTTGGGGACACAAAAAATTGAAATGCCTGTTCCAAAAGCACGTTTTTCAATGGGCAAAATTAAAACAACGATTCAAATGATTGCAATCGGCACATTTTTATTGTTGTTCGCAATTGGTGCATCTGTGACACCAAATACAACAAGTAGATTTGTATTTTATCTTATCTACATTTTGCCTCAAGTTGGAATTTTCTGTTTGTGGTTTGCGCTGACGGCATCGCTTTGGAGCGCAACACAATATACATTCACATTTGCGCAAAAATTAAAGAAAATAAAATAAGAAAAAAATTGAATAAAAAAAATCTGCCTATACGGCAGATTTTTTATGTATACAGCATTTTTTATTACACAAACAAATCTTTGACAAATTGTGCATGTTCTGTAATAAATTTAAATCTGAATTCTGGTTTTTTACCCATCAAATCATACACCAATGCTTTTGTTTTTTCGGTGTCTTCTAACCCCTCTTCTGTCTTAGGTGGTAAATCAACACGAATCAAACGACGAGTCTTTGCCGACATAGTTGTTTCTTTTAATTGATTTGGCATCATTTCACCCAAACCTTTGAATCGGGATATTTCAACCTTTTTATTTTTATATTTACCATTTTTCAATTCTTCTAATTCTTCATCAGTATCAACATACATCGATTCTGTTCCATATGTTAATTTATATAACGGTGGACACGATAAATACAAATGTCCCCCATAAATCAACTGAGGCATATATTGATAAAAGAACGCCATTAGCAATGAAGCAATATGACTGCCGTCAACATCAGCATCTGTCATAATAATAATTTTTTCATATCTTAACTTTGTTTCATCCCAATCTTTCGATGTCCCTGCCCCAATAATATCAATCAAATCATTTAATTCGCGATTCGCGCTGAACCTTTCATCTGAATTAGATAAAACGTTTAACACCTTACCACGTAATGGCATAATCGCCTGGGTCATTCTATCACGCGCTTGTTTAGCTGTTCCACCAGCAGATTCACCTTCAACAATAAACAATTCAGTTCCTTCGACACCATGTTTCGAGCAATCTGCCAATTTTGCCGGCATACGAATTCTTTTGGTTGGTGTTTTACGCGCAACATCTTTGACCTGTTTAGTTTTGATACGTGCATTTGCTAAGTTTATAACAAATTCCAATAATGCGTTTGCCGTCTTTGGATCCGAAGCCAAAAACATTTCCCATGCATCTTTGACAGCATTTTCTGTATAACGCGCAATTTCAGGATTCGAAAGTTTTTCTTTTGTTTGACCTAAAAATTGTGGTGTGCGATAAAACACTGAAACAATAGCCGCGACCGAATCGAACACATCTTCACTGATGATAGATGCCGCAGCCTTGTTATTTACTTTTTCACCATACGCCTTTAACCCCTTAGTAATCGCCGCCTTAAAACCTGCTTCGTGTGTTCCGCCATCAATCGTTGCAATCGTATTACAATATGATGCAAAAAAGCCATCATCGGACGCAGCACCATTTTCATCTGTCAACACATTCAACGCCCATTCTACACGCCCCATATCATCTGGGAAATCTATATTACCACAGAATATCTTTGGCAAAATACGTGGTTTTGATTCTGTTTTTTCGGTCACAAAATCAGCAACGCCATTTGGATAAAAGAAAACTTTATCTGTTTCGATATTCATGTCTTCAGTAATCAAAGACGGATTACAGTGCCACTCTATTTTAACACCACGTGACAAGAAAGATTTTGCACGCGCCATACGATAAATTTTCACAGGTTTAAACACTGCATTTTCACCAAAAATCTCCTCATCCAAAGTAAACTTTATTTTTGTTCCATGCCCCTTATTCGCATCGCCACGTTCAATCGGTCCCAAAGCTTTACCACGAGAAAAACTTTGGTGCCATTCGTATCCATCACGCACAATAACAACATCCATATGCGAAGACAAAGCATTCACAACCGCACTACCTACACCGTGCAAACCACCACTGGTTTTGTAAACATTATTATTAAATTTTCCACCAGAATGCAGAGTTGTTAAAATAACCTCTAAAGCAGATTTACCCGGATATTTTGGATGTTCATCCACAGGAATTCCGCGCCCATCATCTGTGATTTCTATGGTCTTAGAATCAATTAAATTTACAACTATCTTTTTTGCAAAACCAGCAACTGCTTCATCAATAGAATTATCCATAATTTCAACAGGCAAATGATGCCATGCTTTCTCATCAGTTCCGCCTATATACATCCCAGGACGCAACCGAACCGGTTCCAATCCTTCTAATACTTGAATATCTGACGCATCATACTTATTCATAACATATTCCTGTGTTTATCAGCTTATTATTATAACATTTTCGCCTTTTGTGCAAGGCAAAACTGCTTAAAAACGTTATAAAATATCTGTTATCCCCCTTGATTTTTTAATTAAATATACTTATATATTGCATACGAAATAAAAAAATGAGCGGATATAAAATGAATAAGAATCCTTATGAAGTTTTGGGTGTCGCGCGTGATGCATCTGATGCGGATATAAAAAAAGCATATCATAAATTGGTTATGAAATATCATCCTGATAAAAACCCAGGCGATAAAACCGCCGAAGAAAAGTTTAAGGAAGTAAATAATGCTTTCGATATATTAAAAGACCCACAAAAACGTGCCGCATATGACCGGTTTGGTGATGCTGCCTTTGCGGGTGGTAATGGTGCCAGTGCTGGCGCTGGTTTTAACGGCAATCCTTTTGGAAATGGTGCATTTCATTTCAATATGGGTGGTGACATGGGTGGCATGGAAGATATTTTACGTGAAGCCATGCGCGGTTTCGGATTTGGTGGCGGCTTTGGCGATACAGGTCACCAGCAAACACAACAACACGGACGCGATTTATTGGATGAAGTAATCATAGATTTAAAAGATGCTTATTTTGGAACTACACACACTGTTAAATTTTCCAGCGCAGTAAAATGTGAAAAATGTAACGGGTTTGGCACTGCTGATGGTAAACCTGCCCAAACCTGTAAAACATGTGGTGGCACTGGGTACGTTCATACCCGTCAGGGATTTTTTGCAGTAGAAACCCCATGTCCAGACTGTCAGGGACTGGGTCGCAAGATTGATAAAAAATGCAGTGCATGTGATGGAAGTGGGACTGTCAATAAACAACGCACTTTGGATGTAAAAATTCCGGCTGGTATTATGGACGGTGCACGTTTGCGTATGGCTGGTATGGGTGAAGCGGGTGCAAATGGTGGTGCGGCTGGCGATTTTTATCTTGATATTCATATTCGACCAAATAAAACATTTCAACGTATAGAAAACGATTTATTAATGCACTATGATGCCGATTTTACAACGTTGGCATTGGGTGGCGAAATAGAAATTGATACAATTGATGATAAAAAGCTATCGGTAAAAGTACCGTCTGGAACACAAGTTGGTGAAAAACTGCGTGTTCGTGGGCATGGTATGCCGAATGGTCGTGGCGGATTTGGTGATTTGTATATTGAAATCGGAATTGTTATACCAAAGAAACTGACTGAAAAACAAAAGAAAGCCTTGAATGAATTTGCAGGGAATAAATCTGAGAAAAAAAGTTGGTTTTAAAAAATAAAAAACAATAAACAACACCGCCCATTTCTGGGCGGTGTTGTTTATTTAATTACCACAAATAATATTATTGAATTTAAAAATACCTTTCAGCGGTCCAAAAGTACAAGTTACATAACCATTACTACCACATTTTGGAACACAATTTAACGTGGTTGTATCAATATAATTCCAACCATGTCCATATGCACCATATTCAGAAATCCATTCGTATACTTTCTGTTGTGCCTCTAAAGAGTTAGCTGTTTCCTTACTGAACTTATCAAAATCGTTTTTGAAACGTTCCTTTAAAAAACTAATATCATATGCTACACCAGCATAAACAGAGCTATCTTCATAGGTTAGTTCTTCACGCATTTTTGTAATACTACCTTGTGGTGAACAATACTTGTCATATAAAACCCTCAATTCACCCTGCAATTCATAACTAGTTGGTGTAAATTTACTAAAATCTGCAACAAACTTTTCTACAAGCTCTTTAAAGCTATACTGTTTTGTCAATGCAGAGCGCCCCTCACTAGTTAAAATTCCACTAGATATCCACAATTGCATATCAGGATAACTCAAAGTATTACTTGAATTTTTAGGTAGTGCTCTCTCTATACACATATTTGTTTTATAATATAAATCTTCATACAAAGACGTGGAAGCAGATGGCGAATTATCTATCTCTAAGAAACAACCATCGTTATCCGCATAACATTCAAGTAAAAAATGATAACTGTTATATTTTTGATCTGTTGGTACAAAATACATATGCCATTCAAAATGTCCGTATGTTTCTACGTGACTTTCGTCGTAACTAAAACATTCTGCTACTTTTTTATCCGTAGCAGCTTCATACACTGTCCAGGGACAAGTTATACTGCCATATGTATAAAAATTATTATTCGATTTGGCATAAAATTTTTTATCTTTGTCGTAAACCTTACCCAAACTATTATAGTAAACATGACTATCACCATCGTAAAGATTAGGGGCAAGCAAACTACTAACGCCCTTATTATTTTCCGTAATCAACGCATTCCCAAACGCCTCACATGCATTCGGACATCCAACTTCTTCATCTTCTTGCTCCCTAGATTTACAATGTTTCATACATGCCGATACTGCTTCCGCAACAGAAAACTTATCACGTTGTAATAAATCATACAGTATCATAGCACCTATAGGATTAGAATAATAAGTTGCCAATGTTCCACCTAAGAATGGGACATCGTTCACTGCGGCATTTACCACAATCGCATTCCATTTTATTTTTGTATTTGCATCTATGACCGCCGCAAAAGCAGAGGTTGTTATCAACAATGATAATATCAATATTTTTTTCATGGTTATTGAAGTGCCTCCTCACACGCATCTGCCACTGTTGCCGCTTTTTTGATTGCTAAAATTTGTGTGGCATTAAATACAGTTGCAACGGCACTAGCTGCTGTAGATGCACCCGCCATAACATTTGCAGTCGTATTTAAATTCTTTTCTTTCTGTTCATCACCATTACGTGTTGCATCTGTATTTGCAACCGCACTTGTTATCGTACCAACAATACCTGTTCCTGCGCCAATTCCTGATGAAATTGCTGCACCTTTGGCGCGTTTGTTAATTGTTTTTAAATCCACCGTATCCCAATCACGACAATTTGCAATTATCTTGTCCGCCTGAGATATTTCTTCTTCTGTGGCAACACCTTCCATTTTTGCCGCTAATTTTGCATTCGACAAATCTTTGACTGCTGATATACAGTTATTTATCCGACGTTCTAAATCTTCATCAACTTTGTTTCTTGCTGCAATCACTGTCCCTGCAACATTAGTTGCCGTTGATACCGCTAACGTTCCAGTTCTGATATTACCTAAATTCTTTGATTTTTGTTCTAATTCCTCTATCCGTTTCATATCTTCTGAGAATTCATCCAAACCATTACTCTTTATGACACTTAAAATCTGTTCTCTGAATGCATTTTTATCCGCAATTTCCAAATGTTCAATTGGAACATCTGATTTTTCTGCCATCAATTTAGCCACTTTTTCTTTTAATTCTTGTTGTTCTTGGTCCGTTTTACTCTTTGCAATACCAGTTCCCAACGCAACACCCCCAGAAACAGTTCCAACCGCTGTCACAGCAGTGTTGATTCCCGCCATCTTTTTCAGGTCTGATAAATCATCACCAATCCCAGCGCATACATTACGCGCAACCGATAAAGCTTCATCCAAAGATAAAATTTCAGCAAACGCACCGCAACTGAATGTAAAAAACAGTCCAGGCACAACAATCAATGTGTATAAATTTCTTAGTGTCATTTTGATATTACCCCTTTCCCGGAGTATTGTATCATATTTCTTACAAAAATAAAAAAATTATCTTAATTATCTTCAGATTCTTTATACTTTTATTCGTTAATAGAAACTTTTATTTGCAAATTTTTATCAAATCTTCAATTTCGGCACTTAAAATCAAATCGGATGTTTTTTGTTTTTCAATCTGTGACAATGCATACACAACTGTTGCATGATCACGTCCACCACAAACATTACCAATCTCAGTCAAAGATAAATTTGTCACACTTTTTAATACTGCCATCATAATTTGACGCGCACGAACCAAACGACGTGTCCGCGCAGTTCCACAAACTTCGTCATATGACACACACATTTTTTCACACATAGATTTTACCATAGCAGTTGGTGTTTTATTTTTATTCAACATATCACCCAACAAATGCGCAGCAACATCCATATCAACATGTTCGCCCATCAATTCTTCATATGTTTTAATTTTGTTTATAATACCATTTACAAAATGCCCATCATTTCCAGTCTGTTTTGATAATTCATTTGCAACAGTCACATCTATTCCGGCGCGCATCAACATAGTGCGACGAACATAAGCGTTTGGTAACGCAACATCAACAACCAAACCCGATGCGAATAAGGATTGCACACGACGATCAAAACCCGTTAACATATTAGGTGCCGCATTAGCAGTTAAAACAACACGTTTGCCCGCATTACGCAAATCTATTAACAATTGTAAAAATTCGTCCATTGTCGCACGTTTACCAGCCAACGCACACACATCGTCCATAATAAACACATCACAATTACGACAATAATCTTTAAAAGAAAACACAGTTTTATCACGCAAAGAACGTGTAAAGTCTGCAACAAATTGTCCACCAGACATCATAACTATTTTATTTTCCGATTCGCGACAAATACAACTCACTAACAAAGATTTTCCGCATCCAGACGGGCCACAAATAAATAATTGATTAAAAGAAGAATTGCCCAACGCAATTTTTTTACACGCAGCAACCGCAAACATATTTTCATCACAACATACAAATTCATCAAATGCATTATGCTGTGAATGTTTTATAGTATTCATTGTATCAGGAACAAAAGAACACACAACATTATCATTTGCAGAACGATTCGTGTCCATATTTGCACATACAGAAATATTTAAATTCAAAGAAAAATCCGCTGCTACGTTTTGAATTATATTTCCATACATATTCTTTACATAGTCAGCGGCGAATTGGTTATGAGCAATTAAATTTAAACTATTATCTTTTATTTCAAATTGCAGCGGCATAATCCAAGCAGTGAACCCCGCAGAATCTATCTTGGTCGCAATGACCTGTTTTATTGATTCTGCACTTAGTATTTGTTTTGCCGTTGCTAATTGCATATCGTTTACTCCTTTGTCCTTCCTTTCAAAGAGCCAGCAAGTGTATAAAAACACCCCCACAGAAATATAAAATTCTATTCTTTAAATCAGAATTTTATATTTCTGTTATCCAACTCTTCCCTTTCTCTTTTTATATTGATTGATATTGCTATCAATCGTTTGGATACAGAAAACAATTTATAAGATTTATTTCAGTTTTCAACAAAATGTTCAAATATTTTTAAACATTTATTTTTTGACAACGATTCGTTTTTTTCGTGGTTTTTCGCACTTTGTATATACACTGTATATACATATAAAAAATCAATTTAAAACATAACCACCATCTTGTTTTCTTATTAAACCTTGTAATTCTAACATCACCAAATCTGTCTTGATTTCCGGAACAGTTTTTTTGACAAGATTTGCCAATACAGATTCGGATACAGGAATCATTCCTAATTTATCTAAAATATCATTTTCTGATACAACTTTTTTTTCTTTTTTTGTTGTGTTCACTCCATCAAAAAAATCATTTAGCGATCCACATAGTGTTGCAACACCATTTTTTATCAATGAATTAGGTCCAACACTTCGTGAATCAGATGGGTGTCCAGGCACCGCAAACACGCGCTTTTTATATTCAATTGCGAATCGGGCAGTAGTCATACTGCCTGATTTTTCATCTGCTTCACCGATTATGAATAAATCTGCCAAAGCCGCAACCCAATGATTTCTTTGAATAAAATTACTTGTAACCGGTTTTGTTCCAACTGGCATTTCACTGATAAGTATTCCTCGCTCCATAATTTCATAATAAAGCGATTCGTTTTCAAATGGCCAGATATAATCAACACCGCCTGCCAAAACAGCGATTGTCTGTGCTGTTCCCGAAACCCTTAATGCACCAACATGTGCTGCTGTATCCGTTCCCATGGCCATACCAGAAACAACCACAAAATTATGTTCCGCAAAACCACGTGCTAAATCTGATATAAAATTCATTCCTGCCCCAGTAGAATGCCGCGTTCCGACAATAGAAACATTTTGTTTAACCAAAGTTTCTAAATTTCCACGAACAGAAATAACTGGCGGATGATTTTTTATTTCTAATAAATTTTTTGGATAATATTTATCTTCATCTGAAATATATTTTATCCCTAAATTGTTCGCAGTATCTATTTCGCGTTTTACACTGTCGATAAAATCAACATTTAAATCTAGTGAATCAACTGCCGAATAAATATCACCACACTTTGTAATCAACTGTTGATATTTAACAGGCCCCACCCCTGGTGTTCGCAATATTAAAAGCTTTTGTAATAAATCATTCATAACAAAAAAGATTGTAGAACAAATCTACAATCTTATAAAAGTAAAAAATATTAAAACGATTATTTAGCAAATTCTGCTAATAAACTGCTGGTACAATCAAAACCTTCTAATACACCGCCCTTGTTATCACAAAATTCTTTTATTTTCTTCAAATCTGCGACACGGGCATTATATTGAGCAGGATTTTTTTCTTTCAACGTCAAAAGTTGCGACCTGTATAATTTTTCGCCTTCTAAATTTTTCTGTCCTTGAACCTTACCACCAATCAATTTGTTACCGAACAATTCCATAGCACCAACGCCTAAACCAGCACTGGCCACAGATATAGCAACAATCCCACCTATTCTGTTACCTTTCTTAGCATCCAGAATTCTTTTTTCTATTTCACCTTTGTTTGCCCAGCTGCCACATTCTATGTTTTCTCCCCACATAAAATATTTTGCAGGAACATCCGAAACAGATATTCTAGAATCATCATCAGATTTTAATTCAACACGAACAAAACATACGTTATTTTGTGGGTTCTTCACATCCTCAACCATATTCGCATAATTCGAAGTATCACTATATCTAGAAGCCCAAACAAAGGTATTTCCAAAACCAATATTATTATTTATACACGCATTTCTTTCCGCCTCTCTAGTATCTTCATTTATTACAACGACGTCTTCTGTTTCAATAACCTTAGGCTCCACAGCAGGTTCCACATAAGAATTTGTCACTGTGTTCTTTACTGATGGAACGCCATTCAATTGGTTAACCGACGCGGTATAACGTTGCGGAGCTGACATAATTTTATTAGACATCGCAGGACGTCCCGAAGATGCCGCCATTGCACCACTAAACATAAACAAACCCAACAGTGTCACTAAAAAAACGTGTTTCATAGCAAATTCCCTCTCTTTATAAACTTTATTATAGCATAAAAAGTCGAAAAAAACAAACCTAAAAATTAAAAATTACTTTTTCCACTGCCATTTTATTTTAGATTCTGTCCCGGATAACAGACGCAAAACATTTTGTCTGTGCCTTATAAAACAAAGCACAGAAATCGCGACAAAAGCCCACCCAATACCAGAGCTCATACAAAAACCGAAAATTGGTGCTAAACAAAAGACAACAACTGCCCCAAAAGAAGAAAAACCAGTTCCAAGGGCAACCAAAAGCCATTCAATACCACAAATAACAAACATTATTGGATTGACCGCTAAAAAAACACCAAACAAAGAAGATATTCCTTTGCCGCCATGAAATTTTAACCATATCGGAAAACAATGTCCGACAATAGCGGCAAAACCACACCACACAGCAAATACATCATTGCCAAAATATCTACCTAATAAAACCGCAAATATAGCCTTTGCCATATCAAGAATCCAAACAGCCCCGGCAAATCGCAACCCACCAACACGCATCACATTTGTTGCACCTATATTTCCACTGCCAACCGTGCGTAAATCTACCTTTTTTAACAGCTTTACAACTATTAAACCAAATGGTATCGACCCAAACAGATAAGATATAATTATACCTATTATATATAGCATCATTCTTTTTCCTTGATTTTATGTTTGTTTTTTATAAAATAACAGAAACCTGATAGAAATAAAAGGAAAAAAAAGTGGCTAATCATAAATCATGTGATAAAAGAATTTTAGTGACAGCAAAGAAAAATGCAATCAATACTGCACGTCGTAGTGCTGTGAAAACTGCAACTAAGAAAGCTTTAAGCGCTATTGAATCTGGCGACAAAGCTGCCGCGGTTGCTGCAACACGCGCTGCAGAAAGCAAAATTATGAAGGCTGCCGGCAAAACAATGCCAAAAAAAGCAGCTTCCAGAAAGGTTGCACGTCTTGCTAAAAAAGTTGCAAAAATTGCATAAATAGAAACTTTTATCAAATTATAAAAAACACCCAATTGGGTGTTTTTTTTATTTGTATCTATCCTTGTTTTTATGCAAATTGCTCAAAACCTCTTCTGGTATACATTTACGATTTTCAATATTACCATACATCCCCAATTCTCTGTCTTTTTTATCAGGATTATGAAAATCACTGCCACCACTAATTAACAAATTATTATGTATTGCTAAATCTTTTATAAAATTCGCATATTCATCGGTTTCAGCAGATTGATACACTTCTATTCCATCGATACCAAAACGAATCAATTCCCTTACAAAATCTGGCAACATATCATCACTAACCCCACGAGTTCTGTTTGGATGTGCAAAAATTGCCAATCCCCCAGCCCGATGTATTAAATCTATAGCTTCACCATATCCAAACGGAGGTTGGAGAAAATGTTCAATAGCGAATGTTTTATTATTTGCCCTGCCTGTTTTTATCATAGTATCAATAAAGGCATCTCGTGCTTTGACCAATGTACCATATTCATCAATATTGAAACCGTATTGTTTCAAAGACATCTCTATATATTGTTGCCGTAAATACCCTTTTTCTTTAATTTCATCGAAACGTTTTAAAAATAAACCTATTATGTGGGTATTACGCTCACACGACAATTCTGTCCCATTTATTAAATTAACCCCATATTCTTTTGATGCAACATGGGCTTCTTCTATACCACCGACACCATTATGGTCTGTCAATGCGATATATTTAATTCCTTCACTTGCAGCCTTTGCTATCAATTCTCGTGGAGACAACACACCATCCGACACGCAGGAATGCGTATGAAAATCAATCATTACAAAACCTTCTAATTTTTTCTCAGACTATTCCAACGGAGCACCCCAGTGCTGTTGTATATTACGTTCCGCATCCATCGGACTGGCCAAAACTTGAGGTGTCAAAATCACAACCAAAACCTCACGTGTTGCTTTGGTGTCACGCAACCCAGATAATGCCATAAAGTCTGCATCACCCAAACCATAGCGAGTATCATCATTGCTTTGCTTTTCAAAACCAGATACAACCAACATTTGACCAGATTCCATAATGACTTCTTGCATAAATGAACGTTCTTCAACTTCTGGCAATTGCAGCGTCATACCGTCTTTACCACCAACCTGTTGAACATCCATTTTTAACAATTCACGTACAGACATCTTAAATAACAATAAAATCTTTCCGTTTTCCAAAACATTTGGTAACAACTGCATCGAAAAACCTGTTTCTAATTCATCTTGGTCAACTGTACTTGATTCAACAGTTGTGAAAGTACGAGATTCCAAACGTTTGATATACCCCTGTGTTTTTGTATTCGATACAGGTGCAACGCGGTTATTACGTGTTGTGACGCCAACGTTTGTCACCAACGAAACCTTACCCTGTTTTGCAAGTGCTTCTATCAAAGCTTTTGAACCAGCTAAACGGGCCATTGAACCATTACGAATTTGATCTTCTGAATAATAAGTTCCCGATATACCACCTTCTGCACCTATGCCCGTCACTTGTGCCGCTTCGTTGGATAAAACAGCTACATTCATTGTGCTGGCCCCCGCAACATCAGGAATAGAAGGGCTAGCAATCAAATTCAATCCAGATACTGAATTCACAGCTGCTGCTAAATTCAACCCAAATGCAGAATTATTAGACAAAGACACTTGTAAAACTTTAACGTCTATCGTTACAAGTTGTGACAAGCGTTTATTCTGTCTGGCGATATAATCACCTATCCTGTCTAATACAGACGGCGAAGCTGTCACAGTTATAGTCCCCAAACTACGAGAAACGGTAAATTGAGCGTTACTAGCATTACTTATAATAGAATTTATTGCTAATTCAACTTCTTCCCATTCCTTCAACGCAGATTGCAACATCACTTGGCTACCATCATCTGTAGATAAAGAAGAACTATATTCTACATCTGTTCCCAAAGCATAGAGAGTATATGTTCTTGTTTCTGTTTCATAAAAGACGATTGCACCTCTGTCATAATACCACAATAAATCTAAATCCGTAGCAATTTGGGACAATAACCCAGACAATCTACCAGTATATGCAATATCTATTGTCCTTTTCAATTTTTCTGGATCGACCTGGCTATCTATCTTTACTGGAATTTTAGTAATTGAATTTATATCATTAGCCAACGCTTGTAATGTGACCGGACTATTTAATAATATAGTCACACCTGTATCCGTCTCAAATTTAGCAGGCAAATTATTTCTGTGTTCCATAATTGTTGATTTATTTCCCAACCAAACCCCATCCGACACAGTCACAGTATCATTCTTAGCAACATTAGAATTTGGTCGCTTAGACATTTCAAATGCTTCGTGTGCATTCAAAAAATCTCTATCAACGGTTGCTGACACCTTTGCTGATTCCCGCATAGTGCACCCCGCTAAAACTGCCCCAACAATAAAACAGATATAAAAACGTTTTGTCATATTTGTCTCCTACAAATAATTGGCTTTCTTACTTATTATTCCACAGTTGTTATTACTAACACACGATTTCCTTTGTAAAACTTAGCATACGGAACCGGTGCAGCCCGTTCAAAATTTCGAACCAAAGCAGATGAGACATCAACAAAACGTCCCTTGAATACTGCACTAGCTTCAATAGGATATTCACGTGCAGTCGCCCACACTAAATCCCAACCTTCCTTATTGCACCAAGATTCTAAAACCTCACGCAAAGTCTGTCCAGACACAACAACCCAAGACCGAACTTCATTTTTAACAGTTACGGCAGGTTCAGCATCAACATATTCATTCACACTTGTATCAGAATTGACTTGAATTACATTTTCTGGATCAGACTGCGAATTTGTTTCTTGTTGTGCCACCTGTTCCATACTAAAACCACTACGTTCAGCAAAAGCAAGATAAGAATCAGGTTGTTTGTTGCAAATTCTGCGACCACTACGTGACATAGACAACACAGTTCCACCATCGTCTTCCATCATTTCGCGTTGTAACAATGGCATTTCGGCAGTATTTACACATTCATAATCAAAACCAGTAGGTATTGGACGTTCATTTATGATACTAGGCCCACCAGACCAACCAGTTCCACTGGTGTTTATATTATTTTCTATCACCAAATTCGAACCGATCTTTGAAACGATTTTTAATTCACCACCATCTGTGCATTCTTGATCTTTGCATGCAATTTTAAAATCAGCATCCGTTCCAGATACAGGCCACACAGGAATTTGTTGAGACGAAGAATATATCGGTTCCGACCGTGTCTGTTTCACCATATAATCTTCGCGTCCCGAATTAGTCCCTTGTTCTTCTTCGTAATCGTAAAAAACTTCTGATGTCACAACCTGCGGCAAAGCATCCGCAAAACCAGAAAAACAGGAAAAACCTGCGATAACAACAAACGCACAAAATTTGTAAAACATGTTTCTTTCCTTTCTATTATTATTTAGATTATATCAATTTGACCGAATCTGTGCAAGACTAAAAACGCAAATTATTAAAAAAAATTACCAATTGAAAAAAATATAAAATAAAGCAAGATAAAATCGCACGAATCGATAAAACATGTTATACTGACAACCAAGAAACCATTAAAAACAGGAAACATAAGATGGAAAATACTATAATTCTGACCCTTGTATCAATATCTGCAGTTTGCAGTCTTTGTTCTTTTTTATTCGTTTTATCAGCAAATAGCCGTATTAAAAACACGACAAAAACGTTGACTTTTCAATATAATTTGATTGTCAAAATTCAAAATCTGTTAAAAAATAAAATGTCTGTAAACGAAACAACTGACAAGGCAGAGATTATTTATCAAGATTTATTGCAAGATTTGATTCCAATTATGGCAGCAATTGATACAATGCCACGCACAACAAATGAACATCCATTGTGGCGCGCATTGGGTGGAATAATGGACGAATATGCTAAAAATCCATTTGTTTTGGAAAAATTGCGTCGAGCGATAAAATTAGATCCAAAAATTGCACATAACGTAGGTCATTATTTAAATCGTGCTAATCTGTTTTTGCAACACATGGCTTCTACCGATACAGATGGAATTTTAGCAACCACATTTACAGACGGGCTTTTGGGACAATCACTAACATTTTTTGCCCAAGCACAGGCATTGGCATCCACAGAAAAATGACACAAAAACTATCAGAGCAACTTATTTCTGAAATATCAAAAAAACGTCACGAACCAGATTGGCTGTTGGCTTGGCGTATTGATGCTTTTAATGCGTGGAAAAAAATGTCAGAACCACATTGGGCCGAGATTGATTATGCACCCATAGATTACGATTCTTTGAATTACTATAACGAACCAAAACAAATTGATAATTCAGAGTTAAAAGCAACCTATGAACAAATGGGTTTACCAGAATCTGAACAACGTGCACTTTTAGGAATGGCGACAGATACAGTTATCGACAGTAAATCTGTCCACACATCTTATTCCGAAGAATTGAAAAAATTAGGAATAATATTTTTGCCTTTGTCCGAAGCAGTTATTGAATACCCAGATTTAATTAAAGAATATCTTGGCAGTATCGTTCCAAATACAGATAATTTTTTTGCTGCATTAAATGCTGCGGTATTTTCAGACGGGACGTTTGTATATATTCCAAAAAACACTAAATGCCCTATTGATTTGGCGAGTTATTTCAGAATTGAAACCGCAAAAATAGGACAATTCGAAAGAACACTTATAATCGCTGATTCTGGTTCTACATTATCGTATATGGAAGGATGCAGTGCACCCCGTCGCCCAAATCATCAATTACATAGTGGTGTTGTTGAAATAATTGTCAAAGATGATGCATATGTAAAATATTCAACAGTACAAAACTGGTATGCCGGAGATTCTGTCGCATACAACGATTTTAATAACAATACAAATGGTATATTAAATTTCGTTACTAAACGTGGTAAATGTTATAACAATGCAGGATTAGATTGGACGCAGATAGAGATAGGTTCTGCGATGACATGGAAATACCCATCAACTATTTTATACGGAAATAATTCGCATAGTGATTTTTATTCACTTTCAATTACGCGTGGTATCCAACAAGCAGACACCGGAACAAAGATGCTTCACATAGGAGATGAAACAAAATCAAACATTGTGTCATATGGTGTTGCTATGAATAATTCACGACAAACATTTCGCAGTCTGGTTTCTTTTTCTGGACACAACGGTAAAAATTCTTGCAAATGCGACAGTCGTCTAATTGGTAATAATGCAACTGCCAATACTATGCCGACTGTTGTGCATCTAAATGCAACAAACAAACAATCTCATGAGGCAACAACTGGTGCTATTGACCAAGAAGCATTGTTGTTTCTGGAACAAAGCGGCATTGAAACAGATGAAGCAATCGCACTAATAATTGGGTCAATGGCTGCACCGATTATATCTAGATTACCGATGGAATTCTTGGTAGAATCAAAACAACTTATACAAATGGCATTAAAAAAAGAATAAAAAAATGTTAGAAATTAAAAATCTTTGCGTATCATTGGATAGCAAACAGTTATTACAAAACATCAATTTAACTGTCAAAGATGGTGAACGGCATAGAATTGCTGGACATAATGGTTCTGGCAAATCAACATTAGTAAATACAATAGCCGGAAACCCAACATATGCGATAGATTCTGGAAATATTATTTTTGATGGCATCGATATAACCAAAGAAAACTCAACAACACGTGCATTGATGGGAATTTTTCTGGGCGCACAAAATGTTCCAGAAATACCGGGGTTGACCATTTTAAGTTTTTTAAAACATTCTATGATTGCACATAAACACTATGATACTGGCAAAGATTTATCAATGGGCGAATTTCTAGAAAAATTAGAAATGGCGCGTGAACAATTAAATATACCCAAAGAATGGTTGAATCGCTGTGTAAACGTTGGATTTTCAGGTGGTGAAAAAAAACGCATAATGTTATTAAGATTGATTTTAACACAACCAAAATTTGCTATATTGGATGAACCTGATTCTGGTGCGGATAAAGATGTTCAACAACAAATTATTGACACAATAAATAATATGCCGCAAACGACATTTTTATTCATTTCACACCAAGATTCTTTTACATCTAAAATTCAAAATGTAAAAACAACCACTTTGAAAAACGGGCAAATTGTGTTAGAATAAAACGAAAGAAAAGAAAGGGAAAAATATGCCATTAAAAAGACAAACAAAAAACATTAAAAAGAAACAAACAACCTCATCAATGCTAAGAACTTGGGTGTTCGATATGCCCGCAAAGTTTGCATTGATATCATTTGGTTTAATGTTCTGTCTAAGCCTTGTGTATGCAGCAATTGCATCATTATTTAATATACCAGACACAAGAGCTTTGTTGATTATATTGTTCGCATCATTTATATGGTCAATCTATTATTTCATAAAGAAATTACCGAACACAAATATGACACGCAATGGATTTATAGCTATCACAAATGCATGCAGTTTAATCGCAATATGTATTCCAACTATTGTTTTATTACTAGCCGGGGTTAATGTTGCCACCGCAAAGCAAAAATTTATGATAATATACGTCACACATCCTGGCTTTATATGGTTTATGTTATTATGTATTGCCTTGTTGTATTTATATGTATTTGGGGTCATTATATCTAACATTTACGCTAAATATAAACGTGCCCGGGAAATTGGTATTTCAAAATGGAAAATTATATGTTCTTTCCCATTCGCGTTTTTATTGATGTGGGCACCTGGATATTTAATCAATGACAAACAAAATGGTTCTAATGTGATAATTAAATCACGTTGGTACTCCAAATTAAATAGATGGGTTGTTGCTAATTTACAGAATACTTTGATTGCCTTTTTAGTTATTGTAGTATTGAACAATATGTTTTCTGGTTCATCATCTTTATTATTGACTGCATTTTTACTTGTTATTTATGCACTGTGGTCAATTAAACATAAAAAAGATTTCTTGAAAAACATAAACCGTGGATATGCACTTAGCGCGGTTAGTATAAATATGATAACAATATTTATGTTGATTATCACAGCATTAATAAGTGCAAATTAAAAAAATAGGACAAAGAGCATGTATAACTTTATTACATTTATTGCTTTAATATTTTGTTTGTGGGTTGGTCGTTCATTATTTATTCCGCTATTATTCGCTGCGTTTTTATGGTATTTAATAAATGCTTTGGCATCTTATTATAAGCGCATTATGCCATGTGGGTATAAGAAAAACTGTTCATGTGAAACGGTATCAACGTTTTACGATTGGATATCAAAAATATTGGCAATTTCAACTGTAATTGTATTTATATTTTTGTTTGCAACACAAATTAAACCAATGTTATTGGAACTCTATACATCAACACCCATATTGCAACAAAGATTATTAAGTTTTTCACACTTTATTACCGCAAAGACAGGTATTGCTTTGGATACGAATTTAATACCGGATTTGCCCCAGATTGCCGCATACATTGGTTCGTCTTTAGCCGGTCTTGCTACATCTACAGGCATGGTAATTATATATTTGATATTTATGTTTATTGAACAAAATGCATTCAGCAGAAAAATAGATGCACTGCCAATAGCAAAAATCAAAGCAAAAAAATTGCGTTACATTTTAAACAGCGTTGACGAAAACATGAAAAAATATTTGTTTACAAAAACAGCTATATCTGCTGCAACAGGGTTAAGTTCATACGTGTTATTAAAAATGATTGGACTTGAATATGCCAGTGTATGGGGCTTTATATTATTTTTGCTAAATTATATTCCAACGATTGGATCCATATTGGCATGTGCGCTGCCTATTGCATATGCATTGATAAGTCACGATACGTGGCAGATTCCATTGTTTACAACAATCGGTTTGATATGCATTGAAACTTTGTTTGGTAATATCCTAGATCCAAAATTTACTGGAAAAACATTAAACATATCATCACTGGCTATACTTATAAATTTAGTGTTTTGGGGCATGATTTGGGGACCAGCCGGAATGTTCTTTAGCGTTCCTATCTTGGTTGCTGTATATGTGACAACTGCACAATTTAAATCTACACGTTGGGTTGCGACATTGTTATCTGCAAATGGCCATATACCAGACGAAACACAAAGCGATTAAATACGCTTTAACATAGCAATTGCGTTTTCCAAGATAACTTTTGCAGACAAAGAATCTAATTCTTGTTTTATCTTTGTCACGTTTGTTTTACCCATTTCTTGTTGAGCAACAAAACTGGTTAAATTTTCTTCTATGAATATAATTGGCAAATCTGTCTTGGTCGCCAAAATACTCGTAAAATCACGCACCATTGTCGTAGTATCTGAATCGGTTCCGTCCGTATAAAGCGGTAAACCTATAACAATTCCAACTACGCCCTCTTCTTTTGCTGTTTTGCAAACAATATCGACCAATTCAGATTGCGATTTAACATTTATTTGTGGTCGAACAAATACAAAATCACGTTTTTCATCAGATATTGCAACCCCGCATCTGCGAAGTCCCCAATCAAGCCCCATAATGCGTCCAAGGCGCGGAAAATCCTTGTAATTATCAAAAATCATTGTATAATTCCTTTACTGTTTAAAATAATAGGATTGAAAATGGCATTTAGCAAGCAACAATTAAAAAAATTTGCAGATTTAATCAGTATTGATATACCTGATGAAAAACTTGAACAAATGAACATAGATTCCGTTGTTGAATGGTTGGATAAATTGCAACAGATTGATACGACTGGGGTTGAACCGATGTTGTCACCTGCGGAACATAAATTGCCTTTGCGCGAAGACGTTGTGACTGAACCAAATATGCGCGATGCGATATTGGCAAATTCACCTGACAAAGCAGGCATGTCACGCGGCTATTTTGCAGTACCAAAGGTTATGGATGGGGATTAATTTACACAAAAATATTTACAACAAAGAAGAAGATTATGCTATACACTATTACGAAACAAGTATTGGTATTGCCACTTGACGACAAATTTCAAGAATGTGATACAATCAATGCAAAATATCAGTTAGAAATCTACGATATTGCATCAAAAACAAAAAACAAAATTGGCTTTGTCAAAGACTTTAATAATAAACAATTCTCACATGCTGTGAATTCAAGTGTTCATTTTATTCCGAAAACAATCGTGGGACACGTCATGTTATCTGAATGTGTAATACATAAAGCACATGAATCGAGATAGAAGTAAAAAACAGGGCTATATTTCATGAATAAAAAATACAAGAAAAAATTAACAGATATAAAAAAACAAATAACCAATCTTGAAGTTATTGAAGCCCAAGATATAGAAAATCTTGATGCCACCATTGATGTCAAAGATTTTATGAACGGCACCAAAAACCAAAATTCTGAATATTTTAATAAACTTGCCGACATTTGGTTAAAATATAAAAATCAGCGCAAAAATTTAAATGCAGAATATACCGCATTATTTTTAATTGCGACACACATTGCCGAACGCAATAAACCTTTATATTCTGATGAAGCAATCATAAAATTAAAAACATACGGCAAATTAGGTCAACAAATGTCAGACCAAATCGATTCTTCCAGATACCAACCATTTGTTCTTAATCAATATGCATACATATACACAAAATTATATCAAAAATATGGTGTAAAATTGTTTGATGAAAATTATGCACGATATTTATATAAACAAATATACGCAATTCAAGAAAATATAAACCTCGCCATTGTCACAAAAGATAACCAATCAAATATTGCATTTTGGCAAAAGCAACTTGATAAATACAACAAAGAATTTAATACTTTTAATCAGATTATTCGTAATAAAGTGATAGACGCCCAAAGACAACAAGAGATACCATTTTAATAAATGTATAAATATAGGAGTAAGCAAATGTCAGAAAAATCAAACACAACGTTAATAATAAAGCATGAATATAACAAGGAACTTTATGTTTCTGGTGGACAAAATTTACCGATGCCTTTTGAAGTAATACAGCTAGGAAATTTAAGCAAAGCTGAAATGATCACTTTCGTTCAAGATTTAAAAAGCCAAGTAATTCCAACGCAATCATGTGTATCAAAATTGAAAATATGCGAAACACAAAAACATTTTACAACAGTTAATAACGACAAAAATGTTATTGAATATCCTGAATGTACAGAATACAGATTAAAAATTAACGTAACCCAAAACATCAAAAATAAAGGCGGATTACGTTGTAGCAGTTGGACAAACGGTGAAAAATCTTGTGAACAATGTTTAAAAACCGGTGGATGTCATGATGAATTTATGCAACGCGTATTTATGCAAAAATTCTTCCCTGAAAAATTTAAAGAAATAAAACATATATCACACCGCTAATACGGATGGTAAAAATAATAGGAAAACATCATGATAAACCTGACGATAAAACAAGCATTACAAAAATTAAAATCTGGTGAAATCAGCGCCACAGAATTAACAAATGCACATCTGGACAGAATTGAAAAATACAATCCAGAATTAAATGCATATATCACTGTGACACGTGAACGCGCCGTTGCAGATGCCAAGGCCGCTGATGAAAGAATTGCAAATGGGTCCACACATACATTGGATGGTATCCCAATCGCAATGAAAGATTTGTTTGCCACGCGCGGTATTCGAACAACTGCGGCATCACATATGCTTGAAAATTTTGTTCCTGAATATGAATCAACTGTGTCACAAAAATTCATTGATGCTGGAACAGTATTGTTGGGAAAATCTAATTTGGACGAATTTGCAATGGGGACTTTTTCTAAAACATCCTATTTTGGCGCACCTGTAAACCCATGGCAACGCGATAAACGGCTCACTGCTGGTGGGTCATCGGGCGGAACAACGTCTGCTGTTGCATCTGGTATGGCAATGGGTGGAACCGGAACTGATACTGGTGGTTCGATTCGTTTTCCGTGTTCTATTACTGGGTTGGTTGGTGTAAAACCAACATATGGTTTATGTTCACGTTGGGGATGTGTTGCGTTTGCATCCAGTCTTGATACTCCCGGTCCAATTGCCAGAACTGTTGATGATGCGGCTATTTTATTATCCGTAATGGCTGGACATGATGACAAAGATTCAACCAGCGCACCTAACGCAAAATTTGAATTTGATGGAGAATTAAAACCAATATTGGGCGATGGTAAAAAATTACGTGTCGGCATTATCAAAGAATTTAATTCTGTTCAAATCTCAGAAGATATGAAGAATCTTTTTGAAAAACGTATTGCCGATTTGAAATCTATGGGTGCAGAAATTGTAGAAGTATCAATTCCAAATGTCTTGGATGCATTGGCAGCATATTATGTAATTGCCCCAGCGGAAGCATCTTCGAACCTTGCACGTTATGATGGTGTCAGATATGGTCTGCGTGTTGAAGGTTCCGATATATATGACACATACAAAAAAACACGCGCTGCAGGATTTGGAACCGAAGTGCAACGCCGTATGTTGATTGGAACGGCTGTGTTGTCTTCTGAATCTTACGAAGTTTATTTTATGCAGGCAGCACGCGTTCGTCGTATGATTGCAGACAGTTTCAAAAAGGCATTTGAACAATGTGATTTGATTGTATGTCCATCGGGTGCTAATACTGCCCTGCCTCTTGATTCTGATTTAACACCATTGGAATATTATGCACTTGATTTATTTACTGTTGCGATGAATTTAGCTGGTATCCCGGCGGTATCTGTTCCATGTGGTTTGGCACAAAATGGTTTACCATTGGGTATGCAGGTTGTTGGTCGCCGTTTTGATGATATGCGTGTATTACAATTAGCGAAACACATCGAAATTGCATCTGAAATCGATAATCGCCCAACTGTGATTATGGGGGAATAATATGATATTCAAAACAATTGATAATTATGAATTACTAGGTCGTTTCATTATCGATCAAACGTATGCGATATTGTTACACAACCATCATATATATGATTATCGTCATCTAAAAAATGAAATCCAAAATATTATTCAAATATATCCGTTTGTTGATAAATCGTTTGCTATGTACGAATATAATCATGGTAATGCTAAACATCATTTCTGTAAATACCGTTGGGAAAATGTAATGGATTATTACATAAAACAACAATGCAGGGCTCTTTTCTTGCAACATATTACAAACCCATTTGGAAATATAGACAACATCAATTTAATAGAACCATATAATCACACATTGTTGAAAGAAAAAGATTTAAGTTTCATGGTAGATAAAGCCAGAACAAATATTAAACAAAGAGAAGAAGAATATTTGTTGAAAGCAAAAACCAACCCAAAGGCTGAACAAGATCTTGTTGCCCAAGGCATCTTGGGATATAGAAACCAACGGATTGCACTGCAAAAAAGGTATGAAGAATATGTTTGCAGTAAAAAAAGGCAATAAAAAAATGGTGGCCAGAAGTGGAATCGAACCACTGACACAGGGATTTTCAGTCCCTTGCTCTACCAACTGAGCTATCTGGCCATCCGCGGGGTATATAATAAGATACAAAAAACAAAAAAGCAAGGAAAAAGAAAAAATGTTTACGATCAAAGGAAAAACAACAGATTGGGAAGTAGTCATCGGACTTGAAACCCACATAGAAGTTTTATCAAAAAGTAAAATTTTCAGCGGCGCATCTGCTGATTATAATCCAACGGTTGCCCCAAATACCCAGGCATGTATGGTTGATGTCGCTATGCCGGGAATGTTGCCAGTTTTGAATAAACATTGTGTTGAACAAGCTATTAAATTCGGACTGGGGATAAATGCTGAAATTTCAAGACACTCTAAATTTGCTCGTAAACAGTATTTTTACCCTGACCTGCCCCAAGGGTATCAGATTTCTCAACCAGCCGAAGAACCACCAGTTGTTGGACGTGGTTGGGTTGAAATTATGGGCGACGACGGAAATCCAAAAAAGATTTTCATTGAACGTGCACATATGGAACAAGATGCTGCAAAAAATAAACACGATATGCACCCAACAAAATCTTTCGTTGATTATAACAGAACTGGGGTTATGTTGCTTGAAATTGTCACATTCTTGGATGTTAAAAATCCTGAAAATAATTCGTATATAACATCACCAGATGAAGCAGAAAGATATCTACGTCAAATTCGTGAAATCGCGCGTGCACTTGGCGTATCCAAGGCGAACATGGAAGAAGGTTCTATGCGCGCAGACGTCAACGTATCTGTACGTCCTGTGGGCGCAACATATTTTAATGAAAGATGCGAAATCAAAAATATGGTATCTTTCAAATTTATTAAAACAGCTATTGAATACGAAGCCCGCCGTCAAATTGAAATACTTGAAAATGGTGGTGTAATTGAACGTAACACCATGCGTTTCAACCAGGGTGACGGCACAACATCTGTTCAACGCAGCAAAGAAGATGCGCTTGATTATCGTTATTTTCCAGATCCTGATTTATTGGAATTGGAAATCACAGACGAAGAAATTGAACGCATCCGCAAAAGCATGCCGGAATTACCAACCGCGACACGTGCACGTTATATAAACGAATTCGGTTTATCTGAATATGATGCGGCACGTTTAACAGAAACGGTTGATATTTCTCATTGGTATGATGCAGCGGTTGACGGTAAAAAAGAACGTGCCAAGCCTGTTGCAAACTGGATGATATCCGAATTGTTCGCGCATCCTGAAAACATGGATATTGAAAATCAAATCCAAGAAAATTCTGACCCAGATGCGCCCCGCATTATCACACCTGCAAATTTAGCTGAATTAGTTGATATGATTGCAGCAAATGAAATCAACGGTAAACAGGCCAAAGAAATCTTTATCAAAATGCTTGATGGTGAACGTGGCACAATTCATGAAATTGCAGAAAAATATGGTATGAAACAAATTACCGACACTGGTGCGATTGAAGCGGCGGTGGATGAAGTTATCAAAAACAATCCGTCCCAGGTTGAACAATACAAATCTGGCAAGGTTGGTCTGCTTGGTTTCTTTGTTGGTAATGTTATGAAAGCAACCAAAGGCCAAGCAAATCCAGCAATGGTAAGCGATATGTTAAAAGCAAAATTAGGGTAACAAACCATGTCTAAGCCTGAGATTATTATCGCGTATATATCACCAGAAATAGAATCACAACAACGTGAAAGAATCGCAGAAACGCTTCGTATGCGTATGATTCAAACAACCGATAATATCCATTGCGCAACGGTTATTATCGAACCCAGAAAAAATATGACTATTGCGGACATAGCGAAAAAACTGGTAGAACTAACAGTACAAGAAGTAAATGAACTGGCCACGATAATGAAGACGGAAGAAGAAATGATGTCTAATCTTACGATACCTATCATAGAACAACCACTTGAACTGATTGAACCGAAAAAAAATAAACACTCAAAATTTATCAGACAGCAAAATTTGAAAAAATTTACTACAATTAAACAAATGCAAAAACGTGCTATGTTTAATCGAACAAAACATAAATAAAAAGGAAATATACAATGCAAACTATACATTTAGAACATAATCAAATTACAGGCTCAAAATATATATTAAAAGACTTTAATGGACCATACACCACGGTTAAATATGCTTCACATAAAAGTAAAACGAAACCATATAACAAAGTATCAACAAACGTTGTTCATAAAAAACGCCCTGTTAAAAAATCTCATAAAATAGAAATCACCCCAATATTATACCTAGATGTTCTTCATATTGAATATACATTAGAATCACAAGAAATCTTTTCAAATAAAAAAAGTAAAAATTTTGAAAAACGTATAACAATGAAACGTAAAAAAGATAGAGAAACAAAACAATTCTTACAAACATTCAGTGTCCCCGAAAACAAACCAGCTATTATGGTCGAAGCGACACCTCACGTTTGTGAAATTGTCACGGACTTCCTTAAACGCAAAGTCGAAATGCCATATTTGGTATTAACACCTGCTAAACAACCAATAAGATAAAAAAAATGATGCAGAAATTCTTTATCCAAACTTTTGGGTGTCAAATGAATGTATATGACGGACAAAGAATTGCCGCCATGTTAAAGGCACGTGGTATGATTGAAACAGATGACGTATCAGATGCTGATTTAATCATACTTAATACATGTGCTGTTCGCGAAAAAGCTACGAATAAAGTATATTCTGCCCTTGGGCGTATACGTCGTGCAAAGAAAGAATCCGCACTGTTTGGTATTGTCGGTTGCGTTGCTCGTGAATCTGGTGCAGATGCGTTCAAAAGAATTCCTGAATTAAATTTTGTTTTGGGTCCACAAAGTTATCACAAATTACCAGAAATCATCAATAATCCAGAAACAAAATTATTGAATATTGATTTAACAGGACTTGAAAAATTTGATGAATTGCCTCAGATGACTGACACCCCATCTGTTGCATATATTCCGGTTCAAGAGGGATGTAATCATTGTTGCACATATTGTATTGTGCCGTACACTCGTGGTCGTGAAATATCGCGTCCATTTAACGATGTAATCAAAGACACTTTAAACGCATCTAAAACTGGCGCAATTGAAATTTGTTTTCTTGGACAAAATGTCAATGGATATAAATATACAGATGAAAACGGTAAAATATACCGGTTGTCTGATTTAATTAGAGAGACCGCAAAAATGCCAGAAATTCAACGTATACGCTTTACATCCAGTTATCCAACTGAAATGACAGACGATTTAATTGAAATGTTTGGCACAGAACCAAAATTGTTGCCATTTTTGAATATGCCAATACAAAGTGGTTCGCCACGTATACTGAAATTGATGAATCGTCCCGACGATTTAAACGTATATAAAACAATTGTTCAAAAATTAAAAAACGTTCGTCCAGACATACAAATATCATCTGATTTTATTGTTGGATTCCCAGATGAAACAGATGAAGATTTTGAACATACTTTAAATATCGCACGTGAAATAAAATATATCAATTCATATTCATTTAAATATTCACCCCGCCCTCATACTGCGGCGGCACTAATGAAAAATCAAATCAGCGAACAAATTAAATCTGTTCGTTTACAAAGATTAGATTTGCAATTAAACGAAAACCAACGTGAATTCAATATGTCTTGCATTGGCCGTGAAATGCTTTGCTTATGCGAAGGAAACGACAAAACTGGACGCAATTTAGTATTCAGAACGCCTTATATGCAACAATGTATTGTTGAAAAACCGAACGGTGATATGGTGCCAATGCAAAAAATAAAAATTACTGATGCAAACAAAGCATGCCTTCGTGGTGAAATAATTAAATAATCAATAAAGTTTAAAACGCTAATTTACCATTGATTGATATTTTATATGCAGTGTAATCTTTGCTTTTGATTGCATCAAAGCCTAAGTTTAAACCCACTTTATCTGCAACAGATATAAAACCAATTTTTGCCATACCTATCAAATCATAATTTGTATTAACCAATCCAGACAAAGAATATTCGTATTTCATACCATCAACATCAAATTTATATTTTGCGTTTCCTCCAACGCGAATATTCAAATCATTATCAGAAAAATTTGTCACGCCAAACCTTTCAAACGTCACACCAACCAATGGTGCGATAGTAATATTTTCATCAAATTTATAATCGTATCCGCCATCAATTCCGCCGTATACGTAATATCCAGTTGGATTATTTTTAGTATTACCGCCAACAAAAATTGAATCTGTTTTAAAAGATATGATTGAACCACCAATCAAACCTTTGATCCAAAAACTGTCCATGTATTTTTTAATATTGATATCACCACCGTATACAATACCTGAAAAATCATTAAATTCATTTTTGTAATTAAAACTATTCAAATGCAAAGACAAAGAATAATAAACATCATGATATTTATCATTTAAATACAATTTTGTTCCGGCACTATTTGTATCGTCAGACATTATATAAAATGGTTTGATTCCAACACCAGATTCCATATCTGAAAACAAAGAATCAACCAAGTCAAAATTATTTATCACACGTATTGGGCGCATTAAAATAGACGGGTTAAATTGATAAGATAAGCTTGTATTATTTTGATAAGTATTTGATATCGGCGGCATTGTAAACAGATTATTTTCTCCGCCAGAAATTGGTGTGATATTTAAGATTACTGTATTTTGACCAACCAATTCTATGGAATATGTTCCTTGGGCACCATTTAAAATTATAGCAGAAACATCCAATTGATTTGCAACATGATTTATAACTTGCCCAGAAACCAAATCTGAAAAATCGTTTATAATCAACGTAGCCTGAGAAAGAGATACATTTGCATTCCAATTTTGCCAATCTGAATAATTATCTATGATAATAGCACTGTTTGTTATATCAAAAGAATCAGCATTCAAATTCTGTAATTGATTTAAATTTATTCCGTGATCAAAATTCGAACCTGCCAAAATATCTTGAACCGTCACAGAAAAATTCTGACTGGTAACAGTCGGTATATTATTCACAGCATCTTCAGACTTTATAATCCATGTCACATTAGGTGCCGTCACTGTACCATTTATTATTCCCATATTATTTATAGAAACAGTATAATCCTCAGAAAACAAATTTCCGTTTATTATTCCATGATTTTCTATATACATTGAATCTGTGATATCTATATAGGCAACATTCGCAGATTGGGTTAAAATCACGTTTTCGTGAATAATATTTTGATAATCTTCAAAATAATCTATATTTCCAGATTCATACCAATCCTGTGCAAAAGTATTTGCACACTGTATTATCATCAAAAAAGAGCCCAGGAATATTTTCATATTCAAATTATGGCAAAATAGATAAAACCGTTTCAACTATAAAAATTCATAAAAAAAAATCCCGTACAAACGGGATTTTGCATAAAAAACAAAGAAAATTTATCTTTAGAACATATAACGAATACCAACATCAGCACTGAAATTATGCATTCCAGATTCAACATCTATATAATTATAGCGTGCTGCGACATCAACAGAATAGCATCCAAAAGGCATATCCAACCCCAAAGCTACCATTCCTGACAATTTCGTATTATCTTTACTGTTTGAATACCCAGGATAATTTTCTTCCGTTTTGATAAATGCCATACCTAAACCCAAACCAGCGAACGGCTGAATATATTTAAAATGTCCAATGTTCATATAGGTGTTTGCCATCAATTCAATATTACGGTTAGAAATTTCTACATCTGGAATAGTTCCAAAACCTTTAGTATCTTTCCCTTTTGTAAAGAAAGAACCTTCAATTTCAAAACGCGCTGTATCATACATCGTCAACCCAAGAGCAGTACGAATTTGGTACATATTTTGTTCCATACTTTCTTTAACATTATTGAAATTATAATTCAAATTACCATACGTAGCACCACCACGTAATGCAATATATGGTAAAATATCCCAACCCATAAAGCGAGTCGTTTGTTGTTCATAACTATTACCACCTGCTAATGCTGGGGTTGCTAATAATACTGCCAATGAACCGGCAATAAATTTTTTCATTATTTTCTCCTTTTGTTGCTGATTAATCTCAACACTGTTCATTGTATCAAAATATATAATAATTTATATAGGCACGTATTCTCAGGAATTAAAACCATTGTACGCCTTACAAACTGTCGCATAGACAAATTTACATAGATAATTTTTTTATAACAAAATCAGCCAACATTAAACCGAACATCCCCGTGACTGTGACAACAGAACCAAATTCACGACCACCATTTTGTTGCGGTGCTGCGTTTTCTATTGAATAAACTACTGGAAAATCTTTCATATTGTTATCACGAACAATGTGGCGTATTTTAGATGCCAAAGGACACACTGTGGTTTTTGATATTTTATCAATCTTGATTTTTGTTATATCTGTCTTACGTGCCGCCCCCATACTTGATATAAACGGAACATTTCTGTCACCACACCATTTATAAAGTGCTATTTTTGACGGAACAGTATCTATGGCATCTATAACAAAATCAGGTTTAACATCTATATCTGTATTTTCATCAAAAAACATATTATATATATCAACCTTTATATCTGGGTTTATATCCAATATACGTTGTTTAGCGATTTCAACCTTAGACTGTCCAACTGTAGAACCTAATGCAAATAATTGACGGTTTATATTTGATTCTTCAACTTTATCAAAATCAATCAATATTAAATGACCAATGCCACTGCGTGCTAACGCTTCTATGGCGAAAGAACCAACCGCACCACACCCAACAACCATTACTGTTGATTGATTTAATTTTGATACAGTTTCTTTTCCTAATAACAAAGTTATTCTATGCAATCTATTCATTATTTAATACCTTTAATGTATTATCATATATAATATCACCGATATCAATATCATGTTTTAATTCAGCAATTTTAGAAATCATATCTTTTAATATTGCATCGTTTTTACCATCTGATTCTATCAAAATTTTATTTTTTGGAATATGTTCTATACGGCTATTTCTGGCGCATACAGAATTTTTGTTAAATGAAAATTTAGCATTATCATAATTCAATAATAAATAATTTAATATATCATCACTTGCTTTAAAGGCATGAAATACTATCGTTGGCAATTCAGATTTTTTATATTGTTTTAATATATGTAATATTTTATCCCATACACCAACGCAATGAACAAACATTGTTCTATGTAATCTGACTGCAACATTAAATTGCTTTATAAAAACATCTATTTGTTTATCCATATCTGGTTTGTTTTTATCCAACCCTATTTCACCAATCATATACGAAGTATTATTTTTTAATAAACGTTCCAAACGTAATTCAAAACCATCTTTAACCGAATCGATAAACCATGGATGAACACCAAATGCACCGTATATATTAGTATCCTGATTACATAAATCTGATAAAGCATTCCATTCAGATTCTTTTGTTGTACAAACAACAGTTCCGACCACATCCGTTTGATATTGGTGTGTTATAAAATCAACATGACTATGTGCATCAATTATTTTCATATATAAATCGTGGCATAAATATATGTTTTTTCAAGAAATAAAATATGTTGTAATCTGCCCAGCATCTGATTTTGCTATCGCTACAGCAAGGTTCCCCGCCCCATCGGGGCGGAATTTGGCTCTCGGGAACGCTTTAAATTCTCCCCCCTTGGGGGAGTGCGGCGATAGCCGGAGGGGGGTTACGGTTCCACCGTATCGTCATACACAGAATACGTTATATCATTAAAACGCAGTTTTAATTTACGTTCTGTATTCGTATTCATTGGAACATCATTTATTGTCATATTGCCATAGAATATATCATTACCAATCTTTACATTTAATGATGGTGTTGTTTGTTTTACACTGCGCAGATAGAGCATATCTTCGCCAATATGTAATATACGACCACATTGATCGATTGAAGAAGAACCAATCGGTGAATATAAATTATTTGGACATTGTGTTGCACCACTGGTTATGGTTTCGCTATATGGATATGTTCCGCCACTACAATAATTGTTTTCGGGGCATATTGAACATTTATAATCGTGTGCGGCAAAATATTCCCCGGCATCACACGACAAAGTTGCATCAACACACGATACATGCCCATCCCAATATCTACTTGTTGTCGAACCCTTAGCAACTTTTTGTTGCGAGTGATTCTAATCAAACCGTATCCACAAAAATTTACCCCCATGAAAATGGGGGTAAATTCTTGGTGGACGCGCAGGGATTCGAACCCTGGACCCACTGATTAAGAGTCAGTTGCTCTACCAACTGAGCTACGCATCCAAAACCGTCAAATCTACCCAATTATAAATGATTTTTAATTAAATGCAAGGCATTTCCGTTTTATAAAAACTATATGAATTATAGGTATTCAAACCTGACGATATTGCAAAGACTTTAATATAAAATATATTTTGTAAACCAAAAACACAAAGGAGACATAAATGACAAGTAAAACTTTATTTTTATTAGCATCGCTTTGCAGCGTATGCTTTTTAACAAGTGCATGTTCAACTAAGCACGAAAAAATGTATAACCACCACGGTTATCAAGAACAACACCACAAAGGTAAAGAACATAAAAAAATGAAAGCCAAGATGATGACCAACAGTTCTAATGGGGGAATGACAGAAATGGGCTCAATTTGGTTCAAAGAAACCCCAGACGGTTTAAAAATGATGGCTGATTTGGTTTATTTACGTCCAGACAAAACATATACAGTAGAAATTTACCAATGCGGTTCCTGCAAAGATGATACCTGTTGTGCAATGGAAGCAATGTCCGTTGATTTGCCACAATTGCAAGTAAGCACCCAAGGCGAAAGATTAAAGCAATCTTATGATGTTCCAAATTTAAACGCATCACAATTACACAACGCCAAAATAGTTTTGACACGTGATAATGGACAAAAAGCGGCATGGGGAAAATTGAAAAAATAATTGTGTAATTCATCAAAAAAAATACAGGGCGAATCTCGTGCCCTGTATTTTTTAATTCAAACTATTATCATTTTTTCAAATAAGACATTGGATTGTATGCCTTGGTCCCTTTGCGAATTTCAAAATGTAATTGTGGTGTATCAACCTTGCCGGTCTTGCCAATTTTACCAATCGTATCACCCACAGCAACCTTGGTCCCACGACGCACCGACATAGAATCAAGATGCGCATAAACTGTCATCCAACCGTCACTATGTTGAATAATTATCAAATTCCCCATTCCTTTGACTTCGTTGCCTGCATAAGCCACTACCCCATTTTCAGCCGCACGCACAGCCGTTCCCAAAGCGGCAGCAATGTTTATACCATCATTAAACAATCCGTTATTTTTTGCGCCATATTGGGATAAAATATTGCCACGCACAGGCCACGAAAACTTATTAGAAGAACGTCCAGATATCTGTGGTAATTGCTTTTTTGGATTTGAAGAAATTTTTACTTTTGATTGTGCGACTGTTTCTTGTTTTACAATCTTTGTATTTTCTTGTTTAACATTTGTTGCAATCACAGGTTGCGAAGAAACTTCTTTAGCATCTAATGATGGCACTTTTAATTTTTGCCCGACCGACAAAGTAAACGGACTGGATAATTTATTCATTACCGCTAAATCATTAACAGGTATTTGATATTCGCGTGACAAAGAATACAAAGTGTCGCCCTTCTTCACAGATATTTCTTTCACCGCCACGCGTTTAATGCTTTGATTAGCCACAACAGTTTTTGCAGGTTGAATTTGTTGTTTTGCAACATTCACTGTTTGTTGTTGTGCGGCACGGATTTGTAATTTTTGCCCGATTGACAACGTATACGGCGTTTTCATAGAATTTATTTTTGCTAAATCATCGACAGTCGTGTTGTGTTTTTTCGCAATAGAATATAACGTATCACCACGTTCAACAATTACAAAATCTGAATCTGATTTTTGAGTTGTATAATTCGGAACAATTAAATAATCTTCATCAACAGATGGGTCTGTTCCGTATAGATTCTTATATTCTGATGTTTCTTTTTGTGGTGCTAAAATATAATCATCTTTGTTGGCATATAAAACATAATCGTTCACACTTTCAGAACCATATAATTCTGGTGATGCATAAACACCGTAATCTGTGACTGCAGAATTATATATTTCTGGTTGCGTTTCTGGATCTGCCAACAACGCAGGATAACGTTCAGAAATGAATTCCCCAATACTATCCGGTATAGAGGCAATTTTTGGCTGCAAATCGCACGCATTCAACATAAATGCAGCAAATAATGACATAAATAAGAGCCTGATGAAACATACCATGTGTTGAATTATATCATAAAAAAGAGAGAAATAAAAATACTTAGACGTCTTTGCGCATAAATAACAAACTGATTTCAAATAACAACCACATAGGCACAGCCAGTAAAATCTGCGACACTATATCAGGTGGCGTCAACACAGCAGCCATTATAAATATCAAAATAATTACATATCTGCGACTTTTTATAGCCTTTACCTTAGGCAACACACCAATACGATTTAACAAAACCATAACCAACGGTAATTGGAATGCGATTCCAAAAACCTTTAATAAATCAATTACAAAAATTAAATATCCACGTACTGCTGGAAATAAAACAGCAGGTACAGTTGATGCTTCGCTTAAATCAATGAAAAACTTAAATACTATGGGAAACAAAATATAGAAAGCAAATGCAGCCCCACATAAAAACAACACTGGTGAAAATACGAATATAGGCAATAAAAATTGTTTTTCGTTTTTATGTAATCCCGGCGCAACATACGCCCATATATGCCACATTAAAACAGGAATAGTTATAACCAGTGCAACCAGTGTCGCCAAAGAAAACTGTATCATTAAACCATCTGACAAACCTGTATAAAGCAGTGCTGCATCATGCCATATATTTAATAATGGCTGCGTTAAAAACAGTTCAACAAACGGTGCGACAACCCAACCCAAACCAAACGAAAACACAAACACAACCAACGTCCAGAGCAATCTGCGACGTAATTCTGAAAAATGTTGCATCAAAGTCATTTTCATTTAGTTTTCTTTTTTGATTTCTTTTTAGTTTTTCTAACAAATAATTCTTGATTGGCATTAGCAATCAAATCATCAATTGGTTTTTCTAAATCTATACGATGTTGTAATTCTTCTGAAAAATCAGAAATTTTCCATACCAGTTCGCGAATATATTTAAAAGCACGCCCCATAAACCGTGCAACATCTGGCCAATGCCGCGCAGGAATTACACAAATTGCAACTAATAAAATCACTAAAAATTCAGTCCAACTGATTCCAAACATCAACAAACCCTAATCATAGAAATCATCACCGCCATTCGTATTCACTGTCTTATGACGCGATAATTGGAAATAGTATTTACCGAAATCTGTTTTCGTTTTTAAATTATTAAACACAACATCTGTTTTATTAGATGTCGCATCAACCACAGACCAAGATTTTAATTTGACAGGATTTTTATTAAATACAACCGTCATATTTCCCAAACCTTCTTGGTTGCGCAAATTCATTTTTAACGAAAAACTATCTGTGCCAACTGCAGTATCCACAATATTTATGTCTGCATTTTGCAAATCTATGTTTTTGCGCACCAATATCCCAGCTGGTGTACTGGTCAACGGAACAGTCGTAATTTGATCCAAAGATTTATCATAAAAATATAAATCACGTCCATCAGCAATCAATTGAATTGGTGCATTGTTATAATCTAAACGAACACGTCCTGGACGCAACATTGAAAAAGTGCCATGTTCCGTTTTTCCGTTTGCAGATTGAACAAATTCACCCTGAAGCCCAGTAATAGAATTTAAATATTTTTCTGCTGCTTTTACTAAATTCTTATCCGGTTCTGCGTTTGCAGAAAACGAACATAAAAAACAAACAAAACACAATACTATTTTTTTCATATATTACATTCCCTTAAAAGCATTGATTACATTATCATGAACATTATCAAAACTATCCATAACAACAGCCCCGGCAGCACACAAATGTCCACCACCACCGAAAGATTCAGCAATCTGGTTTATAGGAACGCTTTTGCTTCGTATAGAAATACCAATTTGATTTTCGCGTTGTTCTTTTAATAAAACAACGAATTCAACACCGCTTATTTGTCCTAATAAATTCAAGACAATTTCACCGCGCCCATCCAGCTTTTTATAATCAGGCTGTCTTATTGCAGTCACAACCAAACGACCTTTCATAAAAAATTTAGCATTCGCCACAGCAGCTGCTTCGACTAACACTGTTTTTTTATCTTGGTTGTTTAATAAATTTACCAAATATGTGATATTCGCACCTGCATCAACCAAATCTGCAGTCGTCCTTAATACATCAGAATTTCTTGCAAACTTAAAATTACCCGTATCTGTGATAATCGCAATAGTCAAAAGATTGATAATTTCTTGATTTGTTTTTAATTTTAATTCCCGCACAGCTTCATAAATAATTTGGGACGTCGCCGCTTTGTCTGGACAATCAAAGCAAAGATTACCAATAACATCATTATTAAAATGGTGGTCAAATTCTATAATAAAATCAGCCCCCAAAACATATTTTTCCGCACCACCCAAATGAATTTTTGTTCCATAATCAACCAATATTACCAAATCATATTTAGAATTCTCAGGCAATTTACTGCAATGACAAAGATTTCTACGACCTGGAATTTTATCAAGATATTTTGGAACATTACCATCATATATAACAGTTGCGCCTTTATCAAAATTTAATTCAATAATCTTCATCAATGCCAGCGCAGAACACACAGAATCGCCATCTGGATTTTTATGTCCAACAATCGCTATTGATTGTGCGGATTTGATTTTATCTACTAGAACCTCTAAATTTTCCATCATATCGCAATATCCTCTATATTAAACTGTGCGCTAACACGACCATTATATTCGTTTTCCTTTAGTTTGCCTAACATCATTATTTTAGTATTTGTATTTGCATCGTCCAGTAAAAAATCACCAACTGGTGTCCCAACTAAATTAAACCCGACAAAGTTCAACTGCCCACCATTACTGGTTCGAACAACCCCACGCAAATGCGAACCATTTCCCATAATTGTAGCATATTTTAAAACAGCCCCAGATAAAACCAGTGTTGGTTCTGGATTATTTTGACCAAACGGTGCCAAAACAGACATTTTTTTAACAAGATTCATATCTGCGCCTGCCGCATCTATATAGGCATCCGCTATAATTTCAGATATCGGTTTTTTTCCATTTAACTGTTCTCGCACAGCGTTTTCTAAAAACTTACAAAAATCTTGTTCATGTTCAACATTTAATGTAAAGCCCGCAGCGGTTGCATGGCCACCCCCTTCTGACAAAACGCCTGCCGCCATGGCATCATGAATTATTTTGCCCAAATCTATTTCTGGAATTGAGCGTCCTGACCCATTTATGACCCCATCAGATTTTGTTGCGACACACGTGGGCAAATTATATTTATCTTTCAAACGACCTGCGATGATTCCCATGACCCCACCATGCCAATTATCGCCACAAACAAACAAACTACAATTTCCGTTTTTGCAACATTGTTCTGCCTTTTCTACGGCATCAATCATAATAGCGTTCTGGATGTCAATTCTATCTTGATTCATTTTATGTAATTGATTTGCCAAATCATTCGCAATCAAAGGATTATCCGTCAATAACAGTTCCAACGCAGGCGATGCGGAATCAAGCCGTCCAGCAGCATTCAATCGCGGTCCCAACGCAAACCCCACAGCATACACAGACGGATTTTTTATTCCTGCAACAGTCATCAGTGTTTTAAGACCTAAATTTTGTTGCAATCCCATTACTTTCAAACCAGTCGCCACAAATGCGCGATTCAAATCAATTAGCGGCATAGTATCGCAAATTGTTCCCAATGCAACCAAATCAACATAATTTAATAAATTTATTTTATTGGTATTTTCATCAAAAAAATTTCTGTTTTTAAGCTCACGATTTAATGCAACCAAAGTTAAAAATGCAACGCCAACCCCCGCTAAGTAATCAAGATTAGATGTGTCATCAACTCTTTTTGGATTTATAATAGCATCTGCATTTGGTAAGACATTATCTGGCGAATGGTGGTCAGTTATAACAACACGCATACCTAAATTCTTCGCATGCTCAACCTCTACTGTACCACTTATGCCACAATCGACAGTTATCAATAAATTTACACCACTTTGTGCCAACTGTTCAACAGCTGCAACATTTAATCCATAGCCTTCGCCTTCTCTGGTTGGTAAATGCCACACAACATCAACACCCAATGCACGTAAATATTTTATAAACACAGCCGTAGATGTAATTCCATCAACGTCATAATCGCCATATACAGCAATCTTTTGGTGTTTACATATTGCATCTGCAATTATATCAGTAGCCACATCCATATCTTTTAAAACAAATGGATCAGGTATATACTCTTTGACCGAAGGATGCAAGAAACGTTCAATATCACTTTCATTTGTGATACCACGACACGCTAAAATATTTTTTACAAGTGTATCTGCATCTGTAACATCTCGTCCTAAACCACCACACTCACCAGACACAGCCCACACTTTGCCCAGCATGGACTTTTCTACTATCTTATACACGCTATACTCTTTTTTTATTATCAATACTATTATAATCTAAATTTATTCAAATAGCAACGGCATGATGCCATCAAGTATTGCGCCTGCAGTTGGAACCGCATTAGAAGAAGAAGTTCTAACTTTGCCCGCTTCTTCTGTAGCTTGTGGTTCATCTAGCATAACAAGTATAATATATTGTGGTGCAGATACAGGAAAAATACCTGTAAACACAGTCAAATTGCGTTTTGTATCAATTTTACCATCAACACCACGTTTCTCAGCTGTTCCTGTTTTGCCCCCTACTTCAATACCTTTGACACGTGCTTTCTTAGCGGTTGTTTCTTCTGCAATATTAAACATAATATTACGAATTTTTTCAGAAATATCAGATTCAACAACACGTTCTCCGCGAATCGCACCAATACTTCTTTTTAACAATGTTGGATAAATATAAAAACCACCATTTGTCACAGCATTCACTGCCAACAATAAATGCATTGGTGTAACTGCAATACCATGTCCAAACGCAGCAGTAGCACGTTCTGTTGGTCCCCAAACCTTGTAAGTGATTGCCCTGTCTGTTTTTCCAAATTCAAGATTTAACGCACGATCTAAATTTAATTTATGGAAAAATTCTTTTTGTGCATTTTCTGGCAAATCTAGAGCAATTTTGGCACTGCCTACATTGCACGAATGCAACATTATCTCGGGCGCTTTTAATTTTGTAATACCTTTCTTTTTAATAATATTTCTTTTGAACGAAGACACATCATCGATTGGTTTTCGCATTGCAGGACGACCAAATTTATCATATATCATGAATGGTTTATCGATATTGTAATATTTATTATCTAAATGATTTTCGTATGCTAACACCGTATTAAATATTTTGAAAATTGAACCCATTTCAAAATTATCACGCAACAATTTAAAGCGACGCCGCGCCACAGGAACATCATTTATATAATTTGGGTTAAAATCTGGTAATTGAACCATAGCAATCATTTCGCCAGTACTGGAATTCATCAACATTCCCATTGCGCCTTTGGCTTGATATTTTTTCATTGCAATAGATAATTGTTCGTGGAATATATTTTGAACCCGTGAATCAATAGATAAACGTAACGGATCTTTATTTTCTTTTAAATATTCATCATATGTATATTCAACACCCTCTAACCCACCATCTTTACCAGTAAACCCAACAACGTGCGCAAACAAATTTTTTTGTGGATACTGTCTAATTGAACTGGGGGTAACTTCAAAACAATCATATTTTTGATTTTTTTCGTTAACAAATTTTATTTGTTCTTCATTTGCATTTGCCTTGATATACACACCACCTTTGCCAGAACGTATCAATTTCAACGCATCTTCGACACTATATTCCGTTGGGGATATTTCATTTATAACACGAGCCACTTCGTCAACGTACTTTTCTTTGACTCTTGGTGGGTATAATTTTATATCACCTATTGTGATACTTTTAGCCAAAACGAAACCATTTCTATCAACAATGTCTGCACGCTGAACTACATTTTGTTTTGAAACATTGTCTTTAACATAATCTTGCAACCCCAACTGTATAGTCCGCGCAATAAAAATTAAAAAGACCGCAGCAAACAAACGATAAATTATACGCAAACGATAAGCGCTTTCACGGTTATATATTTCCCCTTTGTATTCATGGGGCAAAATATCTTTACCTATGTTAAAATTCATTCTGTCGCCATTGGTATATCATCTATGTTCACAGTTTTACTGAATGAAACAGTTTCTGCTTTTGGATAGGTTTCACTAACAGAGCTGCGTAAACTACCACCTGCGGACAAGGCAGAAAACTTAGTTTCTTCAACTGCGATTTTTTGACGGTTATTTTGCATTGCTGATCTGATACTTTTAAGATTATTATTTTGCACACGATAACAAACTTGTAAAAACACAGTTAAACAAATAACAAACCCAGCCAGCATCCAACCTAGATTAAACATTTTTTCATCGTCACGCATTATAAAACCTTCCTTTCGTATAATATTATCATAAATTATTAAAAAAACCTATCATTGATTGAATACCATTTAAACGCCCGGCCCCAAAATTCAAATTCAAACTATTAAATTCAGCCATTAAATCTGTTTTCTTTATATCTTCTATACTTTTACCATCAATCATAGCCAAAATTATTGCTACAATACCACGCACCATCGCAGAATCAGCAAAACCATAAAATTTATTATCTAACCTGCATATTTTTACAAATGAAGCACACCCTAAAATCTCACTGCATTCTGCATCATCTGGGATATCTGCCAATGTTTTTCCAACATCCATAACAAATTCCAATTTTTCAACTGGATCTTGAAGTAAAGAAAGCGCGTTTTTTATTTCTGCATATTTCATTGTTTTACTACCATCCCTGCTCTGTTAAATCTAATTCTATACGTGCCGTCTCAGACATTCTTGATACATCCCACATTGGTTCCCAGACCAGTTTTACATCCACAGGTTTTCCGCCTGTCACTGTTTCAACGTTTGTTTTTACTTGACTTAAAATATCTTCCATCATTGGACATGTTGGACTGGTAAAAGTCATTTCTATTGTAATTTTGTCGTCTGAGATTGAAATATCGTATATCAGCCCTAAATCCCAGATATTCACAGGAATTTCTGGGTCATAGACTTTTTTTATTTCGTTTATAATTTTTTCACGCATTTCTGACATTTTATTTTACCATGCTACGAATTGTTTCAACAACATATTTTGCATCGTCCATTGTGTTCCACGGACCAACGGATAAACGTATTGAACCTAACACACCTAATTTTTTATGAATCCATGATGCACACATATTGCCAACACGAACACAAATACCCTTTGCCCCCAACAAAGTTCCCACATCCAATGGGTGTATATTATCAACAACGAAAGTTAACATACACGCATCTGGTGCAGTTAAAATTTTTATATGTTCAACCTTAGACAATTCATCATACATATACTTTATCAAATTATGCCCACCAACCCAATTTGATACATAATCTATGGCGTGTGGCAATCCAATAATCTGGGTCAACGGCAATGTTCCTGCCTCAAATTTTTCAGGTGCTTGATTTAAAATCCATTTTGAATCATCCAAAATTTTATTTATCATTCCACCACCAAATTTATCAGGAAAATATTTTTCAACATCACGAATATAAAGGACACCAACCCCAGTATCACTACCAATTTTATGACCAGAAAAAACTAAGAAATCACAATCCCATTTTTTGACATCTATTTTTTCATGAGCGATATATTGCGATGCATCAACAACGGTTATCACATTTGGATTTTTTTGGCGTGCCGCACGAATGATCATCTCAACATCCTGCGCCACACCTAATACGTTTGACATCGCAGTTATGATTAAAAAATCAGTTTTTGGTATTGAATCAATTTTTACATTTAAATTTTCATCTAAATCACAAATAAATTCTTTTCTTATTTTGCCATCGTGTAACAAATTTTCCCATGGCAAACGTGCACTATGGTGATCTAAATCAGAAACCGCAAACGTTGACAATTCTGAATACCAAGGCTGCGAACTTAAAATATTTACAATTCGATTTAATCCATCGGTTGCCCCCGATGTCCAAACTATATTTTCAGGTTTTGCACCAATAAAATCAGCCACTGCCCCACGCGATGTGGCAATCATTTTATCTACATGACCAGCACGTTCGCAAATCCCACGCCCAGCATTAGCATAAGATTTCGTTAAAAATCCAACCTCAGTTTCTACTACAGATTGTGGTTTTAGCCAACTGGCAGCTGCATCCATATACACGTTTTTTTTCATATAGTTTTTCTCTTGCTTTTTGTTATGATTATAATAAACTAAACTGAAATATCAACAACATAAGGAGAAAAAAATGGCTTTAACACATGCGAATGATGAAACATTTGAATCTATGATATCAAAGGGTTTAACGCTAGTTGATTTTTGGGCTTCGTGGTGTGGACCGTGTCAAATGTTTGGGCCAATATTTGAATCTACATCAGAATCAGAAACGGATGTGAATTTTGTTAAATTTGAAATAGACGAAACAAATAGACGCACACCTGCTAAATTTGGTATTCGCAGCATTCCAAGCGTTCTTGCTTTCAAAGACGGCGAATTAAAAGAAGCGCGTACTGGTTTAATGGATCAAGATACATTGGAACAATGGATCCACGAATTAAAGGAATCGTAAAATGGCTACAAAAAATTATAAGAATATAGAACTTGATGCTAAATACACACCAAAAAAATCGGAACCATATATGTGTCCTGAACATTTGGCGTATTTCTATCGTTTATTAAATGCACAACGCGAAGAATTGTTAAGTGGTCGCGATGATGTATTAAGTGACGTTCGTATGGCTGAAAAAAATGAAAATGCCGGTGTCGGAGACGAACAGGATCAGGCATCCGCTGAACAAGAAATCACTATGAATTTACGTATGTCCGAACGTGCTGATAATTTATTGCGTAAAATAAACGCAGCTTTGGAACGTATTGAAAACAAAACATACGGGTACAGTGTTATATCTGGTGAAGAAATTGGTTTACAACGTATGATGGCACGTCCTTTGGCAACAATGACAACCGAAGAACAAGAAGAATACGAACAAAACAAAAAATAAATACAAGAACACAAAACAACCGCCCGTTTGGGCGGTTATTTTTATAAAAAACATCGACTATGATAAAAACCACAATCGATGTCAGATAACAAAATCAGTTTACAATTATTTTTATTTTTTTACCGGTGTTTTCTTTTTTGCAGGGCTTTTTTTTGCTGTTGTCTCGGTTTTTTTCTCAGATTTTACTTCTTTTTTGAAAACTTTAACACCATCAGCAACATTCTTCATCATTGATGGAATCTTTGCAGACCCAAACAAAACGACAACCAACAAAACAATTAAAATTATTTCCCAAAATCCCCATCTCATATCTCAATCCTTTTTTATTTTGTCACATAACAATCTAAACCATCAGATTTAGCATTTCTGCAAAAACCATTTGCATCAACCGCAGACTTAAATGCTACGCGCAATCTGTATGTTGTTTTACCATTTACTTCCGCCGCTAATATCACAAATTGTTTCCCATTAAACAAATTTGTATGCGCATTACGAATCTTATGTTCCGCCGCAATCGCTAATTCGCGTGTGCTGTAAGAACCAAATTGAACATAAATGTTCCCATTTGTTGCCGCCGTTGCCTTTGGTTTTGTCACGGGTGGCGTGATTTTCTTTTGCGCCTGTGGTTTAGCCGCTGGCTTTGGAGCTTCTTTTTTATCAGGGTTAAATGTCACTTCCTTTCTATCCGAAATAACACGAACTGGTGCACCTGCGTTTTCTACAGGTTTTACCTCCGCTGGTTTAACCTCTTCTGGTTTCAGAGCTGGTTTTTCAACCGGCTTTGGTACCACAATCGATTCCACAGGTTTTGGAGGTACCTTTAAATCTTTGACAGGTTGCACAGGCTGAACATCTGTTGCTACAATCGGTGCATCTAAATCGACACTTATTGTCGTTCCCGAATCGCCACCAACACGTGCAATGATAATCCACGTCGCCAAAACGATAATCGCAACACCCAACGCCATCAACAACCAAGGTCGCTTTGGACGTGGTGCTGAAAACGGTGTCACCTCTGGCAAAGCGTCACTTTCTTCGTTTTCATCTAAATCTAATAAATCTAAATTTTCTTCTTGGTTATTCATGATATGTCCCCCGTTTACTTATTCACACATAATATTATATCATAAAAAAACGCTATAACCAAGAAATCGTTTTAAATTATTTTGGCATATTTCCAAAATGTGGTGGGACTATCAATTTATGGTTTGCCTCTACAATTGGTTCGTTTTCACATTTACACGCACACCCCGCAACAAAACCAACCAAAGAACAAACCGCCAATAAAATCAAAATTTTTTTCATTCGTCTTTCCTTTTACTTTCAGGGGGTGCACGAACAGCACCCCCACGAATCACAATTATATATCCAAATCTCTGTTTTTGATTTTACTCTTTAATTTTTGAATAAAATCTTCCAGACGGACATTATTTTCTTGTCTTCCATCACGATATCTTATGGATATTGTCTGTGATTCTGCTTCTTTATCACCAACAATAATCATGTATGGAATCTGTTTTAATTGTGCAAGGCGTATTTTTTTCTGCATACTTTCAGAAGAATAATCTTTCTTGATACGCAATCCAGCCGTAGCCGTTTTAATTTCTACATCTTGCAATTTTGCAACAATACTGTCAGCATATTCTTTGCATCGATCAGTAATTGGAATTACTGTTGCATGAACAGGAGACAACCATACCGGCAATTTGCCTTCCAAATGTTCCACTAACAATCCCATAAACCGCCCCCATGAACCATAGATTGTACGGTGCACAAGAATTGGAGTCTTTTTATCACCATTTTTATCTATGTAGACACAGTTAAAGGCCCTTGGCAATTGAAAATCTAATTGTATAGTTCCTGCCTGCCATTCACGTCCCAAGCTATCAACAATTTTAATATCCAACTTTGGCCCATAGAAAGCACCCTCTTTTTCTTGAATTTTAAATCCATCGTTACCAAATCTGTTGACCAAGATTTTTTTCAAAATTGCTTCTGCCTTGTTCCAGGTTTCAATATCCCCCATAAAATCATCAGGTCTGGTTGAAAATCTCATAAAGCATTTGATATTGAATAACTTATAAAAATCTTGAACGATATCGATGATTCGATTATATTCGTCCTCTATCATATCTTCGGTAATGAAAATATGTGCGTCATCTTGGTTAAATTCATACGTTCTGAACAAACCATTTAATGCCCCTGAACTTTCATAACGATAAAGCATATCAGCATCTGATAAACGCAAAGGCAAATCATGATAACTGCGCGGTTCATGTTGATAAACAACAATGGCGTTCGGGCACGACATAGGCGCCAAACAAAAAACATTATTATCATCTTCTTTAAATACAAACATATCATCTTTGTAATGATCCCAGTGTCCACTGGTCACATACAAATCTTTTTTATTCATCAAAGGTGAACGAAATTCATAATATCCGTGCTTTTCGTGATATTCAGTCCAAAAGTTATACATTTCACGATAAACAGTCCAACCACCCGGCAAATAATATGGAACCCCAGGAGACCTTTCGTCAAAAAAGAACAAATCCATAGCAGGTCCTAATTTTCTGTGATCACGTTTAGCTGCTTCTTCTTGCATTTTCAAAAACTCTGCCAATTTTGCACCATCTTCAAACGCATCAACATAAATACGTTGCAACATTTTGTTCTTTGAATCGCCTTTCCAATATGCACCAGCAACCGTTCTGATTTTAAAACCATCTTTTGGTAAATCTTTTGATGATTCAACGTGTGGTCCACGACACAAATCTGTAAAGTCACGGAAAGTATAAATAGACAACACTTCACCATTTGCATCATATTCATTTAACCATTCCATTTTATATGGTTGGTCTTTGAAAATTTCTTTGGCTTCATCCAAAGAAATTTCACGTCTTTCAAAACGACCATCGCCTTTTATCAAAGATTTCATTTCTTTTTCAATAGCTGCAAAATCATCTTCGCTGAATCTGTGTTCAGTATCGAAATCATAATAAAAACCGTTTTCAATCGCAGGTCCACCTGCAAATTTAACATCTGGATACAACTTTTGCACCGCAGCCGCCATCACATGCGCCAACGAATGCCTGATTAATTCAATAGGATAAGACATATTTATACCTCTATATTTTGTTTTTTATTGCTTGCTTATTTTAATACGCACGAAATTTTAGTGCAAATGAAATCTTACACCCCCAAAGGGGTTGTTGTTGTCGCAGTGAAGATAAACAATTTATAAGACATTTCTGTATCATATTAATACTATAAAACGAAAAAGTCAAAAGAAAAAACCGCCAAATTGACGGTTTTTCATATTTTTTAAATCAAACTGTTCACTAAGTTTTGAATTCTAGCAGTGCTTTCTTCATCGTTCAACGCCACAGCGATTGCAAAAGCAGATTCTAAATCGCTTCTCGCTGCATCAATATTGTTCAACTTTAAATTCAAAGCTGCTGACTTTTCAAAATAAGACATCGCATCACTTGACTTTGCTTCACGTTCTTCCTGGGTTGCAGCCGCCTGAATTTGTTCAGAAATCACACGCACCGCAGATGTATAATCTGTGATTGCTTTTTCATATTCACCTTCGGCAGTATATGCCTCTGCACGTTCTGCATAAACGTCCGCAGAAATACTACCTTCAGCGCGCGCCAAAGAATTTGTATAATCGGCAATCGCACCCTGCCAATTTTTCAACCATAAATTTAATTGACCACGTTTTGCATACAAATCACGCATATTCAAAATATCTGATGGCTTCATCGACTGAGCAGCCAATGCGTTATTTATATCATTCAACGCAGCATTATAATCTTCCAAACGCGTATTTAATAAGCCCCTATCATAGAAAGCTACTGCATTCATACCATCATTTGCAATTGCGGAATCAAAATCGATCAAAGCATTTTGATAATTACCAATTTGCATATAAGCTTCCCCACGCAAAGCATATGTATCAGAGGTTGCATTCGCATCAATCGCTGCATCCAAATCATGTATTGCATCTTCGATGTTTCCTTCTGACAATTTTTGTTTAGCAGAATCGACGTAATCCGTTGCCTGTTTTAATTTTTCTTCCTGCAAACCATCAGCAACCAACTTTTGTTCTATGACAACCGAACGATGTGACATAGGATGCAAAAATTCATGACTACGTCCCAAAAGATAAAAAGTTGCCGCAATAAAGAACAAAATTATAAACCAATAAAAATATATAGACCACGACCAAACACTGGCGGCATTACAACAATTTTCTCTGATTACAACCTTGTCCACGGCTGCTTTTTTCTTTGATTTCTGGGCTGTTTTTATTTTTTTCATTTATCTCTCCCTTCCCCTATTACTTGTGATTTTAAAGATTTTTTAACATTCCGTCAATTGTTTTCTTATCTATTTCTAAAATTTTTCCAGCTTTTAAATTTCCTAATTTTACACCACCATATGAAATACGATGTAATGCCATAATTGGGGCACCAATATATTTCATAACTATTCTAATCTCGTTCTTTTTACCCTCAACCAATGTGATGCTCAAATTTTTATCATCTATTTCTTTGATTTCCATAGGACGATATTTTATACCATCAATCGTCACACCACGGCGTGCCTTGTCTAAGCCCTGTTTTGTATATTTTGATACTGTCGCAACATACGTTCTTTTTATATGATTTTGCGGCAAAGATAACTTTCGTGCAACCTCCCCATTATTAGTCAGCAATAATAGTCCTGTGGTTTTAAAATCTAAACGCCCAACATATTTTAAATTTTTATATTTCTTATCCAATACATCATATATGGTCTTTCTATGCTCTGGATCATGTGTTGTAGTCATAGTATTGATTGGTTTGTGGAACACATATAATTTAATGTCTGTTTGTTTTCCTATTTTTTTACCATTTATATATATGTCATCGCTTTCGTCCACAAAACACACTGGCGTATCTATGATATTTCCATTTACATAGACCGCACCAGATTTAATCAAATCTTCGGCACCACGACGGGATGCTATACCAGAATCAGCAATAAATTTAGCCAACCTAATTTTCATTTATTCAAAACCTTTGCAATTGCAACAACAGCGGCAACTTCTGCCCGCAAAATAGTTTTTCCCAATGATATCTTAGATGCCTCAGATGCATCAATTTTATCAAATTCTTCGGGTGCAAAGCCACCTTCTGGGCCAATTAAAATTTTATTAAATGCGCCAATTGATTCAACAAAACCATAATCATGCGCAGCACGTTCATCTGCAACAACACAATCTGATAAATCTAAATCTTCAAATTTAATAGGTTCTAATAATTGTGGAACACTGTTGCGACCAGATTGTTCAGATGCCTCTACGATTATCTTCTGCATACGCGACCAATTTATATGATTTGCCACAGTCCGCTTAGTTATCACAGGCTGCAACCGCCCCACCCCCATTTGTGTCACCATATTTAATAATTCATCCATCTTTTTTATTGGTGCAAAACAAAGTGTTAAATTATTACTTGGGTCAATATGGTTTGTTTTTTCACCGATTATCATTTTATCATCATCTGATAAAACAGCGCCATATTCAGCACCATTATTAAATACTAAACAATCATTTCGACGCATTACACGGCGCAGATAATGAATAATATCTTTATCTACTGGAAAAATTTTCCCAGTTTCTAAATTTTGATTCAAAAATATTCTTGGTATATTTTGCATTTTTTTAATCTTTAATGTATAAAAAGGTTTCTTTTTATGGTATAATAGCAACCATGGCAGTAAAGTTCAACATTTTCTCGAACAGTGGTTCTGGCAAAGGTTTAAAAATCTTTGAATCGACTTCATACAAAGAACACGAACAAATTCCAATGGCGCGTAAATTCTGGGAATTGCGTTGGGATATTATTGCCTGGCTGATATGCGCAATCGCATTTGGTTTTTCTTTTGTTATTGAACACATAGTGCGCTATGGATGGGGTCCGGCCAGTCAAATATGGTCAAAAATATTCATAGAAAATATGTTTATGACATTTGGATTGTCCGTGGCTGCAGAAATACCATATTGGTTTGTCCGAACATTTGAACACCCTGATTATGCGTCTATAATACCGCTTATACCTATTATCGCATACTATTTCTTATCAGACGATAATTTTAAAAATGAATTTAACCCACACAGCAAAGACAGGTACGAAGAAAAATCTTCGCGCAAGGCAACTGCAGACGACATCAAAAAAATGGGTGTGTTTGGTAACAAAGAAGGTTTATTCCACGGCTTTATGATGGTGTTGGGATATTTTAAATACAAAGGCAAACCTACGGCACTGATGTTAGATGATACATTGTCAACGTTGTGTGTGGCACCTCCGGGAACTGGTAAAAGTGCGGGGGTCGTGATACCGACTATCCTAGATTGCGATACAGTATCAATGATTATCAATGACCCAAAGCCTGAATTAAAGCAAAAAACATCTGGATACCGTTCGACAATTGGACCAGTGTTCATAATGAATTGGGCGGGACAAGATGAACCAGACCGCGGAATATATTATCCATCTTGGAATCCGCTGTCCCCTGAACACGTTCCATATAATCCCGAACAACGCGATTTGTATGTTGATGCTATATGTAAAGTGTTGGTTCAAGACAGTGTCCAAGATCCCCACTGGGCAAACACAGGACGCGCAGGATTAGCAGGACTTATACATTTTATTATATCCAAGGTTGAACGTGCCAAAGCAGATGATTATTTTTATGCACGCATAAACAATGGAACATTTAATGCGGACGATGCCGCGGTTTTGGGGGACTATTATTTATCCATGATGAATGACCCGAATGCGTATGCAGCATATTCTTTGTTGCAACACGGCGAATTAAACGCGATGAATTATGTTCACGTTGGAACATGGGCACGTATTCCAGATTCTTGGTACGGCAAAGAAGCATCATTATCAATGATACTTGATTGGGTCACCGCCAGTCAAGTTGGTATTGCCGAAGATATGGCAGAACGTCGTCGCCAGGGCGATCAAATGGTTATGATGGCAGACCCAATGAAAGATTTGCTTTTGAACGCTGTTGACGAAGCGCGCCGTTTTGCATACGCATCACGTTCTGTGTCTGAACTGACTCAACTGGCAAACACACCAGAAAAAGAACGCGGATCTATACTGTCCACCATGATGGAAGGATTGGCAATATTCCGTAATGCGGCTGTCCGTAATCGAACCAGCCATTCTGATTTTCACTTCTCAGATTTACGCGGTCTAAAAGATCCGCGAGATGGCAAAGTAAAACCAGTCAGCGTTTATTTGTCTGTGAATCTGGTTGATGCCCAAGCAGTCAACCCAATTACCGCGATATTTATTGAATTGATGTCAAGTTATCTGCTGGCACATACGCCTGGCACAGTTGTTGACGGTCAAAAGGTTGGTCCATATCCTGTATTATTCGTATTAGATGAAATGCCTAAAATGCAAAAATTAGATGCGGTTATTCAAGGCCCAGACCTAGGGCGTGGGTGCAAAGTATCATATTTGATTATTGGTCAAGACATTCACCAAATCCAGGAAAAATACGGTGCGGATGCGGCTGCAACTATTATATCTACCACTGCAGCTAAGGTTGTTTTGCGCCAAAACGACCCGGATTCAGCGAACAAATTCGCTGATATGATGGGGTATAAAAAAACAAAAGAATTAAAGAAAGACAAAGACGGCAAAGAAGTAGAATCCCAAAAAGATAACGAATTACTATATTCTGGAATGGATATTATGAAATTACCAGAAGGTAAACAAATTATTATTTATCAAGGCTGGTATCATCGCCCGATTGAAGCAGAACAAGAAAGATATTTTGAAAATAAAACATCGGTCGAAAAGAAACTTTTTGAAAAAGTTCAAATGGGAGAATCATCGCCATTGCCTGAATTTTTAGTTCCTTCACACCACGCAATTATGGGTTATGATGGTGTTCCAAAAATATATAATCCACAAACAAAAGAAATAAAAATTCTTGAACCTTTGAAATAATAAATGCGACATATTGTTTGCCTTTGTTTCATATTTTTATTTGGTTGTGCACACACAATGCAGTCACACTTGGACAATGTTCAAAAAAATTTTTCAAATGCCAATTTTGAATTACAAGAATCAGACACAAAACCAGAAAATAAAAATAATCTTGATTTATTACTGGATGCCTCTGCCCTGTTTCACGAAAATAAATTCAAAGAAAGTGACGATACATTTGAAGAATTTAATAAGAGAAACATGGACGAAACATCTTCGTCTATTTCACGCGAAACTGCCAGTTTGCTTTTTGGTGGTGGCGTAAATTCATACAAGCCATACATGATGGATTCTCTTTTTGTATCTTATTATCAAATTTGGAATTTGCTGGCTTTGCACGATTGGTCAAACGCTCGTGCAGTTATAAACCAATCTTATATCCGACAACAAAAAATGTCACGTGAATATGAAAAATTGATTGCAAAAAACAAATCATCAATCGTAAAAAATGAAGAACTTAAAAATATACTTGATAAAAATAAAAACGATTGGGCGGCATTCACTAACATTATGAACCCTGCGTTGATGTATTTATCTGGAATATATTTTTTAAATGATGGTGATTTTGCAAATGCAGAAACTTATTTAAAACGCGCAAATGGAATGATGTCTGAAAATGAATTTATAAAATCAGATTTAAAAATGGCGCAACAAAAAATAAAACCCAAAGATACAACATGGGTTTTCATAGAATCTGGTTTTGCACCACGTCTGCGTGAAAAAAATTTTAGTCTGTTTCTACCGTCAATCGGTATGATATATTTTAGTTTTTCTGAACCATATTTTAACAATGCAACACCTGTCCCAGACAATGCGCAATTATTAGCCGATGTTGATAAAATGTTTATGACCGAATATAACGAATATAGCGTAAACGAAATTTTACGTTCATATACATCCGCAGTCTCCAAAGCCACATTACAAGCTACAACATATAATTCACACAGTAACGCTTCACCTTGGCTTGGGATATTATCGACTGTTTACACGGTGTCTTCATCAAATACAGATGTTCGAACCTGGGCAACTTTGCCAAAGTATATTTATGTAATACGAATCGAAAATAACAAAACAGACTTGAACGAAAATTATTTGAATGATACGATTAAATCAGAAATAAAATCTGACCATAAAAATAATCTGGTATATATTCGCAAACACGAAAAAATAACAGATGAGAAAATTATAAAATTAAAATAAAAACCAAAGGGGAAAAACAATGAAAAAAATAATACCAATTACAATATGTCTGGCACTTTGTGCCTGTGCAGAAACACGTGTGGTTGATTTAAATGATTCAAATGATGTTAATGCAATGCAAAATGTGATGGAATTGGAATATCGTGATTGGACCAACACAGCAGAAAAGATGACAAAGTCTATGATTGCCAGTGGTGCGTTCAAATCTGAAAAAAAGCCAATCATTGCAATTGCAGATATCAAAAATGACACGGCACAACGTTTTGATACTGATGTTTTAACTAAAAAGATTCGCACTACTTTGCTAAATTCAGGCACTGCACAAATTTCAACAAATTACAGTGGCGAAGATTCTACATCAAATAACATTCGTGCAAATTTACGTGATAATGCAGAATACGATCAATCAACAGTAGCCAAGAAAGGAACATTGATTGCACCAAATATGTCGTTATCTGGGAAAATGTTGCAAAGAAATTTGAAATTAGAATCTGGTTGGTTTTCATCAGTTGATACACGCGTAGAATATTATCTGCAATTGACCTTGACTGATTTAAAAACAGGGTTATCAGTCTGGGAAGACGAACAACCAATTATCAAAGAGGGTACCCACGCTCCAACCTGGTAATCAGATAAAAACAAAAAAACCGCCACAAAAATGTTGGCGGTTTTTATTTGATTAAATACCCTCTTTCAATAAATCGCCGTTTTTTGTATTTATTCGCTGTTTTCCGACGGTTATACTGTTATTTTCATAAATTGGTTTAATTTGCTTTTTGATTTCTGTTTTCCAATAAATTTTTCCATTTTTTATATTTATTGCGTATAAATTATTATCCCCTCCAACAACAAACGCATAATCATCAACAATTATAAAATCAACCGGCACAGATATATTTACACACCAAATTTTATCACCACTATATTTATTCAATTTACAAAACGCATCTCCAAGACCACCACCATAAACAAAATTTTTATCAACTCCAACATGTGCAACTATATCAACAACAGCTGCACCACCAGTCAAATTAGACAAACGAAAAACATCTGTTGCCCAAATTACTTTTTTTGTTAATGGATTTATTTTTACAATTTCGCCCGTGGAAAAACCAGTATATAAAAATCCGCCATCACAAATTGGTGATTGATTACTTTTTACAGAACTGAATGCTGAAAATCCAGAATATACCTTTTTATCTGCTAACCAAATTGTATTTGATGAATCTTGGGTATACTTACAATCTGTATCCCCAGATATATTCTTTTGTTCGTTTGACAACTGTGGAATTTCGATATTTTCAACGACCACATCTGTATCATCAAAAATATTATGACGAACACCTGGCAATATAGGATCATGACTGGAACAGCCATATATTGCAAACACACAACCTAAAATAGCGAATATTCTTTTCAATTATATTCCTATTACTTTAACATTTGTGCATGAGCAGAAACAGCACGTGGTGCATCCAAATCATTTATAATACTATACAAAATTTTATCTGCATTTGCCTTATCATCTGATGCTAGATATTTTTCAGCAACCATCAAACGCGCAGTATAATAAAAAGGTGATTTTTTAGTATTCATTGGTGCCAAAAATTTTACAAATTCATCCACATTCATTTTATCACCTTTGATTGTGACGATATGCAATCTGGCCAAATCTTTGAAATCACGTGTATGCCCTGCTTCAACCAATTGTTCCAATTTTTTAACATCTTTATCGATTAAATAAGATTGAAACATTGCTAAATCAGACGAAGCCCCCTTAGAATTTTTCGCGATATTCGCCAACGCATTTGCATCTACATTAGCCAAAGCCGTTTCATAAACAACAGCAGCGGCCATCTTTGATGCCCGGTATTTTTGCATACCAAATTGCACCCCAGACACGATAATCATCACTGCAATAATTGCACTAACAATATATTTCCAATATTTTTTAACAAATTGTTGTGTTTTTTCATTATTCACATCTTCCCAAACTTCGCGATAAAGCGCATCTTCGGCATATTCTGCATATGTCTTCTTAACAGGTTTTTTAATATTTTTGTTTCTTTCTAAGATAGTTGTCATAACAAATTCTCCTGGTCTTGATAATTTCTATTTTATTGCTATACTATAAAAGTTATGAAAAAGCAAATCAAGACAACTTTACCATCAAAATCATATTCCGTTCCATCAACGGCATTAGGAATGAACGATGATGTCAGTTTGACTAAATACATCGCAGAAATCCAAAAATTTCCAATTTTGACCGCCGAACAAGAATATGAATATGCTACAAAATGGGCAAATGAGCACGATAACATAGCCGCCGAAAAGCTGGTTGCTTCACATTTGCGCTTGGTTGTGTCTGTTGCATATGATTTCAAAAACTATGGTTTGCCGGTATCTGATTTAATTGCCAGCGGTAATATGGGGCTGATGCAGGCGTTGCAAAAATTCGACCCAACCCGTGGTTTTCGGTTTTCTACATATGCCATGTTTTGGATTAAGGCGGAAATTTACGAAACTATTTTGAATAACTGGTCGATTGTAAAACTGGGGTCTTCTGCAAATCAAAAGCGCGTATTTTTCAATCTGACCCGTGCAAAACGCGCATTAGGTATAATGGATAATTCATTATCCGATTCGCAAACAAAACAAATTGCAGAATACCTATCTGTGCCTGAAAGTGATGTCGCACATGTCGCAACCCGTATGTCTGCACGTGACGTTTCTTTAAATTCGCCATTAAATACCGATTCTGATTCCAAAGACATATTATCAAACATGGCCGATTCGCGTATAAGCATCGAAGACAGCATTGAACAACTTGAATTCAAACGTCGCGGATATGAATTACTAAGAAAGCATCTTGATATGTTGCCAGAACGTGACCGCGAAATATTAAAGGCACGCCGTTTATCCGACCCGGTCGCAACATTGGAAACATTATCACAAAAATACAACATCTCACGCGAACGTGTCCGTCAAATAGAAGAACGTGCATATAATAAATTACGCGAAGCTGTGCTAAATGATGCCCAGGCACCAAAAAAGGTCAAAAAAGATGAAATTTAAACAGATATATTTTGCAATAATGGCGCTATTGTGTTCAAATGCATACGCTTTGGAATATTCGGTTGATAATTGGAAATTTAAACTAGATGCAGATGGTATGGTCGGGTTCTTAGAACCCAAAGAAGACAAACCAATATTCATTGATGATTGGGATGTTAAGGCCCAGGTTTTCTATAACTTGTCTAACACCAAAAGATTTGGCGCAGTTTATTCTATTGATGCAGATTGCGTAGAAGACGATGAATATATCCACGATGCTTTTATTTTATTCGAAGACCGTAATATTGGGCGTACTGAATTCGGACTTACCCATTCAATCGCACGTAAAATGGGACTAGGGTTGCCAGATGTTGGGTATTTAAGAATAAATGAAAAATCAATATTACACAGGGAATTAAAATTAAAAAAGGTTCTTATTTCTGATACCACAGCAACTACGGGACACGATGCATTAAGATTGAATTTAGCCACAAAAATAACAGAATACGGGCAATATGGTTTATCTGTGTCCGGGATGACTGACGATTATAATTATGCGGTAGATTTCGCATTTAAACTAAGACGCCCAAATGGCAAATTAAAAACAGCCTATTCTTTTGCCGTATCATATATGGATAAACCTGAAAATTATCTTGAAAATACTTTTTCACCAACAGTGACGGCAGATTGGCGCACACAGGTGGCATTAGGATTTAATTTGCAATACAACAGTATTATTTGGGGTGTTTCTTCTCGTATTATTTACGATTATAACCCAATTCATAAGTCTGCAGACGGTTTAATTGCAGGCACAGGTATCAGCTACGATTTATTACAATCAAGCGTGTCTTTATCCTATTTATTCTCTGATACAAATGTTTGGAACCACAAAGATTTTATGGGTCAGAAATTAGACAACGGCGATTATATTCACACATTTATTGCATCCTTCAGATACAAATACAGCGAAGAAACAAGTTTATTCATGTCTGGTGGCTTCACTGACACAACACCATTTTTTGCAGTTGGTTTGCGCAGTGGATTTTAAAAAAAGAACCGCCATTGTGGCGGTTTTTTTAGATTAAAAGAAACACGTTAGCGTTGCTGGTATATTTTTTACCAAAAACCACAATGTTCTGTAATCTGATAAATATATCCCCGCTAAAAATATAGCACCAACCATCAATACGAATATCACGCTGATTTTCTTACCATGCAAACAGTATACTGCGATATTATAGAGCAAAAACAACATATATAAATCAGTCAGCATACTGATTGCCCAAATAGAACGACAATCAAATGCCAGTGTATTTAAAATCAACGCCATTGGATATACAAAAAATATAGAAGCGATTCCTTTGACCGCAATTTCCCAATCTCTGTCACCCATAGTAATCTCTGAAACCAACATCATTAAACCCGCACAGATGAATAGCACAACTACCGCCAGTACTGGAAATACTACAAACGTTTTAAACAAAGAAAACACAGTAAACGGATTTCCACGATATAAATGCAAAAATAAAACGACTATACCGCCGACCAATCCCCAAAAAAATGCACGCAACATCGCATCTTCCATTTTTCCGTCTGCGACAATTTTAGTAAAGAAATATTTAGGTCTGAAAAAGATATCAGTAAATCTGGCGAACCAATTTCTTTTCTTTGCTTTCATTTTTTGCCTCCATTGTTTGATTATTTATATTTTTGCTTTATAATTATAAAAAATCAATGGAAAAAAATATGAAAAACATAGTTATCGTTGGTCGACCAAACACTGGAAAATCAACACTTTTTAACGGACTAACAAATTCAAGGGACGCTTTGGTTCATGATCGTCCTGGTGTCACACGCGATGTGATATCTGGAAATATTCCAAATCGTCCGTGGACATTGTTTGACACTGCGGGACTTGAAAATACTAAATCTGGTATTGGTCATGATTCAACAAATATGGCAATACGCGCTATTGAAAATGCTGATGCAGTTTTATTTGTCGTGGATGGACGTGTTGGATTAAATGCCATGGATCTTGAATGGGCACGTCTTGTACATAAAAAAACCAAGGCACCCGCCCTGCTTTTGATAAACAAAACAGAATCAACCAAAAGATTATCAGATATAAACGATTTTTATAAACTGGGGTTTGGTGAACCGGTTATGATATCTGCAGAACACAAACGCGGTTTTGATGAAATCTATGATTTTATGGATAAAATCGCATCACCGATTGAAAACACAGAAACAGAAGCAGATAAAAAAATTAAAATCGCAGTATTGGGACAACCAAACGTTGGTAAATCTACATTTGTAAATCGTGTTCTGGGCGAACAACGTCAAATTGTAAAAGATGAACCAGGAATTACACGTGATACGGTAAAAATTCCAACCAGATTTTATGGACGTGATATTGTGATAATGGATACAGCGGGTCTGCGGCGCAAGGCGGGCGTGACCGATGACGTAGAAACTTTGTCTGCATTGAAATCATTGGATGCAATTGAAAAATCAGACGTCGTGATATTGATTGTTGATGCAACTAAAAACATTGAAAATCAGGCATTGTCTATCGCAGCACGCGTTTATGATGCCGGCAAAATATTATGTGTTGCATTAAACAAATGGGACTTGGTTGACCCAATAGAACGTGATGAAAAATTGTTGAAATTAAAACATCAATTTACAAATTCTTTTCATCAAATTATTAAACCTTTGATTTTGGCAATATCTGCTGAAACTGGTACCGGTGTTCAGAATTTATTCAAACGCATTTATGAGCAATGGGATATATCCGATTCCACAACACCAACCAGTTTGATAAATCGCATCGTTGAAAAATTAGTTGCAGATCGTCAACCGCCTATGTCACGCCTTAAACGTCCAATGAAAATTAAATTCGCACATCAAACAGGCCGGCATCCGATGAAAATATCAATAAATGTTGGTGGGGCGTCTGATATCCCTGAATCTTATACACGGTATTTACGTCGTGGAATTGCAACCGCATTAAAATGGGAACATTTGCCGATTATAATCGAATACAGTAAATCTGAAAATCCATTTGATAACGATTAAAAAACACCGCCGATTTGGCGGTGTGCGTATTTATTTTTGTTATTATTGTTTTTGCAGGTCTCTCAACGCCTCCAATGCTTCTTGTTTTTTGATACGATCTCTCGCTTGACGTATTTCCACCTGTCTTTTATTTACATTTTGTTTTATTTTCGTAACCCCAGCATGAGAAAACACATTTACAATGACCTTGCCATCTTTAATCAACGCAAAGGCATCTTGTTTATCTGCTTTATAATAAACCAAATATACACCAGAACCAATATCGTAAATAGATTTCTTCTGGGCAATTGATTCCGGTATTTTAGCATCTGCTTTCACAGATATAACATCGACAGCTTGTGATATAATTTTACAAACCTCTTCTACTATTTCTTTTTCTTTTTTATTTTCTTTTATTCTGTCCACCCCGTCGGCAATCTTAGCAACAGGAAACACAACCGCAAAAGCCCCAAGCACTAATAAAGTTTCTATGGTGTTCAGTTCCATAGATGCAGCATTTTTTACCTTTATGCCACCATCGACATTCAATGTCTTGCCCCTAGATTTAACAACTATTGGTTTATCTTCAATACGTAAATTATTACGCTTAAGACCGATGTTCTTTCTCAAAAGTTTTTCTACCTTTATCTGAAAGTTAAAATATGCATTTGCACGTTTAGTAAATTTTTCTGTTTTCTCGTCTATTTGTTTCTTTTTTTCTTCATCTCCTGCCAAATCCGCCTTACCCCATCTGCGTGCCAACATATTTCTCTTAGCTTGTATAAACTTGTTCACTAAAAACGCCATTTTTAATCCTTTTCGTTATATTTGCTTGCATAATATATTATAGCACTAAATAAACCCAACATCAACCACAAAACTTTGAAAACCCAAGGTAAAACAGATTGAACATTTTATCCAACAAAATCTATTATTGAACCAAACAGGACTGCAAAAAAGAAACACACACTGCCCCCGATTACAAACAAATGCCACACGGCATGTGCGAATTTCATTTTACGCCATAAATAAAAGATAACACCGATTGAATACGACAAACCGCCCGCCAACACAAACCACATTCCGCGTGCTGATATAGTCTTTATCATTGCAGGCAAAATCCAAAGCAACGCCCATCCCATCACCAGATACAATGCAACAACCCATTTTGGTTGTTTGTGCGGACTAACTATTTTCATAACCGCACCAAATATAACAATCGCCCACAAAATTCCAAACATAGTCCACCCCAGCGCAGGGTATCCACCATGTACTAAATTCACTAATAAAAACGGTGTGTATGTACCGGCTATCAACGCATAGATAGAAATTGCATCCCACACTTCAAAGAAACATTCGCTTTTGTCGCCAATTGAAACGTGGCACATTGTAGAACCAAAATACAATGAAAACATAGTGACACCAAATATAGCACATGCAACAATCGCCCACGGATTATGATGCACAACCGCAAACGCAACCAACAAACAAAGACCCGCGATTGCCAACCCAATTCCGATACCATGTGTTAAAACATTTAAGACTTCTTCTGATTTAGTAGAACGCCGTTCCCAACGAAATAAGCCAGTGGCTTGTAATACACGCAAAAGCCCACGTGCACGTTTATCACTTTTCACAGCGCGCAATTTTTGTTTTACAATTTGTTTATTCTTTACCATTTTTTCCTTCCTATGATAATGTTTATTTTTCAAATTTGAAATCACACAGTTTTACCGGCTGTATTTTCATATCAGAAAAACCACTACGCATATTTTTTATTTGTGTTATATATTCTGGTTTACCCATCATATCTTCCAACACTAAACGTTGTGCTTCATAGTGTCCAATGCCAAAAATAGCAAAAACAGTATCGTATTTATTTAATGCCGCGGCAATATTGTTTAACATAAATCTATCACGCCCAAACATATCAACATAAAATGACATTTGTTGATATAAACTGCCCTTTGAATTTGGCCCACCACAACTAAATACTTTACTTAAATCTTTATCAGTAATTTGATTATCTGGAAAGCCATGATTTATCACGTTTACTACTTCATCATCTGACAAATCTGCAAACACAACAGGAATACCACGTCTTGCTGCCACTGCTGCCGCATATGCTAATGTATTATCTTGCAATCCATGCCAACTAAATCGCTTTTCAAATCCAGCATTTGGTATTTCACTTAATAAAACATCTGGCTTTATACCAAAACCATCGTTAAAACACATATCAACCATATTAAAAGATATGTTATAACAATGCCTATCACACATATAAACTAATGTCTTACCATCGCGTCTGAACACAGCAACAAATGCTGTATTACTCGCAAAATTTCTCGCATGTTCAGCATCACACCATTCACGTAACAAATCAAAATTTGGTTTAAATTGCATTGTTAACCCTTTCACGAACACGTGCATCACCCAACACATGCATCAAAGAATATAAATCAGGTGTATTTGTTCGTCCCGTCATCGCAACACGCAAATTCATTGCAACATCACCCGGTTTAACCGCAAGTTTATTTGCAATTTCTACAATCTTATTCCACCAGGTGTCTTTGTCATCTGCCACATCAAAGGTCGCTATAAATTCTTTTAATGCATCTGTGTTATATTCATATTCTTTATTCGGTACAAACAAGAAATCCCAGAAATACGCAACCTCACCTAACGTTTGTTGCCATGTGATAAAATCTTTGCGGATACGTTTTGGATTATCACGTTCAATAGATAAAACCGCGGTCAAATAATCAATATCCGAAATCTGTTTTTTGTTGTCATCATTACCATATTCGTTTGCCCAATCGACGACAGATTTTACCAACACATCAACTGGTAATGTTGCAATATATTCTTTGGCCCACCATTCTAATTTTTTCATATCAAACAACGAACCAGACATTGGTATTTTCTTTGGCTTTAATTCATAATCCCAAAATGTTTTAACCTGACCCTTCATCTTTGCATCTTCATAACCAGACGCCAAAATATTTCCCAAATAATCAATAACCGCCTGTGTTGGCCAACCTTCGGCTAAGAAAAATTCTACATTTGCTTCTGGGTCTTTGCGTTTAGATAATTTTCTCTGTTTACCAGTTTCTTCATCGATTTTATCCAATGTTGCAGTATGAATATATGCCGGTAAATTCCAACCCATCATGCGAAACATTTGAATATGTAATGCGACCGTTCCAAAATATTCTTCGCCACGTACAACATGTGTGATACGCATAAAATGGTCATCACATAAATGTGCAAAATGATACGTTGGCAATCTATCGGTAGATTTAATCAAAACAATATCTTCGTTGTTTTCTGGCAAAGATATAGAACCACGCACTGCATCTTTGCAAAAAATTCTATTATTTGGATTACCCATTGAATACAAACGAATTGACGGTGTTTCACCATTATCAAGATGTTTTATAATATCTTCTTCGCTTATATCTCTATCACGTGCAAATTCGCCATAAATACCAGTTGCAAAACCTGCTGCCTTTTGTTTTTCACGGATATCATCCATTTCTTCCTGGGTCAAAAAACACGGATACGCCAAACCACGTTCTAATAAATATGCCGCCACAGAATGATAAATATCTTTGCGTTGTGACTGATAATATGGGCCATAATCAGAAAGATCATTATCATTTTTGATTCCGAATTTAGCCAAAGAATTTATAACAATATCAACTGCTTCTTTGATTTCACGTTTAGTATCCGTATCTTCTATGCGCAACAAAAACACACCACCAGATTGGTTTGCCAATTTATAGTCAATTACCGCGCCATATAAATTTCCCAAATGCATATAACCAGTTGGACTGGGCGCGAAACGTGTCACCATTGCACCATCTGACAATTGACGTGGCGGATATTTGGCCTCTAATTCGTCCAGAGTATATTTTGGTGCACCGCCCAGCACACGAGCAATTAAATCTTTTGATAATCCATTACGCATTTTTATTTCATCCTTGTTTTTACAATAAACTGATTTTATACTAATTATATGGAAAAACAAGAATTAAAACATTTTGAAACACATATTTTGCGAACTTTTGGCCGCAGACATGGTAAAAAATTATCTGAACGCAAAACATGGCTTATGGACAATTTATTACCAAAAATCACACCAAACGTCAGTGAAATGCTACAAAATACCGCTATCTTGGAAATTGGTTTTGGTAATGGGGAACACCTGCGCGATTTGGCTTTGTATAATGAAAATTCAATAATTGTTGGCGCAGAACCATTTGCAAATGGGGTTGCCGCCCTGCTTTCTTCAATAACAAACGAATCGGATAATGTTTTGTATCCCGAATATAAAAACATTCGCGTTTATCCAGATGATGTCCGATTATTGCTGCAAAGCGAAAATTTTCAAAATGTGAAATTTGAACAAATTTGGGTTTTACACCCTGACCCGTGGCCAAAGGCAAAACATGAAAAAAGACGCCTTTTGAATCATGATTTTTTAAATTTATTATCTAAATATCTATCTCAAAATGGACAAATTATTATTGGTACAGACCATTGGGGGTATTATGATTGGATTTGTGAACAATTAAAAGAAACCAATTTAAAAATAAAATCAGATTCATTAGACATCATACAAACCAGATACCAATTAAAGAACAAGGCTGGCACAACCGCTCCAAAATATCTGGTATTATCAAACAGTTAGTGTTCAAGAAAGAACCGCACGCGTTCTGACAATTCGGGTTTAATAGATTCAATCAAACGTATTGCTTGGTCTATGCGTTCAAAATTATTTTGTAATATAAAATGCAAATCACCATCAAAATCCCATTTTTCCAACATACCATAAATTTTACCTATGAAATCAGAACGCATACCCATATCTTCTGATAAACAGATTCCCAAAGCATTTGCACGAATATCTTTTAATTTTTTAAATATCAAATCAAAGTTATCAACGCCAATATCTTTAACATCTATGACAAAAGATAAATCATGTTCAAAAAATAGATCGTCTCGTATCACAGACAATAAATCTGTAATTTTTTCAAAATCACGCATTTTTACAAATATTTGAACGCCATTTGCTCCACTTTTTAAATCTGAAACTATTTTTTCAGACAAATCAGATACGTCTTTGTCAAAATTTTTAGCAAGCGTTTCAAATATATGGCGTGTAAAAATTTTAACTTTTGACTTTTCAAGATACGTCCATATGACCGACAACATAGTAGATGGCACAGAAATCAAAGAGATTTTATTTTCAACAATATCATTAGCCAGCATAGCAACATCATTGCTATCCACCATATCGCCACACAATAATGCAATACGAGAATCAAAATCACAAAAAATGTCATTTGCTTCAATCATTTATTTCCAGTTTATCATAAAATGTGATACAATGAAAATAAAATGAAAAAACAATTTGAACATTTTTTATTATCAGTGTTGTTGGGAACATCTGTCCTGTTGGTATTGACATTTTGGTTAAACATTAAATTTGGGTTTAATTGTTTGTCTGCATCTCATTGGATGGAATTGGCTTCGCTTCAGGCATCACAGAACCTAATAAATAAAGATTTTTACTTATCAATCGGGGTTGCGATTGGCATATTTATATTCGGACTATACATTATAAATCGTCCAAGGCTAAGAAAAATCTCAATCAACCAGCAAACTGTCATTGAAGAAACGCCAGTTTCAGAACAAATAAAACAACCAGAAATCAAACCTGTGATACAAACAAAAGAGCCCGTCACAGAACAACCGCTTCAACCATATTCCCAAGACACGTCAAAAAATATTCCACCGGTAAACAATACTCAAACGAATATCAATATGGTTAGACCACCAAAATTAAACCTACCTAAAAATATCGCGCAACTTGCAGCGGCTCAGTATGGTCAACAAGCGGCACAGGAAAACAAATCACAGCAAATGGAAATTATGAATGAACAAATTGCAAAAATATTTACTGATAACAATTATGTTGTGAAAAAGAACGCTGTATTCGGAGATTTAACAACCAATTTGTTTGCCATAGGTAATAATGAAAAATTATGGATTGGTGTCGTTGACAGCGATATCAAGTTGTTAGAATCTGCAATGACACAATTGAAAAATGTATTCAAAGAAACACTTGAAGATATAGAAATCAACACAGAGGCATTTTTAATCGATTCCCTTGGCAGATACACCTCTGTGGATGACATCAAAGTATTCCATAATATTGAAGAATTAAATGAATTCATTTCTAAAAATCCTGGGGACACGATTGAAGATTATGACCGCGAAAACTTTGATGCATATTCTGAATATATTGACACGGTTATAACAATGTTGTACAACTCAAAGAAATAACAAACCAAAGGTTAATAAATAAATGCAATTAAACCAAGGAACAGCAATTGACCGTTTAGTTTCTCTTGGCATGGAAGATATGCCTGTGATGGAATACAAACCACAACGCTGTATTATTGATAAGGACTGGTTTAAAAAATATTCTATGTTGCGCCGTCAATTTCTAGAATCGTTATCTGATTCTGTTGAAGAAATTGCATTTATGAATTTATCCCAAGACGAACTTATGAACATAATCACTGGCAGGACTGCCCCCGAAAACACATCGATAAGGTTCAGAATACCATTGGTTTGGGGGGGTAAATTAGAAATTGATAATATGTTTATGTGTTTAACATTTCCACACTCTCATAATATGGACAAATTTATAATTGAACAAAGCGATGCAAATGTCGTATTTCTACCAAATCCAAAAAAGAAAATATATGTATCAACACATCTTGGTGGCGGTGGCGCTGGTGGAAATGCCGCATCTGATCGTTTAAGTTTGGCTGCTATGAATTACGTACAATCAAACAGGGGGAACGAATAATTATGACAACACAAGAATTTATATCTTCTATTAAATCACGTGGTGCAACAGTTCCCAAAGCACCATCAAAAACAGATATAACTGTGACTAATACAAATTTACAACAGATGCGTGTTGCTATGTTGCCTGCTTTTTTGGTTGATTTGTATAATTATTGTAATGGTATAAATCTTGGTTCGGCATATATATTTGGTCCAACCCAAACGGACCGCGGAATAAAATACCCTGTGCCGTCTATTGCCGAAATAAACAAAGATATGGTTGGTAATAAAAATTTATTTGGAAAAATGATATTCGGTCGCAACGATTTATTTTGGTTTGCCACAGATGCGTTTGGAAATTGTTTTATGTTAGACAACCTTACATTATCTGTATTACGCAAATATGAAGATCCGTATCATGCAATGAACGATTGTTTAATTGTTGGAAAAATTTAAATATGAAAAAAATCTCGGTATCTTTATCAGGACATCAAACCAGCATTTCTTTAGAAAATGAATTCTTTGAACTATTAAAAAAATTTGCCAAAGAATCTGAAACATCTGTAGCAAACATAATAAAATCTATTGACGAAAATCGAAAACCAGATTCTAATCTTTCTTCTGAAATACGGATATGGATATTGAAGCAATTATTGAAAACAGCAAAATAAATATCATGCATAAATCGCGTCCAATTGTCCTATATGGTGTAATATGTGCCCCCCAGACCATACCATCCAAAGAGCCATTTTGGGTGACCGGCAAAAAAGATTCAATATTTCCATCACTGTTTATGAATGCGCTTATACCAGAATAGTTCGCACGAACAACCGGCACACCTGATTCAATAGCATATCTGCGTACCATATCTAAATGCTGGTAAATACCGGGTGTTTTACCAAACCATGTATCATTTGTTATATTTATAATTGCATTTGGGGTTATGTTTTTGGGTATCAAAGAATCAGAGAAAATAATTTCATAACAAATTGCTGGCGCAAAAACAAAACTGCCATATTGTGTTTCTATATTGATAATTTCTGGACCATCACCAAAAGCCATTTGACCTGGCGCAGGTATAATATTTCCAAATGGTCCATATTCACCAAACGGGACAAGATGTGATTTATTATATATTTTTTTGACTATACCTAATTTATCAGCAATCACCATAGAATTATACATATTGCCATCTTTGTAATGATTAGCGCCCATAATAACATTTGTATCTAAAATGCGAGACAGTGGAAATTGTTCGTTAACAATTACATACGGATATGCAGTTTCAGGAAATATTATAACATCTGGTATCACAGATTTATCAGCTGTTGCCCATACAAACAAATCACGTACTTTTTGTTCTGCTATAGAATCTGCCTCTGCTCTAGACTTAGGCGTCTTGTATACAGCAGATTCTGCTGGTTGCACTATTCTTATAATTGGTAAAGAATCACCAGTGATGACAGATGCGTTTTTCATATTATGATATCCATACGAACAACCAATTAAAAACAGACTTATGTACATTACAAAAACATACCAACACGATTTTCGGTTTTTAATACATTCAACAAAACTGGCAATAATACCAACTATGATAAAACTTAAACCCAATGCACCCCACAAAGCCATTGAATTTGAAACCATCGAAAAATGCATACTGATATTAGATATCGGGTTCCATGGAAAACCAGTTAAAAACCATTCGCGCAACCATAAAACCAACGTCCAAACAGATGCGAATAAAATCGCTCTGTGTGCCGGTTTTCGTGTCATACACCGAATAATAGCGAATGGCAACGACAAAATAATTCCACAAATCAATCCTATACCAATCAATGACGGAATTGTCCATATTGCAAATTGTTTAGTCAATTCTGGAATAACATAAATAGAATTCAAAACCCACCAAAACATTGAAATTCCATAAAAAGCACCAAACGGAAACACGCTTATCCAAGATTTAAAAAAACTGATTTTTTTTGTTTGTTTTATTGTCAACCAATACGCACCACCAACACCAAACAAAGTTAAAAACCATAAATAAAAAGGTGCAAAACCAAAGGATGCAATAACACCAAACAACGCATACAAAATATATTGCCAAACACTGTTTTCTTTGATTTTAACAGATTTTAATTTTGTTATGAATTTACCAGGACAACATGATTCATTATCACATACTAAATTTTCTACATCGTCTGCATACGGATTTTTATAACCTAATTTTTTCAAAATATTTATTTCTTTGGTTTCCATTATTTTTGCCTGTTTGTCTGTTAAATGGTCAAAGCCCTGCAAATGCAGCATTCCATGGACAATCATATGAGCAATATGTTCTGGCACAGAAATATTTGACTCTTTGGCTTCGCGTTCCACGGTATCCAAAGATATAAAAATATCCCCCAACAAAATATCATCACACAATTCAAAAGATAACACATTCGTCGGTTTATCTATATTACGATATTGTTTATTTAATTTATGAATTTTTTTGTCATCAATCAGAGTAATAGAAACTTCAGCATCTTTGTATACAGGCAAAACCGCCATATTGGCGATTTTATCAAAATCTATTTTATATTTATCCCATTTTTTATTTTCAGTATTTACATACACTTGCATTTCGTAATCCCCTATGCCATAAAATCTTTATCATTAAATTGAGTTATCATTATATTAGACTGTTTTTTCATATCATTTATTTTTTTAACTCCTGCATTAAACATTGCTGTCTGTGACTTTTTGTTCATCAATTTATTTAACTTCTTTTTAATACGACCATCTAAAGTATAATATTTAGTATTCGCAACCTTTTCGCCTAAGCCTAAGTTTGCCTTAGCTAAGTTATAATACTCTAATTTTTGTGCAGAATTTTTTGCCTCGTCACCTAATTTTTCATAACTTAAGGCTATATTATAATATGTATACCCTTTTACAGTAGCGGGCGCAGAGCCAAAATATTCTGAATTTTTAAAATCTTCAACAATTGCAACGGCTTTTTCATAATCGCCAGATCTGTAATATGCCAAACACAAATTACTATACACAATATAAAGTTTTGGATTTTGTTCCAATGCTGCATGATACTTTGCGATTGCCCCTTTGTAATCATTTGCATTATATAAAGCTTCACCTTGTTCATTAAGTTGTTCTGCGGTTGTTTCTGTTTGTTGCACAACCGGCTGGAAATATTCCAATGAAGCAACAAATAAATTACCAGACATAATTTCTCTTACTTCTTCTGGATTTAAATAATCACTTACCCTATGTTGAACGTATGTTTTTCCATTTTTCTTTACATCAGCATTTGTAACATGCCGCAAATCTGGAGCAATACTGTCATATTGTATCAGATTCCCATTTGCCCACATCTTAGCTGCTTTTAATCCATACACAGAATTAGCCAAAGAATTTAAAACATCTTTATCTGATATATCACCCAACACACGATGGGCAGCAACACCATATTTTGGTTTCAGTCCGTCAAAACCATGTTTGCATAAATCATCAAAATGGTTAACTATATTTAAAAGATTTTGTTCATCATTCACAGCACGTTGTATATTATCCCCCGCATTGCCATCGTTATAAATACCACTGCCACGATTAAAACTGCCGATACATAATTCTATGAATAAATGAGCATCCATAGGTTTATCAAATTGCTTTTTTATAACAGGCCATACATATGTTTCATAATATTTCCGAATTAAAATTCTATTTTCTTCATAAGAAATCTTAACACCATTGACATATGGTTTACCCAAAACCTTTTTAAAAAAAGCTTTTCGTTCTTTTATTATAGCATTATCTTTTTTGCCCTTTGGGTTTGCTTTTCCAATCATAAATCCAGAACCAATAGTTAAATACCCATCAGTGTCACCAACATCAGCATACGCTTCATCAACAAAGCCTTCGGATAAAATGGTTTCCATATACAGATATGGCCATATTGCATCCATCTGAAGCAGCCAATCTTGTTGGTTAAGCGTCGGATCTATTTTAAAATTATCTATACTGGCTTTTTTTTCTTGTTTCACTTCCTTTGCTTCTTTTTCGTCTTCGTTTTTTTCAATATATTGTGAAACTTTTACACCACCAACCAACATTGATAACATCATATAATAAGTCAACAAAGCCGATAACGTCGGATGTTTTTTTTCTTTTTTTCTTATCTTTGCAACAAATCGTCCGAACTTTGTTTTCGGAGATTCTTTGATATTTCTATTTGCGTTTACATCATCTAATTTTGCAATAATCTGATTATCTAATCCAACACGAGTAAACAGCCATAATGCTAAATATAAATTAAAAGCAGCCGTTGCCGCTGGCACACGCGCCAACTGCCACCAGTTGTTTTTTGGCGACCAATCTTTTACAGCTTTGAATCCTTTCTTTGCAAGACGCTGAGGAACATTTACAATTTTTTTATATTTATCATATGTTTCTGTCATTTTACACATCCTTATATATTTTTATTTTTTACCCAGGCCTATTTTCTTTGCAATTTTTGAACGCTTGTTTGCATAATTTTTTGCCACAAAAGGATAATCATTTGGCAATCCCCATTTTTCACAATATTGCATTTGAGTCAAATTGAACTTACGTTTCACATAACGTTTTAACATAACATGCCACGTTCCGTCTTCAAAACAATAAATTGCATCCGGTGTCACAGAATCAGCAATTTGCTGTTTAGTCAAGGTTGTTCTTTGTAAAAGCATCATAGCCTGTTTTACGGCATCTTCCATAGATAAATCAGGATTGGCATTTATTGCTGCAGCCGCTAAATTTGCAACCGCCAAAGTAAAATCAGAATTTGTATTTCCCAACTTGAAAACCTTTAAGTTATTTAATACAATTATTATATCACAAATAAATATTAAATAAAACAAAAGTAAAAATGACACGACCACTGGCAGATTTAATGCGACCCAAAACGATAGAAGAAATCGTTGGTCAAACCGATTTGTTGGGCGAAAACGGAATTGTTCGCCGAATGGTTGATGGTGGAAATTTATCCAATCTTATTTTATGGGGACCGCCGGGATGCGGCAAAACAACAATCGCACGTGCATTGGCTAATTCCATAGATATGGATTTTGTCCCGATGTCTGCAGTATTTTCTGGGACAGCTGATATAAAAAAGGCAATGGATGCCGCACGTATGAATCGTGATATTGGCCGGAATACTTTGTTATTCATTGACGAAATTCACAGATTTAATAAAACCCAACAAGATACATTATTACCATATCTCGAAGATGGCACGGTCACTTTTATTGGTGCAACAACTGAAAACCCAAGTTTTAATTTAAATAACGCCCTACTTTCCAGATGTCATATTGGCGTATTAAAACCGTTGTCTACGGCTGATTTGTTGGTATTGATGGATCGCGCGGAAAAATTTTTAAATAAAAAATTACCTCTTACAAACGAAGCCAAAATCCATCTGGCACAAATGTCTGATGGCGATGCACGATTTTTGTTGAATACCATTGAATATATTACGGGGGCAAAATTTAAAAAAAATTTAGATGTGGATGCACTAGATTCAGCAATTCAAAAACGTGCACCAATGTCTGATAAATCCGGGGACGAACATTATAATTTAATATCAGCAGTTCATAAATCATTACGTTCTTCGGACACAGACGCGGCGCTTTATTGGGTCGCGCGTATGATTACTTCGGGTCAAGATCCGCGATATGTATTACGTCGTTTAACACGATTTGCAATGGAAGACGTAGGCTTGGCAGATCCGAATGCAATGCAAATCGCCCTGGCCGCATGGCAAATATATGAACGCATGGGTTCTCCCGAAGGCGACATTGCAATTACGGAACTTGTTATATATTTAGCAACCGCACCAAAAAGTATTTCTGCATACAAGGCGCAAAACGCATCTTATGCTTTTGCACGCGAAACATCTAATTCTGTTCCACCAAAAAATATATTAAACGCACCAACAAAAATGATGAAAAAACTTGGCTATGGTGACGGATATATTTATGATCCAGAAACAGAAAGCGGTTGCAGCGGACAAAATTGTTTTCCAGATGATATGCCACGTAAAAGTTTTTACAAACCAATCGAACGTGGCTTTGAACGCGAAATTAAAAAAAGATTTGAATATTGGAATTCTTTTAGATCTAAAAAATCATCAGAATAATATTTTCACATCAAATCCGACCTGAACTTCGTGATCTTCAAATTCATAATCGAACCTGCTAACATATTGAGTATTACCGAATTGACGCAATAATTTCAAATTCAACCATTCTTGATCTTGCATCAAATGAACATTTGTCGAACGACGAATATCAAAACCTAAACCTCCACGCCAATCATATTGAAAACGAAAATATGCTTCTGGTATAAAATCAATATAAGACAAACCACGATCATCGGCAAAAACCCAAGTAGATTTTACTGTACCAGACAATGTTAGACCTGTAAATTGTCTACCAAAACGCCACCCTGCATAATATGAAGAATCTGCATATTCCGGTGTTCTGACATGTGTAGAGCCCCATAACTTTAATCCGAACAACGCATCAGAAATCACATGCCAACTATTATTTCCATGATTCATACGATACGTTCCACCAAATTCAGTAGCAGAAAAACCGTTTTCGTGATTATGTGTAAAATCAATTTGATAATGCATATTCACATGCATTGCAAAATTATTATTTATACCATAGCCAACATATTGCCCCAGGCGTAATGTACTTTCTTTATATGCAACATATGTATCAGATAAAAATTGATTATCACGAACCAAGAACAAAGGATCAGATGTATCATTTGATAAAATACTTTTTGCTGCTGGTTTTATTTGTTCATCAACATATCCGCCACTTTGATTTGCACTTTGGCGTGTATTTGTTGACCGTGGTGCAACAAACGGTTCTTCGCTCACAGCCAAATCTTCATCTACACCATCATCAGATAATACAACTGGTGCCGCATTCACATTTACAGAAACAAACAAAGCCACCAAAAGCAAAACCAAATTCTTCATCTAAGTTCACCTATGTCTTATATTAAAAATGTAAAATCAAACGAGCACCAATTTGATATTCGTTATAATCTTTTATTTTGTATTTACCAACATAATATTCAACTGGATCAACCGGATCTACATCTTGCCATACAAATTCTTTTTGTTGACCATCCGCAGAATCATACAATGTGCCACTGACATACAATCCCAACGCCATTGAATCAAATGGTTGAACACCAAATTCAGCACGCGCTGTCAATTTATTATGCCAATCATATGATCCAAATAGAGCTTCTGTATTAAACGTGAAATATTTATTAAATACAGAAAACACACCCAGACCACCTTCGCCAAAGAATAATTTACTAATATCTCTTTTATATGACAAGAAGATGTAATCACCACTATCTTCCTCTATAAAAACGCCATATGATGCATTTTTGTTTTTCAAACTGGAATAGCCACCACGACCAATTAAATACAAAGTCGTACGATCAAATTTGTATCCTAATTTTAGTTCTCCCAATATTGAATCTGTCGTATCTTTCTGACTTTCATAATATACAGACATCATACCTATAGAATCTTTAGCATCCAAGAAACGAAACTGTGCGCCAAAGCCAAAGACGTTTACCCCAGAATTTGTATTTTTTGTTTCCAAAGACCCGTCTGTCCAATCTTTGAAAACTGTTTCTGTTGAATCATATTGTCCCATTGCAACAATGGCAACTTTGTCAGTCAAACCAAAACTAAAATCTTGTTTTACTAAAAATTGATTGGTTTCAGCCTTACCACCAAGATTCATATCTGGGACAAGACCAACCTGAGTACCAGTTTGATCATATATTTCGGCGTTTAATAAATCAAAACCAAATTTGTTTCTAGACAATGCAATATCGGTAATAGATCCAAAACGATCTTTTAATGGTTGAAAGAAAGGATGCGCCAAAAAATATTTACGTTCCTGCGAAACCTTTGTTTTTTTCTGAGACTGTTTTTTTTCACTATAAGATTCTGCAACATAGGTATCCATGGTTGCCGCCTCACTATAACTGGCAGGTGCAGACTCTAATACAGGTGTTTCTTCTTGTTTAACCTCTACCACTTCAACGGGCTGAACCACTGGTTCAGATTTCACAGGTTCGATTTGTGCACCATATTTTCTGCGATTAGATTGATTATAATAAAATGTAGTTGTTGCCGGTGTAGATGCCTTTTTAGTCGAACTGACCCGTCTGTATATCTTTGTCGCACATTCCGCATCAGTTGCCATAAACGGTGCGACAATCGCTAATATCAAAACAAACACATAGCTTTTCATAAAAAAACTCCTTTCCATTTCTGTCAAATTATATCATAAAAAAGCCCTATAAAAAAGTCTAAATTCACAAAAAATTAAAAAGATTTTATAAAATGTGACGTTTGCCACTGGCATCAGGACTGCTTATTACGCCTTCGTTTTCCATACGCTCAACCAAAGTAGCTGCTTTATTATATCCAATACCTAATCTGCGTTGAATATAAGATATGGTTGGTTTCTTATCGCGTAATACTATTTCTTTGGCTTGTTCATACAAATCATTTGATTTGGCTTCTTTGGATGGAACCATTCCTGGGATTGTATCACCCATATTTTCTACATCCGCTGTTATACCTTCTGCATATTGTGGTTCGCCTTGTTCGCGCAAGAAATCAGCAATACGATTTACCTCTTCACCAGAAACAAACGCACCATGTATACGAACAGGTGGACGCCCTGCTTCACTAAATAACATATCACCACACGGTAATAATTGTTCTGCGCCCTTTTCGCCAAGTGTCGTCATTGAATCAATATTTGAACGCGCTTGGAATGAAATACGAGTTGGAAAATTAGATTTAATAACACCAGTAATAACATCCGCACTGGGACGCTGAGTTGCCATAACCAAATGAATACCCGCAGCACGCGCTTTTTGTGCCAATCTTTGCACGCACATTTCAACATCTTTGCGCGCAATAGTCATCAAATCTGCAACCTCGTCAATAATAATGACCAAATATGGCATATCAGCTAAATCTATTTCACGTGTTTCATATTCAAATTCGCCCGTTTCTTCATCTGTACCAACAACAACTTGTTCCGTCAAAACTTCGCCACTATCACGCAAAGCCGCTACTTTTTCATTATATTCGCCAATATTTCTGACCCCCATTTTTTTTAATTTTTGATATCTGTCTTCCATGTCGCGCACAGACCATTTCAATGCATTGACCGCTTCTGTTGCATCTGTCACCACAGGTGTAATTAAATTCGGTATATTATCCCACGAAGCAAAATCTACGGCCTTTGGGTCAACAATCATCAATTTACATTTATCAGGCGTAAAATGATATACAATAGAAGTAATAATAGATTGCACAAACACAGATTTTCCAGAACCCGTACGCCCTGCAATCAACATATGTGGCATTTTTGCTAAATCATAATACACAGGTTCCCCACTTATATTTACCCCCAATGCCAAAGGTATAGTATATTTAGAATTTACAAATGCAGGATTAGACATCAACGTTTGATAACGAACTGTTTTTCTATCTAAATTTACCATTTCTATACCAATATATTGAGTCCCAGGTATTGGTGTAATACGAATTTTTTCTGCCGCCATTGCGCGTGTCATATCACTGGCAGTATCAGTGATTTTTGCAATACGTGTCCCAGGTTCTGGTTCAAATTCATATTGTGTGACAATGGGACCAGGTCTGATACCAACAACCTTGCCGTAAATTCCAAATTCTTCAAAATGGTCTTGTAATAACTGTGCAGTTTGTTTAAATTCTGGCGTAATGACATTTTTACCAAACACAGATTTTTCTAACAATTCAGGATCTGGTAATTCATATTCATGAACAACATCTTCATCATCTACCCGTTTAACTCTTTTGCGACGACGTTTTGGTTTTTCCTCTTCTATTTCTTCTTCTTCATCGTCGTCGTCTTCATATTCTTCGACTTCTTCTTCAATATCTTCATCTGGTTCTATTGGGCTTATTAAATGAAATGCCGATAACACAGTCCTTACTAACCTATTTGTTGTTTTCAAAGCACTTATAACATGTTCCCATTTTATATGTAAAAGAATTCCTGATATCATTAAAAAAATCAAAAATAAAACCATTCCTAAAACAGGTGCAAAATTACCCAAAACAGGTCCTAAATCAGCCGCAACGATAGCGCCTGCAAAACCGCCAAACGTTCCAGACACAGATAACAACCCCAAACCAGCAGTTCCAAAACACAAGGCAACGAACCCGCGCAATAAATTATATTCTGGCGCCCTTTCTTCATCCCAACGAACAAATAAACTTACGCCGAAACGTCCCAAACACAAAAACAAAAATAATGTAGGAACAAAACCGATTATATACTTTACAAAACTAATTATATTTCCAATAATTCCCTGTGTCCCAAAAGATCCATGTGCAGCAAAACCAGATAAGTACGGATCAAAAAACACCAATGATATAATAAGCCACAAAGACAACAAACACAAAGCCAGTCCAATAGCGCGTAAAGATAAATCACGCAACACCGAAGAAATACTTTCAGGCAAAAAATGTGTTCTTCTGTCCATAGCTGGTATTTTATCACAAAAACAACGAAAGTGCAAAAACCTATTTATAATTGATTTTTTTAAGCACAGATTTGACAATATCTGCACAAACCATACCTATAAAGGCACCAAGCACAACATCGGACGGCCAATGCGCCCCAACATAAATACGCGATATGCCAATCAGAATAGCCAACGTCCACGTTGCCCATTTGATACGTGGAAATAACATGCCCAACATAACCAGACCAGCAAAACTGGTAGCTGTATGTCCAGATGGCATTGAATTTAAAGCATAATCAAATGACATTGGATCAAATATCCTTAATCCCAATGCATCAAACAACAAAGGTCTGGAACGCCCAATTAAAACCTTTAATACACCAGTGACAAGAACAGCCATCAACACAGAACTAAACACATAAAAAACATAACTATTTTTTATTTTTACAAACGCATATCTAAAATCGTTTTCATTTTTGATTGCTTTGTAAACAAAGAATGCAACAACACATGCTGCAGATATATATATCCAATGTTTTACTCCAAATATTTTTCCTAATATTATAAATGCCGAACACAAAAAACCATTACTTATAGTCCAAACATTACAATCTGTTCTGTGAATTAACATATAAAGCCATTTATCTAGCCCACAAATACCGGCGATAACAAAAACAAGTGTTATAATCGCACCCCAGAAAATCCAATTCCATTTCAAAGTATTATCTTTGCGTATAAACATTTTATAATTCCATTAGTTGATTGTATAACATTTTTTCAGTTAAAAGCTCTGCTGCCACTGCTACTGCCATTGCATCTTCTTCAGCACCCGAAGTAATACTGGGGCACGCCTTGCGTAAAGACTTTACATCTGCATTGGTATCTTTATTAAAATCAGTCACATTAAAACTGCCATTCAAAATATTTACAAAGAAAGTTTGTTTTTCGGATGCATTACGTATATTAGATAAACAAATCAAAGGAAATACACCACGACCATCTAATATTTTGCCCGTACCAGTTTTTACAGATTTGTTTAATAAATTTATGAAACCACCATTTGATAATTCAATACGCCCCGGCAATCTAGTATATCCCACAGTTGGCGTTCCAATTAAAACACCCCTGTCATTTTCATATAACGCGGTTGCAACAGCTTCTGCCATGCCACGCGTAGAATCAGAAATTAAAACAACCATTGGCACATCTGTCACTGCATCACCACCCGGTATAACTTCTAAATCATCTTGACCCGGCTCAGATATTATCATCACAGGTTTTTGACCTATGAATAATCCTGCCATTTTCGCAGCAGCCTTTTCATCAGTGCCCCCGCAGCCCCTTAAATCTAAAATGATTCCATCAATATCTGGATGTTTGGCCATTGCTTCATTTACAATATCAACAGCACTATCAGATAAATTGTGAACAATTATTTCCAAAATATTTGAATTATTTCCCCCACGATAAACAACATCTGCATCTGCTAAAATAATAGATGCACGCCGCAAAGAAATATTTTTATTTCCAGACGGTGTCAATAATTTCATTTTCACAGTTCCAGAATTATAACCATTTAATATTGCACGCAAATCAGCATCAGACATATTTGCAACACGCGATCCATTTATTTCTGAAATAATATCACCCTCTTTTACCCCAGAAATATCTGCAGATGCACCCTTGAATACGCCTGTGATTCTGAAATTACCACGCATATCACGCCCACCTTCGAACCCAAGCGAAGTCAAAATCTTTAATTCTTCATCTCTCTTTTCTTCGTCTTTATGACTATACGAACCAGTTTCTCCCATACCGGTCAACACTGCCTTTAGCACGGCATTATATAATTGACTGTCATTCATTGAACGCAACCGTGCATCTTGTTCACGCATACGAACAAGAAACGCAGCCGTTGTTTCGCCATAGGCTTTCCAATCTTTTTTCTCTGGTGCAGGTAAATTGGCAATTAAATTATCACCCCAAACCAAGACTATACGATCCCCAACAAATGTCACTTCTGCATTAGGATTCAAACTGCCCAAACTTTCTAATGAAACTTCAACGTCTTTATTAGCCCAATCGACATTATCTAATTTTTCATACATTTCTGAAAAAACATTAGATGCCTGAAATACATTTATTCCTGTTTGAACCGGTTCATTTTCAAAGAACAAATCACCAGCAACCAAATTGAAAGGAAACAACATTGAAACAAAAAATAACAAAATTTTATTTATTTTCATTTGTGTCCTCTCCTTTCAATTTGGTGCCAATAATTTTAATAATCTGTTTCTCTTAAATTAAAGTGATACAAAATAACGTTTGAAATATAAATACTGGTCAACGTTCCCATTATAATAGAGAAAGTCATAGCAATTGCAAATTCTTGCAACATTTGACCACCAAAAATGTAAATACCAACCATTGCTAAAATTGTAGACACACTGGTCATGACAGTTCTGTATAACATTTCATTCACAGACAAATCAATCAAATCAGTCATTGGCATTTTATGATATTTTTTGATATTTTCATCAATTCTATCATAATTTACTACTTTATCATTGATGGAATAACCAACACCCATCAAAATAACAGCAATAGCGGTTTGATTGAATTCTAATCCCATTATTGAAAAGAACCCAAACATCAAAATCAAGTCCAAGATTAAAGATACAAACGAACCAACTGCATATCCACCACGATAACGAATCCAGATATATACAGACATCAAAACAAACGATACCAATATAGCTAACACACCACCGCGAATCAATTCACCACCGATTTTTGGTCCAACAACTTGCATCTGTGAATATTCAACACGATTACCAAGTATACCTTTGATTTCACTAACACGGGCGTTTAATTGTTCATCAGTTGAATTCTTTGGCAATCCGACACGCAATAAAATAGAATTACCATCAACCGCCTGTAATTCAGGTTTAAACGCCTCTAAATCATGACGCATTTTATCAATGGTATATTCTGGGGCCGTTGGTGTTATTTCCATAGAAATACCGCCTGAAAAGTCAATACCATAATTAAAACCTTTGAAACAAATAGACAATATAGATAACAAAACGCAAATACCAGAAATCCAGTACGACAATTTGCGATATCTCATAAAATGCAGTTTCATCAATAACTCCTTTTGAACCAAACTTTATTTATTTTTTATATAACCAATTTTTTTGCTTTTTCCGTTCATATACCAATCAACGAATACACGTGACAACATCAAGCAAGTAAACAATGTCGTCATAACACCTATTGATAATGTCACTGCGAATCCACGAATTGGACCAGCACCGAATTGGAATAAAATTAACGCACAAATCAAATTAGTCAATTCACCGTCCAACACTGTTTTTGTAGAACGATTAAAACCATAATCAACCGCACGTAATGTTGGCGCACCCGATTTTACTTCATCTCTAATTCTTTCGAACGGCAAAATGTTTGCGTCAACCGCCATACCCAACGTCAACACGATACCTGCAATACCTGGCAACGTCAATGTTGCACCCAACAATGCAGATACACCAACAATCATCATTAAATTGACGATTAAAACAACGTCTGCAATCAATCCGAACAATCCATAAAGCATCAACATAAACACTAATATGAATATAACACCAACCGCAGAACCAATTTTACCTGTGGCAATTGTATCAGCACCCAATCCCGCACCAACTGTTCTTTCTTCTATAACCGTCAATGGCGCAGGCAAAGCCCCAGAACGCAAAAGCACCGCTAAATCTTTTGCCTGCTGCAAAGTAAATCCACCAGAAATTTGACCACGTCCGCCCGGTATTGGTTCACGAATTGTTGGCGCAGATAAAACCTTGCCATCTAGCACAATTGCAAAACGTTCATTGACGTGTTCAGTGGTCAATTTTGCAAAACGACGTGCACCCGAAGAATCAAATTCAGTTGTCACCACAGGCATATTGTTTTGGTCAAATGAAGCCTCTGAATTTTTCAAACTGTCCCCCGACACTTCTACACGAGAATACACAGGAACAATCTGAAATGGGTTTTCCATATATGGTAAAAACATAGTTCCAGACGGCGCATGATTAGACGACAATTGTTCATTAGTCACACTTTCATTCACCAAATGGAAAGTCATTTTCGCAGTTTGCCCAATCAATTCTTTGATATGTTCTGGGTTATCAACACCAGGTAATTGTACCAAAATATATTTTCCACCCTGTGATTGAATTGATGGTTCTTTTGTACCCAGCGCATCAATACGACGACGGACAATTTCAATACTACGAGACATCGCATCAGATACCATTTCTTCACGTGCACGTGGCGTATAAGAAATTGTTAAACTTTGTCCCTTTGACGTAATATCAACATTGTTGCCCAATACACTTTTCAAACGCCCCTTAGCCTTTGATACCATATCGCTTTCGCGAACATTCAAACTGACCCCGTCAGCGGTATTCCGTAAATCAGAAAAACGAATAACGCCTTTGTCGCGATCAATCATAGCACTGCGCACTTCATCATATAATTGCGCATTTTTTTCCTTTAACATAACATTGGTGTCAACTTCCAATAATAATTGTGCACCACCTTTTAAATCGAGCCCCAATGGAATTGGTTTTATCCAAGACGGAAAATATTTAGCCGTTGATGGTGCCAAAGTTGGCACAGCCAACAACATCCCAAACAAAGCGATAAAAACAATTGCTAATTTTTTAAACATAACATTACCCCCAAACGATTATTCAACATTTGCCACAGCGTTTTTGTTCATTTCAACAACAACACCTTTGGCAATTTCAACATCCATAGTTTTCTCATTTACTTTTTTAACAACGCCATACATACCAGCAACCAAAACACGACTGCCTACCTTGATAGAATCAAGCATTTTTTGATATTCGGCCATACGTTTTTTATTTGGCCGTATCATAAATATATACATAATAGCCATAATAAAAAGACAGTAAATCAACATAGACCATGTGCTTCCTTGTTGCATAGCTGCTGCGGCATTTTGTCCTATTTCATTTGTGACTTCTGCGGTCTGATTCATAAAAATCTCCTTTTTTTATAAGGACAGATTAGTAAAAAAAAGCAAATAAGTAAAGCAAAAAACCATTTTTAATTTTCCTTTGAAATCGGGATAATTTTTAATTATTCCGGTATTGTAATTGTATCATCATATACCGAATATGTAGTATTGTTAAATCGCAGTTTTAATTTACGTTCACTGCCATAGTGCATAACAACATCATCCGTTGTCATGTTACCATAAAAAGTATCATCACCTATTTTTATATGTAACGATGGCGTTGTTTGTTTTGCGCTGCGTAAATAAATAGTATCATTACCAACATGTAATATACGACCACATTGTGCAACGGACGACATACCCGTTGATGAATACCGATTGTTCGGACACGATGCAATACCTTGGTTCACAGTTTCATTAAAAGTGTATGTTCCCCCAGCACAATACTTATTCGCCGGACACACAACACAACCGTCCGTATTTGCCGGCAAATAAAAACCTGGGGCACAGTTATGAACATTTGGTTGAAATATAGTATACAAAGTATCCAAACTTGGTTCACATCCCGAAACAACATTTTCTGTCACCAAAGAATAATTACGAAAAATTCCTTGGTCTGTGTTTTCATTGAATACATAGGTTCCACCGCCACAATATGCATTAGACGGACAATTTATACACCGGTCATAATTCGCAGGTAAATAATACCCTTTGGCACACGTATGTATATTGGGTTCAAATATAGTATAAAGTTTATTTATCGAAACATCGCAACCATTTTGAATATTTGCAGTAATAATATCACCACCATACGCATAATTTGCATTTAAAAGTATTATAAATAAAACAATAATAATATTATACATATAATGTTTCACTTTTTATTATTGTGAAATAGATCCCAGCTCTTCTTCAACAGGTGTTGCCAGCGGATAATAAATTGTCACAGGTGTCCCGGCGTCATATTGTTCGGCAAGGAACGTTGTCCAAGCGGTCAAATCAGCAAAAGCAGTTGCTTTGAAATACAATGAATTTGAAATATTTGGTGTTCCAAACTGTCCATCTTGAGTGTTAGTAGAAATTTTTGATGTATATTCAAAGTGCGAACAAGACATAACCACTTTGCCGCTAACTTTGTCACTAATGGTATATCTGAAACAGCCAGATTCAATACTCCAATCCTCTGTCCCATCAAGCAACCTAACACCTATACGACGTGTAATTGTTCTGGTTTCGGAGTCATAACTGTCCGCAATCATATCGCCACCACTGCCCACTGCACGCAGAACAGTATTACCCAAATATACACATGTCGGTTCTATTGGATTTGTTGGTGTCGGGGTTCCGGATTGTGTACAATTTCCATTTATAACACCATATCCCCACCCCAAAAAAGTATAGCCATGTTTTGTTGGGGTTGGCGTTGGTAATATCAAATCATCACCAACATTACATGACGAAGTATCATACAAAGAACTACCGTTCATCCAATCTATATTCACAGTTTCCGCTCCAGATGTATGCACTATAAATATTGAAAAGATAAAAAATGAAAATTTTCGCATTTATTCTCCCAGTTTTTTTGCAACAAAAAACCACCGAAAAATATTAGGTGGTTGGAGGTTCGTAACAATTCAAACTGAGATTGTGTGCCTTATTCTATATATTCGGCAACCCTCCAACCTGTTTTTGGTTGGAGTAATTTAACGTCCACATACAACTATGCACAGACGCAGTTTGAAATGGGGTTACGACACCCCGCCAAAAGAACACCTTCTGACACAACGATTCTGCCACAAAACGAATTTTTTCACAAGAGATTTTTTAGTTATATTCTTTCAAACATTTCATCTAATTCAGAAATCGGGATAATCTTGTAAACTGGACGCCCATGATTACATTCGCCACCCCGCTCTGTTCTTTCAATTTCACGCAAAAGCGCATTCATTTCATCCATATTTAATTTGCGACCTGCTCGCACAGAATGATGACAGGCATAATTTGCCAATTTTAAATGTAATTTTTCACCCAGTTTTGAAGAATGTCCGTATGCACGGACCTCATCCGATATTTCATGCAAACATTTTTCCCAATTCAAATCCCAATCGGATGGTTTTTCAAATATAGCAATCGCATTATCGCCAAATGAATCAACATGTAATCCGCATTGTTTTAATTCATCTGCAACTTCCAAAACAGACATAACATCTTCGCTTTTTAAATTCACGACTATGGGTGCCAATAATGGCTGGGTCTTGATAGTGTGATTACGTAATTTTTCATATGTAATACGTTCATGTGCAGCATGTTGATCAACAATAACAAAGCCATCAATGTTTTCTGCCAATATATATTTATTATTTAATTGTCCGATAACGCGTCCCAATGGTAAATCAAACCCAGAATCATTGTTTGATTCCATTGTATTTTGTGCAACTGTATCTTGCTCTATACGTTGATTTTCATGGGTTGTATCGGGTTGAGCAACAAAACTATGTTGTGTTGTTGGGCGTGAAAAACTGTTATGAAAAAAAGTTTGAACACGCGGAATTTCAAACCCCGAATTTGATACTGATGTTTGTTTTTGTTCTGCACTTTGATTCAAAGTTTGTGCCAATGCATCACGCAACGTTTTTATAATAAAAGAACGAACATGTGTTGGCTCTAAAAAGTGCACTTCGGTTTTTGCAGGTGATACATTTACATCTACATTTGTTGACGGTAATTCTAAATACAGCGCACATAATGGGAATTCACGTGCATGCATCACATCCATATATGCCGCGCGTAATGCAGCAACCAAAACTTTGTCTTTGACTGGACGACCATTTACAAATAAATATTGGTCAACAGACGAAGCACGTCTTAAAATCGGATTTGATATAAAACCATGCAATCTCATTTGTGACGAATTAGACGTGGCATCTATTTCCAACATATTATCGCGGACATCTTCGCCCATAACGGCAATTATGCGTTCCATCAAGCTCTGATTTTTTGGAAAATGCCATTTATTATTTAATAAAAAACCAACATCGCCACGTGCGATTGCTAAACGCTTTACAACGTCCAATACCGCCAACATTTCAGATTTATCACTATGTAAAAATTTCAATCGTGCCGGCGTTTTTGCAAACAAATTTTCAACACGAATACGTGTTCCACATTCCCATGCAGACGGCTTTATTTCCCCAGTTTTTGCATCTAAATTCCAACCATTTGTATCTTTACTATTATTAGTATCAATCGTCATATCAGACACAGATGCAATAGACGGTAATGCTTCGCCACGGAAACCCATATAATTTATATTCATTAAATCATCGTCTGGTAATTTAGATGTTGCATGTCTTAAAATACAACTTGCCAAATCTTCACGCGACATCCCACCACCATTATCAATGACGCTTATCAAAGTTCGTCCACCATCAACAACGTCAACGACAATCTGGTCTGCCCCAGCATCCAGCGCATTTTCAACCAATTCTTTGACCACACTGGCGGGTCTTTCAACCACTTCGCCCGCAGCAATTTGATTGATTAAAAAATCAGGCAACACACGTATTGGCATATTATTCCTTGAATTTTACATCAATTATTTCAAATTCTTTTTCACCACTTGGCAAACGCACAGTGCATGTATCCCCAACACAATGCCCAATCAAAGCACGCCCCACCGGTGAAGTGCACGATATAACCATACGACCATCAGATTCTACATCTGATAAAATACGACATTCCATTTTATTGCCGTCTTCGTCTTCAGTAATAACCTTGGCCCCAAAAACAACACGATTCCCAGATAAACTGTCTATATCAATAATCTCTGCCTCTTTGATAACGCCCTCTATATATTGGATACGTTTATCAATTTCACGCTGTTTTTCCTTAGCCGCGCTATAATCAGCATTTTCAGACAAATCCCCCAGCGAACGCGCCCATTGGACAACTTTTAATATCTCTGGTCTTTGGTTTTCCTTTAAATCTTTCAATTCTTTGATAAGGTTATCAAAGCCTTGACGTGATATCGGTTTCTTTTCCATAACAAAATCCCCTAAATTTTAGTAATAAAGATATAACATAAAATTTAATTTTGCAATTATGAATTCAAACTATTATACTATGCGTATGTTAATGTCAAGAACACCTGTTTTGAATAGATTCTTATTGCGGCGTTTTTTCACCAGCTTTTTTCTGGTAATGTTGACCGTGTGTGGAATTATATTCGCAGTCACATTTGTTGAAAGATTGTCTTCTAATGCGACGGCTTACGCTACGTTGGTTGATGCATGGATAAGATTATTAGAATATGTCCCATTGTTTTTACCATTGGCGGTGTTTATGGGAACATTGTTGGCATTTTATAATTTAACTAAATCATCTGAATTGGTGATTATATTAGGTGGCGGTCTATCTCAATATCAAATTGCGCGGCCATTTTTATTTGGGGCATTTCTGGTTGGATTGGTTGCAACAACATTGGTAAACCCATATTCTGTAAATTTGACAACTCGGAATTTAACAGGCCATCAATTAAAACTGATTGATGGGGCAATATGGATACGCGAAACATCTGATGATGGATTTTTGACTGCACGTGCGTTGGGGCTAAATACTACTCACGATAAAAATATAGAATTCAAAGACATTACAATACTTGTCCAAGATAAAGATTTCAAATTGATTGAACGCGTATCAACAAAAAGTGCGATATTATCTGATTCTGGGATAGCAATCAAACAGGCTAAAATTACCGATGAAACAGGTGTCACAAAAAGTGGCAGCAAACACATTGATACAAAACTTACCCCACGCACAGTGTTGGATAGATATTTACAGCCTGATCAAATTTCTTTTTGGAATCTGCCGCACTTTATACATAAAATGAATGCGATTGGTGTTACGACACGTGAACATTTAGTACAATTTTGGACTCTGTTGTTCTTACCATTAAATATGATGGCTATGGTTATGTTAGGTATTGCATTTTCTCAAACAAAACAACGCAGAAATTATAGTTTTGGTGTAAAATTTAGTTTGGGTGTTTTAACATGCTTTGCGTTATATTTTACTGTGAATTTATTCACAGCATTGGGAAAAACAGGTACACTACCCCCAATGATTGCTATTATCGCACCACAAATAATTATCATTGCAGGTGCATGTATGTTTATAACCAGTTATGATACAATCTAGGAATAAAAATGAATCGTCACAATAAGCAAACAAAATTTAAAAAATATCTGTTTTGGCTTATCATAATATTGATATGTGTGATGATGGTTATATCTTTTTCACCAACACCAGAAATGACTGAGATTATACTATTCCCATGAATTACATAGACATTTTCTTAGAAGCGTTGATTGCAGAAAAAGGTCGCAGTCAAAAAACCATAGATGCATACGCATCTGATTTGCATGCTGTTGAAGAAAAGATTGGTAATTTATTAAATGCAACAAATGATGATATACAAAATTATTTATCAAATTTAAAAGAAAAACCATCGTCCATTGCCCGTAAAGCAAGTTGCCTGCGTACATTTTATAAATTCTTAATGTTGGAAAAAATCATAACAAAAAATCCGACTGCAAATCTAGAATTACCAAAAAGAAATCGTGCATTACCAAAATATCTGTCCCCCGAAGAAATAGAATTATTGATATCATCTTCGGGCGATATCAAAACATCTGTGCGTTTACGTTGTATGATTGAATTATTGTATGCATCTGGGCTACGCGTTTCTGAATTGTGTGAATTGCCAATGTCTGCAAACTTGGGTGACAAATTACTGATTCATGGCAAAGGCGCCAAAGAAAGACTGGTACCAATGCACGAAGGGGCTCAACACGCTTTGCAACAATGGTTAAAAATGCGTGGCGATGTTGATTCAAAATATGTGTTTCCAACAAATTCATCAATGGGACATATAACACGTGATGGTTTCTTTAAAATATTAAAGAAATGCGCCGTATTGGCTGGTATAGCCCCAGAACGTGTATCACCACACGTATTAAGACATTCGTTTGCATCTCATTTATTAGCGGGTGGTGCAAATCTACGCATCATACAAACAATATTGGGACACGAAGATATTTCAACAACACAAATTTATACACACGTATTACCTGAAAAATTACGTGATACGGTTGAATCTGCGCATCCATTGGCACATAATAAAATCAAGGATATATAAAAAAATGATAACAAAATGCGATCATCCAGGTTGTACAAAAGCGGGCACATGTCGTGCCCCAAAAACACGTGATTTGAAAGAATATTGGTGGTTCTGCAAAGAACACGCAGCAGAATATAATAAAAATTGGAATTATTATGCAAATATGAGCCCCGATGAAATTGATGCAGAATGGGAACGTGAAACATTTGGTATTGCCGACAAGGATAAAGACAAAGTAAATCGTGACGAAGCAGATTATGTAAAATTTTTAAATGATTTTTTATCTGGCCGTTCTGCATTTGACAAAATGCCACCAAAAAAATCTGTACCTGCTACTATATCTTCTGCATTTAAAGTATTCGGGGTTCCAATCACAGCATCATGGAAAGAAATTGCAGCAAAATACCGCGCATTGGCAAAACAATATCACCCTGATACTGCTAAAAACAAAGCCAGCGCAACGGATGAATTTACACGCATAACATCAGCATATGAAACATTAAAAAAATATTTTAAAAAATAGTAATAATACCTATTTTGTATTTGCAAGAAATGCTTTTTATGTTATGATTCTGCGGAAAGAAACATAGGAAAAAAAGATGTATGACGTTATTATACTTGGTTCGGGACCGGCTGGATGGACGGCTGCAATTTATTGCGGACGCGCAAACAAAAATACACTTGTGTTGGCCGGCGAATCATTGGGGGGACAAACGGGAGAAATTGCAAAACTTGAAAATTATCCAGGTTGGAATGGTTCTGGCATGGAATTGATAAATTTCATGAAAAACCAGGCCGAATCTTTCGGAACAAAAACAGAATTTGCATCCGCAACGGATATTAAATTTAATGAAGATAGCACATATAGCGTTATTTGCGACAACGGAAAAACATTTGATTCTAAAACTGTTATATTGGCAACGGGTGCACGTGCACGCAGACTTGAAATCGAAGGTGCACGAGAATTATTTGGTCATGGTGTTTCATATTGTGCGACATGTGATGGATTCTTTTATTCAGGACGTGACGTGTTGGTAATTGGTGGTGGAAACGCTGCGTTGAACGATGCGCTTTATTTATCTGATGTTGCAAAAAGTGTAAAAATTATTTATCGCAAATCTGCATTTACACGTGCAGAGGCTGTTATTCGTGACCGTGTCAGCGAGAAATCAAACATAGAATGCATATTTAATACAGAATTAAAATCTATTGCAAAAAGGCAAGATTCTGATAAATTGATTGCAACAACTACAACTGGTGACACTATTGAATGTGACGGTATATTTGTTGCAATTGGACACGAAGCCAACACAGATTATTTATCAGAAAACATCAAACGTGATGTCATGGGACGCCTTGATTCCAAAGATTTACCATCGGGCATGTTCGTTGCAGGCGATGTAAAAAGTGATATACAAATGCAAATTGCAACCGCAGTTGGAACCGGTTGCAGTGCAGGAATGGACGCAATAAAATATCTTAATTCCAAAGAATAAAAAGGGTAAAAAATGTTAGATTTAAAATTTATTCGTGAAAACCCAGACATTGTAAAAAACGCATGTCATGTAAAAAATTTTCCAGATGTGGTTGATGATATATTGTCTTTGGATGTTCGTGTCCGCGAATTGAAAACAATCACTCAAACCAAAACAGCAGAAAAAAACAAAATATCAAAAGAAATACCAACGGCTACGGACAAGGCGCCATTGATTGCAAAATCAAAAGAAATCAGTGAAGAAATCGCGGCTGATATGGCTGAATTGGCTGAAAAAGAAGCGATTTTAATTGATTTATTACATCGCGTTCCACAGATTCCAGACACATCCGCACCAATCGGTGATGACGATTCTGCAAATGTCGAAATAAAACGCGTTGGCGAACCACGCAAATTTGATTTTACACCACGTCCACAATGGGAATTGTTAGATATGAATGGTTGGTGGATGCCTGAAAAAATTGCCAGCATATGCGGAACTCGTACATATTGTTTGGCTGGTGAATTGGCTGAATTGGCAATGGCAGTTCAAACGCATGTGATTCAAAAATTGATATCTAAGGGTTTCAAATATATTGAATGTCCACCTGTCACTAAACCACAAACTATATTTAATGCCGGACATTTTATGGGTTCTGATTTATCAGTTATGAATGACGACGTATTTATGTTGGCTGACACAGACAGATGTTTAGCAGGAACTGCTGAAATTATTCTAAATTCACTGCATACGGATGAGATATTGACAGAAAATGTTTTACCAATTAAATATGCTGGTTTTTCAACTTGTTTCAGAAAAGAAGCTGGTGCCGCAGGTCGTGACACACGTGGGCTTGTTCGTTTTCATCACTTTAACAAAGTAGAACAATATATATTCTGCACCCCAGAACAAAGTAATGAAATGCATGAATTTTTGTTAAACAATCTTTGCGAAATTATGGAAGATTTAGAATTACCGTATCGCGTGGTTGCAAATTCAACGGGCGATATGGGATTCAACAAAGTTAAAATGAACGATGTCGAAGCATGGTTTCCATCTGAAAATATGTATCGTGAATTGGGTTCGTGTTCATCAATCGGGCAATTCCAAGCCCGCCGCACGAACACTCGCTATCGCGAAAATGCAACTGGCGAAGTAAGATTTGTTGCAACATTGAATAATACTGGTATTGCCCTGCCACGCGCATTGGTACCAATTATTGAAAACCACCAAAACGCGGATGGTTCTGTAAATATACCAAAAAAATTGCAACCATTAATGGGTGGCAGAACCAAGATTGGCGGAAAACACTAAAAAAATATGAAACAAAAAAAATCGCCCAAATGGGCGATTTTTATTTTCCTCTTTGATTATCTGGGGACAGCGCTGCATTTTTAACCTGAGTCACCTCAGAAGAAATTTGTTTCGCTTTTGTTTTTTTGCACAAATCTACCAAAGCTTTAAATTCTTCTGGGATAGTATTCATATGCATAGTGACTGTTTTATATTCCAAAGAAATATCAATATATTCATCTTTGTTTTGTTTGTTTCTGGCAACAACGTGCTCCCCTTCAATATATCTATATCCGTCAATTATCATATCGCCATTAGATATATAATGTCTTACTGCCCCAATCACAGGTATCAATTCAGATTCGGGTACGTCTACTCTTTGCATATTCTATCCTTTTGGTTAGCGTTGTTCGTCTTTGACAACAAAATGTTTCAAAGGTAAAAACGGATATATCAAATCTTTCATCTGATTATCCGAAATAACATAGTTCCATTTTTTTAATGGACGTAAAAACACTTCTGGTTCTTGGTTATAATAAAGATACTCTGTTATTCCACGAATAACATCCCTGTACGCAACCAGCGCAGAATTATCAATATTTTTTGGTTTCATAAATATCTGATATGCGCCTGGAAATTCCATGGTCGTAATATTGTATGCCATTTTGTTTAACGTATAAGCATCAAACCCCTTCTTTCTTGTCGCAACCATTCCCATAATTTGTTTTTCTTGGGCTTTAACAACCTCACCCTGGGCATCTATGGCCTGCAAATCGCTCACTTTTGTATACAACTTGGAATTCTTATCTGCATATCTGTAAACAGATGCAAAAAAAGCCTTGATTGTTGATTCTACAAATTTTGCTTTTATATCTTTCATAGTGACTATCACCCTTTAATAATTCTTTCTTCACACTTTCATATTACACCAAATAATATAATTGTCAATTTTTAATATAATTTGTTGAAAATTAAAAAATATAGTATAATCTATTGCTTTGTGAAAAAAATCTAACAAGAAGACTAAGATGAAAATACGTAATATAGCTATCATAGCACACGTTGACCATGGTAAGACAACCCTGGTTGATAATATGTTGAAACAGGCCGGAACTTTCCGTGAAAATGAACATGTCGAAGATAGAGTCATGGACAGTGGTGATATCGAACGCGAACGCGGAATCACTATTTCTGCAAAACCAACGTCTATTCAATGGGGTGAATATAAAATCAACATCGTTGATACACCTGGACACGCTGATTTTGGTGGCGAAGTGGAACGTATTTTATCAATGGTTGACGGGGTTGTTTTGTTGGTAGATAGTGCTGAAGGCCCATTACCCCAAACAAAATTCGTGTTATCTAAAGCGTTAAAATTAAATCTGCGTCCGATTGTTTGTATAAATAAAATAGACAGAAGTGATGCCCGTCCAGACGAGGTTTTAACCGAAACTTTTGATTTGTTTGATAAATTAGGCGCCACAGATTCTCAACTTGATTTTCCGTATCTTTATGCATGCGGACGTGATGGTTGGGCAATTCGTGATTTAAAAGATATTGATAATCCAAAAAAAGATTTAACCCCATTGTTTCAATTGATTGTAGACCATGTGCCTGCACCTGATTGTAATGGGAACAGATGCCAAATCGATGCACCGTTTACTATGTTGGCAACAACATTAGAGGCAGACCCATACGTTGGCCGTATCTTGACTGGTAAAATTGAATCAGGTACCGTACGTGTTGGTCAATCTGTCAAAGCAATAAATATGAAAGGTGAATTTGTAGAAAACGCAAAAATCACTAAAATCATTGAACATCAGGGTGTGAACAAAGTATCCCGCGACAGTGCATCTGCAGGTGACATTGTTGTTGTTGCCGGATTTTCTAAGGCTACTGTGGCAGATACACTTTGTGATCCGTCCGTCACAGAACCAATTCCAGCTATGCCTATTGATCCACCTACCCTTACTATGACTTTCTTTGTAAATACGTCACCATTGGCGGGTAAAAGTGGTAAAAAATTGACATCACGTATGATTGGTGAAAGATTGTTCAGAGAGGCAGAAACCAACATCGCCCTGCGCGTGACACAAAGTGCAAATAATGAATCTTTTGAAGTTTCGGGGCGTGGTGAATTGCAACTTGGGATTTTGATTGAAACAATGCGCCGCGAAGGATTTGAATTATCCGTATCCCGTCCACGCGTTGTTATGCAAACTTCTGAGTCCGGCGAAAAATTAGAACCAATCGAAGAAGTAGTTATTGACGTTGATGACGAATTCAGCGGTGTTGTTATTGAAAAAATGACTAAACGCAAAGCAACAATTACCGAAATGAAACCGTCCGGCATTGGTAAAACTCGTATTGTGTTTTCTGCGCCATCACGCGGATTGATTGGTTATTTATCTGAATTCAGAACCGACACACGTGGCACAGGTATTATGAACCGCGTGTTTGATTCATATGGCCCATATCGTGGTCCAATTACACAATACCGTCCGGGCGTGTTGGTATCTATGGAAGCGGGCAGCACAACAACATACGCTTTGCATAATTTAGAGCCACGTGGTGTCCTGTTCGTTGGTCCCCAGGTCGAAGTTTATTCAGGTATGATTGTTGGTGAACACAGCAAAGAAAATGATATAGAGGTCAACCCAGTTCGTGGTAAACAATTGACCAATGTTCGTTCGGTCACCGCCGATGAAAAATTATTCTTGGCACCACCACGTAAAATGTCATTAGAAGAAGCACTGTCTTATATCCAAGATGACGAATTGGTAGAAGTCACACCTGCAACAATCAGACTTCGTAAGAAAGAACTCGACAGCGGCAAACGCAAGAAAGCATATCGCTTTGCCGAAACAGACGAATAAAAATAAAACCGCCAATTCGGCGGTTTTTTTATTGCAAACACACCCTATTTTGTTAAAATAAAAGTATTCCTAACCAAAGGGGTTATATATGTCGCAACCATTAATGTCTGTTGTAATTCCAATGTATAATGCAACTAAATTTATTCGCAAACCATTGGAACATTTAATTCATCAAACATATAAAAATATTGAAATCATAATTGTTGATGACGGCAGTACTGATAATTGTGCTGATATTATCAAAGAATATATGAAACACGATAAACGTATTAAATTGATACAGCAAAAAAATGCTGGTGTTTCAGCGGCATCAAACACAGGCTTAAATGCTGTGACTGGCGAATATGTATGCATACACGATCACGATGATTTTGTAAATTTGGAATATTTTGAAAAAATGGCAAATGCCGCAATTTTAACAAACGCGGATGTTTTATGTGGCGAAGTATGTGAACCAGGTTGGTCTTTCCCAGAATTTAAATCTATTGAAATTGCGGTTGCAATGGACGACAAAATAAAAATGACACACGCAAACGCTTTTAATTGTGCATGGCGTTATGCATATAAAACAGAATTTTTAAGAAAGACAAAATTGCTTTTTGAAACATCTGTTTGTGGTGCCCAAGACGTCATATTTTCTAAATCTGCTATTGTGTTAGCAAACACCGTCACCACTGTTCCTGGTGCAATATATACCGTATGTGATCAACCAACCTCTCTTGGCAAAAACAAAAAACGCAAGGCGGCTGGTATCACCGAAGAAACAGCAAAAGCATGGCAAAGATATGATGAATTGATTACAAAATATGGTGCCAAAGAATTATTAAACTCCCCAGATACACCATCCGAAATTCATACATTCAAAATGTTTAATCGCGTGTTGTTTAAGGTAGAAATTTTCCCACGCAAGAAAAGATATCATCTTTTCGGAATAAATATCGGGACAAAACATATGGATTAAAATTATAATAATGCATCTGCATCTTTGTCTGCAACTGCAGCATATAATCCTTTGTATCCTTTGATATATTTTAATTCGAACATATCTTCGGTATCAAATTTCATCATTGCTTGGAACACACCCTGTTCAACACAAACTAAATCATGCTTTTTTAATATTTTGCGTGTCCGTTCAAAAGCAGTATAGAAATCATTTGCCATATTTTTTGGTACAATAAAACTTCCACCTGGGACATCATAATCTGCGTTTATCATCGCAATATCTATAATATTTTGTTTTGCTAAATTTTTTGAATCAGCAAGCTGAATTGGTTTAACAAAAATTTTTCTATACAAATTATACATAAATCGCGGAATAAATTGTGGACGCGTTTTTCCTAATGTCACAGAAATAGTCATACGCACACGTTTTGGCTTTGCTAAGATATGACCTGTCCAATTTTCCCACAAACCTAAATCTTGATATTTTTTATTCAATGCCCCTGCATCAATCCATATAAAATAATCACTATTAAATTTATTATTTTTTGCGGCCCAATCTATAATTGCAGGCTTTGTCCACGTTAAAGGTAAATAATCAACCCATATTTCTGGTGATCGATGATGCAAGAAAAAGCCAACATATTTTTTCATTTTATACATTATATTGCGACATGATTCACGTTCTTTCCAATGGGGTAAATCTTGCAATTTCATAACACGCATATTTACTTTATCCGTGACACCAGCCTTTTTCAAATATTTAGCAGTTTCTTCGTCACACCACAAAGCAATTTTACCAAATATGTCACATAATTTTTTTAATGATGATAAATAAAATTCTTCAAAATTCCTATCTCCGCCTTTGATTGCAGCCAAATCGCCCTGTTGAGGCATTTTGAATAACATAGTACAAAATGTTATATCTTTTCTTTTGCCATCATAAGTAATAGACATATAAAAATCCTTTGTTGATTACAGGAAAAATTATATGAAAACCAGATTAAAAAGTCAAAACACCATTTTTTCAAGATATATTGCAAAACATTTATAAACATTGTATAGTTTATACCAAATGGATAATCTGATGTCTGATCGATTATTTTTGTTTGCGGGATATGATAAAAATTGCATTATTGACGATGCATTGATTTACTATGTTCACACTCTTTCAAAATATGGCGATGTTATATTATGTATGGACAGTGATTGCAGTGACACAGAAATTCAAAAAATAAATCAATATACAATTAAAACTATCGCAAAGCGACACGGCGAATATGATTTTGGTTCCTATAAACGCGCATTCCAATATGCCCGCGATAATGATTTATTAAAAAATTACGATATTGTTTATATGGTAAACGATTCTGTGTTTGGCCCAATGATTGATATATACAACACAATTGAAAACATAGAAAAATTACCAACAGATGCAGCGGGTATTGTTATTTCAAAACACAAAACGCATAAATTTATGGAATCTTGGTTTGTTCGATTAAATACAAAAATATTTATGTCTGATTGGTTTGACAAATTTATGGCCAATGTAACGAAAGAAGAAAACAAAGATATAATCACTGTTAAATACGAACACGGGTTGACTAATTTAATAAAAAATCATGATTGTTCATGTTCTGGTATTTATGAATTTTATGGTCGTTTTACATATAACAATCCAAAATCATTATTTAAACACGGGTGCCCGTTTGTAAAAAAAGCTTCGTTCATTCGCCACAATGGCGCATGCGGAAAACAAATAAAATATATATTAAATCATTCGGAACCCAATGTTGTACGAAAGGTTATGACAACAGCAAATCGTGTTTATGAAAAAACATATATTGACAAATTTTTAACATATAATCCGATTAAAATTTTAATTCGTAATATAACATATTTGATTAAGAAAATAAAAAATGGTGAAACAATATGAAACAACCAAAACGCATAGCAGCAATTACAATGGCACGCGACGACGAATTTTTCTTGTCACGTTGGATTGCGTATTATGGAAAAAATATCGGAACTGAAAACCTGTATATCTTGCTGGATGGTCTTGACCAAAATGCACCTGAAAATGCTGGTAATGCGCATATTATAAAATACGAACATACTCCGTTATCACGCGCAGCTGGCGACAAATATAGAATTGGAAAGCTTTCCGAAATGGCACATAAATTATTAAAAGATTATGATATTGTCATTGGATGCGACAGCGATGAATTTTTGATTGTTGATCCAAAAACCAAAAAAACTTTGTCTGAATATTTATCGAATAAAAAAATACATACAACGCTTTCGGGACTGGGGTTGGATGTTGGACAACATTTGTATAACGAAGCCATCTTGGACAAAGACGCACCATTTCTGGAACAACGCGAATATGCCCTGTTGTCCACCAGATACACAAAACCAGTTGTAATAAACAAACCGGTTAACTGGGGCAGCGGATTCCACAGCATTAAGCGTCACAATTTCCACATTGATAAAAATTTATATTTATTACACTTTGGCGCAATTGATATGGATATGTTGGAAACCAAAGCAAAAAAACGCGGTGCCGATTGGTTGAATCATTTAAAGCGTCGTGGCAATGGAACAATAAACGCTGTCACACATTCAAAAGCACGCGGTGAAAAATGGATAAAAATAGCACGATTTTTACAAACATTTTGTCGTCCAATTTATGCACTGCGTAAACCAGCCATGATGGGACTAAAGATAGTTGTAAAAATTCCACAACGTTTCAAAAAATCAGGAATATAAAACAATATATCTTTTAATATTTTATGAAACGTTGAATATCACAAACTAAATCATACCAGACATCTGGCACATTATCAAAAACACCCGAATCATTCAATTCTACAAAGGCCTGTTTTGCTTCATCAATATCTCTTTTATTATCTAATTTTTTAATTTTGCCAAAAGCTTTGCTAACAAAAAACCATAAAAATTTTTCCTGCCATTGTTTCATTTGATATTCGGTCGCATTATTTTTATATGCAGTAAAACTTTCACATATACCAACACATAAACTTTTTATCATCCTTAATTGTTTCGCAGATAAAACTATTCCACCGAAATTCGGTATATAATAATACAAAGGCAAATTTATAACTGTTAAACGTGGATTTTTTAGCATCACCTTTGACCACCATGGAAAATCTTCAAATAAAATACCCTTAGTAAACAGTATATCTTTAATCAAAGATTTTTTATAAATATTTTTCCAAACCTGACAATGTTTAACCAACCATTTTTTGTTTATATTGTTTTTATTATGGCTACGCTCTGTTGCATATTCAAAAATGTCATCTGTGGTTTTTGTTTTTATTTTATCGATATCATATTTTTTGCTGATACCAAAAGGAATAACATTATCAGTATCCATACGCAGAAAATGCCGTATCATTAAGCGCGGACGATACAACCTGTCATATGCGAACGATGCAATATCTGATTCATTTTTTTCAATCGCATTATATGCAATTTCCATTGTCTGGGGATGAATAAAATCATCACTATCTAAATACATTATATATTTGCCAGAGGCTTTTTTCATACCAACATTTCGTGCATCAGACAAACCACCATTTTCTTTGTGTACAACAATAAAACGCTTATCTTTGGCTGCATATTCTTCTGCGATTTTTCCAGAATTATCTGGGCTGCCGTCATCAACACAAATCGCCTGCCAATCTTTAAAAGTCTGATTTTGCACACTATCCAAACAGCGCCGTATATATTTTTCAACATTATACATCGGAATTATAATAGAAATTTTTGGCATTATTTTTTCCTTTGATTAAAAGAATAATTTTAAAATTTTTCTAAACCACCATAAGCATCTAACATCGTTGTCTTTGACATATTGTTTTTTAAATTGTTTACCTATTTTATATTGACGTTTTAATTTTGCACGATGCTCTGGACTCTTTTTATTTAACGCAGAATCGCTATTAAACAAATAGTGATAATTTGTATTTGGAACTATGATTATTTTATTTGCCCGAACAAAAGTGTTTAAAACAAACACAGCATCTTCTTGAGAGATCAATGTTGTATCAAAAAATAATTTATTTTTTTTAATAAAATCCGTTTTAAATAAATACCGCCAAACAAATGATTTTATCAGAGCCTGGGACCAAAATAATTTACCAAACAAAGTTTTCATAACATGTTGTTTTTTATAAATCAAATCTGCAGAATATTTACTGTTCGAAATAAACCCAGAACACACAATGTCTGCATCCAAAGCATTATTTAACATAGTTTCGTAATAATCAGCATCTATTTCATCATCTACATCCATAAAATGAATATATTTTCCATTTGCTTTTTTTATACCATCGTTTCTTGCAGCGGACACACCACCATTTTTTTTATGTATAACAACAACACGATTATCGGTCGCAGCAAATCTATCTAAAATTACACCAGAATTATCAGAACTGCCATCGTCAATGAAAATCGCCTGCCAATTTTTAAATGTCTGTTTTCGCAAAGAATCTAAACAACGCGATAAATATTTTTCGCCGTTATATACAGGAATAATAATCGAAAGTTTCGATTGCATGTTTTACCCCGATAAATTACATTTTATTTATCATTTCATCCGCAAAAGTCCCCGGCACTATATTTTTTGCCCACGGACTGTTATACGTAGTTTTTTGGAAAAACGCACCAGATGTCACATCATCAAAAACTTTTTTATCAAATGGCTTTGCACCATATGCCCACCACAATGCGTGTGTCGGGTCTTGATCAACATGCGGCATTTTTGCAAAATATTTCTTTGCTCTTTCATCATTTTCAACCAAAGTCTTAAATAATAACTGATGCATAAAATAATCAAAACTATGATTTTCGTGAATCCAGAAATCAAGTATCATCGCACGCCACGCAGCTAATAAAAACGCACCCTTGCGCGCACGAATAAAACAATTTTGCATATATGAATATGGTGATCCTACATTTTGCCCTGCCAGATAAACAAAGAAATCTTCATTCACAATCCAATCAGGAATTGCCGATGTTGCAAACCCAGTTGAATCCAACCAAAAACCACCATGTTCATAGAGTAATTCAACACGACAAATATCTGCGAAATGCGCGTGTTTAATTTTTCCAGCTTTGCGTTTTGCAACTATTTCAGGTGGCAAAGATATATAATCCCAAATTGTTTTTTCATCTAAAACAACTAATTCTTGTTTACAGTTTTTACGAATGCTTTTAAAACACGCCTTTACCAATGGTGGCGCGTTGTCTTCACCCTGCAACCAAAGAGTGAAAATTTTTTCATTTTTATCATCTTTGATAACTTCGGTTTCTTTGACAGAATTTACTGCTGGTAAATATCTTTTCAAATAACGCGGTATTGCGACTGTCAAAACTTTACATCTTTTTGCACGTCTATGTTCACGCGACCACCAAAGAGGAACCAAAATATGTCCACGAACAACTATGTCCATTAACGCAAAAAATCTGGTTATATTCATATTTTACCCCTTTGCTATAAATCTCAGGTGGCATTGTTATACCGCCTAAAATATTTATTCATCTACATTTTCAACAACCGCTTCTTCATCATCGATTGCCCCAGTTGTCATTTCTTCGGCAATACCATTTGCGCGTGCCATAATTTTATCAAGCAATTCTTTCTGAACATCTTCGTGTTCTTTTAACCATTGACGCACATTTGCTTCGCCTTGACCGATACGTTCATTGTTGTACGAATAAAAAGACCCAGCCTTTTCAATTAAATTATATTTAACACCCATATCTAAAATTTCACTAATACGGGAAATACCTTCACCATACATAATTTTGAAATCAACAGTTCTGAACGGTGGAGCAACTTTGTTTTTAACAATTTTGACTCGCGTTTCATTACCAATGATATTTTCTTTATCTTTGATTGCACCAGTTCTGCGAATATCAAGACGAACAGATGCATAAAACTTTAACGCATTACCACCCGATGTTGTTTCAGGATTTCCAAACATAACACCTATCTTCATGCGAATTTGATTGATGAATATCAAAAGAGTGTTACTGCGTGACACAGAACCCGCTAACTTTTTCAAAGACTGCGACATCAAACGCGCAGTTGTTCCCATAAATGTATCACCGATATTGCCTTCTAATTCTGCTTTTGGAACAAGGGCGGCCACAGAATCAACCACAACAACATCAACCGCCCCCGATTTAATCAATGTATCTGCAATTTCCAAAGCCTGTTCCCCAGAATCAGGTTGTGAAATAATCAAATTTGCAACATCAACTCCCAATTTTTTTGCATAACTTGGATCCAATGCATTTTCAGCATCAATATAGGCACACGTTCCGCCTTTCTTTTGTGCTTCGGCCACTGCATGTAATGCCAATGTTGTTTTTCCAGAACTTTCTGGTCCATAAATTTCAACAATACGACCACGTGGATAACCACCAATTCCCAATGCAATATCCAACCCCAAAGACCCAGAAGATATAGCCTCTATATTTTGTTGTGAACCATCGCCCATTTTCATAATGGCTTCTTTGCCAAACTGTTTTTGAATTTGTGCCAACGCAGATTCCAATGCTGGATTTTTTGCAACTGTTGTTTCTTTTGCAACTTCTTTTTTCGCCATAAAATACCCCTTTCGTTTTATACCAAAATCATACAAAGAAAAAATCTTTAACGCAAGGGTATTTATTGACGTTTTGACCACAAAACCATAGTTGACAAAATACCAGCAACTGCAGTTATAAGCCAAACAGCAGATACAGAATTAAATACCGCAATACACAATGCGCCAAACATTGGTGCAACCACACTTGGTAAATTCATACTTGTTCTGAAAATACCGTAAAAACGCGCCTGCTCGGTCTTTTTCATTCCATTGAAAAACAGCAAATCGTGCACTGCTTCCATAAAGGCACCCGATATTTGCCATAAAATAAACACAGACAATAAAACATAACCACCCGCAAACATCGCAACAAACGAAAAAAATGAAAATGATAAAAAACCAACAGTTAAAAGTAATTTTATGCCGTACTTTTTTATCCAATTACCTATGAACAAATCAATAAAGATATATGGCAATATTCCGACAGATAAAACCAAACCCAATGTGTCATTTGAAAAACCATTTTCAATAACGACAATTGGCACATATAAAATTCGCATTGCACGCAAAGCATAAAAACCAAAGTTCACGACATATGCACGTAGCATCCCCGGCTTTCTAAAAAACTCTTTTGCGTTTATACGCAAAGCACGCAACGTTTTTTTGATATTTATTTGTTTTAAAACTTTATCTTGTTGCATTATTCCAAAATGTTTAAAAAATAACATCCCAGAAAAATAAATAATACCAGCTGCCAACAACGGCGTACGATAATTACCGCCAAATTTATTTACAATATCCATAGCAAACATAGGAGCAACCAAAGCACCAACATTGACCCATAAATGATACCGTGCATTTACTTTTGCCATACCAATACCATTTGACAAATCAGATATAAACAAAGGTATTAAAACACCCGCCATTGTTAAACCAAAATTTGCCACATAATCAAGAGATATAAATGTCCCAGGTTTAATAGAAAAACTCATCATCGAATAACATGCACCTAATATCAACAGCGATAGATAAAGTAATCTGGTTTTTGTAAATCTATGCAAAAATTCAGCAGATACAATTCCAACAACACTGGCGAATATTGCATAAATTGCGGCATATACACCAACCGCCACAGAAGATACATTTTCACTAAAAAACAATCTGAATATATCAAAGACAACCAATGAATAAACAGCATTCACAACACCACTACCAAATCCTGTAAACAAACCAATATTGGCAAACGAATACCCATTGATATTTTTCATAGAAAGATTTTTTTCTCTGCTCATAATTTTCCCTGGCAGTAAATATAGCACAAAAAAATATGAAATGAATATAAAAATTTAATCACACAAAACGAGAAGTATTTGCATGTGTCATCGCGATAGCAATAGCATCACTTTCATCTGGACTTTTTGGTTTTGCGTTTGGCAATAAAATAGACAACATTCTATAAATTTGCTCTTTATCTGCATGACCCATGGACGTCAAAGTTTTTTTAACCTTGTTCGGTTCATATTCAAACACAGGTATATCTTTAAGTGCCACAGCCGTCACAGCCGCCGCACGCGCCTGAGCTAAAAGCAGAGTTGTCTTTCCATTTTTATTTACAAATATAACCTCTATTGCACATTCAGATGGATTAAAAGCTTCGCAAATTTCTGTAATTTTATTAAATATAAAAACCAAACGCTGGGATAAATCTATTTTTACCGGCGGCAAAATTACACCACTGGCTATATATTTTCTGGTTGCCCCAGACACTTCTATAATTGACCAACCTGTATGCAAAAGTCCCGGATCTATACCCAAAATACGTTTCATTTATTTTTTCCTGATTGTTATTTTTGCAACCGCATCGCGACCATAATATTTATTCACTTTTTCGATAATCTCGTTCATTTTATAGGACAATTCCAGTGCAAATGCAGAACTGACTGGTTGCAATACAATATTAAATTTGTTATTTCGCAAGGTTTTTATTGCAACAACCTTTGCAATATTAGCAATTTCATTTCCAACAATATTTCGCCAATTTGCAGACAAATCTGCATCAGATGCACGCACGCCCAACGTTTCCATTAAACCACCTAATACCGCAGCTAATGTCTGGGGTCTTGATTTACGAATATCAAGATTTTGCTTTTTATCTTGGTTTGACATAACTATACTCTTTTGGCATCAAGATAAACATTTGTCCCTGGGAATGTTGTCCATGCGCTACCTGATACGCTTCATCACCACTGCCAAAGAAAATATCAGCGCGTATCCAACCTCTTATTGCACCACCTGTATCTTGGGCAATCATCAAACGATTAAAAGAACGTCCATCGGATAAACTGGTGTTGATGTACACAGGCAATCCCAACGTATACAAAGAATCGTCCATCGCGACACTACGTATTTTTGAAAGTGGTGTCCCTAGTTTTCCAACAACACTATGTTCCTTTGTTTCATAAAAATAAACATACCGCGGATTATTATAAATTACATCTTTGGCTAATGTTGGATTTTTCTTTAAATAAGTCCACACAGCATCGGCAGAATATCCACCATCTGGTTTAATTCCACGGTCTTTCAATTGTCCACCAATAGATTTAAAAGGCATATCATTTACCGCTGCAAAATTCAGTTTTACCATTTGTCCATCTTCCAATTTCAACATACCACTGCCCTGGATTTGTAAATTTTGCACATCAACTAGGTTTGCCCAATATAAAACACGCCCTATTTTTTTATTTACAATATCTTTCTTGGACACACCTTTGTAATTTCTGCCGTCTATTGGCACACCCATAATAGGTTCATTACACTTTGCAGATTTTTGTCTGCATCCATCAATCACAGGCGAATAATACCCAGTATAAGTTCCCAGTTTTCCACCTTTTTCATTATAAACCTGATATGGCTGGAAATTAGATTCAAACCACGCACGCACAGTTGCTACATCTGCGGAAGCACTGGGCAGCATATTGCATTTTTCCCGCAATAATTCGGAATCTGGAATCACAGAACCACTATATTGAATCTTGGCCTTACAAGTATTACGAAAAGCCTGCAATGCATATCTAACATCATCATCACGCCAGCCCGGCAACGAAGAATATGATACAGCACGTAAATTGGACGGTATTTTTGATTCATCACCGACATGCGTTGGATTTGATAAATCACAGCCTGCAATAACCCCCATCAAAGAACAAAAACCTATAAAACGAACCAATTTATTAAAATTGAACATTTTTACATCCCCCCACTTGTAAAATCTATTTCATAATGCTATATTATCATAAAACCGAGGATAAAAAAAGGAGCAATCGCAATGCCAAAGTTTAATATTATATCTCAATTTTTAAAAGACATCTCATTTGAAAGCCCAAATGTGCCAGAATTATTCTTTAAACAGGAAAACGGTCAGGCAAAAATCGAATTAAATATTGATATGAATGTAAAGGGTTCTGAAAACAATTTATATATGGTCGATTTGGTGACACGTGTTCATTCTAAATTGGAAAAAGACGATAAAACAATATTTATGATTGAATCTACATATACAGGTATGGTGCAATATGAAGAAACAGACGAAGAAAAGAAACGCAGAACATTATTGATTGATGTTCCAACTGTTTTGTTCCCATCTGTTCGCGCCCTTGTCACGCGCTTGACAGCAGAATCAGGTTTTCAACCATTGACTTTGCAAATGGTAGATTTCGAAGCATTATATGAACAAAGAATGAATGCTGCAAAGTCTGGCGAACAAAAACCAGCAAATCAATAATATAAATAAACAATAAAAAAACCGGCAAACACCGGTTTTTTTTATATACATTTTTAATATGTTTATGCAGCGGCAGTAAATACCTTTTGCACATCATCATTATCGTCCAATGCATCTACTAACTTTTCCAATTTTGCATAAGATTCATCATCTAAATCCATTGGCATATTTGGAACCCATGTGATTTCTGCATTTTCTGGTTCACCAAGTTTATCCGCCAAAGCTTTTTGAATATTCATAAAATTATCAGTCTTGGTTGTGATAATAAAGCCCTCTTCGGACGTTTCCAAATTATCGGCATCTACTTCCATAACCAATTCCATCATTTCATCTTCGGTTTTACCAATGGATGCAGGATACATAATTTGTCCAACGTGAGAAAACATAAACACAACCGAACCCTCTTCACCCATATTTCCACCATTTTTAGCAAAAATATTGCGAATTTCAGGCACAGTTCTGCGCGGATTATCAGTCAAAGCTTCAACAATAACAGGTACTGCATTTGGGCCATAACCTTCGTATCTAACTGCTACGAAATTATCGGTATTTGCCCCCGAAGCCTTTTCAATAGCACGTTTGATATTATCATTAGGCATGGAATTTTTACGTGCCTGCAAAATCGCCAAACGCAATCTTGGGTTGTTATCTGGGTTTTTATCGCCCAATTTTGCCGCCATAGTTATTTCACGCGCCAATTTTGTAAACAAACCGCTGCGTGCCGCATCAACCAATCCTTTTTTGTGTTGGATGTTGTGCCATTTACTGTGTCCACTCATATTTGACCTTTTGATTTTATTATATTACAATTACCACCAAAGGATAACAAATGATTGGAAAATTGCAAGGTGTAATTGATTATATCGGCGACGGTTTTGTTATTTTGATGACAAATGGTGTTGGATACAAAGTTTATACGCCTGAAATCTTGACATTGAAATCAAATACGGCACTTTGGATTGAAACGATTGTTCGCGAAGATTCAATACGATTGTTTGGTTTTTCCAGCATTGCAGGTCAAAACCTGTTTAATCAATTAACAACTGTATCTGGGGTCGGACCAAAGGTTGCATTGGCAATTATGGCGACATTAAAAACAGATATTTTAATGACTGCCATCGCAACAGGGGATGCAAAAACAATTGCCACTACCCCGGGGGTTGGTAAAAAGGTCGCTGAAAAAATCATTGTCGAATTGAAAAACAAAATGGGCGGTGGCAATTTTGATTTTGGAAATGAAACTGGTGGTGCTTTGCCAGATTTGTTATCTGCACTTGAATCATTGGGTTATCGCCGTATGGACATTGTTGATATGGCACAAAAACTGGTTTCTCAAAATCCAGATGCCGACGTATCAAAACTTATTCCAATGGCATTAAAAGAAATAAGCGGTAAATAAAATGAATAACGACACTATATTTGCACTGTCATCTGCACATGGAAAATCTGGTGTTGCTGTTATACGCATCAGTGGTAATGATTTATCAAAACTGTTTGAACGTATTATATTTCACCCCTTTGGGGCGGAGGATTGCAAAGCGGTGGCGGGGGTAATTCCACGCCATGCATATTATACTAATTTCAAAGACGATAATGGCGATTTAATTGACCAATGTGTTGCTGTATTTTTTAACGCCCCCCATTCTTTCACAGGCGAAGATGTTATTGAAATTTATTCACATGGGTCACCTGCGGTGATTGAAAAAATATTTGATTTCCTGCACACAAAAAATTGCAGAATCGCAACACGCGGCGAATTTTCAAAACGCGCGTTTTATAACAACAAAATGGATTTAACTGATGTTGATGGTTTGATTGCGCTGCTCGATGCGCAAACAGATAAACAACGTCAAAGTGCACTGCGTTCACTGACTGGTAATGATTCAAAAATATATCACGAATGGCGCAATAAAATGATTGAAATATCGGCATATGCGGCGGCTATACTTGATTATGACGCGGATGATTTACCAAAAGATATTGATAAAAAAATATTAAACGAAACCAAAAATTTATTAAATGAATTAGAAAACGCAATCATTGGGACACGTGCAAACCGCGCATTACACAGTGGTTTTAACATTGTTTTAATGGGTGAAACGAATGTTGGCAAATCTTCTATGTTTAATAAACTTGTTGGTTCAAATCGTGCCATAGTTTCAGATATTGCAGGCACCACACGCGATGTAGTATCCGCACAAATTGATATTGATGGTTATCTTGTAAATCTGTCCGATACGGCAGGAATCAGAGATTCTGATGACACTATTGAAAAAATAGGTATTGAAAGAACACACAGTGAAATTGAAAATTCAGATTTAATAATTCATGTTTATAATGAAATACCAAAACAAATAAATAAAAACGAAATCACAGTTATAAATAAATCTGATTTGATAAAAAATAAAACAAATAACGATGTAATTTATACATCTGTAAAAACAAATGATGGTTTTGATATTTTATTAAATACAATTAAAACTAAAATGCACGAATTGATGGACGGTGGTGAATCACGTGTCGCAATAAATGAAAGAACTTATGAATTATTATCTGTGGCCATAGATGAATTAAAATCTGCATTAAATAAATACGATGGCAATTACGATATATTTTCAGAACATATTCGTGCAGCCAGCGATGCAATTGGAAAAATACTGGGCGTTATCACAACAAATGAAATTGCAGATATGACATTTTCCCAACTTTGTTTAGGAAAATAAAAAAACGCACATTTTATATAAATTAAATATAATTATTCAAATGTTATATTATTACGGCACCAAAAATTGGTGCCGTAATATTTTATTCTTTTCTGTCTGGATATTTACCATCTATAAGATTCTGACGCACAACATGATGTTTTACTTTCTGCGTGCTGGTCATTGGTAAATCTTCCGTTGTCATTGCAAAATGTGTCACCCATTTATATGAAGCAACTTTTTTATTCGCATTTGCAACGGCAGCTGCCAATTTATCCATTGTCATAGATGTGTCTACTTGGAATACACCATATGTGACAGTTTTATCGCCTACTTTGTGTTCAAACACAGCGACATTTTTTACACCTTCGATTTCCATAAACAGCGCTTCCAATTCATCAGGATAAACATTTTTACCACTGTCTAAAACGATGACTTGTTTTTTACGCCCTGCAAAATGTAATTCGCCATTTTTATCCATATACATCATATCGCCGGTATTAAAGAACCCTTTTTCATCAAACACTGTGGCATTTGCTTCTTCGTTATTCAGATATCCATTAAATACCTGATGTCCACGCAACCACAAAACGCCAACGCCATTTTCATCTTTATCACGAATTTCACATTCGTTATTAGATGTTGGTCCACCAACAGAATAAGCCATTCTTTTGCTGGTTGGTTTTGATATACAAATTGGTCCTACGGTTTCTGTCAAACCATAACCTTGAATAAACGCCAAACCTAATGATTCATAAAAATTTTCAACCTCTGGTTTGGTTGCGGCACCACCAGCAATCAACAATCTGGCGCGACCACCAAATATAGCCAATAATGGTTCTTGGACTTTGCGAACAAAGAAATCAAGCCCCATATCTTTCAAAGTTTTTTGATTATTCAAAATGAAAGATGCAACACGCCATTTTTTCTGCTGTTTCATTCCATCAATAATTTTATTACGGAATAATTCCCAAACACGTGGCACAGCCGGTATAACGTGTGGCTTGAACGTTTTGAAATCGTCCAAAATATATTTTGGATTTATTGTTGGTTGTAATACCAACCCACCACCAAAATGTATTGTTGCCAAAATACCAATAGAAAAACCAAATATGTGATACAATGGTAAAAACCCATACATAACATCACCGGAATGATAATAGTCAGCCATATCTTCCAATGAATTTGCACACTCTGTCAAATTAAAGTGAGTCAATGGAACAACCTTTGGGGTCCCCGTAGAACCCGATGTAAATGACATAGTTGCAACATCTGTTGATTCAGACGGATATGGTCTTAAATCATAATCAATTTCGCCATCTTTGCGTGTTATATCAAAGAAAGTAAATTTATCTGTTTTATAAAAAAATGAAGGTTCTGCAAACACATATTTGCAACCTGCGATTTGTGCCATATTATCATATTCAAACGGTGTCAAATTAGTATCTAACATCAACGCGGTCGCCCCCAAATACCAAATTGCGAATAACGTTAATGGAAATTGTGGCAAATTATGCGACAAAATACCAACAACATCACCATGCTTGATTCCTGCATCACGCAAAACCGCTGCGCGTGCACGAACCATATCTATAAATTGAGAATATGTTATACCTTCACGAACCAAAAACAAACTTTCTGGCCATTGATTCACAGCATTCTCTAATTTTTGATACATATTCATAATATTACCCTTTTATTTATCAAAACTATTCTGCACCCCTGATAGAGGGGTGCAACAGGATTTTATTTATTCATGACGCATAGTATATTTACCATCCATTAAATATTTACGCACCACATGATGTTTAATTTTTTGCGTACTGGTCACAGGCAAATCATCTGTCGTCATTGCAAAATGGGTCACCCATTTATATGGCGCAACTTTTTTATTTACATTTGCAACGCTGGCTGCCAATTTATCCATCGTCATTCCTTCTTCGACACTGAATACGCCGTATGCAACGGTTTTGCCATTTATTTCGTGTTCAAACACCGCAACATTTTTCACGCCTTCAATTTCAATGAACAATGCTTCCAATTCATCAGGATAAACGTTTTTACCACTGTCCAAAACGATGACTTGTTTTTTACGACCTGCAAAATGTAATTCACCATTTTTATCCATAGAAACCAAATCACCTGTGCAGAAAAAGCCATCTTTGTCAAAAGAATCTTTGTTGGCATCTTCGTTATTTAGATAACCACACAAAATCTGATTTCCACGCACCCAAAGCATACCAATACCTGATTCATCTTTATTACGAATCTGGCATTCTGTATCACCCATTGGTGCACCAAAAGCATACGCAACACGCTTTTTAAGCGGTTTTGAACAACATATAGGTCCAACAGTTTCTGTCATACCATACCCCTGAACAAAAGCCATACCCAATTGAGTATAGAATTTTTCGACCTCTGGTTTTGTAGCTGCACCACCTGCAACCAACAATCTGGCGCGACCACCAAACACAGAACGAATTTGTGTCAGAACTTTATCAACTAATTTACCAAGTCCAAGCAAACGCAATGTTTTTTGATGATTCATAATGAAAGACACCAACCCCCATTTCTTTTTAGCCTTAATCCCTTCAATAATTTTCTTGCGGAAAATTTCCCACAATTTTGGCACAGCCGGTATAACATGTGGTTTATATTCTGCAAAATCTTGTAATATTGCATTTGGATTGATTGTTGATTGCAACAAAATTCCCATACCAAAATGCAATGGTGCCAAAAATCCAACTGCAAAACCAAACACGTGATAAAGTGGCAAAAACGCATAGAACATTTCACCTGGCTTTAACCATTGATTCAAATATTCCAAATTATCAGAACAAGAAACCAAATTAAAGTGAGTCAAAGGAACAATCTTTGGAACACCTGTTGATCCTGATGTAAATGAAAGTGTTGCGATATCTTCATCTTTTAATGGATATGGTTTTAATTTTTTATCCACATCTTCATCTTTAGTTTCTATATCAAAGAATCTGAAATTTTTTGTATCATAAAAGAAAGATTTTTCAGCACACACAAATTTACAATCTGTTAAATGTGTCATGTTGTCATATTCTGTCGCTGTTAAATTTGTATCAAGCAACAACACACGCGCCCCCAAATACCAAATTGCAAAAAGCGTTATTGGGAATTGTGGCAAATTGTGTGACAATAATCCTACAACATCACCAGCTTTAACCCCTTCTTTATGCAAAGTTGTTGCGCGCGCTTTCACTAAATCTTCAAGACCTTTGAACGTGACATTTTCACGTATCAAAAATACAGTATCTGGATTACGTTTTATATTTTTTTCAAGCAATTCATACATATTCATTTTTTTCACCTTTGTTTTAATTCATAAAATTTTATTCGTGTTTGTTTGGATATAAACCATTAATTAAATTCTGACGAACAACATGATGTTTTACCTTTTGAGTACTGGTCATCGGTAAATCATCGGTTGTCATTGCAAAATGCGTCACCCATTTATACGAAGCAACTTTCTTATTAGCATTTGCTATCGCCACAGCCAATTTATCCATTGTCATATTTTCATCAACACTGAATACAGCATACGAAACTGTTTTATCGCCTACTTTGTGTTCAAACACAGCGACATTTTTTACGCCTTCGATTTCCATAAAAAGCGCTTCCAGTTCATCAGGATAAACATTTTTACCACTGTCCAAAACAATGACTTGTTTTTTACGACCTGCAAAATGGTATTGGTTGTTTTTATCCAAATAAACCAAATCGCCTGTGTTAAACCAACCATCTTTATCAAAAGATTCTTGGTTTGCCTCTGCATTATTCAGATAACCATTAAACACGTTTGGACCACGAACCCATAATGTTCCGACCCCTGATTCATCCGCATCACGAATGGTACATTCAGAACACCCCACAGGTACCCCAAACGCAAACGGAACGCGATTTTTCACAGGTCTTGAACAACAAAATGGGCCAACTGTTTCAGTCATACCATAACCTTGAACAAATGCGATACCCAAAGATTCATAGAAACTTTCCACTTCTGGCTTAGTCGCAGCACCACCTGCAATCATCAGATTGACGCGGCCACCAAAAATATCTTGTAATGGTTTCTGAACTTTCTTTACCAAACCGCCCAAACCAATCTTTTTCAATGATTTCTGATTTTTTAACACAAACGATACCAACCACCATTTGTGTTGTGCTTTGATACCTTCGATTATTTTATTTCTAAACACCTCATATAAACGTGGCACCGCAGGTATGCAATGTGGTCTATATGTCTTAAAATCATCCAATATATTTCTTGGGTTGATTGTTGGTTGCAATAAAATACCCATATGGAAATGCAACGGTGCCAATATCCCAGCAGCAAATCCAAACACGTGATAAAGTGGTAAAAAGCCATACATTATCTCGTTTTTGTGAATCCATTGTCCCATATCCGCATAACAATCAGATGACGTTTTCAAATTTTTATGTGTTAGTGGAACAACCTTTGGCATTCCAGTAGACCCAGACGTAAAAGACATAGTTGCAATATCATCATCTGATGTTTTTGCTGGTTTTAAATTTTTGTCTGCATCTTCGTCTGGTGTCTGGATATCAAAAAACTTAAACCCTTTGGTATCATAGAAAAAAGATTTTTCAGCACATACCAATTTGCACCCAACTGTCTTGGTCATATTGTCATATTCAAAAGGTGTTAAATTAGTATCCAATAACAACACCGTTGCACCCAAATACCAGCACGCAAAAAGCGTCAATGGAAATTCAGGAATATTATGTGACAACAACCCGACAACATTGCCCGATTTTACCCCTATTTTATGCAAAGTTGTCGCGCGTGCTTTAATCAGATCTAGTGCTTGCTTGAAAGTTATTTTTTCACGTACCAAAAACAACGCATCAGGTGATTCTTGGACCACCTGCTCTAACACTTGATACATATTCATAACATAAAATCCTTGTTGTTTTTATATTGGACATGGTGTATTATAGTATCACAAAATAAAGATTGCAATTATGAAAATACTTACCATAAATATAAATTCTATACGCGCCCATATTGAAAGTTTTCTCGATATTTTAAAATCTGGGGAATACGATACCATTATGGTCCAAGAATTAAAGGTGGAAACCGCAGGATTTCCGCATAATTTGTTTGATGAATATGGATATAATATAAAGGTTTTTGGCCAAAAATCATGGAATGGGGTTGCTACTTTTTCTAAAAAATCTATTGAAGATGTCACATTGGGTCTGCCAACGTTTCCAGACGTAAATTCTAGATTTTTGGAATGCGTTATTGACGGACATATACGCTTGATAAATGTATATATGCCAAATGGCGATAATGTTGAATCACCAAAATTTCAATATAAATTGGAATGGATGAACGCATTTACTAAATACATAGAACAATATATAAATTCCGAAGAATCTGTGATAATCGGTGGTGATTTTAATGTAGCTATCGCTGATTTTGATATATGGAATCCTAAAAATTATATTGGTTCATCGATTTCAGCCCCAGCAGCACGTGATATTATGCAACAATGGTTAGATATGGGCTGGGTTGACACATGGCGCGAAAAACATCCCGACACTCAAGACTATACTTGGTATGGTTATCGTGGTCATGACACAGTAAATAACAAACAAGGTTTGCGTCTTGATTATTTTCTTTGCAATAAAACGGCTATTAAAACGGTTAAAAATTGTGAGATAGATATTGAACCACGCAAACACGATAAACCAACCGATCATTGTGGTTTAATGTTAGAAATCACAGACTAATCATCAACGCGCGCTAAATCGTCCCATTCGTGATATTTCGCACCAACACTTTCACGATATTCATATTCTACGACACTATCACCACTGTATTGTCCAAATAGTTCTTTGACCTTTTGAACGGTATTATCAATCATTTCGCGTGCTGTATCATCACTATATTCTATTAAATCTAGATTACCGTTTTTCAATTGTAAAAATTGTAATACAGGTATTACAGACACGTTTTTCATCTTTATCGGAAAACCACCAGATTCCATAATATAACCTTCTAATGGTAATTGTGGCATTGTCCCGTCTAATAATTGTTTTTTTGTCGGGGCACCACCCGTTTTTATATCCATAACAACACCATCCCAAACAATATCAGCACGCGCACGAACATTACGGCCTGCGATATTTACACTTCCTGCAATTTCTATATTATCCAAAGATTTGTTTTTGAAACATTTTTCAATAAATGGTGCAATTTCACAAAAACGTTTATGCCAAAAATGAAACAAGACAGAATTATCGTTCAAAATTTGTTTTGCACGTGCATCCATTCCACTTATTAAATTATCAGTATCAAAATCTTTTGCATTTTCAATTACATCGTGTACCAAATTTCCAAAATTACGAGCATCTGGTAAAACCCAATAATCGTCCATTGGACGTAATTTCAAAATATGCTTTGCATAAAACGCATATGGATTATGTATCAATAATTCAAGTTCCGTCACATAAACATCAGACCTGTCAATCGGTGGTGTTGGCGCAGAATAATCAAGTGGATTATATTCAACATCATCCATTGAACGAACGTTTTGCAAAGTAATATCGTCCGAGAGTATTTTGCCAGTTGCAACACGAGCCCGTGATAAAAAGCGTGATTCAGTTGTTAAATTTCCCCCAGATTGTTTTGATCGCAACCAATAAACTTCTTTTCCACATGATAAATTTATAAAATCAAGCGCCATCAAAGAAACTTTTCTGTTTGGTGATGGTAAACCAATTTGTTGTGCGATATTTCGTGGCAACCAAGAATTTTCATAACCAACGGATGGGAACATTCCTTCGTTTAGACCTGTCAATATAACAACATCTGCGGTTTGCATACGTGATTCAATCGTCCCCAATACACACACATTACAATTTTCTGGCTTGATTGGTCGTATAACAACATTCCCAATCGCATACATTACAAAAGCACGTGCATCAAACACATTTAATACAATTCCGTTTGCACATAAAAATTCAGACATATTTTTTAACGAATTCCATATTTCAATATATTCTTCGTTTTCAATGTTAAATTGTGGTTGAAAAATACCAATATAATTTTCATCAACAAATTTTACCAACATATCAAAAATATTATATTTAGCATCTTTATATCTTGGTTCAAATTCTGCCTTTGGATTTTCGGCCCACACATCAAATAAATTTAATATCGCACGCCCTAAATCAGTCATAGTCCCAGACATACCAGATGAAAAATCAGCATCTATGTTGCGTCGTATCATTTCCATTTTTATTCGCTGATTTGCCGCCGCATCAGGCGTTATAATTAAAACAGATTTATTATTATCAATACTTTGTTTTGTAATTTCTGCGGCAGTGGAAGCCTCTTCGCTTTCACGTGAACATTCTATCAATTTACAATTATCTAAAACTTTGCCAACACGTTCACCACTATTTCCAAACGCGATATTCATAATATGGATACAATCATTTTTACCAACATCTATGGTTTGAATATCTTTTACTTCCAACCCTATACGTTGTAAAAATTTATATTCCGCATTATATGGATTTGTATCTAAAACAAAATCTTTTGTGTCCCCCTCAATTTTACCAGACAAAATAATTCGCCCATTTTCTCGTTTTGCAATTTCGCACATTAAATCAGCCGTCGCAGGAACAGATGCTGTCGAACCACATACAACCACTAAATCATATTTGCTAATAACATCACACCATTTACGAATATCAGCATTTCTTTTTTTAGTTACCGTAATTCTGTCATTTGGTAATTGTTTTAATATATCCAAAATACGCGCTTTGTTCTGAAAATGCACGGCATATTTATCATCTATTAAATGCGACCAATCTATATCTGCAATTTCTACACCTTCGTTTTCCAAATAATCTTGCATACGAATAAAATCTCGCGCAATAGGCAATGCAGTTGCTATGTTTTTTACATTCGCATCCATAGATAAAAGTTTTGATAAAATAATCACACGTTCTTGATTTGAAATAACATCCTTCTCTGCTTCATCTATTTCATCATCTTCAACACCAGAACCCAATGGAATCAATTCTGGTAAAATACACGCATGCCCTATTTTTTCAACAATCATACGCTCAGCACTGCGAATAGCACGACGTGACGGTAAAAAAATCAATACATTTGAAAAATCGTTTTGAAAGTTTTTAATTATTTCCCATAACGCATCTAATGTATGCGCCGGATTAGAAACATTAAAAACATTTTTATTTAACACCAATTAAATTCCTTAATTCATCCAGACCTGTTTTTTTCTCTGCAGACGTTTCTAATATTTCCGCAATCATAGCGGGATGATTTTCGTGTGATATTGTATTTTGAGAAGATTCGCGGACACGTTTATCTTTCTTGGTATACACAATCTGATAACAAATTCCATTTTCATCACAAAAATCTATCAGTTCTAAATCAGAACTTTTTACACCAACACGTGAATCTATCAAAATAAACAGTCTGCGCAGTTGCGAACGATTTAATAAATATTCTTCCAGTCTTTCAAGCCATCGCAAAGATTCTTCCTTGGACACACGTGCGTATCCATAGCCTGGCAAATCAACAATCATCGCTTTATCATTAAAATTGAACAGATTTAGACTTTGTGTGCGCCCTGGTGTGTTTGAAGTTCTTGCAATTTTTTCAGAAACAATTGCGTTTATAAGTGATGATTTACCAACATTGCTGCGCCCAACAAATGCATACTCTGCAAATTGAGTTTGCGGCAAAGATTTTACGGTATCAAAAGACCCAACAAATTTAATCATTTTTGTTCACCAACCTTTTATATGCCTCTTTTTTTGATATGCCCGTGCGTGCCGCCAATTCAGATGCAGCAGATTTGGTCGAATTTGCAACAATATCATTTACAATTTCGCTTATTTCATTATCACTCATCTTTTTATCAGGTGCGGGCGCGACAACAATAACAATTTCACCACGCGGTGCATCTATATCTAATAAATCAGCAGGATAACCAATTATCGCTTCTTCATGAATTTTGGTAATTTCACGAATAATTGCAATTTGACGTTCTGGCATAACGGTTGCCAAAGTTTTAATCGTATCCATTACGCGATTTGGACTTTCATAATAAATAATAGTATGTCTGATTTTGTTATCTTCGCGAACTTTCTTTTCATCAAAGAAACCACAGAAAGTAAACCTGTCTGTTGGAAATCCCGACAATACCAGCGCAGATATCACCGCCGTTGCCCCCGGGACAACAAATACAGGGACCCCGCCCAGACGCGCAGCACGAATTAAACGGAAACCCGGATCACTTATTCCCGGCATTCCTGCATCTGAAACAGTTGCGATAGAAAGTCCCGATTGCATTTTTGCAACCAAAGAATCAACGACATCGCGTTCATTATGTTCGTGGCACGAAACGACCTTAGTTTTTATATTAAAATGTTTTGCCAATTTTGCAAATACACGCGTATCTTCAGCGGCAATTAAATCAACATTTTGTAATGTTTCAACCGCACGTGGCGACATATCAGATAAATTTCCAATTGGTGTCCCGACAATATAAAGCCCTGATTGCATTTTTAATCCTTTTGTAGTAAAATGATAGCATATAAAAAATAGGTTTTTCAATGTATATGAATAAATTTTTAATTTTTCTTGGTTTAACTGCTTTGTTGGCTGGATGTGGGGGAAACGGATTTCGTTCTGATATGAAATATTCAGGTGCCCCGGCTACCGCGAACCCGACAAATGTCGAAGAAAGTTTTATCAATTCTACATCTCTTTATGGATCTGACGAAGGGGGACCGCGTGCTAATATTGCTGTATTATTACCAACATCTGGTCCTGCAAAAGCACACGGAAATAATATAAAAACAGCCATAGAAACTGCGTTTTTGCGCAAACCAAAATCAAATATAAAAATATCTTTCTTTGATTTGTCTGGTGACGAAAACAACAGATACGAAGTTATCAAAGAAGCACTATCCAGTTCCCCAGACATAATCATCGGTCCACTTTTTGCCGAAGATACACGCGTTTTACGCAATATAAAGCCCGATGATTTGCCTGTGATATCATTTACTTCGGATGCCACATCTTTGGGCAACGGTGTCATGACTGTGAATTTAATTCCGACTCAAAGCGTAGAAACAATCGTCCGTCAAATAAAAATAGACAATGCAAAATCATTGGTTATTTTGGCCCCAAATAATAATTCTGGCAAATTGATGACATCTGTTGCAGATACGGCATCAAAAATCTACAACATCCCTGTAGCCGGCGTATATTATTATGATGCTGGGAAATCTGATTCTATTAAAAACGTTGCTATGCGTGCATCTTTGTATAACACCAGAAACGCGGCAAACACACGCGCACGTGAAATTTTATCTGACATATTGACCAAAGAAAAGTTAGATTCAGAAACAAATGCCAGTTTATCAAAACAACTTGAAAAAATTTCAAGAACAGAAACATTGGGCGATTTGCCTTTTGATTCTATTTTGTTCCTTGGTACCAGCCAAGATGCAAAATCAATGGCATCATTTTTGCGCTATTACGGGGTCAATAATCGCGACGTAAAATTTTATGGAACAACTCTTTGGGACGACAAAGAAATAGCATCAGATTTCACATTGTCTGGGGCAAAATATGCAACATTGCCAGATACAGATGAAAATTTTATGAATTTATATAATGAAACATATGGTATAACACCTGACCATTTAACGACATTTGGATACGATGCTGCAAATCTGGCACTGGGAATGATTTACACACAAAAAGATGAATCAGATTATCTTTTTGATCCGAATGGATACATCGGGAACAATGGTATCTTCAGAATTCGCCAAAACGGAACATCAGAACGCGCTTTACAAATAATGGGGTTAAATGGTTCTGGAACGCCAGTACTGTTGAAACCATCTGCATCAAACTTTATTACGCCTTTGTATAATGTAAATATGTCAAAAATAGATCATGTTTCTGAAAAAGACATATCGTCCTATATGGTAAATCCTGGCGATTACATCATAATTCCTCAAGAACTTAGTGAAAAAGAAGAATATAAAACAAAAGACATGATATCTCGTTCTGTGGTCGAAAACACACCTGCCCAGGAAGAATCAATACGTATTTATGGCCAATCAGATACATCAGAAACAATTACAACACCTGATTTCAAATCTGCAAAACCGGAAAACATTTCCCGTAAATACATAGATAGCGTTGAAATAGAAGAACGCTAAACATTTGACTTTTCTTCAAAATGATTTAAACTGTTTTTAACAAAAAACAAGGAAAACGGCATGAAACGCAAAAATAAAAACATAAAAATGTTTATAAAAATATTTCTAATATCATTATTTATTGGTGGATTATCAGTATATTATTTTTCGTGCCCCAGTGTAGAAAAAATGGCTGGGCAAATGATAATCACAGGCTTTCATGGCGATGGTATGGGTGAAAATCCCGAAGATTTTGCCGCTATCAAAGATCAAATTCAACACGGCAAAATTGGCGGTGTAATACTTTTTGACGTTGACGTATCCGGTTTGCTTAAACAAGGTATGACAATAACAGAAGCAAAAAAACAAATCTTTTCATCAAACATCAAAAACACAGACCAAGTAAAACAGTTAAATCAACAATTGCAATTAATCGCGCCAACAACTTTGTTGATTGCCATAGACCAAGAAGGCGGCAACATACAAAGATTAAAGCCAGAACATGGTTTTGCACCAATTCCATCTGCTAAACAATTGGCAATGGGCGATGAAAAAACGACTTATGATGTTGCCTATGATTTGGGCAATCGTTTATCAAATTTGGGAATAAATGTTGATTTTGCCCCACTTTTAGACGTTGATGTGAACCCAGAATCACCTGCCATTGGTGCCAAAGAAAGAAGCTTTTCTGCAGATCCAAACACTGTAACTAAATTTGGTGCCGCATTTGCCAAAGGATTAGAAGACGCAAACATAGCTTATTCTTTCAAGCATTTTCCAGGACATGGCAGCGCCACAAATGATACACACGACGGTTTAACAGATATAACCAATACATATCAACAATATGAATTACAACCATATAAAACTTTGTTAAAAAATGCATCGCCATATACTATGGTTATGGTCGCACATGTGGTTAACACTAATTTTGATACATTACCTGCATCGTTGTCCAAGAACACAATTCAAATGGTTCGTGATATGGGATTTAATGGTGTCATAGTATCCGATGATATGGATATGGGTGCAATAACAACAAAATACGGCACTGAAAAAGCAATTGAAATGGCTATAAATGCTGGCAATGATATATTGGTGTTCGGAAACAATCTGACATTTAACAGAAATCGCGGCAGCGAAGTGAACGAAACTATTGTCAAATTAGTAAAAACAGGAAAAATCAAAAAAAGCAGAATTCGTGAATCATATAACCGTATCAGAAAAATGAAAAAACACATTGAAAAACAATCAAAAATACGAAATTAAATTGATTAAACATAGAATTAACAAGCGCACAGTTTTCCCTGTGCGCTTTTTTTCTGTTATTCGAATAAATACTTGCGTTTTTCAAAAAATAAGATATAATCGTATAGCTTATGAATTCGTTGCGAGCATAGTTCAAAGGCTAGAATGCAAGCCTTCCAAGCTTGAAATGCGGGTTCGATTCCCGCTGCTCGCACCACAGAAATGTGTCGGGCAGCAAGCTAACAATGAGTTCTGGGCGTGCGCCGGAGTTGGAGAGCCGGGGCAGACTGTAAATCTGTTGTCTTACGACTGAGGTGGTTCGAATCCACCCACTCCCACCAGTAAATTTACTTAGAAAACCAGGCATTTGCGCTGGTTTTTCTTTTTGTTTTGCAAATTTCACAAAATTTGAAAACCTTAGAAATCCAACACTTTTTTGCACAGACACTTTCATAAAACCAAAGGATTTTGATTATGTTTAAAAAGTGTATGGCAAAGTGTTATGCAGGTCCCGACAAAAATTTATATTTGCGCGGAAAAATTTTCTACTATATGATTGAATTACCCAGAGAAAATGGAAAAAGGCGGTATTACATCAAATCTCTGCACACAGACAATTATTACGAAGCTCGCGAAAAGGTGAAAGATATGGCAAACAATGTAGATAAAACCCAAATAAATAAAACATTTGCTAGATTACGGTTGTTGTTAAGACAATTGACATTTGAACAAAATTCTCGTCCAATCGACTTGAAAACCATGTGTTCCAGCAACTCTGCAACTACAAAAGTTTATGGTGATATCAATGTGGTAAATGAATTGCTTAAAATCCATGACACATTAAACGAAATAAAAGCCGCAATGTTAACCCCAGAACAAAAACAAAATTTGAATTTATTGAATCAAATCGCACCCAAATTAGAAATTTTGGTTGATAATGCATTAAATCCGATTGCAAGCATTGAAAAAAATGAAAAATATACCATCGGTGATGTAATAGAAGGCATGTTCAAAACAACAAATAACACAGATATGGTAAATAAAAAGAAAAGACAATTGATTGAAAAAATGCTTGGTTGGGTTAATTTTGATAAAGATAAATTAAACACATATAAATATTCAGAATTTTACACGGCTGACAATATTCAAAATATATGTGAAAAAATAAAAAATTTAAATATAACAGAAAGTGTGAAACGTAATTATGCGCGTGAAATTACAAATTTAATCAAATATGCAAATATTTTAGATTCTGATTTATATAAAACAAATTTGATTTCTGTAATACCGAAATTTGATAAAACAAAAAACAGTGAACGGAAACCACATTGGCCGTTTACAGAATCCGAATTAAAACAAATATTCAGTCCTGGTAATGATTACTTCAAATCAAATCCCGATGTATTTTGGACAACTTTAATTGGACTTTTTGTTGGCGCCAGATGTAATGCAGCAATAACTTTACAATATGGGGACATAATAAAAGAATCCAACATAGATTGTATAAATTTTCAAGATAACGACGAAATAAAACAACTGAAAAACGATGCAAGTATTAGGATAGTTCCAATTCCCAAACAATTGTTAGATATCGGGTTTGTTGATTGGATAAACAGACAAAAACAAAAATTAAACGCAACAGAAAAAAATCAGATATTCCCGAAATGTAAAACCAAAAGTGGTGAATATAATAACAAATACTCAACACGCGGATTTATTCAATATATAAAAGATATCGGTATCACAAAATCAAATCCGCACAGATTAGATTTTCATTCATTGCGTAAAAATGCTAACCAACGATTGGAGAAATTGGGCGTTCCGTCAACATACATCAACGATATTATTGGTTGGGAAGGAAAAGATACGCGTGAAAAACACTATTCACAACACGAATTAGAAGAAATCAAACAATATACGGACAAATTAAATTATGATTTTCTGAATGATGAATTTAATTATTGGAAAGATGTAATGAAGGATTTGTAATGGAAAAAGATTTTGAACAATGGTTAAAAGATAATTTTTATGCTTGGGCCACAGCACGAATTTACACGGGGCGACTAAGAAAAGAGTATAAACACAAGGGATATCCTGATTTGGAATCTTTCGTTCGTGGTGAAATTAACGGAAAAACAGAAATATATGTTCAAAAAAAAGCCGTTTCTGCATTTAGAAAATTTGCTGATTTTTTAGCAGAAAATATAAAGGCACACGTGGGGGCAGATATACATTTCTTCAAAAAATTTAAAAAAACATTCGAAGTAAAAGAAGATGTCGGTGGAATTTAAAATCGGTTTTTTGTATAAACCCAGCCACCTAATATGTATGGTCCCATCTGGCAGTAGCGGCAACCGGTTCCGCAACTGCCACCGATACGAACCCACCGCACCCCATACACCACCATCCATCCGGTTATCAAATCGACAGCAACAAATTGGAAAAATTTCAAAGGCCTTTACGCGCGAAGTCAAAAAATCAAACACGGCCTGTTCAGTAAAAAGTAGCACCATAAGATGCTACTTTTGTTTACAAACCAAATTCTGCTTTTACAAATTGTGCCACCACATACTGACAATGCAACGGACACCATGCTTCCCCCAACATAACGCGTAAAAATTTTAACATTGGTCTGGCCCAGTATGGTATTCGCATATCGTCTGGTAATCTGTAAGCGCGCATTATTTCCAGAACGGTATGTGTTCTTGCGTCCGTGGTATATAAATAATTCCCATTGTCATCAAAAACATCTGTCCCAGGGGCGATTGTAAATAAACCCGTTATATCACCACTACCGGTCAATTGAGAATGCATTTTTTCATCTTTTTTACATCTGTGGCCTGCGCCTTCCATTTTACAACCACTTTTTTCGCCTTTGGTGGTTTTTAAATCTTCAACCTTTTTACCAGTCGGCGTATGTCTAACTTGTTCCTGTTGACATTCTGGAAGAGGAACGGCCACTTGTCCCCAATGACAATCATCATATTCACCTGCTTCCAATGGTTTTAATCCCTTGGCAATATCTTCAAAACACAAATTGTTTGTGGCACCAGTGGGTAATTTTACGGGTTTATGTTTGGATGCGATAATTATACTTCTGGGCCTATTCATAATTGCACCGAATTCAGCCGCATTTTGAACGGCTTTATCAACATATAGAAAACCAAGATTATGCAATTCTTGTTCTATCTGTTCACCAAGCGGAAGATTATATTTTTTTGTTTTGAAAATCAACATATCTTCCGCGTTTTCTATGACGCAGAATTCATATGATGGACAGCGTTTTAAATGTTCCATAACACCTTCAAACAAATATTGTTCATCACTATTTTCATCTTTACGAGTGTTAGCGCGGGTTATTTGTTGGCAACATGGGCTGGCCAATAATATTTTTGGTTTTTCTTTATTTGCAATTTCAGCCAACAAATCTTGCGTTTTAGGATTCATAATATCACCAACAACTACCCTGGTTGAAGGATAAATGGCTTTATGTAATTTGCACCTTTTTCGGTCTTTATCATTCGCCAGAATTACATCCACACCTATCTTATCCAAGAAATATGCATTAATCCCACTACAACAAAAAAGGTTCGTCGCCTTGATTCTGTGCGGCGGGGTTATATTCAATATTTGTGTATTATCATTATTTGTTGTCATGGCTTTCCCCTTTGGTTAAAGATTCAACTTCGCGTAATGTATAATTTTTTCCCACATATTTATTAAATTGGTGGATTTCCAAAACAGGAATTTCTGGATACATTTGTCCAATCGTTTGTATGTGGACATTAGGTTTGCGGGTAATTTGTTCCGCAAACAGTTTCGTAAATACGCTGTTAATACGAAAATCTTCTGGCTTTGGTGCTTTTCCACGCGTTGCGACAACCATAGTTAAATGTTGTTTTTGGGTAAAAGTTCCGCCCCGAATATGTCGTGTGTCCCAAAACGCAAATTCCTTTATTTCAAAACCCAACGAATTTATTTCATTGATGGATTTTTGTGGGTGTGTTGAATCAAGCCAGAAAAAACCAACCGCATCATCCGCTATATATTTAGAAGCAGTTGAAATATCAATACCATCATCAAATTCGGCATAAATAACCGCAAATTTGTTGTTTTTTGGTAATGGTAATTGTTTTTCATAATTATCATCAAGCACAGATGGTTCTGGTTCCGCAACTGGCTTTTTGTTTTGCGCCAACGATAATTCTTTAACTTTATAAAGCGTCGGCAAAATACAAGTACTGGTATTTCCAGATTCAAGTTGTGCGCGTGCTTCGTCAACAACCTTTTGAACAAGATTTTCTTGTAAATGGCGTCTAAGTCCCCATTCACTTTTGGACAATCCGTTCGCTTCAAATGCTTTGGTATAACTGGAATAAATATCACCTTTTATATCCATTTGGATTTTATTTTTCTTGTTTTGGCGTTGTAATGCACCATTTGCCACCCCAAGTTTAATCTTGTTTGTAAGTTTGCAATCGGTTTGCAACAACCATTCGTTGACATTAATCAGCCCAGATAAAATATCTTTGCGACTAATCGATTTGTCATATTCCAATTTGTGTTCCAACACTTTTTGAATCGCCACTATTTCTGGCATATATTTTTGGGCTTCGTTCAGCGTTAAATTTTTAGCAGCCGGAATCTTATTACCATTATTATTTACGATTGCGACATCATTATTTGTTGTTTTATTGGATACAACGGAACCATTTTCTAAAAAATCTGCCATAGCAAACATCCTTTATTTTTTGGTTTGTTAATTTGTTGAACCCCCGCCTTCGTGGGCGTTCATAAGTAAAGAAGTGTTTGTTTTTCGGATTTTTTAAAAAAATTTCATTTTTCTTAGATTTCTGCACCACACAAGAAGAAAAATCTTGTTTTTTTATATTTTTTTGTATATGTTTAGTATACAGGCACTGTAAACACATAGGGGGTTATTATGGATTTAAACGGCAGACCATGGTGTGAATATTTTGAACAACAACGCGAATTAAGGGAAGAAGCCAACAAAGAACGCGGACAAAAACAACAAATACGAAAACTTTGTGATATTTATCAAAAATTGTTTCAAATACTTATACATACGGAAACAAGTATCGGAATAGACAGAAATTTATTGATAATTTTTATAGAATTAATGTTTAACCGGGAAATAAGCCAATCCGATATAGCAAAAATATATGGAATAAATATTACCACTATTTCATGGTTGGTTTCAAAACACGCAAAAGGCGACAAAGAAGTTTGGTTTAATTTAATATCAGATAAACGCAACCGTAAAATAATACAATTAACGGATGAAGGAAAAGAAAAGGCGAATAAAATATTAGAATTTATGTGGAATATGCTTTCAAACACAAATCCAGCATTAAGAAAAAGTCCTGATATGAATATGGATTTATTGGAAAGCATTTTTAAACAAATGGAAATATTGCACCGATGGCTAACATTTGTTCCGAAAAATAAAAAATAGCACCTTATGATGCTATTTTTTTTATTAAAAATAATTTCAATAACAAAAATTCCATAAAAAAAGCGTTCTATAAAAATGTATTTAGTGTGTTGTGGACTTTCCGTAATTGTATTTGAAGATAAACATAGACGCAACATATCGTACATTTTTGTCGGTTGTATCAAATTGGTTGAATTCAAAGGCGCCTGATTAAATGCGTTGTAGATAAGTTATTACCATTTATGATTTATTTATTATTGTTTATTAAATAACCACAACGCAACAACCAATACCGATACAACAAAAAATACCTGAATATAAAGGTTCTAATTAATGATAAATCGTGAACAAAGAACAAACCAATTTTCCACATCCACAACCACTAGGTTTAAGTATTTGTTCACGATTATTTTTTTAATCAAAGGTGGTTTTAATGACTGATATTTATCGTTGGGAATATAAAATTTATACAAATGACGATATGACAAAATTATTAGAAACATCTGTTATTGATTGGTTGTTTGAATTTAATCCAACCCATTTTATATCAATACAGTTTCCAACGGAGCAGCGAAGTTATAACCTGGAAAAATCTGTTTATCGACTAAAAGCGGTTATGAAAATCTTTGAAAAAACATTAAATCCGCGGCATTGGTATAAGAAACATTTACCATTTATTGCTTTTGCTGAAAACACATCTGGTATGTGGCATTTCCATTTATTTTTAAAAAACAATAAATATCCAGAAGAAAAAATGTTATCAGGTATGGATACAACTGTCAGGAAATTTGCTTTTTCAGAAACGGTAATTGATATGCAAAGAATAACCAGAACACCAGAAAAAGTATTTAAATACGGCGACAAAGAATTAAAAGCCGATTCCACAGGTAGATTTGAATCATTTCGGATAATATTGTCTGATGATATGTTCAATCTTCCACAGAAATAATCCATACAATCACATAAACCAAGCGTGGATAAACCTAAACACAAAAGATAATAAATTATAAGCCAAATGACCCAAGAGCATTTCTGGTTGGTTTATGTGATTATGGTAAAAAATAGATAAATTGGAAAAATAATTCAAAAATATATGAAACGGGGCAGTTCTAATAATTAAGAATTCAGTATATATTACACGAGTCCGCCGTAAAACAAGTTCCGTTTATACTGAATTCTTTTTTTAATTTACCATAATCACACGACCAAATGTTGCAACATTATTTTCTTCTATGTTCTTTAATGCTGCTTTGGCCGCTTCATAATTAAAATAGATATCTGGTAATAATAAACTACCATTTATTTCAATTCTAAAAGTTGTAAAATTCATATCAATCACCTTTATTGTAATATTAAAACTTCGCGTTTATCGTTATCTTCTTCATCTTCATCATCAATATCAATTAACTTATCTAAACGGTGATAATCGCTATATTTAACATAACCTTTATCAACATCTTTTACATCTTTACACACAATCGTTTTCCAATAATCGTGTGAACTATATGCAATTTCAACTTCCATATCATCTGGATAACAATTTAATTCATTTATTAATTCTCTGACTGTCATATCTTTTATCCCTTTTGTTTAATATTCACTTGCTTTCATTACAGTTAATACTCTGGTTGTTATACTTTCATCCGCTGGGTTTTCTGAACCAAAGACTAAATCATTATCGTAATAATCTATCTTGAAAAAGTAATCTTCACCTTTGTGTTCTATCTTTCCAAAATCTCTTTCCCCGTAAGGATTATTACCTTCATTAAAATCTTTGAATTCTTTTACTTTGGTTAAAATTCGTAATTGTTCATCAAAAGGTAATGCAGAAAAGCCACTCGTAAGAACAACTTTATCTTTACCAGAGTGAAAGATGTTCCTACGGAGTTTATCGTTTAATTCAGCAATTTTATTCGTATCCATATTAAGCCGCCTGTGTTTCAACAACGAATTTATTAAACTGTTTCAATGAAGAACGAACAGAACGACTGATTTGGCGACCACGGATTTCGTGAATACCACCTTTTTGATACATTGGGCATATATCAAAAATACTTTCAGCCAATTTTTCTAAGGTTATATTTTCCAATTTGCATACATATTTAATCCCACGAAGATAATCGTATACAGTGGAATTTTTTCCATTAACATAAACAGCATAACCTTTGTTAATTAACCAGTTTCTATAAGTTTTCAACATTTTATATCCTTTTGTTTTTTGTTGATTCTTGCTTCTTGCATACTTAAATTATGTCGTGTTTTTAGGCCTTTGCGAACTAAAAAACTCAGAAAAAATAGCCAAAAAGCCCAGTTTTTAGCCATTTTTTTGCTTTTTTGCTAAAAAAATCCGTATTTACTGTTGAAATTGAATAGTTAAAGATAAACTATTTAAATTGTATAGTTTAAAGCCATTTATGCTGAAATGATTAGGATTTTACACCTATGGGTGAAAAATTTGTTTAGAATAGCCATAACAATCAAAAATACACACCCAGAACAACCGAAATTATTTTTCTAAGATAAGCATATACGGGAAAAACGGAGCAATTCAGAGAGTGTTTATTTGTAAATATTCCACAACTGTTCAAATCTGTGTGAATATTCTTTATTTGGTTGATTAAAGAATAAACAATTTTCGGAATTATACATACTTGCATTGGTTGTCCAGTTATACGAACCAGATACAACACCAACATCATCAAAAACAGCAAATTTATTATGTTCAATCTTGTGTTTTTTATTGGTTAATACTGGAATACCTGCTTTTTTTATTGTTCCAACCAATGATTTTTTACCTTTTGATTGTGTTCTGTCTGTAATAATTCTTATATCTGCACCCCGCTTATACGCTACAAGAATAGCATTTGTAATATCTGGGTTGGTAATAGAATAAACGGCTATATCTATTTTATTTGATTTGTTTATTCTTTCAATAATGTTGTTTTCACACTCTACGCCAGGAGTAAAAAAGATTTTAATATCATTATCTTGAATATTGTTTTCTTGAATTGGTTTTGAATCAACAGAAACACAGGCCGTTAAAGCCAAAACAGATATATTTAAAAAAAATATCCCAACTTTTTTTACCATAAAAAAACCACTTTTGATAAAGTGGTTGGGAGTTAGCCAGTTTACACAGAAACTCCGTTGATTTTGGTAAAACCTTATCACAACGGCATCCCAACCATAAGTTGGGATATAAACTTCGTATGCTGTGTATAATCGGATGGCTAAATCCTTCACACCAGTTATATCACAAGACTCTTTTCAAGAATCTCTAGCATATTATAAAACACAATTTATAGGAAATACAATCTTTTTATGTAAAATGTTCAATATTTTACACCTACCGGTGTATTTGTTGTTTAAAACAGCCCAAAACGGGCCAAAAACACACCCAGAAGAAAGAAAAAATATTTTATTAAGAGTGTTATTATTAAAATAAAAAACCTATTAACGCTTAATTTGTTAATAGGTTCATAACATTTAAATATGATGAATCACTCTTCTTTCTGTTTAAAGCCCGCGTCACCAACCAAATGCTTTATCACCATTTTTTTATTATTTACTATAAATTTATGTGTTCTTGAAAATATACCTAAAAATATTTCCTCAAAAATATAATTATCATTATTGTTTTCGTCTTTTTCTACTTTATCTGGGTTGCCAAAATATTCTTTTACTGTTTCAATAGAATATTGATTATCTGGAGCTATACGAAATTGTTTTCCAAATTTATATAGCTTCACAGAATACCATATTGCGCAACCAAGTCCAAACACAGCACCAATAGCTATTGCCATCATTTCATTGCTTTCGTGTCCACCGAATAACCTTAAACTTCCTATATAATCAATAAGCATGCCGAATATTCCGCCAAACAAAGGCAGAACTATAATTGTTTCTCCTATTATATCACCAAGTTTAAATTCGTTCATTTTTTCTTTTTTTGCCATTTTTATACCTCTTGTTTAATTTTGTTATTTTATTTCTGTTTTATAATCGGTTCCTGTATATGTTGTATATTGATAACCGTAATACCCTTGTGGATGCTTTCTTGTTTTACAACCTTCTGCAGCACCGCCACCATAAGACATTTCTTTGTGAACATAATCTGCACCACTTGCAAAACCTACTTCTTTAAAGCCAGGTTCATGGGCTTGAAATTGGCAACAAGATAAGTTTTTGTTTTTTAAATATGTCTTTGGTGCGATATCAGATACTTTGTATGTTGTTGCTTTAAATGCTGGTATAGAGTTTGTGCCACCTAATAAAGTTGAATATTTATAATTTCCTGCTCTTTTATAAATCTTGTTATGTGTTCTAAAAGATTCGTTAGTTGCATAATCTTTATCTTGTGTATAAACAAAATATCTTTTAGAGCTTATCAAAGATAACAAACCAGATTGTTGAATAAATACACCATTTGATGCAAAATCAACAACCTGATAACCAGACCTGTCTTCTAAAAGGCCGTCTTTATCAACCGTAATGGTGCCAAAATATAACAAATCATCTTCTTCTGAAATAGATTTTCTTTTTTCTGCCGCTTTTGCAACAGCCTGTTCGCAATCAGCAATATTATCTAAAAAGGCTTTTTCTTTTAATTTTTTATCTAATTGTTTTCTTGTTATTGTTTCGCCCTGATATAAAATACCTGTTTCTTTACCATCTTTTTTTATTTCCTTATATAATAATTCACCATTGTCGTCATATTTTGAAATCATTTCACTTATCAGTGCACCGTTATCATAAGTGTTTTCTGATACAAGTTTTCCGTCTAAGTCAAACTCCTTTACAATGCCGTCCAATTGACCATTTTTAAAAACACCTTCACTTTTTTGTTTCCCATTTGGGTGATATTTTTTTGTTAAACCTTCTGTTTGACCATTTTTAAATGCTTCTGATTCTAAAAACACACCCCCTTGATTATCATAATATTGTTTTACATCAACAGAATCGTTAAGTCCGTTTTTACAATTTGCAGATAATTTTAACCAGCCGCTTTCATAATATGTCTTAAAAGGACCTTTCATTACACCGTTTTCATAATTGGCTTCCAGCATTAATTTCTTATTCAGATAGAATTCCCTTCTCACACCGTTCTGTTTACCATTAACATAATGTTGTTCGATTTTTAAAGTTCCGTCTTCATAATACTGATTTGCAACACCATCTGCTTTACCGTTCTTGACTTCAAACATTTTTTGTTTTTTTCCATTGGCCCAATATTCACCAACAGTCCCAGTAATATCATTTCCAGATGTATCTTTACAAACAAATTCATCCGATATTGTTCCGCACATTGCTGTTTTATTAAGTATATAATCTGGTTTTTTATCACAGGCACTTAAAAACACTAAACAACCAATAAAGCAAATAGTTTTTTTCATAATAAATTCCTTTTAATTTATTCAACATAAATATAAAACAACCCAACGGTTGTTTAATAAACTGTTCACTCCAAGTATAAAACCGCTTTAAAAGTCTTGTACATATTGGTTTTCTAATGTTTTTTAAGTTTTATAAATTCAGCAACAACTAATTCAAAGCAGGAAAAAATATGTTGATTTAACCGTTCTATTAAATTGAAGCATTTTATCAACCAAAGGATTAAAAAAAATGGCGGTTATTGGATATATTCGTGTATCATCAAAAAAGCAAACATTGGAACATCAAAAGTATGAAATCGAACAATTTACAAAGCAAAATAAAATCTCAGTGGACAAGTGGGTTATGGAAACAATATCTTCGCGTAAGCCACTAAATAAAAGAAAACTTGGACAATTATTAAATGAATTACAAAGTGGGGATATATTGATTGCTGCTGAAATATCAAGATTAGGACGCTCTTTACTTGAAGTTATGCGTATTCTGGAAACTTGTTTAAATAAAAATTGTCAGGTATGGACATTAAAAGAGCATTACAGATTGGGAAACGACATTCAAAGTAAAGTTATGGCTTTTGCCTTTGGTTTATCCGCTGAAATAGAAAGAAATTTAATATCACAACGCACAAAAGCGTCTTTGGAAAGCATAAAAGCAACAGGTAAAAAGATAGGCCGACCTTTTGCTGCACAATCTAAAAAATTGAAATTATCACGCAATACCAAAAAGGTTAAACATTGGCTTGAAACAGGATTAACCAAATACCGAATTGCAAAAATGATGTCCGTATCACCTGCAACTGTATCTAATTTTATAAAAAGGATGGGGTGGTGATAAAATCGTTTACTTTTCCCAAAATTCGCGTTATTTTATAAAAGTGCTGTGCAAGTGTTAGGCATTTCTAGTGAAAACTGGTTAAATTTGGGTGAAAGCAGTATTAAAAAGGCTTGTTTTCTCTCAAAAATGTGTGTGTCTGAAACCATCTCATTCCTACCAATGGTGAGAGTCAGATTTCCACCCACTCCCACCAAAACAAGAAACACCCCAAATGGGGTGTTTTTGTTTTGTATTGTGGGAGTGGGTGGATCGGTCAGAGCGCCAGACGCATTTATGCGTAACACGGAAACGAAGTTTACGTGAATAATTGGCGCGCATGACCAATACGCAGATGAACAATTAGCAAATCTACAAAAACGGATATGTTTAATAGAGTTTTTGCGTTTAGATTTGATTATTGTTTATCAAGGTCACACCCACGACCACATTTTTACCAATCTTCGAATAAGTTTATAATAAAGGGTTAGAAATCTAACCCTTTTCCCATTCTGTTTTTAATTTACCAAACATCGCGGTGCTATGGATAGAACCATCAGGCCATAATTTTCTTTCGCGTTGTATTCCTTCAAGAACATAACCATTTTTTTCTGCATGTTTTTTTGAGGCAATATTTTCTGTATCACACCAAATTGTTATTTTTCTTAAATTAAATGTATCAAAACCCAACTTTTCTATTACTGGTATCAATCTATCTATTATTCCTTTACCACGTGCTGCTTTTTTCAGCCAATAACCAATTTCTGCTGTATTATTTTTAACATCTATACCAGACAAACCTATTTCACCTAATAATTCATCCCCGCTAAAAATTCCATACATTGCATATTTCCAATTTTCTTCATCTGTATATTTGGTTTTATATGCATTTAATACTTCTTGAACGGTTTTATAAATTCCGTTTTCCATCCAGAATCTAAAACTTGGCTCATCTTCATGGAAAGCATCATAAATTTGTTGTGCATAATCTTGTGATACAGGAATTGGTTTTAATACAAAATCATCAACAACTATTTTTTCAGGTTTAGTAAATTTTGACATAATTCATCCTTTTGGTTGATTATATCACACCTACAAAATTTAATCAATTTTCACCATCGGGTGAAATTAACCATTTTTCTTTAAACACTTTCACCCGTTGCATCAAATCAGTAAATTCTTGTTTGTTTTCTGCTCGATTAATGCAAGCTGTTTCCCACCAAAATATACACCGCACTTTAAAAGTGCGGTTTTTCTTTGGATTTCTAATACTTTTAATGGTTCGAAGAAAGAGTATTTGAAAAACACCTATTTTTACCAATATTCGAACGAAAAATTATTCCAAAATTCTTTTCACGATTTCCAATGAATGAATTTTTGTTGTATTTATTATTTCAATTTTCGCATCTTTGATTATATTTGGCAATTCCGTACATCCTAAAACAACGGCTTCTGCACCCCTTGCAGTACAATCATCGATAATTGCATTTAATTTTTGTCTAGATTCTTCATTAGTTATACCAACACACAGTTCATTAAAAATTATATCATTTATAACATGTTGTTGATTTTCATCAGGTATCACCACATTTATTCCATAGTCTTTTAGTTTATCTTTATAAAACGGTTTTGTCATAGTATATATTGTCCCCATCAACGCAACCGTATTAATATTTTTTTCTTTGATATAACTTGCGGTGGCTTCCCCAATATGAATCAATGGAACAGATATATTTTTTTGAACTTCATCTGCAACAAGGTGCATAGTATTTGTGGCAATCGCGATATAATCAGCACCAGCTTTTTCAAGTTTCTTTGCAGAATCACTTAAAATTTTGCCCAGTTTCACCCAATCGCCCGCTGTTTGTAATTTTTCAATTTCATCAAAATCATAACTTTCGATAAGCATCTTGGCGCTATGTAAGCCACCACATCTTTTATTTATTTCTTCGTTTACAATTTTATAATATTCAACTGTGGATTCATAACTCATACCACCTATTATACCGATAGTTTTCATTTTTGCCCCTTTTTAATTACATTTTGAGCATATTATAAATTCAATTGTTATTCAACCACTTGTTTTTAAAAATTTCGATATTATTCATTAAATTGATAAACTCTTGTTTGTTTTCTGCTCGATTAGTGCAAGCTGATTCCCACCAAAATATACACCGCACTTAAAAAGTGCGGTTTTTCTTTAGATTTTATACTGTTCGGGTGGTTCGAAAATAGCATATTTAAAAAATACTAATTTTTATCAATTTTCGAACGGTTTTAAATTAATTTTCTTGTGATGCTTTGTAATCCGTCATCATTTTCTTTACTGCGCCTGGCAAATCAGTTTTTATTACTTCTGGGGTTATGTATGCATTTGCAAATGAATTTTCAAAATCTTTTTGAACTGGTCGTTTTATAAATTCATAGCAAATCAGGTCAACTATGCGTTCTTTTAAATCTTGTGGAACACCATATTCACGAATTATGGGCATTTCTATTAAAGTGTGTACAAATTCATGAAATACCAAACTAAATATTTTATCTTTATCATCAAAAGGATCATTTGCACTGAAAGAAGGATTATTCACACCAAAAACAATCAGTGCAGGTTGTTCATCAGTTGGCGGGTTATAATAACTGCCGTATTCATAGGCATAAACGATTTTTAAACTTTCTGGTAATTGTGTATTCCATGATGATAATAACGGTACCAAATACTCATCAGCCCTTTTCTGTAATTCCGGTATTACATATTGTTGAAACACATTGTCTAAACGATTTAAAGTTTTAATATCATAAAGTTCATTTATAACAATATTACGATATTTTTCAATTTCTTTGGTTGTTAACAACTCTTTATTATACATAGCCTCCATATCTTTATTGCCTGGGAAAGGAATAAATGTATCTGGTTTATGATAAAATTGTTTAAGTTGCGTATGATATAATTTATGATTGTTTAAAATCATATCCCACGATTCTTCTGCCGTCAGTGGTTGGGTGGTTATTTTCATTTGTTTGGTTGAAATACCATTATTTTCATTACATGCTGATAAGAATAACACACAAATTAAGACAATAAATTTTTTCATGTATTTCTCCTTCATGTGTTCTCATTATAAAACCATAAATTAAAAAATCAAAATCTTTACAAATTAATTTTCACCATCGGGTGAAATTAACCATTTCTCTTTAAACTCTTTTACCCGTTGCATCAAATCAGTAAATTCTTGTTTATTTTCTGCTCGATTAGTGCAAGCTGATTCCCACCAAAAATAAAAATCACCCAAAAAGGTGGTTTTTGTTTTCAATGCTAACCCACGTATGATATAATTTATCCAAAGGAGATTTACTATGTCAAAAATATGTCAAAGCTGTGGTATGCCAATGAACGAAGAAGCACTGTTCGGTACTAATTCCGACGGTTCTAAAAATTCTGATTATTGTATATATTGCTACAAAGATGGTGCTTTTTTACAACCATTTACAATGGACGAAATGATTGAACATTGCGCACAGTTTATCAATGAAGTAAACCAAGGATTACCACAACCAATCACCAAAGAAGAATATATTGGTCAAATGAAAATGTATTTTCCAAATTTAAAACGTTGGCGCAAAGAATTGACCGTTGCAAATTCTGACATACAAAATCCAGCATTGATTGGTATCAAAGAACTTATTGCTAAAATGGCAGATACATTACCAATCACATTTATATCATCGGTTGATGAAAACGGTTTTCCGTGTACCAAGGCTATGTTGGCACCCCGTGTACGCGAAGGAATCAAAGTATTTTATTTCACAACTAATACTTTTTCTTTGCGAGTGGCACATTATAAAAATAACTCCAAAGCCAGCATTTATTTTTGCGACGACAAAGGGTTCCAAGGCATGATGTTACGTGGCACAATGGAAGTGCTAACAGATACTGCCACGAAAGAAATGATTTGGCGCGACGGTGATAACGAATATTACCCGGGCGGTGTTACAGACCCAAATTATTGTGTTCTTAAATTTACCGCCACCGACGGCAGATTTTATAGTAATTTTTATCCACGCAGTTTTATTATCGAAGAATAAATAAAATTATTTTTCTGCAGCAGCTATTTTAGAACGCAATTCAGTTTCGTTCTTTTTTATCCAATCAAAAGATTTTTCCATAAAATCAAAAATATTTTTTCTTTCTGAATACAATTTTTTCATAATATCAAAAATCAATTCGCCGTTTATTTCCATATTATAAAAATATGAATATGCAATATATTTTGGATGTTCGGTCATTTTTTTAATTTCAGAATTTCTTATTATCGTTTCTACAACTATTTCTGATAATAACCATTTCAAATTTGGTGAATTATATTCATCACAACTATCTTTGAAATGTTTTTGCCAAAAATAGAACCACACAAAATGAGTAATTTCATGCAATGCTGTTGATATTGCAAATTTAGGTTCAAACTTATAATAAACATGGAATGTATAATCTTGAATATTACGCGGACATATTGGATTTAATCCAACTTCTGCCTTCATATCATTTAATATCCTAGAACAATCATTATCAAATGCAGCGCTGTATACATCATTTAATTTTTCCGCAATTAGTTGCCACGCATTTTCAAAAACCGTTATTGATTTTTGTATTGCGTTGGCACACTTGGTTGCCTGAATTTTCATTTGTTCGGTTATATAATCAAATCGCTGACTTTCTGTGATGTTTTTATTCCAACAATACTCATAATCTAAATCAGAATAAGCATCAAAAATGCGCTTGTGCCACCAAACTGGTGTTTTATCTTTTTGATGAAATAATATAAAATCTATATCTTTATCAAAATTTTTTTGTTCCCAATTCAATCGCATTTTTTATTTCCTTTTGTCTGGTAATTCATCATATATTGCATTGAATACAGTTTCTAGTAATTCTGAATTTTCAACATCAGGTATCATTATCATTGGTTTACCATTTGGATAAGGTATTTCCATTTTTGCATTTGGCATAATTTTTAATGCAGATAGCGTTGGTTTTATCAATAATCTATTATCATAAATACCACCTATTATTTTTCCACGATAATAAATTATAAATTCACCCATCATCGCGCGATATGTTATATCTGGTAAAACAGATAATTGATCTAAGACAAATTCTAGAAAATCTTTGCTGGATGCCATACTCTTTACCTGTCATAGTGTGTTAAATTATCTTTTGTATAAAACAAATCATCACATTTACCAACACATTTCGCCCATGATGCCATTGGTACTGTTTTTTCTAGTTTATATCCATTACGATTTGCTACGTTCTGAGATTTTTCATTTCCAGCGTCTATATTTAATATGATTTTATCAAATCCAAATTTAAATAATTCGCTTTCTAGCGCCTTTAACGCTTCACTCATAAACCCATGTCCATTTACAGATTTAATCAACCAATATCCTATTTCACATTCTGTGTCTTTAACATTAAAAAAACGAATTCGACCAATTAAATTATTATCACGATAAATACCAAACATAACACCCTGGTTATTTAACATTTTTGCATGTCGACTTTCTAATTTTTTTTGCACATCTTCCACGGTATGCAGCGACATAAAATGTCCCTGCCATTCTTCCAAATAATCACGGTTTTGTTCTATAATTTCCAAAATCATTTTGGCATTTTCCAATGCAGGCAATAAAACTTTTAATACTAAACGTGGTGTTTTAATAGTTTGTGGAAATTGTAATAACGGTTTCATTTGTATCCTTTGCATACAAAAATTTTAACAGAAAAAAATATAATTTACAATTACCAAAACAACAAGGTCCCATTGGGACCTTGTGCAAACATAAAACCAAATCGTTTTTTATTTCAACGGTGGGAAGCAATCTTTTGTGTCTTCGGGACAACACACCATCCAACCGTCCCCGGCATCAGTATAAGTTTCTCCTGCGCAACAGCCGTTTTTATCTGGTCTTTGACCGTTATCACATAAAACGAAAAAACCATGCCAATTGACAATAAGATAATGTACAGTATATCCAACTGCACCACCAAATAAAAACGCAAAGAGCACAATCCACCAAAATTTGCGCCACGGGTTCACAGTTTTTTTGATTTTTGTAATTTTCATTTTTTACATCCTATTCTTCAATTATTTTTTCCAATTGAATTATAAAATCAATCGCAGGGTTGGTCAATTTTTTTGCTTTTTCAATCATTTTTGCTGCTTCCGCCTGCATTTTAAGACGTTTATATGTTTCAACCATTTCTGTTGCTTCGCGTTCATTATGATCAATATCATCATCAATCAAAGCACGTGCAATTTCTAATTCTTGTTTTGCCAATTCTTTGTATTTTTCAGAATTTTCAACACAACCACGTTCTGACAAATTAGCATAAATTTGTGCACGTTTTACACGATCCTGAGCATAACGCATATCTCTATATTCAGACAATTGACTATTCAACAAACCTTCTATTTCCTCGCATGTTGATTTTTTTTCTGTATCTGTTTCGGTGATAACAAAATCATTTTCTTCATTCAATGCATCAGCGATTTCACGTTCGCGCAATGCCAATTTTTTATAATTTTCACGATTTTTGTCACATCCACGTTTTGATAACTTTTCATATATTCTGGCATTATAATTATGAGCGTCCCACCCCATAGAATCTTCATCAGCCAACTCTTGTTTCAACAATTCTTCAATTGCGCCACATGTTGTTTCTGGCAATTTATTTTTTGCCTTCACAGGTTGTGGTTTTGGTTGTGATTGAACTTTGTCCATTTTAAATCTGCGATTATTACAATTTTCAGAAAATACTTTGTTTAATTGAGCCAACAAATCTGGATTATTATGATTAGCCGCATCAACAATTCTGAATGCTATGTCATCGCATTGTTTTTTTGTCATTGACGAATTATTCACACGGTCCGAACCGTTTATAATAAAGCCAAAAATCGCACCAACTAAAAACAGCGCTATCAAGCCAATTACGCCGTATACGGTATTTTTTCTTGTATCGTTTGGTTTTATGTTTTTCATTTCTCTCTCCTTATTTATTTTTTATTTTACAATACCATCTTTGATGGTAATTATTCTATCTGCGCGTTTTGCAAGATTCATATCATGCGTCACAAATAACATAGACATATTATTTTTGCGAACTAAATCTAATAATAAATCAAATATAGCCGTCGCGTGTTGTGGATCCAAATTCCCAGTTGGTTCATCTGCCAATAAAATTTCAGGATTATTTGCTAACGCACGTGCCAATGCAACACGTTGTTGTTCACCACCAGACATTTCACCTGGAAAATGAGTTGCACGATGTGCAACATTTGCACTGCGCAACAATTTAATTGCACGTGCATTGGCAACATTTTCAGCAACACCATTTGCCATCATCGGCAACACAACGTTTTCAAGTGCAGTAAAATCAGGCAACAAATTATGACGTTGATATACGAACCCTATTTTTTGACGACGTAAAATTGTTCGTGTTTCTTCACTGATTTTATCCACTGGAACGCCACCAATAAAAATATCCCCACCCGTTGGTTTATCAAGTAAACCAACACATTGCAGTAGCGTAGATTTTCCAGAACCACTTTGTCCAACCAAAGCGATAATTTCCCCACGATATAAATCAAACCCGCCGCCGCGTAAAATTCTTAAAGGTTGTCCACCTTCAACAAAAGTCTTTTTAATATCACGTACAGACAAAACCGTGTCTTTCTTAGATATTCTGGACAAAGAATTCAATATACTTGCCATGACTTATTCCTATTCATTCTTTAACGTTTTTACAGGGTCAGTATTTGCGGCACGCCACGCAGGATAAAGCGTTGCTAAAAACGCCAACGCAATCGCTATGACTGCGATACTAACAACCGTTGAAGGAACCAATTTAGATGGTAATTCAGATAACGAATATAATTCAGCAGGAAACAAATCACGACCTGTGATAAATTGAAAAAATTTACGAACTGGTTCTATGTAAATCGCAAGCAGAACACCCAACACGGTTCCAAAAAACGCCCCAATAATACCAATACTGGTTCCTGCCAAAATAAATATCTTCATCATTGATTTACGTGACACACCAAATGTTCGCAGAACAGCTATATCACGTCCCTTGTCTTTAACCAACATAACAAGTGATGAAATTATGTTAAATGCAGCAACAATTACTATGAGTAATAAAATTAAAAACATCACACTGGATTCCACCTGCAAAGCACCAACAAAACCACGATTTAAATCGCGCCAATCACGAATTATAAAGCCATCTGGCAACAAAGCATCCAACGCACGCACCACAGTTTCACTTTGCTGGGCATCGGTTAAAAACAAATCTATGTGCGTAATAGATTCGTCAATATTTAAATATTTTTGCGCGGTTTCCAGTGGCATAAAAATATATCCAGAATCATATTCATACATCCCCATAAAGAACGACGAAACCACCGGATACGACATAATACGCGGCATAGTGCCAAATGGTGTTGCGGTTCCACCATTTGCCGAAATCAAAGATACTTTATCGCCCGCACTTACACGCAGCGCACGTGATAACGCCGAACCAATAATCAATTCACCGTCTTTTACTTTGTCCAAACTTTTTCCATAAACACGAGTTCCATTATTTGTTTTTGCAACCAAATCCGGCATACGTATACCACGCACAATCGCCCCCGAATTATTACCATTTGCAGATGCCATTATTTGACCTTCGGCAATCGGAACGATTGATGTAACATATTTTTCTACAATTTTGTTTTGGCGCATTTTTTCAATTAAGAAATCATAATCTGAAATCGCACCTTTTTGATGATACACAACAACATGTCCATTCATACCAATAATTCGTGACAGCAAAGTTTCATGAAATCCGCCCATCACAGACATAACAACTATCAAAGTTGCGACACCCAGCATAATACCAATCAATGACACCCATGATACCACAGAACCAAAACCGCGTTTTTTCGCAGCCATGTATCTATATGCAACTTTTTTTTCTAAATTCGAAAACAACATATTTTATTCCTATTGGTTCAATAAATCTCGCAGCGCATCTCCAATCAACGGAGTATCAGGAACATCTTTTTCATCAACGATTGATATTAAACGTGGACTGACAAACACAACTAATTCAGCAAACGGACTTATCAATGTTTCCGGAGTTGTCACAAAAGAATGTGTTGGAATACCAACAATAACATAATTATCACCAACATCAGATGGAACCTTGAACGAAGACAATTCACCATTAGATGTGCTAAGCACTATTTTGGAATCAATCTTTTTATATCCACCATAATCTCCATAATTGCCCGTAGCACCGATTACTAAGTCCGTTTCAAGTCTGTCTTCTTTGCTGCATTGTCCAATATCAAATCTTGATTGCCAACCATTTGGTATTGCAAACGTTCCCTGAGAAATCAGAACAACACTGGCCTGACGTGACATAAATTCCTGCAATGTTTTGGTATTTATCTCTGGACTGACAACCAATGCGCGTCCAACAACCCCGGGCACAGACATACGAATATTTTTTTCACCAAACGCAGGCAACATATCCATCCAAATCATCGCACTGTCTGTTTTTGGATAAACACGATAAACATCTATGTCCCACGCCACAATATATTTCTTAGACGCAATATCTGTCACCAATTTAGAAACTTCGCGTTCTGTTTGAAAATCGCCTTCGAATACAGCAGTTTTATCGCGCCAGTTTACCAATATATTACCAATATCTGCGCCACGCATAGCATCTAACATAGCCATTATCATCGTTTCATCTTTTGGCATTTTTATCATCCACTTACCACGTGGAGATAAATGAATTTCGCCAAAATCTGCATCATATGAATAATACACATGTCCCAATTTTGCGATTAAATCCACAGCATCTGACAACGAAGCGTTTTCAATAACCCCTGTAATTTTTTCAAGAGTTGGCAAATCTTCTATAACTGTAATATCTGTATCAGCCAACAAAGTATCCAAAACTTCTTTGACGGACATTTTTTTGAATTCAAAATCAGAAACCTTTAAATCTGGCAAAGGCGCCCCAACATTAAGACGAACTATTTCAACCTTTTCTTCGGGAACAACCGAAACCACACTTTGATTATTCCAATCAACCGTACAACGTTTTGGCAAATCTAATGCAAAATGTTGTGCAGTATCAGTAGTCAAAGCCGCTTTTTTTGGAAAAATTGGTACAGACCGTTCATCAATGACAGTGTTTTCAACAACATTTACAGTATCATACATCGGAATTTCAGTTTGTTTATTTGCACAACCGCAAACAACCAACGAACACATTGTAAAAAACAGAACCAAACGTGTTTTTATTGTATTTTTATGCATCTTTCTTCCTTTTCTATTCTCTTTATACTATATATTCATAATTTTTTCAAATTCTTCTAGTGTCATTTCATATATAGGTTTTTGGTTTGGGGTCACTAAATGTTTTACGTTTTCAAATTGTTTTTCAAACAAATCTATGACAGATAACGTTTCTGGTGATAATTTTTCACCGGTCTTTTTTAAACGATGCCCATATTCTACAATATATTCCAAAACATCAGCCGCAAAAAAACGCCCAACATAATTTTCCAGTGGAATACCGCCTTTTTCTACGCAAACAGCCGATAAAACCTTTGCCAATTCATTATAAAAATTTGCCAATTTTACATAGTTTTGAACACTTATTGCCATAACATTTCCCCTATCCCGTTTTCTACATTATAAAAACTATTGCCACCCGAACGCAATTAAATTATAATATAAAATATGAGAATGAAATATTTATTTTTATTTTTAGCTTTAACGGCATGTGCATCTGTCAATAACGGCTCGATTGATGATGCTACCATTTTGAATTGGGAAAACGATGCAGTGACCACCGAACAATTTGTTCGCGATCACAAATCATGTTTGGGTATAAAATCAAATAATTATCAACCCAGATCCAGAATCGCTAAATTATTATCCCCAAACCAAAGTGCACAAATGCCAGATTGGGACGGTTTATGGGTGACATTTCAATCAAATGAATACAAAGATGTCGGCCAACGCGCGTTGTTATCCGTGCCACCCAACACATCATCAAAAACCACTGGATATTACCGTAAATGTATGTTGCGTCGCGGGTATTTGTTACGTGGAAAATAAAAACATTGTATTGTTGGCTATTTCATAAAAATATGTTATAATAATAGGTATGAAAAAATCATTGATGTTTTGGTTGTATTTTATACTATCCATTGTTTTGGCTGTGTATTTTGCAACCCGAATTATAACAAGTCATACTGGACGTGGTCCAATATCAACTGTCAAACACATGGAAATAATAGCCGATACAAAAGATGTTGATGTAGAAACAATACGGCTTGCTATTGGAATACAACCTGGGACGAAATTGCGTTCCTTAGATTTATATCAAATTAACAATCGTATTATAACGATACCAGGAATAAAAAATTCGTCTGTTCGTCGCCTGCCAAACGGGAATATAAAGATAAAAACACAACAATACAACGCGGTTGCAATGTGGACAGATGGAGCTTTGTATTATCCATTGTCTGATGATGGCACAAAAATAGATAAACCCATAGAACACCCAACGGATAATACTATTGTTTTCAGTGGTGAAATCCCGAAAAATTTAACAGATATATTAAATAGTGTATCACCATTAGCTGAATACATAGATCATTTGAATATGGTTGAATCACGCCGTTGGAACATACATACAAAAAAAGGCATCGTAATATATTTGCCAGAAACAAACCCTGGGGCTGCGATAAATAAAATAAGTTTATTAAACCAAACACATCAAATATTATCGCGAAAACTGTCTATCATAGATATGCGCGACAATGCAAGAATTTTGGTAAAACTAAGAAAATGAATTTGTTTAATTCTTATTTTCTGTGTCTTGATATTGGAACGTATGGGGTGCGCGGATTCGCGCATCATGTTCGTAATGCAAAGATTGTACAATCTGCAACACATTTTGTAAAAAATACCAATACAATATATGCACTAAAAATGGTTATTGATGAATTAGAGCAGCAAATGGGAACTCATTTTGACTCTGCATTTATCACTGGGAATTTTGGCGAAGCAGATTTTAAAACTGTATCAAATACAATTTCTTGGAATGGCGAACATAAAATTTCAGAACTTGATTTAAAACATCAAATTGCAAAAATAACGCCACCTGATGACTTTTATGCGATGCATATTATACCTATATTTTATGGGACACCAGATATAAAGAATATAAAAAATACACCCATTGGTCATATATCAACGCAATTAAAATCTATATACAGCGTAATTTCATACGAAGAAGACAAAACTAAATACATTTCTGATATATTGCGTCGCACATCTATACAATCGGCTGGTTTTTTTGATTCTTCATTTATTCAAAATGAAGTTTATAGACATGAAAATGAACGTATGTTATTTATTGATTTGGGGGCTGAATACACAACGGTATCAATATGGACAAATCGTGGACCTTTGTATTTTGAAAAGATAAAAATTGGACAACGTGATATAACAAATTCATTAGCAACAAAACTAGAAATTGGTGTAAACGATGCAGACGAATTAAAAATATTAGTTTCAAATGCCTTACCTAATGAGATGGACCGGTTTACACCCGCGTCATCATCTGAAAAATTTTCTAAATTTTCACGTGCCGATGTAAATGAAATTTTTATTCCTGAATTAAAAATTATTATCAACAGCGTTTATGAACAAGCAAAAAAATACATTGAACAATACAGACCAGAAAAAATTATTTTAACAGGGGGCGGAACCGCTATTCCTAACATAGACAGTTTTATTGAACAAATATTCAAACTGCCTGTGGACAACCAAAATGAAACAGCCACAATAAATGCTTTATCTGAATATATCTGGAATGTAAGATTACCTGAACGTAATGCATATCTTGAAAAGCAAGAAAAAATACACAACAGAATAAAAAAGATAACAAATATATTTCACAAGAAAAAAACACAAAAAAAGAATATATTTGTTCCGATATTGCCCAGCACACTTTGCTTTGACATGAATGATTATACAACGTATACAATGTTTGCATCTGCTGGTATTTCTATGATACACGTCGATATTATGGACGGGCTTTATGTTGATAAAATCGCTGGCAGTATAAATGAATTATCACAAATTCGTTCAAAAACAAAAATGCATTTACATGTTCATCTGATGACAGAAAGCCCTGCTATTTGGGCGGCAGATGCAATTGATGCAGGCGCAGATACGATTATAATATCTACAAATACATCTGGTGTTCGCGAAGCAATAAGTATTATTAAAAAAGCCGGCAAACGATGTGGAATTGCTTTAAACCCCGAATCAAATGTTGAAATTTTAATACCTGTGTTAAAAGATTTGGATGAAATTATGATTATGGCGGTTAAACCTGGTGCTGCGGGTCAAGAATTTGATGCAAATGTTTTACAAAAAATAAAAATATTAGATTACACACGTAAAAAACATGGTTTAAAATATTTAATCAGCGTTGATGGCGGAATAAAACCAGAAACGGCGAAGCTGTGTTGGAATGCAGGCGCAAATTTATTGGTCAGTGGTTCATACCTTGCGAATGCAGCAGATTTTCCATTGGCCGTGCAAAGTTTATTGAAGCACTAATTTACGACCATTTCCATTTTGTGTTATATAAATATGAATTGTATTTTTTGGCAATTTATCCAATGCAATCTCTGGCCATTCAATCAAAGTAATATCATTATCAATCGCATATTGTAAACCAATTTCTTCCAATTCAGATGCATCCTCAATTCTGTATAAATCAAAATGAGATATACCATCATAATTTTGCACCAATGTAAATGTAGGACTGGGGACCACTGTATCTTCACCGCGCAAAGTTTTTATTATAACGCGTGCAATCTCAGATTTTCCCATTCCTAAATCACCGTGCAATGCCACGGTTTGTGGCGTATGCAAAGTTTTTGCAAAATCTCTTGCAAAATTATGCATATCTTCAAGCGTATCTAAGATATAAATTTTTTCACTCATTTTTTATTCCAATAATAGTAAATCATCTTCCATTTTATGAATTGCATCACGTAATTGCGCCGCTTCTTCAAACTCTAAATTTTCAGCATGCTTGTGCATCTGCTGAGTCAACTGTTTTATTTCTCGCCGTAATGTTTCTGCATCCATAATACCACCATTTTTGCTGTATACAAATTTTTTTGCTTTATCTGTTTTTTCTTCTTTGTCGATGACTTCATCAAACACAGATTTAGATACAGTTTTGGGAACTATACCATGTTCCTGATTATATTTTTGCTGTTTTTCACGACGACGTGCCGTTTCAGACAAAGCTTCTTGCATTGAATCAGTAATTTTATCAGCGTATAAAATCACACGACCATTTGCATTTCGTGCCGCACGTCCAATCGTTTGAATCAAAGAACGCGTAGAACGCAAAAATCCTTCTTTGTCCGCATCCATAATTGCGACTAATTCACATTCTGGAACGTCCAAACCCTCCCTTAACAAATTTATACCAACCAAAACATCATATTTACCCAGGCGCAAATCACGCAATAAATCGATGCGTTCAAGCGTTTCTATATCAGAATGCAAATACCGCGCCCGAACACCGTTTTCAACAAAATATTCGGTCAATTGTTCCGCCATTTTTTTGGTAAGAGTAGTGACAATCACACGTCCCTTTGTTTGTTTTACTGTATCCAACAAATCATCAACCTGATGTTCTGTTGGGCGCACATCACAAATTGGGTCCAACAGACCAGTCGGACGAATAACCTGTTCTGAAACAATACCATTTGATTGTTCTAATTCCCATTGCGCAGGTGTTGCAGAAACAAATATAGTTTGTGGTCGCAACATATCCCATTCTTCAAATGTCAGCGGTCTATTATCAACACATGACGGTAAACGAAAACCATATTGCGCCAATGTTTCCTTACGCGCTCTGTCACCACGTGACATAGCACCAATTTGTGGAACTGTCACATGACTTTCATCTATGAATAAAATTGCATCTTTGGGTAAATATTCAAATAATGTCGGTGGCGGCTGCCCTGGTAAACGCCCCGTCAAATATCTTGAATAATTTTCGATACCGCGACATGTTCCAGTAGATTCCATCATTTCAATATCAAAATTCACACGTTCGCGTAATCTTTGTTCTTCAACATATTTCATATTTTCGTGAAAATATTTTAAACGTTCGTCTAAATCAATTCTAATTTGACCCAACGCCTGCAAAATAGACGGCATAGGTGTTGCATAATGCGTATTAGGATAAACAACAATCCGATCTAACTTTTTTAACTTAGCACCTGTTAATGTATCAAATTCCCAAATTTCATCAATTTCATCGCCAAAAAAAGATAATTTCCAACCTCTGTCTTGTGAATGTGACGGAAAAATATCTAACGTGTCACCACGGACACGAAAATCACCACGCGCAAAGCCAATATCATTACGCTTATATTGAATATCAACCAAATAACGCATTACGTCTTTTTCAGATACCTTGTCCCCAGCCGTTAAAACCAATTTCATTCCACAATATTGTTCTGGAGACCCGATACCATAAATAGATGACACAGACGAAACAACAATAACATCGCGTTCTTCCAACATAGCACGGGTTGCACTATGCCGCATACGATCCAGTTGTTCATTGATAGCGGCATCTTTGTCGATATAAGTATCCGTTGTTGGCACATAGGCTTCTGGTTGATAATAATCATAAAAAGACACAAAATATTCTACGTGATTATTTGGGAAAAATGATTTCATTTCTGTATACAGTTGCGCCGCTAAAATCTTGTTTGGCGCCATTATCATCGCAGGCCGTCCCAACTTTTGAATAACATTTGCCATCGTAAATGTCTTACCAGAGCCAGTCACCCCCAATAACACCTGAGATTTTCGGCCATCATTAACCCCTGTCACTAATTCAGAGATAGCTGTTGGCTGATCCCCCATAGGAGCATAATCAGATTCCAAATAAAAAACGCTTTTGCTTTTATCCATTGTCATTTTTTTGTTCACATACACTAATATAATTCATTATAATAAAAAAACAAGGAAAGAGAATGAAACGAATTAAACCACGATACAGGCGCAGAATTTTGTGGACAATGATATCTATCATTGGTGCTTTGCTTTTCGCAATCATAGTTATTCCGCCAATGGTTCATATAAATTCGTTAAAACCCAAAATAGAAAATGTCATTTCTACTAAAATTGGTACGCCTGTCCAAATACACGGAAATATAAATATCAGTTTATTGGGTCGTCCAACAATTGTTGCACATAATATATCTTTGCCAAATGGCATTATTTCTTCATGCGAATTCAGAATTCCTTTGCATGATATATTTAACATTCAAAACGCGGACATATATGGCAGTGTAATTGTAAATGGTGCTGATTTACTGGTTAAAAAAATAGTTCCGTTTGATAAAAACCTAAATATAATCGTAAAAAATTCTGACGTACGGTTTTTAAATAAAAAATACGACATTGTTTTCGCAGATTTGTCCAAAGAAAAGGTTTATGCGAATGTAAAAACAGACCAACATACATATAAAATAATATCTGTAAACAATAAATTTGAAATAAAAAACAAAAACAATGAATTAAGTATTTCTGGAACATTATTTAATAATGGTACAGCAGATGGACACATACAAATAACAGCACAAAATATAAACAGATGGTTTGAATTTCAAAAACCAGAAATCAATGGACATTTCCCAATAAGTGCAGATATAAAATGGGATGGCGAATATGGCTTTGAATTTTCAAATATCACAGCAGAAAACATACATGGAAATATAACATTAAAACCAGACGGATATAAAATCATAAATCTGAAAACACAAAACGCAGATTACGATATGTCTTTTATTATAAAAGATTCTGATATTTTGAAAAACGCAAGTTTTAATTTAGATTTTTATGGAAAAATAAAATTCCTTGATAAAACTTTTGAACATCTTTATGTAAATATAGTTGGTCTAGAAGATTCAATAAAAATAAATGATGTTATCGCAGATAATCTAACCATACATGGTGGCACTATTGATAAAGCAGGTGCACATAATTTATATATAACCATGTATGAAAATAATATAAAAACAACATGTAATTTTAATGGAACGCCATTGAATTGGACATGTAATAAATTTTCATATGACAATCAAATCTCTGGTGATTTATCGGTAAACAAAAATGAATTTGTCGCGGAAATTGTATCGAAAATAAAAATACCTGATATAAACACACTTGTAAAAGCATCAAAAAGATTTGGCGATGTTGGTATTATAAAATTTTCTTTACCAGATATGGCAGGTATTATAAAAATAGACAATAAAAACATTTCTATACAATATGATTTTGCAAAAAATAAAGATTTAAAATGGGCAAAGATAAATTTACCGTTTTTACCAGATTTTATGATGAACGAAAAAGGTGATTTTGTTTGGCAAAACGACACTATGATTTTTGTTCCAAAATCAGAAAATTGGACATTATCAGCAAAACAAGATTATTTTTATGTATCTGGAAATAATTTCAAACAATGGTTTTCTTATCTTGATTTAAAATCATTAAACGATTTGCCATACGCGGTATCAGGTAATTATCAACGCGACAGTATATCAAATTTAAATATAGAAATCGCAGGCCACACCTTCAAAGGTTCTGTATCTGGAAAATCTATCACTTTGAAAACAGATATATTGAACTTTGATTCATTTGTATCTCAAAAATACATTGATAATTTTGAACAACTTTCATTTTTTGGACCATCACAAATTACATTGCCGTTTGAATTAGATGTAAATGTTGCACTATCTGCAAATTCTTTGATTTATAGCGGACACAAATACAATAATTTTGTATATTCATTAAAACGAAACATCCAAACATTTTCTATTACTGATTCTGACCGCGGAAATATATTAGCTACGACAAAGAAAGACAATATAAATTATGATATAAATATCCAATTAAATAAATTTGTGTGGGATGAAAAATTATTACCATCAAAGATGCCGTTGAATATATCTAATTCAACAATCACAGCAGAAATAAAATTAAAAACATCTGGTAAAATAGCACGTGATATTTATGATAATCTGCATGGTACATTTGATGCCACGTTTACTGGTGGTACCTTATATGGTCTAGGATTCCAAGATTTTTATGCATCTGCGCAAAACATAACATTGTTTAATGCAGAATATGCCCTATCGCGTGCATTGGAATCCGGAACGACACCAATAAAAAACATGAGAATTATCGGAACATATAATATGGGAGACATAAAAACAACACGCCCATTGACTTTGTCTATGCGACACATTGATGCAGTTGGCGATTTTAATATACAACAATCGAAAATGTTTGCATCATTGAAACTTATATTACGTGGCACATCCCCAGAACCAGCACCAATTGAATTAACGGTATATGATGATAATTATCGTGATTATTATTTATATGAAATAATGAATAATTTTGATGCAGAATATATGCGTGCGTTTGTTAAATCACACGAAAAATTTTAAATAAAAAAACACCCGCGATTTGCAGGTGTCTTTTATCAGAATATATCAATTCTTTTTTCTGACTTGGATATGAACATCACGTAATTGTTGTTCGCTAACTTCGTTTGGCGACCCCATCAACAAATCTTGACCACGTTGATTTGCAGGGAACGCAACACTTTCACGAACACTGTCGCCGTCACCCAAAATTTCAGAAACCAATCTATCAATTCCAAATGCACATCCGCCATGTGGTGGCGCACCATATTTAAACGCTGTGTAAAGTGCATTAAAATTCTTTTCAACAGCTTCCAATGGATATCCGGCAATATCGAAACATTTCTTCATAACCTCTGGGTTATAGTTACGCAAACCACCACTGCAAATTTCAAGGCCGTTTAATACCATATCAAATTGCGCGGCTTTGATTGTAAATGGATCGCGTGTTGATAATTCTTCCAATGTTGCCAATGGATACGAAAACGGATTATGCGTAAACATAGGCGCACCACCACGTTCTTCGTCTGGTTCAAAAAATGGGAAATTATCAACCCAACAAAATGCAAAATCACGTGGATTGACCAATCCTAAATCAGAACCTAATTTATTACGCAAACGTCCTGCCGCCTTAGATGCAGCATCAACATTGTCGCACACAAAGAACAACGAAGAATTATCACCTGCGATTTCATGTAATTTTTCAATACGCGCAGCATCTAATTTTTTTGCAACGGGTCCCTTTGCTTCATCTGCAAAAACAATATAACCTAACCCACCCAATCCTAATTCTTTAACAGCATATTCACCCAGTTTATCGAACCAAGAACGTGGTTTATCAGCACTGTTTGGTGCAGGAATCGCACGCACCACGGCACCATTTTCAATTGCATTTGCAAAAATACCAAATTCAGAACCACGGAAAATTTCCGTAACATCGCTAATCAAAATTGGATTGCGCATATCTGGTTTATCACAACCATATTTCAACATTGCATCATCAAATGATATATGCGGAATTTCTGGATACACATTTGCATCGGGCGCAAAAGTTTTTACCAATTCTGGCATAACAACTTCACCAACCTTTTGAATATCCGATACATCAACGAAAGACATCTCCAAATCCAGTTGATAAAACTCTAGCAATCTATCTGCACGCAAATCTTCATCACGGAAACAAGGTGCAATTTGGAAATATCTATCAAATCCCGCAACCTGTAACAACTGTTTGAACATTTGTGGCGCCTGGGGCAACGCATAGAATTTTCCATGGTGCAAACGTGATGGAACCAAGAAACAACGTGCGCCTTCTGGACTGTCTGCGGTTAAAAGCGGCGTTTGGAATTCAGAAAATCCCAAATCCCACATTTTATCACGTAACCATTTCATCATTTTATTACGCATTAAAATATTGTTATGTACACGTTCACGACGCAGATCCAAGAAACGATATTGATAACGTAATTCTTCACTGGTATCTTCATCACCAAATACCTGGAAAGGCAATACTTCTGCATTGGTTAGCACATCCCATTTATCCGATTTAATTTCAATCGCACCAGTTGGGATTTTATCATTCACCTGAGATTCATCACGCGCAACCACAGTCCCAGTAATTTGCACAACTGATTCAGGACGAATTTTTTCCAAATTTTCATCACCACCGTCAAATACACACTGGGTAATACCATAGTTATCGCGCAAATCTACAAATAACAAAGACCCATGATCACGTTTACGATGAACCCATCCGCACAAAGTGACCGTTTCGCCAACATTAGATGCATTTAATTCGCCACAAGTATGCGTTCTATACTTTGATTTCAAAGAAAGCATTTTTTACACCCTTTTTGTTTCGGTGCCGACAAAATATCACGAGATTTCGGCACCAATTCAAATCTTAAAACACAGGGGCGCTAAGATTTTTTCGCGCGGTGCCACCCTGCTTTTTTAACTTTATCGATTTCATATGATATTCCGCGGTTGTTAGTCGCATCATTACACCACATAAAACCCGTAACGAGAAACATTTTATAACTAAAAAAACAAACTTGCAATAAAATTTATGAATAAAATTATCGTAACGCCCGCAATTTTTGTTTATTTTTATCACTTACACGAAATGATTCTGTTGCCTTTTGAATAGCGCGCAAACGCGTCCATTCATCAATTCGGCCTTGTTTTAAATATGGCAAAATTCTATCAAACTGTTTAGCTGCTGCAGTTGCAAAATACCATGCACGCATCATATTTACATAATATTCGTCAGATTTTATATCAGCAACCATATCCGCATATTTTTCATCAAAATTATCGTCTAACCAATATTGCATTAGTGTTTTAACGGCAAAACGAACCGCATAAATATCTTTTGATTTTATCCATTTACAAACATGCTGTATCAAAGTGTCCAGATTTTTCTTAAAAACACGCGGTGACATTTGATCGCATGTTGCCCAATTATTTATGAATGGCAAAAATCGCTCTGTTTCAAACACAGCCCTATCAAAATCGCGAATTTCAGACACAATAAAAGCATGCAATTGATTTTCTTCGAAAAATTTATGCGGTAATTTTGAAATAAAATCATCCCCCATACCAGATTTAATAATATCTTTTGCAATATTACGTAACACTGGTGTTCGCACCCCAATAAAAAATTCACGCGAAATATTCGGAATCAACCCAGAATTAAAATCTCTGTATGCGGTATCTTGCGCCGCATAGAGCAAATCTAGAATATTTTTATTATTTATCATATTCAATCTATAACTTTTATACGCGACGCAACATCAATGTCTTGTCTTGCCTCTGGTGCAATTGCAATTCCACCAAATGGCATTTGCGCATTCAAAACCCAATTTTCTGGAACAGAAAACATTTTGCGCACCATACTGTCAATCACTGGGTTATAGTGTTGCAAGCTGGCACCTATACCAACACTGGCCAACCCTGTCCATATTGCAAACTGTAACATAGCATTTGATTGATTTGCCCAATTATCGAAATTTGATGCATACAAAGAAAACTGTTTTTTATAATTTTCAACGACATCTTTATCATAAAAATAAAGTATTGTTCCATATCCGGCCTTAAAAGAGTCTGTTCTTTCACGCGATAAATTTTTACCAGTCACCGCACACAATACATCATAAACCCCATCCCAAAACTCAGTATTTTTATCACCTGATATAACCAATATATGTTGGCTTTGCATATTAAACGCATCTGGAACATACTGCACTGCATCTGTAACCATTTCAATAACTTTGTCATAAGATATTGGTAATTGTTTATTCAAATTATAAACAGAACGCCGCTTTGCCAACACATCAATAAAATTCATCAACAACTCCTTTGCCTTATACTTATATTATATACAAATAAATATAAAAAATAAAATATGCAAAATTTTTTATATTATCTTAACCTTGCATTTATCAAACTATCACGATAATGTTCAACTTGTTGTTTTTGTTCCCAATAACCAGGTAGATTTTTTTCGTATGATTCAATCTGTCGTTTTATTTCGTTTTCTTTTTTACCTTCCTGATACACACCAAAAATAAACACAACCATAGAAGCCAAAATAATAAACCGCCTAGAATTTTTTAAAAATTTTTCACCGAATAAACTGATTATTCGATTTTCCAAAACTTTTTGTATTGTCCGTTCACCCATTTCCAACCATCCCAGTCACACTCTCTTCTCACTAGCCAGGTCAAAAATCACCGAGAGAGAACTTAGCATAAATGCTAAAAATGTCAATAAATTATAATCTTTCGCAACTATACCAAAATAAAAAACGACCACAAGGGCCGTTTGTTATTTTGGTAGCGGCGAAGGGATTGCTTCGCCACCTTGCAAAATCCACCTTCGTTAAAACTTCGGTGGACCGGCGTTATTCCGCCTTTTTGCTGCGGTTCGGCCCCCTGTGCCGGTGTCCAAATCCCTGTACCAAAAATTAAACCCCGAATAAATCGGGGTTAAATTTTTGGTAGCGGCGAAGGGATTCGGACCCCTGACCAAAGGATTATGATTCCTCTGCTCTACCACTGAGCTACGCCGCCAATAGAACGCATTATATCAGACTTTTTTTCATTTGCAAATATATTTGCTATGAATTTTCTCTATTTGAAATAATACCTTATTTGTGGTATAATGTTGCGCATGAAAAAAATTATATTCCCATTACTTATTATTCCTAATCTTGCCGTGGCAGAATCTTATTCTTTGCTGGATAAGAACCCATTTATGGGCAACTATCAGAATCAATTGGCTTTTGGCTTAGGAATGGGGTTTGACACCGGTATTCTTGTGCCACCACCTGTGCGACCAGTGCCGTTTTTCATAGGAACTATGCAATACTCTCAGCCAACAAGTTTTTTCAGAATTCCCGCACGTCGTTCATTGAATTTTTCTGGAACAGTGGGTTTAGGATCAAGATATGGATGGGAATGGTCTGATTATAGCATACCAATAGCCTATATCACAGAAGACATAGCATTGTTTAAAATCAAAAATGTATACGGTGCAGTTGGTGCAGGTGCCGGTTTACAGGCAAAAGAGAACGCCCGCATAGGAACAAAATTACTTTTCCAACTTAAACTTTCTTTTGGATATAGTTTCAACGAAAAATGGGCTGGCGAATTTTTTATACAACATTTTTCAAATGCTAATACTGATTCAAACAACTATTCATATGCTTTTTATGGTGTTGGATTTACATATAATTACTAATAATTACCAATCAATCGGTGTTTGACCATGTGCAATTAAATATTCATTTGCGCGTGAAAAATGATGATTACCGAAAAAACCGCGATATGCAGAAAGCGGTGACGGATGTGCACTGCACAAAACCAGATTTTCATTTTTATCTACAATAGCAGCCTTGTTTTGAGCAAACGAACCCCACAACATGTAAACTATATTTTTTCTGTTTTGTGCAAGCATTTTTATTACCGCATCTGTAAAGGTTTCCCAACCGTGTCCAACGTGCGATGCCGCGGCGTGTGCACGAACAGTCAACGTTGAATTTAACAACAATACACCTTGGTTAGCCCAATATGTTAAATCGCCATTTGTTTTGCTTTGATGACCAATATCAGACTCTATTTCTTTGTATATATTTATCAATGACGGTGGTAAATCTGTCCCAGATTCAACAGAAAAACAAAGCCCATGTGCCTGACCTGGTTCATGATATGGATCTTGACCAATAATTACAACACGAACTTTGTCCAGTGGGCATAAATTAAAGGCATTAAAAATATTTTTAGCCGCCGGATAAATCGTTTTTCCAGACAGATATTCACCGCGCACAAATTCAGTTAGTGATTTAAAATAATCTTTTTCAAATTCATCTGACAAAGCATTTTTCCAAGACTCTTCGATTTTTACATTCATTTTTTTAACTCTTTAATTAAACCATTTTGACAAGATTTCCACAAAACAACATCAATATATCCGCGTGGTAGTTTTGTTTCACGCACTAAATGTTCAAACATATCATCACAAACTTTTTTTATATCTAAACTTAAATTTCCATTATCTATTTTTTTCTCTAACGCACTGTTTCCGCTGTATAGAACCCCCAATCTTTGAATCCATATATCATATTTAACAACATCTATGCCTAAATTTCGTGCCAGATGATTTGCGGTTATTTTTCCAATATGTGGTAAAGTTTGAAGATATTTTATTTTATTATCAGTATTTTTTATTTGATAAAAATTATCACAATAATTTTCACGATTTTGCCAAACTTTCATAACAGAATTCATTTTATTTTTATTATTAAAAACAGCCAATAAATCTTCTATACCGCTAATTTCTGGTATTTTTTTCATTATAATTCTGTGAATTTTTTTTGCAGTCTTTTGTGAAAAACCAGCGGCCAAAATTACATACACAACACAACTTGCAAATTCATCAGGTGATAAATGTTTTGGATGTGCCAACATATCTTTGATTTCATCAAAAGATTTATCATCGCTATCCAATCCCATTTTGCGCAATTCTGAATCTAGATTAAAAAACCATTTTGCATCAAACATATTATTCTTTTGTTTTCTTAAAATTTGTTATCGCAGCACAAATTATACTGTTATCATCAGAATTATCAGAAACAATTATCTCTTGCATTATTTTTTCTCTGGCTTTGTTTAAAGCTTTGATATCTAAAATCTTTTTTAATTCATTATATCGTGCAAATTTGATTGGATTGTTGGTGGAAAAGTGCTGATTATGTAATAATTCATATTCTAATTTGGCGTATTCTTCAAACAACGGATTCTTTTCACCATTGTTTAAATCTTGTTCGTCAAACGTATTTATTTTGTAATCAGCCATCTCCCACCTTGGTTAAAAATTACACATCTAAATTAGCGTTCAAAGCATTTTCAACAATAAAATCACGACGTGGTTCAACAACATCACCCATCAACATAGAAATAACCTCGTCTGCCTGGGATGCATCCGTAATCTTTACTTGGAAAAGCGAACGATGATTTGGATCCATTGTTGTTTCCCACAATTGTTCTGCATTCATTTCACCCAAACCTTTGTAGCGTTGAATCTTCAAACCATTTTTTGCATATTCAAACGCTGTATTCAAAAGTGCAAAAGCACCCCAAATTTTTTGAGATTTAGATTTTACACGCAATGTTGTTGGCTTTGAGAACGTATCTATCAATTCATCACGTCCTGACATTCTTTGCCATGCACGAATCTCTGGTGAATTGATTTTTTCACGTGGCAATACGTGCGTTTCTGTCACACTACGCAAAGTCCGCGTGATTTTTATACCATCCATATCTGATGAAATTTTCCATCCACGTTCAAATTCTAATTCTTCACAATCAAGCATATGTTCCGCCGCTGCAAAATTAGCCGCAGATTCTTCTTCGAAAACTTTGTTCAAAGCTAATGCTTCTATGAAACGCAACGGAACAATATGATTTAATGGTTGTAAATTATTTTTCATATCATCAACCAATTCCAACAAACGTTTCAAATCAGCACCCGCTAATTGTTGACCTTCACTTGTTTCAATCATTCCATCAGTTGCTAATTGGTCTAATAAATAGTCGTCCATTTCGCGTTCGTTTTGAATATAAATCTGCTGTTTGCCACGCGTTACGCCGTATAGAGGAGGTTTTGCAACATATATATATCCGCGTTCAATCGCTTCTGGCATATGACGATAAAAGAACGTCATCAAAAGCGTTTGAATATGTTGACCGTCAACGTCGGCATCGGTCATGATAATAACTTTGTGATATCTGAATTTTTCAATATCAAAATCATCTTTGCCAATACCTGCACCCAATGTAGTAATCAAAGCGCCGATTGTATCAGATGATAACATTTTGTCGAAACGCACACGTTCAACATTCAAAATTTTTCCACGCAATGGTAAAATAGCCTGGGTCTTACGATCACGCCCCTGCTTTGCTGTACCACCAGCAGAATCTCCTTCGACGATGAATAATTCGCATTTTGCAGGGTCACGTTCTGAACAATTCGCCAATTTACCAGGCAAACTACCCAATTCTGGACCATTTTTCTTACGCGACAATTCACGCGCTTTGCGTGCCGCTTCACGTGCAGTAGCCGCCTCAACAATTTTATCAATTATCATCTTGGCGATTACTGGATTTTCTTCCAAATATTCGTAAAGCAAATCATTCACAGTATTTTCAACCAACGGACGTACTTCACTTGACACCAATTTATCTTTGGTTTGTGAACCAAATTTAGGATCTGGTATCTTAACACTGATGATACTTGTTAAACCCTCTCTGAAATCTTCACCAGACAAGTTTACGTCTTTCTTTAAATTTTGTTCTGAAATATATTTATTCAACGCACGGGTTAAACCTGCTCTGAATCCTGCTAAATGTGTTCCGCCATCACGGTTCGGAATATTATTCGTAAAACACAATGATGTTTCAGTATATGCAGTTGTCCATTGTAAAACTATTTCAATATATGAATCATCAATAGTTTTAATCATCTGAATAGGTTCTGCATTTAACAATTCTTTTGATTTATCAAGATACGTTGCAAACCCTTTTAAACCATCAGCAGAATGAAATTCACGTACAACTTTTTCAGAACCACGCAAATCTTCTAATATAATTCTGACATTAGCATTCAAATAAGATTGTTCACGCAACCACACTTCCAATGTATCAAAATCAAACTTGGTCCCTGTAAATGTTTCTTGGGACGGTAAGAAAGTGACTTCGGTTCCATGTTCATGCGTAGTTTCGTTCTTTGAAACAACTAAATCCATAGTTGGAACACCATCTGCAAACGTCATACGCGCTTCATTTTCACCACGCCAAACACGTACTTCTAACCAAGTGGACAAAGCATTCACCACAGAAACACCCACACCATGCAAACCACCAGAAACCTTATACGCACCATTTCCTTCGTTATCAAATTTGCCCCCAGCATGCAATTCGCACATAATCAATTCCAGCGCAGAACGACCAGTTTCATGGTTGATATCAAACGGCATACCACGCCCATTATCTCGTATAGTCGCAGACCCATCTGCATTCAAAGAAACGTACACAGTATCGGCATAACCCGCCATTGCTTCGTCAATAGAGTTATTTACAACCTCGTAAATCATATGGTGCAAACCGTCCCCACCTTCACCAACGTCACCGATATACATTCCAGGGCGTTTTTTAACCGCTTCCAACCCTTTTAAAACCTTGATTGAATCACCAGTATATTCATTATTTACTGCCATTTGAAAATCCTTTCTTTTTTCTATGCAAAACATAGCAATTTATGTTATAATTATCAAGAAAAAAGGGATAAAAATTAAAAAAAAGATAGCACTGTAAATAATGAAAAAAAAGCAGATATTTTAAAATTTGACATGACTATTTGGAAAGATAAAAGGATTAAAATATGAAATTTAAACTGTTGTATGTTGGAGATATTTTGACAAACCCAAAAAAACGCGCTCAGCATATTGCTGATATACGTATGCAATTTCATCCCCAATTAAAAAAACTATTGAATTTTAACCCATGGAATAATTTAACTAAATATATGGTTCCAGACCCAATAAAAAGCCCGATTATCACACGTCATATTGGTGGTATTGATTGGAACCCGATTATTACACCTAATTTAAAAATGATTGCAGAATTAGATATTTTATTGATGCATCCAGAAATTGTTGGAATGCCACATTCTGATATTGATAATCGTGTAAAGACTATTTTGGATGGATTACGTTGCCCGCAAAACGAACATGAAATTGGGCAAAATACACCACGCAATATTGGCCCCATATATACTTTATTAGACGATGACCATTTGGTTACGAAATTGAACGTAAACACAAGTCACTTACTAGCAGAAGATTTTGTAAAACAATGCAATATCGGTTCTTCTGATTCTGTAGTGATGCTTATAGATGTCAATGTTCGCGTCACCGAAGGTACACTTGAAAACCTGCCATTTATGGTATAAACAAAAAATAATAAAAAACAAAAACCGTTTTGATATATTCAAAACGGTTTTTTTATTCACTAATAAAACATTACATCAATGCGCTTGTTATCTGTTCTTGCATTGCAAAAGTTCCAAGCACGACCCAACCAATAATAACAGAAACTAAACCCATACCAACACCATTCATAAGACCTGATAAACTTTCCATTTTTCTAACAGAATCTTCCATATATTGGTTTGCAATTCTACTAATGTTTTTATCAAAATCATTCATATCAGAATAAATCGTCAAATCACCAATAATTTCTTCATTTGGGAAATTTCTACCAGTAGATGCTAACGCAGTTCCTAAATTTTCCCCATTTGCAATGTGATGCAAAGTATCATCTAAGATACTAGATAAATAACGATTTGAATTATCAGCCAATATACGCATTGCATCTGGAACAGATACATCAGCCATAACCATCGCAGCCAAAGACATCATCCAGCTAACCGATAATTGCAATTTATATATATTCCACGGTGGATATTCATCAAAGATGGTGCGCAATTTTCCGGTCCACTGTGACAAAGATACCCATATTACTAGGATAATCGAACCAAAGGCTATCAAGAAACTATACAAATATTTATTTGAAAATTCGGACGCCCACACCAATGATGCTGCTGTTCCTGTCCATACAATATTGCTGCCTGCAGCTTCTGTCAATGGAGGGACAAGGTATAGCCCAACCATAACAATAATACCTATGGTCAAAGCAAATAAAAACAAAGGGTATGCCAATGCAGATACCATCGCACGTTTTATTCTTGAAACACCATTAACCACACGCGATACGTTTTCAAGGGAAACAACTAAACTCGACATATTACCAGACATCAACAAAAGTGTCTCTTCTGCCGGAACCCATCCACGTGTAGCTTCTGAAAAAGACATGCCACGTTCCATATTTTTCTGTATCTCACGCATAGCAATCGCAAATGGCTCGTCTGGTTTTTTACCGTTCTTAGACTCTATCATTTCAATACGATGTAAAGCATCCATCAATGTAAAATCATTACGCAACAAAGAAGCGATTTTATTACTTACCGCCATACGTTTTTCAGTATCAAATTTAACACTTAATTTTGCATACCATAAATCTAGTTTTGTCATGATTAATACACCCACGGTCTATCTAATAATCCAACCCAACGTTCAACCTCATCTACGCCAATAATACCTTTAAGCATCAATTCTATGGCCGCTTCTTTAAGTGTTCTACCATCTAAATTTTCAAGCCAATAATGCAACGCCGCATCCGCTTCGCCAGCCAAAGCAAAACTTAAAAATTCACTATTAGTAAGAATAATTTCCCCAGCTTTGATACGTCCAATTGTTCCAGCTCCATTACAATGTTCACACCCCAAACCACGAACAAACACTTGTGACAATCCTAAATCTCCAAACGCATCTTTGACACGTTGATACACTGGCAAATCAGGTTTATCTATCAGCCTTTCACGACAATATGGACAAAGTTTTTTAAACAAACGCATAGAAACCAATCCACGCATCATGGTTTCATCTTTTAACTTAAATGCTTCAACGCCCATATCTAACAAACGAGTCAATGCACCCATCGCCGAATTAGCGTGCAAAGTTGTCCAAACATTATGCCCAGACAAAGCACCCTTGACTGTCAATTGCGCTGCAGATAACGTTCTTATTTCACCGACCATCAATGTATCAGGGTCACTACGCAAAGATGCCGCCAATGCTTCTGTGAATTTTTCATCACGTTGCTCTTCATTTGTTGCGTTAACCACAGGCATTTGATGTGCACCAAAAATCTTTTGTTCCGCAGGATCTTCCACGGTAATAAGGTTTATTTCGTATCTATGCTCTTTCAACATCAACGACATATTATGAACCAAAGTCGTAGATTTACCGGAAGATGTTGGTCCCGCAACCACAACCAACCCAGTTGGTGCGGCACGCAATCTAGCTAATAAATTTTGTTCGTATTCGTTAAATTCTTGATCTGTCTTTATACCTTCGCTTGGGTTATCGTAAAGCAATCGCATAACAAGATACTGACTACCAAATGCAATCGGATTGAACTGCATACGAATACCCAACACAGACGAAGGTAAATATAAATCTTTTGTTCCACGCAATGGTGTACGCCCGTCCTTTTGAGCACTTTGATATTCATTTTGAGCATAACTTGAATTAGAAATATCAGCAGATGCAAATGCAGCACGAACAAACGATTCACCCCATTGAGAATTATATTCCAACACAGGTTGCATACTGCCGTCAATACGAAAATAAATTGTTGTTTGATCGGCAACTTCTATATGAACGTCTGATACCTTTTGCGCAGCAGCTCTGGCCACGATATCAACAAAATCTTTCTGCATCTGATTATCAAAATCAACATGCGATTGAGTGACAGTTCCAACCTGAGCATCATTTGTTTTATAAATATTAGAAAGCAACGCCAAATCTGAATAAAAAGGCTGTTTTACATGCATACTATTCTGGCGTAACAAATCAATAAATGCTAAAACACGGCCGTCATATTTGTGGGTTCTTGAAATTATAATTTCCCCACCAGAAAAATAAGCAACCAATCCCTGAGTATCTTTTGATAATGCAAAATCACCAGATGTCCCTGTCAGCAATTTATTATTCTTAGAAAATAAATAATCTAAGATCTCTTTGCTGCCAGCTTTTTCTAAACCGACCGGTACAGACAATTCACTGGATGTGTCAAAAAAACCTTCTTCTTTATTTACCATATTATCTTCCAACATTTAAGCTTTCTGATAAACCGTTCTTTTCAAGAACGATACCATCGTTTAACGAAATAGATTTCACCGTATACCCGTCCAATTTCTTGCCCACAGCAATACGTTTATTCTGTCCAGTAGTCATATCTTCTATTGTTGCTTGCAGTTGATTACCAACACCGATAACATTTATCAATTTATATCTATTAGCTACATGAGAAACTACTGGTTGGCCCTCAATATCTTCGTATCTTTCAACAATAACTTCTGTTTGTTGTTCTTCTTGTTTTTTCTGCAAAGCTTCAATCTGCTTTTTCAATTGCGCTGTTTGCGCTTCGATTTCGGCCTTAACCATTTCCATATCCGTCGTAGTGCGTTGATTAACATGTGCATTAACACTATCTAATTCTTGTTGCATTTTCATTTTTTCCCTGTTTAGTCTATCTAATTCTAAACCCATTTTTATACGTTCTGTTTCAAGTTGCATAACAAGCTTTTCTTGCTCTAAATCTGCTATTTTTTGAAACAAAGACCCTTCTACCTCATAATCATTCAACGCATCTGAGGATACTTCATCAGCAGATTTTATAATATTTTCTTCTAAGACATCTTCCTCCACTACACTTTCGGCATATGAATCAACATGCACACCTAAACAAATGGTAAGCGAAAACAAAGTAAAGTATATTTTTTTTAACATTTTACACCCTTTTATTTTGTATAAATCAAAACATTGTAATTCCATACCTTAGTACTTGCATCCCAGCTTATAGATTTAACATACACACCTCCAAAGCCATCAAATACATGTACAAATTCCATAGGAATCATTTTAGACGAATACGTGACATTTATAACATTTATAGTTTCTGTTTTAATTCCAAATCTAATACTTTCATTAACCGTACGAATATCAGCTCTAAACTGTACTCTTTGAAATAATGATACAAGATCACGCATAACTGTTTCTTGGTCTCGCTCATCAATAGATTTACGTAATTCTAACTTTGGCAACTTTACACGCACAGATATGTCATTATCAGACACTTGTGTCATAATACCGCCAGGCATAATTTCTGAGCCAGCATCATAAAACTCATTTAACGTACCAAACTCACGATGAAAAGATACAGTTACATACTCTGCACCACATTCTGCCGTCCTTTGAGTCCATCCACCAACAGGTTGCATAACAAAAGCAATCGCTTTATAACAAAGAAGTGCTCGCTCCATCATATCTGGTAAATTGCTATACGGATATTTTTTCTCTGTTTTTTCTATTTCGAACTTTTTATCTAATTCTTCATTTTTCTCTTCAATTTGCCTTTGATATTCAGCTAACAATTCTTGGTTTAATTTTACAGAATCTTTTTTTGAACTTGTTAACAATGGCGCATAAATAAAAATCAACCCCAATATAACAAAAACACCAACCAAAACCATAGAAGGCGCCAACGTTTTAACTATACTGATTTGGCGCAATTTTGCAACAGCACTACCATGAACAAGTTCGGTCAAAAATTTTTCTTTTGAACGAGGCATTCCCCACGAAGCAGGCGCAAACAACCCACCCCAATCTGGCATATTTGATAATTCCACGTACATTTTACGAGCATCGTGTTCCGTTTGAACAAAAGAATCACGAATAATAACACCATTACGCACCGCAATTAAATAAAAACCGCCCTCAGCTTGAAAAACACCTAAAAAAGATACAAATTCTGCCAAAGAATTTGCAATTTCTGCTGCAAGAGCTGTCATACCATGGCGAACCCCATCACGACCATCCGACAAACCAATCATAGATTTGTATTCGGTCAATAAAGTATACTTTTTTTTGCTTTTTGCAATAAGTTGTCGAGCGTAAATATATGGTGTGACACCAGGCATCACAGGCTGCCAAAACAGACCTGTTGCGTATTTTTTACGGTTAATGGTTATTACTTGCTTTGCCACTTCTCTCTCTCGTATAAAAGCATTATAGCATAAACCAATAAAAAAAATAAAGCCGAAATTTATACTACAATTATTATTTTTATCAAGTTTTTATCAGTTTTTGCAATTATAGACTTTTGCTTTCAGTTTATAAGTGTGTTTAGGTCCAAAAATTGCACCTTGATTTTCAACAACATCTTGTTTTGCGATATAGTACGTATCCCCCAACGCATTTTCTTCTACTATTCTTTTTTCTACAAAATCAAATGCATCTTGTTCAGAATACCCTGTAAAATCTGATTTTATTTCATACAAAAATTCACAATCTTTTGGCTCTTGATCTAATTTTACAAGACCACTTCCTTCTTTTGTTGACCATGCACACGATGCAAACATAAACGCCAATGTTAAACATGCAAATTTTCTCATTTCTTCTTCTCCTTGGTTGTTTTTTCTTCCACAATTTCATAGTTTGATTTATCACTAAATAATTTTCTTAGCACTAAATTATTCAAGGCATGTGAGCCTTTGACAGATTCCAATGTTCCACATACAAAACCAAAACTGGTAAACATATCACCAACAGCATCTATGATTTTATGGCGAACAAATTCGTCTGGGCAAAATAGCTTATTCAAAGTTCCGTCCCCATTGGTATTTAACACAATAACATTATGTTCGTTTGCACCACGTGCCATACCATGCGCTTTTAACCATTCCCATTCAGAATATTTTCCAAATGTTCTTGATTTTGATATATCTTTTACAAAATTTTTAACAGATTTTTCACTGCCGTCCAATAAACATGAAAAAGACTGGGTTCCTATGATTTTATCAGGATAAATCAATGTCGCATCTATCTTTAATCCATCACTATTTGGCGACAATTTCACATAGCCATTGCCTTTTCGGAATACGGTATGATTCAAAACAAACATTTTTATTCTTTTAAAAAACGGTAATTGTTTTATCAGTTCGTTTCTACGAGCAACTATGGTCTTTTTCACAATAATTTTTTTCATCGGGCTTTTTTTACCAACAACCGATTTCAACATTTTGTAAAATTCGTATGCACTGCCGTCCAATATGGGTGTTTCAGAACCATTTATTTCGATTACTGCACTATCTATACCATTTAAAAACAACGCAGCCATAAAATGTTCTATGGTTTGAACATGTGCGCCTGACATATTACCAATCGTAGTATTACGCATCTTTGTTTCACCAACATTATCAAAAGATGCCAAAATATTTTCAGAATCTTTGATATCTGTTCTTTTAAAAACAATACCATATTTTTTAGATGGTAAAACAACCATATCAACCGGTAATCCAGAATGAATTCCGACCCCAGAGATTTTAATTTTTTTTGTTATCGTTGTCATTTATTCTCTCTTTTATCCAATCGTAAAAAGAATCTTCGATTTGTGTTCTTAATTTAGAAAATTGAATTTGCTTTTGTGCCCACTTTGGCAAACGGACCCAATCTTTTTCTGTTGTTATCAGTTTTGCATTTTTAGCCTTGGCAATTTCAATTAAATCTTTAATATCGCTTGCACGATATTGGTAATGGTCTGGGAAAGAATATTTTTCTATTATTTTTACCGGTACATTATCAAAAAATTTTTCTGGATAACCAATTCCTGCAAACGCTATCACAGGCGTGTCTTCATCCAAAGGACAAATCTCTTGATTTATTGCATAAAACACAGGCATTCCAAAAGGTAATGCAAAATTTGGTGCCGTTGTATCACGCTTTATAACAATAATTGCATCTGCACGTTTTATCGCAGATTTCGGCTCACGCAATGGCCCAGCTGGTAATATGAAACCATTTCCAAAACCAATTGATTGGTCAAAAACCAAAACAGATACATCTTTTTTAACAGAAGAATTTTGGAACCCGTCGTCCATTATTATTGGAGTTTTAGATTTTTGTTTATTTAATAAAATTAAATTAGATTTACGATTACCAACATGAACCAAGATACCATCATCTGATAACATTTTTGCTTCATCCCCAATAAAATCAGTGCCTTTCGATTTTTTATACCCACGCATAACAACCGGTGCATCAAAAAATTTAGCAACATTCCTGACTATTGGTGTTTTTCCAACACCACCCGCCAAGATATTTCCAAAACAAATAATGGGTCTTTGTGATTTATACTGATTGCTTTTTCTCAGTTTAAAAACCAAAGATGAAAACAAATAGTAAATAATCGACAACGGCCACAAAGTGTACGCAATAAAACTTTTCTTTAAAAACCAATTTGGTGTTTTCATTTTTTATCATCAAAGTTATCTGGGGTTAAATCTTGCTCTACCTTAAAATCAGTAAAGCGTTTATCTAAATCATATGCCTGTTTTACCATGATATCTTCTAATTTTTTGCGAATTTTTTCAAAATCTGACGTCTTAGTCCCAGGGTCAATAAACACAGGTTTTCCGACATCTCCCGCAATTATAGAAAAAGGCTTTGCCAACAAATATCTGTCCCACCGATTCAAAAACCATGGGCGAGAACACGAATAACAAACAGGAATTATTGGTGCACCCGTCATTTTTGCAAAATACAAAGCCCCATCATGAAACCGCATCGACGGTCCATTTGGACCATCTGGGGAAAACGCTATACAGTTTTTTCCATCGCGCAATACCGTGACACCTTTGCGCAGAACAGAAACCCCACCATCACGCGATGAACCATAAATAGTTTTCAGACCAAACAGTTTTTCCATACGTGCGATTGCACGACCATCTTTGCGACTGTCTGCAATAATATAGCCACGAACACGTGCCAAAGATATAACCGGCGACAACATCATCGTTCGGCCATGCCAAAACACAAAAATTGCCGGCTTTTTTGCATATTTTTTTAAAATATCCATACCGGAAATTTCTTTCTTAGACGTAAAATATACAAACCAAATTAAAATATAATAGACCAGCGCAGCAATCCATTGGACAACGCCCCATCCATAAAAAAGTCTAAAAAAATTTTTTACCTTTCTTTTGTGCGATTTTTTCATTCCAAACACCCAACACAAACGATTTTAGCAACAAAAAAACTACAATGCAAGCAACAGCAAACAGATAATCAATTCAAAAAAGTGTTATATTATCTTGTTTCGCCCCTTATAAATTGTTTAATTTTGCCACGTTTTTTACTAAAAAATAGAAAAGCGCACACTATATCAGATACTATTCTCAATACATTTTTCTTTATACGAATATACCAAGGAATATACAAAGAATATTGCTTAAAAATAGGCAAAGAACGCTCTATATAGCCCTGCGTTGTAGGATAACCTTTGCTATCTAATTCCAATGTGTGAACATTATATTTTATTATATTGTCCCGAATTTGATTCTTTATTGGTTTTATAACATTTTCAGAATGTTCTATTATTAAAAAATCAATATTTTTTCCAAATTTTTCACATATTTGCTTACTTGCTTTTAACAAAACATCGTCCGCCGTATTATGATAATGAGAAAACCATATAAACAAAACCTTTTCGCTTTTGTTTATATTGTCATAAAACCTTTTTATGCGTCTTTGATATTTTTCGTAAACAGATGGGAAAGATTTTTCAAATGCGACTTTTGTCGGAAAATCATGATAATAGTAAAAATGGTTACGAATATTTTGGTAATAATCACAACTATCATCATTTTGCATATTTGGATCTTTGGCCAATGGAATTACATCATCTTTGTTCATAAAATTAGTAAAATCATTTAATATTAAATCGATACGTGTTTGAAAATCTGCATTTGTTAGCCAATCAAAAGGTCCAGAACACGCACGCAAATTTGCCTGTTTCATAAACATGCTACACGCACAATCTCTGCCCATAGAATAAATTATATCATATTGTTTTTTCATTTTTTAATCCGGGTTAAAAAAGTTTATCGCTGATTCCATATCGTTTGCATAAATTTTCTGTTTATACCAATCATAAGATTTTGCAATATGCCCCATATCTATTGCCCAACAACCCATTTTTGATAAATCGTATGCTAACACTTTTGCCGTTGGCCCAAGAATTAAAATAAATATTTTATTTTTGCTTTTGGTTTTTAATTGGGTCAACAAACTATCATAATCATCAAAAGCATCTTTGGATTTAGCATAAACATATTCAACAGATTTTGCATTATCAAAGATGTTGTTTGTTATATTGTCAAAAACAGATTTTCCACAAACAACAACTATGTCTTTTTTATCCCATATTTTGCGTATTTTCTTGAAATAAGCATCCATATCGTAATTTACAAAATATGTATAAGCCAAACTCATTTCTGCAGCATAATATGTTTTACTATAATCTAAATACGGTTTTATTGTTCTTCTAAAATTAAAACCATATTTACGCCAAAAAATCTTGTTTATATCTGTTAAATTAGATTTATCAAACCACATAGCGCGCACGATAGCGGTTTTAAACTGCTTTGTGTTTGATTTAAAAACCTCTATCAATCGTTTCTGTAATTTTTTATCTGCTTTTTGAAAAGGGATACTATTTCCATTCATCAACTGAAATTCGCCATCACCAAAACGGGCAATACTAAATTTATGTTTTAATATGTCATCAATTGTTTCATCAACGGTTTTTATCTTCGGCTGAAACGGCGCATTATCAAATATTTCATATTTTATGTTATCTAATAAAATATCGTATTTTTCAAGAAAAGCTTCGTCAGAGCAAAATTCTTTCAAACTATTTTTTCTTAAAACAACAAGGTTTTTTATAATATTACGCAAAGACATATCAATACCTTTTTATATTTCCAACGGGCAAAAGACCGAATAATAAAACCCTTGATTTTTTTATTTTAACAAAAGGTATAAAACCAAATAATTTAAACCATGATTTTCTTTCTTCATAAAAACATTTACGAACAATTTTTATTACAAAGTCCCCAAAAAATTCCGATTTCTGTGCGTATTGCCACCACTTATAATAACTGGGCAAATGATCCGTAGACATTGAATTTAAACTATTATTAGGTTTTTCAGGGCCGATAAAATGCCTTATAACCATATTTGATATACTGTCATCATATTCGTCTTCATCTTTAAACACATCTTTGCCACAAGATGTCACATTAAATTTTTGTTCCAATCTTTTGTAATTGTTTTCAAAATATTTGTTCAGAATATCTTGGTCGGCACATAAATGATTTGGATATTTTTTTTCTATATCAAAAAATCCATTTGGTAAATTTTTATCATTTCTTAATTTTTTACAATCAATTACCAAAACCCCAGCATTAAAATAAATATGATTTTTATCTAAATCTATCAACGAAGAAAATTTTTGTTTTAAATCGTCGCCTATTTCAATAGCCTTGGCAGCACCAATTGCAAAACCACATAAATCTTGTGAATATAATTTTAATATATCATCCATAAAAATAACATCACCATCAACCCATATTGCACGGTCAATGTCTTTTTTTATCCACGGAATTAAAAGACGTGCAAAAGTAGTCAAAGATACATGTTGCCATGTATTAAAATTTTCGAATGTCTTATCTATGTCAATATTTATAAATTCAATTTTTCCATTTTTATATTTTGAAACACTGTTTTTTATTCTTTTGCAATTTTCGTCACTTATCCCATTATTGATTAAAAACAAATTTATATTCGAAGACGTTGTTTCAAGCATACTTATAATAGCAACATCTGTAATAGATGCGTAATTATCATCACTGGCCATAAATACATTTATACTATCTGCTTTATTCATAACAGAACCTCTTTTTTATTTTTAATAACAAAATGAAATCGAAAAGATAAACTTTGACATATCTTTTGTCATTTTTTATTTTCAAAAATGGAATAAAACCGAACAGACGTATTGTATTAGAAAATTCTTGCATGCTTTTTTGTTCTTGGTAAGACACAGGATATTTATTAGCAATCTGCATAATAATATTATATCCCGCACTCAGCTGTTCTTTGTTTTTTACATTCGAAGTATTATTTTGATTCCAACGATATTTTACTAAAACTTGTTGTATGTTATAAAAATGCGTGACTTCCATTAAACGCTGCCAAAGCCGATAATCTTCTGCTGGCGTATAATATTCTTCGTATTCAATATTATTATCAACCAACACAGATTTTCGTATCATCGCAGCCGTATGTGCAACATAACAACCAACCGTCAACATTCTTTTTATAGATACATCATATTCTGGATTTTTTTGAATGCGATTATCATCACCAAAATATTCCAACCAACCAGAAACCACACCACAATATGGATTTTCATCTAAATATTTAACCTGTTTTTCCAACCGGTCTGGAACAGATATATCATCATGATCAAATATAGCCACATATTCACCACTCGCCAAACCAAGCAATTTATTGCGCGATGGTGTAATACCCATATTTTTTTCATTTTTATAATATTTTACACGTTTGTCTTGTTTTGCATATTCTTTTACTATACTTTCTATTTCTTTGTTATCAGGACTATCGTTCAAAATTAAAAATTCAAAATCTTTGAATGTCTGATTCAATATGGATTCTATACATTCCCGTAAATGTTTTGGGTTAGTGTTATAAATTGGTGTTAAAACTGATACTTTTGGCATGATAATCTATCTCCATAATATTTTAAATACAGGGATAATTTCAAATAAATAGATTTTATTGTTTTTTATTTTTAACAACGGTATTGGTCCCAGACGAAGTCTAAAAGAAGTCCCAGCCAAATTTGAATATCTTTTAAACCAGGTTGCATATGCAGGATACCGTCCAGACACATCCGAACGTATCATAGTATGTATTTTATCCATAAGTTTTTTTGTTTTATGGGTCGTATTACCCTTAAAATTACGATACCGAACCACGACAGATTGAATACAATAAAATTGTGTCACATCCATTAAACGATTCCATAATTGATAATCTTCACACGGGGTGTAATAACTTTCATATTTTATATTATTTTTATCAAGCACAGATTTACGAAGCATCGAAGCAGTATGCGGAAACCAACAACCACTTGTCATCGTGCATTTTATTTCAAAATCACATTCAGGACAAATGTGCAAAGAATTTTCTTTTTTACATTCAAATAATTCTAACCAACCACTTACAGCACCAATTTCTGGGTTGTTATCTAATATATCAACTTCATTTTCTAATCTGTTCGGCAAAGATATATCATCATGATCGAATATAGCCACATATTCACCACTCGCTAAACCAAGTAATTTATTACGCGATGGTGTAATACCCATGTTTTTTTCATTTTTATAATATTTTACACGTTTATCTTGTTTTGCATATTCTTTTACTATACTTTCTATTTCTTTGTTATCAGGACTATCATTTAAAATTAAAAATTCAAAATCTTTGAATGTCTGATTCAATATGGATTCTATACATTCCCGTAAATGTTTTGGGTTAGTGTTATAAATCGGTGTTAAAACTGATACTTTTGGCATAAAAACCTCTTTACATATATAACATGCAGTATACAAACAAAATAATTTAATATCAAGCACACTATTCATTCAAAAAATAAGAATAATAACTTTTTATTTGACAGCTTGACAAAAAGAGATATAATAAAGTTCGATTATCGCGGGATAGAGCAGTCCGGTAGCTCGTCAGGCTCATAACCTGAAGGTCGGTGGTTCAAATCCATCTCCCGCAACCAGTTAAATAAAAAATACACCCTCTACGGTGTATTTTTTGTTTAATATATTGTGGTCCATGATTTGTGACCCGCAACAACAGTTGCTGGTTCAAAATTTGTATATAAGAACAAGTTTCAATTTATTGAAACGCAGTTCGAATAACTACAAATTTGCGCGCAGTTGCGGCGCATTTATGCGACGAACGAGCGAAATCCATCTCCCGCAACCAAAGTTTCAAAACTTGCCCCCTGGGGTAAGTTTTTATTTGTTTCCCAATATATACGCAAAGTTCGAAACCAAGTAGATTTGATAAGCGAAACGCAATCAAATCGTTACGGGTTCCCCGCAGGCATTTATGCCGAGGGAAAGTTTGTTTTTCAAACGTGTCAAAATTCTTTTAACTTTTGAACCCTTATGTATTAATAATTTCAATTTCCGCATAACAATCAGCAAATCAAAAAAATCGTTTGTTTTATATTGAACCGTATCTTGTGCAATTTGTATAACACCTTTTATTTTTTGAACATGTAATTGCGCTTGTTCTGAATCCTTATATTGCAAGGTTAAAGTAAAATGTTTTGGCAAAGTAATTTTAAATTTTTTCTGATTTTTATAAAACTCTTTTTGTGCATGTATAAAATCAGTTTTTATTTTTTCCAAAACATCATTTACTGACAACATGAACGATTTAGGCTTATTAAATTTTTTTGTTATTGTTCCAACGATATTTGGATTTATAGACTGTGCCTCTGTTACCGCACCGTAATCGCCACACACATAAATTAATGGAACACCAAAACATGCGGCGGTGTACACAGAAAAAGTCGTTTCGCCGGCTATTTTACCATTTAATGTAAATTTACCTAGTTTTTTTGATGAAAAAGTATGTGCCAAAGGTGATAATTTGGTTCCTGCAGCCGCATGATATCCATGTAAAATGGCAAAATCAATTTTTTTATAATCAATTCCGCGCATCATATTTGTTGGCTCTTTATTCCACCCTTGAATAAGTTGAACATTTTGTGGAAAAAATTTCTTCAAAATATTTCTGCCATTACCATGTGCGTCACGTATTAAAAACCTTGATTCTTTACCGGCAGATTTGACCAATGTAGCCAATTCAACGCTCATAATTGTTCGGGACACACCATAAATTAATGTACTTTCATTACACTCTGACCAGTTCGTTACAGTCGCACATCCTTCAATATCACTTGAAATATAAATATTTTGTTTCATTTAAAAACCTTTAACGCACCATATATTAGCATACTATTTGTTTCTTAGAAAGATATAATTCATCAACCTCTCGCCTTATTCCCAACAATTCGGCTCGGGAACTGCACACACTGCACAACCAGAGTTTCAAAACTTGCCCACCGGGGTAAGTTTTTATTTATTTTCTAATACCCACAAAAAGTTCGAAACCAAGTAGATTTGATAAGTGAAACGCAATCAAATCGTTACGGGTTCCCCGCAGGCATTTATGCCGATGGAATGTTGCCTTTTTAGAAAAACAAAAAAATCTACCACTTTTGAACTTTTTATATTAAAATTTGACTTATGAAAGCACTTACTTTATATCAACCCTATGCAACAGCAATAGCATTAGGTTTAAAAAAATATGAAACGCGATCTTGGGCAACATCATATCGTGGACCACTTGCAATTCATACATCTGTTAAAAAATTGACACCAGAATTAAAGAAACTGGCCAAACGTTACAATATAACAAATCTTGAATACGGTAAAATAATTGTTATTTGTGAATTACAAGATTGTATTGAAATGACAGATGAAATCATCAAACACCAATCAACCACAGAAAAAGATTTTGGAATTTGGACACATGGGCGTTATGCTTGGAAATTAAAAGTATTAAAAATTCTAAAAGAACCAATTCCGGCACGCGGCTATCAAATGCTTTGGAATATAGATTTAGCAGAAAAAGACATAAAATGATAATAACAATATGCGGCAGTTTGAAATATAAACCAGAAATGATTACCATCGCACAAAAGATGACTTTTTTGGGGCATTGTGTAATTACACCTATTTTTCCAAATTCAGACAAGAAAAAATATACCCATGAACAAATACAAAAATTAAAACACGCACATTTACAAAAAATAGAAATTTCTGATGCTATATTAGTTGTAAATGTAAATAACTATATTGGAGAATCTACACGATTAGAAATTGAGTTTGCAAAACAACATAATAAGCAGGTGTTGTATTACACAAATATTATACAAGAATTAGAAAAATAATTTATCTTTCAATCTATCACACCGAGCACAACCAAAATTTAATAAAAAACGCACCATGTTGGTGCGTTTCTTGTATGAGAGAAAAAATTTATTTTTTTACTTAGCTTGTTCTGTTGTCGCAGTATCTGTTTTTTTAGACACCTTGCTTTTTAACCAAGCGCCTACTCTGCTTTTTGTTTTTGCGCCATATTGATTTGATAATTCAATACTTCTGACAGCAAGTCCAAGTTTCCTTTTGTCTGTTTTTGGCGAATAAGGTTTAGCAATATGAAATCTTATTTGCACAACCCCTGTTTCAATCAATTCACTTGGTATCATTACAGAAAAATCTTCAACTGCACCACCTGCATTCCATGTTGTCAATTCTTTATCGTTCACATAAACAGTTACAGCTTGAAATTTATCGGCAGGATTAAAAGCGCCATTACCATTTACTATTAAACGCAAAGATTTACCTTTGGCATCTTTAACAAACAAATTGACATATGCATCAGTTCCATCGGTCCATGTAAGATTTGTTTCTGACCCACTCCATCCAGATGCTGCATATAAACTTGAATTACCACCTGATACAAAATTGATTTTATCACCTGGTTTATATGTTGCAAAACTATTTGGATTATTTTTATCATGCACAGACACAATCATTCTTCTAACCCCCATTCCCAATTTTCTAACATCTTCAGATATCTTCAATTCTTTTGGACTAATTGGATTAGAAATTTTAAACTTAATATTTGCAACATTGTTTTGTCCTTGTAAACCATATGGCAAATTAAATTTATAAACGCCGTTGCCAGTCATAGTAAATTCTTTCACAAATTCGTCATTTACAAAAACACTAACATCTTGTTTTTTTATTTTTTTTGCAACAAAAGGTCCGCCTTCTAACGAAACGGTAAAAAATTCATTTTCAGAAACTTTTGGCAAAGGAATATCAATAGAAGCCTCTTCACTATTCGTCCAAGTATGTCCACCTTCTGGTCTAGAAAAACCAGATGTTTTATATTCAGATATGTTTCCTGTTTTATTAAACACAATTATTAAATCTTGTCGAACTGATGCTTTATTCATACAAAACAACCACGCTCCACAAACGATAATAACCATGAATACCAAACCTGAAATTATAAAATTTTTTTTCTTTGTCATAATAATCACCCTATGTTAAACGGAATTCCCGTATTTCGGTGAAAAGTCTAGCACATAAAAACCAAGATGCAATTAAAAAATCTATACACCCAAATGGGTGTATAGATTATGTAAAAATTATTCAGCATATGGAATTTTTTCTTTGATTTTGGCGACTTTTATATCACGCTCAGCAACCAATTCATTTATTTTTTCAACGACTTCTTTTGTTTGTTCCATATCACGCAATCGAATTATATGTGCCGTTATTGGATCTACTTCTGCGACATATGCTTTTTCACGTTTCATAGACTGATAATCGTTTTTTGGTTTTGGTGTAAAACCTTTTAAGTATTTATCGTTATCATATGCGGTTTCAATATCATTTTCCGAATATTCTTTGATTGCTTCATCTACAGAATTTTCATCAAACATAGGCACCAAACCATCTTCGGTTTGTTTTAATAAAATCAAAGCCGTTGCCCGCAAAACATCGCGGTTTTCATCAATCAAAATAAATTTTTTATCATCATCAATTATTCCAAACATGAATTTACTCCTTATTTTGCACCATTTGCATAAACAAAACGGAAATAACCTGTTGTGCCACTTAACGTATAATTTACCGTTATTACATCACCCTTAGATACCGGCATAAACAATCTTCCGTTCATTCCAGATGGTGGATATACCCCAATAGTCAATTGAGATGTAGTGTGTATCATTGCAGCCCATTCGCCAGTTGCACCAGACCCCTTTAACAAAGTGAAATATCCATCCGCAGGTGCTGTGTACGTTGAACCTGTTACCCCCAATGTTAAATTAGTATATCTATTGCTTGGCATCACTTGATGTGCCATGAAATCAGTATCATTATAATCAAAAAATTTAAATACATCTTTTGTTACAAAAGAATCAATAACACCATTTGTTATATGCAACGTTCCAACCACAGTTGAATCAATCAATGTATTATTACTATCACACAAATAATTATCATGATTCAAATGATAAAGGCCATGCCCAAAAGTAGTGCCATTAAAAACAATATCTTCGTTGGCGGTACCAGAAAAAGTATTTATTACGACAGAATTTGTTGTCCAAGATGTGTTTTTTGATTTGTTATCTGTTTTTTTCCCGTTTGGTATTAAACCTTTGACACCAGGCAACACAAACACAGTTGATCCTATGAAACCAAAACCATTAAATACCTGGTCTATTTTGGTAACTAAATTACTGCTTGTAGTTTCTGTGACAATTGCAACAGGTAAAGAACAACCACCGGACCATGTATTACCACTATCCACTGTCCATTTAATAATATGATTTGCTGTATCATACCAAATACCAAAACCATCATTTCTTATACGCGTGGAATCAGCAGAATCACCAGATTGACAATACCGTATTTGAAAAACGGTCCACGATCCACCAACTAGTCGTATTAAAAACTGTTGTTCATTTATGCTGCCCCAACCACCTGAGATATTTATATCAGTACTTACTGTATTTTCAGCAAAACTTCCGTCTTGTTGTGGAACATAAAATTTAGAACCTGTTTTTAATGTTATACCGTTTTGATTTAATTCCAATTTAATATCATTTGGAATCTCAACAATACAATTTGTTGTATACGAATAAAATTTATCCACAGATACAATTTCGTTACCACCCTGGGTCACACCATCGTGAACACGCAAAGTTTTATTTGTTGTATCCATTGTCACTTCACCAATCACACCGGTAAAATTGGCATGTTGTGCGGCCGTGCCACGTCTTATTTGAATTTGTCTAGACATCATTTCTCCTTAAAATATAAAAAGCCGTCAAAATGACGGCATAAAAAAATAGCGATGATACATATCATCGCTTGTGTGCCACAATTATATCATAAATCAGCAAAAAAATAAATATATTTTTATTTAAATTTCGTTTTTTTGAACAAAAACAATTTTAACACGGTTATCATATAATCTTCGCCATATTTATACGCCAACCAACTTGCCCTGTGTGCGCCATCAACAATATGATTATCTCCATCAACACATATTATGTTTTTAGGATTAACGCCTTCGTTTTCAAATTTTTTTATTAATTCATCAAAACCTTCACACGAATGTGACGGTTCGTTCTCGCATCTTATTATATAATATTTTTTATCTCCGCACAAATATTTATAATTTGGTGAATCTTTTATTTTAACAGGCGTTCCCTTACTTTTATCCATCCAATCATCAATGTATAAATCTTGTAATTTTAATTGTTTTAATTCATACTTTGTTATCTTATATCTCATAAAACATTTTACCCAATCAGAATCAAGAACATATCCACGTGATTCTACATCATGTTTTATCATAGCAGGATTTAAATAATTGTTATTTTTTTCTAACATATAAACCTTTTCGATTATTGATTAGATTTTATAAGCGCATCAATAAAACCGAAACCCAATCTGCGTGTATCAGACGTAACCCCCAAATCGTTTGGTGATTGCGTATTATCAAATTCAAAAACAAAATCTAAATTGCCATTATTATCATTTGGTACGGTCAAATTTATTGTTTGTGGTTTGTCAACAACCACTTCTTTGATTTCATGACCATTACAAATAATTTTGCATTTTTGATTTGGGCGCGCAGGACAAACAAAAGGTGTGACATTTATATCAACATATAACATTGGTTCTTTCAAAGTAGTAGGCAATTCGAAAAACACCATATCACCATCAGACCAACGACCAAAAGATTCCACACCAGACAGTCCAGAACATATAATATCTTTGTTTTCTGCAAAAGAATAATAATCATTGCCAAAAAATTGTTCTAAATATCTTGCCATATTACAAACTTCCTCATTATATGTTATTCCTTCGCCATCTAATCTTGAACATAACAAGACAATTACATTGTCTATGTTTAGTTTTAATTCTTGTGATTGTTTTGTTCCATCTGGTAATAATGGTAAAAATACTAATAAAGTAATATCCTTATTTGGAAAACATTCTTTTAATGTAGCAATTCCTTTTTTTATTGCTTCCAATGGCAACCTCATACTAGGGTCTTCAAAAACGAACAGAATGTTATTTGCTTTTTCAATATCATCATATAAACGTTTTATACGGCGTTGATATTTTTCAAGAAATTCAGGGAAAAATTCTTCCACTGATTTTTCCCATGGAAAATCATGTCCAAAACGTAATATTGTTTTATTATTTTTAACAGATCTATTGCTTGGATTTCCAGGATTATCATATTCAACAAAATCTTCAAAATTAAATGCATTTTCAAAATGACTTTTTATTAAATTACACTTTGTTAATAAATACATTGATGCCACATCACCATTATAAGCAGTCCAATCAAAAGGGTATGTTTTTTCAGTGATTTTTAGTTTCTTTAATGCACTTGCCATACGGCATCTACCACCCAAAGATATTATTAAATCGTATTTTTTCATTTGTTTACCCTCTTATTTCAACAGTTTGAAAACCCACAGCTATTTTTCTATTGTCTTCTGATAATCCCAAATCTGCTGGTGATTTAACGTCTTCGTATTTGAATACTATATGCAATCTTTTTGCTTTTGGCAAATTCACAATTATCCTAGGTTCCTCTTTGCCATATTCAAAAATATATTTTTGTTTTGCATAACCATTTATATACAAAGTCACTATCTGTCTTGGCTTTTCCACAGATAAAAAAGCATGCAAATTAAATTCAGCAATATATTCTTTGTCTGTTTGTAAAAAGAAAGATGTTATATCGCCATCAGACCAACGCCCCCAACCTTCTGGATTTTGCAAACCTTCTGCATCAAATGGTAAAATGCCAGAAAAATAATAAAATCCAGGAACAAGTTCTTTATAATCTATGTGATGTATTTTGTTACGCACCATAAATGGAATTACACTAAACAAATACATTTCAACATCATTACCAACATATTTGTTTTTCAAAACCGGTAAAAAACCAAACAACAAATATCGCTTTACATTATATCTTTGTTTTATTTTCAACAATGGGATATTGCCAAACAAATTGTATTGATATATTTTTGCAACTTTTGGATTTTCTGATTGCATAATAGCCTCACTATTTTGTTATTTCCATTGTTCGAAAGCCTATGGCTATTTTTCTTTGGTCGTCTGACAGCCCCAAGTCCGCCGGCGATTTAACATCATCATATTTGAACGTTATACGTAATTTATTTGATTTTGGTAAATCTATGACAATTTTTTGAATATTTTTATCGTCTTCAAAAACGTATTCGCCATATTTATAATTATTTACAAATACCGCCACTCTTTGTTTTTCTTTACCTTTGTTTATAAATGGCATAAAACTAAAAACAGCAGTGCACTCACAATCTGTTTTCAAATAAAATTGCGTTTGATTTCCATCAGACCAACGTCCCCAACTTTCTGAATTTTGCAAACCTTGCACTTCAAATGGCAAAGTATCAGAAAAATTATATATGCCTGGAACAATTTGTTTATAATCTATGTTGCGTATTTTATTACGAGCCATCAACGGAATAAAAGCAAACAAATAAGTTTCTGTATTTTCTCCAATATATTTATTCTTTAATATCGGTAAAAAACCAAATAATAAATAACGTTTTACATTGTACCTTTGCCTTGTTTTCAGCAGCGGAATATAATCGAACAAATAAATCATATTTTCGACCAAATTACTTTCAGGCTTATTTTTATTTGTATGAACAATTTGTATTTCTGTTATTTTTGATATAGATTCATCTATTTTTTGTCGTTTTTTCCAAACGTCATCCATTTTATTTCGAATTTCTTTACTTACCAACCCATGTATTTTTTCATATAACCGTGTCGGAACAATTAAACCATAAAGCAATTTATTAGGATCAATATCTGAACAAAAATTACGATAATTTTTAATAAAGCTTTTTATGCATTCTGCCTGACCTTCGTCATGTTTTAATTCTGATAACCCGCCCATTCTATAACTAACAAAATTCAAAGAGCATTCGCAACTTGTTGCGCCACTTAAACACAATCTTATAATAAAATCATAATCGCCAGCATTTTTAAAATTATCACTGTCAAAACCGCCAATTTTACGCATTAAATCTGTATCCACAAACAAAGTCTGATGCGAAAAAGGCATATGTGCATAAAAACTGCCGATAACAGGTTTTGAAACGCCATAAAAATCACCAGATTCCGTAACGAAATTACACGTTCCATAACAAAAATCTGCTTTGCTTGATAAAAAAGTATCAACTACGGCCTGTATTCCAGATGTATCATGATAATAATCATCACTATTCAAAAACGCAATATAATCACCAGTGGCTAACTTTAACCCTTTGTTCATAGCATCATAAACACCGGAATCTGGTTCAGAAATATATGTTATCCAACCCTTTTTTGCGTATTCTTTGATTAAATCCAAAGACCCATCAGTAGAAGCACCATCAACAATAATATGTTCTATATTTTTATATGTCTGATTATGCACAGATTCTACACACTGACGAAACGTATTTTCGCGACCTGCTTTCTTCAAATTATACGTTATGGTTATAATAGTAATTTTTATATTTTTCATCATTTTTTATCCTTGAACATATCTATGACATAATCACTTAAAATAGTTTTATCAAAATACTTTTCAAAGTATTCGTGTTCTTTGTTTTTGACTCTTTTGTAAAAATCTTTGTCCGTCAATAAACGTTTTATATTTTCGGCAAATTGTTTTGGATTATCAGTCACTAAAATACCATTATTGTTTTTATCTGGAAAACCATCAACACCCGGTAATCTGGACACCACAGGTATATTATGAGACATTGCTTCAATAGTTTTTATTTTCATACCTGTTCCTTCGTATAACGGAACCATCACAACTTTGACTTTGGAATACAAATCATCTAAATCATCTGCAAAATCAATTAAATTAAATCCCATTTTTTGCATTTTATTGATGTATTCAGGATTATTTTGTTTCAAAAATTGAATCAGCTTACCACATATTGTGATATTTATTTTCATATTAAGATGTGGATAAACCGTATCAACAAACCATTGTAATCCACGCAAATTATACGGATTATATGCAGCAAGATATAACAAGTCTATGTCTTTATTTGGTTTATTGTTGTATTTAATTTCATTTAATGGGTGTGGCAAGAAATAAAATTCTTTGTTTGGAAAAAACTTTTGCCAAAACAACATTTCATCATAAGATATACATATTATAGAATCAAACAAACAAAAAGCCTTTATTTCATGTTCCATTGCTTTTGATACTGCGTTGGCTTTTTCTTGTATATTCTTGTTAAAATTATTGTATAAAACTTGATTAAAGTTTGTATCGTGACACGTGTAAATCAATTTAGTATTTGGAAACAAATTATTTGCGTTTTTCACCAAACCAGCCCATTGAATATAATTGATATTTATCGCTGCATATTTATTTTGTGTTGCTATTTTTTCGAAATATGATCTAACTATATCATTTGACCAATTTAAATCATTGAAAGAATTCCTTTTTATTTCTTGTTCGGATAGCCCTGATTTCCAATTTGAAAAATAAAAATTATCTATTAAATGTTCTTTGTCATTCCATTCTTTGATATCATTAAATTCTGCACTACCAAACAAATCAGCAGAAAAGAAATCTAATGCATAACCCGCTTCTTTGAACATTTTAGCGACTTCATATGTATAATTCGAACATCCTCTGTCATGTCTTAAAAAATTCAAATGAAAAACAACTAAAACACGACCCTTTGGGTTTTGGGTTTCTTGTAAGTGCCACGAAACTTCTGCTGGCTCAGAAGAATGTTGAATTTTTGCCTTGCCATTATCAATTTGTTTTGTTTTCAACAATGGCACACCAAATAAATATACACGTTTACTCACTTTTACACCTTTGATTAACAACAAAGGAATAACACCAAATAGTTTATACATAGTATGCCATTTATTTCCAACTATGCGCATCAACGGAATCACACCAAACAAATTATAAACATCATCTATTTCATAACTGTCTGTATACTTTTTTATCAATAAATCTCGCTTTGTTTTTGGTGGAGTAATCAAAACTTCTATAATTTTTTGTTTCTGTTTTTCCCAATTTTCATATCCAGATTTAATATAATTTTTTGCACGTTCTTGTATTTCACGTACATGTGACAAATCAACTGTTTGAAGATTATTCAAATCATACAATATACCATTTTCACCATTTTTAATATATTCGTTCATTGTTGGATAATTTGGTGCAATTACACATCGTCCCATCGCCATCGCTTCTAAGAAAGACATACCGATTCCTTCAAACATCCGAGGCGCAATATAAATAGCAGATTTTTGCATTTGTTCTTGCATATCTTCGCGCGTATCAAACCACGTAGAATGCGTCGCCTTAGCTACTATATCTGGCGCAGGTTCAACAAACGTATGATTTGGATCAATAGCATGATGAAAATGAATATGTTCTATGTTGTTCAAATCAATTAAATTACTAATTGTGTTGATATTTATTTGATTTACTCTTTGCCAGAAAAATATAGATTTTTCATTTCCAAAATTTGTTATTTCTATTGGTTTTGGAAAATACTGAAAATAATAAGATGAAAAACCTAAAGCTTTTAATTCATCATGTAAAGTTTTTGAAAAATTGATTATATTTACATCACGATATTGGTACCAAATCCTATCTTCACGAGATGCAGCACCATCATACATTGGAAAGAAAGCGCAATGTTTAAAAGATACATATTGTTTCAATTTATCCATAGATGGCATTATTTGCCACAAAACCATTACATCAAATTTTTTACCTTTTAATATATCAAAAGCAGTTTGTATATCGTCTGTATACGGGTCAAAATAAAAGTTTTCTATATCATAATAATCGGACAAAATATCCTGCATAAATTGCGATGATTTTGTTTTCTTATGATATGTATGTCCAATAAATAACAGTTTTGGTTTCATTTTTGTTTATCTTGTTCTTTATACCATTCATAAAAACTTGTGATTCCTTTATCCAAAGGTATTTTTGGTTGCCACCCCAAAGATTTTATACGCGTGGCATCCATTTGCTTACGCGGTGTCCCGTTTGGTTTAGTTTTGTCATATTCAAGACGACCATTAAATCCGACAATACTTTTCACCAATTCGAATAAATCTTTTAATTGAATATCTGTTCCATCAGTAATATTTACATGTTCACCAATATCAGAATAATTTTTATTTTGCATTAAATATACACATGCATCAGCCAAATCATCACTGCACATCATTTCACGATAAACAGAACCATCGCCCCACAATACAGCTTTGTCGGCATAGGCACCAACCGCATTCAATGCAGATTCTAAACTCTTTTTATCCGAAAAATTGATTTTGCTGTCTAAATTCCAACCTAATCTATAACGTTTTAAATCTCTGCGTATTGCATCAAAATCGCCATTTGATAATAATTTAGCCAAATGAAATCTGCGCATAATCATCGGCAATAAATGCGCTGTTTCCATATTGAAATTATCACCAATACCATATTGATTTGTAGGCATCACCGAAATGTAATTTGTTCCGTATTGCTGGTTATAATACCTGCATAATTTAATTGCAGCAATCTTTGCCAGCGCATATGCTTCGTTTGTTTTTTCCAGTTCCGAAGTCAATAAACACTCTTCTTTCATCGGTTGTGGTGCATTGCGTGGATAAATACAAGACGAGCCTAAATTCATCAATTTTTTAACATTCGTTTTATATGACGCATTGATAACATTTGTTGCAATCATTAAATTTTGATAAATAAATTCTGCTGGATAGGTTTGATTTGCCATAATACCGCCAACTTTGGCCGCAGATAAAAAAACAAAATCAGGTTTTTCAGATTGAAAAAAATCTATTGTTTGTGTCTGGTTTGTTAAATCTAATTCGCCATGTTCACGTATCAGTATATTTGTAAAACCATCTTTTTCCAAACGTCTTTTGATTGCAGATCCAACCAAACCTTTATGACCAGCAACAAAAATTTTTGAATCCTTATTCATCATTACATTACGCCCCAAATTGTCTTTCTTTCAAGAATCTTTCTTGTTTTGCTAATTTCAAATCTTCTGCGACCATCTCCTTTGCCAACGCAGCCAGATCATATTTTGGTTTCCAACCCAATTTAGTACGTGCCTTGGTTGAATCCCCAAGCAACAGATCTACTTCGGCTGGGCGGAAAAATTGTTTATCCACAGCAACCAATGTTTTTCCAGTTGCCTTATCAACACCCTTTTCATTTATTCCAGTACCTTGCCATTGCAAATCTATTCCCAACTCTTTGAACGACATAGTTACAAAATCACGAATAGTCGTAGTCACACCAGTTGCCAAAACAAAATCTTCTGGCTTTTTAGCCTGTAAAATAAGCCACATACCTTCAACATAGTCTTTTGTATGTCCCCAATCGCGCTTTGAATCAAGATTTCCCAGATATAAACAGTCTTGTAATCCTTCTTTGATACGTGTTGCACCGCGTGTAATTTTACGCGTCACAAAATTTTCGCCACGGCGTGGGCTTTCGTGATTAAACAAAATGCCATTACACGCAAACATATTGAAAGATTCACGATAATTCACAGTAATCCAATATCCATATAATTTTGCAACCCCGTACGGAGAGCGCGGATAAAAAGGTGTTTTTTCAGATTGAATTGGTTCTTGGACTAAACCATACAATTCAGATGTAGAAGCCTGATAAAAACGCGTTTTTTTATCTAAACCATTTGTATGAATTGCATCTAATAAATTCAGAACCCCTATTCCGTCTGTTTGCGCAGTAAAATTTGGACAATCCCAAGAAACATGGACATAACTTTGCGCCGCTAAATTATAAACCTCATCAGGTTGCAATTCATGAACTAACTTATTTAAATTTGCAGCATCTGTCACATCACCATAATGCAAATGAATTTTATCTTTTATATGGTCTATACGTTGTGTATTCGGCAAAGAAGAGCGACGAACAAGTCCATGAACATCATACCCTTTTTCTAATAATAATTCCGCTAAATACGAACCATCCTGACCCGTTATACCAGTAATCAAAGCGACTTTTTTCATACTACACCTTTTTTAGTATTGTCAATATAACACTAATATTTGAAAAAGCTAGTAAAAAACTTACAAATCAGCCAAAATTGTTTCAATTATTGTATCAACAGTTTTCTTCCAAAAAAACTGCTTTGAGTGGTCTAAAACCATATTTATTGTCTTTTTTCTAAATTTTTCATCAAAATAGTATTTTTCATATGCGGCAATATGTTGTTCGTCACTGTCCCAATCAATCATTTGACCTGCATTTCCGACAACTTCTGGCAAAGATGAATTTTTTGATGTTATAACCGGACAACCACATTTCATTGCTTCAAGCGGCGGCAAACCAAAACCTTCGTATTGCGAAGTATAAACAAAAAATTGAGCCCCACTGTAAAGTATCGCCAAATCTTCATCATCAACATACCCGGCACGAATAATCTTATCTTTGTATTGTCCTAAATCTTTTATTTCTGTTTCTAATTTACCAATAAAATCTTTCCAATGTCCACCACCTAAGACAAATACCATATCGTCAATTTCGTTTTTTTTAATAAATTCTATAAAAGTTTTGACAGCACGAATTAAATTTTTACGCGGTTCTAATGTGCACAAAGAAAAAACATATTTTTTATCCACGGGGATATTATATTTTTTACATACTTTTTGTATTTTTTTATTATCTTTTTCTTGATAAAAATTATCCCCTGCTGCCAGTGGCGCAACAGTTATATCATTTTGATTCATATTTAATAATTTTATAAAATCTTGTTTTGTCGATAAAGAATTGGCAAAAAATTTACAATTTGGCCGGGATTTTATATATTTCACCAAATCGTAAAACCAATATTTTTTCAATTGCATCTGTGGGTAATATTCTGGAAATAACAATGGTATAGTATCGTGTAAAAAAATATATTCATGCGTTGCTTTAATTTTTTTTGAAAAAACTCTGACCGGTGAAAAAGCAATATCAAAATTTGGTATTTTTACAAAATCGCCAATAAACTTTAATGGTTTCCTAATAAAAATATTCAACAATAATTTAGAAATATTATGTTTATTCGCACGTAATTTTTTATCTAGTATCGCTAATTTTTCGTTCAACGGACCAAATTTATTGCCAAAATAAATTTTTACATTTTCACCAAATTCATTATGTAAAAATTTCACGGTTTCTGTGTTATATGCATTGCCACAATATAAACAAACATCAAATTTATCTGACTTTATCAATTCTTTTAAAATGTTATATGCGGTAAAATATATACCACTGCGCCCAGAACCATAAATCATATTTTCTGCAACAACAGATACATCAAATAACAAAGTTTTTTTCATCGTTATGCCTATTTTTCAAATTCACTTTTATCTGGGAATTTGGTATCAAAAAACAGCTGGTTATGTTCACGTGTAATATCATTATTATAAATACTATCATTTATGCATACAACCGGGGCTTTACACGATAAAACCTTTGATTCAATAGCGTCTGTACAATAAAAAATGCTATTCTGTATAGATTTATAATTATACAAATTATATAAAAAATCTAATATTATATTATGTCTAACATGTCTTGAATGAGAAATGATCATATCTGCTCTGTTTTTTACAATATCATATAAATTGAAAACTAAACGATGAATATCTTTTTCATCACGAAATATATGATATTTTGTTTCGTTTATAGATTTAGAAATTATTGGATGTTCACAACACTCTTTGATTGAAGATTTTATATATGGGTCAATTCCATGTGAACATTTATAATTATATAATGATATATCAAAAGCTTTTTCAATTTCACGTGCAGCATTTATTAAATGTAAAAAATATATACTTTTTTTATCACGTGAAACACGGCCGTGTTTACGATATATGCATCTAAATTTTGCGCGACCATTTTCATCAAAAAAATAATTTGGTGTCACAGGTGTGTTAAAGAACATATCATCATTTGCTATTAAAAAATGTTCTGATAAATCTTTGATGTTTGCAACACACGCTTCTATGGCACACGAATTAAATGTTGGCCCAATATCTGACGGCAAAATAGATTCTTGAGGAACAACAGTTATTTTTGGGTGTTTTGTATTTAACCATGATGGAATTTGATTAAAACCGGTCACAATATAAATATGATTTATCCAGGGCGCATTTTTCTCAATCGAACGCAAAGAATATTTTAATTCTTCATTATCGCAAAAAACCTGATCTTTGATATCATCAATATATTTATTAATATCTTTGTGTGATTCTTTCAGATATTTGTTTTTTACCGCCACAAAATTTTTATCACTGCCATCCACCCATAAATAAACAATATCTATTGGAAAAAATATCTTTGTTTCTGCCATTTTTTCTCGGTTTTTATTGACATACTTTTATTATATGACAAAAAAAAAAAAACGCAACCTAATTATTACTTGAAAACAAATAAATATATTGTGTAAAATTCGACGAAGAATGTAAGAGAATTTGCAGATGAAATATCTTTTTCAATTTATGATTATTTTGCTGTTCGTGTTTCTGGGTGAAATATGTGAACATTTTATTCATCTGCCCATCGCAGGCAGTATTTATGGGCTTTTATTATTATTCATTGCATTGTGTTTGCATATTGTAAAATTAAAGTGGGTTTCTGATATTGCCGATTGGTTTCACAGTATTATGGCACTGTTTTTTATAGCCCCTGCGGTTGCTGTCATAGATATTTGGGCACAAATCTCGGATATTTGGTATTATTTAGTATTTTTATTGGTGGCTGCATACGTTGCAACTATGGTAATAACCGGAAAAACAGCAGATTTTTGCATAGAAAAATCAAAACGGAATAAAAAATGATAGATTTAATTACAAATTCTACATATTTTGGCGTGGTTATAACCATAGCAATGTTTATTATTGCCACAATAATAAATAAAAAGTGGCAAAACCCATTTACTACGCCGCTTTTCTTAGGAACTATTTTCGTCATCGTCATATTATTATCATTCAAAATACCATACGAAACATATAATAATACCGCAAAATATTTAACTTATTTTTTGGTACCGGTCACTGTATGTTTTGCAGTTCCTATGTATCGGCAATTAAATTTATTAAAACAGCACATTTGGTCAATATTGTTTGCTATGTTTGTCGGTGTGTGTGCATCTGTTTTAACTATTTGTATACTTGTTCTTTTGTTGGGGCTCTCGGATGTAATAGCACGTTCTTTGGTATCTATATCTGTCACTACAGCATTGGCCATAGGTATCACACAAAAACTTGGGGGTATGGTTTCTTTAACTGTGTCTGCTGTTATTATAACTGGTATCTTGGGTGCATCTGTCAGTGATAAATTATGTAAATGGATAAAATTAAAACATCCTATATCACGTGGGTTGGCTATTGGGAATGCGGCACATGCCGCAGGAACAGTAAAAGCAATGGAAATGGGAAAAATAGAAGGTTCGTTCAGTTCATTGGCTATCGTTTTATCCGGATTGATGACTGCCGTTGTTGCACCAGTTGCTATTTGGTTTTATTTCGGATAAAAAATTATTCACGGCACTTTTTTAACGTATCGTAATCGTTATTAAAATCAACATGTTTGTTTCTGATTTCTTCATCAGCTTTTAAATGTTGATTTAATAGAACTATTTCAGGATGATTTTGTAATTTTTCATTTAATTCATCAATCGCAGATTCTATGTCTTGTTTATTTTTAACAAATATTGGTGTAATTGAATCAGCCGCTAAAAATATAGATTGTTTCATCATGTCTTTGTTATCATCAATCACAGATAAATAAGCCCTGATATGTTCGTCTTCGTGTTCTAATATTGCATTATATGGACACGTATTTTTCTTATAAGAAATGTCAATTTGAACCAGAAAATCACTGTATCCAACAGTTGCATCTATTTTTTTTAATGCAACACAAAAACCATCTTCTATGGATGTTATATCGGTTGTTATTTCATAATTATTTACCATTGTTGCAATTACATTTCCATGTAAAACATCCATCTTTTTTAATGGTTGAACTACGCTTTTTTGCCACGACGGAATATTTATAGAAATCTTTGGTTTTAATTTATAAGCTAAACAATCATCAGATGCATTCAAAGCATTGATAAACAAAATTGTTTGAACAAAGAAAAATATAAATTTTTTCATCAATTTTAATCTATATACCAAGTATATATTAGCCTTGCTTTTTCAAATATTCACTAACAAAATTATTTCCATAATTTTTATACAATTCTTCGGCTAATAATACAGATGAACGCCCAGATTCAAATAAATGTAATAAATTACCCAAACCACCTAATTCTGTATTTAAAATCACAGATTCTTGCGTTACGGGTCGTGATAATAACACGGCACGTTTAAGATTTGGATATGCTTTACCTTGGATGAATGCCATTTCCAGTGGATTTAAATTCCATTTTTCATAATCAGATATATCGGCAGCTGGATTTCTGAAGAATAAAACAGTTTGTGCCTGACCACGAACAACATCACCAATACCCAGTTTATCAAGAACGTTTGCACGTTGAAATGCGACCATGTATGCCTGACGATTTTTCCTGCCTTCTTGTAATCCTGTGATAAAATTATCACGGAACATTTTATTTTCCAGCATCGGTGCAGTTTCGTCAATCATAATAAGTGACGGATTTCCACCAGACACAGTCACATTATTTATTCTGTGTAAAATGTAAGATATCACAGCAGGCGATAAAATTTCATCCTGTAAAATTTCAGTAAAATCAAATGTAGTTAAACGAGATTGTAAATCTAATGTATCTTGATCTTCATTGAAAATATCACCATATTGTAATGGATCAATCCATTTCTTTAATTCGCCACGCATTTTTCCATTTGATGAAAAACAACTTTCATAAAGATTTTTTAATAACCTGTCTTTATCAGACAAATAATCAAAATTCACAGATACAGCACGCGCAATTTCGTCCCCAGATACAACATCTGTTTGACCTGTAATCATCGCAAACCAACGGCGTAAAAATGCACGATTTGCCGCAGTATCAGGCATCTTTAACGGATTCAAATGTGTTAAAAATGTATTTGATGATTTATCTTTTTCTTTTCCATTCATCGTAATATATTTACCACCCACAGATAATGTAAATATCTCGGCCCCTTTGTTTCTATCAAAGAAAAACGCCTTTAACTTTTGATGTCTCAAAGATTGTGCAATAAGAAAAGAGAACAAAGTAGTTTTACCGCCACCAGTTGGACCAATAGTCAAAGTATGTCCAACCGCAGCCGGTTTATCAGATACATGGAATTGGAATTGATATGGTGTTCCTTGAGCTGTTGGAAAAACAACCAATGGTCCCGGACCCCAATCAGAATTTTCAACCCCACGTGGCATTGTTGACAAAGGTATACTAACCGCAGCTGTCTTAGATAACATTTTAAATATTCTTGGGAAAACATTAAAACCTGGTATCTGTGCAAAAAATGATATTTTTGATGCAAAATTTTCAACCACAGGTGCAACACCAAAACCGGCACATATTTTCTTAAATTCTGCAACATTTTGATTTAAATCATCTAAATTATAACCAAACAAAATAAACAAAGGATAATAATCAATCAATGTTTGATTTCCAGTAATATTTTCATCCATTGATGATTGAGCTTCTACAATTTGTTCCAGTGTAGATTCTTCATTTTCATCTGTGACTGTTGATTTATGTTGACGTATTAAAGAACTAATATCACTTGATCGTAAAATATGAAAACCATTCATTGCTATCATTTCACATTGAATAGTGGATACATTATTAAAAAATTCTTCATCCATATAATCAGGCGCAGTTTTAAAAGATACCATTGCCGCATAGTAAGCCTTATCACCACTATAATATTTAACAACACCATTATTTAAAAATTCTACATTATCAACACTGACCACATCAGATATACTGTTATTACATTTTTTTATAACTGGCTTTGTCACAGGTGACAAAATTCTTGCAAAAAATGTAGCCATATTATCAGAACTATCATTTTTTAATAATTCAGGCTTATACGCAGATAAAATTGATTCAATATAATTACAATATTGATTTAATCTTTCACGATTATTTTGTCCCTCTACAGAAATAACGAGATAATATGTATTATTAAATATTTTTAAACCCTGATTATTCCATTTATCATATATTTTTTGCAATACAGGTTGATGAAATTCATAATCTGTTTTTTCATCAACTTTGTCACGAATTGTAAAAAATCGCATATAAACCCCAGGATCTTGAATCTGATTGAATAATTGCGCACGTAAATCTAGCAATTTTTCATGATTTTTTTCATCCATCATACTGGTTTGAATACCATTTATTTTATAAACACGAACCAAAGATTCATCTGTTATCAATAAAGTATCATCACTAAAAACACTCTTGAATGGTAAATAATCAGAATATCTTGCATAACCAAATTTTGGTAAAATCTTTTTAGTCAAAAACGGCAAATATATCAATAATGCAATAAATACCAAAACAACAAACATAGCAATTATGACAAAAGATAAAGTCATTGAATTACTATTTCCGGCAAAATAACTAAAAAGTTCTTTCATTTTAAGACATCAACCTTTTTGGTATTTTTCTTTTAAAAACTTGAAAATAAGACATTATCATTTGTGCTATTTGTGAGTCTTTTTTGGAATAAAACATCAAAATAGTATGAACTATGAATAACATACTTAAAAAACTCAAAGGTATCCACATAGGTATTTCATGTGTTAAAATTAAAAAAATAACCATAAAAATCACAAACAAAAAGAACCAAAACAGAAAATTTAATATAGCAAGAGAATAAGGCACATAAAATATGCGCGGCGGATTTGCCAAGGCTTTCAGAACTCTTTGTTTCAAATTTTCTCTCCTGGTATTCTAATTATAACAATTTCAACTTTTTTCAACAAGCATAAAAGTAAAAACATTCAAATTTGTTTAAAATATTAAAAAAACGATTTTTTTAAACATTTTTTATAATATATAAATTTTTCAACAATATTTATAAACACCTTGAAAATATTGGCTTTTTTTGTTGAAAAAGTGTTGATAAAAAGTTTATTTAAGTTTTTAATAGATTCAACAGGTACAATAAAAACAACAAAAATATAATAAATATTTGATTTTTTATAAAATGTGTTTATAATTCGTCGGTAAAAAGGATTTTGACATGAAATTTTTAAGTTCTTTAAAGGCTTGGAAAAAACGCGGCAATGTAAAACAAATTCGTCGTGGTAAACAAGTTATTTTAATTGACCCTTCTAATCCTAAGTTAAAGGCAAAGCAAGGATTCAAAAGAAAATAAGATATATTTGATATACATTGAATATATTAACCCGATGTTTTATTCGGGTATTTTTAATTTTGTGAAAGAAATGCTTCTTGTAAAACTTGTTTTACTTGTTCACCAGAAAGTCCAGATTCACGTAAATAATTTATTTGATTATCAGTTGGTTGATAAAGTGCCGCAGAATGTGTAGCACTGTTTGGAATAGATTTTATATATTGTGTTGGCTTCATAGTTATTTTTGCTGTTTCATCAGCCATCACAGAAAAAGATATATCAGAATCACAATTATTCATATTTTTTTCAATAATTGCATACCCATTTAAAACAGTTTCTGAATTTTTGTGTGCCAACACACGTGTTTTTACAAAAATACCGGTATTTTCGCATAAATGTTGACCAGATACATCTATTTTCAACGAATTATAATTTTGAACGATAATTTGACCATTAAATACACTATTTTTCCCGGTGTTTTTGATAAAAAAGTTCAAAAAGGCCGGCTTTTTATTTATTATTTTTATTGTTGATATAACATTTGTATTTGGTGCCGATAAATCGATATTTAAATCAATATCATCAGCAATTTCACCAACGTATATAATATGAATAGGTAATTCAGATTTTTTTGTTATATAAATTGTATTATTATTTGAATCAAAATACCCACTTTCACAATCAGATAATTCATCATGAAAAACACCATCTTTGAAAACTAATGTTTCAGATGGAAATGTTTTTATATTGAATTCTTGCCAAAGGTATGACATATTTATATCCGAATTATATTTATTTATATGATAAATATAATATATAAAAAGTAAATAAAAAACAACTTTTATTGGTGAAAAAAATGGGATTTAACTGTGGTATAGTTGGATTACCAAATGTTGGTAAATCTACATTATTTAATGCTTTGACACAAAGTGCGGCGGCAGATGCACAAAATTATCCGTTTTGCACAATTGAACCTAATACTGGTCGTGTTGTTGTTCCAGATAATACATTGATGAATCTGGCACGTGTTGCAGGTGCAGAACGTATTATACCAACACAACTTGAAATTGTTGATATTGCTGGTCTTGTCAAAGGCGCATCAAATGGCGAAGGTCTGGGAAATAAATTTTTATCAAATATTCTTGAAACAGATGCAATTATTCATGTAGTCAGATGTTTTGAAAATGACGATATAGTCCATGTAAATGGCCGCATAGACCCATTATCTGATATTGAAACCATTGAAACAGAATTGATGTTGGCAGATATAGAAAGTCTGGATAATCAAATAAAAAAACTTGAAAAAAAAGTTCATGGACAAGATAAAAACGCTGCTAAATTATTAGCAGATGCAATCGCACTTAAATCTGGACTTGAAAAATCTATACCAGCACGTCAACAAGAAACAGATGCAACGCCTTTTAATTTACTAACGAAAAAGCCGGTAATTTACGTATGTAATGTTGAAGAAGCCGCGGCGGCAACTGGTAATAAATATTCAGATGTTGTTCGTGAAAAATTTGGATCTATCGCACCGGTATTGGTTATATCAAGTAAGATAGAAATGGAAATTGCCCAAATTGTTGATGTTGAAGAAAGAAAAATGTTTTTAAATGAACTAGGGTTAAACGAATCGGGTCTAGACCAGGTTATTCATACTGGATATGATACATTGGGACTTCAAACATTTTATACTGTGGGACCCAAAGAAGCACATGCTTGGACTATTATCAAAGGAATGACAGCACCCCAGGCGGCAGGTAAAATACATACTGATTTTGAACGTGGATTTATACGTGCCGAAATAATTTCACCAGTTGATTATTTACAATATGGTGGTGAAGTTGCTGTCAAAGAAGCTGGCAAAATGAGATTAGTTGGCAAAGAATATATCATGCAAGATGGCGATATATGTCATTTCTTGTTTAATGTTTAATAAAAAATTTCCCGGCTTTTTTGATAAAAAAGTTCGAAAAGGCCGGTAATTTAAAAAAGAGTTTTTTATGAAAAATAAGAATTTTATAGATATTAAAAGACAAAAACAAAGAATCAAAGATAAACAAAATTCCAAGCTTGCTGATAAAATGTTGGCTAAAAATTATACGGTTGATGATGTCTTAGATATAAAAACACGTTGGAATATATTAAAATATACACAAGAAGAACAAGAAATTATACAAAAAGCCGCTGAATTAGCCGCGGAAGGTATGAACTTAGCTGTATGTGCGGATGTTTCATATAAAAGGTTAAATAAATTGGATACTTATGAAAATGCAACTAAAAAAGGTCTTACACAAAATATGACCGATGAACAAAAAGAACTCTTAAAAAGAGTATCAAAAAAAGTATCAATCGATAGAGTGCTTATTGTATCTGGTAAATATACATCAAGAATCGCGGTAGTCATAGCATCAATGACTTTGATAACGCAACTTTATTGGAATAATATATATCAATTGTTTTCAAAAACAGAAAATATTATTGTTTGGTCTTTGTTGATTTATTCTATGTATTGTTTAATTCAAAGCAGAGCTTTGTCTAAACAAATAGGTAAAGATATATCAGAAATTATAAACATAAAAACAAGATAATTTTTATTTATTGATATCAATAAGTAAATCTATTTTTTCGGATACTTCTTTGATTTTATCATCAATATCTTTAATTTTATCTTTGTAATCTGTGTTGTTTTGCAATGCATCATCAATAATTTTTTGTCTTTCATTATTTAACTTTTTCAAAGACATTTGTAATTTAAAAGATACTATGAATTTTTCAGCTTCTTCCAAAGATAATTCAGATTTTGATGTATCTTCTTCAAAAGTAATATTTAACGATGTTAAAAAATCTAGATATTTTTCGGACAACTCTGGGTATGTTTGAACCACAGATTTTATTATGTTTATTGTCATTAAATCTGTGTCAGGTAATTCAATATCTGGTGTATATTTTTGTTGTTTCCATTTATGCCATTGATTGAATTTTCGATTATTATATTCTTGTTCAATTTCATTTTGTAAAATTTTATCGGGTATTTTTGATATACAATCTTTAAGGTATTTTTCGGCTCTTGCACGTCCCCCCGGGGTATTTATCAAATAATTTTTATTCACAACGTCCCATAAAAAATCAACCAAAGGCATAGCAGATTCAATTATTTTCTGCATAGCACTTTCGCCAGATGTTTTTAATATTTCATCTGGATCTTTGCCACCAGTCACAAACGCAAATTTAATATCACTGTTATCACGCAAAAATGGCAAAACCAACGTAGCCGCCCGTACAGCAGCCTTTTGACCAGCCAAATCACCGTCAAAACAAAATGTTATATTATGGTTTGATTTGCCAAGAATTGCTATATGGTCTTCGGTCAATGCGGTTCCAAGTGGTGCAACAGTTTCACCAAATCCGTGACACTGCATTTGTATTGCATCAATTTGACCTTCGACAACTATACTGCGATTTTTGCGATGTATAGCGTCATGTGCAAAATTAAAACCAAACAAAGTTTGACGTTTATGAAATAATTCTGTATCTGTGGTGTTTATGTATTTTGGTTCGCTGCCATCTAATGATCGGCCAGAGAAAGCGACAATTTGATTGTGTGCATTGAATATAGGAAACATCAATTTATCACGAAAGAAATCATACGGGCCATAATCACCAATACGAACCAGACCAGTTGCGACCAATTTATCATGTTTTATATTTGAAAATTTTGCAGAAATAACATTATTTTTTGGCGCATAACCAATACGATATTTTTTTATCATTTCTTCCGAAAAACCACGTTTTTTTATATATTCCAACGCAATTTTCCCAGATTCAGAATACAATAAATCTTGATAAATTTTTGCAGCCGTATCTGTAATTTGTATATAATTTTCTTCTGCTTCTATTTGTTCTTTTGTTTTTTGCTTTATTTCTGGCATTTTTATTCCTGCCATATCAGCCAATTCAGATATAGCAGTTTTGAAATCTACGTTTTCAGATTTCATAACAAAAGAAATAATATCACCGTGTTCACCACAACCAAAACAATGATAAAAACCTTTATCTTCTGATACAGAAAAAGACGGTGTTTTTTCATTATGAAATGGACAACATCCCCAATAATTTTGACCTTTTTTAACAAGCGGTACACGGCGATTTATAACGTCTACAAGGGATAAACGTTGTCTTAATTCATCTGTAAAAGAATTATCAAATTTTGACAATTATTTTGCCTTTTTTGTAAAACTTTTGCGCACAGTTTTTTTACTGTTTATCAGATTTATTGCTTCATCTAAACTTGGTTGTTCTTTCACAGAAACATTTACACGATTTGATGACAAATATGGACCATACCGACCATCACTATAATAATAAATAGGTTTATCTGTTTCAGGATTTTTACCAAGTATAATAGGTTCAACTTTCTTTCTTTCTGAATACAACAATTCTTTTGCTATATCCAAACTAATTGTTTCAACATTATATTTTTTTGCAGAAACATTTTTTTGACCGTCTGTCACATATGGACCGTATTTACCAATTTTGAATATTATATTTTCACCTAAATTTTTTTCTTTTGTTTCTGTTGGATTTTCTTTATTGTTTTCATCGTTTGTGTTTGGTGTATCATCAGATAATTTCATAGTATAATTACATGTTGGATAATTACTGCATCCAATAAATGGACCAAATTTAGATAATTTAATGCCTAAATCTGCGCCGCATTTTGGGCATTTGTTTCCGTTTTCTTTGAATAAATGAAAATGCATAAATTCATTGATTTTTTCAATTATATCTGATGTTTTAATACCACGCACAGATTCAATTATTTCGTTTGTTGGTGTCCAAAATGATTTCAAAGATGATAATTTATCACGTTTGCCATTTGATACATCGTCCAAGGCATCTTCTGTTTTAGCAGTAAAATTCACATCAACTAAATCTTTGAAATAATTTGATAAATAAGACACTAAAACCCAGCCAGAAATAGTTGGATGAAAACGATGTTGTTTATCTTGTTCTACATATTTTCTATCAACTATGGTTGACATAATTGTTGCATACGTTGATGGACGGCCTATTCCCAATTCTTCAAGTTTTTTTACCAAAGACGCTTCTGTAAATCTGGCTGGTGGTTGAGTAAAATGTTGTTCTGTTGTCAAAGATTCGATTTTTATTTCATCATTTATATTTAATGGTGGTAATTTCACTTCGTCTGATTCTTTATCATCGTCAGAATCTTCAATATAAACTTTCATAAAACCATCAAATGTACGTGTTGTTCCAACACAATGGAATGTTGCGCCTTTGACATCAATATCAACTGATACAGAATCAAATTCTGCATTTGCCATTTGACAAGCAATCGTTCTTTTCCAAATTAAATTATATAATTTTAATTCATCACCAGACAAAGATGCGTCTTGGTTTAAAAAGTGCGTAGGACGAATTGCTTCGTGTGCTTCCTGAGCATTTTTAGATTTAGTCACATAAATATTTGGTTTAGATGGTAAAAATTTATTGCCATATTCTTGGTTTATATATTCGCGAATTTCATTAACCGCTTCGTTTGATAAATTAGTTGCATCTGTTCGCATATATGTAATAAAACCTGCTTCGTATAATTTTTGTGCCGTTGCCATAGTGCGTTTAGATGAAAAATGTAATTTACGTGCAGCTTCTTGTTGCAAAGTTGATGTAGTAAACGGTGCAGCGGCATGTCTTTGTGTTTTCTTCTTTTCAATACTGGATATGGTTCCAGTTGCTGGTGTTGTTATATTTGATACAATATCATCAACCATAGCTTTATTTTCTATGGTCATTTTTTCCATTTTTTTGCCGTTGTATTTTACTAAACTTGCGTTGAATTTATTTTTATCAACACTTGCATTTGCAACCACAGACCAATATTCAACGGGTTTAAAACTTTCAATTTCTTTTTCACGTTCAACAACTAATCTGACCGCCACAGATTGCACGCGTCCTGCAGATTTACCAAGATTTCTGCGCCATAAAAGAGGGGAAATACCAAAACCAATTAAATAATCAAGAATACGGCGAACAAGGTATGCGTCAACAAGATTATTATCAATTTCGCGCGGATGTTTTAATGCTTCCGTGACGGCGTTTTTTGTAATTTCATGAAATGCGACACGATACACAGGTTTACCCTTTAACACATCGCGTGCATTTAAAATGTCGTTTATATGCCATGCTATCGCTTCACCTTCGCGGTCAGGATCTGATGCCAGATATATTGCATCTGCCTTTTTTAATTCATCAGTAATGATTTTTAATTGCTTTTCTTTGCCAGGCATAATTTGCCATTTTGGTTCAAAATCGTGTTCTGTATCAACGCTGCCAGATTCGGGTATTAAATCACGAACATGCCCGATGGACGCTACAACACGCCACCCAGCCCCAAGATATTTTTCTATGGTTTTTGCCTTTGACGGAGATTCAACGATTAAAAGATTCATTTTCTAAAACCCCTTAGATGATAATTGTTGGTCTTTGTGGATGTGCGCATTTTGACATAATCCAAACCCAAAAAGCAACGATATCAAACTGCTGCCACCAAAAGACATTAATGGTAATGGAACACCAACTGTTGGCATCAATCCTAATACCATAGAGATATTTATAGAGTAATAAATAAAAAAGTTCAACATAAAACCAAAACACACCAGTTGACCGAACCTGTTACGGCATGTTTTTGCACACCAAAATAACGCAACAACGATAAATGTATATATCATCAATAACGCAAACGCACCGACAAAACCGAATTCTTCACCCAGCATAGTGAATATAAAATCTGTTTGTTTTTCTGGTAAAAACGATTGTTGTGCCTGGGTTCCAGATAAATAACCTTTGCCAACTATTCCGCCAGAACCAAAAGCAATTTTTGCTTGGTTTATTTGATATCCCATGCCACGTGAATCCATATCAGGATTTAAAAATGTGATAATTCTTTCGCGTTGATAATTATGCATTGTACCAAACCACATAACAGGTGCAGCCATCAATGCCAGAATACCAGCAATAAAAAACCATTTTTTATTTGCACCAACAATATAAAACATACCCAACGTGATAAGACCCAACGATATACCTGTTCCTAAATCGGGTTGCATACAAATTAAAATAAACGGGACAAACAGCATTAAAATAGGTACTAAATAATTTTTAAACTGTAATAATTCAACACTATTTTTCCATGCAAAATAGCGTGCTAAAGCCAAAACTAATGCTATTTTTATAAATTCTGATGGCTGAATATTTACACCACCAATGGAAAGCCACCGCTGAGCCCCCATACCAACATCACCAAAAAACGTCACCAATAATATTAAAATCAAAGCAATCGCATAAATGAAATAAGCAGATTTTATCCATATTTTTATATTTGAAAAAGACACAACAAAAAATATAACAATTCCAAAAATCATTTTCATCAGTTGTGACATAGCAAACGGTGTCCACGAACCGCCACCAGCTGAAAATAATACAACCAAAGACAAAGCCATAACAACACACATAGGAATAAATAATACCCATGAAAAACGAGATAGTTTTTCACGAAACGTCATCATATTTGCATTTGAAACACGTGTTGTTGTTGACATTTTATTTTAATAATTCCTTCATTACATTTGCACATGCGCGCGCAGCTGGCGATGAAGAACCCGCATGTTCCATAATCACGCATACAGCGTATTTTGGGGCATTGGTCGGGGCATACCCAATAAAAAGTCCATGATTACGCAAATTCCATTTTAATTGCTCGTTTGTTAAAACACCTGTTTTACGTTCTGATTTTGAAATGTTGCGAACCTGAGATGTTCCTGTTTTTCCGCCCATTTTTTTACCGTTTACATTTATAGCGCTGCCAGATGCAGTGCCGCCTTTCTTGGTCACCTGTTCCAGACCATCCAACACATATTTAATATTTTTTTCTTGGATTCCCAGTTTATTAAAAGTCGGTATTGTCTCTGAAAACATTAAATGTGGAAAAACCTCTTTATTAGATGCAACACGTGCCATCATAACTGCTAATTGTAAACAATTTGTTAAAACGAAACCCTGACCAATTCCAGAAATAATAGTATCACCATGAACCCATTGAACACCAATGTTTTTTTCCTTCCATTTTCTGTCAGGTATAACACCAGGCATTTCATGCGCCAAAATATCGTCCATATATTTTTGATTTAATCCTAGTTTTAATGCCATTTGTTTTATAGCATCAATACCTATACGCAAAGCAACCTGATAAAAATATACGTCACAAGAATGTTTTAATGCATCAATTAAATCAACTTTGCCATGACCGTTCTTTTCCCAACAATGATATTTATGATTTCCATATTCCCAAAACCCTGGGCAAAAGATTTTTTCTTTTGGTGTAATTGCACCACTTTCAAGTGCAGCCAGTGCAACAACAATTTTAAATGTTGAACCCGGTGGGTATAAACCTTCAATTGTTTTGTTCATAAATGGTTTTGCAATATCGTCCAATAGCGAAGATATATATTCTTCACCATCATCAGTTTTGAAATTATTTGCATCAAAACTGGGACTTGATGCCATTGCTAGAATAGCACCTGTTTCAATATCTAAAACCACACCGCATCCTGAACGATTCATTGCCAAAGAATCATATAAAACCTTTTGCACATTTTCGCGAACAGTTGTTTTTATATCATTTCCACTGATTGGTGGAATATATTGTGATTTATCTTCGCCTGTGATGCGACCGACGGCATTAGTAATCAATACTGTTTGACCCATTTTACCGCAAATATCATCATTAAATCTTTTTTCAAGACCATTTATTCCGGTTGTATAAAACGGGGCGTTTTGAACAGGTTTCTTTGGTGTGCCAACATAACCAAAAATTTGTGCCCCCGCCGGTCCCATTTCATATACACGTGAAAAGCCAGTGTTTATATGAAGTCCGGGAACGTTCTTTGCTGCCAATCGTGCCAAAGTATTCCAATTAGAATTTTCACTTATCAATACGGGTTGAAAGGCCTTTTGTTTTTTTATGTTGCGCCAAATTCTATCTACTGTTTTTTTGCGCAAATTTAAATCTTTGGTGACAATATCAACAAGAGATTCTAAATCATCAGTTTCTTCGGGTATAAGATAAATTCTGTAAATAGGGGCATCACGTGAAATCACAGCCCCAGATTCAGATAAAATTTTTCCACGTTGTGGTAAAATAGCCTGGATACGAAAAGAATTATTTTCACTCTTTTTAGAATATTCTTTGTAATTAAATACCTGCATTTGCAACATTCTTAAAACAAGCGCAGATGTCAAAATAACCCCACCTGTTAAAAACAGTGCGCTGCGTCTGTCAAAAGTTTTTGCCACTTCAGTATCAATCATTTCATCATTCTTTTGTCTAACGCGGTTATTGGTATATATAACACAATTAACCAAACAAACAACCAAAGATTATTTATAAAATTTGACCATGTGAATTTTGAAAACATTAAAATAAAAACACCAACGCCAACAAACCATGCAAAAGCTAAAATTGCGTTTTTATCCATATGTGGAATATCTATGTAATTTTGAAAACCGGTGATTGCGTAAAATAAACAAAACAAAGATGTCCAAAATAACGGCAGCCCTGCTCTGTAATCAATCAAAAAACAAAACAGCAAAGCAACCAAAGGAAACCAATTTATTGGTCTGACAAACGTAAAATAAAATATAGGTATCAATGATAATACGCCGGCAGGATTCCAAAAATACGCGTTTAATCGCCATAAAACAACCGTGATTAAAAACGGCCAAGATTTTTTTAAAATGTTTACAGTTGTTTGCATTACTTGTATGTATCCGTATCATTATATTTTAATACCATAACACGTGAATTTTGATTTGGCTGTAAAACGTCAACCCTGGTATCATCTATCATGTCGCCAATATATATTCCAGATGGCAAAATACCACTTATGTTGCTGGTTATAATCTTCAAACCTTGACGACCTGTGAATTGAGTATCACTGAAAAAACCAACAGAAGCACCAGTTTTTCCATTGCCGTGCAAAAAACCAGAAACATCAGAACCAACAACACGAATTGCGATATTAGAATCAGAATCAGTTAATGCACGAACACGACAAAAATGTGTTCCACAATCTGTGATAACACCAATCAGTCTGTTTTCAAATGAAACCACGACCATCCCGGTATACACACCAGAATTTTTACCACGGTTTATTAAAAAATTGTTATGATGAAACACAGAATCATCAAATTTTATATCTGCAATCACCGTCGCATATGGAGATGCGCGTTTGATGTCAATTTCATGTTCTAATTTTTTATTTTCCATCAAAGCAATATCACAGGTGTATTTATTGGCCATCGCAGCATCTAATTTTTCACGCAACATTTTGTTTTCAGAGCGTAAATTAGATGTTTCGCGAACCCAATCCGTACTTTTGCCAACGGCGCGTATAGGCCACGTAATAACATCACCAACGAAATTAGCAACCGGTAAAACAACATGGGCCAACCCGTTCATCAATGCATAGTCTGGTTTTGCAATAAGGATATATATAATAAAAACAGGCACCGCCAGCGCCGCCAACACTGATTTTATGATTTTTATCAGTTTATAAGATATTTTATCCTTGGTCATGCAAAATACTTTAAACGCAAAAAAGCGAATATTCAATAAAAACTTGATTTTTCTTTTTTATATGTCAAAATAGGCATGACCGATATGGCAAGGCATTGCCACGAGGGGATAAAAAAAGGATAAAAAATGCCAAAATTGAAAACAAAATCATATATGAAAAAACGTGCATCCATGACTGCAACTGGTAAAATCCGTGTTGCAAGAAATGCTCACCACAAATGTCTGTCGCATAAATCTAAGCGTGCAAATAACGCTGGATCTAAACCACAGTACTTAAACGAAAACATGATGGGTCAGGCAAAAATCTTGGCTCCTTATGGTTTGAAATAAAAGGGGGCACATCATGGCAAGAGTAAAACGCGGAACAACCGTTAAACAAAAACATAGCAAGATACTTGATCGTGCCAAAGGTTATTTGGGACGTCATCATTCGACGTATCGTGCTGCACGTGAAAAAACCGAAAAAGCGGGTCAATATGCATATCGTGATCGTCGCCAGAAAAAGCGTGATTTTCGCTCTTTGTGGATTGTACGTATCAATGCTGCGGTTCGTCCAAACGGTTTGACATACAGTCAATTTATGAATGGTTTGAAAAAGGCTGGTATTGCTTTGGACCGCAAAGTTTTGGCCCAAATGGCATACGATGCTGATAAAAATTTTGAATCATTGATTGAAACAGCAAAACGATTTATTGCCGAAACTGCTAAATAATGCTTTACGGCAAGGTTTTGTTTTGTCACAATATAGGCCGTAGAGATACGGCCTAATATTTTTATCAATGGGGTATAAAATGAAAGAAAAAATACAAAATACGAAAACGCTTGAAGAATTACAGGAATTATACACGGCCACGTTCGGTAAAAATGGAACAATGACTCAAAAATTAAAGTCTATGGCCAATTTATCTAATGAAGAACGTGCGGTTGTAAACGCAGAAAACACTGAATTGCGCCAATTATTTAAAGAAAAACAGACACAATTGGAAAATGAGGTTTTAAACGCTAAATTGGCAACTGAATACGTTGATGTCACATTGGACACGGAACCACAAAATCGTGGAACATTGCATCCATTGACACAGTCGTTAAAAGAAATATCTGCAATTTTAGAATCTTTTGGTTTTACGCTTTGGACTGGCCCAGAGATAGAAGATGATTGGCATAATTTTACTGCGTTAAATACACCCGAATATCATCCTGCGCGTGATATGCAAGATACTTTCTTTCTTGAAAATGGTAATGTTATGCGTACACAAACGTCGGCAATACAAATTCGTGCAATGGAAAAAGATGGTGCACCAATAAAAATGTTTGCTGTTGGATCAACATATCGTAAAGAAATGGATGCAACGCACGCACCAATGTTTCATCAAATCGAAGGTTTGTACATTGATAAAAATATTACATTATCTGATTTGATTTCAACTATGCGTGAATTGCTGTCCCAGTTTTTTGAACGTGATATTGAATTACGTGTTCGCCCATCATATTTCCCATTCACAGAGCCTTCGGTAGAAATGGATATAAAATGGGATAATGGAAAATGGCTTGAAATTTGTGGTGCCGGTATGGTTCATCCAAATGTTTTGCGCAATTGTGGTATAGACCCAGAAAAATACCAGGGCTTTGCCTTTGGTTTTGGTTGGGATAGATTAGCAATGTTAAAATATGGACTTAATGATATTCGTGCGTTTTACGATGGCGATATTCGTTGGTTGAAAAATAGTGGTTTTTAATTAAAGGGGTAAAAAATGAAATGGTCTTATGAATGGTTAAAAGAATATCTTGATACAGATTTAACCCCAGAAGAAATTGCTGATAAGCTGAATGCTGTTGGCTTAGAAGTCGAAGATTTATATACTCCGATACTGCCAATCGCCGCAAAAATTATCGAATGCGTTCCGCATCCAGATAGCGACCATTTGCATGTATTAAAAGTTGATGATGGCAGCGGTAAATTACGCCAGGTTGTCTGTGGTGCGCCTAATGCACGTGATGGGCTGATTTCGGCCCTTGCGTTGCCAGGATGTAAAATCGGTGATATTGTAATTCAACCCGGCAAATTACGTGGTGTTGAATCAAATGGTATGATGTGCAGTGCTGCCGAAATGGGAATTGGTGAAGATGATACAGGTATTATAGAATTAAAAGAATCAGATGAAATTATTGGGCAACCAATATCTGCTATGCGCGATATGGCATCTGCTGTGTTGGAAACGTCTATCACACCAAATCGTCCTGATTATTTATCTGTACGTGGAATTGCGCTGGATTTAAGTGCGGCTGGTGCTGGTAAATATATTGCCAAAGATATCAAAGAACTGAAATTACAATCTGGTTCACGCAAAGTAAATTTAATAGCTGCGGATGCGTGCCCAACGTATCGTTTTTGTGAAATACATGATATCAAAAATGCGCCATCTAATGAAAAAATTCAAAATAGATTACGCAGTGCAGATATAAATCCAAAAAATGCACCGATTGATGCAACTAATTATATTTGCTATGATTTGGCACAACCTATGCATTGTTTTGATGCAGATGAAATAGTTGGTGATATAACAGTGCGTATGGCGAAAAACGGTGAAAAATTCACAGACCTTTTTGGTAATGAACACGAACTTTGTGATAAAGATTTAGTTATTACGGATGATGCCGGTATATTGGCTTTGGCTGGTGTTATCGGTGGTGCACGTGGTTGTACAGGTGACAAGACTAAAAATATAATCTTGGAATCTGCATATTTTGATCCTGTGTCCGTACGTAAATCATCAAAAAGACATGGGGTATCAACCGATTCTTCATACAGATATGAACGTGGTATAAACCCAGATGGCACAGCACGCGCATTGGCTTTGGCTGCACAAATAATAATGGATGCGTGTGGTGGTGAAATAGTAAACGTGTCTGTGGCAGGGCGCACAGAATATGTTCCACAATCTGTTGTGTATAATCCATCTTATTTTGAACAAAAGACAGGTATAAAATTGGATGCAAAGATTCAACGTGAAATACTTGAAAAATTGAGATACAAGATAGATGAAGATAAAAATGGTGATTGGGTAATCACACCAAATCCGCAACGTGTTGATGTTGTTATTCCTGAAAACATAGTTTCTGATTTGATTCGTATTTATGGATATGACAAAGTTGGTTTACAAAAAGAATTAGAAAACACAACCAAGGTTATTCATAATGATGTGAATTTATCATTGAAGGAAAAATTAGCAAGTCGTGGTTTAAATGAAAATATCAGTTTTGGTTTTGGCAGTTCTAAGATAGAAGAAATTTTGACAGATAAACCAATAATACGTATTGCTAATCCTATCGTTGTTGATATGAATACTGCACGCAATAATCTATTAGAAAATTTATTGATTGCGGTGGCAAATAATGAAAAACGCGGATTCACCGATTTAAATATGTTTGAATTGGGTGCTGTGTTTGATGGTGATAAACCTGGCGAACAACATAATTCTTTGTGTATTGTGCGTTGCGGCGAAACTTCACCAAAACATTGGCAAAAACGCAACCGTAGTGTTGATGTGTTTGATGTGAAATCAGATTTGATTTCATTAATTGGTGCACAAAAATTCACAGTAGATACGAAAAATCCACCACGTTGGGCGCATCCATATAAATATGGTGCAATTACTCAGGGACCACGTGTTTTGGCTCAATTTGGTGAATTGCATCCATCCATAGCAAAACAGATGCATATTAAAACACCTGTGATGATAGGTTTGGTCGAAGATATTGATTTGTTGCCCAAGAAACCAAAGGGCAAAAAAATACCTATGACAGATTTTATGCCTATCACGCGTGATTTTGCATTTGTTGTTGATAAAATGTTCGAATCTCAGAAAATAGTCCAAACAGCTATGGCGTCTGATTCTAGAATTGCGAATGTTGTGATTTTTGATTCTTTTGATATGGGAAATGGTCAAAAATCAGTTGCGTTCACAATAACTATTTATCCAGAACAAAATATGACAGATGAAGATTTGTTAAAAATTCAAAACACAGTCATTGCAAACATTGAATCAAAATGTAATGCAAAACTGAGAGCATAAAAAAAATTGAATGACAACTTGATTTTTTAAACAAATCATTGTACAATCGGGAACATGAAACAAAAAACAATAATTATTATTGAATAAAAGGCACTGCGCTTTGGCGGTGGCTGGGGCGCGTAGGGCGCCCTTTTTCAATGCAAAAAAGGTAGAACACAATGGCATACAAAAAAACAGAACCAAAGGCTAATTTTTCAAAACTAGAAAACGAAGTGCTGGAATTTTGGCGCAGTGATGACACGTTCCATAAATCGTTAAACAAAACAAAGATGGGCGAAGTATTTAATTTCTATGATGGACCACCGTTTGCAAATGGTTTGCCACACTGGGGACATTTGGGTGTTTCTGCGATTAAAGATATGGTATCTAGGTACCATACAATGCGTGGGGAACACGTAGAACGCGAATTGGGATGGGATTGTCATGGTCTTCCTGCGGAAAATTCTGTTGAAAAAAAACAAGGTCGCAGTGCCAAAGATATTGTTGCAACGGACGGTATCGCTGCATTTTGTGATATGTGCTATAAAGACGTGACACAATATACAAACGAATGGTTGCGTTTTATTGAACGTGTTGGCCGTTGGGTTGATGGTGGTGATAATTTTGGTTATCGCACAATGGATAAAAACTATATGGAATCTGTAATATGGGCATTGAAAAAACTTTATGACAAAGGCCTGTTATACAAAGATTTCAAAGTTAATCCATTTGATTGGAAATTAGGTACGGTATTATCTAATTCCGAAGCATCCAGCGAATACCAAGATATTGTCGATGATACTGTGACTATTTGGTTTGAAATGGATAATGGTGACAGGGCTATTGCTTGGACAACAACCCCATGGACGTTGCCTGCGAATTCTGCATTGGCTGTGAATCCAAATATGACATACGTTCGTATGCGTCACGATGATGGGCATGTCTATGTGTTGGCTGAAAGCAGATTAAAAGCATACGAAAAGATATTTGCAACATCTGAAAATTTAGGAACCGTAAAGGGCTCTGAATTGGTCGGTATGCATTATAAACCTTTGTTTGATTATTATGCCGGAACGAATGATTTATTATACCAAGTAATACCTGGTGATTACGTCAGCGATAGTGATGGTACGGGTATAGTTCATATTGCGCCTGCATACGGTGAAGAAGACTATTTCGTTGCCAAAGCAATCGATCCAAAATTCCCAATCATTTTAAATGTTGATGATTATGGTAATTTTGATGATACTGTTAAAGATTGGGCGGGGCAAAATATTTTCGAAGCCAATCCAAAAATCATAGATTATTTGCGCGCAAATGGTTTGTTGGTAAAGAAAGACCAACATAAACACAGCTATCCTTTTGGGCCACGTAGTCATGAAAAATTGATATATCGTGCGACAGACGCATGGTATGTTGATGTTCCAAAGATTCGTGATCGCTTGGTTGAAATAACCAAAAACGAAACAACGTGGACATCTGCTGGAAATCGTTTTATGGCGTGGATAGAAAACGCACGTCCATGGGGGATTTCTCGTAATCGTTTCTGGGGTGTTCCATTACCAATTTGGGAAAAAGACGGCGAATATAAAATCTTTGGTTCAATCAAAGAAATGGAAGATTTCTTTGGTGTAGAAATCAAAGATTTACATCGTCCGACGTTAGATGCTCTTGAAAAGGATGGGTGGCATCGTATAACCGATGTTTTGGATTGTTGGTTTGAAAGCGGTTCAATGCCATTTGCGTCATTACATTACCCATTTGAAAACGTAGATAAATTTGAAAAATCTTTCCCAGCCGATTATATTATCGAAGGCCAAGATCAAACACGTGGTTGGTTTTATCTTTTGATGGTGATGTCTGTTGCGTTGTTTGATAAACCTGCGTTTAAGGTTGTGTCTGTAAACGGTATGATATGTGATGAACAAAAAAGAAAGTTTTCTAAATCATTACATAACTATGTTGACCCATCAGAACAATTGGAAGCATATGGTGCAGACGCAATACGTTTGTTTATCCAAGGCAGCAATTTTATGAAGGCTGAATCTGTTGGTGTCGACAAAGAAGGTATTGTATTTAATGATACAATTAAAACAATTTTAACACCTCTTTGGAATGCATATCATTTCTTTACGCTTTACGCAAATGCAGGAAACATAACTGCAAACAGTAATGCGAATTCAGATAATTTATTGGATAAATATATCATATCTGAATTAAATGATTTGATTAAAACTACGACCAAGGCATTGGATGAATATAAACCAGATATCGCAGTCAAAGAATTTGTTAGATTCCTTGATGTGTTGAATAATTGGTACATACGTCGTAATCGTGTTCGTTTCTGGGATGAAAATCAACAGGCGTTTGATACATTGCATTATGTTTTGACGACATTCTGTAAATGTTTGGCACCGTTTGCACCGTTTATTTCTGAATATATATTCAAAAATTTAACAGGCAAAGAATCTGTGCATTTAGAAGATTGGCCGCTTATCGGTGAAATAAACGAAAAAATCATGAACGATATGCGCCGTGTTCAAATGATAGTTTCAACCGGAAAACAATTACGTGAACAATATAAATTGCGTAATCGTTTGCCATTAAATGATGTGACTATCGCAGGTATCGATATGCGTGAATATGGTGATATTATACGCGACGAATTAAACGTCAAAGAAATCAAATTTATTGAAAATATCAATGATGTCGCAGATTCGTTTGTGTATTTAATAACACCAAAGATTGGTGCACGTCTGGGTGGTGCTTTGAAAGACATTATTCCAATGGTAAAACGTGGCGATTATAGAATCGAAGGTGATAAATTAGTTGCTGGCGAATATGTATTAAATTCAGATGAATTTGAAAATCGTTTAACAATGAAAGAAGGTATCACCGGCGCAACATTACCAGATAATACTGCGGTTGTAATTTTGAATACAGATGTCAATTCAGAATTGATAGCCGAAGGTTTGGTAAATGATGCATTACGCTTTATCCAAGATTCACGCAAAGCGGCAAATCTTGATGTGTCAGACAGAATAAAATTGACGTATACAGCGGATATTGGCCTGCGTGATGCCATAGAGGCACATAAAAAACACATTATGCACGAAGCGTTGATTGTTGAAATGGGTTTTGGTGATGCAAATCAATATAGCACCGAAATCGAAGGATACAATTTATCTATCAATATAGAAAAAGCAAATGCATAAAAAAAATATAGCTCTTACACCGGATATTTATTTTGAAAATGTTCCAAAGACATTGAATATGAATATCCGGTCAGAATTATATTCAACAAATGAATTTACTTTCGCTGTGGCGGTTATTTTGTCGGCCCAGGCAACCGATAAGAAAGTCAACGAAGTGACACCTGAATTATTTCGTGTGGCACCTACCCCTGATAAAATGTTGGCGTTGGGTATTGATAAATTAAAAGAGCATATAAAAGTAATTTCATTTTTTAATAACAAAGCAAAATCAATAATCGCACTGTCCGAACAATTGAAAACAAACAACAGTGATGATATAAACTATAAATTTCCAGATAAATATCATACGCGGCACGAATTGATGAAATTAGCCGGCGTTGGTCAAAAGACGGCAAATGTTATTATGAATGTTTTGTGGAATGCACCAAATATCGGGGTTGATACGCACGTGTTTCGTCTGTCCCATCGATTTGGTTGGACAAATGAAAGCGATAATACGCCGGAACGTGTCGAAGAAAAACTGTTAAAAATAATCCCAAAAAAATACCATGCAATAACAAATCATGTTATGGTTTTGCACGGGCGTTATACGTGCAAAGCTCTGCGCCCGAATTGTGCAAATTGTCCGGTTGCAAAGTGGTGCAACGCAAAGGATAAAAAGATATAAAAATTTAAGAAAACACCGGCATTTGCCGGTGTTTTTATTTGTGGTGCCGGAAATAGGACTTGAACCTACGACCCCCTCATTACGAATGAGATGCTCTACCAACTGAGCTATTCCGGCATGCGTAGCCAAATAATAACTAATTAAATTATAAAATTCAAGGTTTTTATTTTATTTGTTTCCGCATTTTATTTTGCGTAAAACAACCACTATGCCCGCTGGTGTCATTCCCGGTATTCTTGATAATGATGCGATGTTTTCAGGACGTGTCTTGGTCAATTTTTCAATCAATTCATTTGTTAAACCGGGCAGCGATTTATAATCAAAATCGTGTGGAATTTTTAATTCGGCATCCCGTTTATAGTTTTCAATTTCGCGTTCATTGCGTGATATATACCCCGCATAAAATTTATCATTTTCTTTGGCTGTTTCTTCACGCATACTTTTTATTTTTTCAAATGTATCGGAATCAATTAAGCCCAATTTTTGTGCCGTGTCCCCCAATCTGAATATTGCATTATCTGCACGCAGGTTTAATCTGTATTCTGCGCGTGACGTAAACATACGATACGGTTCATCAACACCCAATGTTGTTATATCATCAATCAACACGCCAATCATAGAATTTGTTCGATTTAATTCCAGTTTTTCAAGATTTAAAGCGTGTGCCGCAGCATTTGCACCGGCGATTAAACCCTGGGCGGCGGCTTCTTCGTATCCAGATGTTCCATTTATTTGACCGGCAAAGAAAAGCCCCGCGATATCTTTTGATTCCAAAGTGTTCTTTAATTTACGTGCGTCAATAGCATCATATTCAATTGCATACCCATATCGCGCAATACGTGCATTTTTTAACCCTGGTATACTGCGAATCCAAATGTCTTGAATATCGGCGCCAAAACTGGTTGAAATACCGTTTGGGTATATTAAATCACTATTATAGCCTTCTGGTTCTAAAAAGACATGATGCGAAGTATGTTCTGGAAAACGCATTACTTTGTCTTCTAATGATGGACAATAGCGTGGACCTAGCCCCCTAATATCGCCATTATACATTGGTGCATTTTCTATATTTTGCCGGATAATTTCATGTGTTTGTTCGGTTGTGTGTGTTATAAAACATTTGTCGTTATATTTGTTATTGTCATCACCAGTTCCAAACCAATCATGTGGGAAATCGCCCGGTTGTTCTTCGCATACAGAAAAATCAATGCTGTCACGATAAATACGAGCAGGTGTTCCTGTTTTTAATCTTAGTAGTTCAAAGCCGGCCTTTTCTAAAATTTTTGATATATTTGAATCGTTTTCTTGGTATTTCCCATCGTCCATTAAACGCCCAGATTCAATCTTTTCGTTTCCGCGTGTGACAAGTCCACCCAGGAAAGTCCCGGTTGTTATCACAATAGATTTTGCAAAATATTTATCATTTACCGACTTTTTATCAATATCTAAATTTGTCACTTTTTCAAAGATAATAGTCAAATTCCCGGTCTTTTCTAAAATTTTCATCACGTTTTCGTGATAAATTTGCCGGTCAATTTGTGCGCGTAACGCCTGGGTCGCGGCACCATGAGTAGCATTTAATGTTCGCCAATGAATTCCCGAAGAATCGGCTGCAAATGGCATAACACCACCAAAGACAGCCATTTCTGCAACCATTTGTGATTTCCCCGGTCCCCCAATAGACGGATTGCAAGACATTGCGCCAATATCGCTTTCGCGCATTGTTATTAAAAGCGTTTTTGCACCACGACGTGCAGATGCAGCCGCGGCCTCTACGCCAGCGTGTCCACCACCGATAACAATCACATCAAATTCAGCCATTTATCTTACGTTTATTTTTGAATATAATGCCACATCTTCGCGTTTGTTTAAAACCGGCAGAAAATCATAACTGCGCATAATACCTTCGCGTTCAAATCCGCATTTTTCTGCAACTTTGCATGAAGCAATATTTTCAGGATTTGCCAATATAATAATACGTTTGAAACCCATATTTAAAAATTCATTAGTGACGGCATTTGTTGCTTCGGTCATAAAGCCTTGTCTTGCATATTTGGGGTTTAACCAATATCCAATTTCGCCACTTTCATTTTCCCAATTTATATTGAACATTCCACAAACACCAACAAAACTACCGCCATTACGAAGAAATATACCGTAATTCGCTTTTGTGTTTTTCTTCCAAGATTTCTCTGAATCAGCCAGATAACCAAATTCTTGTTCTGGCTTTTGTATATTTGCCCAAGGCATAAATTTAAAAAAATCCCGGTTATTATTGATAATATCAAACAATTCGTCTGCGAATTTAAATGTTGCTGTTAATGGTTTTAATTCAAGGTTCTTGGTTTTTAAAATTTTGAATTCTTGTGGTTTCATAGTTAAAACCTCCCCATTCCACCATTTACGTGAAGTGTTTGTCCATTGATATAGGACGCTTCATCGCTTGCTAAAAACACACATGCGTTCGCAATGTCAATTGGTTCACCAAAACGGCCAGCAGGTATTTGTGCTAAATAAGTTTTCTTTAATTCTTCTGGCAACACATCAGTCATAGGTGTTTTGATAAATCCAGGTGCAATAGCATTTGCAGTAATTCCACGTGATGCTACTTCGGCAGCAATAGATTTAGTCATCGCAATCATTCCGCCCTTTGATGCAGCATAATTGGTTTGACCCGCACCACCAACGACACCAACTATGGATGCCATATTTATAATACGACCAAATCTTTGTTTCATCATAGGTGTTATTGCTGCACGGCACATTTTAAAACATGCGCGCAAATTAGTGTTTATCACGTTATCAAACTGTTCGTCTGTCATACGCATCATCAATGTATCTGCGGTGATACCGGCATTATTTATTAAAACATCAATACGTCCAGTGTGTTCGATTGTTTCATTTATCAGTTTTTCAGCCGCACCATCAACTGATATATCGGCCGCAATTTTGATAAAACCATCATCAAATTCAGAATTTAATTTTTCCACGTTGCGCCCAGTTACAACAACAGTTGCACCCGCCATTTTCATTTGTTTTGCAATTGCGCCACCAATTCCACCAGTCGCGCCAGTAATTAAAACAACTTTGTTTGTTAAATCGAACATGGTTTATTCCTTAGTTATTATATGTTTTTTGTTGTTGAGATATAATACCAATGTTTGGTTGAGACATCGCCTGAGAAAAGAAGGCGTTTATAACGTGATTTTGTGTTGTATCTGGTGATACACGAATTTGTATTCCATTATAAATAAATACAATGTCTGATTTTTTTTGTTTTGCTAAATTGACAGCTCTTATCGATGCATCTGCAATAGATACGCCACGCCCCAATTCAAGAACAGTTTCTTTGTCTTCCATTTTTATACCTCTAATTTTGTTGCAATCATGTCTTCACAAATGCGTTTAGTTAAACCAGTCAACACGGCACCAGGCCCAATTTCTATTGTTTCGTTTATACCCATGTCACGCATAGCCAACACACTTTCGCGCCAACGAACACCATGTGTCATTTGATATACCAACGCTTCGCGAATTTCATCTGGATCGGATATCGGTGCACACGTTTTATTAGAAATTAGTGGTGCAACTGGTGTTTTTATTTCTGTATTGCGAAGTGCGTATTCCATCTCTTCTGCCGCGGGTTGCTGAATTCTGCAATGTACCGGTGCAGATAAAGAAAGAGGCATTGCACGTTTTGCACCTGCTACCTTGGCATCTTCAAGTGTTTTTTCAACAATTTCACGCAGACCGGAAATTACAACCTGGCCCGGGGAATTATCATTTGCAATGTCACAATTATTCTTATTGCAAATATCACGAACAATATCTATGTCCAAACCCAAAATGACAGCGGTTAGCCCCTGCCCCACAGGAACAGCATGTTGCATTGCTTCGCCACGTAAACGTAATAATTTTGCAGCGTCCATTAAAGATATTGCACCTGCGGCACAAAGCGCGGTATATTCCCCCAATGAATGCCCAGCAACATACTGTGTTAGCGGCAAATCAGATGCACGCAACATCGCAATAGACGTTGCCATAATTGCGGGTTGAACATTACGTGTCAAAGTTAAGTCTTCCATTGTCCCATTGAAAATAATATCGGACAATTTTTCATTTAGCGCATCATCAACCTCGTCAAATACGGCGTGTGCAGCCGTATTGTTTTTATAAAGTTCGTATCCCATACCAACGCTTTGTGAGCCCTGACCCGGGAAAACAAATATAGACGACATTTTGGTCCTTTTTTGTCTTATTAGTTAAATTATAGAAAATATATACGAAAAATCAAATTTTTATGTATTTTTATTTGCGTATGGAAAATTCACAACCACAGTAATTTTGGCGATAAAAATCAGATTCCCTGTTTATATCTTGGCGTAATTTTTCATTCCATTTTATTGGCAAATATTTTATTTCACCACACGATTGTTCTGCGGCATTATCAACCTGATTTTGATCTTTGTGACGTGATACACCAAATACAGATGCAATTGTGTTAAATCCATTTTTAATCGCCCAATCACGAGCAAAGCAAAAACGATATGCAAAACATTTGCTGCATCGCGCACCACGTTCTGGTTCGTTTTCTAGTCCACGAACGTGTTCACGCCATTCATCATGATTATAATTACCAACGATGTATTTGACACCCAATTTTTCACAATATTTTATTTGTTCATTTAAACGCTTTTGATATTCGGTGTCCGGAAAAATATTAGGGTTGAAAAACATGACGACAAAATCGTCTATGCCGTCAATTTCGCCGTTCACAAGTTGTTTGATTGCACCACACGAACATGGCGCACAACAAGACATCAAAACAAGTTTTATTTTATCTGACATTTATATTATTTTGTTTTGTATTTTCGACACGATTTAAAAAAAGCCATATTGATAAATCTATACCATCAAATTGGTATGGATATATAGGGTGTAATTTCTTGTTTACGACCTTGATTTGTTTATCTTTATTTTTTTCTAGAATTTTATTTAATTCATTTTCATTATCAGCAATATAAAAATCGATAGGCCTGTTAACGATGTGAACAATTGGGCGTATTCCGTTTTCGTCTTTTTGATAAGAATCAACAATATTTATACTGTACGAAGCGTGTATATGACACGGGGTATTCAAAGATTTAACCCTGTCAGCAAATTTAGTTGCAAATTTTCTGGTAAAACTATCAACCAATTTACCGTCCAAATCCCTCTCGGTAAAATAGAAATTACTATATTCGATATCAAATCTAGAAAATTTTTTGTGTTTCATATTTTGTTATACCTTGTTTTTCAATTATGCTGCACGAATATGTTCTTTGGTTCGTTTAAATAAATTTAGCAAAATCAATGGTGTTTTACCGGTTTTATTTTTCCAAATTTGATGCAGGTTTTTATCAACAACAATATCGCTGTCTGTCAATATATGCCATTTTGCACAAGCGTTTGCGCCCTCTGGAACAACCGCATCTAAGAGGCCCGGAGCATTATCTGATCCTGGGGAAAAGAAGTATTTTTCATCACCATAATATTTTTTCATATATGTATGAATTTGTTCTGGGTATGATATTTTATCTGAAACATAAAAAATCAATTCATCGTCTTTGATTTGTGTGATTTCATTAGTTCTTTCATTGATGATGTTTATTATACGCGCCACAGATACTTTGTATGGCATACGTATATCATGATAGTTTATATATGATTTAAACTGATCTAGATCATGAACATCCTTCAATGGTGGCAAATTTCCAAGATTGATATTTGTAAACACAAAAGAAACTGTTGATTTAAAAGCCATTGCTTTTTCCTTTTGTTATTTACATTCTCATGCTCACTTTGCAATGTTCCAAGCGTTATTCTTCTTGTGATAATTCAATTCTATTAAACAGATTTTCTGGAACAACAAATTTTTCCTGCGCTCCGATACGGTGTTCATATTCTGTTGGCCAAGATAAATCATGTTTTGTTTCAAATATGTTTTGAATCTTTTCGGCTGCATCTGGAATAAACGGAGCAGATACACGCGCAAACAAATCAATCATTTGAAAACATTCATTTAATGCGATTGCTGCACCATCCATATCACCATTTTTCACCAACGCCCATGGTTCTTTGACAGTCATATATTCATTAGCAATTGACCACAGTGAGCGTAATGCAAATACAGCGTTTCTGAATTCGCATTTATCCAAAGCATTTGTTAAATTGTTTAATTTTTCATTTATTTGTTTTGCCAATTCAGAATCTAATTCGCCACCGTTCGGCACAACATCACCAAAATTTTTATTTGATAATTTGCAAACACGCGACACAAAATTACCCAACAAACCGTTTAAGTCTTTGTTCACAACATCTGCGAAACGTGTCATTGTAAAATCTGTGTCATCAGTTTCTGGCGCAGAAGCAAGCAGTGCATAACGCCAACAATCAGATGGTGCGATATTTAACGCTTCATCTAAAAAGATTCCATTACCGGTTGTTTTTGAAATTTTTGCACCGTTAAAGTTTAAGAAATTAAATCCTTTTAACATATCAACAGTTTTCCATCCGTCATCCATTGCTAATTCTTGAGCAGGGAAAAATACAGAATGGAAAGATACGTTATCTTTGGCCATAAATTCTGTGTAATGACAGTCAGGATTTTTCCACCATGATGCCCAATCTGGATTTGCAATTTGTGAAATAGAAACATAACCCCATGGCGCATCAAACCAAACATAAAAAACTTTGTCTTCGTATCCTGGTTTATTCACAGGAATTCCCCATTTCAAATCACGAGTAATAGGGTTATCACGTAAACCTTCGTCCAGCCATTTATTCGCGATAGTAATAGCTGTTTTCGGCCAACCAACACGTGAATTTACCCATTCGCGCAATTTATCTTGCATTTTGCTTAGTTTAAAATACAAATGTTTTGTTTCACGCATTTCAACAGGTGAAGTTGGGTCAACTGCACTGTGCGGATTTATCAAATCATCAGGATCTAATGATGCACCACATTTTTCACATTCGTTGCCATATGCACGTTCATACCCACATTTTGGACATGTCCCAATTACATAACGGTCTGCTAAAAATTTATGTTCATTGACAGAATACGGTTGTACGGATGTTTTTTCTTCTATCATCCCCAAAGAATCAAGATGACTAAATAATTCATGAATCAATTTTTCGTGTTGCTTTGTATGTGTGCGACCATATAAATCAAAAGATAATTTGAAATCTCGCACAGCATCAAGATGTTTTGCGCGGTATTTTTCAACATAGTCTTCAACTGACATATTTTCACGTGCTGCACCAATTTCACTTGGTGTGCCGTGTTCGTCAGAACCACCGATATATAAAACATCGCGTCCCATTGCGCGACAAAAACGTGCATAAACATCACTTGGTAATAAACAACCAATTAAATGTCCGATATGCAAAATATTGTTCACATAAGGTAATGCAGATGTAATAAGATATTTTTCAGCCATTTTAATCCCTTTATTTTTTATAAAAAATGGACGCAAACGGGGCGTCCACACAATTCCCGTTTAGTTTGTTTAGTAAAATTAAATTTGCATTCGTTTCATTTTTTGTCTGTTTTTATAAAAATTCATGGTGGGTGGTATTGGACTCGAACCAACGACCTTTACGATGTCAACGTAACGCTCTAACCAACTGAGCTAACCACCCAAAACGAACAGATTATAACAGCAAAAAACCAAATTGCAATCAATAATTTAATCTGAATAATTTGTTGATTTTATAGATATAAGTGCTATTTTTAAAAGAATAATAAACAAAAAGGTTATATTATGAAAACATTGATAACCGGCGCAAATGGCCAGTTGGGAACCGAATTGGCAAAAATTATGCCGAATGCTCTTTTGACAGATTTCAAAGATTTAGATATTGTAGATTTAGATGCTGTGCGCGATTTTGTGCGCAAAAATAATGTTGAAACCATTATAAATTGTGCCGCTTATACTGCGGTTGATGATGCTGAAGATAACTTTTTGGCTGCGCGTCTAATAAATGCAACTGGTCCAAAAAATTTAGCTAAGACTGGATGTAAATTGGTTCATATTTCAACAGATTATGTTTTTGATGGTAATGCCAGAACGCCTTATACACCCAAAGACGAACCGCATCCACAGTCGGTATATGGCTGGACAAAACGTATGGGTGAAATTGCAGTTGCAGCTGCGGCTGAGAAATATGTTATATTACGCACAGCATGGCTGTATTCGCCATATGGTAAAAATTTCGTAAAAACTATGCGTAAATTGGGTGCAGAAAAAGATTCCATAGGTGTTGTGTTTGATCAAATTGGAACACCAACGTATGCGGCAGATTTGGCTGATGCTATTGTCCAAATAGTGCCACAAATACATAAGAACAACAGCGGTATTTATCATTATACAAATCTTGGGCAGTGTTCATGGTACGATTTTGCGTGTGAAATAATGAATTTGTCTAGGTTGAAATGTGACGTGCACCCAATAAAAACATCTGAATATCCAACGCGCGCTTTGCGTCCACAATACAGTGTTTTAAATAAATCACAAACCTGTCAGATGTTTGGAATAACAATTCCACAATGGCGCGATGCATTGAAACGTTGCATCAAAGAAATTGAACGTCAGTGATTTTAAGGGTTGATTTTTATTTGTCGACCTGTATAATGTAAGCACTGCGCCCTAATAGTCTAGTGGTAAAACACGTCCTTGGTAAGGACGAGTCGCAAGTCCGATTCTTGCTTAGGGCACCACGAAAAATTATTTACCTACATGAAAGTGTGGGTATTTATTTTTTACTAGATTTTTTACACCATAATTTTTATATTTACCCCCACAGGATTGAATGATATGCAAACATATTTTATCTTAGGAAATGTTTTTTCTTTTGTCGCCGCTTTTTGTTTAGGCGTGTCTGTATTCAAAAAAACAACAAAAGATTTGTTGCTTTGGCAGGTTATGGAAGTAATTTTTTGTATTCTGTCAAACATAGCTTTGGTGACATATTCTGCATTAAGTACAAATTCAATTGCTTTGGTTCGTGATGTTTTTGCTTACAAGAAAAAATTAAGTCGAAATATTACAATTATTTTGTTGGTTTTATGTGTTTTTACCGGCCTTTTCGTAAATAATCGTGGTGTAATTGGTTTGTTCCCAATGGCAGCATCTTTTGTTTACACGTTGTTTTTATATTTGACACGAAATGAACAACAAATTCGTTTTGCGCTGATTATCAATTTGATGCTTTGGTTTGTGCATGATTTTTATGTTGGTGCATATCCGTCGGCAGTGATGGATGTTGTTTTGAGCGCATGGACTTTGTTTAATATATTTACCAATATGAAAATGAAACGAGTTATTGGTGGAAAATAAAAAAATCACCGGCATTTGCCGGTGTTTTTTTAAAATTTTGATTTGTTTAATACATCGTTTGTAATATGTGTTTGCTTTTGTCGATATTGGACAACATTTTACCACTACCCAGTGCAACACACGCCATAGGATTATCAACCAAAAACGCAGGCAACCCGGTTGCAGCACGAATCGCGGCATCAAGCCCGCGCAAAAGCGAACCACCACCCGTCATTGCAATACCAAGGTCTGCGATATCTGCCGATAATTCAGGTGGTGTAGATTCCAACGCCAGATGCACAGTATTTACAATTTTAGTCACTGTTTGTGTCAAAGCGGTTGCAATCTGAGATTCTGTGACAATCGTTTCACGTGGTGTGCCAGATAACAAATCACGTCCCTTGATTTTCATGGACAATTCATTTGTCTTATCTTTTGGCATAATAGCCGTGCCGATTTTCTTTTTGATTTCTTCGGCGGTATTTTCACCAATTAACAAATTCTTGTTTTTGCGTACATATTCAATAATGTCTTCGTCCATTTGGTCGCCTGCGGTACGCACAGCATTAGAATACACAATTCCGCCTAATGACATAACTGCAACCTCAGTCGTTCCGCCACCAATATCTAAAACCATTGACCCCACTGGTTTGTCAACAGGTAATCCTGCGCCAATAGCAGCAGCAGTAGATTCTTCGACAATATATACCTTGCGTGCGCCGGCGGCATCTGCAGCCTCTTGTATAGCACGACGTTCCACCTGGGTTGCGCATGATGGCACGCATATAATAATCAAAGGTGCAGCCAATGGGTTTTTCTGGTGCACTTTGCGAATAAAATATTTAATCATTTCTTCGGCAACTTCAAAGTCTGCAATAACACCGTCGCGTAATGGGCGCACAGCAGATATAGTTCCCGGTGTTCGACCAAACATTTGTTTAGCCTCTGCCCCGACGGCTAAAATTTCTTTGCGACCTAATAATCTGTTTTCTGCAACCGCAACGACCGATGGTTCATTAAGAACGACACCGCGTCCCTTAACATAAATCAGAGTGTTTGCAGTTCCTAAATCAATCGCCATATCTGCGGAAAAAAATTTCAATAACCAATTATACATATAATCGCCCCTTTGGCTTTCGTTTTTCGCATTATAAAACAGCAGTTTGAAAAATCAAGTGTCACGCATAAATTTTGCTTTTTTATTTGCAAATCGATAAATTGTGCTACTATTAGCATTATGAAACGAAAAACTATACGCAATCATAATGATTTTTATGTGCCTAGAAATGGGCTTGTTGCGCGTAACGATTTTTTTATGGTAAAGGCAAAACCTGCAAAATTTAGTGATAGCCCAAGATACGGCATTGTTGCCACAAAAAAGATGTTTAAATTAGCGACACTTCGTAATCGGGCAAAACGTATGTTGCGTGATTGGGTCGCCTGTAATGAAATTTTTATGCTTGATAACCTGGACTATGTTGTTATAGCAAGTGACAAAATACAGGTTTGCCTGCGCGAAGATGGACGTAGGTATATGCAAAACGCTATGAAAAAAATAGCAAGGATTTATAAAAAATATGAACCAACCCTGCAATAATCGATTTTTTGTTAAATTTGGCTGTTTCCTTATCCGTGTGTATCAAATTTGTATTTCGCCGTTTACTGGGGGACGCGCAGTGTGCAGATTTACCCCCACGTGCAGCGAATATACACGACAGGCAATCGAAAAATATGGGCTGTTTCGTGGGGTTTTAATGGGTTTTAAACGAATTTGTCGGTGTCGTCCAAAAGGGGGCTTTGGATATGACCCTGTTCCTTGATAGGCTTGACATAACAAAACATTGTGGTAGAATTTATCTATGATATGTGAATAAATAAAAGGATTTATAATTATGACATCATTCCGTGCAACGGTTGAAAATATGTCCAAGTTGATGGACGAAATGGGAATTACAGAACTTGACTTAGAACGTCAGGTGTTGTTGGGTTTATACCGTAAACATATACATTTATCTAAACAACAGGCGGTTGCTGCGCCGGTTAGTTTTGCAGTTCAACAAAAGAAAGATAGCGAATGTGCTGTATCTGGTCATGCTTTGAAATCACCAATGGTTGGGGTTGTATATTTGGCCCCGGAACCAGGCGCGAGTCCTTTTGTTAATGTTGGTGATTCTGTTAAGGCTGGGGATACTGTCGCTTTGGTAGAGGCTATGAAGACCTTTAACCCAATCAAATCTGATATTGATGGTGTTGTCAAAGAGATATTAGTTTCTGATGGAACTGCTGTTGAATTCGATATGCCAATTGTTGTAATTGAATAGGTTTAATATGCCACAAATAAAGAAAGTTTTAATCGCAAATCGCGGTGAAATAGCACTGCGTGTGATTCGCGCGTGTCGCGATATGGGGATACGAACTGTCGCAGTATATTCTACGGCAGACAAAGATGCAATGCATGTAAAATTGGCTGATGAATCTGTATGTATCGGACCTGCTCCATCTGCAGAATCTTATTTAAATGAATCTGCTATTTTAACCGCGGCATTACTAACTAATGCGGATGCAATACATCCTGGCTATGGCTTTTTGTCTGAACGTGCTGACTTTGTTGAAAAGGTTGAACAGCACGGTCTTATATGGATTGGGCCTAATGCTGATATGATTCGTAAAATGGGCGACAAAGTAAATGCCAAAAAGACCGCTATAAAATGTGGTTTGCCGGTTGTCCCAGGCAGCGAAGGCGCAATAAAAAACATTGATGATGCGCTTGTTTGGGCTGATAAAATCGGATATCCTGTGATGATAAAGGCTGCTGCGGGTGGCGGTGGACGTGGTATGCGCGCTGTGCATAGTGCCACTGAATTACGCGAAGCGTTCCCATTGGTAAAGGCGGAATCAAAAACTGCTTTTGGTGATGATACACTTTATATGGAAAAATTATTATTACATCCGCGTCATATAGAATTTCAAGTGTTGGGGGATAATTACGGCAATGTGGTAATTTTTGGTGAACGTGATTGTTCACTGCAAAGAAAAAATCAAAAAGTTATGGAAGAATGTCCAGCGGCTGTTTTAACACAAAAGCAACGTGATGATATGATTGAAATTTGCAAAACCGCGGCCAAGAAAATGAAATATTCGAATGTCGGAACATTTGAATTTATGTTCGAAGATGGCAAATTTTATTTTCTTGAAATGAATACCAGATTACAGGTTGAACATCCTGTGACTGAAATGGTTTATGGTATTGATTTAGTGCGTGAACAGATAAGAATTGCTGCGGGTGAAAAGTTAGGCTATACGCAATCAAATTTGGTTGCACACGGGCATGCTATTGAATTCCGTATCAATGCAGAAGATCCCGAAACGTTTGTTCCAAATCCAGGAACAATAAAACTATACGCACCATCTGGTGGTTTGGGTGTTCGTGTTGATTCTGCGGCGTATACGGGGTATACAATACCATCAATGTATGATTCTATGATTGCAAAATTGATTGTGCACGCTCAATCGCGACCTGCATGTATTATGCGTGCCCAGCGCGCATTGGACGAATTTACTATTGAAGGTATAAAAACAACAATACCGCTTCAGAAAAAATTATTAAATAATTCTGATGTGCGTCAATTAAAGACTGATAATCATTGGTTGGAAAATTTTTTAGCCAGTGAACATAGCGCTGAAGAAACAAAAGAAAACCAAGAATAAAAAATACCGGCATTTGCCGGTGTTTTTATAAATTTTTCTTCTTTCTAAATTCATCCAACGATACAATCCTTTTGTCTTCAGATGGGGCGTTTACTTTATCTTCTAATGGTAATTCGATATTATTTACAGTATTTGCAGACGGCTGTTGTTTTGGATGAAATGACAACATAAATTCAGTAGATGGATCTTTGAATTCAACCAAAGCAGAAAATGGAACGCGTATAAAAAATGGTCGTCCATCAAATGTCAATTGAACGCCAAATTCTTTGTCAGACACATTAAGATTGTTATATGAATACTGTAAAACAATAGTCATCAAATCTGGATAACGCATACGTAAAAAATCAGGTAAAACAACACCAGGGTCACGGGTTTTAAATGTTATAAAAAAACCAGCATCATCCCCCAGACCATTAAATTGCGCATAAATCAGTGCTTCTTTGACAACTGATTTTAATGCATCATCTAATAATTGTTGATAATCAATTTTATGCATCTTTTGCTTCCTTATTCACAACTATATTACTTATACGGCCATCAACGCAAGTGACAAATATACTGTCTGGAACATTTGTGAAAACGTTTTTATCAAGTCCTGTGGCCCAAACCTGAGCGGCAGATTCGTTTAATTCATTAAATAATTTATTACGTGCATTGTCATCTAGATGCGCAGCGGCTTCGTCCAATAAAATAAGTGGCTTGTTGCCGGTTTTGATATGAATCAATTTAGCGTGAGCCAGTATTAAATCAATCAATATAGATTTTTGCTGACCCGTACTAGTTATACCAGCCGGTAAATTCAAATATTTATTGAAAACACCAAAATCAGATTTGTGTGAGCCGTCTATAACCATTTTATCACCAGTTAAAACACGATTTTGTTTTAAATATTCAAAATACATGTTTTCGGCTTTTATAGATGTATTATTTAAAATCAATTGTTCAATCATACCATCAACGGATACTGCGCCAGATTCAAAAAAATAATTTATTTCAGATGCGTATCGAATTCTGCCTGCTGCGATAGCAACGCTTGTTGCGGCAATTTGTTCATCTAAGGCATCCAGCCATTTATCATCACCATTTGATTTTAATGCACCTGCTCGTTCTGATAATAATTTATTAAGACGTGTAATACGACCAATATGTGCAGGATCAAAATTAGCGACCAAATGGTCAAAAAATGTGCGACGTTCAGATGCAGATTCTGTAAAAATTCTGTCTTCGCGTGGGGTCAACCAAACAATACGAATTTTTTTATTTAATTCGGATAGCGCGACATTTTCATTGTCTAATTTTGCGTGCCTGTTTGTATCGTTTGTGTTGAAAAATACACAGATATCACTGTCATCTGTTAATGTCGCGAATACAGAAAAACCACCATCGCCATTGAATCGCGCCAACATTTGAGTTTCTGCACCGCGCAAACCACGTTCGCCAGATAGTAAAGAAATCGCTTCAAGTATAGCGGTTTTACCGGCACCATTGGCCCCAGTAATAATGATATTCTTATGTCCATCTGTTTTAATTCTGGAAGATGTATGATTTCTAAAATTGGTAATAGTGATTTGGTGTATCATTTTTTTATGGAGGCCAGGGTCGGAATCGAACCGGCATCCAAGGATTTGCAGTCCTCTGCATAACCACTCTGCCACCTGGCCATTCAGCAAAGCCATATTAGGCAAAAAAAAATCATATTTCAAGATAAAAATTCATAAAATCATAATAATTTTTCCGTAATGAATTTGTTCCGATGTCTTTTGCATGGTCAATCATGATATCGTATTTTTATATGAAACATATAATTTATTTTTTTATTGTTTTTCCAATGTGTGCATTTGCTGAAGAAAATTGCGCAACCTTGCGCCATGTTCCGCAAAAAGAGATGACATTGGTCGAAGTTGTAAACATGGGACTTTGTCGTAATCCCAGTACTGCCGCTGCATACGCCGCGTTGCAATCTGCACGGTACACTAAAAATTCAGCACATTCGTATTATTTGCCAAAAGTTTCTTTTGGGGGTGGTGGGCAACGTCTACACACCCAAGATGATGATTGGAGTTATAATGCATCGCTTTCTGCATCGTATCTGATTTTTGATTTTGGAAAAAGGGAGTCTGATTTTGCACAAAGTTTAGCCACTTATCGTGCCGCGGGTTTTGATTATGATGAAACAATACAAAATTATGTTTATTCGGTTATTGGTGCGTATTATGAATTATTAAATGCAGATGCATCTGTGGCATCGGCTGAATCTGCGTTGATAGTGGCTCAATCTGCAAAAAATACAGCTGATAAAAAGTTCAAAGCAGGTGCCGTAGCAAAATCTGATGTATTACAGGCAGATACAAACTTAGCATCATCGCAACTATCGTTAGAGCGTGCAAAAAACAATCGTGAAATTACCAAAGCAACACTTTTAAATACTCTTGCTTTTTCTGCAACCGAAGAAATAAAAATCAAAGATATGCCGGCCAGATTTGGTTCTGATGCAGAAAGCAAAGATATAGATAAACTGATGGATTTGGCAAAAAAGAAAAGACCTGATTTATTGAAAGCAAATGCAAATGTATCAATAGCTTTGCATCGCAGAAACAGTACTTTTTTACAGTATTTACCGTCTTTTACAATAAATGGCACAGCAGAATTAAAAGACAACACAGTTGGTGGAATGTTTGAACATATGACAGCCAAAGTCAGCGGCAAATTCGGTCTTTCTGTATCAATGCCGATTTTTACAGGTTTTTTGAATTATTATAATGTTAAATCAGCGAATTCTGATTATGAAAATGTAAAATTATTAGAACAACAAACATCAAACAATGCGATGATGGATGTATTCAGCGCATATCAAAATTATAAAACTGCCCAGACGGTTTTAAAACAAACAGATACACTTTTGAAATCAGCAACAGAAAGTGAACGTGTGACATCTGGAATGTATAAGGTTGGACGCGCAACAATGCTAGATTGGCAAAGTGCACAATCTGATTTAGTAAATGCGCGTAATCAAAATAATTCTGCAAAATATGATTTGTTTGTAAAACGTGCAGCGGTTGCGCTGGCCATAGGCGATATAAAATCTGGCTTAAAAGGGATAGATAATGGAAACAAATAAAGTTGAAATTAAACAATCTTTTGTAAAGCGTTTTTTTACATCGCTTTGGCGTAAAAAATGGTGGATTTTATTTTTTGTTGTTTTAATTGTTCTGATAATTTTTTTAGGAATAACAAATAACGTAAACAAAAAGAAAAAATACATAACAATTGATATCACGCGCGGTGATATAACACAAACAGTAACCGCCAGTGGCGAAATTCAACCTGTGAATACTGTAAATGTTGGGTCCCAGGTATCTGGCACAATCGAAGATATTTTTGTGGACTATAATTCACATGTATCAAAGGGCGATATATTATTGACCATTGAACCGTCTGTTTTAAAATCATCTGTTGATGAAGCCAAAGCATCACTGGAATCTATGAAATCAGAATTAAAATATTCTGAATCTGAATATGAACGAAATAAAATGCTATACAATGACGGTTTTATTTCGCGTGCAGAAATGGAAAAATCACAAACAGTATATGAACAAGCACAACAGGCGGTCAACAAAGCACAATATTCATATGACAGGGCCGTCACAAATCTTGGGTATGCAACAATAACTTCGCCAGTAGATGGAACGGTTATATCACGCAAAGTGGACAAAGGGCAAACGGTTGCCGCATCTTTTCAAACCCCAGATTTATTTGAAATAGCCGAAGATTTATCAAAAATGCAAATAGAAACCGCTGTATCCGAAGCGGATATCGGGATGATAAAAGAAGGACAAACAGTATCTTTTACTGTGGATGCTTATCCCAATCAAACTTTCCAAGGAAATGTTCGACAAATCAGATTGTCACCTACAAATGTATCTAATGTAGTTGTTTATACTGTGGTTATTGATGTTGATAATTCTGATTTACGTCTGATGCCTGGTATGACCGCATTTGTGACGGTTGTTGTTGCAGATGCCAAAGATGCATGGAAAACAAAAAATTCTGGTTTGTTGATTCGTTCTTATAAAAACATAATTGATAATGTCCCAGATGATATAACCCCAAAAACACATTTAGTAATACAACGTGGCGATGATATTGTTTTTGTTCCGTATAAAAAAGGTTTAACGACGCCTACTGAAACACAAATCATATCTGATGAAATCAAAGATAAAGATAAAATGGTTATCGGTTTTGTCGGACAAAAATCAACAAATAAAAGTTCTATTGGACCACATAGAATGTAGGTAAAAAATGCAACAAGAAATCATCGCATTGAAAAAAGTTTGTAAAATTTTTCCGCTTGAAATCGGTGGTGAACAACAGGTTTTATTTGATATCACATTTACAATAAATGCTGGGGAATTTGTTGCGATTATGGGACCTTCGGGGTCTGGAAAATCTACGTGTATGAATATTATTGGCGCACTTGATTCGGCTACATCTGGTGTATATGAATTATATGGCAAAGATATAACAACAATGACCCCAGACGAATTGGCGGTTGTGCGCAATGAATATATCGGTTTTGTTTTTCAGAATTTTAATTTATTACCAAAACGAAATATTCTGGATAATGTGATGTTGCCATTGATGTATCGAGGGATTTCTGTATATGACAGAAATCGGCGTTCACGTGAAATGTTAGATTTAGTTGGACTTAAAAATTTCGAAACATATTTGCCAACTCAATTATCTGGTGGAATGAAACAACGCGTTGCCATTGCACGCGCATTGTCTGGAAATCCTAAATTGATTTTAGCAGACGAACCAACCGGATCACTTGATTCAAAAATGGGAAACGAAATTTTAAGATTTTTTGAAAAATTAAACAAAGATATGGGAATAACAATAGTTATGATTACACATGAATTTGAAATAGCACGTTATGCAAGACGTGTGATTCATATATATGATGGCCGCATAACATTTGATGGGCCTGTTCCCAAAGATGAAACAGTATTATTAGAGTTTGGACAGAAATATAAAAAATGACACTGGGCGATATTTTGAAAGAATCTTGGCTGTCAATCAGTGGAAACAAACTTCGTTCGTTTCTGACGGTGTTGGGTATAATTATTGGGGTTATGGCGGTTGTGATTATGGTGGCCGTTGGAGAAACAGTTCAAAAATCAATCACAGATCAATTTTCATCCCTTGGCACAAATACCATAGTTGTTCGTGCAGGTGCCGCCCGTTCGCGTGGTGTTCGAACTGGTAATCGTCAAACACTTACCATTACAGATGCAGAACAAATTCGTAAATTGCCGGATGTTTCATCAATTACACCGGCACAAAGTAGTTCTGCCCAGGTTATTTATGGCAATAAAAATTGGTCCACTTTGATGTTGGGGACATATCCTGATTATACTGATATTCAAGATATCGAGGTTGAATATGGCTCTTTTTTTGATTTAAGTGCCGTAAAAAACGCATCTGCATACGCGGTTATTGGTCCAGATACAGCACGTGAACTGGGATTACCAGACAATCCGGTTGGTGAAACAATTCGTATTCAACACATGCCATTTGTTGTGATTGGTGTTATGAAAGCGCGTGGTGATTCTGCCTTTGGTTCCCAAGACGATATGATTATTATTCCGATAACAACATTAAAGAAAAGATTACAGGGTTCTAAATTTCCCGATGCTGTGACAATGATAGCATTAAAAATATACCAAGATGCCGATAATGCGGTTGTGACAGATCAAATAAGTTCTCTTTTACGTCAACGACATCGATTAAAAGACGGGGATGAAGACGATTTTCAAATAACAGATATGAAACAAATTATGGAAACGATGGATACTGTGACAGGATACCTTAAATTACTTTTGATTGCTATTGCCGCCGTATCATTATTGGTTGGTTCAATAGGTATTATGAATATGATGTTGGTTTCTGTTGTAGAACGTACGCGGGAAATCGGTGTACGCAAAGCGGTTGGTGCCAAAGAGAAAGTTATAATAATTCAATTTTTATCCGAATCGGTTTTGATTTCTTTTATTGGTTCTATGATTGGTTTGGTATTTGGGGTTGGTTTATCACAAGGTGTCGGACGTTTTATATTGGGATACAATGTTCCATTTTCAATTTGGCCGGTTATTTTGTCTGTTTCCGTCGCTGTTATCGTTGGTTTATCATCAGGTGTTATGCCCGCCCTGCGTGCCGCCAAATTAAACCCCATAGATAGTTTAAGATACGAATAAACAAAAGCCGGCATTTGCCGGCCTTTCTATTATTTACGAATACCCAATTTTTTAATCAATTCTTCGTATTCTGAAGAATTGCGTTTCTTGATGTATGCTAATAATTTTTTACGACGATTAACCATCAATAACAAACCACGCTTAGAATGTTCGTCTTTGTGATTGTTTTTCATATGGGCAGTCAAATTACGGATACGTTCTGTCAAAACTGCAATCTGAGATGCAGCAGAACCACCGTTATCTTTTTCAGTCGTTTTAAAAGCAGCGACCAGTTCGCTCTTTTTTTCTTTTGTTATGGACATTGTTATTCCTTTTGTTAAAGATTCCTTAGTGGACACAGCAAACCGTTCTTGATGCGCCCTATGCCGATAAAGTTTTTACCGTGATAAACGCGCCGTAAACCGCTTTCTGTGCCGGTTTTGATGAATCCGCCATTCTTATATAATTTGACATTTTCATCGCTCAGATTGATTACCGGAATGTCCCCCAGTGCACAATCTGATGCCATCAAATATTTTTCGATAGCCTCGTTATTATTAAACAGATTTTCTAAAAAATCAAGTTTTGTCGCATTTTTTATATTAAAACCGTTTGATTCGGTGCGACGAATATACGTTGTGGTTGCTATTGTTCCGCACAAATTTGCAATATCACGCACTATTGAACGGACATATGTTCCGCGCGAACATACCACGCGAAAATTGTATTCATCATTGTCTTTGCCAGTGTATTCCAATTCAAAAATCTGAATTGGACGTGGTTTCATGTCTATTTGTTGCCCTGCCCGTGCCAAATCATATGCGCGCTGTCCGTTTATATGAACCGCAGAAAATGCAGGTGGAATTTGCTCGGTTGTGTTTTTTAGTTGTTCACATGCTTTTTTTATATCTTTTTCATCTGGTAAAATACCGGTCTTTTTGATGATTTTGCCGGCAATATCTAATGAATCTGTTTCAACACCAAAACGTAATCCAAATAGATATTCTTTCTTGTTCGGACAAACATCTTCGATGAAAGGTATCATCTTAGTTGCGTTCCCCAGTGCGATTACCAAAACTCCGCTTGCCATTTCGTCCAATGTTCCAATATGACCGAATTTTTTTTCACCAAACATTTTTGCAACGCGCCAGCCGGCTTTTCTGCTAAAAAGACCGGTATCTTTATCTAAGATTACAATTCCGTTCATATTTTTATCCAAATAAAGATAACTGTGTTTTGGGTTCTTCAACAGCAGGTTTTACGGATGATTTCGTTTCTTGTTGTTGTGGAGTGCGTAAATAATCAGATTCAAGGTTATTTAACACTTGTTCTGCACGTTCAACAATATGTTTTGGCATGCCTGCCATTTTTGCCACTGCGATACCATAGGAACGATTTGCAACCCCTGGTATAATTTTATGCAAGAATACTATGTCGTTATTATGTTCGCGAACATCAATGGTTAAACATGATACATTTTTCAAATTTTCATCCCCAACCAAGCCAGTCAATTCATGATAATGTGTCGCAAATAATGTGCGTGGTTTTATATTATCAAGATGTTCTAAGACTGCCTGGGCAATCGCCATACCATCGTATGTGGATGTTCCACGACCTATTTCATCAAATATAATAAATGACTTTTGTGTTGCGCGATTCAAAATGTTTGCAGTTTCAACCATTTCGACCATAAATGTAGATTGACCAGCGGCTAAATTATCAGAAGCACCAACGCGGCTAAATAATTGATCGCAAATTCCAATTGTGGCATTTGTTGCAGGTACAAACGACCCAAGATGAGCCAACACAACCAAAATCGCATTTTGACGCAAATATGTTGATTTACCAGCCATATTTGGTCCCGTCAATAACGCAACAGATTTGTCATTCAAATTGCAATCGTTTTTGACAAAGTTATCACCGTGTTGGCGTAACACGTATTCAATTACAGGGTGTCTTCCGCCAATAATATTAAATTCAGTATTGTTTGTAATATCTGGGCGAACCCAAGAATATAAATCTGCGCATCGTGCAAGGGATAACCATACATCCAGGTCTGCGATTAAATCTGCGGTATTCATTAAATCATCAGAGATATTACGAATCTTTTCAATTAAATCAGCAACTATCTCCGCTTCTATGGCCGATGCTTTTTCGGATGCGCTGCGAATATCGTTATCTAAATCAATCAATTCAGACGTTGTAAAACGCATACTGCCAGCCATCGTTTGCCGATGTATAAATCCAGAATCTGGTGCCATTAAAGTATCTGCGCGTGCGGACGGAACCTCTATAAAATACCCAAGTATATTATTAAATTTGATTTTTAATGTATTTATATTTGTTTGTTCGATATATTTTGCCTGTAATTGCGCCACTGCACCCATTGCGCCATTTGATAATTCACGCATGTGATCAAGTGACTGATTAAACCCATTGCGTATAATATTTCCATCTCTGAAAAATGTTGGTAATTCATCGGATAGTGCCGAATTTAATTCATTCGCAAAATTGTTGTGTGTATTTATTTGTTTGAATTGTTCAGACATTTGAAAATCAAGTTTTGCACCAATAGTTTTAACAGAATCTAAACTATTTAAAAACTCAGAAACATTGCGCATATCGCGTGGTGTGCCACGACCCGATACCAAACGTGAAATTGCTCGATTTACATCTGGAATATGTGATAATGTATCACTTATTTCTGACATCAATGAATGATTTAATAGCAAATGTCCAATGTGTTCTTGACGTGATAAAATAACATCCCTGTCACCAGGCAAAGTTCGTAAATAAGAACGTAGTTTTCGTGCCCCACCAGCAGTCAATGTTTTATCAATAACGTCCAACAAACATACGCCGCCATCATTTATAGGCGCGTCTATTTCCAAACTTTTCCATGTTGCAGAATCAATCAATAATTGACGACCAGATTTAAAATTATATGGTGTGCGGAAAGAAATGTTTGCGCCACGTTGAGTGTTAAATAAGTATCCTGCCATCAATGTAGTTGCACACACTTCGCCAGTATTATCTGATTTTATATTGCCACCAAAAACATGTGATACAATAATGTTTATATCAGACCGAATATATAATTTTTCATAAACTGGTGTTGTTTTATAAATATCACGTAAGTTTTTTATAATCGTATTTTCCGCATCTTTTTCTGGATAAATTATTTCTGCAGGATTTATACGAATCATATCATCAATTATCGAATCAGATTCGCCGATAAAAATTTCACCAGTGGAAATATCACAACCTGCGATATTAAATTTTGATTTAGATATTGGAACAATAGAAACCAAGAAATTTGAATTTTTTGGTGTCAGTAAATTTTCATCTGTTATTGTGCCTGGGGTTAAAACACGTATAACCTTGCGTTCAATAAATTTGTGTCCACGTTGTTTCGCCTGTTGTGGAGTTTCCATTTGTTCAACCAGTGCAACCTTGAAGCCTGCACGAACAAGACGACCAAAATAATTATCTGCTGCATGCCACGGAATTCCACACATAGGAACATTTTCGCCAAAGCCATCGGTTCCACGATGTGTTAAAACCAAACTTAATGTTTCACTGACTGTTTTTGCATCTTCAAAAAAAGCCTCATAAAAATCGCCAAGACGAAACATCAACAACGCATCTGGATTTTCAGATTTCATATCCACGTATTGTTGCATAACTGGCGAAAGTTTATTTTTTTCGGCCATTTTTTTATTCACCGGTATTGGAAATTTTCAATGTTTCGATTTTTAATTCGGCTTCTTTCAACAATTGTTCACAATAAGCCTTTAATTTAATCCCCTGTTCATAAGCAGCAACAGAATCAGCCAATGGTAATTCGCCAGATTCCATTTTTTGCACTAATTCAGTCAATTGCTTATAAGCTTCTTCGAAAGAAAGTTTATTAGAATCCATATTTTTACCCCTTTGCAGTCGTTTTTTACAATACCCCATAAAAACCATATTTGCAACAAAATAAGATTATTTTTTTGATATAAAAAACCGCCCTTTTGGGCGGTTATTATTGTTTGGTTGGTGCAATTATAATTGATTTAGTTCTTTCTTCGGGTTTTGATTTTGATTCAACAACACCCTTGTCACCAATCAATTCTGTGACGCGTGCAAACAATTGTGGAACTGCATCACGACTGCGCGCCAAAACACGTTTATCACCATGTGTCATAACTGCGATTTTAACTTTGTTGCCCTGCCCTAAAAATTCAAAAACTTTTTTCAATTTGATATTTAAATCGTTTTCTTCAATCACAGGGGTTATCCAAACTTCTTTTAATTCAATAGTTTTTTGTTTTTTGCGTGCCTCATTTGCACGTTTTTTTTGTTCGTATTTATATTTGCCATAATCCATAATCTTTACCAACACAGGTGTAGCAGTGGCATTTATTTCAACCAAATCTAAACCCATGTCCATGGCCATATTCAAGGCATCTATTGTTTCCATAATACCAAGATTTTGACCATCTTGACTTATTACCTGAACAGATTTAGCAAAAATCTTATCATTCATACGTGGGCCCATATCACGGGCTTTGTTATTATTATTTGTTGTTTTAATCGTTGTGCTCCTTTAATAATAGCAAATTGATTATTAAATATTTTTAAGAGTTTTTCAACATTTTTTGCACATTTTGCAACGCATTCCAAACATCGCGTTTTGCACTGGGCTTTAAAATCAAATAATTTGGATGATAAATTGGGACAGTTGTATATCCCATATCACTTTTTATTTCCGTTCCATGTACAGATGTTAAATTTGTCTGAGTTATTTCTGTAGTTGCTAATGTTCCCAATGTTATTACAACACGAGGGTTTAACATTTGTAGCATTTTATCAATAAATGGGCGCACTAAATCCATTTCTTCGCGTGTAGGTGTTCGTCCCCCAGGTGTTCGCCAGAATACAAGCGGTATAATAGATACATTATCACGTGACATATCAATTGCAGACAACATTTTGTCAATCATTTCACCAGCTGCGCCCGATAAAATTTGTCCAGATAAATCATCATCTGCGCTGGGCATATCGGTAATAATAACCAAACCATTTGGATTTTTTGCGATATTGGGCATGGCTATATTTGTAGCACCGGATCGTAAGGGGTGATTAAACTCTGCAACCATGCGAACCATTGAATCGATATCTGTGGGGCGCGCCACCATTGATTTTACTGTTTCAAGTGTAATTGGTGCAGCTGCAGGAATAATAACAGGTTTAACCGTTGTTCGATTCGTTTGAAATGTCTCTTGGACAGGCCTTTTTTGTTCATCTGCTTTTGTGATTGTTTCTGTCAATTCCCATTGAACGCCCGCCATAACTAATTCTTGCAGCGCATAATTTTCCATGTTTTGTCCTTGCTTTTTTTTACGTTTAGGTATACAATATAACTTGAGCAACAAAAACTCAAGGGAGTATTTTCATGAAAATAAAAAACTTAGCTTTATTGGCAGGCGCCGCTGGATTGTTGGCTGCATGCTGTGGTTCCAGTATCGTTGAACCTGCTGATTTGAATGATCAACGCGTTTTCTTTGCTTTTAATTCTGCTGAAATTTCAGAAGAAGCAAACAATAACTTGTTGGGACAATCTTTGTATATGAAAAACCACGAAGGTACAAAAATCCAAATTGCTGGTAACTGCGACGAACGTGGTTCCAGAGAATACAATTTGGCATTGGGTGCACGTCGTGCAAACGCTGCAAAGAAAGTATTGGTTAAAGACGGTATAGATGCTCGTCGTATTTCTACCATTTCTTATGGTAAAGAACGTCCATTGGTCAAAGGTACCGGTGAAGATGTTTGGAAATATAACCGTAATGCAACAACAACAGTTAGAAAATAATTGTTAGTTTAAGAAAACACCGGCAAATGCCGGTGTTTTTTTATCATTATTGAACTATTTTTTCAAATCTTGGGACACCATTTATAATTTCGTTCCAAATTCTCAAAGGTCTACACCATATTTGCCCCATTGGAAATTTATCTGATTCATAAAGTGCTTTGTAAACAACCATATCTTCCAAGGTTTCAGAATGTTTGCCAGTTGCAATAACTTGATAGAGTTGATGGTTTTTATAATGCCTATAAACAGCACCAATTTCCGGCATTTTTCCTCCTTTGTTATATTATTTTGACAATTTTTCAATCAAATCTTCCAGTTGAATACGATTTGTAAACGAAATTATAATTTCGCCCGCCCCACCCCGTTTTTCACGCAATTTTACCGGTGTTTTCAAAGATTTTGCAATTTTTGATTCTATTTTTGATACATATTCGGCATCTAATGTGTTTTTGGTGAAAGACCTACAGCGTTTTGAACGGTTTGATTCTTTGACGCATTTTTGTGCATCTGCCACAGATAAATTATTATTTATAATATCGTGTGCCAATTGTTCTGGGTTTTCTGATACAGCAATAGTGCGTGCGTGAGATGCCGATAATTCCCCAGATTTTACCAATTCTTTGACTGATTCTGGTAAACTATTTATGCGCATTAAATTTCTTATATAACTTTCCGATTTTCCGATAAGTTTTGCAACATCTTCAATACTATATTCGCATTTTTCCATTAGGTTTTTATAGCCTTCGGCCTCTTCTATCGGATTCAAGTTTTCGCGTTGAACATTTTCAATCAATGCGATTTCCATAGCGTTTTGATTGGTCAAAGTTTTAACCAGTGCTGGAATTTCACTTAAACCCGCCATTTGTGCAGCGCGATAACGGCGTTCACCAGCAACTATTTCGTAAAGATAAGGTTTGTTTTGCACGGTGCGTAATATAATTGGTACCAAAACGCCCTGTTTTTTTATAGATTCTGATAATTCTTGCAACTCTTTTTCAGAAAATGTTTTTCTTGGTTGATCTGGGTTTGGACTAATTTGAATCAGTGGAATAGGTTTTACAACAACCCTTTCGCCACCAGTTAAAACAGAAATGTCCGGTATTTGACCCATTTCTTGATTTAATTGTGCTAATGATTTTCCTAAAAATTTTGATGTCATTTTTGTATCCTTTGTTCAAGAGCATCTACAACCTCTGTTGCAACGCGTAAATATGCTTGGGCGCCAGATGATTTAAAATCATAGAATAGGGCGGGTTTGCCATAACTTGGGGCCTCTGAAATGCGGACATTACGTGGAATGACTGTTTTAAAGACTTTGTCACCAAAAGTATCACGAACGTCTTTTTCTACGGCGCGTGTTAACCCGAGTTTTTTATCGTACATTGTTAAAACCATGCCAAGTATTTCGAGTTTTGAATTCCATTTTTGTTGAATAGCGTTGATTGTCGAAAGTAATTGTTGAACGCCTTCAAGCGCAAAAAATTCGCATTGAAGCGGTATTATTACATAATCAGATGCACATAAAGCATTCATTGTTAAAATTCCCAGAGCTGGTGGGCAATCAATCAAAATGTAATCGTAATTATTATCAATTTGTTTTAAAGCATCACGCAATCTGTATTCGCGGTTTTCCATGTCAAGCATATCTAGCTCCGCACCAGCTAATTTGGCGGATGCCGGTAAAATATGCATATTTGGAATCGCTGTGGTTAAAATATTTTCTATTATCCCAGCGGTTCCCATTAAGACACCATAAACACTTTGTTTGTGTGCGGCACGAACAAAACCTAGCCCAGTTCCCGCATTTCCTTGGGAATCAAGGTCAATCAATAATACGCGTTTCTTTATGGCAGCCAACGATGCCGCAATGTTTATAGCGGTTGTTGTTTTGCCAACACCGCCTTTTTGGTTTGCAAAAGATATTATTTTTGCCATTTTTACCATTCCTTCTTTTATGATGCTTAGAGTATAAGATTATAAAAAAATAGTCAATCTAAAATAAAAAATGCGTAAAAACAAATAGTTAGTTTTTATTTCATGTGAAATAATTCTCTATTTTACATTTTTTATGCATAAAATATGACCGTCGCCAGTTGTAGACGGAAATAATTCATAATCAAATTTATATTTGTGCTTTGCGGTGTTTATTTCGTTTTCAATTTCCCGGCCTTTTAGTAAAAAAAGCCGGCAATTTGTTTTGTGTGTATAATCTAAAATTTTAATCAATGGCGCAAATGCACGTGCGGTGAATACAAAATCTCCGGCCTTTACCGGTGTTTTTGAAAGAAAATTTTCAATTCTGTCATTGATTATTGTTAGATTTGGCAAATTTAATTCTGTTTTAAGAGTTGATAAAAATGACGTTTTTTTACGAATCGATTCTATACAAATTACATTCCAACCCAAAATGGCCAATACGACCCCAGGAAAACCAGCGCCACTGCCCAAATCAATAATGGTGACATCTTTTGGGATGTATTTTGCAAGTTGTGCACTGTCATCAAAATGACGAGATTGTATGTTTAATAGCGTGCTCGGTGCGACAAGGTTCATCTTTTCAGACCATTGTCGTAATAATTTTTCATAAATTATAAATTTTTCTTTATTATTCATAGGTTTTATTCTAACATAAAGTCACTATGAAAGATATGAAAAGTTTTTATATTGGCACAATTTTAATTGCTGGGGTGTTTTTTTGCTCTTGTTTGATAGTGCAAAGGATAGCTTTTTTTAAATTGGATGATGTTTATAAACAGACACCGGTTGAAGAAACACAATTTGGTTCGTTTTTGGCGGCTCAGCATGCGTTGTATATCAATGATTTTGATACGGCTGAAAAATTATTAAAATCGAATAATTCAAAAACATTTGTCGTTCAAAAAACAAAAATTTTAACGGATTTTTTTAATGGAAAATTGCCTGACAACATTGATTCGTTGAAAAAATCAAAAGAATTATCAGATCGACTGATTTACGATGTTCATTTGATTCGAAAAAAAGATTGGAAAAATATTTACAATCGACACAGCAAAGATGAATCAGTGTTTTTGGTTCCTTTGCGGGTGTTTTCTGCTGTGCACCAAGGTAAAACCAAAGAAGCTTTGAAATACATAGATACATTAGATACAAATGATTCGTGGAAATCTTTTATTCGTGGGCAAATCGCGGTTTTAAACAAAGATATTAGTAAAGCTGCTAAGGAATTTGCGAATGTTCATCCTGATTTTATGAATGTCAATGATTATCTGTATTTGATGTCGTTTTATAAACAAAATGAAATGTTCGAGGATATGGATATTTTGCGCTATGATTTTTTATCTAAGCCGGGCAGTGTTTATATTGCAAACCAAGATGAATATATTCCAGATTGGTCAAATTACGAAGGGTACAGAAACAATGTAGCATTCAGTGTTGTTCAAAATATTTCGCATACAAAAATAATGATTTTTACTGATTTTTCATTGTTGATGCTGAAATTTGCGGATGCTGTTTTTGAAAAATCGGGCAATGATGCGGTGAATTATTATCTGGGCCAGTATTATTTTTTCAATTCAGGTGATTATAAAAAATGTTTTGATTCCATATCAAAAACACATCCTTTGTATTTGTTTGGTCAAATGAAAATAGCAGAGAAGAATGGCGATATAGAACAAATAAAAAGTTTAGCCAAGAAAAATCCTTTGTTTGTTCCTGCAGCAAAAATTGTGATTGCAAACGAAATAAAAAATGGAAATAGACGTGCTGCGTTGCGTTATGTGAACAGGGCGTTAAAACAAAAAAATCTGACTGATGATGGACGAACATTTTTCTTAAAAAATCGTGCAAATATAAATTTGCTTTTTGGCAATCCATACAAAGCGCAAAAAGATTTAGATAAAATCAAAGAAATAGATGACAGGTTGTTATCTGATTTCTTGTTGTTGCAGGCACGCACTTGGGCGGCGCAAAACAAGAATTTAGACAAAGCGTATGATTATGCAATGATGGCTGTGAAGCGTAATACATCGGATGTTGCTGCGTGGGATGTTTTGGGTACGATTGTTGAAAAACGCGAAGGTTTAGATGCGGGTATAGAAGTATTAGAGCGCGTTGGTGAAATTTCTGTGACAACTTCGTCTTTGTATGAGCATTTGGGCGATATGTATAAAAAACAAGGTAAAAAAGATTTGGCGACCAAGGCATATTTGCGTGCCTTAGAATTATCTGATGATGGTTTAGTTGTTGCGCCATACGTTGAGAAAAAATTAAGGAAATTAAAATGATGGTTGGTGTTTTTGGGGCAGGTGCATGGGGAACTGCGCTGGCGTATATTTGTGCAAAATCAGGTAATGATGTTATACATTGGGGATTTGATGGTATTTTTGATGGATTATCTGATATAGCAAAACCGAGTAATGTGACAAGAACTGATAATATGGAAGATTTGAGGAATTGTAAATATTGGTTAATTGTGACGCCTGCTGAATTTTTCAGAGAAACCGTGCGTAAAATGCGTGATGTATACAGTAATCAGCCTGTTTTAATTTGTACCAAAGGTATGGAGGCGCAAACTGGTCAATTTATGTCTGAAATTTTACATGAAGAATTGCCACAGTGTGAACATTTTGGTGTATTATCAGGTCCACAGTTTGCGCGCGAAGTTGCAAATGGTGTTCCAACAGGTTCAACATTAGCGGGCGATGATATTGTTCAAAATGGTGGACATATCGCATTGTCCGAACTTTATTTGCAAGACAGCACAGATGTAATCGGTGCACAAATTTGTGGTGTTGGTAAAAATGCTGTGGCTTTGATATCCGGTTATTTGACTGTCAAAGGGCAGGGTGAAAACGAACGTGCTTTGATGTTTACTCGCGCATGGAATGAAATTGTTGATATAGCAGTTGAAATGGGTGCAGATTGCGGAACGTTCCTTGGACTTTGTGGAGTTGGTGATTTATTCTTATCTGCAACATCCCCGACCAGTCGTAATTTTTCAGCAGGTCTGTCCATCGCACGTGGCGAAGAAATTACAGGAACAGTAGAAGGAATTTTTGCACTTCGTGGATTGATTCATAGGGCAGAAAATTTAGGTATACAAACGCCTGTGCTTTGTGAAATGAAAGAAAAAATGGGACTGTAAAATTTTAAAGTGAACGAAAAAAGCGTTCATAACAATTGTAATATAAACATTCTTTGAACGTATTATCAATTAATTCATCGTGAATCTTGTTCAATTTTTTTGGTTGTATTTTTTCATCGACCCATGGTGTCATGATTTTTTGTCCGCAATTTTCACCTAAGGTCACACGGCCAAAATTATCAAAAGCGAACAATAAATGTAAATCTTCGGTACAGAACGAAAATTGAGGAAATTCTACATCTAATGCTTCTGGTATTTTAAATGCGCGTCCACCCTTAAATAATGTGCCAAATGTTGATTCATAAATCGTATGGTTGTTTATTATTTTTAACGGTTTAATGTTATCGCCATTAACTAATACAAAAGCTTCTTTTGTTTTCACTTGTTTAAACAATATATCTTCAAATTCTTTTAAAGTATCCATTTGGTGTGCCAGTGTAGATACATGGATTTCTATGGGTAATCCAGCTAGTTCTTTAATAAACCTTAGATTTCTTTCTAAACAATTTGTATGATATTTGTCTATGGACAAAGATATTTGTAATGGAGGTCTTTCGTTTTTTTCTGCATACGCATCGATTATTAAATTTTTTAAGTCTTTGAATATTTCTTTGCCAAAAGAAGTGCCGACCCATCCTGCATTGGTTTTTATATCTACGCCAATATTATGTTTTAGTGAATATTTTAATAAATTTGGAACATACTGTTTGTCGTAAAATTTATATGCAGAAAATATTTCACCACCAGTAAAAACAATATTATTATCAAAATGTGGAGTAAGCAAAGCTTGGTCAATATATCCACATATAACATCTTCGGGTATATAGGTTTTTTCTTGGTCTGGGCCTGAGTTTTCACAACAATGCGGACATTTGTCCAAACAATAATTTGTGGTTTTAAATACAAGGCAATATGGTGCCGAAGCAACCATAAACGCCGGCTCAAAATGTTTAAATAAAAAATTATCTAGAAATTTCATATTGAGAATATAATAACACAAAACGTATGTTTGTCAAATAAAATATTTGGTAATTTTGTTGCAAATGAATAAATATATTCTATAATTAGCAGGCATAAATGGGGTGGGGATGGAATTATTCTTTCTTGTATTTGATGTGAAAGAATACAAAAACGAATGATTTTTCTCTGCCCTGGTAAAAATAACCAATTAAAAAAATGGAGAAAAATATATGTTTGGTTTATTTAACAAATCAGAAAAAAATGTATTGAATAACCCAATTGCGGTTGAATTTCAATATGGTGATGAAACAGTTCGTTTGGAAACGGGTCGTTATGCAAAACAGGCAAACGGTGCTGTGATGGCGACAATGGGTGGAACGATGGTTTTGGCAACCGTGTGTGCTGAAAAGACAGCAGTAGAAGGTCAAGACTTTTTCCCATTGACGGTTGATTATCAGGAAAAATTTGCATCTGCTGGACGTATCCCAGGTTCACGCGATAGACGCGAAGGCAAAGCGAGCACATCTGAAACATTGATTGCTCGTTTGATTGACAGACCAATTCGTCCATTATTCCCAGAAACATTTAAAAACAAAGTTCAAATCATAGCCCAGGTATTTTCTTATGACAGAAAAAATCAACCTGATATTTTGGCGATGATTGCATCCAGTGCGGCATTGGCATTGTCTGGCGTTCCCTTTGCGGGACCAATTGGTGCGGCACGTGTTGGATACAAAGATGGTGAATATTTATTAAATCCATCAAAAAAACAAGTTGAAGATTCTGAAATGGATTTGGTTGTTGCTGCAACCAAAGACGGTGTTTTAATGGTTGAATCTGAAATCGGTGAATTAGACGAAGCAACAACTTTGGGTGCGGTGAAATTTGGTTTTGATGCGCAACAAACGGTTATTTCTGCAATCAATGAATTTGTGGAAAAGGCCGGTAAAGAACGTTGGGCAACACCTGAAAAGGCACCTGAATATATCGAAATGGAAAAAGATTTCGAACAATATGCTGGCGATATTGAAAAAGCATTACAAATCAAAGAAAAATTGGAACGTCTTGATACGTTGGCGCAAATACATGCTGCTGCAAAAACTCGTATTCCTGAATTATTCCCAGATACAACGCTTGCTACATCAACATTGGAATCATGGGCAGACGAAGTCGTTGAGAATATAACTGCGCGTATTATGCGTGGAAATATCTTGGCTGGTAAACCACGTATTGATGGTCGTGATACAAAAACAGTGCGTCCAATTGAAATTGAATTGGGTGTGTTGCCACGTGCACATGGTTCTGCTTTGTTCACTCGTGGTGAAACACAGGCATTGGTATCTTTGACATTGGGTTCTGGCCAAGATGCATTACCAATTGAATCTTTGGATGGCGAAGAAGAACGCGATTTCATCTTGAATTACAATTTCCCAGGCTATTCAGTCGGTGAAGCCAAAGGATTAAAATCCCCAGGTCGTCGTGAATTAGGACATGGTAATTTGGCATGGCGCGCGGTTCATCCAATGGTTCCGACACGCAGTGAATTTGATTATGTAATTCGTATTTGTTCTGATATTTTGGAATCAAATGGTTCGTCTTCTATGGCAACGACATGCGGTGCAACTCTGGCTATGATGGACGGTGGTGTTCCAATGAAACGTCCTGTGGCTGGTATCGCAATGGGATTAATCAAAGAAGGTGATGATTACGCAATTTTGACCGATATTTTGGGTGACGAAGACCATTTGGGCGATATGGATTTCAAAGTGACAGGTACAGATCGTGGTATTACTGCATTGCAGATGGATATTAAAATCACATCTATCACATTTGAAATTATGGAACATGCGCTGGCTCAGGCAAAAGATGGCCGTATGCATATTTTGGGCAAAATTGAAAAAGCTATCAAAGAACCACGTAAAAAATTGTCTGAATTTGCACCACAGGTGTACACGATGAAAATCAATCCAGACAAAGTTCGCGAAGTTATCGGCAAAGGTGGTTCTGTGATTCAAGCGTTGACACGTGAAACAGATACACAAATCGAATTAGAAGATGATGGTACTGTTAAAATCATGGCATCAACACCAGAGGCTGCAAATGATGCGATTGCTCGTATCAAAGATATCTGTGCAGAACCAGAGGTTGGCGTGATTTACGAAGGTATCATTTCTGGAATCAAAGATTTTGGTTTGTTCGTAAAAATTTTAAAGAATTTTGAATCTATGGTTCATATTTCTGAAATCACAGGCGAACGTATTGCTAAAATCGAAGATGCTAAATTAAATGTCGGTGATAAAGTTTATGTCAGATATATGGGGGTTGATAAACGTGGTAAAACCCGTTTGTCTATGGTTGGCATAGATCAAAAAACTGGAAAAGAAACAAAATAAAACATGTAATATTTGAACGGTCTTCGGACCGTTCATTTAAACACAAAAGGAAAGAGAGATGGATATAGAATCTTTGATGCAAAACGCAAAAAACTTACAAACTAAAATCACAGAAGCACAAAATTCTTTGGCACAAATGCGCGTCAAGGGTATTTCTGGTGATGGTGCGGTTGTTGTAGATATGACCGGTAAATACGATTTAGTGTCGGTAATAATTCGACCAGATATTTTGAATAATGGTGCCGATACGGTATCTAAATTAGTCGCAGATGCATACAGAGACGCCAAAGAAAAAGCCGATGAATTGATAGAGCGGGTTATGTCGGGTGTATCGGGTGGTGTATCGTTAGATTAAAAAATACTGGACAATTCAGAAAAAACAAGTTATTATATCGATACTTTTCTGGATGTTTAGCTCAGTTGGCTAGAGCATCTCGTTTACACCGAGAGGGTCAGGAGTTCGAGTCTCTTAACATCCACCAAAAATTCAAACCAGCTTTTGCTGGTTTTAATTTTTTATAGTGGTGGTTAGTGACGAGAACGAAGGAGTTCGACAACTAAGTAGATTTTGGAAGCGAAAGCATACCAAAATCATTACGGTTGCCCCGCAGGCATAAAATGCCGAGGGAGTCTCTTAACATCCACCAGAAATTCAAACCGCCAAAACGGCGGTTTTTTTGTACTAAATTTCTTGACAAAATATGTTTTTATGTCAAAATTTGTACCTAGATATGCTAGAAGAAAATAATGATATTCATAGGCAGTTTACGCAAGCTCAGATTGATGAGCTGACAGCTATTTATGATGATTATTTATGCATTGTGCGTTTGCATGAACAGCTTTTACAGGAAAATCCAAAAAATGTTTTAGCTGGTTTACAAATGGAAGATATGTTTTTAGGCACAGCCAGTTGGGCGTGGACGCCAATGCCAATTACAGACCAAGAAAAACAAGAATTTGCAGATTGTATCAATAATTATGTATATGGCGGTGAAAACAAAGCCTATGTTGTATTGCAACACATTAAATCAGAAGAAAATGTAGTAGAACGTCCGATTTTTGCAATTCCTCCATTTGTTTTAAAGGGAAAAAGTATGGAATTGCCATCGTCCATAGAACGCTATTTTTTTATCTTTTCAAAAAATGCTTCGTTGGGAAAAACTGAGTTTTATATCGATGGTCGTTATAAAATGGTTTATACAGACGATATTAAAAAAGATGAATCAATTATGCATTTTCTTTTTGATAAAAAAACATTAACAGAATTTTTTGTCACTGTAAATATGACTGAACGTTTTCTTAAAAACGAAGATATATTTGAAAATGATTTTACAAACGTTTTGGCAACAGAAAAAATAGTTAGTAATGAAAATACAATTTTAGAAACATTGGCATCTTTTGTTGAAAAATTTCAGAATATTTTATGCGACAGATATAATTTATCAGATGGCGATAAAGCCTTTAAAAAAGCCGAACAAGAAGGTTTAATTGATTCTGCTGATGCTTTTCAAGATTACATGAATATTCGTCATTTATTACGTCATCAATGGGATACATTGGATGGATTCGGATCTTTTAGTGCCGAAAAAAATAAAAAAAATGTGCTTATGCGCACAAAATATATAAATTCTTATCTTAAACTTTGTGATGTTTACAACGATACGATTATTCAGCGTAAAAAATCATATATAAATATATTATATCAAATGCAACGTATTATTAGTGCAATAAATCCGAATCGTATGATACGTGGCATATCAGAAAGCAATTCTAAATTTACACAAAGAGCAAGGGCAAAATATAAAGAAAATAAAAATATCGAAATCGAATTGAATGAACAACTGTTAGATAAAAAACAAGCATCACTGAACAGAACTATGAATAAACTTTTGCCACAAGCAAATGTAATTGATAATAGTGTCAAAATGAATGATAGAATTGATGATATAAATTATTACCTGACACGTTCTTGGTTTTTAGAAATGGTTCTTTCTGTGGAATGTGAAATAATGAAACATTGTTTAATGCGTGGCCATAATTTTAAAAAAGTTGATGCCTGGGAGTATCTTAAAAACATAGGTGTTTTATCACAGACAGAATTTGATAAATGGCAAAATTATATTCAATTACGAAATTTGCTTAGTCATAATTATTTTGGTGAACATTTACGCAATATGTTGCATCAAATTGAAGACAATTTTGATGCAGATATAGAAAATATAGATAGAAAAGTAATCGCTATTCGTGGACCTGGCGTTGGGAAATGTCGGGACAAAGTTTTTAAATTTGCTCACAAAGATGGTTTGTTTGTTTTTTTAGATTTTAATAATTATAAAATATCAACAATAACAAAAATGCCCAGAATTCATAAGCATAGAAAAATGAAAACAAAAACGGAAATTTATCCAAATGGTATTGAATTTACACTATCGTCCAAACAAATTATTTGTTTTAAAAATCCATTGGGGGTGAATATAAATTTGTGTAATCAAACTATCAAATGGGATGATAACACCAGTTGGACTAAAAAAGGTAAAATTGGGTATGTGTTGAAAACAAAGCAGAATATGTTGATAACCGATAATAAATTACAAGTTATTAAATTTATGGAAAATGATCAACCACAGCGTGTTTCGAAATATGGTGATTTATTACTAGATTCACAACATAAGTTATCATTGGATGTCGCCCGCCGAATCAAAGATTTTGAATTTAAGACAGACAAAGGTGATATTATCAAAGCTGTTTTTAATCATGCAAAATGTGGATATAATACGATTAGGTTTAATGATGGAACTTGTGTTTTGCAATCTGGACCAGAATGTGTTATAACTCATGGTAATAAAACATTGATGCATGACAGTCGCGAAGATTTTATGGCAACATATAATGCAATTCAAGATTTAAAAATCAAAGGTAATGATTATGTCAGAGAATAAATTAAAAACGTTTTTTTTAATTTCTGCATTGACTTTATTTGGTGGAATTGCGTCTTGTGAAAAAGATGATGACACGCAATTAAAAACAGAAACACCAAAAGAAATTGTTTTAAACCAAACCCAAAAACAAGAATATTTTTATCATGTTCGTGATTCTATTAGACAAATAAATGGTTATAATGCGTATACTACACAACTAGCAACCCACAGACCATCTGATTATGACAAAGAAGATATCAAAGAAATAAAAAATTTGGCTTCGTTAGGTGGTTTTATGACACGTCAAGTCAAAACCCAAGGAATAAAAATAATAAATTATGGTTATGAACAGATCGCTTTATCATTGTGCAGAGACAAAGTATATTTAGATGATGTTATAAAATCTGATGATTGCGAATTTAAAATTATAAAAAAACGAGGCGCAAAGGAAGAAATAGTTTTTATTTCCAAAGCTAATATGGCATTTTTTGGTGTAGGAACAAAGACACAGGAAAATCAAGATGTTTGGGTGTCCCGTGAAACCAAGGGGGCGTTTGATCGTTTAGCATCTGCAATATTTTATACCATAGATAATTCTGAAATTGATGTTGATAAAAAACAAACTTTGAAAAAATATGTTGTATCCAGCATAAACAAAATACAATTTGATTTAAATGCCAACAGACGTAAAATCGAGCAAGAATATTCTGATTATTATTTGATAGATGATTATGATAAAAAATATCTTGGAATTGATGGTTATGAATTTGGGTATTTAAATCTGAATAATCCAGAGATAAATGGCGAATATTGTATGACACATAAATGTTCTGCTATGCATATAAATGGTACAGAAGCAAATGGACTTACATCTTTTTTACAAGATTCCAGTGCGCAATATGTTGCTGTGAAAAACGGCACAAAGGCTTATGATATTATAAGAAAATCAAAAAATGGTGATGTTGCAATAAAGACGATTCCAGCCAATACAACATTCGGTTCGCGATATCATAATATTGGTAATAATTTACAACCAAATCTGGATAGCATAGATTTCGAATTTGAATTGGATACAAACAATAATATTCAATTATTCTTTGATGAAATCGTGAATATCAAATCACGTAAAAAATATTGGAATAATAAGTTACCAAAAGATGCTGAGAAAAAAATAGATTCTTTGAACAAAGAAATAAAAAGAAAAGAAGAATTAGTATTTTTAATTATGAAAACAGAACGTCATGCAGATTCTGTGGCAAATGAGATGTTAAAACAGAAAATGAATCAAAGATAATCTAATTTGCTTTGTTTTTTAATCTTAATTGACCACACGCAGAGCCAATATCTGCACCACGTTCGCGACGGATGCGTGTATGAATTCCATTTTTGACTAAAATGTCTTGGAATCTGTGGACAGCATTTCCAGAAATTGATGCAAAATCGCGCTCATCAACCGTGTTCCATGGTATAAGATTTACCATAACATTATGACCGCGCAACAATTCTGATAATTTATCTGCATATTCAGGTGTGCAGTTATAAAGAGCGGTTTCGCCAGTTTCACTTTTTTTACCAAGCAATATATATTCAATCATCAATTGGCGATTATGTGTTTCCGAAAAATCAAAGGCTGCATTTAAAACATCTTGTAATTTATATTTATTATTGATTGGCATAATTTTAGAGCGTAATTCGTCTGTTGGGGCATGCAAAGATATTGCTAAATTGATTGGTCGACCCCATTTGTTTAATTCTTCAATTCCAGGAACAATACCACAGGTTGAAACGGTTATGCGCCGCCAAGATATATTCAATTCACTATTTGCACGTTCTAAAAACCCAATAACATTTTGAGTGTTTTGTAATGGTTCGCCAGTTCCCATAACAACTATATGCGAAACATCATTGTTGTTTGGATCACCATTTGGTCTGATGTCTTTTGTTTTATCGCTACGTAATTCCCATTGCGCAACCAAGATTTGGGCGAACATTTCATTCACAGTTAAATTACGTTTTAACCCTAATAAAGTAGATGCACAAAATTTACATCCCATTGCACAACCAGCCTGGGATGAAACACAAACGCTATTTCCATATGTGGTTCGCATCAAAACACATTCAATTTGTTCGCCGTCGTTTAATTCCAGTAAGAATTTAGTTGTTTGATTATCTGTACTATCTAATCTTTTTACTATTTTAACAGGCAAGGTTTGTGCACAATCTTCTAATTTATTGCGTAAATCGGCTGGTAAATTTTTCATAACAGAAAAATCAGGCGCACCGCGATTTAACCAATCTGTTATTTGATTGGCACGAAAACGAGGCATCCCCATATCTGTCACAAATTTTTCCAATTCTGATTTTGTTAAATTAAAGAGTATGGTTTTCATAATTTATATCTGTCATCGTTTATGATAATTACCGCTTTGCGACGTAATTGTTTTAATTGTTGGTCCGCAGCAACGGACGCCTTTTTGTAAATTGCGTTTTGTTTAATGATTTCGTCCAGATTTTTATATTCATCAGTTTTTGATTCTTTGCATACCAACAAAACAGATTTATCTTTGATGTTTGACCAAGTCAACAAAGGCAAATTTACAAGTCTTTCACGAATATCTGCAGACAGTTCATATTGCATAGCAGAAATTTTTTGTGGTTCGCCACCTAAATCTTCGGCTTTTTTCATAGCATCATCACAATCTTTTGGTTTTTGTAATTTTTTTGCAACATTTTCAGGAATATCAGTCAATCGAATCATAGTTATTTCCAATGGCAATCCGCGTTCGCGAATTAAATCTGTTCGTTCATCTTTGACATCTTGGTCGGATATATCAATTGATGGGACGATTGTTTTTGACACAACGACACCCCATGCAATATCAGAGCGTATTGCCAACCGTGCCATGGCTTTGGATGTTTCTGTCAAATCACCAAGATTCATTTTTTCAAGTTCTGTATCTGCATCTTTGTCTGTTGGTTTTACGTTAAAATTGCCTGCATATTCTAATTTTACATAATCATCAATAATGTTTTGAAGCGCTATACGTCTGTTTGTGGTAGAAAATTGACCAAGTTTGGACATCAATTCTGTTCGCACTGTTATGTCAGAATCTGTAATTGGATTGCCGTTCACTGTTGCAATAACTGTGACAGAGTATGCACACGGCATAGTCAAAATTAAACCTATACAAAAAGCACAAAATTTCTTTATCATTTTTATATCCTTAGGTATTAAAAATGTTTCCCATCAATACTGATTCCGAATTTGAATTTCAATGTTACGCCGCCGATGTAATCATATTTCATAGCATTATCACGTCTGTATTGCAAAGAAAAGAAATAACACGGATGGTCATAATATATAGCACCAGAATGACTTTGAAAAATATGTTCGTATGCGTTATATATAGCGCTGCCGGTTAGACGTATACGGCTGCTCAATTTTAACCCAGCACCGAATATCATTTCATGTGTATCTTTGTCATCAGTTGAATAAATATCAATAGGTCTAGAATCCCAAAGATGCCCGATTGATAAATATGTACCATTTCTACCGATAAATGCATAATTTTCAGTATGATTCAAAGACATATTATCCCGGTCTAATCTGAAACGTGTCAGTAATTGTAAATATCTGTAATTATATGAAACGCGACCTACATAATCAGAAAAACCATCCCTGAACCCATTTTCATATAAATCTTCTTGGTTGGCATCAAAATCATAAGTTTGACCTAAGAATACTTCGATATTATGCTTTTGGTTTGTTCCTGCCCAGCGAACGCCATAATCTGCAAAGCTTCCATTTTCCCATATGTCAAAACCTGCGTATCTGTTATCGGAAAACAATGTAGTATCAGATAACAAGCGTCCATCAGAATCATTATCAACAATTCTGTTAAATATATCTTTGTTATCTGTATGGGACATAACTGTTAAACGAGCGCGCGGTTCAATAATATATATCCAATTATTTTCTTGGCTAAATAAAGGTAATCCCCATTCAATAAACCCACTTGGTAAAAATCTTGTTTTTACTCCTGAATAATAATTTATATTGTTATTCGCATCGTATACTTTTGTTTTATCAAAATTATAAATATCATATCGCCCAGATGCACTAAGTGTCAATCGATTACCACCCCAAAGTGTCCATGGTGAAACAATTTGTCCCATACCGATAACACGTTGTGACGAAGAATTATCCCCAGTAACACCCAATACGTCTCCGGATAAATTTAAATAAGTTTCTTTGAAAAACGGATTTGTTTGATATACCCCGCGAATGTTTGGTAATATATTGCCAGATACAAGCGTTTGATTTCCATATGGTTTACGCAATTCTTGGAATATATGAGTATCCGCAACGATATAACCATTTTGACCAAAAAGTTCTACTTTGGCCCCAGAATCTAAGAAGGGCTGATAATCATAAAAGCCATATCGTTGTAAAAACGTTTTATCAGATGTTTTGTTTATATAAACCGTTGCACGTGCATTTTCGCCAAGTTCAATTATATCATTATTAAAAACATACCAACGATTAGCACCCTGCTTATTATGCGTATATGCCCCAGTTGTTCTGAAACTAGAATGTGTTAAATTCAATCTGTGTTCTAATTGAAATAATGGATTTTCTTGGGTTAAATACGAAAAAGTAGTTGTTAAATCGTGTCTATCCGAAAGATTTATATAGAGAGGTATATTAAATTGTGTTCCCAAACCATTTGTTGTGTTAAAGCTAGGTGTCAAAAGACCAGATTTATAATCAACCGATGGGTCTGGCATTTCATAATACGGCAACCATAAAATAGGAATAGTTTGATTATATATCCAAAACAAAGGGTTATGAAAATATAGCATCTTTTCATCTGAATCATGAATAACTTTGTTGCTGGATATAACCCATGCGTTCCCATATTCATCACATCCTTCACACGCTGTGAATATTGCATCGTGTGCAATGGTTTCTTCGTTGCGTTTTGATACTTCTTCTGCATGAAGATAAACATGATTGCCTAACCATAATTCAATATCGCCAGCATCCATTTTTGTTTTGTCTTTGGTAAGTGATAAACTGTCAGATTTTACCTTTTGACCAGATTTATTGACGATTTCTGTATTTCCAGAGGCTTTCATTTCTTCTGTTTTTACATTATATTCAATAAAATCAGATTTAATTGATTTTGCTTCATCCAGATTTATTCCTATGGCAACTGCATTAGATGTCATTAAACAAAACAGTAAAGATGATTTTAGACGTTTCATTTTTTTAACAATAAACCAATTAAAACAAATAAAAACATAAACACACCAACAATCATAAACAACCAATCAGTCAAAGTGTATATCATATTAGACAAAGACATATATGTTGCCATAATTGTAGCCATAGCCAATACAGCAACCGCCGGAGCAAAACTGACACGGCGACGCAATAATGACGAACGCAACAAAATCAATGTGCAAACGATTGCCAAAATTAAATTCATAAATGGGTTTATTAAACGTGTGCATAATTCAACCAAAGACAAATGATGTTCGCGTTGATTATCTTGTGAAAATATATCTTGTATCAAATCTAATGTTGGTATCCTGCGAACACGAAAAGAAGCATCTGAATTATTTTCAGACAAATTCAAATCCATATCAAAATTATCAAATGTTCCCGTGGTAAACCCGTTACGTCCTGACATTTGCAGCGAACCATGATTTGTCACAATAGACAGTCCATGTGTTGTAGAAACCAATTTTCCGCGTTCTGCGAAGATTAAAACCTGATTACTTTTATCGCGCATATCAGACAACATAACTTGGTTTAAATCGTGTCCAGACACATTGTCAACATAGACCACCAGCCCGTCAGCCAATTTTGTAAATGCAGATTCTTGTAATTTCAAATGCGCTAAGCCATAACGTAAATTCCATTGAGTGCTGTAAAATTTAGCCTGGCTGGCTGGGACAACCCAGATGTTTAAAACTAAATGTAATATAGTTAGTATAGTGGCAAATTTTATTGCGGGTTTTGCCAACTGCCATGGGGATAGCCCAGACGATACCATAACGGTAATTTCATTTTCAGAAATCATCTTATTATAAACAAATATAACGGCAATAAACGTGACGAATGGAACAATAATAGATATAATAAAAGGTATCATGAATGATATTAAATACAAAAAACTGGTAAATCTGATACCATAATTGATAAGGAATTTCATCATAGACATAATCTGCATCATCCACGAAAGACCAGTCAGAATCAGCAATAACATGATGAAAATAGCCAACAGTTGTCGTCTAAAATATCTGTTTATAATATTCATGATTCAAAGTATAAAACCCAAAACCCTACCCGTCAAGAATAATAGCAATTTAGTCATTTATGTAAAAAGTGAATTTTTTACTTGCGTTTTGACGATTCAGAGTTAATAATAAGAATGTTCTTAAAAGTAAGTTTTTAAGGGCGGGGTTGCAAAACCCCGCCCTTTGAATAAGAAAGACAACACAAGGAGATGATAAAATGTCTTTTGAATCTATGCCACGTCAGGATTTATTATTAGCCATTGATTCTTTGGCCCAGGAAAAAATGATAGATCGTGAAACTGTTATTGAATCATTGGAAATTGCGATTGCTAAGATTGCAAAACATAAATATGGCGAAGAATTTAATATTGTTGCACAAATTGATCGTAAAAATGGTGCGATACATGTTAAACGTTTGTTTACTGTGATTGAATCACCAGAAAGCATGGGTGATGAATATAATGCAAATACTATGTTGACAGTGGCCCAGGCAAAAAAATATGCCGAAAATCCATCTGTGGGTGACGTTGTCGAAGATGCTTTGCCAGAACCTGAATTTGGTCGTATGGCGTTTCAAACAGCTCGTCAGATTATGACAACTCGTGTTCGCGATGCAGAAAAAGGCAACCAATATGAAGAATTCAAAGATAATATTGGCGATATTGTAAATGGCGTTGTTAAACGTATCGAATTCGGCAGTGTTTTTGTTGATATCAATGGCAAAGCCGAAGGCTATATTAAAAATACAGAACTGATACCGGGCGAACGTTTAGCGGTCGGTGATCGTGTTCGTGCTTTGATTATGGACGTTGTTCGTTCTAATTCTGGCCCACAAATCTTTTTAACCAGAACACATCCGTTGTTTATGGAAAAATTGTTCACCCAGGAAGTGCCTGAAATTTACGAAGGTATTATTAAAATTAAATCTGTATCTCGTGCACCCGGGTCACATGCGAAAATCGCAGTTGAAACCCAAGATCCATCAATTGATGCGGTTGGTATGACTGTCGGTATTAAGGGAACACGTATACAGCCTGTTATAAATGAATGTCACGGTGAAAAAATTGACGTTATTTTGTATTCAGAAGATCCTGCTGTGTTTATCGTGAATGCAATGCAACCTGCAAAAGTTGCAAAGATTATTGTTGATGAAGATACGCATACTGCTGCGGTTGTTGTCACCGAAGATCAACAATCTTTGGCAATTGGACGTCGTGGGCAAAATGTTCGTCTGGCATCACAATTGACGGGGTGGAACATTGATGTTATGAACGAAGCCGAAGAAGCAGAACGTCGTGCCAAAGAATTTAAAGAAAAGACAGAATTGTTTACTGGTGCGCTGGACGTTGATGATACGATTGCTCAGTTGTTGATTACAGAAGGTTTCAGAACAATCGAAGAAATCGCATATGTTGAACAATCTGAATTAGAATCAATCGAAGGGTTTAATACAGAATTGGCAACTGAATTACAAAATCGTGCAAAAGCGTATTTGGCAAAATTGGAACAAGATTATTTCGACCAAGGACATAATATGGGCATGAATGATGATTTGTTGAAATTTGATTTCATTAAACGTCCAATCATTATGAAATTGGGGGAAAACGATATTAAATCTTTGTCTGATTTGGCAGATTTAGCATCTGATGAATTAGTTGAAATTTTGGGCGAAGACACTATGTCAGAACGTCTTGCAGAACGTGTTATTATGAAAGCGCGTGAATTGGCATACGGTATCGTCCCAGATGCTGAGGATAACGAATAAAATTTAATTTAACCAAAGGTTAAAATATGGCAACTTTGACACTTGGAAAATCAGTCACAATAGACGCGGTGCAAAGCAAAAAAGGCGATGCGGTGTTCGTAGAACGCCGCCGTCGCGTTATCGCACCGGGAAATAACGAATTGCGTGAAGAACCTAAAAAGGTTGAATCTGCACATAATGCAGCAGATGAAAAATTACGCGCTGTGTTGGCTGCAGCAAAGGCCAGAGATGAAGAACGCAAAAAACGTGAAGCCCAAGAAGAAGCAGAACGCCGCGCTCGCGAAGCAGAAATAGAACGCGAAAATCGTGAATATGAACAGGTCAAAGAACAATTGGCGCAGCGTGAAAGCGAACCCGAAGTTGTGGTTGAAGAAATGGTTTCTGTGCCTGTGCGTGAAAATACTCACGAAAACAGAAAATCAAATAATTCATCACAAAATTATAACAACCGTCGTGATAACGATAATGAAGATAATGGTCGCTTTGGAAAACAAAATCGTTTCAAAAAAGATTTTAAGAAAGGTGGCAAAATATCTATACATGACATCGTTATTGGTGGTGGTGATGATGATGACGATGATGAAATTGGTTTGCGTGGTGCAAATCGCAGACGCAGCGAAGCATCACTTAAAAGATTTCGTGAAAAAGCACGTGCCGTATTTACTGCACCACAAAAGGTTGAACATGTTGTCACGTTGTCTGATACAATTACAGTTAAAGATTTAGCAGCAGCTATGGCTGAAAAGGTTGGTAATGTTATCAAAAAATTGATGGAAATGGGAATGATGGCGTCCCAGAATCAATCTATTGATGCAGATACTGCTGAATTGATTGCATCTGAATTTGGTGCGACTGTTAAACGTGTTGATGTTAAACCGTATGCAGACATTTTGGAACAACAACCAAATCCGGAAAATTTACAACATCGTGCACCTGTGGTGACGGTGGTTGGACACGTTGACCATGGTAAAACATCTCTTTTGGATGCGTTCCGTAATGCAAACGTTGTTGCAGGCGAAGCGGGTGGAATCACTCAACATATTTCTTCATATGAAGTAAAAACAAAATCGGGTGCGATAATTACATTCTTGGATACGCCAGGTCACGAAACATTTACTGCGATGCGTGCACGTGGTGCGCAAATTGCAGATATTGTTGTGTTGGTGGTTGCAGCGAATGATTCGATAATGCCGCAAACTATTGAAGCAATAAACCATATTCGCGCTGCACATGTTCCATTTATTGTTGCTATAAACAAATGTGATTTACCAGAAGCCAACCCACAACGTGTTAAAACTGATTTGTTGCAACAAGAAGTTCAGGTTGAAGACATGGGTGGTGATGTCCAATGTGTTGAAATTTCTGCCAAGACAAAAATGGGTTTGGATAAATTAGAAGAAGCCATTTTGTTACAGGCTGAAATTATGGATTTGAAAGCTGACCCAGATATATTGGCATCTGCATACGTTGTTGAAGCCAAAATGGAAAAAGGTTTGGGTGCAGTTGCAACTGTTTTGATACGTCAAGGAACTTTATCTGTTGGTGATGTGTTTGTTGTTGGTGAAACATTTGGTCGTGTGCGTGGTTTGATAAATTCAAATGGTGTGCGCGTAAAAAGTGTTAAACCTGGACAACCTGTGATGGTGTTGGGGCTTGATGCCGTACCATCCGCGGGTGATGAATTACACGTTATGGAAACAGAAGCACAAACCCGTGAAGTTGCTGCATACCGTGTCCAAAAAGCAAAAGACAAAGCAAATGCCGTGAAACGTTCATCACTCGAAGAATTATTCGCGAAACGTGACGAAACGAAAAAATTGACTTTGCCAATTATTTTGCGTGCTGACGTTCAAGGTTCTGTCGAAGCAATCTCTGATATGTTGCGCGGATTTAATTCTGACAAGGCGGCGGTTGAATTATTATCTGCTGGTGTTGGTCAAATCACAGAAGGCGATATCAGATTAGCAACTGCATCTGGTGCAGTTATTATTGCATTTAATGTGCGTGCTGATTCTGCAGTGCGTGATATGGCGCGCAATAACGGTGTTGATATAAGATATCACAGTGTTGTTTATCGTATCACCGATGAAATTAAAGAAATTTTGTCTGGTAAATTGGCGCCTGAAAAACACGAAAACTTTATTGGTTATGCAGATGTTATTGCATTGTTCACGGTGGGCAAGGGCACTAAAGTTGCCGGTTGCCGTGTCAGTGAGGGGGTAATTAAAAAGTCTGCATTCGTTCGTTTGCTGCGCAACAATGTTGTTATATATGATGGCAAAATTGGTGAATTGCGCCGTGAAAAGAACGAAGTTAATGAAGTATCAAATGGCGTTGAATTCGGTATGAGTTTTGATAAATATAATGACCTTAAAGAAGGTGACCGTGTTGAATGCTATGAAGTGCAAGAAGTTAAGGCGCAATTATAAATAAAACAAACAACAAAGCAAAAAAACCGCCCAATCGGGCGGTTTTTATACAAATAAAATGTTATTATCTACCAATATCTCCTTTCTTGACAGAAAGTTCGATTTGACGTCTATAACCGCTTGTTGGTGCGGTGCGATCAAAGAATGCCATTTGTTTTTTGTTTAATTTCATATAATCTTCTGTACTGATGAATAATACTTCTTGTGTTTTATTATCCAACTTTGATGTATGCTTGTTTAATTGTATTCCAAATTCTGCATATATATTTTGAACTAAATCTATGTTGACACCTTCGGCCACATAAATATAAATACATGGAAGTGAACTTTTCACAGCTGTGCTGTAAACAACATCCACTTTCTCAATTAAAGAGTGCAAAATTTTTTCGTATTTTTGTTCTATTTCTGAATCAGCAACCTGTTTTGTTTTAAACACTTTGCTTTTGATATTTTTAATAGCATCTTTGAAAGACATTTTATTATTCCTTTGTTTAATAAATACTATTTAGAGATTAAAATCCCTTTGGTGTGTCCATTTTAACAGATGATACTTTTTTATTCAAAGCATTAACAACTTCATCTGTGATGTCTAGATTTTTTGCATCGCTACCTACACGCGCCATACGGCCATCAATTACCAAAGATAATTTCTTTTTAGCAATGATACCTTCGATAACTGGGTCCAGATGTTTCTTTTGTAATGTGGTCAGTGCACCCTGGTACGCATTATCAATTGCCTGAGCAGATTCTGACAATGTACGTTGCAAACCGCTGACGCGGCGTTGATAATCTACGACACGACGTTGCAGTGCTTCTTGGGATAAAACATCCTGAGATTTTTCAATATCTGCTTTTTCTTTTTCCAATGCTTTTTGTTCTTTTTCCAATTTTGTTTTCAATTTTTCTTCGAAATTTGTGCGTTGCTTACGTAAATCTTTTAATGCATTTGCATCCATTTGAATCTTGTCCATATTTATCACAGCAATCTTTAATTCAGATGCATTTGCTGCATTCGTAGATACGCTTTCCAATGCGGCAGATGTGCTGGATACATTAGATTTTGTTGCAGATATTACAAATGCACCGATAACCGCAACGACAATTACCAATGTAGCGATGATACCCATTTTTTTATATTGTTTGACAAGTGTATTTTCTTTCATAGCTTTCTTCCTTTTTTTGTTTATAAACCCGTTTAAGAAAAATATAGCAACCTTTGCAGGAAAAAGCAAAGTGTTTTTATCATATATCTTAAAGGATATTTTTATCTGGCTGGGGACAATCTTATTTCGACACGACGGTTGGTTAAACGCCCCATGTCGTCTTGACCTGCGATTGGTCGTGCTGCACCACGTCCAACAATAAACATACGTGATGTAGAAATATCATGTTGTGCAAAATATACACCAACACGTTGTGCCATATCCAATGAAAATTCATGTGCTGCATTTTGATTCTGCATAGAATCTGTATAGCCTGCTATTTCCATAAATGTAGCATTATATTTATTCAATATTTTTGATATTATTTTTAACGTATCATCACCATCTCTTGAAATATTTGCTACATTTAATTCCATTATACTGTCACGAACCAAAATAATCACAACATCTGTTCCGGCACGTTGAACAGAAATTCCAGGTTTGCGCAAAGAATTATATAATTCATATTCAAGATTGGACATATAATTTACAAGAACAGCGTTGTCCAGACTATTTTTATCACCATATTGCATATTCGGGGATAATTCACCAGATGCCGTCACTATTTTACCACCATGCCCCATATATACTGGTAATTTTGCGGTCTTGGCTGTTTCTGTCATATCCATAAAACTGGCGCCCGATAAATATGTTTTCCACGTATTGCGATTTGGGCTTTGATATCCAACACAACTGGACAAAGCTAAAACAAATAAAAATAATTTATTTAATTGCATAATTATTCTACAACAAAAGTAACTTCGTTCGGGTTTTGGTTCGCTGTGTTTGGCTTTGTACACGTTCCATTCTCTTTGGCATTTACTAATTTAGACTTTGCCCAATCCGCTTTTTTTATTTTTAAATATTCGCAGTCTCCATAATCTAATTTTTTTAACACAATTTTAAATTCAGTTCCATTGGAATTATTCGTTGTAATTTGCCATTCTTGACCAATTGGAGCATCTGTTTTATCAATTGCACCGTCAGTTTTTAAAACACTAACAGAAACACCAGCATATCCAGAATATGCATATAAAATTTTTGTTTTCTTTGCAATATCTTGAATGGTTTCATATGCAATTAAACGTTTTTGGCGCTGGTCTATGGTTTTATACATACTATATGCAGCTGCCAACATCGTTACACCGATAGCTAATACACCAATTATTTCTATTAAGGAACGTCCTGATTCTTCTCTCATTTTTTTTGCCCCCATTTTTATTTAGATATGTTTATAATTTCTGCATCTTTGAATAAATCCATAGCACTTGCAACCATAGGATCTGCCTCTATTTCAGATTTAGCATGTTCAGAAATTGTTTGTTGATTGTCAGATTGCTCAATTTGTTCAATTTGCCAATTCTTACCTGTTTTATCTTTTAACCACCCAGATAATTTTTGTGCAAAATCTTTATCGCCCTTGCGATCAAAATATTTTATTTTTCCGCTTTCAAATTCTGTTATTTCAAGGTTTGTGCTGTAATAAGAATAAAGCAATAATTCTCGCGCCTGTTGCAATACGTTTGCCAATTCAGCAGATGTTTTTATTTCAATAAAATTTGTTTGTTTTTCTTCCGTTTGCTTTTGCGCAATAGGTTTTTCACTGTTTTGTTGTTTTAATAATTCCGGAATAGACGGCATATCGGCAATATGCATTAAACGCACAACCAACATATCAAAACATTGTTTTTGATTTGCGGATGCTTGAAGTTCAGGAACGGCAGCAATCATAACCTGCCATATTCTAGAAAGAGTATTCAGAGATATTTTTTCATTTATTCTTTTGATTATTTCACGTTGGTCAACCGTGTATGGTGATGAAGTCATATCCTGCAAGCGCAAACTAGGATACATGCGTGTTGCCCAATGCGTCCATTCTAACATATCGTTCAACAGCATTGTTAAATCTGCACCATTAGTATAAATTTCATCCAGTCTATTTAGTGCAGTACTAACGTCACCGGATAATACAGTCTGCATAAAATTCACAACTGTTCCACGGTCTGTTCTTTTTAACATATCTAACACGGCGGTTTCGTCAACATTGCCACCAGTTTGTGCGATTGCTTGATCAAGCAAAGACAATCCATCACGTACGGAACCATCCGCAGCGCGTGCTAATAATTCATTTGCACCGTCGGATAAATTTATTTTTTCTTGTTCTGCAATCCATGCAAAATGTTTTTTTAATGTTTCAACTGGGACGCGTGCTAAATCAAAACGTTGACAGCGTGACAGAATAGTCACTGGAACCTTTCTTATTTCGGTTGTTGCCAAAATAAAAATAACATGTGCCGGGGGTTCTTCTAATGTTTTCAAAAGTGCATTAAACGCACTGGTTGATAACATGTGAACTTCGTCAATAATATAAACCTTGTATCGTGCATTTGTTGGACGATAAAGTGCAGCATCCAATATTTCACGCATATTATCAACACCAGTATGTGATGCAGCGTCAATTTCCATAACGTCAATATGTTGACCTGCGGCAATTGCAAGACAGTTTTCACATTTTCCACATGGTTTTGATGTTGCGTGATCTGATGATAAACAATTCAAAGCTTTGGCCAATATACGAGCAGTACTGGTTTTACCAGTTCCACGAATCCCAGTAAAAATATATGCATGCGCGATACGACCTGTGTTTATAGCAGTGGTCAAAGTTTTAACTAAAACGTCTTGACCAATAAGAGATTCAAAATCTTGACTGCGGTATTTGCGTGCTAAAACGGTATAATTATTTTCCATCAAATGCTTCCTTTGGGTAAAGCATAGCAAATAAATACCCAATTTCAATAAAAAACAAATTACAAATTATTTTAAATTTGCAATAAAATCTGGAAAGCCAATTTCTTCATCTTCTGTGGACTCAACAGATTCAGCATTTTCTGTTGTTTCAACAGATTCGACCATCTCTTCAGCAGGTGCATTTTTATCTTTTGGATCACGTTGAGTATCGATTTTGCCTTGCTCTTCGTTAACCATACGCCCGTAATGTTCGGCCGTTTGCAACAAACGTTCGCGTTCAATTTCATCATTTGTTTGACGTGCTAAATCGATAAGTTGTTTTCTTTTTTGCCGCCATTTATGACAGCGTTGAATCATCTGACCTACAGATGTTTGATTTTTCTTATTTTGCATTTTTTTTCTTTTTATTTTTTTAGGAAATAATCTTTCAACAGTAATATACTGTATCAATCAACAAAGTAGATGGTAAAACATATTAAAACTGATTGCAATAATTTTTTTTAAGTGCTATTCTGCTCTCAGGACGGAGGGATTTTTTGCGAAGACAAAGTGGAAATTTTTTATTACAAGCATTGTTAGGGCTGACGTTGGTCTTTGCTTTTTTGCCGTTTTTTGTTGGTAAACTTGCTTCGCGTGATATGACTGCAAAGTTATATTCTGTCAAAGAATTGGTTGATACTGCGCAAAATGCAGCACGTATATATTTAACGGAAGTAAAAGACGATTTGCCATATCCTGCTGTGTATGTTTATTCTGAGGAACCAAATTCAAATCATAATTTTCTCAGCACACTAACTAAATACGGTTTGCCTTTGGGGTTTAATCCCAAGACGATATTTAATCAATACATAAATTTTGTTATAGAAAAGCAACGAGATGCTGAGGGGCAACCTATAATATATGCGTATTTGAAAATTCCCCAGGGAAATATGTCTAAGATGCAATTGGCTGAATTGACAAGAATGATAGGGGTTTATGCTATACGAAATAATAACACCATCAAGGTATATGTTCCGATAAAAGAAGAGGCTGAATATCAAGAGGTTGTATTGAGACAAGAACCAGCAAATGCAAATGGTTTTCAGGTTGATTTAGATATGGGATTCAATAGTGTTTCGGATTTTTCTCAACTTACCATAGGGACAGAAAGTGACGGCGTAGGAGATATAAATGAATCTCAATTTACAAATTTAATTTTTCCAAACGAAGTGACGATTGGGGGGTTAAATGTTCTTGGCAAAGCGACGTATAAAAAGGGATTAGAAACAAGCAAAAAAATAACAATAAGAAATAGATTAGATAATGTTGCTATAATAGGAAAACCAGAAAGAATCGAAAATATGTATACCAGTGATGCAGAGATAGGTAGTTTTTATAGCACACCAAATACCACAGTATCTGCGGCTAATTGGCATATTAAATCAGAGGTACGTGCGCCGACCTTAAATGTGACATCCAAGTATGTAAAATTTGTTGATGTTAATGTATTGGCTATTGATTCAAAAAACTTTGATATAGAAACAAAAAAAATATATGTGGGATCGGTTGAAGGTAAAGATTCGCTTTTTTCAAGCGATCAACAATATAAACCAATATCAAATGTCAACCCAGGTGATGTTATGGAATTTGACGATTTTACAATCAACGATATTAATTGGAAAAATATGGCGATCATCGAAAACAAATATTCAAGTGCACCAGGAACAAAACAATGTATAAAGGTCCTGGGAGAAGCTTTAAGTGGCACAAACGTAAACGATATATCTCCATTTTCTTTGATTGGAATGATATTATGTAAATATATTTTCTTAGAAAGATTAGAACGTCGTATAAAGGCGGTCAATGCTTTTGGTTCAGGTGCTTGCCACTAAATAAAAGGGAAAACATAAAGTGTTATCAAAGCAAGATAATTTTTTTGAACAAGGAACTTCGTTACTAGAAGTAATTCTGTCTATTACCTTGGTTTTGTTATTGGTTCCATTTATGTATGGTCAAATTGCTGACATGAACGATACTGTGAAAAATATCATTATGGCAAACAAAATCGTAAAAATGCATGATGGTGTTAAAAATTATATTTTGTTACACAGTGCGGAATATGAAAATGGTGAAAACGTATCATTAGATGCAGATGTATTGGCCGAGATTGCACCGGGTGCAGTAAACGGTTTTGTTCGAAAGGTTTCGGGCAATGTTGTAAGTTTGGAAGCTTTCTTGGAATTCAATATTGATAATTCAAAATACAAAGCAGCAGATATGGCCAAATATATTGGCGATGATGCCGCTGTTGTCCAAGCTGATAATACTGCATATTCTGAATATTGGGCGGTAAGTCTTAGTGAACCAGATAGTTTTAGCCCCGGAAATTTGGTTTACCGTATCAGTTATACTTTCAGTGCTGGTGATGAAGCTAATTATTTGCATAAAATGGATTATAACAATCTTGGCCTTAATGTTATGCAACGAAATTTAAAAATGAATAATAACGAATTAAAAAATATTACGTCATTGACAACTCGTTTTTTAAGAGCAACTGATGGGCAAATAGATTTTTTTGCTACGGGTTGCAAAAAAGTTGATGTAGAGACAACAAATGCCGTGTTTGAACAACGTATGAATTTAAATGCAGATGCAACATTTCGTAATTTGCTTGGTGTTGTCGGACAACGCTTTGATATATGTGGTTTTGAAAATGCTGATTTAGGAAAATTAAAAGCGCCAGAACACGCGATAAATGCATCTGGAACCGTGACAGTAAATGGAAAGATAGAGGCAAATGAATTAGAGCTTTTTAGTGACGAAGGTTCGCTAAGTGCTAATTTTGATAGCTTTGCTGTTTTTAATAGTGGTTTGCACATTAACCGTATACAGACTGATGTATTAAAACCAGGCGAAACAGTATTACGTATTACAAAGGGGGGGTGGCCAGTATCACCTCGTCACGATTTTGTTGGTGATTCCGTCAAACCGCCCAAGATAAATGGTAACAATCCAAGAGAGATTTTAAACGTTCCATCTTATACAGAAAGTGTTTATTGGAAAATTGGTGTTTATAAAGAAGGTCATAATTAATTAAAAATGATGAAGAAACAAAAAATATTTTTTTATAACAATCAACAACATGGTGGTATGTTGTTGGAATTGATGTTGCTCATAGCTATTTCTTCTATTTTGATACCTTTCATATTCAGATATCAAAAAAACACAATTGAGCGTGCGCGAAATATTGAAATTGTGAAAAAAATGGATGTTGTTCAGCGTGCTTTGGAAAAATGTATAGATGCCAACAAAATTGCACTTATGCAACCCGTCAACGATATTATTTATACAACCGATCAACAGACAGAATGTGTGGTGTTAAAAAATAGTTCATCAAACGGTTTGATAAGATATGGATTAGATGAAAATTTCGCGACAGATTATCAAAATGATTATGTTTTGCGTGTGTTAAAAACCAGTGACAGTCAAGGCAAAGCAGTTTTACAAGGGGTTGTTCTTTTGAATAATAATAACATTACCGCTTTGCGAACCAGAGAAATTGTTGATGTTGGTGGCGGAAAATTGGGATATACAAAAGGTAATGTTGTTTACGGTGGTTTTGATGCTTTTACAGCTAATGCCGAAGATTTAGGTTTAGAAAAACAAAGCGGCATTGTTGAAATGACAACAGCGATTCGTGGCCAAGCCAACAGTCCGTATCTTTGGAGAATAGACAATGGTGATGAATCAGATGCTACTATGTTAACTGATTTAAATATAAACGGTCACAATGTTATCAATATTGACAAGATAACTGGGAATAATAATTCTTCTGCCAGAATTTATAGATATTGTGGTGTAGAAACAAAAGAAGGTAAACAACCAGTATGTGAAACGGCTAATGTAACTTTTGATAAAACACTAAATTATGATCAAACAAACATAGGTTCTGGCAATGGGACAACGGCTGTTATATATGGTACCAAAGCTTCAACTGAAACCTGTGAATTAAGAGGAATAGGCGCAAATGCAAGTTTAGTTGTTGAAGGAACCACAGTCGTTAATGGTGACATGTTTACAAAAAATTATGATGCAAAAAATCTTTATATTAATAATTTAGTACAAGTAAATAGTTTTGGTGATTATTCTGGCAGTGCCTTTGTTTCGGATGGTGACACGCTAATCGATTCTTTGGTCGTGGCAGATACAACAGAATTTACAGGTTCATATTTTACTATCCCAAAATTGAATATAACTGCGTGTGTAGAATCTGCCAATAATTATAACTTTTTTTACGATGTTAGCTTTAATGGTTGTAATAATGACAAGTTTGCAGCATCTTATAAAGATGTAAAAATACCAGGGCTGGGTAAAAAAATGAAAAAGGTTTATCAGTATGAACATAATGGGGTTAATCAGTGTGTTGATAATTATAAAACTGGCAAAGTAATTACAGAGGATATATTGAAATATCTTGTTGTAGATTTGGGAGATGATAATGCATGGGAAAAGATAACTGTTGGAGAATTTATGGATGCGTTGAAGAATATGGAAAACAATATTTATGATCAGTTGATAAAAGGGTTGATAAATTAAAGATTGCAATTGATATAATTTGCAATAGAATACATATGTAATTATGCTGTAGACAATGAAGATAACGTGCAATTTTTGTAAAACAGAATACAGTATTGATAAAACATCAAACGGACCGGTAAAATGTGCAGTGTGTGGTCATGTTTGGGTGCCTCGTCGTCCAATTTCGCAAAGTTCATTGATGAAATTTATTGCTGCAATTTGTGCGTTTATCGCTGCATGTATATTCTCTTTTGCCGTGATTATAAGCTTTCAAAATAAAGATAAAAAACAAAAACCTTTGATAGCTAACATAGATCAAAAAAATATTCATATTGTTGTTGATGAAAGCGGAAATAACCGTATTTTTGTGTCTGGTGATATAACAAATACTACGGATGATATTTATGGATTGCCTAATATAGTCATTGTTTCATACGATGATAAAGATAATGTTTTGTCCCGTCAAAATTTTATGCCACCTTCCACATTCTTAGAAGGAAAAACCACGATCACATTTAATTACGTTTTATCGGTTGTTCCAACTAATGTAAAACGTGTTTCAGTTGAATTAAAGGAATCAAAATGAAATTTTTGCCAATGATGTTTTTGTCTTTGTTTTTTATGCCTGCATTTGCAACAGATTCTCCGAGTGGTCCAATAGGGGTCAGTTCAGTAACTCCTGGGGCGCCAGCACGTGTCGCAATTTTTTCAACAACTGTTGATTGGGAAGCTGTCACAGGATTGTCTTTGCATCAATATATCGGCAAAATCAAAGGTGTCGACAAAGCATTCGTGAAACAAGGATTGGTATTGTATTACTTGGATAGTTTTCCATGCTATGGCGAAGCAGGCAATGTTCGTGTTTGGTTGTCGCCAAACGGAAAACCTAGTATGAATTTGCGTCTTGTTTGCATTTATAAACCTGAAACGATTTCGTTTGCTTGGCGTAATGCAGAAGAAAATGCGCTGGATGCCAGAACAACTGGTATTTTGACGTGTCCTGTTGAAGGTAGCAGAGATTTTACCATTGATATTTCAAAATGTGAACGTGGCAAAGATTGGAAAGATATGTAAAATGTCCGATTTGCGTAAATTTATTGTCGATTCTGATAATGTAAACATTCGTATTGATAAGTTTTTGTCTACTCAGATGCCTGAGTTTTCACGCAGTGAAATTCAAAAATTTTTGATTAAACGTGGCGATAACCGTGTGGTCAAATTATCAGATAAAACAAAAATCGGTGATGAATTTATTGTTGAAATATCTGAAAAAAAATCAGATGTCGCATACGATAATATTTCAAGTGATTTTGATTTAGACATTTTATACGAAGACGATGACATCATTGTCATAGATAAACCGCGCGGGGTTGTTATGTATCCTAGTGCAGGCAATAAAACGGGCACTTTGGTTCAAAATTTGTTGGCTTATACAAAATTGTCGACTTTGGGTGGGCAGACACGTCCCGGGGTTGTGCACAGGCTTGACAAAGATACTAGTGGGGTTATGGTTTTTGCAAAATCTGATGCTGCATATCGCGAATTGGTAAAAATATTTTCAGCACACGATTTAACACGAAAATATGTTGCTTTTGTTTGGGGAATTCCGACATGGGGTGGGGCGGATATAACCGGAAATATTGCACGTTCTACGCGTAATCGCCAGAAAATGAGTATGGTAAAAACGGGGGGCAAACCTGCGCATACTGTTGTGAACGTGGCGGATGTTTGGACCAAAAGTGGTATTTCTATGTTTCGTTGCACACTGATGACCGGACGAACACATCAAATTCGTGTTCATTTATCGGCGCATGGATTTCCAGTGGTTTGTGATCCACTTTATGGACGTGAAAAATCTCGTCTGGGCAGTGTCAAGAATCTTGAATTACTAGATTTTTTAAAAACACACGATGGACAGATGTTGCATGCCGAAATTCTTGAATTCATCCATCCGATAACTGGCGAAAAAATGCACTTTAAATCACGGTTGCCGGATGATATGTTAGAATTAAAAGAAATTTTAGATAACGAATAAAATTTTTATTTAATTTTATTGGTTTAAATGTCATTTTTCACTTTTATTATTTTCACAACTATGATAAAATAAATACAAAGCAAAATGGAGAAAGGGGATGAAAAATATCATCAAAGCATGTAGTTTATTCGCAATAATTGGCGTTGTTTATGGCGCAAATGCAGCGTCACCGCGTGTCGGGGTAAATACAACCAAGAGTATGTCTCGTGGGTCATCAGTGCGTTTGCCATCGATTTCTGGAAACATTGTGACATATAACAATTCATCGTCTTCGACGACAACATCTGCGTTGTTATCGAATACAGATTGTATTGATGGTTACACAAATTGCTTGAAAGGTTCTGACGTTTGTGGTTCTGATTTGGAAGAATGCACAACAAACGTTTTATTGCACGGAAAAATGCCGAATTGCCTTGGGTTGTTGTATCAATGCAGCAATTCTGGGGTAAGTGCTTTGTTTGGAACTTCATCCATTGACGCTTTGTCCAATATTGCTGAAAAGAATGCTTACGGTGAAGTGACACGTTATACATATCCAACAGATGGCAGTGTTTTGGGGCAAATGGTAATTGGTGCAAATATTTCAAATAAATTGCCCATGGACCAATGTGTAAAGAAATATCAAAACTGCCTTAAAAGAGATAGCGTTTGCGGTGAAAACTTTGAATTGTGCACATCGTTTAACGAATTCAGAAAACAATCTATCAATTGCGCTGGAACATTGGCGCGTTGCCAAAGTGACGGTTTGATTGAATTGTTTGGTTCTGCAAATACTGCTATCGCCCCCAGTGGTACATCCAGAATTGGTGTTGCAATTGCTGACGGTGCCTCATTTGCTGCGGCTAATGCTGTAAACACTTGTTACAAAGTCATTGATACTTGCTTGGTCAACGCATGTACGAAAAATCCATGGCGTTGTGTTGAAGGTGTCAATATGACAACAATTCAAACTGCTGATTTTGTTGCTGGTGGTCAAACGGGTGAAAATACAACAACATCTACGTTGACTGGCGGTGAAAACGGTGTGACATCTGATTTCAATTTGTATAGTTCTACGGGCCAAGATGTTCGTAAATTTATCAAGGGCTCTTGTCTTGCTACAATCGGTGGAAATAAATACTGCTATATGACATTCCAAGAAAAGACACCAAAAGAACGTGATTTGGCAGATATTGATAACCAAGAAGACGTATTTTCATTGGCGTATGCAGCACGTAAAGAATTTGCAAATACAAAAATCCAAGATATCTTGAAAAAATTTGATAAACGCGCCAAAGACAGCTGTATACAAACTTTGTCCAGCTGTGTCCGTAGTACATGTGGGCGTGGTGTTGGAACATTGTGCTATAAACAATCAAAGGTTGGCAATGGTTTGCACGTGAATACAACTGCAAATTATAATGAAATAAAGTCTGGATGCGAAGCAATCATAAATATGGATGCAAATTGTCAATATGCTGCAAATTCAGCAGGTGATGATGGATATTCTTATGCGTATACGGATGAAACAGTTTTCACAAAATTGTTCCCACAATATACAGATGAAAGCACGGGCGACCCAATTGGCGCGGTGGCATCAATAAACGCTATGTTGGCATCTAATTATAACGACGCGGCAATTGAAAAATTGAGAAAAGATTGTTCATCAATTGCGATGGGCTGTATTAAATCTATGTGCGGAAATGATTATATAAATTGCTATCGTAACAGAACAGACGTGATATCTGGTGCATACAAGACCGGTGGTGATAATAATGCAAATGGCTTTGACAAGAGCATGAACAAGATGGGCGGTGTCTTAGATTATAACATCGTGACGGGTCTTTGCGTAAATATGATTAAAGATTCAAAATCTTGCGAAGAACATTTGAAGATTGAAGCTGCAGATTTGACAATACCTGGTTCCGAAAATTCTTGGGGCGGTGCAACATCTGTGCGTAATGCATGGATGGATACGGCGTCCAGTATTACCGGTCAACAAACAATGGTGACAATTGGGTGCACCGTGTCTAAGGAAGCAGCCGCGGCAAATTCTAATTGTGATACAATCACAGTCAAAGATTGCAACACGGTTGACGATGCGGGTTGTGCATATACCGAAGAATATCAACAGGGCATTGACGAATATACATTAAACAACAGTGCAAATACATTGTTGCAGAAATTGTTGATGGATGTCGAAAAAGAAGCCCAGGCAAAATATAACGCTAAATTGACCAAAGAACAAAATATCTGCTTGTCTAATAATACTGGTGGTATTATGGGGGCAGATGATAATGGTTCATCGTTTATGTGGGTGAAATTGAAAAATGGTAAGATTCCATCCAGTTATTCTGTGAATGGATTGAAATCATCTAATTTTACCGCCAGCAATGATTTGTACGGTTCATTCTGTCGTGCAAAAATTACGTTGGTGTCCAGTGATAAAAATGTCCAAGATTATTTTGCATCTCATGACATGACAAGATATTTTGCGGTTGGTGATGCATTTACGTGTGGTTCATGGTTGACCCAAACTGATTTGGATAACATAACCGACAAAGTTGGTGACAAAGCACGTAAAGATGCTGGCGAAGGTTCGTCAAAAGAAAAGACATGGTCATGGTTGTTGCCAACATTGGTTGGAACCGCGACAGCTGTGGGTGGCTTTGCTGGTATGGATGCATTGCAGAAAAGTGATTCTTCGTTGGGCGGTATCTTAAAGAATAATGCATACAAGACCGCGGAAGACATCAAGAGTTTGGCAAAACAGTGCGAAAAAGATGCATCAGATGCAGAAATACGTATTGCTAATGCCAAGGCTGCAAACACAAGCCGTAATTATGCTGATGCTATGAAAGAATATAATTTGGCGGTTGCACGTGGTAACGCTGCATTGGTAAATGCTAAGAAAATAAATGATAAAGCGGGCGTGAAAACAAATGGTCTCGATAATATTTCGTTCAGCCCAATATCATACACGGACGATTATGAAACAGAAGGAACATCTGGTACTTATAAGTGGAATGAAGAAGAAAAAGGTAAATTGGTTGCAGGTGTGGAAAAAGTATCAAAGCTTGACAGTTGTGGGCTTGGTTGTAGATCGGCTATCAGCGCAATTAATGGTTATTTGGCTGCAGAAGAACCTTTGGATGCATCTGTAAGAACGTTCTTAAACTCAGGGTATGATAATTTGAAAACACAATGTTATTATAAAGACAAAGATCATCAAAAAGAATATGAAAAGGTGTGTGATGATGCTCTTAAAGATGTAAATATTGACAAAGTTATCACTGTTACCGAAGGAACGAAAAGCAAGAAAGTGTCTGGTGGTTTGATTGGCTTTGCAGAAAATCAAAATATTGATACTAAATCACAAGAAATGTTGAATAATTTGCAAGTTATCAAAACAACTTGTGAATCACACATGGATGAAAAAGAAAAGGGCAACGGTCGTTTAGGCAAAAATTTGATTGCGGGTGCTGTTACTGGAACGGTTGGCGTTTTGGGAACAATCGCTATACAAAGGGCCGTTCGTGAAAACAAATATGAAAAAGCCGAAAATGATGCTATCAATAAATGGATGGACGAAGTTGGCAATAAAATTAAATGCTATTTGGGCGGAACTGAACTGGGTTCCTATGGCGAAATGATAAGTTTGGAAATCAATTAGTATTTAATATTTCTTCATCGCTTTCAAAAAAAAGGGACAGATGTCCCTTTTTTTATGGTTCCGCCCCAGTGGGGCGGGGGACCGCTTGCGGTGGTGGGGGTAAGTTTAGGGTTGCCTTTCATTATCTTTGTTTCTATAATTTAACCAAACAAAAGGATTTTATGTATGAAAAATTTATTGCGTATGATTTTTGGTCCGCGTGCAGTTAAAACAACCGCGGGGGCATTGGCAAAGAAATTTGGTTTGACTTTGATGGGTAATGCAGATGAACCTGTGCGCGGGGTTGCGCCGATTGCAGATGCTAAACCGGGACAACTGGCATTTTATTCCACTGAACGCAATTCAAATGCTTTCAAAATATTGCCAATCGATGTGTTACGTAATACACGTGCAACTGTGATTTTATTACAGGAAGCACAAATCAAAGAAGCACCAAAGGGTGCAACGCTTTTGGTGACTGATTCACCACGTGGTAATATTGTTAAAATACTGGGCGAAATATATCGTGAAAAACCTCGCTTTGGCATATCTTATTTTGCTTTCCATGAACGCGGAATATTTTTTCGCAAAAAACGCACAAACTATATCGGTCAATTTGCAACCGTAGAACGTGGTGCCGTATTGGAAGAGGGGGTAAAGATTTATCCTGGTGCTTTCATCGGACGCAATGTTGTTTTAGGTGCTAACACAGTTGTTTATTCTGGGGCACACATAGAAAACGCCACAATCGGTTCAGATTGCGTGATAAATGCAAATGCGGTAATTGGTAAAGACGGTTTTGGTTATACGCGTCAGAACGGTAAAAACGTGTTTATACCGCATGTTGGACGCGTGGTGTTGGGTAATCGTGTTTCGATTGGTGCAAATACTTGTATCGACAGGGGGGCGATGACAGATACTGTTGTTGGGGATGGGACCAAGATTGATAATTTATGTCAAATTGCACATGGGGTTGTTATTGGTTCTGAATGTTTCTTGGCTTCTGGTGTTGGTTTGGCCGGTGGCGTTGTTGTTGGTAATCGTGTTTTAATTGGGGGCCAAGTTGGTGTTTCAAACGGTATACATATTGGTGATGATGTTGAAATTGGTGCCAAAAGTGGCGTTTTCCGTAATATTCCAGCGGGTGAACGTTGGATGGGATATCCTGCTGAACCAGGTTTAGTATTTTTGCGTCATCATGCTTGGTTGAAAAAACACGTGAATGATTGATATTGAAAAAAATCTCGCATTTGCGAGATTTTTTAATCTGGACAATATTGTAATAATTCCATAACCGTTTGGACATCTGCATTGACAGATACAGTGGTTTCACGCTGAAAACTGTCAAGATATGTATAGTAAAAAGGTATATTTTGGAATCCTGGGGCCAATTGATACAAATCAAAGAATGGTTCCAATAACGAATCGACCCACTGACGATTTTTACATAGGCAAGAATTACGCACAGTTGCTACAGTGCGACCACTTATGCCATGAGAATAACTGTTTTGAATATCGTCGTTCTGCATAACCATACAATGAGATGTCACAGAATAACGATCAGCGTCTTCTTTTAAGAAATTATAAATATCTGAATCACTTTCCTTTTCGGAACGCATTTTGTGAATTATGCCTTCGGTGCAACAAGCCTGGGATGCACGCATTAATACATGATAACGATCCAACAAAGGTTTTGCCAATTCGTCATTTGCATCAAGCGTGCCAGTAAATGTCAATGTAGCCAATATACCGTCGATTTTCACAGGTGATAAATGCGGCGCACGTGGTGCAACAGAGGCCTTGTGAGCAGGTTTTGTAAACCATACCTTGCATTCCGTTGCTGTATCAAAAGGACAATTATAATCGTCGCTAAAATCATCAAAGCACATGTCTTCGTTTGATGCAATATCATAAGAAAATTCATCGTCCATCCAGAAATTATCAGTTGGTTCCACCGGTTCCAATACGTCTGGTTCTTCGACAATTTCTTCGACAACAATACCGTCATTAATTTCGCAGTCTTCATCAATGCATTCAGACGCGATTGTTGTATTTACACCAAACGCGACAATCAATAACGACAAAATAGATATATAACGTTTCATATTTGTTTATTGTATCACAAAAAAGGCTTTTATTAAACAAAAATTTTATTGTTGTATAAATATTATGAAAAAAACTATAATAAGAAAGAATTCTTATCTATGAAAGGTGTCGTCTATGAAAAAAATTTCTGTTGTTTCTTTATTAGTTATATTGACCCTGCCAGCTATGGCAAAGGAAGAAAAAGTGGTGCAAACAGCCGCTAATGTTATGGCAACAAGTGCCGCGATGTCTCAGCCTGTAATAAAAACATCAAACTCAAAGACTAAATTTCCACGTGGGTTGCAGTTTGGTATTGGTGTTTCACCAACCAGTGGTTTAAATGGTTTTATTGGATATAATAATAAAAACTTTGATTCTTTTTGGGCAAAACGATTCGGTGTCCGATTCGATTTTGCTACTTATTCACCAATAAAGAATAAATTGAATTCTGAAATAAACGAATCTATTGGCGCCGAAGGTATAAAAATAGAAGATAATTTAAGTATCGAACAAGTTATTTTGAATGCAAAGCATTATGGTGCTTTGGTAGATTTTTACCCATTTGGTAATACATGGTTCTTGGGTGGATGGCGTCTTTCTGGTGGGTATATGATGGGTAAATTAGATTTAGACGGTAAAATTCACGGTAAAAACATTGGCAGTGGTATAGAATTCGAATTGAATGGTGTTACATATGTTTATACAGGCACTGAAATGCACGGGACTGCAATGGGTGATTGGAACTATAAGGGGCCGTATGCAGGAACAGGTTTTGATTTGGGAATTTTCCGTGGTTTTAAACTCTTTATGGATATGGGTGTGGTGTTTGCAAACAAACCGGCGCAGCTGGGTTTGGATGTGCCATTAAAAGATTTGACTGTTGGCGGAAATATTGTTGCAAACGATCCGACGTTAATCAGTGCTTTTAACGAAGCTAGAGATGCAGAACTTCGTAAAGCACAAGATGAATTAGATAAATATCCATATTATCCATTGGTAAAGATTGGTTTTATGTATAGATTCTAAATATAAAAATACCGTCATGTTATTCTTTGCCAATAATGTGACGTTTTTTTATTCGATTCGGTTTGCGAATCGGATATTTTTGATAAAACGAATCAGTTTTTAATGATTTTTATCGGTTTTTATCTGTTCTCGATTTTAAATATATAAAAAATAAAAATGCCGAAAATCCGCTGATTTTTTGCTTTTTAAAATTTTCTTAAAATTATTTTTGAAAAAAGACTTGACTTTTTTTCATTTCATCTCCATAATAACCGGGCTTTAAGTTGATGTTGTAGAAATTACAAATATGTCAACCTCTAAATTCAGCGAATAAAATCGCAATATTGTTAATCGAAAGCAGCTCATCAAAAAAAAGATTTTTGATGTTTTTTTTCAAAAATCTGTTCAAGAAGAGATATGCAGACAGTTGAATTTGGAATATCCAAACTTTGACTAAGTCAAATGTGCATATCCTAGACAGGTAGTAGGTTATTATAACCTCGTTAAAAAACTTGTCTT